>OGMJ01000001.1_pt1 | contig 535599 bp, 504 predicted proteins | sample 1573181 | NCBI WGS metagenome assembly OGMJ01 (sample SAMEA2582004, study PRJEB24529) | metagenome | biome: Human gut stool | place: China | collected 2011
GATGCAAAACTTCGTGTACAGATGAGATCTGAGATCGCTTCTTTACATAACAGATTAGGTGCTACGATCATCTATGTAACACATGATCAGACAGAGGCTATGACACTTGGAACCAGAATCGTTGTATTAAAAGATGGTGTAATCATGCAGGTTGATTCTCCACAGAAATTATACAATGAGCCAAATAACTTATTCGTAGCCGGATTCATCGGATCTCCACAGATGAACTTCATCGATGCAAAGTGCACCATTCAGGGAGATAAAGCTACATTAACATTCGGTGATTACTCTGTGGTTCTTCCGGATTACAAGGCAAAGAAGCTTGAAGAGGGCGGATACAACGGAAAGACAGTTGTATTAGGTATCAGACCAGAGGATATCTCTGATGATCCTGAAATGATCCAGAAGAATGGTGACTGTGTCATCGAGTCTGATGTAACAGGATACGAGTTACTTGGTGCAGAAGTATTACTGTACTACTCTGTAGCCGGTGCAAACATGACAGCAAGAGTTGATTCTGATACACCTGCCCGTTATGGCGATCATATCAAGCTTGCATTTGATCCGCATAAGATTCATGTATTCGATAAGGAAACAGAATTGACAATTACCAACTAGTCCGTTAAAATTATATAGTTGTAAATCTTGAACCCGGGTGTTAGTATTTACACCCGGGTTCTTTCGAACGTAAATAATAGGAGAGTATATGCTTTCAAATCAGAAATTACAGAATTCATTAAACGAAATTAAAGAGATCAGCCACATGGATACGGCATTGTTTACTGCAAAGGGGAAGCTGGTAGCACATACGGAGGAGATGCCGTTGCTGGAGGCATTAGAACAGCAGGTGGTCGTTGATTTCGCAGAATCGCTTGCTGAAAAACAGACGTATCAGGATTATCATCTGTATAAAGTGATGGTAGAAGGTGAAACGGAATATATTTTAGTCTGTCTGGTGAAAGAAGAGTCATTTCTTGTATGCGCACAGATGGCAGTCTGCCAGATCCGGAATCTGGTTATGAGTTTTGCAGAGCAGTTCGACCGCAATAATTTTATGCAGAATATCATTCTTGGCAACATGCTGATTGTGGATATTTACGGAAAAGCAAAAAAGCACCACATTCAGGAAGTACCGCGGGTAGTTTTTGTGATTGATACCGGAAGTAAAAATAACGATATGGCGATGGAACTGGTAAAAAATCTTGCAGATATCCGTTCGAAGGACTTTGTGACCTGCGTGGATCAGCACAGTATCGTTCTGATCAAAGATGTTTCCCATATAAAAGAAGAGGAGATGGAGGAACGTCTGTCAAAAATTGCGGGAAGCCTTGCAGATAATTTACATATGGAAGCAATGATTCGTGTGCGTGTCGGTTATGGAAACGTTGTGACACAACTTCCGGAAATTGCGGAATCTTATCAGGAAGCGCGGATGGCACTGGAAGTTGGTCGTGTTTTTTATGCAAAGTATGACACAATTTCTTACGGAAAGCTTGGCATCGGGCGTCTGATTTACCAGCTTCCGATGAGTTTATGTAATATGTTTATCAAAGAGGTATTCGGTGAGAAAATTCCGGACATCTTAGATGATGAGGAAGCAATGTCTACTATCAATAAATTTTTTGAGAATAATCTGAATATATCAGAGACGGCAAGACAGCTGTATGTGCACCGCAATACTCTGGTATATCGTCTGGAACGTATCGAGAAAGCAATCGGACTGGATATCCGTACGTTTGACGATGCGATGACTTTTCGGATTGCAGTGATGGTGATTGCTCACATGAAAGATCAAATGTAATTTAGCAGGATAGTAAGGAGATAGAGGAACATGTCAGGATATGATGCAAGCAGTATATCGGTACTGGAGGGGCTTGAAGCGGTCCGGAAACGTCCGGGAATGTATATCGGAAGTACAACGACCAAAGGACTCAACCACCTGATTTATGAGATTGTCGACAATTCCGTGGACGAGCATCTGGCAGGTGCCTGTGATAAAATATGGGTGACCCTTGAGGCAGATGGCTCCTGTACGGTGGAAGATAACGGACGTGGTATTCCGGTCGGCATGCATGCAAAGGGAGTATCGGCTGCCCGCGTTGTATTTTCTACACTGCACGCAGGAGGAAAATTTGACAACAATGCGTACAAGACGAGTGGAGGACTGCATGGTGTCGGATCTTCGGTAGTCAATGCACTTTCCACCTATATGGATGTGGAAATCAGCCAGGGCGGATATGTGTATCATGACCGCTATGCACAGGGACATCCGGTGGTAGAACTTGAAGACGGACTTCTTCCAAAGATCGGGAAGACAAAGAAGACCGGAACGAAGATCAATTTTCTTCCAGATCCAGAAATTTTTGAGAAGACCAGATTCCGGGAAGATGATGTGAAGAGCCGGATGCATGAGACCGCTTATCTGAACCCGAAACTGACGATCATATATGAGGACCGGAGAAAGCCGGAAGCAGAGCACATTGAGTTTCATGAGCCGGATGGAATCATTGGGTTCGTCAAAGATCTGAACAATAATCTTGAAGTGCTGCATGATGTCATTTACTTCAAAGGGGAAAGTGAAGGCATTGAGGTGGAAGCGGCATTCCAGTATACCAGCGAGTTCCATGAGAATATCATGGGATTTTGTAATAATATTTATAATTCGGAAGGTGGTGCACACCTGACCGGATTTAAAACTGCGTTTACGACGATTATCAATTCCTATGCCAGAGAACTTGGCATTTTAAAAGAGAAAGATGCAAATTTCAACGGTACAGATGTGCGAAACGGAATGACAGCAGTGATTTCCATCAAGCATCCGGACCCGCGTTTTGAAGGACAGACGAAGACAAAACTCGATAATCAGGATGCAAACCGTGCAACTGCCAAAGTGACAAGTGATGAAGTTCCGCTGTTTTTTGATAAAAATTTAGAAACCTTAAAGATTGTGATTGGCTGTGCGGAAAAGGCTGCAAAAATCCGCAAGGCAGAGGAAAAAGCGAGAACCAATCTGCTGACCAAGCAGAAGTTTTCGTTTGATTCCAATGGAAAACTGTCCAACTGTGAGAGCCGGGATGCGTCAAAGTGTGAGATTTTTATCGTAGAGGGAGATTCTGCCGGTGGTTCCGCCAAAATGGCGCGAAACCGTATGTATCAGGCGATCATGCCGATCCGCGGAAAAATTCTGAATGTTGAAAAAGCCAGTATCGACAAGGTGCTTGCCAATGCAGAAATCAAGACAATGATCAACGCATTCGGCTGCGGTTTTTCGGAAGGGTACGGAAATGATTTTGATATCAGTAAGCTGCGCTATGACAAGATTATTATCATGGCAGATGCCGATGTCGACGGAGCCCATATTTCCACGCTGCTTCTGACACTGTTTTACCGGTTTATGCCGGAACTGATTTTTGAAGGACATGTGTATGTGGCGATGCCGCCATTGTACAAAGTGATTCCGTCAAAAGGGAAAGAAGAGTACCTTTATGATGATGCGGCACTGGAAAAATACCGGAAAACACATACCGGAAGTTTTACCCTGCAGCGATACAAAGGTCTCGGAGAGATGGATGCCGAGCAGTTATGGGAGACTACTTTAAATCCCCAGACGCGTGTCATGAAGCGCGTGGAGATTGAAGACGGTCGTATGGCGTCGGATGTAACCGCTATGCTGATGGGCACGGATGTGCCGCCGAGAAAGGCCTTTATTTATGAACATGCAAACGATGCGATCTTGGACGTATAGATCCTGTTAGGTTTTCTAGGAGTGAGGAAGAAATAAAATGGAACATAGTATCATTCGCACCGAGTATTCGGAGCTGATGCAAAAATCATATATTGACTATGCGATGAGCGTTATCATTGCCCGTGCGCTGCCGGATGTCCGTGATGGATTAAAACCGGTGCAGCGCCGTACACTTTATGATATGTATGAACTGGGAATCCGATATGACAAACCGTATCGTAAGAGTGCGCGTATTGTCGGAGATACCATGGGTAAATATCATCCGCATGGAGATTCTTCGATCTATGATGCCCTGGTTGTCATGGCACAGGATTTCAAAAAGGGACTGCCGCTTGTGGACGGGCATGGAAATTTTGGGTCCATTGAAGGCGATGGTGCCGCTGCCATGCGATATACAGAGGCACGTCTGCAGAAAGTAACGCAGGAAGCCTATCTGGCAGATCTGGATAAAAATGTTGTGGATTTCATGCCGAATTTTGATGAAACCGAAAAAGAGCCGGTTGTTTTGCCGGTAAAGGTGCCAAATCTTCTGGTCAACGGTGCGGAAGGGATCGCTGTCGGTATGGCAACTTCCATTCCGCCACATAATTTCGGAGAAGTGATAGACGGTGTGATTGCCTATATGAAAAATCCGGATATTACCACTGCGGAGATGATGCAGTATATTCCGGGACCGGATTTCCCGACAGGAGGAATCATTGCAAATAAAGATGATCTTCCGGCAATTTATGAGTCCGGGGTCGGCAAGATCAAAATCCGTGGAAAAATCGAGATTGAAAAGGGCAAAGGCGGCAAAGACCGCATGGTAATCACGGAGATTCCGTATACCATGATCGGAGCCAATATCGGGAAGTTTTTAAATGATGTTTACGGTCTGGTAGAATCCAAGGCAACCAGTGACATTACCGATATTACCAATCAGTCATCCAAAGAGGGAATTCGTATTGTTCTGGAACTGAAAAAAGGAGCAGATATCGAGGCTCTGGAGAATCTGCTGTACAAGAAAACCAAGCTGGAAGACACCTTTGGTGTCAATATGCTTGCGGTAGCGGATGGCAGACCGGAGACGATGGGCGTCGTGCCGATCATCCGTCATCATGTGAAATTCCAGTATGAGATTGCAACCAGAAAGTACCAGACCCTTCTGGCGAAAGAACAGGACAAAAAAGAAATACAGGAAGGTCTGATCCGCGCCTGCAATGTCATTGATCTGATCATTGAGATTTTACGCGGCAGCCGCAGCATCAAAGATGCAAAAGCCTGTCTGACAGACGGAAATACGGATCATATTACCTTTAAGAATCCATCTTCAAAGATCATGGCACAGCAGCTGAATTTTACGGATCGTCAGGCACAGGCCATTCTGGAAATGCGTCTGTATAAATTGATTGGTCTGGAAATTGAAGCATTGATGAAAGAACATGATGAGACACTGGAAAATATTGCAAAATATGAGGATATTTTAGAGCATCGTTCTTCCATGGCAAAAGTAATCATCAAAGAACTGACCGCGTTTAAAAAAGCTTATGGCAAAGAGCGCAAAACCGTGATTGACAATCTGAAAGAAGCTGTAGTTGCAGCAAAGAAGATCGAGGAGCAGGATGTTGTCTTTCTGATGGACCGCTTCGGATATGCAAAGATTGTGGATACTTCTGTCTATGAGAGAAATAAAGAGGCGGCAAACGCGGAATACAGGCATATCTTTACGTGCAAAAATACGGATAAAATCTGTATCTTTACGGACAAGGGACAGATGCATCTGCTAAAAGTGCTTGATCTTCCATATGGAAAATTCCGGGATAAAGGAACACCGATTGACAACCTCTGCAATTATGACAGTAAAGAAGAGAATGTTGTATATCTGGCAGGTCTTGAACATGTCAGCTCGCACCGGATGTTATTTGGCACAAAGTATGCCATGATCAAAGTTGTGGACGGTATGGAATTTGTGGTCGCAAAAAAGACAACGGCGGCAACAAAGCTGGGAGAGGAAGATGAAGTACTAACGGTATGTCCGTTAGAAGAAAATGATACACTGGTGATGGCAACAAAGAAAGATATGTTTCTTCGGATTGACTGTGCACAAATTCCGCAGAAAAAGAAAGGTGCGGTGGGCGTGCGTGGCATGAAACTGGCTGCCGGGGATGAACTGAAAAGTATTCATGTGCTGCATGAAGGTGAGGAGAAAGAGGTCGAGGTGAAAGGAAAGCCGGTTGCCCTGCATCGTCTGCATGTGGGAAACCGTGATACCAAAGGAGTAAAGAAATAATGAACACCATTTTGTTTGATCTGGACGGAACGCTTATTGATTCTTCGGAAGGAATTATAAAATCGGTATTATATACACTTGATTTTTACGGAATTGAAGAAACAGATACCACGAAACTGTACCAGTTTATCGGACCGCCATTATCGGAAAGCTTTGAAAAATTTTATGGCTTTTCCAAAAAGAAAGCGTATGATGCGGTACAAAAATACCGGGAGCGGTACAATAAGACCGGTATTTTTGAGTGTAAGTTATATCCGGGTGTGGAGAAGTGTATCCGTACATTAAAAGAACAGGGATACCGGATTGGCATGGCATCTTCCAAGCCGGAAGTATCCTGCAGACGGATTCTGGAGCATTTTGGAATTCTTCCGCTGTTTGATGATGTGGTAGGTGCAACATTTGATGGTACACGGGATAAAAAATCCGAGATTCTTAAGGAAGTCATGCACCGCTGGAGTCATATTCCAAAATCCGAGATGTGTCTGATCGGGGATACGATGTTTGATGTCAACGGGGCGAAAGAACTTGGAATTGCGTGTCTTGCGGTCAGCTTTGGTTTTGGAGATGTAAAGGAAATGAAAGAGGCAGGCGTGATCGGTGTGTGCGATTCTATGGAAGAACTGCCGGGCATGTTAAAGAAATAATAAAGAAAAACGGGAGGGTATATCATGGAAACTTTTAAGGAGACGCTGAGAAAGATCTGGTATATCTTATACCCGTTTCTTTTTTATTACGCGGTTATGCTGATTATTATGACAATTGCGCAGTGGGCATTTGGAGGAGATGCCACACATTATGTGTTCTGTCAGCTGATTGCCACTGTTTTTACAATTCCATCCATGCTTCCGTTTTATCGTCAGGGACAGGCACTGGCAGGGATTGCAAAGCAGCCGTTTGGAATCAGCCGGGAACGTATCTGTCATGCACTTTTTGCGGCCGGGATCATGGCATGCTTTGGAATTTCTTTGAACAATCTCATATCCATGACGAAACTGACGGAAATTTCGATGGGTTACCAGCAGGCAAATACCGATTTTTACGGAAGTACAATAGGAATGGAAATTCTTTGTCTGGCAGTATTTACCCCGATTCTGGAGGAGCTGGTATTCCGGGGGATTCTTTTTGGAAGATTAAAAGATATGCTGTCGAAACCGTTTGCGGTTGGAATTTCGGCATTGATTTTTGCGGCCGTGCATGTCAATATCGTGCAGTTCATTTACGCATTGATTCTTGGTGTGGTGCTGGCACTTCTGATGGATCGTGCGGGAAATGTCTATGCATCCATGATCGGACATATGACGGCAAATTTTATTGCGGTAGTCCGGACGGAAACGCATTGGCTGGATTTCAGTGTCAGGGGAGATGCGGTCGCATGGATATTTTCCCTGATGATACTGGGAGCTGGGATTGTGCTGATGTGGAGGTATTTGTCTGACAGAAAAACAATCGCCTAAATAAAAGACAATAGAAAAAAGGAGTACAAAAGAAGATGAAATGTTTATGGAAAAAAGTAATTTGCGGGGCACTTGTGGCGGGAATGCTGGCACAGTGCCCACAGAGTATTTATGCAGAAGATGCCGCAAATACTGCCACGGTAACGGATACCGAGAGTAATCATGTAACACCGGATACTACGCAGCAGCCGGATGATACAAAACAGCCGGGAGATACGCAGCAGCCGGATGATACAAAACAGCCGGGAGATATCCAGCAGCCAGATGATACCCAACAGCCGGAAGAACTGCCACAGCCTTCTGCCGTGGAGGGACTGCATACAACAAAACAGGGAAAAACAAAGGTATATCTGGAATGGGAAGAAAGCAGCGATGCCATTTCCTATGCGATTTACCGGAAAACAGCCGGAGGGGAATACAAAAAACTTGCCGAGAGCAGCAAGCCATCCTATACCGATAAAAACGTATCATCCGGTAAGACATATACATATAAAATTGTTGCAAAAAACGAGCAGAAGGAAGCGGATGAGGCTGCAAAAGTCACGTTTTCGAATACAGAGGCCGTACAGATCCGGTCACAGAAGTATACATACAGCCAGATGAAAAAAGACATGCAGGAATTGGCACAGCAGTACAGTGATTACTGTGAGATGACTAAAATCGGAACTTCTGTACAGGGACGTGGAATCTATGATTTTGCAATCGGAAACCCGGATGCAGAGGAATCCCTTCTGATTGTCAGTACATTGCATGCCAGAGAGTATATCTGTTCCGCAGTCATGATGAAGGAAATCCAGTATTATCTGGAAAATTATAACGGAACCATCGGTGGTGTCAAAATGTCAAATATCCTCCAGAAGATGCAGATCCATTATATTGTCATGGCAAACCCGGATGGGGTGACGATTTCCCAGACAAAACATTCCAGATGGAAATCCAATGGACGTGGGGTGGACTTAAACCGGAATTTCCCGGCAAAACATTTTATTCCAGGTGGGAAAAAAGGGGAACAGGGATATTCCGGACCAAAAGCACTGAGCGAGCCGGAGTCCTATGCAGTAGCAACGCTGACCAGACAGCTGATGAAACAGCAAAATCTGCAGGGGGTGGTGAATTACCATGCCATGGGAAGAATTATTTACGGGGACTGTACGAAAGGAAGCCTGAAAAAAGATACCTATAAAATGTATGATATCGCAAAGAAAATTACCGGATACAGCAAAGCCCCGGATGGCGGCAGCGGAAAGTCCTGGGGAGGACAGTACCGGGAGTATGTGATGGATCTGCTTAATAAACCTTCTATTACCATTGAGATTGGAAGCTCAGTAGCACCGTGCCCGTACTGGCAGTATGAGATTGAATTCCAGAAAAACAGATATGTTGTTGTGCGGATTGCAAATGCATTGAAATAGAAAATAAAAACAGGATACTTTGACGCATCTGCCGGATTATGCTAGTATAGGGGAAACAGCTGACAGATGAGGAGAGTAAAAATGGCATACATATTTTTTGATATAGACGGAACACTGTGGGATGAAAAAATGCAGATTCCGGAGAGTACAATTCCAACCATCAGACAATTGCAGAAAAACGGACATAAGACATTTCTGTGCAGTGGAAGATCCCGCAGCAATATTAACGATAAGCGGCTGCTTGGGATCGGCTTTGATGGGATTGTTGCAGCATGCGGAAACCATGTGGAGATGGATGGAAAGGTTCTGTATGAAAATATTCTTTCCCCGGAACTGACAGAAAAAATTGTCCGGGTCATGGAAGAATGCCGGATGCCGATTGTGCTGGAAGGCCCGGACTGCCACTGGATAGATAAAGAAAATTTCAGGACGGATCCCTATGTGCTGTATCTTTTTGAGGCAATGGGAGCATCTGCTAAAATATTAAAAGGTTATTCACCGGAGATCCGCATTAATAAAATGTCAGGGGATATCCTGCCAACAACCGATTATAAACGGGTGCGCAAGGAGCTGGATGCGGATTTTGACTGTCTCGAACACGAGGGACATGTTGTGGAATTTGTTCCGAAAGGAACATCGAAAGCGACCGGGATAGACTGGCTCTGCAGGCATATGGGTATTAAAAATGAGGATACCTATGCGATTGGTGACAGTGTCAATGATCTGGATATGCTTTCTTTTGTGGGACATGGAATTGCCATGGGAAATGGAACACCTCCGGCAAAAGAGGCGGCTGAATTTGTGACAACGGATATCTACGATGATGGAATAAAGCATGCAATGGAACACTATGGATTAATATAGAGTCTGAATCGAGGCAGAAATGAAAAAAAGAATTACAGAGTACCGGAAACGTGTGGACCGGCTTCTGGCAGACGAAGAAGAGAAAACATATGAGGAATGGGAATGTATTTTGGAAGAACATCTGGTTCAGATTGGATTTTTCCAGCACGAACGTCTGATTCATCTGATTGTAACGGTTACATTTGCTGTGATAACGGTACTGTCGTTGTTTGCTCCGCTTTTGACGGGGATCATGACACTCTATGGTTTTACCATGCTGCTCCTTGTGCTTCTTGTGCCGTATATTTTTCATTATTATACACTTGAAAACGAAACACAAAAAATGTATGCACAGTACGATGAAATAATAAAGCATACAAAGAAAGTGAATTCCGGGAATCTAAAAAAAATATAAAAATTGAGTATCACTGTTGACAATGAAAAACAACAGTGATATTTTATTTACAGAAAGAGTTAGCACTCGAATAAAGTGAGTGCTAGTAAAGACGAAAAGGAGGCTATTTGTAATGAAATTAGTGCCATTAACAGACAGAGTAGTATTAAAACAGTTAGAAGCAGAAGAGACTACCGCATCCGGTATCGTATTACCGGGAGCAGCACAGGAGAAGCCACAGGAAGCGGAAGTAATCGCTGTAGGTCCTGGCGGAGTAGTAGACGGAAAAGAAATCGTTATGCAGGTAAAAGAAGGCCAGAAAGTAATCTATTCCAAATATGCAGGGACAGAAGTAAAACTTGATGGGGAAGAGTACATTATCGTAAGACAGAATGATATTCTTGCAATTGTTGAGTAGTTTTTATAAATTGGAAATTATAGGCTGAATTTTAAAGAAGAGAGGTTATTGTAGTCATGGCAAAAGAGATTAAATATGGTTCAGACGCCAGAGCAGCACTTGGTGCAGGTGTCGATAAATTAGCAAATACCGTTCGTGTAACATTAGGACCGAAAGGACGTAACGTTGTACTGGATAAATCCTTTGGTGCTCCACTGATCACAAACGATGGTGTAACAATCGCAAAAGAAGTGGAACTTGAGGATGCATTTGAGAACATGGGTGCACAGCTTGTAAAAGAAGTTGCAACCAAGACCAATGATGTAGCCGGTGATGGTACAACTACCGCTACTGTTTTAACACAGGCTATGGTTCAGGAAGGTATGAAGAACCTGGAAGCAGGAGCAAATCCGATCGTGTTAAGACGTGGTATGAAGAAGGCAACAGATGCCGCTGTTGAGGCATTAAAGGAAATGAGCCAGAAGGTTAAGGGCAAAGAGCAGATCGCAAAAGTTGCAGCAATTTCTGCCGGTGATGAAGAAGTTGGTAATCTGGTAGCAGACGCTATGGAGAAGGTTACAAACGATGGTGTCATCACAATCGAAGAGTCCAAAACCATGCAGACAGAGCTTGACCTGGTAGAAGGTATGCAGTTTGACAGAGGTTACTTATCTGCTTATATGTGCACAGATATGGATAAGATGGAAGCAAATCTCGATGATCCATACATCTTGATCACAGACAAGAAGATTTCCAATATCCAGGATATCCTGCCACTGCTTGAGCAGATCGTACAGTCCGGTGCAAGACTTCTGATCATCGCTGAGGATATAGAGGGAGAAGCACTCACCACATTGATCGTAAACAAACTGCGTGGTACATTCAACGTAGTAGCTGTCAAGGCTCCTGGATATGGTGACAGAAGAAAGGCCATGCTTGAGGATATCGCAATCCTTACCGGCGGTCAGGTGATCAGCTCCGATCTTGGATTAGAACTGAAAGATACCACCATGGATATGCTTGGACGTGCAAAATCCGTTAAGGTTCAGAAAGAGAACACCGTTATCGTGGATGGTGCCGGAGACAAGGATAAGATTCAGGGACGTATCAAACAGATCCGTGGACAGATCGAGGAGACTACTTCTGAGTTTGATAAAGAAAAGTTACAGGAAAGACTTGCAAAGATGGCAGGTGGTGTCGCAGTCATCCGTGTCGGTGCTGCAACAGAGACCGAGATGAAGGAAGCAAAGCTTCGTATGGAAGATGCATTAAATGCTACCCGTGCAGCAGTCGAGGAAGGTATTATCGCAGGTGGTGGATCTGCATACATCCATGCATCCAAGAAGGTTGCAGAGCTTGCTGATTCCTTAGAGGGAGATGAAAAGACCGGTGCGAAGGTTATCTTAAAGGCACTGGAAGCTCCTTTGTATTACATCGCTGCAAACGCAGGTCTTGAAGGTGCTGTTATCATCAATAAGGTAAAGGAATCTGCACCGGGAACCGGTTTCAATGCAGCTACCGAAGAGTATGTTGACATGGTAGAATCCGGAATTCTTGATCCGGTTAAGGTTACAAGAAGTGCCCTGCAGAATGCAACATCCGTTGCTTCTACATTACTCACCACAGAGTCTGCTGTCGCAAATATTAAGGAAGATACTCCTGCAATGCCAGCCGGCGGTGCTCCGGGAATGGGCGGAATGATGTAATCGGACATAACCGTTGCGTTATAAAGTAAACATAGTATCAAAAACTATGTGAAATAGATATGAAAAGCCTTGAAAATCAAGGCTTTTCATTTTTTTTGTCCTATGATATGATAGTAAAAGCGTAACGGTTCAAAGCCAAAGGAATCGTTTGGAAAAACAACGAAAATCAGGAGTGGAAAAAATGAGTCGAGTGATTGTTGTAACGGACAGTAACAGTGGTATTACACAGAGCGAGGCAAAAGAGCTTGGCGTAGTGGTAATGCCGATGCCTTTTTATATTAACGGACAGATGTTTTATGAAGATATTGACCTGACACAGGAGCAGTTTTATCAGAAACTCAAAGAGGGCGGAGAGATCAAAACCTCCATGCCGCTGGTTGGAGATGTGACCGATAAATGGGATGAACTTTTGAAAGAATACGATGAAATTGTATACATACCGATGTCTTCGGGCTTAAGCAGTTCCTGTGAGACGGCATATATGCTTTCCCAGGACTATGACGGAAAAGTACAGGTAGTCAATAACCAGCGTATCTCCGTAACGATGCGGCAGTCCGTGCTCGATGCCAAAATGCTGGCAGAGCAGGGAAAAGGTGCAGAAGAAATCAAAGAGATTCTGGAAAAGGAAAAATTTGAATCCTCTATATACATTATGGTTGACACACTGGAGTATCTGAAAAAGGGCGGACGTATTACACCGGCTGCAGCAGCACTGGGAACCTTACTGAAACTGAAGCCGGTATTGCAGATCCAAGGAGAAAAGCTGGATGCATTTGCAAAGGCACGTACGGTAAAACAGGCAAAAACAATCATGACCGAGGCTATGAAAAACGATTTTGAGAAGCGTTTTCACAGCCCGGATGGGGAGAAGATGAATCTGGAACTGGCCTATACATTTGACACTGCAGCCGCTGAGGCATTCAAAGAAGAAGTGCAGGCTGTCTTTCCGGACAATGAGATCGTCATGCAGCCACTGTCATTATCCATTGCCTGTCATATCGGACCGGGAGCACTTGCGATCGCATGTTCCAAAAAGATTGAAGCGTAGCAGGCAGCTTTTGGAAACTTTCATATGCTAACAAATTAAAGTTTATGACTTGTAATTTCAGTGGGAATCCTTTATAATCATAAAGTAAAAACGGATGGGTTTTTACACCTGTCCGTTTTCGTGCGTAAAAAAGTGCGCACGGAAAGTTAAAGCAGACATACAGGAGGAATAAAAGATGGTTAAAGCAGTTGTTGGCGCTAACTGGGGCGACGAAGGCAAAGGCAAGATTACGGACATGCTTGCAAAGCAGGCCGATATTATTGTACGTTTTCAGGGAGGTGCGAACGCAGGACACACAATCGTAAATGACTACGGAAAGTTTGCATTACATACACTTCCGTCCGGAGTATTTTACAGTCATACAACGAGTGTGATTGGAAATGGTGTGGCACTTGATATTCCACGTCTTTTCAAAGAGATTAAGTCCATCACAGACCGCAACGTTCCGATGCCAAAGATTCTTGTGTCCAACCGTGCACAGATTGTGATGCCGTATCACATACTGTTTGATCAGTACGAGGAGGAGCGTCTGGGAGGAAAATCTTTCGGATCGACAAAATCTGGTATTGCTCCGTTTTATTCAGATAAATACGCAAAGATCGGTTTTCAGGTAAGTGAGCTTTTCGACGATGAGCTGTTAAAGGAAAAGGTAGTCCGTGTTGCAGAGCAAAAGAATGTAATCTTAGAGCATCTGTATCACAAGCCACTGATTGATACTGATGAATTATTAAATACATTACATGAGTACCGCGATATGGTAGCTCCATATGTATGCGATGTTTCCTTATTCCTGGACAAGGCACTCAAAGAAGGAAAGACGGTTCTCTTAGAAGGACAGCTTGGAACATTAAAAGATCCGGATCACGGAATTTATCCAATGGTTACCTCATCTTCCACACTGGCTGCATACGGTGCAATCGGGGCAGGAGTTCCGCCATATGAGATCAAACAGATCATTACCGTATGTAAGGCATATTCTTCTGCTGTAGGTGCCGGTGCATTTGTAAGTGAGATTTTCGGAGATGAGGCAGATGAACTCCGCCGCCGTGGTGGAGATGGAGGAGAGTTCGGTGCAACCACCGGACGTCCGAGAAGAATGGGATGGTTCGACTGTGTGGCCAGCAAATATGGCTGCCGTCTGCAGGGAACAACCGATGTGGCATTTACCGTACTTGATGTATTAGGATATCTCGATGAGATTCCGGTATGTACCGGATACGAGATCAATGGGGAAGTGACAACTGAATTCCCTGTGACCAGTCTCTTAGAGAAGGCAAAGCCGGTACTTACAAAGCTTCCGGGATGGAAATGTGACATCCGCGGTATCAAGAAGTATGAAGAACTTCCGGAGAACTGCCGCAAGTACATTGAGTTTATCGAGGGACAGATTGGCTATCCGATCACCATGGTTTCCAACGGACCGGGAAGAGATGATATCATTTACCGTGAGTCTTCTCTGAACAAGTAATCGAAACAAGTAACAGAGCCTGTAAAAAGCAGCGAATCGAATCTGATCCGGTTTGCTGCTTTTAGAGTATAAGAAAGCCTATGCAGATAGAAGTAATAATTGAAAAAAAATCACATAAACTTGATGCAGAAGAAGGAAAAACCATTTTAGAGACACTTCAGGAACATGGAATCCATGTGCTGACAGCGCCATGCGGCGGCAGGGGAAGATGCGGAAAGTGTACCGTAGAGGTGGAACATATGGGAGAAGTACTTGCCTGTATGACAAAAGTAACCGATGGGATGCGCATCACAATTCCGAAAGTGCAGCTTCGCGCACAGAAGTCTAAAATTGCAGAAAACGGAACGGTCACACATTATCCGGCGGATGACGGAGAAGGGCTGGATGCGGCATGCGATATCGGCACGACGACGGTGGTCTGCCATCTGATCGATGGAAAGACAGGAGAAAAGCTGGCAACGGTCAGTGAACCAAGCGCACAGAGAAGTTTTGGTGCAGATGTGCTTTCACGTATTCAGGCAGCCGAAGCAGGAAAACTGGAAATATTAAAAGAACAGATTATTTTTCAGATCGCACAGATGCTTCGGACACTGCAGAAAAAAACAGGGAGAGGGGAACAGATTCATCGTCTTGCCGTGGTGGGAAATACGGTAATGTGTCATCTGTTTGCGGGAATTTCGCCTGTTTCCATCGGGGTGACGCCGTTTATGCCGCAGGAATTCTTTGGAAAAGAGTATACCGGAGAGCAGCTGGGACTTACGGATTGCAGATCGGTATACATAGCACCGGCGGTTGCAGGATTTGTCGGAGGAGATATTACTTCGGATCTTTTGGCAGTGATGCAGAAGAACCCCAAAGAGAAAGTGCTTCTTCTGGATATTGGAACGAACGGAGAGATGGCGGTCGGAAACGAAGATCAGATTTATTGCTGTGCCACGGCGGTCGGATCTGCATTTGAAGGTGCGGAGATGGCGATGGGAATGCCGGCAGCGGTCGGAGCGATATCCCATGTCTGGCTCGACCAGCGAAGAATCCGGGTGCAGGTAATCGGAGACGAGGAGGCGTGTGGTATTTGCGGTTCCGGTCTGATTGATGCACTTGCGGTAATTTTAGAGATGGGGCTTCTCGATCACACAGGATTGTTAAAGCAGAAACAGTCGGTCTCAGTTGCTTACCGGAAATACCTGGGAGAATATGCAGGGCAGCCATGTGTCTGGCTGGCGCATAAGGTATGTGTGACGCAGGAAGATATCCGGGGACTACAGCTTGCAAAGGCAGCATTTGCAGCCGGAATGCGGATTCTGCTACAGGACAGTCATACTTCTTATGAACAGCTGGATCATGTTATTCTCGCAGGTGGTTTTGGCAGCTATCTGAAAAAAGAATCGGCAGCGGCGATTGGACTGATCCCAAAGGAATTACTTCCGATTACGGATTCAGTTGGAAATGCAGCCGGAGAAGGCGCAGTATCAGCAGCTATTTCAAAAAAAGCAAGAGAGCAGCTTTCCATAATTCAGAAAAGTATGCATTATATAGAACTGTCTACCCATCCGGATTTTTCACAGGAATATATGAACCAGATGGATTTTGATGGAAGCGAGCGATAGAAAGGGAAAAAATGATAGAACTGATAGAGGTATTAAAAGCCGTATTATTTGGAATTGTGGAAGGCGTGACCGAGTGGCTTCCCATCAGCAGTACCGGGCATCTGATTCTGCTGAATGAAGTGGTCAAACTGAAAGTAAGTGATGAATTTTACAGCATGTTCGAGGTCGTGATCCAGCTGGGAGCGATTCTTGCGGTCGTTGTTTTATTCTGGAGCCAGATCTGGCCGTTTGGAAGAAAAAACAATGTAGCACCTTTGACAAAACGGGGACCGGGCGCATGGATCAAAACAGATATTTTTAAATTGTGGTTTCATATTCTGGTTTCTACCATTCCGGCAGCGGTGATCGGTGTTCTTGCGGATGACTGGGTGGAGGAACATTTTTACAATTACCAGATGGTATCTGTCATGCTGATTCTGTTTGGTATTGCGTTTATTCTGATTGAGAATTCCCATAAAGGGAAAAATTCCAGAATCCATACGCTTGCAGATATCGGTTACGACACGGCACTTTTTATCGGTCTGTTTCAGCTGATCGCTGCAATCTTTCCGGGAACCTCCCGGTCTGGTGCAACGATTGTCGGAGCACTTTTGATCGGAGTGTCCAGAACCGTTGCGGCAGAGTATACGTTTTTCCTTGCCATTCCGGTTATGTTTGGTGCCAGTATCTTAAAGATTGCGAAGTTTGGACTGGATTTTTCGACATCCGAGGTCGTTATCCTGTTTGTGGGATGTGTCATTGCATTTGCGGTTTCCCTGATTGTTATCCGTTTTCTGATGGGATATATTAAAAAACACGATTTCAAGGTGTTTGGATATTACCGGATCATTCTTGGCATTTTTGTGCTGGCGTGTGGATTTTTAGGAGCATTACATGCTTAAACTATATATCCGGCCGGTCTGTTTCCAGCGTCCGGAAGAAGAGGAGAATTCGCTGTCTCTTCTTGTGGAGAGCCGCAGGGAGAAAGTAAGAACAATAAAAGGAAAAGAAAACCGCAGCAGATCCATTGCGGCGGGTCTTCTGCTCCGGCATATGCTGCTGGAAGAACAGATCCCTTATGCCGAAGAATCTTTTGGGCTGGAAGGACATGGAAAGCCGCGTCTGAAAAAAGATGGGGTTTTCTTTAATTTAAGCCATGCGGGAGCATACGCAGTGGGAGCACTGTCGGATGTCCCGGTAGGTGTGGATGTGGAACAGCAGAACCGTTTTTGGCAGGAAGCCCGCAATCAGAAGCTGGCAAAGCGGATATTAACGGAAGCGGAATGGAACTGGTGGAAAGATGCCGGGGATGATCCGCAGGAACTGCTCCGGTTCTGGACAAGAAAAGAAAGCTATGTGAAAATGACCGGGGAAGGAATGACAAAGGCATTTCATACCGTGGATACCCTGCATGGGAAATACTATAAAGAAATTCCGCTGGGAACCATAAAAGACAGATATCTGATCAGTGTCTGTACGCAGGAAGATAGGACTTGCGATTTTGTATGTAAAATGTTAGATTAATATCTGGAGGCAGAATATGCATGATGAATTAACAAAAAAGGATATTGAAAAAATGGAGGCAGAGATCGAGCACCGGAAGCTGGTGGTTCGGAAGGAAGCCCTCGAAGATGTAAAAGAAGCACGTGCCCAGGGAGACCTGAGCGAAAATTTTGAATATAAGGCAGCCAAAAAGTTTAAAAACGAAAATGAAAGCCGTATCCGTTATCTGGAAAAAATGATCAAGACAGCAGTGATTGTTTCTGAAGACTCTCCGGAAGATGAAGTTGGAATGAACAATACCGTCGATATTTATTTTGAAGAGGACGATGTGACGGAAACATATAAACTGGTGACAACAGTCAGAAGCAATTCACTGAAAAATCTGATCAGCCGGGAATCACCGCTTGGCGCAGCTATTTTCGGGCATAAAGCCGGAGATCGCTGTGAAGTTCATGTAAATGATAATTATTCCTATTTTGTACAGATTAAGCGTATTGTCAATACTGTGGATGACGGCACAGATGAGCTTCGAAAATTTTAACAACAGGAGACAAAAATAAAATGAAAGTATCGGAAATTTTAAAGAAGAATGAGGTGACCATCTCATGTGAGATTTTCCCGCCAAAACAGGGAGCACAGCTGCAGAATTATAAGGCAATTGCAGCAGAAATCGCAAAATTAAAACCGGCGTATATCAGCTGTACGTATGGTGCGACTGGCGGAACAAGCGATTATACGGTGGAGATCGCAGATGCGATCAATTCATACGGAGTACCGGCGATTGCACATCTGACCTGTGTTTCTTCCACTAGGGAGAAGGTACATACCGTAATCAGCGAACTCAAAGAGCGTGGAATTGAAAATATTCTCGCACTCCGCGGAGATATCCCGACCAATACAGATTTCCCACTTCCGGATCAGTATCACCATGCGATTGAGCTCATCCGTGAGATCAGGGAAGCCGGTGATTTCTGCATCGGTGGTGCATGTTATCCGGAGGGACATCCGGAGGCTTCCAACATGGATGAAGACTTAGCTCATCTGAAAGAGAAAGTGGATGCAGGCTGTGAGTATCTGACCACACAGATGTTTTTCGACAATAATATTTACTACCGCTTTTTATACAAGGCACTTGCAAAGGGGATTGATGTGCCGGTCACAGCAGGAATCATGCCAGTGACCAATGTTGCACAGGTAAAGCGGACAATTTCCCTGACAGGAAACCTCGTTCCAGCCAAATTTTTGAGTATTGTGGATCGGTTTGGGGATAATCCTGCAGCCATGAAACAGGCTGGAATTGCCTATGCAACCGAGCAGATCATTGATCTGATTGCCAATGGAGTCAACCACATTCATATTTATTCCATGAATAAACCGGATGTCGCAGCGGCAATCATGAACAATCTGTCACAGATTTATGTGAGAGAGCAGGCATAAGAATGAAGAAAAAGGAAGAACAGCTGGTCCGTAAAGTGACCGATATGATACAAAAAACGCGGGAAGGAAAACTGCACTGGGATATTCAGTGCCAGACTACCGAGTACAACGATCCGGCGAAGAAACCAGTGGAAACCGAAGAGGGAGAGACATGGGTGATTGATGAGTGTTTTGTTTCCTATCACTGTATAGATCAGGAAAAAGAATTTCTATTGGTTTCTTATGAGCAGATCTACACCTGCGGAGAGAAAAAGAAGTCCTGCAATTTGATTTTTCTGCCACCGCTTGGCATCCGCTTCTTCGATGTGGATGTTTTAGCTCCGTATGCAGTGGAGACGGATCAGATGCTGGTCTACGAAGTACATATGCTGTGGCTGACCGTGCTGGAGCAGTACAAAAAAGATCCACAGAGCATGGAACTGGATGTGACAGGGCGCGAGCTGATACTGCAGCAATAAACATGAATATACAATGTGTATAATAAGTTAAAAAAACCTCTGGAATTTTTAGACAAAATTTCCAGAGGTTTTTTGGCAGTTTTTCCAACTTTATTTCGTATACATTTTCAAGTATAATGAAAGACGAAAAAAACCGAAAAATCATTCAAAAGGAGGAAAAAATGGGAGAGAGAAGGTTTTCAAAAAAGAACCGTTTTGTAAGTTTTTTACTTGCAATTGCGATGGTTCTGACACTTTTGCCGATTGGGGCGGTACAGGCAAAAGCAGAAGGCAGCAGACAAATTATTATGCACTTCGAAAATTCTACAAATTGGGAGGCTGTTTATACGCAAATAGCCGAAGGAGATAATAGCTGGAAGGATATTGATGGCTATGGTTATGCAAATGGCTGGCCAGGAGCTGAAGTAGAACAAGATTCAGCAAATGACGGCTGGTATAGCTTTACAATTAGCACAAATTCAGATGAGAAATTCCATTGTATATTTAACAATAATGGAAAAGGAAAACAAACAGATAGTATTGAATTTACGGCAAATGATTCTAAAGTAGAAAAGTGGATTACTGGCGAAAAAGGGAAAACGGTAACCAGTGATCAGAAACCGGAAGGGTGGAAGGAATCTACAAGCAGCGCACCAGTAAAACCGGTTATAAAAGTACAGAGTCCAGTTGTAAATGAGGATCGTACCGTTACATTTAATTTGGATGCAACAGGCGAATATAAAGATGCAAAAGATGTTCGGCTTATGGGAACTGTCGGAGGAACGGACTGGGATAATGGATTATCAATGGAAAAGGAAGGGGATAAATTTACCGTAACAGTTCAAAAACAAAACCCTGGAATATATGCGTATAAGTATAAAATTGGGACGAACTGGTTCAAAGACCCTGCAAATGATGCCGTGACAGACGGCAATAGTAGATTAGTAGTTCCGGGGCTTGAATCAAAAAATCTGGAAGCTGTAGCAGGTAAGGACTTAGAACTTCCTAAAACATTAAAATTATATAGCAGTGATGGAACAAGCAGTGATGAAAAAGTTTCATATACATTAAAAGATTCTCCTTTAAAGGATAAGGTTACATTGACAGATGAAACAATCAATGTGAAAAAAGGCAGTGGAATAACAACTGTTGAGTTAACCGCAACTGCTGGTAATGAAACGTCAGATGTTATTGTTAATGTTGTGGAAAAACAGTATAAAGTAACAATTAATATGTATTCTCCAGATTTTGAAATGAAAGCTGGAGTATCCGATGTATATATATATGATAAAAATGGTAGTGGAAAAGAGTTTGTTCCCTTAAACGAAACAGAAGAAGACTCGGCGAACAATGTGACCTGGTTACAGGGGACGGTTTTAGTTTCGTTTAATTCGCTTGGGATTATTGGAAGACCAACGGCGGGGTCATGGGATGGACAGGATAGTAATCAGTATTATGTTATTGATGAGGAAAAATCAGAAATAACCTTATGGTATGTGTTTGGGAAAAAACCGGTTACAGAAAAACCGGTCATTACCAAAGCAGATCCAAGGTATCTGTGTCTGGAATACGAAAATGATACTTTGACAACCACTCCGGAGTTTTATTCATGGACTACTGGTATTGAAGAGAAAGTACGCAAACCATTTGAATCTGCAGGAGCAGGAAAATGGAAGATCAAAGTTCCTGTTAAATCAACTTGTACGAAGGTTGATTTCGTGGTTGTGCTGGATCCTTCCGGCTCTGACTGGATCAAGGATGGAGGAGATCACTCCATTGCATTCCCACAAGAACAGAACGTTGTATGCGCAAGCATGAAAAAAGGGGAAGAACCTGTATTGAGTGCTCCATACAATAAGGGATATGAAGTCCTTCCAAAAGAAAATAAGATTGCATTTTATTATCGGGATGATAACGCCTTAATTGATGATAAGCTTGCAGATATGAAGGTATCTGTAGATATCAATGGTACGGAATATGAAATGACTTATAATGCTGGGAATAAGCGTTTTGAGTATAACTATAACAAACTGGAAAGCGGACGTACATATTATCGTTATAAAGTCGGGGATGAATATATTTTAGACAAATATAACGATAAGCAGGAACAAAAAGAGGGAAACGATTATTCTTATATTGAGTATTATAAACTGAATGCCACTATTCAGGCAGAGGTAATGAATGCGTCATTTAATTATAATGAGAATAATGTCGTAAAATTTACTGTAAATCAGGATGAGAATGAGACAAAGAATGAGACAAAGAAGATGGAAGTTGCATCTGCAAGTATTGATGTTTCTTCTTTAGGTGGAAGCAGTACATTGGCAATTGTACCGGATTTGCAGGCGGTAACAATATCAGCCACAACAGATACTTCGCTAGGTAAGAAAACATTGCCAATTGTTGTAACAGATCAGTATGGAAATGAGTATTCAACAAGTGTACAGGTTGAAGTGACTGCTCGAACCAGGAAAAATGCGAAAGATTTTGATTGGGATGAATCCGTTATTTATTTTATGGTAACGGACCGCTTCTTTGATGGAAATGAATCAAACAATACAGCAAGCGGAGCACAGACTTACGGAAAGGATAATGCAGGTCTGTATCATGGTGGTGATTTCGCAGGAATTACACAAAAGTTAGACTATTTAGAGGATTTGGGAATTAATACAATCTGGATTACTCCTATTGTAGAAAATATTCCGGGAGTTACGGTAACTGACACGGGAAAAGAAGATGTTCCGTACAATGCTGCATACCATGGATATTGGGCAAGCGATTTTACAAAACTGAACCCAACGCTTGGAACAAAAGAAGAATTCCAGACATTGATCGATCAGGCACATAACCGCGGTATTCGTATTATGGTAGATATTGTGGTTAACCATGCCGGATATGATACAAAGTTTGGCGATATGATCCGGAGTGAGGACGATGTTGTATCCGGAAGTGACCAGAAGGATTCCTTAAGTGATTTGCCGGATTTTAAAACAGAAGACCCTGCGGTCAGCGCGCAGCTTGTAAAGTGGCAGACCCAGTGGGTAAAGGATTTTGGCATCGACTATTTCCGTGTTGATACAGTTAAACATGTGGAAAACGATACTTGGGCAGAATTAAAAAATGCTCTGACGGAAGTAGATTCAGATTTTAAGATGATTGGAGAGTATGCAGGAGGAGGCTATGCTTCTAATGGCAATACTTTAGGAACCGGAGAAATGGATTCGGATCTGGATTTTGATTTTAATGATCAGGCAGCTAATTTTGTAAAAGGAAATATTTCTTCTGTAGAAAATTTCCTGGCATCCAGAAACAGTGCGTTAAATAATACTTACATGACAGGACAGTTTCTTGGAAGTCATGATGAAGATGGATTTAAGCAGAAACTTTTGGATGGTGGAATGAAAGAAGATGCAGCAACTGCAGCGTCTATGGTTGCAGCAAGCTTACAAATTACTGCAAAGGGACAGCCAGTGATTTATTATGGTGAGGAAATCGGACAGACAGGATTAAATAATTATCCATATCAGACAAATCGTTATGATTTTGACTGGTCAATAGTAAGTAATGACAATAAGACCTATCAGCATTATAAGAAGATGCTTTCTATCCGTAATGCATATACAGATGTATTTGCAAGAGGAGACAGAAAAACAATTTTAGCATCTGATGAAAATGGTTATGATATTGTATCCAGAAGCTACAAAGGAACAAAATTATATGTTGGTTTAAATATCAAAGATGTTGCACAGACTGTAGAAATTCCAGTTAGTGAAAATAATGGAACTGTTTTGAAGGATCTGTATTCTGGAAAAACATATACGGTAAGTAACGGAAAGATTAAAGTGATCATTCCAGCGGCAACAGATGGTGGCACCGTTGTTCTGGAAAATAATTCAAGTACCAACGGAGGTTCTACCGGAGGAAGTTCTTCCAGCGGAAGCACAACAACCGAAACCAAGCCTTCTGAAGATACCAAAAAGGATACAACAACGATCGTTATTCCTGCAGAAAAACTTCCGGAAGGAACGACTGCAACCGTAACAGTCACAAAGGATGCAAGCGGAAAAGTAACCGCAGAGGCAGCAGTAGCAGCAACTGGAAAGACAAGCAAAACAGGCGTGAAAGCAACCGTAAATGCCGATGTGATCCAAGCTGTAACAGAAGCTGCCGGAACGAAAGACGTAACCATCACACAGGAAGTCAAGAAAGCAGATGGAACCACTGCATACACCGTACAGGTAAATGCAGCAGACGTCAAAGCAGGTGCAAAACTTGCAGTCATGAAGAAAGACGAAAAGACCGGAGAACTGGTTCTTGTGAATAAGAAATCGTATAAGGTTACAAAGGACGGTTCCGTATCACTGACTTTCAAAGACCGTGGCGTATACGTCTTAAAGACACAGGCAGAAGTTAAGGCAGCTGCAAAGCAGATTGCAAAGACTATCGCACCTGCAAAGAGCACAGTAAATATTGGTGTAAAAAAGACAACCGTATTCCAGTGGAGCAAGAAACTGAATATGGAAAACGTTGCAAAGATTACCTATAAGTCTTCCAAGAAGTCTGTGGTTTCCGTAAATAAAAACGGAAAGATTACAGGAAAGAAGAAGGGAACCGGAAAAGTAACGGTAACCGTTACCTTAAAAGATGGAACAAAGAAAATCGTAACCATTAAGGTAACTGTAAAGTAAGAAAATATCAATAAATTACTCATTATCTGCTATCGGGGCTTATGGAGGGAGAACCTCTGTAAGCCCTGATTTTTATTGGACTTTCATGTGTCACTGTGCTATACTCGTGATACATTAAGGAGGAGGCAAAATGAAGAAATCATATGCAGTGATCACAGGGGCAAGCTCCGGAATCGGTATGGCGTTTGCACGGCAGCTTGCAGCAGAGGGGTATCGTCTGGTGCTGGTTGCACGCAGAGAGGACCGGCTACAGGAACTGGCGCAGGAATTACAAAAGAAGGGAACCGAGAGCATTGTGATATCGGCAGATTTGTCACAAAAAGAAGCCTGTTATCACCTGATGCAGCAGATCGAGAAGCTGCCAGTCGGGATATTGATTAACGATGCGGGATTCGGTGACTGTGGCAGCTTTCTGGAGACGGACGCAGATAAGGAAATGCAGATGATTGATGTAAATGTTAAGGCTATGCATCTTCTTATGAAGCTGATGCTTCGCCGTATGGAGAAGCAGGAGGGCGGTTACATCTTAAATGTGGCTTCCTCGGCGGGACTTCTTCCGGCAGGGCCTTATATGGCCACCTATTATGCGACCAAAGCTTATATAGCCAGCCTGACACGTGCCGTGGCACTCGAACTGAAACAGAGAGGCAGCCGCGTGTATGTGGGGGCATTATGTCCCGGACCGGTGAATACAGAATTTAATGCCGTTGCAAATGTAGAGTTTGCACTGGCAGGAATTACTCCGGAATATTGTGTTAGATATGCTTTAAAGCAGATGAAAAGGCGCAAAGTAGTGATTGTTCCTACGTTGACGCTAAAAGCCGTGACAACCTGTGGAAGATTTATACCACAAAAAGTGCTGATTGCAATTACCGCACATCAGCAGAAAAAAAAGCTCAGAGCAGAGGATATATCATAAGATGGAAGAAATTAAAATCGGTTCCCATGTGGGAATGGCAGGAAAAGAGATGTTTTTAGCGTCCGTAAAGGAGGCAGAAAGCTACGGAGCAAATGTGTTGATGCTCTATACGGGTGCACCACAGAATACCCGCAGAAAAGAAATCAAAGATCTGAATATTGAGGCAGGATGGGCCTATGCAAAACAGGCCGGAATCCGGGAGATTGTGGTTCATGCGCCTTATATCATCAATCTGGCAAATACCGTAAAGCCGGAGACATTTGAACTGGCTGTACAGTTTCTGGAAAAGGAGATCCGGCGCACGGCTGCTATGCGAAGTCATATCCTGGTGTTACATCCGGGGTCCGCGCTGGATGCGGGTGCAGAGGCCGGAATTGCACAGACTGTCCGCGGGCTGAATATGGTGCTGGATGAGAACGAGGATGAGGTATTTATTGCTCTGGAAACGATGGCAGGAAAGGGCAGTGAGATTGGAAGAACCTTTGAAGAAATTAAGGCAATCTATGATGGAGTGAACAAAAAGGAGCGGTTGAGAGTCTGTTTTGATACCTGTCATGTAAACGATGCCGGGTATGATCTGGTGCATGATTACGATGGTGTTTTTAAACATTTTGATCAGGTGATCGGACTCGACCAGATTGCGGTCTTTCATATCAATGACAGTTTAAATCCACTTGGGGCACACAAAGACCGTCATGCCAATATCGGGCAGGGAACCATTGGATTTGAGACGTTGCATCGTCTGGTTCATGATCCACGTTTTATGGAAATTCCAAAGATTTTGGAAACGCCATGGCTTTGTGCAGAGGGGGAGACAAAAAAGACGATTCCTCCATATAAAGAAGAAATTCAACAGCTTCTTGCAAAATAATGACAAAAAGGAGAATGGTTATGGAAACAAAACAACCGGGGATTTCCGGCTATTGGTTAAAGCTGATTGCTGTAATTTCCATGCTCATTGATCACACATCGGCCGTTATTTTAGAACAGATTCCGGGACTGGAAAATCCCGCATTTTTGATGCGCATCATTGGAAGACTGGCGTTTCCGATTTACTGTTTTCTTCTGGTAGAAGGATTTTACCATACACGCAGCAGGGCAAAATATGCGGGAAGGCTTTTTTTGTTTGCACTGATTTCCGAGGTTCCGTTTGACCTGGCATTCAGCAGGAGAATGTGGGATTTTTCCAGCAACAATGTCTTTTTTACTTTGCTGTTCGGACTTTTGGTGATCTGGGGTGTTGAAGGGATAAAGCAGAAGTTTGTGGAGGATGTTTACGGAAATAAGGCCGCAGCCATCCGCGTGATTCTTACCATTGTGACAGTTGCGGCCGGGGGATTTCTGGCACTTCTTTTTTGTACGGATTATGATTTGTCGGGAATTGTGACAATTTTTGCATTTTACATGTTTTATCCGAAGAAAGTGAAGGGAATGGGCATCGGTGTTCTGGTTTTAACCCTGTTGGCAAGTATCATTGAAGCGGCAGCATTTCTGGATATGATACCGGTTTATTTTTACAATGGAACCAGGGGAAAACAGATGAAATATTTCTTTTATGTATTCTATCCGGCACACCTGTTTCTTCTTGCCATGATCGCACGGGCAATGGGACTTTGGGCTTAATATTTTAAGAAGATGTTACGATTCTTATGAAATTCTTATCTTTTTCAGATACAGCTTGCGTTCCTGAAAAAGCGGGAGTACAATGCAGACGAAATGAAAGACAGATAGGAATGGAGGTCTTGGATGATGAGACAAAAATCTTGGAATCAGTTTAAAAAAACAATGGCTGCCTCGACACTGGCAGGAGCGATCACTTTTACAGGGTGTGCGGTGATGCCTTCGGTTACAGCTTTTGCAGATACAACGGAACAGACCGGTCAGGTATCGTATGATAATGAGGTGATGCCGATCCACACGGACGTGCAGACGGAGGCAAAACCGTTGATGAAGGGTACGTCATGTACGGTTTCGGATGGAAAGAACCTGTATTATGCGTTTGAAATGATGGGTGTGCGTATGGGCATTATGAAATACAACACCAAAACAGGCAAAAAGAGTGAGGTATATTCCTACAAAATAGGGAAAAACAAAAAGGGAAGCAATGGTTTTTCCCAGTTATCTGTGGATAAGAAATATATTTATGCAACCTGGGACCGCTACTATGGAACCGATGCAACAAAAGAATATGTTTACCGGATCGCAAAAGACGGGAAATCCGCAAAGAAGCTTGCACTTGGACGTGACCCACAGCTGATAGATGGACGGATTTATTATCTGGCACTGAAAAGTAAAAGTGAAGATGGCATGAATTATTCGGAAGATACCGGAACCGTAATGAGCATGAAGACGGATGGAACGGATAAAAAGAAAGTAGCACAGATTGCAAATAGCGGAGATGCTTATCGGTATTCCCTGTTTCAAAGTGAGGGAAAGATTTACTATACCAAAGAAAACGAGAACAGGACATTTTATGATCTGGAGGGAAACAGTTATCAGAGAGGTTCCTTTGCTGTTAAGGATGAAAATTATCTGAGTGTTTCACTGGAAGCTGTCAATGATGGAACGTATACCTATAGTACGACAGGAAAGGATCGGTACATGCAGACGAAACTCTACCGGACAGATAACAGGACGGGAAAGAAAAACCTTGTGGCATCCTTTAAACTTGGCATTGAAAAATACTCGGTTTGTGGAAATTATGTATTCGTGGAAGCAAATGTTCCGTACAAGGGAGCTGATGTGACTGAGAAACTTGCAGTTTACTGCTATAAGGCAGATGGCAGCAGCAAAGTAAAGCTTGCTTCCTGGTTTCCGGCAGAATAAAATCCGGGTAACAATCGAAAAAATAAAAGAAGCACCGCGACTTGCGGTGCTTCTTTTATTCTGGGGATTTATTTATCCAGATCTTTTTTATCTACATTCTGCAGCATCATTGCACGAACTTTCAGAGGAAGTCCGAACAGTGTGATGAATCCGTCTGCATCGTGATGATCGTACTGATCACCGGTTGTGAAACTTGCCAGAGACTCACTGTAGAGAGAGTATGGAGAAGTTGTGCCGGCTTTGATGATGTTTCCTTTGTAGAGCTTGAATTTTACTTCACCGGTGACATACTTCTGGGTAGAAGTAACAAATGCCTGGATTGCTTCGCGAAGAGGAGTGAACCATTTTCCTTCGTATACAACATTGGCAAGACGGTTGCCCATCTCTTTCTTTGCAGATAAGGTATCGCGGTCGAGAACCAGTTCTTCCAGCTGGTCATGTGCTTCCATAAGGATCGTTCCGCCAGGAGTCTCATATACACCACGGGATTTCATACCAACGACACGGTTTTCTACGATATCGATGATGCCGACACCGTGCTTTCCACCGAGACGGTTTAATTCACGGATGATATCGGAAACTTTCATTTCCTTTCCGTTTACAGTCTTTGGAACACCCTTTTCAAAGGTCATGGTTACATATTCGCCTTCGTCCGGAGCTTTCTCAGGGGAAACACCAAGAACCAGAAGATGATCATAATTTGGCTCGTTTGCAGGATTCTCCAGCTCAAGTCCTTCATGGCTGATATGCCATAAGTTACGGTCACGGCTGTAGCTTTGGTCTGTGCCGAATGGAAGATCGATTCCGTGTGCTTTGCAGTATGCGATCTCTGCCTCACGGGAATCCATCTGCCACTTGTCATCACGCCAAGGAGCAATGATTTTGATATCCGGAGCAAGTGCTTTGATACCAAGCTCGAAACGGATCTGGTCATTTCCTTTTCCGGTAGCACCGTGGCAGATGGCAACAGCGTTTTCTTTTCTGGCGATCTCTACCAGTTTCTTTGCGATACCAGGACGTGCCATGGCAGTACCTAATAAGTATTTGTGCTCATATACAGCACCAGCCTGTACACAAGGTACGATGTAATCGTCACAGAACTCATCTGTGATATCTTCGATATATAATTTAGAAGCGCCGGATAATTTGGCTCTTTCTTCCAGTCCGTCTAATTCTTCGCCCTGTCCGCAGTTGATACAGCAGCAGACAACCTCATAACCATAAGTCTCCTTTAACCAAGGGATAATAGCGGTAGTATCGAGTCCGCCGGAGTAAGCTAAAACAACTTTTTCTTTCATAAGATTGTATCCTTTCTTTCTATATGGAATTGTACGCTCTCGTACGACTAACCCTACTATACATCAATCCAAATGAAAACACAAGTGAAAAAATATACATAAAATTGCATAAATATACATAAATTTGTGAATATTTGCTATTTACGGATGGAAAAAGATGGACTATTATAGGATAGAATCATATTTTTAAAAGAAAGAAAAGGTAAGAAACATGGTAAAGGTAGGAATTATCGGAGCGACCGGTTATGCAGGAGCAGAACTGGTGCGTATTTTATTGAATCATAAAGAGGCACAGATCGAATGGTTTGGATCAAGAAGCTATATCGATGAAAATTATGCAGATATTTACAGAAACTTTTTTGAACTTGTCGATGCAGACTGTCTGGGTGATAACATGGATGAGCTTGCTTCCCGCGTGGATGTGATTTTCACGGCAACACCACAGGGATTTCTGGCAGGTGTGCTGAATGAGGATATTTTAAATAAGGTAAAGATCATTGATCTGAGTGCGGATTTTCGAATCAAAGATGTTGCTACCTATGAAAAATGGTATAAGATTGAGCATAAAAGCCCACAGTTTATTAAGGAAGCCGTTTACGGACTCTGTGAGATTAACCGTGATAAGGTGACCACCCAGACCCGTCTGATTGCAAATCCGGGATGTTATACGACCTGTTCCATTCTGACAGCATATCCGCTGGTAAAAGAGGGACTGATTGATCCGGATACATTGATTATTGATGCAAAATCCGGTACTTCCGGAGCGGGACGTGGGGCAAAGACACCGAACCTGTTCTGCGAAGTGAACGAGAGCATGAAAGCATACGGTGTGACAACACACAGACATACACCGGAGATTGAGGAGCAGCTCGGCTATGCGGCAGGAAAAGAGATTACCGTGAATTTTACACCGCATCTGGTTCCGATGAACCGCGGAATTCTTGCGACAGAGTATGCAACCCTGATCAAAAAGCCGGATGGTACCTATCCTTCTTATGAGGAACTGAAGGCTGCTTACGATAAATATTATGCAAAGGAACGTTTCGTGCGTGTATTAAAGAAAGGTGTCTGCCCGGAGACCAAGTGGGTAGAGGGCAGCAATTACGTGGACGTAAACTTTGTCATTGATGAGCGTACCGGCAGAGTTGTGATGATGGGTGCACTGGACAATCTGGTCAAGGGTGCAGCCGGACAGGCTGTACAGAACATGAATCTGTTGTTCGGATTTGATGAGGCAGAAGGACTTTCCATGGTTCCGATGTTTCCATAAGGAAAGGCATCTGTTCGGTGCATTTCCTACGCTCATTGTTTCCGCGTAAGCGGAACTCTCATACAATGAGCTCTATAATGAGGTGAATAATGAGTAAAGAATATACAATCCGTGTGATGACACTGGAAGATTATGATGAGGTGTATGCGTTGTGGATGGGCATCCACGGTTTTGGAATCCGTTCCATCGATGATTCCAAAGAAGGAGTGGAGCGGTTTTTAAAAAGAAATCCGACCACGAGTATGGTAGCGGTAGCAGATGGAAAGATCGTGGGAGCCATTCTCTGCGGACATGACGGGAGACGCGGATGTCTGTATCATGTCTGTGTGCACGAAGATTACCGGAAGAACGGAATCGGAAAAGCCATGGCAGTCGCATGTATGCGCGCCCTGCAGAAAGAAAAAATCAATAAGGTCAGCCTGATCGCATTTAAGAGCAATGAGCTGGGAAATCATTTCTGGAAAGATGCCGGCTGGTGTTTCAGGGAAGACTTAAATTATTACGATTTTACATTGAACGAAGCAAATATTACGAAATTTAATCAGTAAGGAGAATGTTATGAGTGAGAATTTAAACGCATTGGAAAAAGCACAGGTGCTGATTGAGGCATTGCCTTATATCCAGCGTTTTAACCGCAAGATCATCGTTGTAAAATACGGTGGATCAGCGATGGTAGATGAGAAACTGAAAAAACAGGTCATTCAGGATGTCACCCTGTTAAAGCTGGTTGGATTCAAACCGATCATTGTGCATGGCGGCGGCAAGGAGATCAGCAAATGGGTTGCCAAAGCAGGAATGGAACCGGAATTTATCAATGGACTGCGTAAGACGGATGCGCCTACCATGGAGATTGCAGAGATGGTGTTAAACCGTGTCAACAAATCACTGGTATCCATGGTGCAGGAACTTGGGGTGCAGGCGGTCGGCATCAGTGGAAAAGACGGTGGTCTGTTAAAGGTGGAAAAGAAATTGTCGGATGGTCAGGACATCGGATATGTAGGAGAAGTAAAGGAAGTGAATCCAAAGATTCTGTATGATCTGCTGGAGAAAGATTTCCTTCCGATTATCTGCCCGATCGGTCTGGATGACAATTATGATACATATAATATCAATGCGGATGATGCGGCATGTGCGATTGCCCGTGCGGTTTCCGCAGAGAAACTGGCATTCTTAACCGATATCGAGGGAGTATACAAAGATCCGGAAGATTCGTCCACCCTGATTTCCGAACTTACGGTTTCCGATGCAGAAAAACTGATTACAGACGGATATATCGGCGGCGGCATGCTTCCAAAGCTGAATAACTGCATTGATGCCATTGAAAACGGAGTATCCCGTGTGCATATTCTCGATGGAAGAATCGCACATTGTCTGCTTTTGGAAATCTTCACCAATCGCGGAATCGGTACTGCAATTTTGGGTGATGAAGAACATCATTTTTACAATGAATAAGAGATAAGAGGTGTGGATAAACAATGAATAAACAGGAATATATTGATACCGCGGAGCAGGAACTGCTGCATACCTACAATCGTTTTTCACTTGTACTTGATCATGGTGAGGGCGTATACCTTTACGATACAGACAAAAAAGCGTATCTGGATTTTGCAGCCGGAATCGCCGTATGTGCGCTGGGCTACAGCAATGAGGCGTATAAAAATGCGCTGAAGGATCAGGTGGATAAACTGTTGCATACGTCAAATCTTTATTACAATGTCCCGACCATTGAGGCGGCAAAGAAAGCACTAAAAGCCAGCGGAATGGATCGTATTTTCTTTACAAACAGCGGTACGGAGGCCATTGAGGGAGCCATCAAAGCTGCAAAAAAATATGCATATACCAGAGACGGACATGCCGGCCATGAAATCATTGCCATGAAACATTCTTTCCACGGAAGAAGTATCGGAGCACTTTCCGTAACCGGAAATGCCCATTATCAGGAACCGTTTGCTCCGCTCATGCCGGGTGTGAAATTTGCAGAGTATAACAATTTAGAAAGTGTAAAAGAACTGGTAACGGACAAGACCTGTGCGGTTATTATGGAGACGGTACAGGGAGAAGGCGGAATTTATCCGGCCGATCCTGCATTTATCGAGGGCGTGCGCAGGCTCTGTGATGAAAAGGATATTCTGTTAATCTTAGATGAGATCCAGTGTGGCATGGGACGTACCGGCGAGATGTTCGCATGGCAGAATTACGGAGTAAAACCGGATATCATGACTTGTGCAAAAGCACTCGGATGTGGAGTGCCGGTCGGTGCATTTTTCCTGACACAGCGTGTGGCAGACAAATCGCTGGCACCGGGAGACCACGGAACGACCTATGGTGGAAACCCATTTGTCGGAGCAGCCGTTTCGGCAGTATTTGATCAGTTTAAAGCCTGTGACATTTTAGGTCATGTAAAGGAAGTAGCGCCTTATCTGGAACAGAAACTGGATGAGCTGGTAGAAAAATATGACTTCCTTGTAACACGCAGAGGAAAAGGTCTGATGCAGGGTGTGGTTTGCAAGCTTCCAGTTGGAAAAGTGGCAGCCGCAGCACTTGAGCAGGGACTGATCGTGATCACAGCGGGAGCGGATGTCCTTCGTTTTGTTCCACCGCTTGTCATCGAAAAACAGCATGTGGATGAAATGATTGAAAAGCTGGAAAAAGCATTACTTTCGGTGCAGGAATAACTTACACTTGTAAAAGTAACAAAAAATCGTTAAAATAGAAATGCATTGAGACTCGTTTCGCCCCGGAAAGGGAGAAATGAGATGAAAAAACATTGGATAAAAAAGTGCTGTATGATTCTGACATGCCTGTATCTGACGGGATGTGGCAGGGAGGAAGTGCCATATCTGGATACCACTCAGACACAGGAGCAGACGGTGGAAACGGAACGAACGGAACAAAAAGAAACATTAAAATCCGACCAGACGGTACAGGTATATGTATGCGGGGAGGTAGCAGCTCCCGGTGTCTATCAGCTGAAAGACGGTATGCGTATCTGCGATGCGGTGGAGGCGGCAGGAGGACTGACCAAAGCTGCCAGCCGCGAATACTGGAATCTTGCCGAGAAGCTTTCGGATGGACAGATGATTTATTTTCCCACAGAGGAAGAGGCAAGGGAGCGGAAAGCATCGGCAGAGGCAGCCGGTGCCACTGTGGAAGAATCGGACGGGCGGATTGATATCAATACGGCGGATGCCGCGCAGCTTGTGACCATTCCGGGAATCGGAGAGACACGGGCGGCGGCAATTCTTGCATACCGGGAGAAAAACGGGCCGTTTGCGAAAGTGGAAGATATCATGCAGGTATCCGGAATCAAAAGCGCACTTTTTGAGAAAATGAAAGATTATATAACGATTCGTTGAGGTGTAATATGGCAAAGAAAGTTCTCGTAGTAGATGATGAGAAATTAATCGTAAAAGGAATCCGGTTCAGTCTTGAACAGGACGGGATGGAAGTGGATTGTGCATACGATGGAGAAGAAGCGCTGAATATGGCGAAAGCAAATGAGTATGATATGATCCTTTTGGACATCATGCTTCCGAAGATGGACGGATTCGAAGTATGTCAGGCGATTCGTGAATTTTCTGATATGCCGATTGTTATGCTGACAGCGAAGGGCGACGATATGGATAAGATTCTGGGACTCGATTATGGTGCCGATGACTATATCACAAAGCCGTTTAATATTCTTGAGGTGAAAGCGCGTATCAAAGCGATCATGCGTCGTACCGCAGGACCGAGAGAAAAGAAAGAAGTTTCTTCGATTGTGGAGAAAGGGGATCTGCGTCTGGACTGTGACAGCAGACGGCTGTTTATTTCAGGCAGGGAAGTAAACCTTACCGCAAAAGAATTTGATCTGCTGGAACTTCTTGTGAAAAATGAAAATAAAGTATACAGCAGGGAAAATCTGCTCGGACTGGTCTGGGGAAAAGATTATCCGGGAGACGTGCGTACAGTGGATGTGCATGTACGTCGTCTGCGTGAAAAGATCGAAACCAACCCAAGTGAACCGAAATACGTGCACACAAAATGGGGTGTGGGATATTATTATTACCAGAAATAGACGAGAAGGCAGAAAGGTTTTTCCATGCAGAAGAGTAAACAGTTTCTTCAGTTCTTAAAAAGTTTAAAATTTCGGCTGATTCTTTTGATCGTTGTGATTGCGGTCGTACCGAGTCTGATTCTTTCGGCAGCAGTTTTAAAATATTACGAAAAGCGTGCCGTTTCTATCCGGGAAAGTGAAATCTTAAGCCAGGCAAAAATTCTGGCAAATCAGATAGCGACAAGTGAATATATGAAGCTGGGGGCAGATGTATCGTCCAGCAATATTCAGACACAGATTGATATGCTCACGACCATCTATGATGGTCGTGTCATTGTTGTGGATGACAACTGCAAAGTTTATTATGACACGTATAATCTCGATGACCATAAGCTGATCATTGCAGAGGAGGTCATGCGCAGTTTCAAGGGCGAGGATATTGTGCATTATGATTCGGAGAACCATTACATTGAGATGACGATCCCGATCAGCGATCCTGATGATAAAAGTGAAACGGTGATCGGAGTTATGCTGATCAGTGTTTCTACGGACAATATTGTGATCAACCAGTCATATATGCGACAGGTGGCGGTGATCGTTATGGTCATGGTCGGAATTGCAATTGTGTTTTTTGCAATCCTTCTGCTTTTGTATTTCCTGAAGCCGTTGCAGAAGATTGAAGAGGGAATCGCTGCAATCAAAAACGGATACGGAGAGTACAATCTTCAGGTCAATGATTACACGGAGACGGCGGGAATCTGTGAGAAGATCAATCAGATGCTTGGCCGGATCAAAGTCATGGATGATTCCCGGCAGGAGTTTGTATCGAATGTGTCACATGAATTAAAGACACCGCTGACATCCATGAAGGTGCTGGCGGATTCGATCAATAGCATGCCGGATGCGCCGAAGGAACTGTATCAGGAATTTATGGAAGATATCACCAACGAGATTGAGCGTGAGACAAAGATCATCAACGATCTGCTTTCTCTGGTGAAGATGGATAAGTCTGCAGCAGGGCTGAATGTATCTTCCGTCAATATCAATGAACTTTTAGAGCAGATTTTAAAACGTCTGCAGCCGATTGCGGATAAGCAGAAAGTGGAACTTGTCCTTGAGAGTTTCCGCCCGGTTACCGCAGAAGTGGATGAGGTAAAAATCACGCTTGCGATCACAAATCTTGTGGAGAATGCAATCAAATATAACCGGAATGACGGAGAGGGCTGGGTACACGTATCGCTGAATGCGGATCACCAGTATTTCTACCTGAAAGTAGAAGATTCCGGAATCGGTATTCCGGAGGAGTCTCTGGATCATATTTACGAACGATTTTACCGGGTGGATAAATCCCATTCCCGTGAGATCGGAGGAACCGGACTGGGACTTGCGATTACAAGAAATTCCATACTGATGCATCGCGGCGCAATTAAAGTATATTCTGTGATAGGCGAGGGAACAACTTTTGATGTTCGTATTCCGCTCAACTATATTGCATAGGAGGAAAAAGATGAGAAAAAAAATAATTTCAATCATACTCCTTGTGGCAATGGTACTCACAATGGCTGCCGGATGTGGAAAAAAAGAAGATAAAAAAGACTATTTTGTATTTTATGTAAACAATGAGCTGACAAAGGTTGTTGCGAAAAAGATTACCCTGCAGCATACTTCATCCGGCAAAGCACAGGTGAAGGAACTGCTCAAAGATCTGCAGACACAGCCGGAGGATGCAACGCTTCGAAGAACCATTCCACGCAAAGTAAAAATCCAGAATATAGATCTGATCTCTTATCAGATTACGGTGGATTTCAGCAAGGAATATTACGATATGAAACCGACGGAAGAGATTCTGACCAGGGCTGCAATTGCAAAGACACTGTTGCAGCTGAGCCAGTATGTGACCTTTACTGTGGATGGAAAACCACTTGTGGATGCCTCGGGAGCAAATGTAGGTGCCATGAATCTGGACAGTTTTGTGGAAAATCCGGGAGAACAGATCAATTCCAGCCAGAAAGCAACACTGAAACTTTATTTTTCAAATAAGGCGGGTACCAGACTGGTTCCGGAAACCAGAGAGGTACATTACAGTTCCAACATTTCACTGGAAAAACTGGTGATGGAACAGCTGATTGAGGGACCAAGAAAAAGCGGACTCCTGGCAACGATTCCTTCGGAGACGAAACTGATTACGATCACAGTGGTGGATGGGGTCTGCTATGTCAATCTGGATGAAATGTTTTTGAATCAGAATCAGGAAATCTCAGAACCTGTTGTTTTATACTCTATCGTGGATTCCCTGACGGAACTGACGGGAATCGATAAAGTACAGATTTCCATCAACGGAGACACCAGTGGCAAATGCCGTTACACGTATAAACTATCAAAGATGTACAAGGCAGATGACCGGCTGGTCACAAAAGAAAGCGATGAGAAAGTAGAATCTACGGAATAGGAAAAGAAAGCGTGAGGAAAAGACCATTTCTTTTGCTTGCCACAGAGTTTCTGCTGGGGATTGTGTGTGTCAGAGAGCAGCTGCCGGCATGGGGTGTGCTGGCAGTTCTGTTACTGGTATATACCACTCCATGGAAGGAACGGGGGATGCGGAAAGTTCTGTTTGCGGCAGGACTTCCCGGTATGTTTCTTTTGGGGATGCTGCAGATGCAGCGACAGATCGATTTCAGGCAGCAGTACCTGCAGAAACTCACAGATGGCCAGGAGGTTCGCCTGGCGGGAAAGATTGATCGGATAGAACCGAAAACCAGATGCGTTTATTACTATTTAAAAGATTGCACGGTGGAAGCAGAATCGCAGACACTGCCATGCAATGATGTAATCGCATATGTTTCTTCTGCCAGCCATTCGGCTGGACAAATTCTGAATATTGAGGGTACAATTTCATTATTTACAGAAGCATCCAATGAAGGGATGTTTGATGCCCGGCAGTTTTACCAGAGTCAGAAAATTGATTTCGGCATATGGGTCACAAAGATCAGCCGGGTCTATGGAAAACCGGATCGTTACCGGTGCGCACTACAGAATATGAAAAAGCGTGCAAATGACGTGATCCGGCATTCTATCCGGGACGATGGCGTGCTTTCTGCGATGCTGTTAGGGGAAAAGGGGGCTCTGGATGCAGAGATAAAATCTTTGTATCAGAGAGCGGGGATCGCCCATGTGCTTGCTATTTCCGGACTTCATATTTCCCTTCTGGGGATGGGACTGTACCGTCTGCTGCGGAAACGACTGCATACCCGGTATGTGACAGCAGCGCTGGCAACGACCGTTTTTTTGATTTCCTATGCGGTTTTAAGCGGAAACGGGGTATCTACACAGCGGGCGGTGGGCATGTGTCTGATTTATTTGTTTGCGGATGTGACAGGATATGCCTATGACATGTTAAATGCGCTTGGAATTGTTGTGCTCGTACTTTTGTGGGAAAATCCGTTTCTGCTATCGTATTCCGGATTTGTGTTTTCCGTGATGGCGGTGATTGCCATCGGAGTGGGAGCCAATGTACTGCTGGAATGGGAACATTCATGGAAATGCAGACAGCAGGCCGGAGAGGAAACCATCAAAAAAACATTTTTCTCAAGACAAAAAGAAGGAATTCTGGTAAGTTTTGCAATCCAGTTGTTTACAATCCCGCTGGTCGCATATTCTTATTATGAAATTCCCGTGTACGCGATGCTGATAAACCTGTTTGTACTTGCGGTGGTCAACGGATTACTGGGGCTTACTGTGCTTGGGGTGATTGTGGGGATGGCGTTTTTGCCTGCGGGGCGTGTTCTGTTTGCGCCCTGTGGCTGGATGCTCGACAGTTACCGGTTTCTGTGTGAGGTTTCCTTAAAGATTCCGGGTGCGCAGAGGATCACAGGGAAACCTGCGCATATGCGGATCTTTTGGTATTACCTGGGGCTTGGAGTGTTTCTTCTGGCGATCTATGCCTGTGCACGCAGAAATGAAAAGCATAAAGACTGCAGGGAAACGGCAGATCTGTGTGTAAGCCGAAGAAAGAAACGTCTGCAGGGCATAGTTTTTTCCTGTTTTATTGCGTTTCTTCTGCTTTTTCTTCTTTTTCCACAGAAGAAATCGTTTGAGATTGATTTCCTTGATGTGGGACAGGGAGACGGTATTTATCTGTGCACGGGCGGCGGGACTTCCATGTTTATCGATGGTGGGAGCACCGATGTGAAACAGGTGGGAAAGTACCGGATTCTGCCGTTTTTAAAGGCAAAAGGAGTGTCAGAGATTTCTTACTGGTTTGTCAGTCATACGGATACCGATCATGTGTCCGGTCTTAAGGAGGTTCTTGTGTCCGGATACCGTGTGGAGTATCTGGTGTTTGCAAAAGCAGTGGAAAAAGAAGCAAAGACAAAAGAGCTGGCAGAACTGGCCCGCAGCCATGGAACGAAAGTGTTTTATATGCAGGCGGGGGATACGGTAAGAAGCAAACGTGCAGCAATGCGCTGCCTGTATCCCAAAGCTTCGGATAAAGCGGAGGATGTCAATGATCTGTGTCTGGTACTGCAATTTGAAGAGGGGGATATAAGCGCTCTGTTTGGTGGAGATATCTCCACAGATGTGGAAGAGCAGCTGATCCGGCGCAGAAAATGGGATAAGGTTTTGGTTTTTAAGGCGGATCATCATGGATCGCGCTATGCGAACGCAGAAGCGTTATTGCAGTGTATTCGGCCGGAAATTACGGTTGCTTCAGCCGGAAAGGATAATCGTTACGGACATCCGAGCCCGGATGCCGTACAAAGGATCAAAGAGAGCGGCAGCAGATTTTTTTGCACCATCGAAGGTGGACGGATACGGGTGCGCGTCATCGAAAATAAGCTGGTGTGCGAAACTTATGTGAAATAGAGAAAATTATTTTCCGGCACTGTACTGTACCAGAAACAGTTCAACGGCCATCTGGTCATTCATGTGTCCGGTTTTTACTGCAGTTTCGTATTCCACACCATCGCGGATCGCCTGTTTGAGCTGATCCATGGAAAAAGCACGGCTCTGCGACTGGTATTTGCGGACTGCCCACTCCGGGCAGCCGGCTTTTAAAGCAATTTCTTTGTTGCCAAATCCCTGATTGGTCATGGATTTGACAATCATCAGACGCTGAAACTGGCTGGAAAGCAGAAAAAGAATACGCATCGGAGCTTCTTTGAGAGCAAGAAGATCATAATAAAGATCCAGTGCCTTTTTCTGCTGGTGCAGTGCCACTGCGTCAATCATGTCAAAGATTTTATTCTCGGTCTGTTCGGTGGTGATGGCTTCCACATCGGAGACATCAATATAGTCTTTTTCCAGTGTGTAGCAGAGAAGTTTTTCCAGCTCTTTGTCGATATTTTCCATGTCATCGCCGGTTTTACGGATAAAGAGCGCATAGGCATCTCTTGTAATATTTTTTCCGTTTCTGCGGATTCTTCCCTCGATCCAGCGGGAGAGAGTCGTCTCATTCTGACGCGGAAATTCCACGATGCTTCCGTTTTTTTTCACCTGCTTGTACATCTTTGTTTTCTTGTCTATTTCTTTTTCCGCAAAGACAAAATAAGTGGTTTCCGGAATGGAAGACATGTAATCGGCAAGTTCTTCGGCGCTTTTTTTAAACAGACCGCTGTCTTCGATCAGAATGAGTCTGCGGTCGGCAAAAAAAGGCAGTGTCTCTGCCAGATCGATGATCTCTTTCTGGTTGATGTCGCTGCCGGAGAAAGCAGAAAAGTTCATGGTATCATCATCCGCTGCCAGTGCATGCTTTAATTTGTCCCGGTACTGGCGGATCAGATACTGTTCTTCTCCGTATAACAGATAAATCTGTTTGAATTGTCCTGTTTTGATGTCGTTATCAATCGTTTTCATGTCTACATTATATACATATTGGCAGACTTTTACAACTTTTTTTCAATTACATCTTGACAGAAGGGACAGCTTGACATATTATATTCTAGTATGTTTGCGATGAAGCGTCCGTGTCTGTTTCACCGCAGGAAACAAATTACAGTTTGATATGGAGGTGTACAGATTGGCTAACATTAAATCTGCTAAGAAGAGAATTTTAGTTACAGAGACAAAGACTGCAAGAAATAAAGCAATCCGTTCTGAAGTTAAGACTTCAATCAAGAAGGTAGAGGCTGCTGTTGCTGCAAAGGATAAGGCTGCTGCAGAGGCTGCATATAAGGATGCTTCTTCAGTTATCGAGAGTGCCTGCTCTAAGGGTGTATATCACAAGAACAACGCAGCTCGTAAAGTTTCCCGTTTAGCAAAATTAGTAAACGGAATCGCTTAAGATCTGAATATTATAAAAGAAGAAGGACTGCCAGTACCGTCATGCTGGCAGTCTTTTTTGTTTACAAATACGTGGGAGAATGATACAATAAACAGAGGAACTGATACAGCGGAGGAAAAAATGTCTGGATTATTGTTGGAGCTGCGCAGACAGATTGCGCACAATCGTCGGAAAGCTGCATATGAAGAACGGATGCGTGCATCTGCTCAGGAAAAACCGCAGGAGGTTTTTTCGCAGAAGACAAAAGAGACAAAGCCGGACACGGAAATACAGCCCGAAGTACAGGAAAGGAAAGTTAATGTTGTGAGCAGGGAAGATTTCTTACTTAGTCAGATTGATGAATTCAGAGAACGCGCCAAGCAGTTACAGTCATTGCTTGATTCCAGAGAGACGGAGGCACAGGAACTGCAGACGTTAGTGGATGAACGTCAGGAGAAAGCAGATGCTCTGGGGCAGATTCTCGAGGAGCGTCAGAAAAAAGCAGATGGATTCACTGCGGAAGTGGAAAAGCAGATTGATCGTCTGATCGGCAAAGTGTCTGCCAAGATGGAAGAAATCGAAGTTTCCATGAAGGAAGATGTGGCAGACGGCAAACGCTTAAATGAAGAAAAAGCAAAGGAACTGAAAGATTCTCTTGCGCAGATCGAAGAACAGCTGACCACGGCAAAAACAGAAATCTCCGAGAAAGTACATACAGAAAATGTAAAATGCTACCGAAATATTTCGGATCTGTTCCGCAGCATGGATGAACGCCTGGACAAGCTTACCGTTATGGAAAGCAGAATGCATCCGGTCCGTATTTTTTCCCTGACGGGAATGATACTTGGAATTGTGAATCTGGTGGTGTTACTTTTGGTCCTGCTGGTTAGTGTGGGCGTGATTGCGTTTTAGAATAAGGATATGCAATTCTCAAAAGAATGAGGATTGCATTTTTTGTCTCAAAAAAGAGATAGAACAATTCGAAAAGAGAAATGTGAATAGGAGAATCTGATATGGCAAAAAAGAAAGTTTGGGTTGTAGGACATAAGCATCCGGATACAGATTCCATATGTGCAGCGATTTCTTATGCAAACCTGAAAAATGAAATAGAAAAAAAGAATCCCAAAACAGCTACGGGAATGACCTATATTGCAAAGAGAGCCGGATCTGTAAATGCGGAGACGGCGTATGTTCTGGAAAGGTTTCATGCAGAGGCCCCGGCAATGATTTCGGATGTCGGAACACAGATCAAGGATATTCAGATACGCCGTACAGAGGGAGTAAACAGTCATATCTCTATGAAAAAGGCATGGGAGATGATGAAGATCCTCGGGGTTGTTACGCTTCCGGTGGTGCGGGAAAATAAGCTGGAAGGACTGATTGTAACAGGAGATATTGCAAAATCCTACATGGATGTATATGATAATACCATCCTTTCTACCGCACGTACCCAATACAAGAATATTGTAGAGACGCTGGACGGACAGCTGCTGACAGGAAATGAACATGCGTATTTTGTTCACGGCAAGGTGGTAATCGGAATCGGTACACCGGAAGGAGTGACTTCTGCCATAGACAAGGATGACCTGGTTATGATCGGGGACGGGGAAGAGTCGCAGATGCTTTCCATTGCATCAAACTGCAGCTGCATGATTGTCACTAACGGATATGAAATCAGTCAGGAAGTGATCGAGGCGGCAAAGGAACGCGAAGTCGTTCTGATCAGTACACCGTACGATACGTTTACCGCGGCCCGTCTGATCAACCAGAGTATGCCGATCAAGCATTTTATGACAAAAAAAGGAATCATTCATTTTGATCTGGATGATTACGTGGATGAGGTAAGAGAGACCGTAGCCAATATACGGCATCGGGATTTCCCGGTTCTCGATGAAAACCAGAACTATGTGGGTATGTTTTCCCGCAGAAATTTGATGAAAGCAGAGAAAAAGAAACTGATCCTTGTGGACCACAATGAAAAATCACAGGCAGTATCCAATATTGATGAGGCGGAAATTTTGGAGATTATCGATCATCACCGGCTGGGCAGCCTTGAGACCATGTCTCCGGTGTATTTCCGCAATCAGCCGCTTGGATGTACATCCACCATCATTTATCAGATGTATCTGGAAAAGGGAATTACGATCACCTCGCAGATGGCAGGACTGATGTGCGCAGCCATTTTATCTGACACGCTGATGTTCCGCTCACCGACCTGTACACAGATAGACAGGGAAGCAGCACTCCGGCTGGCAGAGATTGCAGAGGTTAAGGTCGAGGAGCTTGCCTCAGCAATGTTTCAGGCGGGAAGCAATTTTGATAATAAAACAGAAGAAGAAATTTTAAATCAGGATTTTAAAATTTTCCATGCCGAGGATGTGAGTTTTGGCGTGGCGCAGATCAGCGCGATGGGACGCACCGAACTGGATAAGGTGCAGGAACGTATCGAGCCGAAACTGGAACAGATGATGGGAGAAAAACAGATCCAGATGATTTTTGTCATGCTGACGGATATCTTAAATGAGTCTACTTATCTGATTTATCGCGGTGCGGATGCATCGCAGCTGGTTGCGGCAGCTTATAATTGCGAGCCTTCCGATCAGGGGATTATGCTGGAAAATGTGGTATCTAGAAAGAAACAGCTGATTCCTGCGCTGATCAACACACTTGCAGAGCGCAAAATGTAACAGGCAGACAGATCAATTGCGCTGTTCTCTGGGAGAACAGCCAAAATGTTTGCGGTATGCCCGGGAAAAGGTGGAATAATTGTGAAAACCACAGGCATAACAGGCGGTGGTGATGGATTCCCCCTGGGCGATCTGATCTCTTGCCAGCAAAAGGCGCTTCGTGGTCAGATAGTTTCCGATCGTATAACCGGTTTCTTCCTTGAAGGCATGCATGAGATGATACCGGCTCAGATAGAAATGTTCGGCAAGAAAGTCGATGGTGATGTCATCTGTTAAATGTGCATTTAAATAATCTATCACATTGATCATTTTATGATTTGAGGCTGTGGTAGAAAGATATTCAATGCGGTTGGAGAGAGCTGCACGGTTTAACTGCACCATCAGCTCCAGAAAAAGAAGTTTATGATAAAGTTCGTTTGCGTATTCTCTGGAATCCAGAGATTGTTCCAGATCGTGGATAATTCTTGCAATCTGTGTTGTCTTCAGTGCCGGAATACGCAGTACATGCGATTTTTTCTGATGCGCTTCTTTTAAGCAGAGTGAGAGATCGTCGGAATCATGACAGGCATCCAGGTAGTGTCTGGAAATATAGATGATGATGCGCTCATAAATTTCAGAACTGTGCAGAACCGGACGGTGGACCGTACCTGCGGGAACGAATACGATATCCCCCGGTATCAGATCATAGGTACGTCCTTCCACATTGTAAGAAATATTTCCTTTGCGAAAGATCAGAATTTTATGAAAATCGTGGTAATGAAAGTCAATCGGGCGCATAGAGGTATCTTTTAAGTGAAAAATCTTAAAATCGTCATGAAGATATCCTGTTTTTTCATAATGTGAGAGTTCTGACATTGCATAAATCTCCTGTAAATATTAATTAGATTCAGTGTACTATGTTTCCACACAATTTGCAATATAAAAAGCACTGTAGTTGTTTTAGAAGACGGATCGTGCGGGTATACTTAGAATAGAAGCTCTGAATCGACAGGATGGAAAAGAAAAAAGGAGTGTAGAAATATGAAGTTTACAAAAATGCATGGGTGCGGAAATGATTATGTATATGTCAATTTGTTTGAGGAAAAGATAGCAGATCCTGCAAAGGTATCAATTGCAGTGAGTGATCGCCATTTTGGAATCGGATCGGATGGCCTGATCACTATTGGCCCATCGGATATCGCGGATTTCAGGATGCGGATTTACAATGCGGATGGCTCGGAGGCGGAGATGTGTGGAAACGGAATCCGCTGTGTCGCAAAATATGTATATGATCATAAAATGACGGATAAGAAAGAGATTACGATTGAAACCGGAGCCGGGGTAAAAACGTTGCAGCTGACGGTTGCGGATGGCAAGGTTTCGCTGGTTCGTGTGGATATGGGAGAACCAATATTAAAACCGGATTTAATTCCTGTAGATGCATCGGGAGAACAGGTGGTAGATGAGCCGATTGAAGTAGAGGGCAGAGAGTGGAAGATGACCTGCGTGTCGATGGGGAATCCACATGCGGTAATTTTTGTGGAGGACACCGAACATTTTGAACTGGAAAAATACGGTCCGGAGTTTGAACATCATCCACGGTTTCCAAAACGGACCAACACAGAGTTCGTACACGTTATTTCTCCGACGGAAGCATCCATGCGGGTGTGGGAACGCGGATCTGCGGAGACGCTTGCCTGTGGTACCGGAACCTGTGCCACGGTTATGGCATGTATCTTAAATCATAAGACAGAAAATAAAGTTCTGGTGCATCTGCGGGGCGGAGATCTGACCATCGAGTATGATCCGGATAACAATCATATTTATATGACTGGACCAGCGACAGAAGTGTTTCATGGAATTTGGGAGGAAAATTAAATGAAAATTAAAGAACTTATCAACGAAATGGAATATGAGATACTGGCGGGAAGCGAGGAGACAGAGATTACGACTCTGGTATATGATTCCCGCAAGGTTGAAAAAGGTTCTGTGTTTGTGTGCATCAGCGGAAGTGTGCGTGATGCACATGAGTTTATTCCGGATGTGGCAGCAAAGGGAGCAGCGGCCATTGTCGTAGAAAAGGATGTAACGCCGATCGATGGAATTACATATATCAAGGTAGAGGACAGCCGTCTGGCACTTGCCTGCATGTCTGCGGCATATTTTGGGCATCCGGCAAAAAAATTAAAGACGATCGGTATTACCGGAACAAAAGGAAAAACAACGACAACCTATATGGTTCGTTCGATTCTAGAGTCTGCGGGGATCAAAACCGGACTGATCGGCACGATCGAATCGATTGTTGGTTCTGAGCGTATTCCTTCTGCAAATACGACACCGGAATCTTACCGGGTGCAGGAGCTTTTTGCAAAAATGGTAGATGCGGGACTCGATGCTGTTGTGATGGAAGTCTCTTCCCAGGCGCTGATGCTTCACCGCGTATCCGGATTTGTGTTTGATATCGGCGTGTTTACCAATCTTGAACCGGATCATATCGGAGAAAATGAGCACAAGGATTTTGCAGATTATATGCACTGCAAGAGTCTTTTGTTCCAGCAGTGCAGGCATGGAATTTTTAATGGGGACAGCGAGCATCTGCAGGGCATTTTACAGGGACATACCTGTACAGTTGAGACGTTTGGGTATGGAGCAGAAAATGATCTGATTGCGCAGAAGGTAGAGTTAAAAAAGGAGCATGGGGCACTTGGTGTAAAATATCATGTGGGAGGTTCCATGGATTTTGATGTGGAAGTCAATGTGCCGGGAAAATTTTCGGTGTATAATTCCCTGACCGCCATTGCAATCTGTCATCATTTTGGTGTCAGTGTTGAAGAAATCAAAAAGGCGATGCTTCATGTAAGTGTCAAGGGAAGAATTGAGATTGTACCGGTAACAAAGAGATATACGCTGATGATTGACTATGCACACAATGCCATGGCACTGGAGAGTCTGTTAACGACCTTGAAAGAGTATGAGCCGGGCAGACTGGTCTGCCTGTTCGGATGCGGAGGAAACCGTGCAAAATCCCGCCGTTATGAGATGGGAGAGGTATCTTCAAAACTGGCAGATCTGACGGTTGTCACATCGGATAATCCAAGAAATGAAGAACCAATGGATATCATCAACGATATTCTGGTCGGGGTACACAAAGCCGATGGCGCATATGTGACGATACCGGACCGGAAAGAAGCCATCAGGTATTGCATGGAACATGCCGAGGATGGCGATATCATCGTCCTTGCAGGAAAAGGGCACGAAGATTACCAGGAGATCAAGGGTGTGAAGCATCATATGGATGAGCGTGAACTGATCGCGGATATTATCCGGGAAAATACGGATCTGAAATTATAACAGGATTATAAATAACAGGAACAGACAAAAGGAGTGGAAAAATGGGAAAACAGAGTTGGAAAGCGGGAAATATGTTAAATCCGGTGCCGGCTGTGATGGTCAGTGTGGCGGATCAGAATCATCGGCCAAACATTATTACCGTGGCATGGGCAGGAACCGTCTGCACCAATCCGCCGATGGTTTCCATTTCCGTCCGCCCATCCCGTTATTCTTATGAGATCATAGAGAAAACCGGAGAATTTGTGATTAATCTGACCAACGAAAAACTGGCAAAGGCTTGTGATTACTGCGGCGTGGTCAGCGGAAGAGATGTGGATAAATTTAAAAAAACAGGACTTACACCGGTTCCGGTGGAGCATGTGAAAGCTCCGGCAATTGCGGAAAGTCCTGTAAATATTGCCTGCAGGGTGGTGGAGAGCCATCCGCTTGGCAGTCATACGATGTTTGTGGCGGAAGTACTTGGCGTAACGGTGGATGATGCGTATCTGGATGAAACAGGAAAATTTGACATCAACGGAACCGGGCTTATCATGTATTCCCACGGAGAATATTTTGCTCTGGGGAAAAAACTCGGCAAATTTGGATACAGCGTACAGAAAAAGAAAAAATGACACGCGGCTTATTGCAGCAGCGTGTCCATCAGTACAGCATATACATCTTCACTTTTCTTTTTCCAATTATTGCAGATGGCTTCTGCCTGTTCTTTTGTAGTTACGCAAAGCGTCAGGTCGATCAGAGGATTGCCGTCAGACCGTACCTGACAGCGTACTGCGTATTTCTGATTGGTTGTCTTATAGTAATCTGCCAGAATGGAATTTTCCTGTCGGAATTCTAATTTATTCTTTTCAAAAAATCCCTGAACATCATTTTCAATTCCATCATTTAATTTATCTTTGAAAAATCCAAGTGTTTCTTTTCCCGCAGAAGTCAGAGAGTACTGTGTGTTGCTGTGCGTGGACTCTGCATGGATTAAATTGGCATCGACCAGATCCCCGATTACTTCCTGTACACGGAAATAGTCTGTGTATTCCTGTTCCAGAAAGAAATTGGAAATCTGGGTGTTGGAAAGCGGAAACCCTGCTTTGCTCAGCATATATAAGATCGTAAGTTTATAGATTGTAAATGGTTCAGCCATAAAAATGTTCTCCTTGTCTGGTATTGCGTTCTTTGAGACGGCGATGAATGGTGTTTAAAATACGTTTTTTGTCTGTGCTCCAGGATGGGGCGAGTAATAGACTGCGGGGACCATCTCCCGTCAGACGGTGAACGACCATGTCCGGGGGAAGAAGTTCCAGGCAGTCGATCACAAAATCGCTGTATTCATCAAGTTCCATCATGGGAAACGGATGAAGCTGATACTGTTCTGCCAGTGCAGTGCCACGCAGGACATGCAGAAGCTGCAGCTTGATTCCAGAAACCGGAAGTGCGGCGACATGCCGGACGGTATCTTTCATCATTTCTTTTGTTTCACCGGGAAATCCTAAAATAACATGTGCGATCACGGAGATTCCAAGGGCATGAAGTTTGGATACAGCGGCATCAAACTGTGCAACCGTGGTATGCGTGTTCATGGCAGACAGCGTCTTTGCATGGATGCTCTGCAGACCAAGCTCTATCCATATGGGTTTTTCCTGATTGAGATCGGAGAGGAGTTCTAAGGTTTCCGGAGGAAGGCAGTCACTTCTGGTTCCTATGGAAAGTGCAACGATTTCTTCCGGTGCCATTGCCTCGGAATAGAGCTGACGCAAAACGTCAACGGGGGCATAGGTGTTGGTAAATGACTGGAAATACGCAATGAATTTCTGGCAGTGTGTTTTGGCGGCGATTTTCTGTCTGGCCTGTATGAACTGCTCAGAAACCGGCAGAAATGCATCCGCGGCAAAATCACCGGAGCCTCCGGCACTGCAGAATGCACATCCTCCGTAAGAGAGTGTTCCGTCGCGGTTGGGACACGTCATCCCACCGCTTAGACTGAGACGGTACACTTTTTCCCCGAAGACCTCTTTACAGTAATCGTTCAGAGAATAGTAGCGATTAGCGGACATGAGACTTGACTGCTTCACTTACAACTTCTGCCACACGTGGATCAAATGCTTCCGGCATAATGAAATCTTCATTTAATTCCTCGTCAGAAACTAGGGCTGCAAGTGCTTCTGCTGCTGCAAGTTTCATTTCTTCTGTGATCTGGGTGGCATGTGCCTCCAATGCACCGCGGAAAATACCAGGGAAAGCGATCACGTTGTTTACCTGATTTGGGAAATCGCTCCGTCCGGTTCCGACAACTTTTGCTCCGGCAGCTTTGGCCACATCCGGCATGATCTCCGGTACCGGATTTGCCATGGCAAACAGGATGGCATCTTTGTTCATGGAAGAAACCATTTCCGGAGTGACAATGTTTGGCGCAGAGACACCGACAAAGATATCCGCACCGCGCAGTGCGTCTGCCAGCGTTCCGGAGGCATTTTCGAGATTGGTAACCTCTGTCATTTTTTTCTGCATCCAGTTTAAGTTCGGATAATCTTTTCCGATGATTCCTTCACGGTCACACATGGTCACGTGTTTGAAACCGTAAGTCAGAAGAAGTTTGGTGATTGCCACACCGGCAGATCCGGCACCGTTTACCACAACGCGGCAGTCTTCTTTTTTCTTGCCGGTCACACGCAGACCATTGATGATACCGGCCAAAACAACGATGGCGGTTCCGTGCTGGTCATCATGAAATACCGGGATATCAAGCATTTCTTTCAGACGTTCCTCGATTTCGAAACAACGCGGAGCGGAGATGTCTTCCAGATTGATACCGCCGAATCCGGGAGCTATATTTTTCACAGCCTGAATGATCTCTTCGGTGTCCTGGGTGTCCAGACAGATCGGTACAGCGTTAACATTTCCAAATTCTTTGAATAATACACATTTTCCTTCCATGACCGGCATAGCGGCATAAGGACCGATATTTCCAAGGCCGAGAACGGCGCTTCCGTCGGAAACAACGGCAACCGTGTTGGCTTTCCAGGTGTATGTGTAGGCAGCAGTTTTATCTTCCGCAATTACTTTGCATGGTTCTGCAACACCCGGGGTGTATGCAATCGCGAGATCCTCGCGGGTTTTTACTTTTGATTTTGCAACGGTTTCGAGTTTTCCGTTCCATTCTTTGTGGCATAAAAGTGCCTTTTCTTTATTATCCATAGTAATTTTCTCCTTTACATACTCATACTTATTCACAATACCATTCTTGCGCATGAAAAAAAAGACTTCCTATTTTACCGGAAATAGTGTATAATAGCTGCATTAGATAATATTTGAAATGATTCATAGTCGTTTCTGACTGATATCCCATACAAATAAGTGTAATTTATGAAATGATTTACGGTACGAAACAAGTCTATATTTTTTAAGAAGGAGCAGATGGAATGAGGGAAAAATATGAGAGTCTTTCTTTGGTTGTGTTAAAAGACCTGGCGAAGGCACGCGGACTCAAAGGAATCTCAACAATGAAAAAGGGAGAACTGATTGATCGGATGCTGCAGGAAGATGAGCGGGAAAAAGAGGCAGCGCCGAAGGCAAAGACGGTATATACCGCGCGGACAGCTTCCGGACAGGAAGGAAGAAAGCATACACCAAAACCGCGAAGAGAAGAGCATTCGTCCCATACGGAGGATCACAGCCATCCGGAGCATGGAGAAAGCATGCATGCAGAACATGGAGCACATGCATCACAGGAACAGATCTATAAGGCACAGGAGGATAATGACAGTGCTGCGATCAAAGAAGATATCGTCAGCCTCGACAGTGGAAATACAGCGAGCGGTATTCTGGAGGTTATGGCAGACGGATTCGGTTTTATCCGCTGTGAAAACTATCTGCCGGGGGAACATGACGTTTATGTGGCGCCGTCCCAGATCCGCAGATTTAATCTAAAGACAGGAGATATTGTCTGTGGAAATACCAAAGTGAAATCCGAGCGGGAGAAATTTTCCGCCCTGCTGTATGTGACTTCGGTAAACGGATATCATCCTTCGGAAGCACAGAAGCGGACAAACTTTGAGGATCTGACCCCGATTTTTCCGAATGTGCGTCTGCGCATGGAACGTCCCGGCGGTTCGGTTGCAATGCGTGTGATGGATATTGTTTCCCCGATCGGTAAAGGGCAGCGTGGCATGATTGTATCCCCGCCGAAAGCAGGTAAGACAACGCTTTTAAAGGAAGTTGCCAAGTCGGTAAAGGAAAATAACCCGGAGATGCATCTGATCATTCTGCTGATTGATGAGAGGCCGGAGGAAGTAACCGATATTAAAGAGGCAATTGAGGGAGAAAATGTAGAGGTCATTTATTCCACTTTCGATGAGACCGCAGAACACCATAAGCGGGTATCGGAAATGGTTATTGAGCGTGCAAAACGTCTGGTGGAACATAAAAAGGATGTGATGATTCTCCTCGACAGTATCACACGTCTGGCACGTGCCTACAACCTGACCTGTACGCCGAGCGGCCGGACACTTTCCGGTGGTCTTGATCCGGCGGCACTGCACATGCCGAAACGATTTTTTGGTGCAGCCCGGAATATGAGAGAAGGCGGAAGCCTGACCATTCTTGCCACGGCACTGGTCGATACCGGAAGCAAGATGGATGACGTGGTATTTGAGGAATTTAAGGGAACCGGTAACATGGAACTTGTTCTTGACCGGAAACTTTCCGAAAAGAGAATTTTCCCGGCGGTGGATATTGTAAAGTCCGGCACGCGAAGAGACGATCTGCTGCTTGATCCGCAGGAGCGTGAGGGCGTGGAGAATATGCGCCGGGCATTAAACGGCATGCGGTCGGATGAGGCTGTGGAGAATATTTTAAATATGTTTGCACACACGCGTACAAATGCTGATTTTATCAATCTTGTAAGAAAAAACAGAATTCTTTAAATTACTATTGCATTTGCATGGACGCTATGTTACAATAATTAAGCTGTTTATCGGGATGTAAACGGACGAAAGTGTCGCTCTTGTAATAAGTATCATATGCGGATCGGGCATACGGGTATAAAGAGTGTGACAGGAACCAGAGTCAGTCGGAAGACTGATTACAGAAAACGATAAGAATATAAAGAGGTGAAAATCATGAGAGAAGGAATCCATCCAGATTATTATCAGGCAACCGTTACCTGCAACTGTGGAAACACATTCGTTACAGGTTCTACAAAGCCGGAGATCCACGTAGAAATCTGTTCTAAGTGTCATCCATTCTATACTGGACAGCAGAAGGCTAACCAGGCTCGTGGACGTATCGAACAGTTCAACAAGAAGTATGGCATGAAATAGAATTGATAAGTCACGTAAAAAGGTTGAGGCTGTGTATTGCCTCAACCTTTTTCTCTTACAGGGGGAAATATGAAATATTCAGGAGTTGGCGGGCAGGCAGTCATGGAAGGTGTCATGATGAAAAACGAAGACCGTTATGCGGTTGCCGTTCGCAAGCCGGATCACACCATTGATGTAAAAGTTTCTACATTTAAAGAAACGATTAAAAATAAAAAACTGCGGCGTCTGCCATTCATCCGTGGTGTCATTAATTTTATAGAATCACTGATCCTTGGCATGCAGACACTCATGTATTCGGCTTCCTTTTTTGAAGACGATGAGGATGAAAAAAAGAAAAAAGAAGCCATGACGCAGGAGGAACGAAAGGCACAGGAAGAAAAAGAAAAAAAGCAGGAGAAGGCAATGATGGGCGGCACTGTTGCATTTTCCATTGTTTTTGCGCTGGGACTTTTCTTTTTCCTGCCATATTTTCTGTCCGGGATCTTCCATAAAGTTATTGCATCGGATACCGTGATTGCGCTGCTGGAGGGACTGATCCGTCTGGCAATTTTTATCGGATATATTGCACTGATTTCCCTGACACCTGATATTAAGAGAGTGTTTATGTACCACGGAGCAGAACACAAATGCATCAATTGCATCGAACACGGAATGGAACTGAATGTGGAAAATGTCAGGAAAAGTTCCCGGCAGCACAAGCGCTGCGGTACTAGTTTCCTGCTGATTGTAATGCTGATATCTATCGTGTTCTTTTTGTTTATCCGTGTGGATTCGCGTATTTTGCAGCTGGTGCTCAGACTTCTTCTTATTCCGGTGATCGCCGGAGTATCTTATGAGTTTATCCGTCTGGCGGGAAGATATGATAACCGGCTGGTGAATATACTGAGCAAACCGGGACTCTGGATGCAGAAGATGACAACAAGAGAGCCGGATGATGAGATGATCGAAGTGGGAATCGCTTCGGTGGAAGCTGTGTTTGACTGGAGAAAGTGGCAGAAGGAAGAGAATGTATGACCTATAGGGAAGCAATTGTTTCGGGAGAAAAAAGCCTGTGTGAGGCTGGCATTGCAGATGCCAGAAATGATGCATGGCTGCTTTTGACCATGGCATGTAAAATTGACCACACTTACTATTATATGCATATTGACGAAGAGATGCCGGAGGAACTGCAGCATGAATTTGAAGTGCTGATTAAAAAGAGGGCAGAGCGAGTGCCTCTTCAGTATATCACCGGGGAACAGGAATTCATGGGGATGACATTTCATGTGAATTCCAATGTGCTGATTCCGCGACAGGATACGGAAACCCTGGTGGAGGAAGCACTGAAGGTTGTAAAACCGGGGATGAAGGTGCTGGATATGTGTACAGGTTCCGGATGTGTGCTGATCAGTATTTTGAAAAATGTACACGGTACCGGGGGATATGGATATGATATTTCCAAACAGGCGATCAATGTTGCAAAGGAAAATGCAAAATTAAATGATGTTCCTGCCATTTTCGAGAGAAGCAATCTGTTTGAGGATGTTGCGGATGAAACGTTTGATGTGATTGTGTCAAATCCACCATACATCCGCAGCGATGAAATTCCGTTTCTGATGCCGGAGGTGTCGGAATTTGAACCGCATGAGGCACTGGACGGAAAAGAAGATGGTCTGTTCTTTTACCGGAAGATCATCCAGGAAAGCCCGGATTATCTGACCGATGGAGGGTATCTGCTGTTTGAGATCGGATATGATCAGGGATGGGCGGTATCATCTATGATGAAAGAGGCCGGATTTGAGGACGTCTGCGTGAAAAAAGATCTTGCGCGAAATGACCGTGTGGTCTGCGGACACAAACACCTATGTGAAAAGAGAGGATAGATTATGTTTGATAAATTAGAGGATTTACTTCATCATTATGAGGAGTTAATGAATACATTGAGCGAGCCGGATGTGGCAAACGATCCGAACCGCTTTCGTAAACTGATGAAAGAGCAGAGTGATCTGCAGCCAATCGTGGATGCCTACAAGGAGTACAAGGCATGTAAGCAGACAATAGAGGATTCCCTTGCAATTCTTGATGAGGAATCCGATGAGGAAATGCGCGAACTGGCAAAGGAAGAATTAAATGAGGCAAAGAGCCGTCTGGGAGAGCTGGAACAGAAATTAAAGATTCTGCTTCTGCCAAAAGACCCGAACGACGACAAGAACGTTATTGTGGAGATTCGTGCAGGCGCCGGTGGAGAGGAAGCTGCGCTTTTTGCGGCTGAAATTTACCGTATGTATGTACACTACGCAGAGCGTCGTGGCTGGAAAGTGGAGACACTTGAGGCAGATGAAACCGGAATCGGAGGCATGAAGTCGGTCAACTTTATGGTGACTGGAGCAGGCGCATATTCTGTACTGAAATATGAATCCGGTGTGCACCGTGTACAGCGTGTGCCGGAGACAGAATCCCAGGGACGCATTCAGACATCAACCTGCAGTGTTGCCGTCATGCCGGAGGCGGAGGATGTGGAAGTGCATATTGACGACAAAGACATCCGTATCGACGTTATGAGAGCATCCGGAAATGGTGGACAGTGTGTCAATACGACGGACTCTGCTGTGCGTCTGACGCATTATCCGACCGGTATTGTGATTTACAGTCAGACCGAAAAATCACAGATCCAGAACAAGGAGAAAGCGTTTGCACTGTTGCGTACCAAGCTGTATGATCTCGAACTGCAGAAGAAGCAGGATGCAGAGTCTGAGGAACGACGCAGCCAGATCGGAACCGGAGACCGTTCCGAGAAGATCCGTACTTATAATTTCCCACAGGGACGTGTGACGGATCACCGCATCAACCTGACATTATACAAGCTGGACAAGATTCTTGACGGAGATATCCAGGAGATTATCGATGCATGTATCGCGGCGGATCAGGCGAAGAAACTTGCAAAAATGCAGGATGAAAACTAATCTGTCCGGTTTATGATGTTCGTTTTGCTATAGGTAGTAGCTGATAATTGAAAAAATGGATGAAGAAGACGGACGTTGACATATGTCATTGTCCGTTTTTTTTATTTTGGGTATATAGTTTAGATGCACTGTATACCCTTATTTTTTATTTGGTTGTATGGATAGACCTGGGGATTTATTTGCAGATGCAGGATTTTATGGTGGAGCTCGTTCACAATTTGAATGGGAAATCAAATAAACAATAATTAAGTTGAAAAAGGGTATAATTATGGTACAATTAATGCATCGCTTAGAGCTTGAAAATACAGGAGACCAGTTAAATAGGTATTAAATTATTATTGAATGATTATTATGATTTACTTAAATTAATGCATGATAATGAAGCTATTATATTAGATGAAAAGGTGATACCTTTGACACAGCAACAGATAGCAACGACATTAAATTACAGTAAGATGAAAGTTAATAGCATGTTTGGTGTGCTTCAAAAAGAAGGTTTTGTTGAACAAAAAACACGGGGCAAGTACGTTTTAACGGACACTGCGGAGAGTATAATAAAAACAATAGAAAAACTATCTGATTGACGAGTTAGTAAAAACAGGAGGACAAGATGGATTTAGATAGATTGAAGGATTTGATAAAGAAATATCGCGAAAATATGAAATATTATCACGATACAAAAAATGCCTATAATGAAACCGAATGTAGAGATGAATATATAAATCCATTGTTGGAGTGCTTTGGGTGGGATGTACAAAATGTACAAGGAAAATTACCTCAATATAAAGAGGTAGTTGTGGAAAGATTTTCTAATTATTCTGAAAGACCAGATTATACATTAACATTGAATGGAGTATCTAAATTATTTGTAGAAGCCAAAAAACCGAGTGTGGATATAGTTGTGGAAACAGAACCTGCTATTCAGGCAAGAAAATATGGTTGGAATGCAAATCATGCTATGGTGATACTAACAAATTTTGAAGATATGCTGATATATGATACAACAATAAAACCAGCACCTGGGGATAATGCAAGAACAGCTTTGTACCGAAAATATTATTTTGAAGAATACGCTAAAAAATTTGATGAGATCAATGCACTCGTTTCTAAAGAAAGTGTCTATAGTGGAGCATATGATGATTTTGTAGCCAAGAATTTTCAAGAAAGTGAAAAATATCATACAAAGATCGATAACATTTTTTTAGAGCAGATTAATTTGTGGCGGTTAGAGATAGGAAGGTATTTGTATTCTAATAATGTTAGGTATCATGATGAACGTGTATTAAACGATGTGGTTCAGGAATTTATCAATCAGATTATTTTTTTACGTATATGTGAAGATAGAAAACTCCCGCTGTACAAGAAATTATATGAAATGACAAGCGATAAAACAGAGCTACAGAGGATATTAACAGAAACATTTAGGGAAGCTGATAAAAAGTATAATTCAGGCCTTTTTAAGGGAGAAAATCCTATATTCGACCTAAGCGCAGATGTTATATTTGATATGATTGAAATGTTATATTATCCTAAGACACCATACTTATTTAACATAATAGAACCAAGTGTTTTAGGAAAAATATATGAATCATTTTTGGCTGAAAGTTTAATAATATCTGGCGGAGAGGTTTTATTAGCTAAGAAAAATGAATATAAAAATAGATCTGTTGTTAGTACCCCAGTTGAAATTGTTAAATATATGGTAAAAAATACCTTAGATCCAATATGTAAAGGAAAGAGTCCAAAAGATATTGCTGAACTAAGAATAGCAGATATTGCGTGTGGTTCAGGTGTCTTTTTAGAAGAGGCATACCAGTTTATTATTGATTACTGTGAAAAGTGGTATTTGGAAAATAATCCTGATTATCTTCTTGAAATGGAAAATGGTAAGAAAAAATTGCCAATTGTTGATAAGCGCGAAATTTTAAAGAAGTGTATTTATGGTGTTGATATTGATATTCATGCAGTAGAAGTTAGTAAATTTTCTTTGTTGCTTAAGTTATTGGAGAATGAGACAGAACCATCAGTTAAAGAGGTAGCTCCTATTTTGCCAAATCTTGACGAGAATATTCTATCAGGAAATTCTCTCATATCTGATAAAGATGTTGAAAATATTGAATTATCAGTTGATGAATTGGTAAAGATGTCGCCATTTGATTGGAACAGTATTAATAATGGTGGAAAGTTTGATGCGATTCTTGGAAATCCACCTTATGTAAAGACTGAGGATATGAATGTGTTGTCAGGTGAAGCTGAATTTTCGATATATAAGAATAAGTACAAAACAGCATTTAAACAATTTGATAAGTATTATTTGTTTGTAGAGCAAGCATTTGAACTGCTGAAAGATTCAGGGGTATTGTGCTACATAATCCCAAATAAGTTTTATAAAATTGCATCGGGACAAGAACTAAGAAATCTTATTTGTGGCAACATATCTGAAATTGTAGATTTTGGAGATACACAGTTATTTCCGGATAAGACAATTTATAGTTCAATTGTTACCATTGGAAAAAGAGCTAATTCAAATGTAAAGTACGCATATGTTAAATCTGTAACTGATTTGTGGACAGGATATAATGTTAATAGTGTAGAAGTCAAAAATACAGATTTAACGAAAAATCCATGGAGTCTTACGACTGATACGAACTTTATGCAGCTTATAAGTGATATTCGGGATAAGGCGGTGCCTCTTTCTAAGGTGGTTAATATATTTAATGGTATTCAGACAAGTGCAGAAAGACCTGAAAAATTTTCGGATAAAAAGGAAGTATACTGGTTCGATTATTCTTGCATAGAATCAGAAGATGAAAAGTGTATTAATATTGAAAGATTCGGAGAACATTACAGTATTGAAAAAGATATCTTGAAGCCATATTTTAAGCCGACAAAAGCAAGTGAAAAGGGAATGAATACGTATTCTGTATTATCGACTGATAAAAAAATTATTTTTCCATATGATACAAAAGGAAAATTAATTGATATGGATACTATGCAGAAAAAGTACCCAGGAGCATTGAAATATTTGCTGGATTGTTATGACAGACTAGTTCCGAGATGTTTGAATAATGGAGTAGGCAGAGATGTTCCAGATGCAACAACAGATACATGGTATAAATATGGAAGGACTCAGGCTTTAACAGCATTTATTAATACAGCTAAACTGATTGTTAGAATATTAAGTAAAGAGCCAATGTATGCATATGATAAAGATGATATGTTAATTGCATCTGGTGGAACAGCAGGATATTGTGCTATTAGTGAACTAGAAGATAAAGAGTATGATTTGGAGTACATCCAGGCATGGTTAGCACATCCATATACAGAAAAATATTTTCAAATGCAAGGAAGCGATTTTGAAAATGGATTTACCGCCAGAGGAACATTTTTGCTTAAGAAGTTACCATTTATCAAATTAAATTTTTCAGATGCGAAACAAAAAAAGCTATATGATGATGTGGTACTAAAAACAAGAAAAATATATGCTTTAAATGAGCAAATGATAAAACGTCCCGATAGGGCATCTGTTAGAGTATTAGAAAAGGAAAAGAACAGAATAATTGTTGAGATACAAGACTTGATAGGAAAAGTATATCGACAGGAAATATAAGGTGATCAGATGAAACTAAAAGAAAATAATTCTGCTCAGAAATTAAGAGGGGCATATTATACACCATTACCGCTTGCGGAGATGATGGTGAAATTGTTTTCAAGTGATGAATCAATAAAGACAGTTTTAGAACCTAGCTGTGGAGATGGTGTGTTTATAGATGCTCTTGACGATATGAAAATGCTGGAGCAACTTAATGATGCTACAGCAATTGAGATTGAGCAAGATGAGGTAGAAAAGTTAAAACATAGATTTGCCAATTCAAAAAAGATAGAAATAATTAATCGAGATTTCTTTGATTATTATGAAAACACATATGAAAAGAAATTTGATTTGATTCTTGGAAATCCACCATATATAAGATATCAGTATCTTGAAGAAAATCAAAGAATACTTATGTCAGAAATTTTAGTATCGCAGGGAATGAAATCTAATAGGCTTGTAAATACTTGGGTTGGATTTATGGTGGCTTGTGTAAATCTTCTTTCGGATAATGGAAAAATAGCATTTGTAATTCCAGCAGAAATTTTGCAGGTTGCATATGCAGAAGATTTAAGATTATTTTTGGCAAATCATTTATCGAAGATTACGCTTATAACTTTTGAAGAATTAGTATTTCCAGATATAGAGCAGGAAATAGTTGTTTTTATTGGAGAAAAAGGGACAGAAGAGAAAGGCATTAGAATTATTGAATTAAATAATCTAGATGATTTGAATGATTTTGATATTGATACAAATGGATTTCAGAAATTACAGCATGTGCATGAGAAGTGGACAAAGTATTTCACAAATAACAAAGAAAATGAATTGATATCAAAGATTCGTAAAGATAATCGTTTTCAGATGTTATCAGATACAGCATTGATAAATGTCGGAATAACAACAGGAAACAATAAGTATTTTTCAGTTAATGATAAAACAGTTAGACAATATGAATTAGAGAAGGTTGTTCGACCATTAATAGGTAGAAGTGCACATGCACATAGTGTTTATTTTAATGAAGAAGACTGGAAGGAAAATGTTGATGCTGGTAAGGCTGCGTACTTGATTGATTTTCCAGAAGTTGAGTATGAGAGGTACCCAGATAAGCACAAGGAATACATTCATTTGGGAGAAGTAAATGGAGAGAATGAAGGGTATAAGTGTTCTATTAGAGATAGGTGGTATAGAATTCCATCTGTGTGGGTGCCAGATGCGTTTTTTCTAAGAAGAAATAATCTTTATCCTAAGTTTGTATTGAATTGTTGCAATGCTGTATCAACGGATACAATGCATAGAATCAAATTTAATGATGGTGTTGAGCCAGAAAGAATTTTATTGTCCTATTATAATAGTATATCTTTTGCTTTCACGGAATTGTGTGGTAGAAGTTATGGCGGAGGTGTACTAGAAATTCTTCCTGGAGAAGTAGGAAATATATTAGTGCCTATAATAGATGATATACCTATTGAAATTGTAAGGCAGGTGCTTAGAGAGGTAGATCGGATTGTAAGAGAAGATGAACCGATAGAAAATGCATTGGATATTGTCGATAAGGAAATATTAATTAATGGTATTGGAATTGAAGAAGCATTGTGTAAAGATGCAAGAACTATTTGGAAAAAGTTGCAGAGAAGAAGATTGAAGAGAAGTTAATGTAAGCTATATTAATTTGTCTTAAGGAAAGAAGGAATATTATGGCAGGATTCACAATTGATTTAGCAGGAAGAGTAAGAAATTTTGATTTGCCCAAAAATCAGCCATTGATACCATTATATGAAGCTATTGTAAATTCTATATATGCTATACAAGAGAGACAGCAAAAAGAAGAATTTGATGGAAAAATTGAAGTAGAAATAATTAGAGATCCTCAACAAGTAGCAGAAATAGAAGGAATTGATAAAAGTATAAATGAAATAACAGGTTTTAGGATTATTGATAATGGCGTTGGATTAGACGATAATAATATGAAATCTTTTTTGCAATCTGATTCTACATATCGAGCAGATAAAGGTGGTAAGGGCGTAGGCAGATTTTCATGGTTAAAAGCATTTTTAAAAACGCATATTGAAAGCGTATATAAGGACGAAAATGATGGAGTATGGGTAAAAAGAGAATTTGAGTTTTCTTTAGATAAATTAGATATTGATGATAGACTTGTTGAAGAAAAAGGTGCATTTGAAAATAGAACTTGTGTGTCGCTTATTGATTATTTGCCATCATATCGCAAACATGTGAATAAGAATGCAGAAACAATAGCTATGAAGATAATGCAACATTGTATGATTTATTTAATGTCTCCAAAATGTCCTCAGATATGTGTAATAGACGAGGAACGATACAGTATCAATAGTATGTTTGAAAAGAAGATATATCGAGAACGTGAGAGTGCTAATATTGATGTAAATGGAGAAAAATTTGAAATATTACATACTCAGGTACATGATATATCAGTTGGTGGAAGCAAATTGTTTTTATTTGCGAATGATAGAATGGTAAAAGATATAGATTTAAATAAAGAAATTGTAGATTTAGATAAAAATATATTTGAAGATAAGGGATATTATTATGTTGGTATTTTATCAGGAAAATTTTTGGACGACAATGTTGATATGAATAGAACATCGTTTGATATTTCAGAAAATAAGGAAGATGAAGAAGTTTCAATGGAAGATATTGTGCTTGCAGCCAAATCAGAAGTGGAAAAATATTTGTCTGAATATTTGGATGAGGTCCATAAAAATAAAGATGAGCATATTAGAAAGTATATACATAATAATGCACCGCAATTTAGACATTTATTAAAATATATGCCGGAATCAATAAATAAAATAAAACCGGGCTTAACTGATAATAAGTTAGATGAAGAATTATATAAGATAAAAAGGAAGTTTGATACTGAACTAAAAAAAGCTAATAAAGAAATTTTAGAAAAAATAGATGTTGGAACTGAAAATTTAGCAGAGTATAAAGATAAATTTGAAACTCAATTTCAAAAAATAAGTGAGGCTAATATGGCAGCATTAGCAGAATATGTTGCACATAGAAAAGTTGTATTAGAATTGCTGAAAAAAGGAATTAATATTAAAGAAGATGGAAAATTTAATAAAGAGGCATATATCCATAATCTTATATATCCAATGCGCAGAACATCAGATGAAATAGAATATTCTTCACATAATTTATGGTTAATAGACGAAAGACTTTCGTATAGTGAATATATATCTTCAGATATACCATTCGATAATAATCCTAAAGAAGAAAGAACTGATGTTATGATACTTGATAGTCCAGTTGCGGTTTCGGATGAAGATAATTCTGGTAAAGAATATGAAACAATTGTTATTTTAGAGTTAAAGAGACCTATGAGAGATGATTATACATATGCGGAGAATCCTGTGGATCAAATGCTTGAGTATGTTGAAAAGTTGTCTTCAAATAAAGTTTCAGATAAGAATGGGAGAATAATTAGGGTAGGTGAGAATACGCAGTTTTATTTGTATGCAGTTTGCGATATAACTCCTTCTCTAAAAAAGGTTGCGTTTAGAAATGATTTTAAAGAAACACCAGATAAGATGGGATTATATAAGTATCATGAAAAAAGCCACTCTTATATAGAGATACTGTCATTTGATAAAATATTAAATGATGCAGAGAAAAGAAATAGAATTTTGTTTGATAAATTGGGCGTATAGTTATATAAAAATACAGAAACGAAAAAAGGAGTATGAAAGATGCAATTAGATCAAATACAAACAGTTAGGGATACATTTCAATCAATATTACGTGCGGATTATATTTCAATATCTGATATTAAGCAATTAGAAAATTTAAATGATTATTATGTGGACTTTTTTAATTTACTGCCCAAAATACTGCAAAATCAAGATAGCTTTATAAATGGTAGACGAGGTACAGGTAAAACAACATTATTAATGAGAGCATATTATGAATGTATGAAAACAATTTCTCCAATTATTAAAGAGGAAAGTTACTTATTACAAAATAAAAGAGTTTTACCGATATATATAGACTTGAGCCAATGTAAGGAAATGTTCTCGCAGGATTATAAAAATTTAGAACATAGCTTTATTTCAAAAATTGTTGAGGAAATAAGAAATCAATTAGAAACTATTTTTCATGAGACAAGATTAAAATTAGGAAAAAGAAATTTTTCAAGACTAGAAGAATTTGATGATTTTACAGAGACTATTAAAGAGGGAATTTTACTTAAAGTAGAGAAAAGAAATATAGTACAAGAAAATAAAAACTCAACAACAGAAAAACTGCAAGGCTTAATTTCAACAAAAGATGTTAATGTTAAAGGTACTGAAAGTACAGTGGATGAAGAGAATTTATGTTATGAATTGGATGAAATAAGAGGATATAATGTACAGCAGTTTTTAGGGTGCTTAGGCAGAATAAGACAGAAAAGTGGTTTGGATGCTATATACATATTTGTAGATGAGTTTTCTGATTTAACAGATGATGAACAAGAAAAATTTTCAACTTTACTTAAAAAGTTACTAGGTTCAAAGAATAATGTATTTTTTAAAGTTGGAACAATAACAGATAGATTTTACTTTGGTAAGGATATAATTATAGGAAGAGATATATATCCAATATACTTAGACTTGAGTGATTTTGTGGAAAGATATGGCGGCATTGTAGGAGCGAGTAAAGAATTAGTAATATATACAGAAGAACTTATACAAAAACGTTTAAATAGTTTAGCAAATGGACTAAAAATGAATGACGTTTTTAAAGGTAATAAAAATGAAATTTTAATTAGAATAAGTAGAGAAGCAATGGGCGTGCCTAGAACTATCGGATTAATTTTACAAAATGCATTAACGCAGGCAGAAGTCAGAAACGAAAAATTTATTCAAATAAGTGATATTAATGTTGGGGTACGAGAAACGCGAAAAATATATTTTAAGCAATTTCAGGGAGCGGTTCAAAAAAAGGTTATTCCAGGTTTTTATATGGATATGTGGAATAGTCTTTTAAAAAGAGCTTTAGATGAGAAAGCAAAAAATTCAAATAGGCCAGCTAGTCATTTTATGATAGATCCAATTAGAAAAAATATTTAAATATATTTTGTGAAAATTTTATGGTACATTGTTTGGAGGATAGTAGGGCATCGAAGTATGGTGGAAATTATGTCTTGTATGCGATAGATTATGATATATGCAATGACAATAGTATAATATATGCTGATCAAAAAGATGAATTTACTGCTATAAGGTTTATATATGATTCTGTTTTTCAGGCATATGATTGTTATTTTTTAAAAGATAGGATAAAAAGTTATAAATGTCCAATTTGTAACAGGATATATGATGAAATGGAAGTAGCTCAGGCAAAAGTAAAAAGATGTTTTGAGTGTGACGAGAAACTTGAAGAAATTATACATAAAGATGTACCAATTTCAGATGGAAATTATACAGAAGTCGAAGTGAAAATTTTAGGAATAATTGCAACATTGAGTAAAGAGGAGGCAATGTCGGCTGCAGAAATTGGTGATGCAGTTGGATGTAGCTATCAAAAGGTTGCAAATTGGTGTAGTAAAGTTTTAGCGAAAAAGGAATTGATTAATATAGAAAAAAGAGATGGTCGTAATTATTATTATGATTAAATGGTTTAATATGTGATACCCATATGATACCTAAATTTGTGAAAATATAAAATAATTGTGATAAAAGGTGAAATAATCGCCATTAAAAGCTTTAAAAATCAAGCTTTCACAGGGATAATAAGTTTCTCTGCGGGGAGTTTGAATAATTTTAAAAAGCTCGCAAAAGCCTATAAAATGGGCGATTGCGAGCTTGTTTTTTGGGGTTGGTACTAAAATTGCATATTCCGCAAAAACAGAGCACTCGCTCCGCATGAGCGGAGCGCTGTTCCGCTAGGAACGGATCATTGCCCTGTTGGTTAATAAAGTTACGTAAGTACGTAATCATCTGTACCTTGATTATTTAAAACACGCCGCCCATCGGGCGGCACATTTTATTTCTTCTCTTTGGTTCGAAATCCTTCCGGTAATTCATCTGATCATGGTAAAAGCCGATTTAGATCATCCGTAAGCGATGAATAACATACCGTTCCAAATTTAATTGAAGATTTGGGATAATACAGTCAATAAACAGTAAACGACTACTTTATCTGCATTACTATGTTACCAAGTACTGTCCGTCTTTTTTATTTTGGGTATAATAGTTTAGATGCACTGTATACCTTTTTTTATTTGGTTGTATGGATAGACCTGGGGATTTATTTGCAGATGCAGGATTTTATGGTGGAGCTCGTTCACAACTTGAATGGGAAATCAAATAAACAATAATTAAGTTGAAAAAGGGTATAATTATGACATAAGCAAGGGGGTGTATGTTATGCCACAAATAATTCCAATTAAAGACTTGAAGAATACATCGGAGATATCTGATATGTGTCATAAGACAGAGGAGCCAATTTATGTTACGAAAAATGGCTATGGAGATATGGTAATTATGAGCATGGAGATTTATGAGTCAACCATGAGACAGATTGCTATGTACAGAGATATAGAAATATCTGAAAAGCAGATAGAGGCAGGACAGGTAAAGGATGCCAGAACAGCACTTAGAGAAACGAGGGCGAAGTATGGCTTATAAATTAAATATTACAGAGCATGCCGATGAATTGCTTGATAATCTTGTGTATCACTTGATTTATCGCCTGAAGAATAAACAGGCTACGAAGCATCTGTTAGATGGTATTGATGTCATCTATGACAGATTGGAGGTCAATCCTTTTCAGTTTTCTGAGTGTAGAGATGTATATCTGGCAAGGAAGATTAGGATAGGGCACTCGGATCGAAAGGCTTGGGTGCCTTTTTGTGTTTTAATAGGATTGAAGAAAAAGAGATGATGTGTTATAATTTATCCTAAAAGTGTTGTTTTTAATAATGCAAGCGAGGTGGTAGAAATGCTGAAAAATAATATAGAAGTTGATGTGAAAGTAAAATGCATAGAGGCCGGAAAGACTCAGACTCAGCTTGCCGAGACGATAGGAACCACTGGGCAGTATGTAAATCGAATTATCAAAAAAGGTGATGGTGTTATGAACAAAACCTTTGTGCAGATGCTTGATGCTTTGGGGTATGACATAGAACTGCATTATGTAAAGAAAGAGGAGGTGTGAGACTGTGGCATATGAATCACCGTTAACAATTGCCGATGTCGTAAAGGATATATCTGCAAATAAATATGTGCTTCCCTCCATACAGAGAGAGTTTGTGTGGAGTACTTCTCAAATAGAAAAACTCTTTGACAGCGTAATGCAGGATTACCCATTTGGAGCATTTCTGTTTTGGGAACTGTCTAAGGATCAAAATACTCTCTATGAAGAAAAGGAGCAACGTTAAATGATAGATATATATACAGAAAAAAGTGATTCAAAAGACTGGATATTTCACAATGACTTGTACTTTAACTTGAATACAGGCAATGAAGAGATGTCACAAAAAGAAATTGATTTGATTCAACAAGTGGATGCGGCTAAGCTGACGCCAGACAAGCATATAGAAACAAAATATGGCTTGGGTACAATTCGAAATTTATCATCAGGTTGCAAGACATTACTTAATATTGTAAAGCATCCTGATAAGGTGATAAATGTTGAGGAATGTGGACCGAACGTACTTAGAATCATTTTTACTATGGATAATATTAAGATTTATATGTCAAGACCAACGCTTTTTGATATTCCGGATGATGCTAAAATCAGATTTAATGATTCTGATATAGTTACCGGTGGCAGAGGTTATAATGCATGGTGGAGTAATGAATATGAAAGGAGAGAGGCAGATGATTTATAAAAATGTTAGATTCAAAGCTGATCCATTTTCATACGATTTGGAATTTGATGATAGAATTACACTTGTTGGTGGAGACAGTGGTACCGGGAAAACAGTACTTTATGAAATGCTTGAAGATATAAGATTGACAGACGAATACAAGGCTATCAAGCTGTTTAATTATAAATCAGATGATTTTTTAGTGGCAATCAAACAGTGCAGAGATAGTTTTATTGTGATAGATAATGCAGATTGTTTGATTAATGATGATGTTAGGAGATTTATTAATTTTGAGTTATCAAATCAGTATATGCTCTTCTTGCGAAATTGTGACGGACTTAATGTATCTGATAAGAGCTTTAAGGTGTTGAAGTTTGATAATAATAGGATAACACTAGAAGGGGAGTTGTGATATGAGATATTTATGGACAGAGGATACTGGTGCAGGACTTCACTTCTGGAAATTAGTTAATCGGCTTTTCTTTGACAATGAACTTGTAGTTGAGAGTAAAGGGAGCAATCAGGGCTTATTGGATGCATTAATAGACTTGGATATTAAAGATGAAGATAAATACTATATTGCATTTGATTATGTGGTTGACAATCAAGACATTCGCAATAAGTATCGTATGTTGAAATCAATAACAGATAAGTCGGAAGGAAAGATTGTAATTCTGGATATGATTTGTTTTGAGTATCTGATTCTTGCATTTGATAAGTTGGTAGAATGGACGGGCACTGGAAAGACCGATAAAATAAAAATCCGTGATAAAGTTTTGGCGGCAGTTGAGAATCACAGAATAGATTTATCAAGGATTGATGATAAGAAAACATTACAGTACATAGCTGGATTTAAGAGATATTCTACAGAACGTGTGATGAAGTCATTGGTTGGTGAATTTACACAAAATGAAAAGTGGTCTGTTAAAGGGACTCTTATGGGTGAATGCTGGTATAAAGATTGTTGTGTGGCAGAGCATACGGATAATCTTAGGTGTGGTAAGCCTGAGGTTGAAGGTGGGGATGAGAAGATGAGGATGCTGATACGGTCAGAGGAAGTACAAGGGATAATGAGAGATATTACTTTGAAAGAATAGTTTAATAAGACTATATTTTTCGTAATGCATAATAAAGGATACATTATAATATGGTATTGCTGACGGCGACCTCTTTAAAAAATCTTTCGCAGAATGGAAAATTTTTGTTAGACACTGTGAATCAAAATCCGTTTGTCACACTGGCTTTGTATTATGTTGTGCCGCGTTCACTTATGGCGATTGCATTTTTTTATGTGAGCATCAATGTGAACTGTGTTGTGCGCAAATCGATGGAAAATGCCTGGAAAATGAAACAAGACAGGCACTATGAAGGGGATACCGAATTTATTCTGCGGTATATTTGCCGTAGGTAGGAACTATAATTTGACGCGTGACAATAAAGTTCATAAACCCTATCTTGCAAAATTTGATAAAAACGGTAATAAAGGAAGAAAACATGAGTAAGAAACACAAACATATTTCTGCCACGAAAACAACAGAACAGAAGGCAGTACAACAGTCACAGCAGCCACAGAAACTGACACCACAGAAGCTGAACCAGCTTTTGGAGAAAAATCCGTTTGCACAGCTTCTGGGAATGGAACTGCTGGAAGTGCGGGAAGGCTATGCTTACGGAAGAATGCGCATGGATGAGCATTTTATGAATATTTACGGTGGAATGCATGGCGGATGTGCATATGCGCTTGCTGATACGCTTGCTGGTTTGGCGGCATCCACCTATGGCAATTATGTTACAACGATTGACGGGAAAATGAATTATCTGGAGGCTGTGAAAGATACCGGCTACGTGTACGGTGAAGCGGAAGTACAAAGACAGGGAGGACGGATCGGCGTATATACCGTGAAACTTATGGATGAGAATCAAAGAGTTCTGGTTACAGCCGATTTTACCTATTACCGGACAGGACAGGCGATTGACCAGCAGGGATAGGGTGTTTTCAAGGTGTCTGATTTGGAAAAAATCAGATGCCTTTTTCTTTTTACTTGTTTATCGCGTTAAAGTATAGTAGTGTTAAAATATAAAAATACCAAGGAGGAAAAGTTATGGGGAAAGGAAGACGGGAAAAGGTTTTGGACAGCATCGGAACATTGCAGCAGACGGTGAATGAATTTCAGATATAAATTGTTTGTAAAATAAAAACAACTTAATAAAAACAGAAAATGCGGTCATATTTATGAAAAAATATTTCATGAATATGACCGCTTTATTGTTTGAAAAACGGTTAATATAAAAGAAAAAACAAGATATTATCTGATAATACTACGATAGATAAATAATAGACAAATTATCAGACAATAGAACGAAAAAAATGATTTACAAGCAGCGGTCATAGGAGTAAAATGAGAATCAGTTAAGAAAAAGCAACTCATGAATGATTTACAACGAAAGGATAGTTCTATGAAAGAGCAATGGAATGAGAGCACAGCAACCGCCAAAGGATTATATGATCCGAGTTTCGAACATGATAACTGCGGAATTGGTGCTGTGGTAAACATCAAAGGGATCAAGACCCACCAGACCGTGGAAAATGCCTTGAAAATTGTTGAGAACTTAAAGCATAGAGCCGGAAAAGATGCCGACGGAAAGACCGGAGATGGTGTTGGTATTCTTCTTCAGATTTCCCATAAGTTCTTTAAGAAAGCGGTAGAGCCGCTTGGAATTAAGCTGGGAGAAGAGAGAGATTACGGCGTCGGAATGTTTTTCTTCCCGCAGGATGAGTTAAAGACCAATCAGGCAAAGAAGATGTTTGAGGTAATTGTCGAGAAGGAAGGAATGGAATTCCTCGGATGGAGACAGGTACCGATTCATCCGGACAAGCTTTCCGACAAGGCCAGAGGATGTATGCCATGCATCATGCAGGCGTTCATCAAAAGACCGGAAGATGTGGAGAAGGGACTTGATTTTGACCGCAAGCTGTATGTGGCACGCCGTGTATTCGAGCAGTCCAACGATGACAGCTACGTTGCTTCTCTTTCGAGCAGAACGATCGTATATAAAGGAATGTTCCTTGTAGAGCAGCTGCGTCAGTTCTTCTCCGATCTGCAGGATAAGGATTATGAGTCTGCAATTGCAACCGTACATTCCCGTTTCTCTACCAACACAAATCCAAGCTGGGAGAGAGCACATCCAAACCGTTTTATTGTACATAACGGTGAGATCAACACCATCCGCGGTAATGCAGACAAGATGCTTGCCAGGGAAGAGACGATGGCATCCGGCAAGCTGCGCGGGGAATTCCAGAAGGTACTTCCGGTCGTCAACACCGAAGGATCTGATTCCGCAATGCTGGACAATACGCTGGAGTTTCTGGTGATGAGTGGCATGGATCTGCCACTGGCAGTCATGATCATGATTCCGGAGCCATGGGCAAACAATGCTGTGATGACACAGAAAAAGAAAGATTTCTATCAGTATTATGCAACCATGATGGAGCCTTGGGACGGACCTGCATCCATCCTGTTCTCCGATGGAGATATGATGGGAGCGGTTCTTGACCGTAACGGTCTGCGTCCATCCCGTTATTACATTACAGACGATGACTATCTGATTCTTTCTTCCGAGGTCGGAGTTCTTGATATTGATCCGACCCATATCGTGACAAAAGACCGTCTGCGTCCTGGTAAAATGCTTCTTGTAGATACTGTGCAGGGTCGTGTGATTGATGACGATGAGTTAAAAGAAAGATATGCGGATAAGCGTCCGTATGGTGAGTGGCTTGACAGCAACATCGTCATGTTAAAGGATTTAAAAATCCCGAATGAGCGTGTGCCGGAATACACACAGGAAGAACGTCAGAGAATGCAAAGGGCATTCGGTTACACGTATGAGTCCTTAAAGGATTCCATCCTGCCGATGGCAAAGAATGGCATTGAGGGTACCGCTGCGATGGGTACAGATACACCGCTTGCGGCACTGTCCGGAAACCGTGAGCCGCTGTTTAACTATTTCAAGCAGCTGTTTGCACAGGTAACCAACCCGCCAATCGATTCCATCCGTGAGGAAGTTGTTACTTCTACGACGGTGTATATCGGATCTGCCGGAAACCTCTTAGAGGAAAAGCCGGAGAACTGTAAAGTACTTCGGATCAACAATCCGATTCTGACCAACACAGACCTGATGAAAATCCGCAATATGAAAGTAGACGGATTTAAGGTAGAAACCATTCCGATTATTTATTATAAGAATACCAGTCTTGAGAAAGCCGTAGACCGTCTCTTTATTGAGGCGGATCGTGCATACAGAGACGGAGCCAATATCCTGATCCTTTCCGACAGAGGCGTGGATGATAACCATGTGGCAATTCCTTCCCTGCTTGCCGTATCTGCATTGCAGCAGTATCTGGTAAAGACAAAGAAACGTACTTCCCTTTCCCTGATTCTCGAATCCGGAGAGCCGCGTGAGGTACATCATTTTGCAACACTGCTTGGTTTTGGTGCGAGTGCAATTAACCCATACCTGGCACTGGATACCGTAAAACAGCTGATCGACGAGCACATGTTAGACAAAGATTATTATGCCGCAGTTGATGATTATAACCATGCAATTATCACCGGTATTGTAAAGATTGCAGCCAAGATGGGTATTTCTACGATCCAGTCGTATCAGGGTTCCAAGATTTTTGAGGCACTTGGTATTGATAAAGATGTCATTGACAAGTATTTCACCAATACGGTCAGCCGCATCGGTGGAATTTCCATCAAGGATATCGAAAACGATGTCAATACGCTTCATTCTGCAGCCTATGATCCGCTGGGACTTGAAACCGATGTAACCCTTGACAGCAAGGGGCGCCACAAGATGAGAAGCGGAGCCGATGCGCATCTGTACAATCCGGCTACCATCCATCTGCTGCAGCAGTCTACCAAACGTGGGGACTATGAGATGTTCAAGCAGTATACGAGTCTGGTAGATGAAGAAGAAAAGCATACGAACCTGCGTGGGCTGATGGATTTTGAGTACCCGAAGAAGGGTGTGAAGCTTGAGGAAGTGGAAAGCGTAGATTCTATTGTGACACGTTTTAAGACCGGAGCGATGTCTTACGGTTCTATTTCGAAGGAAGCACATGAGACACTTGCCATTGCCATGAATCACTTACACGGTAAGTCAAACACCGGTGAAGGTGGTGAGGACAAGGATCGTCTGATCGTCGGACCGGACGGAAAGAACCGTTGTTCCGCAATCAAACAGGTTGCATCCGGACGTTTTGGTGTTACCAGCCGTTATCTGACCAGTGCGCAGGAGATCCAGATCAAAATGGCACAGGGAGCAAAGCCTGGGGAAGGTGGACATCTTCCGGGTAAGAAAGTATATCCATGGATTGCCAAGACAAGACTTTCCACACCGGGTGTATCTTTGATCTCCCCGCCACCACACCACGATATTTATTCCATCGAGGATCTTGAACAGCTGATCTTTGACTTAAAGAATGCAAACCGCGATGCAAGAATTTCCGTAAAACTGGTTTCCGAGGCAGGTGTCGGTACCGTAGCAGCCGGTGTTGCAAAAGCCGGTGCACAGGTTGTCCTGATCTCCGGATATGACGGTGGTACAGGTGCTGCGCCAAGCAGTTCCATCCACAACGCAGGTCTTCCGTGGGAACTTGGTCTGGCAGAGACACATCAGACACTGATTATGAACGGACTGCGTAATAAAGTAAGAATTGAGACAGACGGAAAGCTGATGAGTGGTAAAGACGTGGCCATTGCTGCATGTCTTGGCGCGGAAGAGTTTGGTTTTGCAACCGCTCCGCTGGTAACCATGGGCTGTGTCATGATGCGTGTATGTAATCTGGATACCTGTCCGGCAGGTATTGCAACCCAGAATCCGGAGCTTCGTAAGCGTTTCGCAGGAAAACCGGAGTATGTTGAGAACTTCATGCGCTTTATCGCAGAAGAACTTCGGGAGTACATGGCAAAACTTGGTGTCCGCACAGTGGATGAACTCGTTGGACGAAGCGATTTCTTAAAGGTTCGCGGAGATCTGTCCGAGCGTGAAGCAAAGCTTGACCTGAGCAATATCTTAAATAATCCGTTTGCAGGAACAAAGCAGAAGGTTATTTTTGATCCGAAGCAGGTATATGATTTCGAACTGGATAAGACCAAAGATATCACGGAGTTCTTAAAACAGTTAAAGCCGGCACTTGATAAGAAGCAGAAGCGTATGATCGATACCGAAGTAACAAACGTAAACCGTTCGCTTGGAACAATCTTCGGATCAGAGATTACAAAGAAGTACGACGATACACTCGATGAGGATACTTTCATTATTAAATGCAGCGGAGCCGGCGGACAGAGTTTTGGTGCCTTTATTCCAAAGGGACTGACACTCGAACTGGTGGGAGATTCCAACGATTATTTCGGAAAGGGACTTTCCGGCGGAAAGCTGATCGTTTACCCACCGGCAGGAGTAAACTTCAAAAAGGATGAGAACATCATTATCGGTAACGTAGCACTGTACGGTGCGACAAGTGGTAAGGCATTCATCAATGGTGTGGCAGGAGAACGTTTCTGTGTCAGAAATTCCGGAGCTACTGCTGTTGTTGAGGGTGTCGGCGATCATGGATGTGAGTATATGACGGGCGGTCGTGTCGTTATCCTTGGTAAAACCGGAAAGAACTTTGCCGCAGGTATGAGCGGTGGTATCGCTTATGTACTGGATGAGGACAACGATCTGTACATGCGTACCAACAAGTCTATGGTGTTCAGTGAGGAAGTCACCAATAAATATGACGTATTAGAGCTCAAAGAAATGATCAAAGAACATGTTACCCTGACCAATTCGGAAAAAGGTAAGGAAATTCTCGATCACTTCAGTGAGTATCTGCCGAAGTTTAAGAAAGTCATCCCATATGATTATAACCGTATGCAGATGGCAATCGTTCAGATGGAAGAAAAAGGTTTGAATGCAGAGCAGGCACAGATTGAGGCATTTTATGCCAGCACGAGAGCATAAGGAGGGAAGAAACAATGGGAAAGCCAACAGGATTTATGGAATACGACAGATGTGAGGCGCGTTCGGTGGAACCAAAGGAACGAATCAAAAATTTTGATGAATTCCACATCTTCCTTTCCAAAGAAAAACAAAGAGAGCAGGCAGCGCGCTGTATGGATTGCGGTGTCCCGTTCTGTCAGTCGGGTATGACAGTTGCCGGAATGACTTCCGGCTGTCCGCTGCACAATCTGGTACCGGAGTGGAACGATCTGCTTTATACCGGAAACTATCAGCAGGCATATAACCGTCTGCACAAGACCAATAATTTCCCGGAGTTTACCTCCCGTGTATGTCCGGCTCTGTGTGAGAAGGCATGTACCTGTGGACACTGGGGAGATCCGGTATCTGTCCGGGACAATGAGCATGGAATCATTGAGACGGCATACAAAGAAGGTTATGCCGGACCACATATTCCAAAGGTTCGTACCGGAAAGAAAGTTGCCATCATCGGTTCCGGTCCTTCCGGACTGGCAGCAGCAGATCAGCTGAACCAGAGAGGACATGATGTTACGGTATATGAGAGAGATGACCGTGTCGGCGGACTTCTGATGTATGGTATTCCGAATATGAAGCTCGAAAAGCAGATCATTGACCGTAAGATCAATGTTATGAAAGAAGAGGGCGTGAAGTTTATCACAGGCTGTAATGTCGGTGTGGATGTCAAGAGTGCAGAGCTGTTAAAAGAGTATGACAGAGTCATCCTCTGCTGTGGAGCAAAGCATGCGCGTGATATCAAGGCAGCAGGTCGTGATGCAGAAGGAATCTATTTTGCAGTCGATTATCTGTCACGCAACACAAAGAGCCTTTTGGATTCCAATTTTAAGGACAACAAATTTATTTCCGCAAAGGGAAAAAATGTTGTGATCATCGGTGGCGGTGATACCGGAAATGACTGTGTGGGAACGGCTATCCGTCAGGGTGCAAAGTCTGTAACCCAGCTGGAGATGATGCCATGTCCACCGGCAGAGCGGGCAGCAAATAACCCATGGCCGGAGTGGCCGAAGGTGTTAAAGACCGACTATGGCCAGGAAGAAGCGATTGCATGTTTCGGTACAGATCCACGAATCTATCAGACAACCGTAAAGGAATTCCATAAGGATAAGAACGGCAAGTTGAATGGTCTGACAATCGTCAGACTTGAGAGCAAGGTGGATGAGAAGACCGGACGCAGAAATATGGTGGAAGTTTCCGGTTCCGAGAAGAAGATTCCGGCAGAACTTGTACTGATCGCTGCAGGATTCCTTGGAACAGAGGAATACATTGCAAAGGCGTTCGGTGTAGAGCTGAACCAGAGAACAAATGTAGCTACAGAGCCTGGAACATATGCAACAAATGTAAAGAACGTATTTGTTGCGGGAGATATGCACAGAGGACAGTCACTGGTTGTCTGGGCAATTCGTGAGGGCCGCGAGGTGGCACATGACGTGGATACAAGTCTGATGGGATATTCTTATCTGTCCGTACAGTAAAATAGAGACTTATGGCTGGCGCATAGCCATATGATTTTTGGGAGTCATCTGAAACAGATGGCTCCTTTTTTACCTCTTGTGGGCTTTTTTTGACCTGTCAGTGAGAAGCGGTTTACAGAGTTTCTTTTTTTCGATATGATAATTTCTGTAAAAAGGAGTCAGGTATGAAAATAAAAATGGAAATTGACGAAAATCTGCAGGATGAGGAGATCATTGTGCGTTGTCGGGAACTGAGTGACGATGTGGTGGCAATGCAGAGGAGGATTGCGGAGGCTGTTCATGCAGGCATGCGGCTGGCGGTTGTCCGTGGAGACCTGGAATATTATCTTCCACTCAATGAAATTTTATTTTTTGAGACAGCAGATGCTGTTGTGGCGGTTCACACGGCCACGCAGATTTATGAAACACATTTGCGGTTATATGAACTGGAAAAAATGCTTCCGGGCAGCTTTTTGCGGGTGTCAAAATCCTGCATTATGAATACGGAAAAGATTCGTTCTGTCCGCAAAAATATTACAGGTGCGAGTGAGGTAGAATTTATGGATTCTGTGAAAAAGGCATTTGTATCACGCAGTTATTTTAAAGTCCTGACGGACAAATTGGAAGAAAAGAGGTTAAAAAAATGAAAAAGAGAAATATTTTCTGGGCAGTTATTCTTATTTTTATCGCAGTATATCTGGTGGCGAGCAAAATGCATATGATACCTGCGATTCCGTTCTTTAAAATCTTATTTACCGTGATCTTTGTGTATACGGCTGTTTATGGATTTGTGCGGCTGCATTTCTTTGAAGGAATGTTGTCGGTTGGATTGCTGGGCTGTATGTACGATAAAGTGCTTGGCATTCAGGCAATTACTCCGTGGACACTTCTTCTGGCAGCGTGTCTGGTCGGTCTGGCACTGGATCTGCTTTTCAGAAATTTAAAAAAACAAAAAGATAATACTTATTTTGGACACAGCAGTGCAGGCGGACATGTGGAGAATGGACAGGATGGTGAGTATGTACATGTGGAAAATTCTTTTGGAGCGTTGAGTAAATATGTAAATTCTGACTGTTTTCGGGAGGCAAAGATTTCGAACAGTTTTGGAGAGTGTAACGTATTTTTCAATAATACGGCATTAAAAGGTGCGAATGCAATTATCCGTACGGATAATTCTTTTGGCAGTACAAACATTTATCTTCCGTCAACCTGGCGCGTGGAATTCAGACAGAATACCGCATTTGGCAATGTGGAATGTAAAGGTCAGGGCAGCAGTGATCCGGATGCTCCGTGTGTGGAACTGCAGATCTCAAGCAGTTTTGGACAAACTTGTATAATTTTTGGATAATTCTGCTTGATATTATGTACATTTCGATGTAAAATTGTAGATAAATAGTATACTATACATAGGAGGAAACGTATGCGTAAGAATTACTTTCAAAATGTGAAAATTGCGGATAAGCTGAAAATGGTTATGAAAGCAATTTTTGCAGTTTTACTGGTGAACAATATTTTGTTTGCAATTTTAATGCTTGTATTTGGACATCCGGTATGGATTATCATTCCTGTCATTGCAGTAGTTGGTATGCCATTGCTTTCCAAAAGGGTCGTTCAGGAACTGACACAAAATATTCTTGAACCGTTAGAACAGATAGAAAAGGCCGCAGATGACATGGCACACGGAAATCTCGAAATTGATATTTCTTATCAGGGGGAAGATGAACTGGGAAAGCTTGCAGAAAGTTTCCGCAATACATCTTTTTATTTAAGGGGGGTTGTGGACGATATCAATCAGCTCCTTACAGAGTTTGCAAAAGGAAACTTTGATGCGAGATCCCATGATATTGAAGCCTATCAGGGAAATTTCGGTGAAATTTTAAAGAAACTGGAAGCGACAGAAAATAATCTGAGCCAGACGATCAAAAATGTACAGGAATCTTCCGATCAGGTATCTGCAGGAGCTGATCAGCTGGCACAGAGTGCACAGGGATTGGCAGAGGGTGCCACCGATCAGGCAGCGGCAGTACAGCAGCTGACATCTTCGGTTGCCGAGGTTGCTACACATATCGAAGAAAATACGAAGTCCACAGACAATGTACATGACCAGGCAAAGCAGGTTGCAATCAAGGCAGACAGCGGAAGTGCAAAGATGAAAGAACTGGTCGAAGCCATGCAGCATATTTCAGAGACCACCAATGATATCCAGGTTGTCATCGGAAAGATTGAAAGCATTGCCAGCCAGACAAACCTGTTGTCTTTAAATGCATCCATTGAGGCTGCGCGTGCCGGTGAAGCAGGAAAAGGATTTGCGGTTGTTGCGGAACAGATTAAAAACCTTGCGGAAGAGAGTGCTTCTTCGGCAGAAGAAACCCGTGTCATGCTGACGAACAGTTTGAATCAGGTGAGTGTCGGAAGCTCTGTTGCAGATGAGACTTCTCAGTTTATGTCGGAAATGATCGAACAGCTGGATGCAGTTGTCATGGAGGTGGCTAAGATCCGTCAGATTTCCGATCAGCAGGCAGAATCGGTAAAGCGGATTTCCACTGCTGTTGAGCAGGTAAATGGGGTTGTGCAGTCTAATTCTGCTACTTCGGAAGAGGTATCTGCAACTAGTGAAGAACTTTCTGCATCTGCTGAAAATCTGGATGAGATGGTATCGGAGTTTATCCTGCGCAAATAAGATACGGACAGATGACAGGCACATAGTACAGATGAGGTGATTTTATGCCATCAATCATGGTGTATACGGAAGAAACATTTTATTATACAGACGGGATCCGTGTTGTTGCGCGGGAAGAATATATGCGGCCGGATGTTACGGAACTGAGTTTCTACCAGAAAGAAGGTTTCTGGTTTGGATTTGAAGCTCCGTATTCTATTTATACCATGCAGGGAATCCGGGCATTGATTGAGTTGAAACTCAGACAATACGATTGTACACCGGAATTTCGCTATACGCGTAAGAAAATTGAATATAGTTACAGTGAAAAAAAGATTCTCGATTCCGTGATTTTTTATATCACGAAATCCGATCAGCCGGGAGTTTTGTCTGTGATGGAGGAAATTAATCATTCCACTCATCTGTGTTTCTGGAACATGAAAGTGCCATACCATGATTTTGGGGAAATCCGTAAACATACCGATGCGGTATTTTACGGAATGTTTCAACAAAAAGCGCAATAGTTCTTGACTTTTTCGGCAAAAGTTCTATAATACATTCTCGGTAATAGAGGATGTGTCGAATGAATAAAGAGAGAGATTATTTTTTTGATAATTTGAAAGCGGTATTGATATTCTTAGTCGTGCTGGGACATTTTTTGCTCCCTATCCACGGAGAAAGTGTTCTTGTGGTGGTAAAACGCCTGATCTATGTATTTCATATGCCGCTTTTTGTATTTGTGTCAGGTTATTTTGCAAAGAAAATATATAAAAACGGGCAGTATAATTTTAAAAAAATATTGTATCTGATCAAGGCGTACATCATATTTGTTATTGCAATTCAGATAGTATATGCACTGTGTGGATTCCGGGATTTCTCAGAGATTAATTTTTTCTCGCAGAGTGGGGCACCGTGGTATCTGTTTGCCATGATTGTGTGGTATCTTACCATTCCTGTCATCCGGAAGTACAAAGAGATACCGGTATTAATCGTGACAGTTGCGCTGGCCCTGATCGCCGGATATTTCAAAAATATCGGCGATTTTTTGTGCATGTCCCGTATTCTGGTATTTGGTCCGTTCTTTTATCTGGGATATTATATGGAACAGCCGGTGCTTGAACGGGCATTGCGACCGGTTTACCGGAGAGTTGTTGTACCGGCTGCTGTGGCAATCTGTGCGGGGATTCTGGCGTTTGGCTCAAAGTTAAAAGATGAGCTTGGCATGGTCTATGAAAACATTTCCTATTATGAACTGGATGATGTGTGGGAAGGACCGTTTGTTCGTCTGGCACTGATGATTGCCGCGTTTCTGATTTCGTGGGCGATTATGTTTTTTGTGCCGCGTGGGAAAACCTGTCTGTCAGTGATTGGACAGAATACGATGCCGGTATATATGCTGCACCGGATCCTGCGGGATATCCTGATGTTTGCGGGAATCTATGACTATCTCGGAGACTGGGGATGGTTTGCGCTGTTTGTTCTGATTTGTCTGAGTATCTGCGTGATTTACCTGCTTGTTAATCCAAAGGTAGTAAATCAGGTAAATAAGATTCTGACATTGTATACCCCGCGGCTGTGGGGCAGAATACGCCGGAATCAGGCGGTATAAAGGAATCACAGATTGATTTTTCCTCCTATATTTTCTAAGCTTAGAACCAGAAAGATATAGGAGGAATTTTTTTATGGATGCAAAAAAGTTTGGAGTGTTTCTTAAGTACATGTATCTGTTATTTTTGGATAATTCGCATTTGACAATTCCAAAAAATGATTATATAGTGGCAGAAAAGAACTTTTGTTTTCACAGAGAAAATACACTGAGGGAGGAACGTAATAATGTACGAATTTACGCAGGATTGTCTGACAGGCATCGACCAGATCGATGAAGAGCACCGCAAACTGTTTTCGCTGATCAATGAAGCGGTTGAACTGCCGAAGGAAGCACGCACACCACAGACGGTAAAAAATATACTGGAACATTTAAGTGATTATGCCGTAAACCATTTTGCACACGAAGAAGCCTATATGGAGGCACAGAACGATCCGGAACTGCCGTTGCAGAAAAAAGAGCATCAGGCATTTGCCGATCACGTAAAACTTCTGGAAAAGCAGCCACTCACCGGGGAGAATGCATCGGCGATGCTCGATGAGATTCTGACCTATCTGGTACGTTGGCTGTACCGGCATATTTTAAGCAGTGACATGATGATCGGGAAAATGCAGAAAGAAGATCCGTTTGTGTTTACCGCGAAATATTACACGGGGATCGAGCTGGTGGACAAGGAGCATCAGAGACTGTTTGAGATCATCGGAGAGGTAAATGCGCTGATAGGCAACGATCTGCTTCATGACAAATACGATGAAATTGTACGTCTGCTGGATGAACTCCGGGAATATACCAAGTTCCATTTTGAAGATGAAGAGGCTTATATGCAAAAAATCAACAGCCCGATGCTGGAAGCACAAAAGCGGGCCCATCAGGCATTTGTGGACAAGCTGATGAGTATCGATCTGGATAAGCTGGAAGAAATTGATGACAACCAGCAGGAATATCTGCATGAGCTGATCGAGTTCCTCGGCGGATGGCTGATCAATCATATTTTAAAGATGGATACGAAGATTGAAAAGACAGAGCAGTAAGTATTAGAAAAGACTTGCAAAAACAGACCAATTGAAGTAAGATAAGATACACAAAACAGGATGTCTGAAAAAGACTATAGATTTTACGGTTTCTGATTCAAACCGTCGGTCTATAGTCTTTTTTTGCGGAACATCCGGCAGAAAAGAGGAGTTTGTATGAATCAGGAGTACATGAAAACAAGAAAAATCCTGCCGCTGGTGCTTTCCATGTCACTTCCCATGGTCATATCCATGGCAGTGAATGCATTGTATAATATTGTGGACAGTTATTTTGTGGCAAAGATCAGTGAAGATGCGATGACGGCGCTTGCCCTTGTGTTTCCGATGCAAAATCTCGTCAATGCCATTGTTATCGGATTTGCGATCGGAATCAATGCAAGGGTAGCCTTTTATCTGGGAGCAAAAGAGGAGAAACTGGCGGATGAGTCGGCATCCGTGGGGCTTTTGTTAAATTTGATCCACGGTCTGGTGCTGGCACTGCTTTGTTCTGCCATTATGCCATCGTTTCTTCGGATGTTTACAGGCGATACACAGGTGATCGCACTGGCATGCACGTATTCCACGCGGGTATTTGCGTTTGCACCAGTGATCGGTCTGGGACTTGCATATGAAAAGATCTTTCAGGCAGTCGGGCGGATGAAGGTGTCGATGATCTGTATGATGCTCGGATGTGTAACCAATATTATTTTAGATCCGGTTATGATCTTTGGTCTTGGACCGGTACCGAAGCTTGGAATTGCGGGTGCGGCTTATGCCACGGGAATCGGTCAGTGTGTGACGCTGGCGGGGTATCTGCTGTTTTATTTTGCACGTCCGATGCATGTAAAGGTCAACGTCGCAAATATGAAGACAACCGGAAGCGTAATGAAAAATATTTATACCATCGGAATTCCGGCAACTTTAAATCTTGCACTTCCTTCCATTCAGGTGTCCGCATTAAATGCAATCCTTGCGCCGTTTCCGGGAAGTTATATTCTGGTGCTCGGAGTTTATTATAAACTGCAGACATTTATTTATCTGACGGCAAACGGAATTGTGCAGGGAATCCGGCCGCTCGTTGGATATAATTATGGAGCGGGAGAATATGACAGGGTGAAAAAGATTACGCACACCTCCATGGGATTGATCGCACTGGTTATGGTTATGGGAATGGCAATTTCCTGTGCAATTCCGCAGCAGCTGATGGGATTGTTTACCACAAGCCGCGCAACAATGGAAATCGGAGGTGCGGCACTCAGAATCATCAGTTTTGGATTCGTGGTATCCTCGGTTTCCGTTACATTTTCCGGAGTCCTGGAGGGACTGGGAAAGGGCATGCCATCACTTTTGATTTCTCTTGCGCGCTATATCGTTGTGATGCTGCCGGTTTCTTTTGCGCTCAGCCGGTTGTTACAGGCATCGGGCGTGTGGTATGGATTTGCCGTTACCGAGTATATCGTAGCGGTTCTTTCCTATTATATATACAAATTCCATATGAGAGATATAAAAGGGTAACAAAATAAAAAAAGTGTGGTACAATAGTTATGATATGGATAAGAGAAAAGGAATAAGGAGGAGTCGGTTATGCCATACTCAAACGCCACCAAACAGGCATTTGCAGATGCTCTTCGAAAACTGTTGGAACAGAAACCTTTTGCAAAGATCAGTGTATCACACATTTGCGAAGAATGCGGAATGAACCGCAAAAGTTTTTATTATCATTTTAAAGATAAATATGATCTGGTCAACTGGATTTTTGACACTGAAATTACAAAGATTTTTTCAGAAGAAGAATGGAAAAATGCCGGCTTTACATGGGATATACTGGAAAAAATCTGTGAGTATTTTTATAAACACCGGACATTCTATTCGAAAGTACTGCAGATTGAGGGGCAGAACTCTTTTACAGAACATTTCCGGGATATTTTAGTCCCTGTCAATCGTAAATTTCTTGCGATGGTAGAGGAAGAGGAAAAAGGAGAACATGAGGAATTTTATATTCATTTCTTTTCGGATGCATTTCTGGCAGCACTGGTGAGATGGCTTGAGGACAGGGAATGTGTGTCCCCACAGGAATTTAGTGCACTGTTGCGTTCGAGTGTGGAAATGATTGCAAAGTATGTGCTGCAGAGTCAGAAATAAGTGGAGAAAGATGCTCTAAATTGGTAAAATCCGACAAATTTTACCCACATTCGCGCTTTTGTCCACTTGAATTTGAGAAGAGAAAAGATATAATACTTTTCAGATTACACAAAACATTTCTGTCATGTTATGGCGGCAGAATGAAAGGAAGTTGAGATTATGAATAAAATGTCATTACAGAAGAGTATTCAGAACTTTGGAATCAAGCAGGCCTTAAAGTATATGGAGAAAGATCCAGAGGAGAACATTCCGAAACTGATGGATATGGTTGACAAATTTGCACCGGACGGATGGTATGAGGCACAGAGAAATATGATCCGCAAGGTGATTCAGGAGAGGGGAAACTGGTACCAGCTGATTCTTCGCATTTATCAGCTGAATCCGGAAGTCCGTAAGGCATTCTTCCAGAATTTCATTTTCAATGCAAGCTTAAAAGGCAGCGCACTGCAGGAGCAGCTTGCTGAAGAAAACAACTGTAACATTCCGTGGGCAATTCTGTTAGACCCTACCTCTGCATGTAATTTACACTGTACCGGATGCTGGGCAGCAGAGTATGGCCATCAGCTGAATCTGGATCTGGATACGATTGATTCTATCGTACGTCAGGGTAAGGAGCTTGGTACCTATATGTATATTTATACAGGTGGAGAACCATTGGTACGTAAAAAAGACCTGATCAAGATCTGTGAGATGCATCCGGATTGTGAATTCCTTTCTTTCACAAACGGTACTTTGATTGATGAAGAGTTCTGCCAGGAAATGCTTCGTGTCAAGAACTTTGTTCCGGCGATCAGTCTGGAAGGATTCGAGACAGCCAACGATGGACGAAGAGGCGAAGGTGTATTTGATAAAGTACAGCATGCCATGAGCCTGTTAAAGAGCCATGGTTTACCATTTGGTATTTCCACCTGCTATACCAGAAAGAATTTAGATGATGTAACCAGCGAAAAATTCTTTGATATGCTGGTTGAGAGTGGTGCATTATTTGTATGGTTCTTCCACTATATGCCGGTTGGAAATGATGCAGCAGTGGAACTTCTGCCTACACCTGAGCAGCGTGAGGAAATCTTCCATCGTATCCGTAAGTTCCGTCAGACAAAGGCAATATTTAGCATGGATTTTCAGAATGACGCACAGTTTGTCGGCGGATGTATCGCCGGTGGACGAAGATATTTACATATCAATGCCAAGGGTGATGTGGAGCCATGCGTATTTATTCATTATTCCAATGCAAATATTCATGACTGCAGCCTGCTGGATGCTTTAAAGAGCCCATTATTCCAGGCATATCATGACAACCAGCCGTTTAATGACAATATGCTTCGTCCGTGTCCGATGCTTGAGAACCCGGATAAGCTTGGAGAGATGGTAAAAGAGTCAAAGGCAGTAAATACCGATTATCAGTCACCGGAGACACCGGAACATCTGAAAGAAAAGGCTGCTCCTTATGCCGAGAACTGGACACCTACAGCAGAAAAACTCTGGAACAAAGAAAAAGAAAAGATTGCAGCAGGAAAAGCCGGCGTGGAACAGTAATGATAAGTTTTCTCAATAAGGACAGCCGGATTGCTGTTGCATAAAGTGTGGGACTCCGCTATTTATCGGATGATAGATGGTGTGAGTCCTTTTTTTATGCTCTTTTTTGCACGCCGTGGTGACTAAAAAAATACTTGCAAATTGGAAAAATGGGGCATAAAATACGTTTTTAAACAGGAAGACAAAATTATAAATCAGTTACTAAGGAGGAAACAACGATGTTAAAGTGTTTCAAAAATTTTGATGCAAAGAAAACCGGACTTTTTGCAGCAGGTGTACTGTTTGGTACCGCAGGAATCAAGATTCTTTCCAGCAAGGATGCAAAGAAACTTTATACAAATTGTACAGCAGCCGTACTCCGTGCAAAGGAAGTTGTTTTAAAGACCGCTACAAAGGTACAGGAGAATGCAGAGGATATCTATGCAGAGGCTAAGCAGATCAACGAAGACCGTGCAGCAAAAGAAGAGGAAGTATTTGACGGTGAGGAAGTAACCGAAGAGACAACTGCCGAAGAGACAGAAACTACCGAAGAGACAGCAGAGGCATAAAAACGCATGAAAGAGATGTTACGCAATAAGTAACATCTCTTTTATCGAAAGCAGGTTAAAGATATGAAATTTCAAATCAGACATGAGATAAGAGGAAGAATGAGAATTCACGTGATCCAGAGCCGTATGTCATTTGCACAGGCAGATACATTACAGTATTATCTGGAACAGTGTGAATCTGTGATTTCCGCAAAAATTCAAAATCGTACCGAAGATGTGACCATTTGTTATGAAGGAAGCAGAGATGCAATCCTTGAAGTGTTAAAGGCATTTTCGTATGAAAAGACGGATGTTCCGGATACCTGTATTAAAAATTCCGGAAGAGAAATGAATCAGCATTACTGGGATCAGCTGGTGGAGCAGACGTTCTGGCATTTCGGTAACAAACTGTTTCTGCCGTTTTCCGTTCGTGCAGTCATCACAGCGGTGAAATCCGTGAAGTATATCTGGAAAGGGCTTCAGACTCTGTTTCAGGGTAAGATCGAGGTTCCGGTACTGGATGCAACTGCCATTGGTGTTTCCATTATCCGTGGTGATTTTGCGACCGCAGGATCTGTGATGTATCTGCTTGGTATCGGAGAGACGCTGGAAGAATGGACACATAAGAAATCCGTGGGAGATCTGGCACGCAGTATGTCACTCAACATCAGCAAGGTATGGATGATGTGTGATGGACAGGAAATACTCGTTTCCGCAGACAACGTGCAGTCCGGAGATGAAGTGCGCATTCATATGGGAAATGTGATCCCGTTTGACGGAACGGTAACGGATGGAGAGGCAATGGTAAATCAGGCATCTTTAACCGGAGAATCGGTTCCGGTCCGCAAAGTACCTGATGGCGTGGTATATGCCGGAACTGTTGTCGAGGAAGGCGAGATTACGATCCGCGTCAGAGAAGTAAACGGATCAAGCAAGTATGAAAAGATCATGGCGATGATCGAGGAATCAGAGAAACTGAAATCCTCACTGGAAGGAAAAGCCGAACATTTAGCAGATAAACTGGTGCCATATACCTTCCTGGGAACAGGGCTTGTATGGCTGTTTACCAGAAATGTGACAAAGGCAGTTTCTGTACTTATGGTAGATTTCTCCTGTGCACTGAAACTTGCAATGCCATTGTCCGTGCTCTCTGCAATCCGGGAAGCAAGTACCTATAACATTACCGTAAAGGGAGGCAAGTATCTGGAAGCTATGGCGGAAGCGGATACCATCGTCTTTGATAAGACCGGTACACTGACCAAGGCACAGCCGACAGTGGAAAAGATTGTTTCCTTCAATGATCAGTCCGAGGATGAACTGCTTCGTATTGCTGCCTGTTTAGAGGAACATTTTCCACATTCCATGGCAAAGGCTGTGGTACGTGAGGCAGTAAACCGGAATCTGGTACATGAGGAACTTCACTCAAAGGTAGAGTACATTGTCGCACACGGTATTTCTTCCAAGATCGGGGAGAAACATATTGTGATCGGAAGCTATCATTTCGTATTTGAGGATGAGAATGCTACAATTCCGGAGGGAAAGAAAGAGATATTTGAGCAGCTTCCGGAGCAGTATTCACACCTGTATATGGCGATTGACGGAGTGCTTGTGGCAGTTATCTGCATCGAAGATCCACTTCGTCCGGAAGCGGTTGAGGTTATTGCAAAGTTAAAGAAACTCGGAATCTCCAAGGTTGTTATGATGACCGGGGACAGTGACCGCGTGGCATCTGCGATTGCGAAAAAAGTCGGTGTGGATGAGTATCATTCCGAGGTATTGCCGGAAGATAAAGCAAGCTTTGTTGAGGCAGAAAAGAATGCCGGAAGAAAGGTGATCATGGTCGGTGACGGTATCAATGATTCTCCGGCATTGTCTGCAGCGGATGTCGGCATTGCCATCAGTGATGGCGCAGAGATTGCACGCGAGATTGCAGATGTGACGGTGGGTGCAGATGATCTCCATGAGCTTGTTACTTTAAAGAAGATCAGTAATGGGCTGATGGAGCGGATTCACAGAAATTACCGTCTGATTGTAGGCATTAACACCTCATTGATCGTTCTTGGCGTGGCAGGGGCATTTCCACCAACCACATCGGCATTGCTTCACAACACGTCCACACTTCTGATCAGCTTAAAGAGCATGAACAATCTGCTCGATGAAAAGGAAGAAGTAACAGAAGAAAATGTAGCAGAAGCATTTGCATAATGGAAACAAAACTGTCTGATTTTCATAAAATAAAAAGAATGAGAATAAGGCAGGAACAAAATGAAAGAATTATATCCTGGGGATCAGGGAATCTGGGTACAATATCTGCAGCTGGCATTGCAGCGTGCAGGACAGCAGGTGATGCTGGATGGAATTTTTGGACCAAAGACCTGTGCAGCCGTGGAAAAAGTAATGGGCAGCAGCGGAAAGTGTGCGGTAAAAGAAGCACAGTGGAACCGTCTACTGCCCTTTTTACGTGGGTATATCACACACGAGGTAAAAGCAGGAGATACCTTTTTCTCCATTGCGAAAATGTATGATACAACGATGGAGCGAGTGATGCATGCAAATCCCGGAACGGATGCCGGAGCATTACAGATTGGAAGTACGGTTGTTGTACCACTCAGTTTTCCGTTGGTTTCCGGAGAAGTTCCATACACTTCCCTGCTTACCGGGTGGATCATTGAGGGCTTGCAGGCACGTTATCCCTATCTGCAGGTGGGAACGATCGGAAGAAGTGTTATGGGAACACCCCTGTGGTCGCTGCAGTTGGGAAATGGTCCGGTAGAGGTGGGGTACAATGCTTCCTTTCATGCAAATGAGAGTATTACCACACCGGTACTTTTAAAGTTTGCGGAGCGGCTGCTGGAGGCATATGCAGACGAACGTATGTATGAAGAACTGTACCCGGAGCGGCTGTTTGAAGAGTATTCCCTGTATCTTGTACCATTGGTTAATCCGGATGGTGTGGATCTGGTAAATGGGCTTTTGACGGAAGGATTTTATTATCGCCGTGCGGTCCGCATTGCGTCCGGATTCCCGGATATTCCGTTTCCGGACGGATGGAAGGCAAATATTCAGGGAGTTGATCTGAATCTGCAGTTTCCGGCAGGATGGGATATGGCAAAGAAAATAAAATTTGAACAGGGGTATAACCGTCCGGCACCGAGGGATTACGTGGGACAGACACCGCTCAGCGTCCCGGAGAGTATTGCCATGTTTGATTTTACGAGAAACCATGATTTTTCCCTGATTCTTGCATATCACACACAGGGAGAAGTGATTTATTGGAAGTATCTGGATGAGGAACCGGAAGGCGCCCGCCGCATTGCGGAATATTTTGCAAAAGTGAGCGGTTACCGGATCGAGGAAACACCGGCGGCGTCCGGGTATGCCGGATACAAAGACTGGTTTATCAATTTTTATGACCGTCCGGGATATACCATCGAGGCGGGGCTGGGAGAAAATCCGCTGCCGATGGAGCAGTTTTCGAAAATTTATAAAGACAATGTGGGAATCCTGCTTGGAGGAATGACGGAACTTGAATAAAAAATGAGGATTACCTCTGGTAATCCTCGTAAATTTTTTTGATGTGATTGTAGATTTTACTTCCAATGGTAGTATCAAACGTTTTGACCAATGCATTGTTTAATGCAAGTTTATTTTCGGATTCTTCCACCGCTTTATAGATGGATGTGTATTTGCCGGCCGGAAGTTTTTCGTCTTTTAATTCTGTTCGTATTTTTTTGCGGATTGCTTCCGGAAGTTTTTTCTTTTCCGGCTTCTTTTTTTCCACAATTTCTTTTGTCTCTTTTACCCCTTTCGTCTCTTTTTTTGATTCTTTGGGAACGTGATCCGATTTTTTCTTCTTTTTCTTTGTGGAGGTTCCCTTTTTTGAAGAAACATCCTTTGGGGTGGAAGGGGAAGCAATGCTTGGCTGGCGGAAGGCTTCGATGTTTCTTCCGCGCCAGAAATCGACAATACTGTCAAACCCGGTATCCTGGCTGATGATGTAAACCGGACCTTTTTCCCCTTTCCCGATCAGGAATCCAAGATAGGTGGCCAGCTGGAAATCCAGATAATTTTTAGCTACCTTGTGTGTTTCAATATATTCGATCACCGCTTTGGACGCCATCATTTCTACATGTGTTTCAAAAGGGATGGACTTGATGCTGTCTCCGTAAAAAATGACAACACGGTCAGATGCAGAGAGTTTTTTGATGTCTGTTACACCATCGTTGTGTACATTTTCATAGTCTACAAGATAAATGCCCATAGGTATTGTTCCTCTTTTCCTTAAGATGTATCCATTATACGTCAAATTCGAAGGGATGGCAAGAAGGGGGATAGGGTTAAGAAAGGGTAAAGGATAGAGGAGCAGGCTGGAAAACGAATTCTTTATGCTGAATGATTGGTTGACGGAAGTGTGGTGAAATGTTATAATTATTGAATAACAAGTTTGATATTGTTGGATAATTTTCACAAAATCGAACGGCTTTACGGGAAGGAGAATAAAGTTATGAAGAACATGAAGGTAAGAACCAAGCTGAATCTGATTCTGGTTCTGGTCATTTTACTTGTGGCTCTCGGGAGTGTTGTTTCCGTCAAAAACATGGAAGATGTGAAAGACAAAGCACTGGAAACGATGGATGCATCGTCCCGCCAGAGTTATGATGATTCGATCAAAGAGCAGGTGGGGGTGGTCATCTCCCTTTTGACAGAGATAAACGAGGAATATAAGGCAGGAACGTATACCCTCGATGAAGCAAAACAGATTGCGGCAGAGGAAGTGCGTCAGATGCGTTACGGAGAGGCTGGTTACTTCTGGATTGACCAGTCAGATGGTACAAATGTGGTTCTGCTTGGCAGTGATACCGAGGGGACGAACCGTATGGATACCAAGGATGCAAAAGGATACCAGATGGTGAAAGAAATCATACGTGTAGCAGTGGAAGATGGTGGAGGATATACAGATTATGTATTCCCGAAAGAAGGAGAGACAAAACCTTCCCCGAAGCGTTCCTACAGTGAGTACTTTGAACCGTTTGACTGGGTGGTCGGTACCGGAAATTATACGGATTATATTGATACTGCCATTGCAAAGCAGGACAAGGTATTTTCCAGCTATGCCATGCAAAAGGCAATCGCCCTGATCGCGGTATGTATTGTGATGCTTGCGGTTGTTGCAGTACTTGTTTTTATGATCGCACAGGATATTACAAAGTCGTTAAAGAAAGTTGTCGCAGAGATTGAAGTGATTGCAGGCGGTAATTTTGCCCGCAAGATGCAGACGAATATGATGAAACGGAAGGACGATTTCGGACAGCTGGCAGGAACGCTTGAGACAATGAGGGAATCGGTATGCGGATTGCTTGCACAGGTAAAGAAGGAAGCTGCAAATATTGATAACGTTGTGGAATCAATGGATACCAATATATCAAATCTGAATGGGGAAATTGAGGATGTATCTGCGACAACTGAGCAGCTTGCTGCAAGTACGGAAGAAACTGCGGCATCGGCAGAGCAGATTAACAGTATGACCCAGCAGATTGACGGTGCAGCAAAAGAGATTGCGGTACGTGCACAGGATGGGGCTACGGAAGCAGAAGAAATCCATAAGCGTGCAGCACAGACGAAGGAAACAACGGTGGAGAACCGGCGGAAAATCCAGACGATGCTGGAAGAAATCCGGGGAAGGCTGGAACAGGCACTTAAAGAGGCAAAGGTTGTGGAACAGATCGGCGTGCTTGCAGATTCTATCCTTGCGATTACCGGACAGACCAATCTGCTTGCTCTGAATGCATCCATTGAGGCAGCACGCGCGGGCGAGGCAGGAAAGGGATTTGCAGTTGTTGCAGAGGAAATCCGGGTACTGGCAGAACAGTCCAAAGATGCCGTGGCAAATATTCAGGCTGTGACGGAAAACGTGGATAATGCAGTAGGAAATCTGGCAAAGGATTCCAACCATCTGCTGGATTTTGTAGATACGGATATTGTGAAGAGTTTTGACGATTTTGAGAAAATGGCAGACGATTATAACATGGATGCCTCTAAAATTAACGATCTGGTATCGGATTTCAGTGCGACTTCCGAAGAACTGGTAGCATCTATTTCCAATATTACAGAGGCGATTGACGGAATTACCTCTGCATCCAATGACAGTGCTGCAGGTACAACAAATATTGCACAAAAAACCGTTTCGATTGCAGGCGGATCGGCAGAAGTCATGAAAGGGGTTAAGACAGCGGAAGCTTCCGCAGAAGAACTCCGCAGGAATGTAAGCAACTTTGTGATCGAAGAATAAGAAAATAAGAAATATAAAAGGGAATTTTATAAAGGGGAAAGTGGTTCATGGACTGCTTTCCCTTTTTATCTGTTCACAAAATGAACACAGAGTTTACATTTTTTACACACGCAAAAGCGATACACTGTTTCCGTAAAGGGCATTTTGTTGTCCAAAAAAGAAAAGGAGCATTTCGCTGTGATTGAGATCAATAATCTTGTAAAAAAATACGGGGATCATACGGCTGTCGATCATCTGTCACTCGTTGTGGAACCGGGGAAAATTTATGGTTTTCTGGGGCCGAACGGAGCCGGCAAATCAACAACGATGAATATGATAACCGGATATCTCGGTGCGACAAGCGGAGAGATTAAAATTAACGGGCATGACATTTTAAAGGAGCCGGAGGAAGCAAAGAAATGTATCGGTTATCTGCCGGAACTTCCGCCACTGTACATGGATATGACGGTAAAGGAGTATCTGGATTTTGTGGCAGATTTAAAACAGTTGGAAAAAAGTCTGCGTAAACGATATGTGGAAGAGGCAATGGAAACAACCGGTACGACAGAAGTGGCAGGGCGTATGATCCGCAATCTGTCCAAGGGATACCGGCAGCGTGTCGGGTTTGCACAGGCGATCCTGGGGTATCCGGAGATCATTATACTCGATGAGCCTACGGTCGGACTGGATCCGAAACAGATCATAGAGATCCGTGAACTGATCCGGCATCTGGGAGAAAAACATACGGTGATCTTAAGTTCCCATATTTTGCCGGAAATTTCTGCCGTGTGTGATCATGTGTTTATTATTTCCAAAGGAAAGCTTGTAGCGAGCGACTCTACGGAGAATCTGGTAAATCTGATGTCGGGTGCACAGGAGATTGAACTGACGGTGCGGACCGGTGCCGGGGAAGCAGCCGGATACTTACAGGGAGAAGAAAACATTGCAAGGGTTGAGCAGGCGGATCATGATAAAATCCGTATTTATGCAAAGAAAGGTGCCGATGTGCGGGAAGAAGTCTTCCGGCAGATGGCAGAGCATAACGTTTTGGTGCTGGAGATGAAGACGGTGACGAAATCTCTTGAAGATGTATTCCTTGAGATTACCCAGGAAGGAGGTGCACAGTAATGTTTGCTGTGTTAAAAAGAGAATTCCGGTCGTATTTCCAGAATGTGATCGGCTGGCTGTTTGTGGCCGCCCTTATGGCACTGTTCGGACTGTATTTTTATGTGTATAATCTCCGGCAGGGATATCCGTATCTGTATTATACGTTAAGTGCCATTACGATTATTTTTATGATTGCGGTACCGATCCTTACGATGCGCAGTTTTGCAGAGGACCGGAAAAATAAAACGGATCAGCTGATGCTGACAGCACCGGTACCGGTGGCAAAGGTTGTGCTCGGAAAATATCTGGCAATGCTTGCGGTGTTTACCGTGGATATTGCAGTTTTCTGTGTGACACCGCTCATTTTACGGGCGTTTGGAACAATTCCCATGGGCGAGAGCTATATTGCCATACTGGCGTTCTGGTTATATGGAGCAGCTTCCATTGCGGTAGGTATGTTTATTTCCGCATTGACGGAAAGCCAGGTGATTGCGGCAGTTCTGACGTTTGTGGTACTGTTTATCAGTTATATGATGCAGAGTCTGACAGGACTTATTTCATCGGATGGAAACTGGCTGACAAAGATTTTAAACTGTCTGGATCTGTATGCACCGTTTGAAAAATTCCAGGGGGGCTGTCTGGACATTACGGCAATCCTCTATTATGTAACGGTTATTGTATTATTTAATTTCTTTACCGTGCAGGCCATTCAGAAACGGCGTTGGAGCATCAGCAAAAAGACATTTTCGCTCAGCGTTTTTTCAAGCAGTTTTATTGTCGTAGTTTTCGCTCTTGCCGTGGTTGCCAACCTGGCAGTCGATGCGCTGCCGACGAGAATTACCTCGGTGGACTGTTCGTATTCTAAATTGTATTCCATTACAAAGGATACGAAAAAGACCATGAAAAAACTGAAAAGTGATGTGACCATCTATGTTCTGGCAGCGGAAAAAAGCAAGGACGCACAGATTGATTCCATGCTGGAGCGTTACAAAGATCTGTCCGGGCATATCAGGGTAAAATACGTCAATCCGAAGAGTAAACCTTATTTTTATAAGGACTATACGGACAATGCACCGACCAGCAACAGTCTGATCGTTGTCAGTGACAAGCGTTCGAAAGTGATAGATTATTATGATATCTATGATTATCAGTCAAACATGGATTATTCCACATATTCCTACAACAACGAACTGAAGGGATTCGATGCGGAAGGACAGATTACAAGTGCCATCCAGTATGTAACGATGGATGCGAACCAGCTCCCTGTCGTATACCAGATCACCGGACATGATGAGGCTACAATCGGAAGTGCATTTTCGGATGTCATCAGCAAATCCAATATGACATTGTCTTCCGTGGAACTGTTAAATGAAGAAAGTGTTCCGAAGGATGCGGCAGCGATTATTATTAATGCACCGCAGAAAGATTTTAATAAAAATGATGCACAGAAAGTAATTGATTATTTGCAAAAAGGCGGAAAAGCGATTATCGTGGGAATGTATTCCGAGACCGAGATGCCGAATTTTGCATCGATTCTGGATACTTACGGAGTAAGCTTTACCACAGGGCCGATCGCGGATAATGATGCACAGCATTATTACAATATGGGAGGTCCGCTGTATCTGCTGCCAAATGTAAACAGCAGTTCGTATACCGGAAGTCTTTCCGGCGGATATGTATATCTTCCGATTTCTCTGGGAATCAATTATCCGCAGAACAGCACGACGGATGACACGGAGAGTACAGAGGAGAGTACAGAGGAGAGTAAGACAACGTATACTTCTTTACTGGATACTTCCGATGATGCGGTTGCAAAGAACAATCCAAACAGTATGCAGGATTATGGATACGAAGATGGAGACGACAAGGGACCGTTTAGTGTCGGACTGGCGGTAGAAGATAAAGTCGATGATGATCACACGACGCAGCTTGTGGTATTCGCAAGCCCGTATGTATTCAGCGATGATGCAAGTCAGATGACGACAAACAATGCATCACTGTTTTCCGATGTGATCGGAAATATGATCACGGATACCCAGTCGGCCGGCAGCGTAATTCCGGAAAAAGAGTACACGCTCAGTAATCTGACAGTAAATGCATTACATGCGGCACTTCTGGGACTGCTGGTTACCATTATTCTTCCAATCCTGTTACTGGCCGGAGGAATTGTAATCTTTATGGTAAGGAGAAAAAAATAAAGAATGAAAAAGCAGAAAATACAGATGCTTGTGGTGGTCATTCTTCTGGTGATCTGCGTTGTTGCTTATATTTTTATCAGCAAAAACGCAGGGAAACTGGATTCCACAGAGAATGACGGACCAAATGCATCCATGGGAAATGTGACAGAAAGTGTTCTGGAAACAGAGACAGAATCTGTCCAGACTACAGAAACAACAGAAAAATAATTATTTCTTGTGCGTAAGTTTGTATAGGAACGTATAAGCCCAGATCAGTACCGGGATCACGAAGGTGGCAAAGATAGAAGCTTTGAACATTTTCATGGTTCCGGTATTGTCTGTGATGGCGCATACCAGTGTACTTAAGTACAGTACAACCAGTAAAATGATGCCGATGATGGCAAGAATCTGTTTTCCTTTTTTCATATGAACAACCTCCTTATGTATTCATGATACGGGAAAGGGCAGGTTTCGTCAAGAAAGGGCTTGGAAAATGGCAGACATTTTGTTATAATAAACATACATGCATCAAGGCATGTAAATTCGTAAGTGATAAAGGTGGTATAAAAATGGCTATATTGCAGGATTGGCAGAAAATTGCCTACAATGAGAACGCAAGTCAGGGGGAACTTCAGAAATTCTGGCAGAGATATTTCCTGTTAGAGAAGGGTGTGTATGAGAAATTATTGACAAACCCGGATGAAAAAGTAGAAGGAACGGTAAAAGAACTTGCTGATAAGTATGGACTTACCATTCTGGAGATGGCTGGTTTCTTAGACGGAATCAATGACAGTCTGGTAAAAGACAATCCAATCGAAACAATGGATGAAAATACCAGGGTAAATCTCGTTTTCGATAAGGAAAAGCTGTACAAGAACATGGTAGATGCCAAGGCTGACTGGCTTTACAATCTTCCGATGTGGGATGATATTTTTGATAAAGAGACAAAGCACAGACTGTATATGGAACAGAAGAAATCCGGTACGGTTATCGTTGGCAAAAAGGTGGGACGTAATGATCCGTGTCCATGCGGCAGTGGAAAGAAATACAAATTCTGCTGTGGAAAGAATAAATAAATTTCAAATTTTGAAATACAAATTCCCGGTATCACAAAAACTGATACCGGGCTTTTTTAAAAAGAAGAACAGGAACAGAATAAGACCATGTGGTTTGGTACATACTGATGTGGCAGCGATGATTTAACACAAGGAGGTATGTAAGATGACAAAACTGGATTGTAATGTGGTAAACTGTTCTTATAATGCAGACAACTGCTGCAGACGAACGGATATTCAGGTGGAAGGAACACAGGCAAAAACTTCTTCCGAAACCTGTTGTGGAAGTTTTGCACCGAAAGGATGTGGATGTCAGTCCTGTCATACAACAGATGTCAAAAAAGATACAACCGTCAGCTGTGAAGCGTGTGAGTGCAAATTCAACGAGGATCATGCCTGTCATGCAGGACACATTGGTATTTCCGGCGGACATGCAGACAGCAGCAGGGAGACAGAGTGCGGCAGTTTTGTATGTAGCTGCTGACAGGGGCATATGGGCGGCAGACTGCCGCCCTGCCAGTGAAAGGAGAAAAGGAATGGAACAACTAACGGATTACAGTATTAATTTTCCACATTTACATATTTATCTGCACCATGTCGGAAAAAATATCATGATCGGAAATTTTTCGGTGGCATATTATGGAATTGTGATTGCAATTGGAATGTTAGCAGGACTTGGAATCGCCTGCTGGATGGCAAAACGGACCGGCCAGAAAACGGATACTTATTTTGACCTGGCACTCGTTGCCATTATCTGTTCTGTCATTGGGGCGCGGGTTTATTATGTGATATTCCGTTGGGATCTATACAAGGACGATCTGCTGAGTGTGTTCAATCTGCGGCAGGGAGGTCTGGCGATTTACGGAGGCGTGATTGCGGCAATCATTACCGTGTTTGTGTTTTCACGGGTACGGAAACTGTCCATGGGTCTGCTTTGCGATACCGCGGGACTTGGTCTGGTCTTAGGACAGGTCATCGGCCGGTGGGGAAATTTCTTTAACAGGGAGGCATTTGGCGGTTATACGGACGGGCTGTTTGCCATGCAGCTGCCGCTTTCTGCCGTCCGATCCTCGGATGTGACGGACAGCCTGCTGCAGCATGTGGTGGAAGTAAATGGTATCTCTTATATCCAGGTACATCCCACGTTTCTCTATGAATCCTTGTGGAATCTGATTCTTTTGATCCTTCTGATCCTGTTTACCAGACACAAGCGGTTTGATGGGGAAGTCTTTTTGCTGTATCTGGCAGGGTATGGGATTGGAAGGTTCTGGATAGAATCCCTGCGGACGGACCAGCTGCTGCTCCCGGTCATCGGTTATCCGGTGTCCATGGCACTTGCAGCGCTTCTTGTGATCGTATCGGTTTCCTGGATCATCATCTGGCATATCCGTCGGCACAAAAAAACAGCATAAAATACATCTGGATGGGAAAATCCTCCACACGTGGAAACGTGTGGAGGATTTTTTTTGGAAAAAATACGGCAATCGTCTATCCATTTTCAAGAAAGACTGGGAAAAACCCTTGATTTCAGGGTGGTTTTAGGGTATTATGGATACATAGTGGTGGAAAGTGGAGTAAAAAATCCACTTTGTGGTGCAAAGTGGTGAACAAACAGAAGTTCAGAAAATGAGGAAGGGGAGGTGAGTCTGCCATGTTTATGGGCGAATACAATCATTCGGTTGATGCAAAAGGCAGACTGATCGTACCTTCCAAGTTCCGGGAACAACTTGGCAATGAATTTGTTGTGACAAAGGGACTGGATGGCTGTCTGTTTGTTTATTCCCAGGAAGAATGGAAACGGATTGAGGAGAGTCTTCGTGAAAAACCACTGACTTCAAAAGATGCAAGAAAGTTTATGCGATTCTTTTTTGCAGGAGCTGCAAACTGCGAAGTGGACAAGCAGGGAAGAATTTTACTTCCGGCGAATCTGAGGGAATACGCAGGAATCGATAAAGAAGTTGTTTCCGTCGGTGTATTCAGTCGTGTGGAGATCTGGAGCAAAGAACGGTATCTGGAAAACAACGATTTTGACGATATGGATGAGATCGCAGAGCATATGGCAGAGTTGGGAATTGGAATCTAAATATGGAGTTTAAACATTATTCCGTTCTTTTGAACGAGACAATTGAACAATTACATATTCGCCCGGATGGCATTTATGTGGATGGAACGCTTGGGGGAGGCGGACATTCACTGGAAATATGCAGACATCTGACAACTGGAAGACTCATCGGAATCGACCAGGATGCGGATGCCATTGCCGCTGCCACAGAGAGACTGAAAGATTATGCAGACAGGGTTACCATCGTAAGAAGCAATTATGCACAGATGGCGGACGTGTTGAAGAATCTCGGAATCGAAAAAGTGGATGGAATCATTCTCGATCTGGGAGTTTCTTCTTTCCAGCTGGATACACCGGAACGCGGTTTTACCTACCGGAGTGAGGATGCACCGCTGGATATGCGGATGGACAAGCGTCAGCGCCTGACCGCAAGGGACATTGTGAACGATTACAGTGAAGCGGAACTGTTCCGCATAATTCGTGATTATGGAGAGGATCGGTTCGCAAAGAATATTGCAAAGCATATTGTACAGGCGCGGAAAGAAAAACCGATTGAAACGACCGGGGAACTCAACGCAATCATCCGTGGAGCCATCCCGATGAAAGTACAGGTGACCGGAGGACATCCTTCCAAGCGGACGTATCAGGCAATCCGCATTGAGCTGAATCATGAACTTGATGTACTTCGCGATACGTTAGATACCATGATTGATTTGTTGAATGATGGGGGAAGAATCTGTATTATCACATTTCATTCACTGGAAGACCGTATTGTAAAATCCAACTTCAAAAAGAACGAAAATCCGTGTACATGCCCGAGCAATTTTCCGGTCTGTGTATGTGGAAAGAAATCCAAAGGACGTGTGGTGACAAGAAAGCCCGTTCTGCCTTCGGAGAAGGAACTCGAAGAGAACAGCAGATCAAAGAGTGCAAAATTACGCGTGTTTGAGCGTGTGGAAGATGGAATGGAAAGCAGGGAAGCGTTATGAGCAGTAAAAACTATTATGTAAACGGGAATACCGTGAGAGAACTGGATACACCGGTTCGGCACAATCAGAGAACACGCAAAGAAATCGAAGAGGCAAGACGCCGCAAAAACCGTAGAAATGCAGCGAGAAGGAATCGCCAGAGAGCGATGGAGATGAGCCGCGGTTATGTGGTATTTCTTACGGCATGTGTAGTGATCACTGCACTGACTGCCGTTTTGTTTGTACAAATGCAGTCGCAGATGACGACACGAATGAAAAATGTGGCAAATCTGGAGAGTCAGCTGGCAGATCTTCGCGCGGACAATGATGCACGTTATAAAAATCTTACAACTTCAACAGACCTTGAACATATCAAAAAAGTGGCAATGAAAAAGCTTGGCATGAAATATCCAACGGAAAAACAGGTGGTATATTATACCGTGGAAAACAGCAATTTCATGGATCAGTATGAGGATATTCCATCCAAATAACAGGAGTCAGATGTGAGAAGAAAGAGAAGAAGACCGGCACAGAAATTTAACCGGAAGATGCGGACAAAACTGATGGTTTTGTTTTCCCTTATTCTGGCTGTTTTGTGTGGACTGGTCGGCAGATTGACTTATATTGAACACACGAAAGGGGAAACCTATCAGAAAAAAGTACTTTCCATGCAGTCCTATGACAGTAAAACGATTCCGTACCAGAGGGGAGAAATCATCGACCGTTCCGGTACGGTTCTTGCTACCAGTGTGGCAGTCTATAATGTGATTTTAGACTGTACCGTTGTCAATGACAAAGAAGAGTATGTTGATCCGACCGTGGAAGCACTGGTGAAATGTTTCCCGGAATTGGATGAAACGGAGATCCGCAGAATTATAAAAGAGAAAAAGGATAAACGCTATATTGTACTTGCCAAGAAAGTACCATATGACGAAGTACAGCCTTTTGTGGAATTGCAGGATGCCGTAGACAAAAAAGGAAACAAAGTAAATCCGGATATCAAGGGCGTCTGGTTTGAAAAAGAATATCAGAGAAATTATCCGTTTGGATCTTTAGCCTCTTCCGTGATTGGTTTTACTTCTTCCGGTAATGTCGGCACAACCGGACTGGAAAATTATTACAACAGTACGTTAAACGGAATCAATGGACGGGAGTACGGTTATCTGGACTCGGACAGCGATTTTGAAAAGACCGTTATTGATGCACAGGACGGGGATACGCTGGTGACATCCATCGACGCAAATATTCAGTCCATCGTTGAAGAAAAAATCAAAGACTGGAATGAAAAATACCGGGACAACTATTATAAAGGAACCGGAAGTATCAATACGGCAGCGATTGTCATGAATCCAAACAATGGAGAAATCCTTGCCATGGCAGATTATCCGAATGTGGATCTGAATAACCCGAGGGATCTGGGAAAATGGTACACCAAAAAACAGATCAAGCGCATGTCTGAGGATGACAAAATGGATGCGCTCAATGAGATATGGCAGAATTTTTGTGTATCCTCAACGTATGAGCCGGGGTCTGTCCAAAAACCGTTTACGGTGGCATGTGGGCTGGAGACAGGTACAATCAACAACAAAATGACATTTGACTGTGATGGGTACGAGGATTTTAATGGACAGAAGGTGCGCTGCGTGGCGCGCTACGGACATGGAATAGAAACCGTCCGGAAGACACTTATGGATTCCTGTAATGATGCCATCATGCAGATGTCATACAAAATCGGAAAGAATCATTTTACAGAGTACCAGTCCATCTATGGATTTGGACAGAAAACGGGAATTGATCTGCCGGGAGAGGCAAATACCGCATCTTTGATGTATCAGGTGGAAGATATGAAACCGATCGATCTGGCAACCAATGCATTCGGACAGAACTATAACTGTACGATGGTCCAGATGGTGAGTGGATTTGCGTCACTGATCAATGGTGGAACTTATTATCAGCCGCATCTGGTAACCAAAATCACGGATTCGACAGGAAATACGATTTCCACGGTGGAACCGAAAGCTGTGAAACAGACCATTTCCCAGAGTACCAGCGATAAAATCCGGGATTATCTGCAGAGTGTCGTAAAGGAAGGTACGGGAAATACGGCAAAAGTGGATGGATATTCTATGGGCGGTAAAACAGGAACCGCACAGAAGTTTCCGCGTGGAAACGGAAAATATCTTGTTTCATTTATGGGATTTGCCCCATACGACAATCCGCAGGTACTGATCTATGTGGTTGTGAATGAACCAAATGTGGCAGACCAGCCGCATAGCGTGTTTGCGCAGAACATTGCGCGTGAGATCTTAGAAGAAGTTCTTCCGTATATGAATATTTATCCGGATGAAAAGAAGACCGGTGTAAACAAGGGCTATGATGTTACCGGGTCAAAAGACAGCTCACAGTATACCGGAAAGCATAATGGAACCAAGTCCAGAAATGAAAAGAAAAAGAAGAACTAAAGACAAAAGAGTTCTTAGAAAGGCTCTGCAGTGCATATGCTTTAAGAAAAGGATCGTGGTGCTTTTCATGGAGTGGAATAAAACCTATCACCGCAGAAAAATATGTATCATATTCTTTTCTGTTGTTCTGATGTCGATGGTTTTGTGCGGGCGTCTGGTCTATCTTATGCTTTTTGAGGGAAAATATTATGAGACGCAGGCAAAAGATCTGCAGCAGAGAGAAAGAAAAATAAAAGCCGCCAGAGGCAAAATTCTGGATCGAAATGGTGTGGTACTGGCAGATAACAAATCAGTCTGCACCATTTCTGTCATACATAACCAGATCAAGGAACCGGAAGCGGTCATTGCCATGCTCGTAAAGGAGCTTGGAATTCCGGAAGAAAAGGTCCGTAAGCGGGTAGAAAAATATTCGTCTCTCGAGAAGATCAAAAGTAATGTCGATAAGGAAACCGGAAACCGGATTCTTGCCTATGGTTATGCAGGGGTAAAAGTGGATGAGGATTATAAACGGAATTATCCATACGATACGCTTGCCTCAAAAGTGCTGGGGTTTACCGGCGGGGATAACCAGGGAATTATCGGACTGGAAAGTGTGTACGACAAATATCTGGAGGGAACCGATGGTCTGATTCTGACGACAACGGATGCCCGTGGTGTGGAAGTTGACAATATCGGAGAGGAACGCAAAGAACCTGTTGCCGGAAATAATCTGCGCACATCATTGGATGCAAATATTCAGATGTTTGCCATGCAGGCGGCAAATAAAGCATATATTCAGAAAGAAGCGGATTCTGTCAGTATTATTGTGATGAATCCTTCCGACGGAGCCGTCATGGCAATGGTGGATTATCCGGAATTTCATCTGAATGAGCCGTTTCAGCTGATTGAGGAGTATAAGGAGTATGAGGGTACCAAAAAGGAGCAGGAATACTGTAACCGGATGTGGCGAAACCAGTGCATCAATGATACCTATGAGCCCGGATCAACATTTAAGGTGATCACCGCGGCAGCGGCACTGGAAGAAGGTGTGGTTTCTTTGGAAGACCGGTTTCACTGTCCGGGATACATTGTGGTGGAGGACCGCAGAATCCGCTGTCACAAAACGACCGGGCATGGAGCGGAAAGCTTTGTGGAAGGAATCGAAAATTCCTGCAATCCCGTGTTTATCAATGTGGGACTTCGGATCGGTGCCGATCACTTTTATGACTATTTTGAGCAGTTCGGTCTGTTACATAAAACGGGGATTGACCTGCCGGGAGAGGCTTCGACCATCATGCACAAGCGGGAAAAGATCGGGCTGGTGGAACTGGCAACCATCTCATTCGGACAGTCATTTCAGATCACACCGATCCAGCTGGCAACCACCGTTTCTTCTATTATTAATGGAGGAAACCGCGTGACACCGCACGTCGGAATGCAGGTGGAGAATGGAGACAAAAAAGTAATAAAAACGTTTGATTTTCCGGTGCAGGAGGGAATCTGCAGGGAGGAAACGTCGGAAAAAATGCGGTTTTTGCTGGAAAAAGTGGTATCCGAGGGAGGCGGAAACAAAGCATATATTGAGGGGTATGAGATTGGCGGAAAAACAGCCACTTCACAGACCCTGCCCCGTTCCGCACATAAGTACATCTCCTCGTTTCTGGGGTTTGCACCGGCGGATGATCCGAAAGTTCTGGTACTTGTGATCATAAGGAACCCTTCCGGTGTTTATTATGGCGGTACCATTGCGGCTCCTGTGGCAAAGGAAATTTTCGAAAACATACTGCCTTACCTTGAATTGGAGCAGTAAATACCTTATAATCGTAATTATACGCAAAGATGGAGGTTGATCGTAATGAAACTTGAAGGAAAAAAGGTTCTGGTTGTGGGAGCCGGAAAGAGCGGCATTGCTGCGTCAGAACTGTTATTGGATAAAAAAATTGAAACTGTTCTCTATGATGGAAACAAGGATCTGGATGTAGAAAAGTTATATGAAAAGGCACCGAAACTGAAAGGAATGCCGGTGCTTTTGGGGGAGTTGACGGATGAGCAGCTGCGCGCATTTGATGTAGCAGTCTTAAGTCCGGGCGTCCCGACGGATCTGCCGGTCGTAGAGCGGATGCGTGCACAGAACGTCTGCATCTGGGGCGAGATTGAACTTGCATATTCCTTCGCAAAAGGCAGACTGATTGCAATCACCGGAACAAACGGAAAGACCACTACGACAGCATTGACCGGAGAAATCATGAAAAATTATTTCAAGGATGTGCGCGTGGTTGGAAATATCGGAATTCCGTATACTTCCGAGGCTGCCACAATGACGGATGAAACCGTAACCGTCGCAGAGATCAGCAGTTTCCAGCTGGAAACCATTCATGAGTTCCATCCGGAAATATCCGCAATCTTAAATATTACGCCGGATCATCTGAACCGTCATCACACCATGGATTGTTATATTAAGACCAAAGAGGCAATCACCACCAATCAGACAAAGGATGAGGTCTGTGTGCTTAATTATGAGGATGAAGTGCTTCGGGCATTCGGAGAGAGCGCACCGGTGCATGTGGTCTGGTTCAGCAGTGCAAGAAAACTTGCTGAAGGATTTTATCTCGACGGAGAGGAAATCTTTTATGCGCATGACGGAAACACCGAGAAGGTGATCAATGTCAATGATCTGAATCTGCTGGGACGGCATAACTATGAAAATGTCATGGCCGCAACTGCCATGAGTGTGAATTTCGGAGTGCCGATGGAGAAAATCGTGGAGGTGCTGAAGCGTTTCCAGGCGGTAGAACACCGGATCGAGTATGTGACCGAAAAGAGAGGGGTTCGTTTTTACAACGATTCCAAGGGAACCAACCCGGATGCCGCCATTCAGGGAATCCGTGCGATGAACCGTCCAACGCTTCTGATCGGAGGCGGTTATGATAAGCAGTCCACATACGATGAGTGGATTGATGCATTTGACGGAAAAGTAAAAAAACTGGTGCTGATCGGACAGACAGCAGAGAAGATTGAAGTGTGTGCGCATAAGCATGGGTTTATGGATACCGTGCGCTGTGAGACCTTTGAGGAAGCGATCCGTTACTGCTATGACCATGCAGTATCCGGGGATGCGGTTCTGCTTTCACCGGCATGTGCCAGCTGGGGCATGTTCCCGAACTATGAGGAGCGTGGACGGATATTCAAAGAAATCGTTCGTGGATTAGAGGAGTAGTGAGTCGTGCCGAAACGGAGACGTGGGGAAAAGAAAACAACATATTTTGACTATAATCTGTTGTTTATCATTATTTTCCTATTGTGTTTTGGACTGGTGATGCTTTACAGTTCCAGTTCGTATACATCAGCAAATAAATATGGGGACAGTGCACATTATCTGAAACTGCAGGCGCGAAATATCGCAATCGGTCTTGTTTTTATGTTCTATTTTGCAAAGAAGGATTATCATGTGTGGAGAAAATTCGGAAGGCTGGCATACTGGGGAGCCCTGGGGTTTTGCCTTGTCGTTCTGGCAAAGGTACCGGGGCTGACGCGAAGCTCCCACGGACAGTCCCGCTGGATTCAGGTCGGACCGATCGGCTTTCAGCCATCGGAGCTTGCAAAGATTGCCATCATTATTTATCTGGCGATGCTGATCGAGCGTATTCCCAAGCAGCTGGATAAGGTTTCAAGCATGGCAAAAGTAGGAATCCGTCTGGTGCCGCTTGTTTTGTTTGTCGCGGTAAACAACCTGAGTACGGCGATTATCATTCTTGGGATTGCTGTCTGTATGCTGTTTGTGGCAAGTCCGAAGTACAAAGAGTTTTTTGTGGTTGCCGTGCTGGGGGTGCTGTTTATTTTCGCATTTATCAATATCGCGTCTTACCGGAGTGACCGTGTGGAGGCATGGAAACATCCGGAGACAGCGGGAGATAAGGGATATCAGACCATGCAGGCACTCTATGCAATCGGATCCGGCAAGCTGTTTGGAAAAGGACTCGGACAGAGCCTGCAGAAGCTGGGCAATGTGCCGGAGGCACAGAATGATATGATTTTTTCCATTATCTGTGAGGAACTCGGCCTTTTCGGTGCCGTCTGTGTCATTCTTCTGTTTGTCCTGATGCTCTGGCGGATGATGGTCATTGCCAATAATGCAAAGGATCTGTACGGGGCACTTCTGGTGACGGGCATTATGTCACATATTGCGATTCAGGTAGTTTTAAATATTGCGGTTGTTACCAATACGATTCCGAATACCGGTGTCATTCTGCCGTTTATCAGTTACGGAGGTACCTCGCTTGTATTCCTTATGGCAGAGATGGGGCTTGCGTTGAGCGTGTCGAAGGGCATCCGTCTGGATACGATCGAGTAGGTTTGTCATGATTAAAGAAGAACGAAGAAAAAAGAAAAAAAGAAAAAACATTCTGCAGGTGATACTGGGAATCCTGATTGTGCTTGCGCTGGCAGTTCTGATCATTTTTACCGTTTTTAAAGTAAAAAATGTGGAGGTGGAGGGAAACAAACTCTACGATGCCAAAGTGATTGAAAAAGCAGTATTAAACGATGAGTATTCCTGGAATTCCCTGTATGTATTCCTGAAATATAAATTTGTCAATACCAGTGAAGTTCCGTTTGTGGACACGATGGAGATCAGCCTGAAAGATCCGCAGACGCTGCATATCAAAGTGTATGAGAAAGGAATCATGGGATATCTGTATCTCTCCTCGATCAATAAGAATGTCTATTTCGACAAAGATGGGATTGTGACAGAATTGTCTGACCGTGTGATTGAGGATACACCGCAGATCCTTGGGATTGACTGTAAAAAAGTAGTGCAGTATGAAAAGCTGCCGATCGGCTCGAAGCGGCTAAAGCAGCTTCTGACGCTGACGCAGGCTTTAAAACGCAATGATCTGATCCCGGATTCCATTACCTATGGTGTGGAAAATGAGCCGGTTCTGACATACGGGACGGTTAAAGTTTCCATGGGTTCCCTGGAATTTCTGACCCAGAAAGTGGAGCGGCTGGCAAAAATCAAGCCGCAGCTGCAGGGAATGGAAGGAACACTACATTTAGAAAACTGGACAGAAGAAACGACAAATATTGTGTTTGACAAAACGGAAAGTTCGAAAAAAGATAATAAAAAATCATAATTTTCGGTTGATTATTTGTATGAAAAATTATATTATAGTCTATATGAGTACGTATGAAACATTTTTATGTTTCACGGTGCCGCAGGGCTATAGGAAAGAGGAGGAAGAACCATGCTGGAGATTCGGACAACAGAGACAGATACGAGTGCCAAAATTATCGTGATTGGTGTAGGTGGTGCTGGTAATAACGCTGTGAACCGCATGATTGATGAGAATATAGGTGGAGTCGAATTTATCGGAGTAAATACAGATAAGCAGGCGTTGCAGCTTTGCAAGGCTCCTACGTTGATACAGATTGGAGAAAAGCTTACAAAAGGACTTGGTGCAGGAGCACAGCCGGAGATCGGCGAGAAAGCAGCAGAGGAAAGTGCAGAAGAATTATCCGCTGCAGTCAAGGGTGCAGATATGGTATTCGTTACCTGTGGTATGGGTGGCGGTACCGGTACCGGTGCAGCACCGGTCGTTGCAAAGATTGCCAAGGAGCAGGGAATCCTGACCGTTGGAGTTGTGACAAAGCCATTTAAGTTTGAGGCAAAGAAACGTATGATCAATGCCGTATCCGGTATTGAAAAACTCAAAGAGAGCGTGGATACTTTGATTGTGATTCCAAACGATAAACTTTTAGAGATCGTTGACAGACGCACTTCCATGCCGGATGCATTAAAGAAAGCAGACGAAGTATTACAGCAGGCAGTACAGGGAATCACAGATCTGATCAATCTGCCGGCACTTATCAATCTGGATTTTGCCGATGTGCAGACCGTTATGAAGGACAAGGGTATGGCACATATCGGTATCGGTAATGCCAAGGGCGATGAGAAAGCAATCGAGGCAGTGAAACTTGCCGTTGCATCTCCGCTTCTTGAGACAACCATCAATGGTGCAAGCCATGTAATCATCAATATTTCCGGTGATATTTCCCTGATGGATGCAAATGATGCAGCAAGCTATGTACAGGATCTGGCAGGAGAAGATGCAAATATCATCTTTGGTGCAAAGTATGATGAGACCATGACAGATGAAGCTACGATCACTGTAATTGCAACCGGATTGGAGAATCCATCCATGAAGATGAAGCCACAGCAGCAGGCGGGTGGAATCGGTGGCCGTATGGTATATCCGAATACAAACAATGTCCGTCCGACAGGTTCCGTTGGAATTGTCAGCCGTGCAGCTGCTTCTGGAAATAATAGTTTTCCGGGGGTCAATAACAGCAATTATGTCAATACAGGTACCGGTGTGGGAAGCAGACCAGTCAATCAGCCGCAGCCACAGGCACCGGCTCCTTCCGCTTCAAACTATTCCGGGATTCAGCGTCCGAAGCCGGTAGAGAGTAATGTAAAGCCGGTAGAAATCAATATTCCGGATTTCCTGAAGAACCCTAGAAGATAAAATCGCACAATATGTCGATAATTTCCAAATAACAACCTCTTGTTTTTGCCAAATTATGAGGAATATTTTTCTTATAATAGGAGCAGAGACAGGAGGTGATTTTTTATATATGTATTCTATATTGATATCTTTCTGAAACAAAACTTTCTGATGAATTTTCTTGTATTATCCCTTACCTGTGTATTTTGCAAAAGTGCAGTCTGTCACCGGAATCTGCGCATGTTGGCTGCGGCGGTTTCCGGCACGGGACTTGAAGCGTTTGGACTGATGGTGCTGCCTTATGCAATTTCCGTTCTGTGTACTGCCATCGGCATCGTGCCGCTTATGGTTTTTCTTGCGTTTGGCAGGGAAAATAAAAAACAGAGGATGGTGAGGGTTTTAAGCAGCTGGTTGTCTATTGTATTGTTAAACGGAGTGGCAACTGCAGTTTACAATCTGACGGGACTGGAAAATCTGTATCTGTATACCGCATTGGCAACGGCCGGAATCACTTACGTACTTGTCAAAAATCTTGTGGTGTCGGTGCAGAGGCAAAAGCGACAGATGTCTGTGGTTCTGTATAACAAAACGGTGTCGGTTCCATGTATCGGATTGCTGGATTCCGGCAATCTTTTAACCATGCCATTAAGTGGGAATCCGGTACATATTGCAGATGCAGCCCTGCTGCAGAAGCTTGTCGATGAAAAAACGGTACAAAAGGAGATTCCATACCGTGCACTCGGAAATCCGCAAGGAAAATTGCAGGTGTACTGCATGGATGGGATGAAAGTGGAGACGGAGCCGGCAAAATTCTGTGACTGGAAACAGGTATGGGTTGGCTGCGCGGAAAATGGGGTGCTGTGCAATAAACCGTATCAGCTGATTCTGCATGCATCGGTGGCAGACCACTGTGGCTGCACAAAAGATCCATCCCAAATGACAAAAAAACTGAGAAAGGAGAAACGTAATGTTTTCACTGTTTGAACTGGTGTGGAAGAGAATCCGCTTGTTTTTTACGGATGATGAGGTTTTTTACATAGGAGGGGCAGATGTACTGCCACCACCTTTGGAGCGGGAACAGGAGAACCGCTGTCTTATTGCTTTAAGCGGGCTGCATGGGGACAGTGAACCCATGACGCGCGAAGACGCAAGAAAGCAGCTGATCGAACACAATCTGCGTCTGGTGGTATATCTGGCACGGAAATTTGAAAATACCGGAATCTGTGTGGAGGATCTGATCTCCATCGGAACAATTGGGCTGATCAAGGGAATCAATACATTTAATCCGGAAAAGAAGATCAAACTGGCGACTTATGCGTCCCGGTGTATCGAAAATGAGATTCTTATGTATCTGCGCAGAAATAATAAAGTGAAGCTGGAGGTATCAATTGATGAGCCGTTGAATGTGGACTGGGATGGAAACGAACTTCTTCTTTCGGATATTCTTGGAACCGATGAAGATATCATTTACCGGGATATGGAGAATGAGGCGGAGATCATGCTTCTCCGCACTGCGGTTAATACGCTGACTCCGCGGGAAAAAGAAATTATCTGTCTGCGCTATGGAATCGGAAGAAAAGACGGCAGGGAAATGACCCAGAAAGAAGTGGCAGACCTGCTTGGAATTTCGCAATCCTATATTTCGAGACTGGAGAAGAAAATTATGGTGCGGCTGAAAAAATCAATTCAAAATAATGTGTAAGTGTGCTATACTAATTACATAAAATTTGCTCTGAAATAGTAAAATTTATATGCAAAATAACAAGGACAGCAGGATGAAAGGGCGTGGTTTTTATGAAGATTGAATTTTTAGGGGCAGACCGTGAGGTGACGGGAAGCTGCCATTATGTGGCATTTGGGGAGACTCATTTTCTGGTGGACTGTGGTATGGAACAGGGGGCGGATCTGTATGTGAATCAGGAGATACCGGTTAACCCGGCAACGATTGATTATGTGTTTGTGACGCATGCCCATATTGATCATTCCGGACTTCTCCCACTTTTGTATAATCACGGGTTCCGGGGAAAGATTTTTGCAACAACGGCAACCTGTGAACTGTGTAATATCATGCTGAAGGATTCGGCACATATTCAGGAATTTGAGGCAGAATGGAAAAACCGCAAGGCGCGGCGTGCAGGAAGGCCGGAAGTGACACCGATGTATAACATGGAGGATGCGCAGGGGGTTTTAGAGCATTTCGTTCCGTGTACATACCATGAAACGGTGCAGATCTGCGAGGGACTGACCATAAGGTTTGTCGATGCGGGGCATCTGCTTGGCTCCTCCTCCATTGAAATATGGGTGACTGAGGATGGCGAGACAAGAAAACTTGTCTTTTCCGGGGATATTGGAAACTGCAACCGTCCATTGATCCGTGATCCGGAATATCTTGAGGAAGCGGACTATGTGATCATGGAATCCACTTATGGAAACCGCAATCACAATACACCGCCGGATTATGCGGCAGAACTGGCAAAGGTGATGAATTCCACGTTTACCAAAGGCGGAAATCTGGTCATTCCGGCATTTTCTGTCGGCAGGACGCAGGAAATGCTTTACTATATGCGCCGGATCAAAACCGAGGGGCTGCTGCCGGAGTATCCGGGATTTGAAGTATATATCGACAGTCCGCTTGCCGTGGAGGCAACAAATATTTTTCATAAGAGTGTGGAAGAGTGCTTTGATGAGGAAGCAAGACAGCTGGTACAGTCGGGCATCAACCCGATCCAGTTTCCGGGACTGAAAGTGGCAGTTTCCAGTGAAGAATCCAAGATGATCAATTTCAACCAGAAATCCAAAGTGATTATCTCGGCTTCCGGCATGTGCGAAGCCGGTCGTATTCGGCATCATTTGAAACACAACCTGTGGCGTTCGGATTCTACGATTCTGTTTGTCGGTTATCAGGTGCCGGGAACGCTGGGCTATTCTCTGTTAAACGGAGTCAAAAAGGTAAAACTTTTCGGAGAGGAAATTGAGGTCAAAGCGAGCATCGTAAACCTTCCGGGTATCAGCGGGCATGCGGACCGGGATCATCTGACTGCATGGATTGCAAACTTTAAGAAGCCGCCGAAGAAAGTGTTTATTGTACATGGCGAGGAAACCACCGCGGTAGAGTTTGCGGAACATGTCAAAAACGATGTGGGATTTGATGCTTTAGCTCCATATAGCGGGGATGCGTATGATCTGCTTACCGGAGAACAGATCGCACAGGGCAGCAGACAGCTTGTGGAGAAAAAGACACAGGGTGTTTACCGTGCAAAATCCGGCGCGTTTGACCGCCTGATGATTGCGGGAGAACGTCTCATTGCTGTTATAAAAAAATGTCAGGGCATGGCGAATAAAGATCTTGGAAAGTTTGCGGATCAGATCAATTCGCTCTGCGATAAGTGGGATCGGTAAATTTGAGGGGGAAGCGGGACTTACGTCCCGCTTTTCCCATGTCCGGAATAAACGGATGAAAATGAATAAAAAAACAGCACATGGGAATCCTTTATTATAAATCCAATTATAACGGAGGAATCCCATGTCTACGTACAAAGTTGAAATCTGCGGGGTAAATACGGCCCAGCTGCCAATACTGAAAGAAGAAGAAAAAGATGAACTTTTCAAAAAGATAAAAGCCGGCGACAAGGCATCCAGAGAAACCTATATCAAGGGAAATCTCCGGCTGGTATTATCCGTGATCAAACGGTTTAATAATCATAATGAAAATGTGGACGATCTGTTCCAGATTGGCTGTATCGGACTGATGAAGGCAATAGATAATTTTGATACGAGTGTCGGGGTGAAATTCTCCACATATGCCGTCCCGATGATTATCGGTGAAATCCGCCGGTATCTGCGGGATAACAGCAGTTACCGCATTCCGCGTTCACTGCGTGATATTGCATATAAAGCCATGCAGGCAAAGGAACGGCTGGCAAAAAATGCACAAAAGGAACCGACTCTCGAAGAGATTGCAGCCGAATGTGAGATTCCGGTGGAGGATGTGGTGTATGCCCTGGATGCCATCCAGACGCCCTTAAGTCTGTTTGATCCGGTTTATACGGATGGAGGGGACACCCTGTATGTGATGGATCAGATTTCGGACAAGAAAAACAAAGAAGAGCACTGGGTGGAGGATTTGTCACTTTCCGATGCCCTGTCACATCTGAATGAACGGGATGAGCATATCATCCGTCTGCGTTTTTTTGAGGGAAAGACACAGATTGAAGTCGCGGATGAAATTCATATTTCGCAGGCGCAGGTGTCGCGGCTGGAGAAAAATGCGTTAAAAAGTATGCAGGGGTATCTGCGTACATGATAGCGGCCTGTTGTAAAATGGTTTTGTTATTGCTATAATGTGGAATATACAAAACGGAGAGGAAAAGAAATATCCGGCAGTAGAAAATTGCATTCTTGCTTTTTGCGGTGTACTGTGCTATACTGTCAACCGTTGCAGATTCTGTAAACAGGGGATTGCACGAAAAATTACCGAGTGTTCGAGACCTTCCACTCGTAAAACAAAACTAAAGGAGACAAATGGATATGAGAGACAAAAAGGTAACATTTATTGTTCAGGCTGCTGTGATTGCAGCACTTTATGTAGTGCTGACTTTTGTAGCCAACGCACTGGGACTTGCATCCCACACGATTCAGGTACGCTTTTCCGAAGCACTGTGTATCCTGCCTGTTTTTACGCCGGCAGCGATTCCGGGACTGTGGATTGGCTGTCTGCTTGCGAATCTGCTGACAGGCGCCGTGATCTATGATGTCATTTTCGGAAGCATTGCCACGCTGCTGGCAGCGGTATGTACCTATCTGCTGCGCAATCACAAGATTGCATGCACATTTCCGCCGGTTATTTTTAATATGATTATTGTTCCGTTCGTGCTGGTCTATGCGTACGGTATTCCGGCAGTATATTTCCACGGTGTGAATGTAACCATCCCGTTTAATGCCATGACGGTCGGAATCGGAGAGGTGATTTCAGTATGCGTTCTTGGAAGCATTCTGATGCGTGTACTTGCAAAATACAGAAATGTCATGTTCCGTGCCACCGCACAATAAAAAATTATATCTGATAGAAGGTTCTGGAAGTCCCTGCGAGAGCAGGGGCTTTTTATTTTAAGAAATTCTGTAAATAAGCCAGACAATTTTAAGAAAACCTTAATGTCATTCCAAAATAACGTATGTTATCATAAATGACAGGAAACCGTAAAGAACATTTATGGAAGGAGAAGATTATGAAAATTAGAAAGACAATCTGCAGTCTGCTTCTGGTATGCCTGGCATTTTTAGGCATATTTTGTGGCAGAGCAAATGTATATGCAGATCAGAAACAGGCATTGTCGGCAACGGTGACTCTGCTGAAACAGGAAAAAGACTGTGTCGTACAGGTGGAGGCAAAAAACAGCGGGGCGGATTTTACCGGGAAGGTGCGTCTGGTGTTTTCCGGTACCGACAACTCCAACGGCTGCGCATTTGAACAGCGCCTGACATTGCCGCAGAACGGGAAAAAACAGTATACAATGACCATTCCGTATGCGGATGTCAGCCAGACACGCGGAAACGGAATCGTGGCATTTATCGATGAAAAGGGAAACGTTGTGGCAAAGGAAGCATTTGCCAGTATTTTTGGCAAAGAAAAGCGCGGTATTGGTGTGGGAGTGCTTTCGGATCATTATGATGCGCTTGGCTGGATGAGCATGAGCGGCCAGACCTATTATCTTCACGGAAAAGACCAGAATGTATATCTGACACAGATGGACGCGGATACATTGCAGGCGCAGCTGGATGAACTGTATTTTCTTGTGATTGATTCCTACGATGTGAGTTCACTTGGGAAAGAGAATATCAAGGCAATCGAGAAATGGGTGAAAAACGGTGGATGGCTGCTGATTGGAACCGGAGAGCGCGGCAAAGATACACTGGGTGGTTTTGATTCCTCATTTATGGAGGTCAGCTGCAAAAGCGTCAGCAAAGTGGGAGAAGAAAATGAGGTATCGAAAGAAATGCAGCAATTGGGAAGTTATTCCGGATTTACCGGGATTGATTTTTCACAGATGCCGGTTGCAAAGCTGCAGCGGAACAATACAAATGCAAGCAAAAGCGAAGCTTATCCGGGGTGGGTGTATGCCTGTGGGGATGGTGCCATCGGTGTATGTGCCATTTCTTTTGGCGAAAAACAGATGCAGAAAGTTTCCCCGGATCTGTGTTACGGAATTTATGACCAGGTGGCAGGATATTCCATGAGCTATTCCCAGTATGTCAATGACGAGGAATGGGGATGGAGTGGGGAAAATGCATTCGGTGTCATTGACCACCTCAATACGGCATTGGATTTTTCCTGGCTGAAAGTTCTGATAGTGGTCTATGTGATCGTTGTTGGACCGGTGCTTTATCTTCTGCTTTGCAAGATGAAAAAAAGAGACTGGTACTGGTTGGGGGTACCGGCGCTTGGCATAATTTTTATCGGTGTGGTATTTATCGGCGGGCGGAATTTAAAGCTGCATGAGACACGGGTTTATTCGGTGACCGCACAGCAGGCGGATGGAAAAAGTACCACTGGTATCGCCACCTATTACAATGCGTATCATTCCGGGGTAAAACCGTGGAAGGTACGGCTGAATGATAATTACGCATATGGTGGTACAGGTCTCAGTGAATCTTATAGTATGGCATCTTCCGGCAGGGTATATGAAGACCGTTATCACTATTTGGTGGAATATGACAGGGGGCTGTCCCTTGGGGTAAAACCGCAGAGCAATTTTGAAAATGCCTATCTGTTTGCGGCAGGAACTGCCAAAGGATGTGGAAGCATAGACACCAGTGGTCTGGTGATCACGCAGCAGAAACAGGGGGGAAACATAACAAACAACACGTCCTATGATTTCCCTTATCTTGTCTGCGTGTCGGATGATACGGTCATGGTATTTTCGGATGTAAAAGCAGGTGAAACCATAACGATAGACGGGAAAAGTAAAAAACCACTGCTGTCCCAGCAGATTTCTTATTTTGATGATGTCTACAGCGTGTTATCGCAAGACAACATGAATGGAAATACATATTCGTATAAGCATAAGGATATGGCAGCCGCACTGTATCTGGGACTGTGCCAGATCCGGCGGCAGAACGATGTGTCGGGTACTGTTGTAGTGGAAGGAGTAACCGCAGACTACGGAAAAACCATAGAGAGCAGGTGCTCGGAAATTTCGTTTGGCTGTCTGTATACGATTGCCGGTCAGGAGGTGTCCAATGCTTCAAATTAGTCATTTGTATAAAAACTACGGAAAATTTCAGGCGGTCAGGGATCTGAACCTGCATGTGCCCAAAGGGGATCTGTTTGGCTTTGTGGGACCAAACGGAGCCGGAAAGACAACAACAATCCGGATGGTATGCGGACTTATGCCGCCGACAGAAGGAACCATTACGATCCATGGCGTGGATGCCCTGCTGCATCCGAAGGAAATCAAAAAGCAGATTGGTTATGTGCCGGATTTCTTTGGTGTGTATGACAATTTAAAAGTCAGCGAATATATGGATTTTTACGGTTCCATGTACCGTATGACTTCCAGGGAGATCACTGCGGTATCCAATGATCTGCTCGAACTGGTCAATCTGTCCGACAAAAAAGAGGTTTATGTGGATACGCTTTCCCGCGGAATGAAGCAGCGGCTGTGTGTGGCACGTGCACTCATCCACAATCCTTCCCTTCTGGTACTGGATGAACCGAATTCCGGTCTGGACCCGCGTGCGCGTGTGGAGATGAAAGAACTATTGCAGAATCTGCGCAGCATGGGAAAAACCATTGTGATCAGTTCCCATATTTTGTCGGAGCTCGCAGAGATGTGCAACAGCATCGGCATTATGGATCACGGAAAACTCGTAGAAGCAGGAAACATTGAGGATGTCATGGAACATGTTTTCGGTGGAAACCGGATCGTGGTTTCGGTTCACGGGGAGATGGAGCCGGCAGTGCGCATGCTTAAGGAACACCCCCAGATCCGTGTGGAATCGGTGGGAGAAAAGGAAATCCATATCTCGCATGCCATGAAAGAGGAAGAAATCGCGCAGTTGATCGCACAGATGATACAGAATGGAATTATCGTGACAGGATTTTATAAAGAAGAGGGAAATCTCGAATCCCTGTTTATGCAGCTGACAGGAGGGCAGGAAGATGAGAATTAATCCAATGGTAAAAAAAGATATTAAAGTACAGGCGCGCAGTATGCGGATCTGTTGGGAAATATTTGCTTATGAGGCGATTATGGCAGTTGTATTTTTCTTTGCCATGTTTTTGTTTTCCCAGCAGATGACCTATTCGTCTGCAAACATATACAGCAGCATTGTCTGGCTGTATCCGGCACTTGCGGTCACGCAGATTTTTATTCTGGGAGTGGTAGTCCCGGTGCGCACGGCTTCTGCAATTTCGGGTGAGAAAGAGCGGCAGACCTTTGATATTATGATGACAACCAGCATGACCGGATTTTCCATTATTATGGGAAAGGTGCTCACCGCGATGATCCAGAGCATGTTTTATGTGGTGGCAGGACTTCCGATCGTAGCACTGGCATTTGTCATCGGCGGACTCTCATGGGGCAATCTGTTCTGGTTTCTGGCGGTATCATTACTGGTTTCGTTCGTTTCTGCAAGTATTGGAATTTTGTGTTCTTCCATCTGTAAAAAAACGATCAGTGCCATAATTTTATCGTATGGTATCTATGTCCTGCTGTTTATCGGAAGTTTTCTTCCCTATCTGGTCACCTCGGTTGTCCGCATGTCAGGTGGTGTACCGGAAAAATCCTGCTGGGTGCTTCTGGTCAATCCGGGCATGTATCTGCTTGAATTTTTTACCTGGAGTATGACCGGAACATCCGTGGCGGAAGAACTGATCACAAATTACGGGAAAACACTTTCTGTTTCGGGTGCTGCCGTACATTATGGATGGATGGCCGTTTCCACGCTTTTATTTGTGGCACTGGCATTTGTCTTTCTTCTGATTGCGATGCGGCGGATCAATCCGATGGCAGGATATGGAAGAAAACATGCAGGGGGAAAGCAGCATGGATGAAAAAGCATTTCTGTTGCAGGAAATCCGTTACAGCAAAAGAAAACAGAACGTAAAAAAGTTCCTGCGCTATGAAAGCACAGGAATTGCCGCAGGTGGAACCATCGCCATGGTGCTGGAAGGATGTGCGGTGTTTGTCCCTTTTTATACGGTGCATGTGTGGGCTGTTTTGGCAGTTTTATGTGGTGCGGCAGCTGGAGGCATTTATACGGTAATGAAGAGATGTACCATGGTACAGGCAGCACAGCAGATCGACCGTTTCGGGTTTCAGGAACGGATCGTGACGGCATATGGGCGTATCGGAAAAGAGGGCAGTATCGACCGGATGCAGCGCAGCGATGCCGTGCATATGTTACAGGAAGACCATGCATGGAAAAAGGCGCGTGTTTGTCCGGACCGAAGGAAACTTGTGGCACTTTTTCTTTCCCTTGGGCTGGCTCTTGTTCTTTCGTTTGTGCCGTCCCCCGCGCATAAACAGGTGAAACAGCGGCATGCCATCCGGCAGGAAGCCCGGGAAAAGGAAAAAGAAATCCAAAAAGTGATGGATGCCTTAAAACAGACCGACACCTCTTCCATGACAAAAGAACAAAAGAAAGCCCTGCAGGAACTGATACAGTCACTGGCCTTATCGCAAAAAGAAATGCAGCAGGCAGATACGAAGCAGGCACTGGCATCTGCCGGGCAGAAACTTTCTTACAAGTATGGACAGGCGGCACAGATTTCCGGGACGGATGCCCTTGCATCGGTACTTAAAAATATCCAGGTGAATACCAATACAGGAAACCAGCTGGCACAGGGGGATGTACAAAGCACTACACAAAGCGGTACGCAGCGTGGGGAATCCACGCAGTCTTCGGAAACCAGTTCCCAGGATTCCGGGGATGGGGAAGATTCGGGCAGTGGAAAGGACGGAAGTGGAAGTGGCAATGGAAGTGGAAGCGGAAACGGCAAGGGGACAGGAAGCGGAAACGGAAGTGGAACAGGAAACGGAACAGGCGGTGGACGCGGAACCGGATCCGGAGGGGGAACACATGATTATGTGAGTGTTCCGAATAAACTCGGAAACGACAGCAGTATCACAAAGGACAAGGGGGATTCGAAGAATTCCGATTATTACAAGGCGAAGAATGGTCTGGCATGGAAAGGCGAACACGTGGATTTAGATTCCGTGGTCGGCGATTACACGAAAGAGGCCTACGAAGGCATTGCCAATGGAAAATACCCGGCCGGCATGGAAGATGTCATCCGGAATTATTTTGAAAATCTGAACTGATGGAGAGGAGATCTTATGACAGAATATGAAGTATGCCAGCAGAACACCATGGCATGTGAACAGGAAATTGCAAAGGGAATTATCGGACAAAAAGACGTCATCCGCCAGGTCATGCTGGCACTTCTGGCGGGCGGAAATGTACTCTTAGAAGGTATGCCGGGACTGGGAAAGACCATGCTGGTGCGTACGATCAGCCAGGTGTGTGATCTGAGTTTCCAGAGAATCCAGTTTACCCCGGATCTGATGCCGAGTGACGTGACCGGTACCAACATCATCGTAAAAGAAGAGCAAAAAAGTGCATTCCGGTTTGAAAAAGGACCGATTTTTGCCAATCTGGTGCTGGCGGATGAGATCAACCGTGCCACGCCAAAGACACAGTCAGCTCTCTTAGAGGCCATGCAGGAACACACCGTGACGATCGGAACGACCAGCCATCAGCTGCCGGAGCCGTTTCTGGTGCTTGCCACACAAAATCCGATCGAAAACGAGGGAACTTATCCGCTGCCGGAAGCCCAGCTGGACCGTTTTTTGTTTAAAGTGCTGGTAAAATTTCCGGACCGGCAGGAATTGCGGGGAATCGTGGAACTGACGGAGGGAAACCATCCGCCAAAGATCGAAAAGGTCATGGACCGGGAAAGCCTGCTTGCAGCGCGCGCATGCGTTGCACAGATTCCGATTGCGGATGCCGTCATGGATTATATTCTGGATCTGGTTATGGCAACTCATGCAGACAATCCGTATATCCGGGAGGGGGCAAGCCCGCGTGCGGCACAGGCACTGATCCGCACAGCCAGGGCACGCGCATTTATGGAAAACCGCCTGAATGTCTCGTTTGAGGACGTCAAATGTGTTGCACTTCCGGTATTGCGGCACAGGATTCTGCTCAGTTTTGATGCGGTATCGGAGGGGATTACGGAAGATGCGGTGATTGGGCAGATCTTAACAGAAAAGGAACAGGGACTGTATGCTTGATGCGGGAATTTATGAACAGCTGTCGCGGCTTGTAATCGCGATGAAACAGAAAAGCAGCCAGAATATGGCAGGAAACCGCAGATCCGTACAGAAAGGGACTTCTGCGGAATTTTCCGATTTCCGGGAGTATATGCCGGGAGATGATCTGCGCAGGCTGGACTGGAATGTCTATGCGCGGTCGGAGCGCATGTATATCCGGGAATATTTCGAAGAAAAGGAAGCAGTGGTATCGGTTATTTTAGATACCAGTGCATCAATGCACTATGGAAAAAAGAGCAAGGCAGAACTGGCACAGGATCTGTGCGCGGTGATTGCCTTTCTGACTTTGCACCATATGGACCGGCTGGTGCTGTATGACAGCAGCCAGATGGGAACTCCGCTTGTGGTTTCCGGGGGAAAGAATGCACTGCCAAAAGTACTTGGATGGCTGCAGGCACGTACATTTTCGGGGACAGAGACGGATTCTTTTTCCGCCGTGCGCCAGATGCAGAGGCGTGGGGCGGGAGTTACCGTGATCGTCAGTGATTTCCTGACCGAAGCAGCGACAGATCCCACGCAGGATCGTCTGGAAAAAACGATGCAGTATCTGGACTTTACGAAACAAAGACCCGTGTTGCTTCAGACACTGTGTGCGGAAGAACTGCGTGTGACAATGGACGGTACGCGCAATCTGATAGATATGGAGTCCAAAGAAAAACTGCGCGTGACGATGCGTGCGGATGTGATTGCGCGCTATGAACAGGAACTGCAAAAGCTTTCTGTGCGGCTGAAAAAAAGTGCATCGGCTGCCGGAGGCACCTATATACTCTGTGATTCCGAAAAAGAGAGACGCGCGCTTATTTTAGAAGATTTAAGACCTTTGTTTGTCTGAGAAAAATTTGAGGATGGATTATGATATTTGAGAGTTTGTGGCCGCTGGCATTTTTGCTGGCGGTTCCGGTTGTTGTGATTTTATATCTGCTTGTGCCAAAGGGGACAGACACGCCAGTGTCTTCGAATCTGTTGTGGAAGAAGCTTTTTTATAATGAACAGTCTAAAACGTTCTGGGAAAAGTTTTTGCACAATCTGCTGATGTATCTGCAGATCGTGATTCTTTTGATGCTTATTCTGGCACTGATGGCACCGTTTGTACAGCGTAAGGGTACAGGCAGTACGGACGTGGTGTATCTGATTGACACCAGCGGAAGCATGAAGCATCTCACCAAAGGGGGCAATACCCGCCTAGGGGAAGCCGTAAGTGAGATCAAAGAGCAGATTGCCGCTTCGGATGGGGCAAAAATATCCATTGTTACCTGTGACGGCACGGGAACCAATCTGCTTGCCGTCCATACTTCCGAGAAAAAAGCATTGTATCGGACGCTGGCAGACATCAAGGGCACGGACACAGCCGGATCGCTTTCTGATGCACTGGCAACCGTACAGACGGTGCAGAAAAAAGACAAAAAGAACGATCTGGCAGATGTCATCGTCTATACCGACGGCATTGGGGCAAAACAGACGAAAAATCTCAAAAGTCAGCTTCAGGCAACCATCCGCGTGGTGGGAAGTCCCGTTTCTAACGTGGCGAATACGTTTCTGTCCTGCACCAAAGACAGCAGCGGGGACACGTATACGGTTGCATCAGGCGTGACAAATTACAGCGATCATGCGGCAAATATGGAGATTACGCTGTATGAGGGAAAGAAAATTCTTGAAGTGCGTACACTTTCCCTTGCCGCAGACGAGACGTATACCTGCCTGTTCAAACAGGTGAAATGGGGAAAACAGCCACTGCATACCGAACTTTCCGCAGTGACATTTGCCGGCAGCAGCCAGAAGGATTCCTTAAAAGAAGATAACTGTGCTTATGCACTCAAAGACCGGGTTTCCACGAGCAAAGCCACACTGATCGGGGAAGGAAATACCTATATCGAAAAAGCGTATCTTGCCGTGACCGGAGAGAATCTTTCCAAGGCAAAAACAACGGATGCACTTGACAGTGACGATCCGGGGGTCTGTATTTTTGATGCGGATACGGCAGTGCAGGAATCTAATCAGCAGAAGGCGCGGATGATTTTTGCCAAAGAAGGAAAGAACGAGGAAAAAAATGTCAGTCTGTCTGCCAGCGATACCGAACTGACTTCCGGAATCCGGGACTTTGCGCTCGGGGTAAATCAGACGTATGTGTATGATCTGCCGGTCTGGGCCACGGGCTTTCTGTGGAACGGAAAGCAGTGCGCCGCATACTACGGGGAGCATGACGGAATCCGGGAGGTCGTACTCGGATTTGATCTGCGGGAATCGGATTTTGCCCTGCAGCCGGAGTTTCCGGTATTTATGAACCATGCGTTGCACTATCTTGAGGACAGTTCCCTTCTTTCCCAAAACGTCTATGATGCCGGAGATACCGTGCAGTTTCATGCATTAAACGGTGTGGACGTGCAGCAGATTGCAGCACCTGCCGATCAGGCAGGACTGTTTACCGTAAAAGCGGGCGGCAGAAAGGAATCCTATATTGTAAAATTTGCATGCAGCAGCCAGTCGGATGGACGGATCACGGCAGGCGATTCCGGCAGCCGCAACACGATGCAGCGGCAGCTTGTGCGAAAGCAGATGCGCAATGTCATCCTTATCCTTGTGCTTCTTCTTATGATACTGGAGTGGATCTGTTATGTCCGGCAGATGCGTTACCGTGGGCGGTTTTATCTTGCGGTGCGTCTGGTGGGGCTTGCCCTTTTGGTGCTGGCTGTCTGTGGAATTTCGGTGCCGCTTTCCCACGCGAAAGACACAACCGTTTTTCTGGTTGATCTGTCGGAGAGCAATGCCGCAAATCTCACGCAGATGGAGCAGTATATGAGCCGGCAGGTTAAAGACATGCCAAAGAACAATCAGTATGCCATCGTAACGTTTGGAGCCAATGCGGTTGTGGAACAGTTTCTGACCAGTGAGAAACACAGTTTTCAGATTCTCTCGGCACCGGAGGCGGATGCAACCAACCTTGAGGAAGCCGTTTCCACAGGACTTTCCATGATCCCGGACAATGCGGCAGGACGGCTTGTGGTGCTTACGGATGGAAAGCAGACAAAGGGAAACATCGAGCATACGGCATCGGCACTGACGGCAAAAAACGTGCAGCTGTATTCGGTTCTCTATGAAGATACAAAGCAGGGGAGCGATGCCTATATCGAAAACGTGGAAATGCCGGAGTATCTTTATCCGGGTGATTCCTATTCCATGACCGTAACTGTGGAAAGCAACTATGAGACCGATGCGAAGCTGCAGCTTTTGCAGGGAACGGAGATGGTCAGTCAGACAGGCGTGCATTTAAACAAAGGCAGCAACCGTTTTGTTTTGAAACAGAAGGTAGTCGGTACCGATGCGCAGCAGTATACCGTGCGCGTGAAGGCACCGAAGGACACCTGTGAAAAAAACAATGATTATGGTACGTATGCGACGGTGGATTCCCTGCCAAAGATTCTGCTTGTATCTGGAATGGGAGAGGACAGCACACCGTTTTTAGGACTTTTGGATGCTGCCGGATGCAATTACCGGCAGGTATCCGCAGTCAGTGCACCGGATACTTTAAAAGAGATGCTGCAGTACAAGAGCATCATTCTGGAAAATGTGTACCGGACAGATCTGCCGGAGGGCTTTCTAAAAAATCTGAAAACTTATGTGAAAGACTACGGATGCGGTCTGGTGGCATGCGGCGGCGAGGACAGTTTTGCACTGGGCGGATATCAGGATACGGAACTGGAGAAACTTCTTCCGGTCGATATGCAGCTGCGTGGGGTGAATGAGAAACAGAATCTGGCAATGGTCATGGTGATTGATCATTCGGGCAGTATGTCGGAACAGACCGAAGGAGGCACCAATCTGGATCTGGCGATCGCGGCTGCCAAAGCGGCTGTGGATCAGCTGGATACGAAAGATGAAGTCGGTGTGGTAACCTTTGATGATGGTTACACCTGGCAGGTGCCGCTGGAAAAAGTGAAGGATAAAGACAAGATCCATCAAAGCATCGAGACGATCAGCGAAGGCGGTGGAACGACCATCAAACCGGCCGTGCGTGCGGCACTAAATGAAATCAAGAAGAGCAAGGCGCAGCTAAAGCATATTGTCCTTCTGACGGATGGACAGGGGGAAACCGAAAATTTTGAAGATATCATCAAGGACTGCAAGGATGCCGATGTAACTCTTTCCACGGTAGCGGTTGGAGAGTCGTCTGACAGACAGCTTCTGGAACGACTGGCAACGCAGTGTAACGGCCGCTATTATTATTCCGATATCTCAACCGATATCCCGAAAATCTTTGCACAGGAAGTATTTTTAAATGGAGATACCTATTTGCAGAACGGACAGTTTTCACTGAAAGGAAACAGCAGCAATGCCATCACGAAAAATCTCTTTGCCGATGGCTGGCCGCAGATCAAAGGGTACGTGAGTGCCTCTCCGAAAACCGGAGCCAATGTGCTGCTGGCATCTGCCGAAAAGGATGACCCGATTTTGTCTGTCATGCAGTATGGACTGGGGCATACGGTTGCGTGGAATACCGATGTGACAAACCGCTGGACCGCCGGGCTGGCACAGCAGAATGATTACGTGCAGCTGTGGAAGCGGATCATCGATTACAGTGCGGGAAATACAGCACTCGGCGAAGACCGTGTGGATGTAACTACTGTAAACGGAACAACAAAAGTTACCTATTATGCCAAAGACTACGCAGAGCAGACACAGGTGGAGGCTGTGTACACGGATCCGGATGGAAAAACGCATCAGGCGAAACTGACCGCAAGTGCGCCGGGAACTTATGAGGCACAGCTGGATACGACAGTCTCCGGTGTCTACAATCTGAGCGTGCAGCGGAAAAACGGCAAAAAAATCGAAAATGCCCTGACCACCGCAGCCGTGGTACAGTATTCGCAGGAGTACAAATTTGCGCTGACAAACGATAGCTTTTGTGCGTTCATCAAACAGTATGGAAAGATGCTTTCTCCAAAGAAGAATGTATGGAAGAAGTTAAAAGCTTCCGGGCGGGCACGGGTTTGTCTGACCAATCCGCTTTTAATCCTTTTGCTTTTCGTATTTCTGGCAGATATCGCCATGCGGCGGTTTGCCTATGTTCCGCCAATGCCACACTGGACGAGACCAGCAAAAAAAGCTATAATGACAAAAGAAAAAACAGCAGAAGACGGGCAGCCGGAGCCGGAAGCAGAAAAACCAAAGGAAAAGACAAAGAAAGCAAAACCGGAGGAAACGGCTTCCCAGGCACTCGATACTTCTGCGCTGTTAAAGAAAAAAGAAAAGCGGAATCATTCCGTTTAAAAGAAAACAGGAGTCATTATGCAATCAGACAGCAATTTACGAGAAACGTTACGGAGTATCGACCATAAAAGTTATCCGGCATACAAATCCCTGCGGGGAAGTTACCGGTTTGCAGACTATGTGTTATCCATCGATCATGTGCAGGGAGATCCGTTTGCGGCGCCTTCCCATGTGCGCGTGACCGTGGATGCAAAGGCAGCGGCATTTCCGGAATATGCCATGAAAAATACACGGACGCGCACAGCACTGGCAGATGAACTGCTGCGCACGTTTGCCGCACAGATCAACCACTTTACATTTAAGGCGAAAGGATCGGGCAAAAGCGGCCTGATTTCGGTAACCCACTGCGGACAGGAGATTCTGACCCGGACAGCCTGTGAAGTGAATGAAAAAGAAATCACCGCGCGTTTTGCGGTAGGATTTCCGGCAAACGGACGGACGATCAATGCCAGGGAACTGGAGAAAATTCTGTTTACCTATCTGCCGGAATGTGTAAAGCACTCATTTTATTATAAAAATCTCGATGCCCGCAAAATCCGGGATGCTGTGGAACTGGCAGAAGACCAGCAGGCAGTCCGTGACCAGCTGAAAGAACAGGGGCTGGTTGCATTTGTCGCCGATGATGCGGTACTGCCGCGGGAGAGCGGGATTTCCTCCCGTCCGATGAAACAGTCCGTGGCTTTTACTTCTCCGGAATCCCTTAGGGTGACGATGCAGCTTCCGCACAGAGGTGCGATCACCGGTATGGGAATTCCGAAAGGAATCACACTGATCGTCGGTGGCGGCTATCATGGAAAATCCACACTTCTAACTGCACTCGAACTGGGCGTTTACAACCATATCGCAGGGGACGGCAGAGAGTTTGTGATCACGGATGAGACCGCCTTAAAACTTCGTTCGGAGGACGGACGGTTTATCAAAGATGTCGATATTTCCATGTTTATCAATGATCTGCCAAACGGAAAAGATACCCATCATTTTTCAACGGAAGATGCCAGCGGAAGCACATCGCAGGCAGCCGGGATCGTGGAAGGCATGGAGGCGGGAAGCCGCCTGTTTCTGCTGGATGAGGATACGTCTGCGACGAACTTTATGGTAAGGGATGCATTTATGCAGAAAGTAGTCAGCCCGGACAAAGAGCCGATCACGCCGTTTCTTTCCCGTGCGCGCGAGCTGTATGAGCAGGCAGGAATTTCTACCATCCTGGTAGCGGGCAGTTCCGGTGCCTTTTTCCATATTGCGGATACCGTGATCCAGATGGACCGCTATAAGCCGGTTGATATTACAAAAAAAGCAAAGGCATTGTGCAAAGAATTTCCGATTTCAGAAGAAAAGCCACATCCGTTCGTCCTGCCGCACAGTCACCGGATCATGGAAAAAGATAAAAACGGTGCCACAAAACGCAGGGATTACCGGAGCGGAGCCGTGCGCAAAAATGAGCCGGAGCGGTTAAAATTAAAAACCATGGGAACGGATGGATTTGCCATCGGAAAGCAGACCGTGGATCTGCGGTATTTAGAACAGCTGATCGACAGCGAACAGACTGCGTGCCTTGGCATGCTCTTAAAATATGCGGTCGAACACCTGGTGGACGGCAAACGGACAATTGCCGAAGTCGTTGTACAGTTACAGAAAGAACTCGATACGTCCGGCATGCGCTTTCTGGCAGAAAACGGTATCGTTTCCGGCGGTTATGCCATGCCGCGGGTGCAGGAGATGTATTCCTGTTTTAACCGTTATCGTGTATAGAAAAAGGGAAGCACAGGAGAGACTATGAAAAGAGTATTAGTTGTCGTTGACATGCAAAACGATTTTACGACCGGACCGCTGGGCAATGCAGAGTGTGCAGCAGTCATTCCGAAGGTCGCGGAAGTGATAAAAACAGGCGTGTATGACAGAATCATTTTCACCCAAGACACGCACCCGAGTAATTATCTGGATACGCAGGAAGGAAAGCGGCTGCCCGTCGTGCACTGCATCGAAGGAACCGAAGGCTGGGAGATTGCGCCTGTGATCCGTAAGGCAGCATCCTTTTATTCCAAAGAACAGATCGAGACGATCTGTAAGCCGGCATTTGGCAGTGTGCAGCTTGGCGAGCGCTTAAAGCAGTACTGCGGTGATGCAGAGGCACAGATTGATTTCTGTGGCGTGTGCACGGGTATCTGTGTCATCAGCAATGTCATGATTGCCAAAGCCTTTGTTCCGGAAGCGCGCGTGTGCGTGATTGAAAAAGCATGCGCCTGCGTGACACCGGAGTCGCACCGCACGGCGATCGAAGCGATGAAAACCTGTCAGGTAGATATACAGTAATTGTATTTTATTTAAGTAAGAAGAAAAGAGAAGAATTATGAAGTTAAATCAGATCATCACCAGTCTGCTGGAAACAGATATGTACAAATTCAGTATGGGAGAGGCCATCTATCACCAGTTCTCCGACTATAAAACCACATGGACATTCAAGTGCCGCAATACCGATGTGCACTTTACGGCAGAGATGGTGCAGGAGATCAAAGAGCAGATTAAGGCATACTGCAGTCTGCGTTTTACGGAACAAGAGCTGGAATATCTGAACCGCATTACATGGATCAAGGGAAGCTATATTGATTTCCTGCGCCTGTGGCAGCCGCGCTATGAGGATTTTAAGATTTCGAATGAGGCGGAATGCGGACTTTCCATCGAGACATTCGGTACCTGGCTGAATACGTCCTTGTATGAGATCCCGACACTGGCGATTGTCAACGAAGTGTATTTCCGTATGGCGTACGATTATGACAGGCTTTATGCCAGTTTCCGGGAACGTCTGGAACGGAAGATCAAAGATGCCAGCGGCAGATACGAGATCGGTTCGTTCAGTGAATTCGGACTGCGCCGCCGTCTTTCCGCAGAGGCACAGGAGCTTGCTGTCCGCAAGCTGAAAGAAGCAGAATTTCACGGGTCAGAATTTATCGGAACGTCCAACGTCTATCTGGCAAAGAAATACAATCTGACACCGGTCGGAACCATGGCACATGAGTGGATCATGTGTGTCGGACAGGGAAATCACAAACATAACCCGGCATATTCCAACTGGTATGCGCTTGATGCCTGGGTACGCGAGTATGGCGTGTTAAACGGTATTGCACTGACCGATGCGATTACGACCGACTGTTTCCTGCGGGATTTCCAGCTGACCTATGCAACGTTATTCTCCGGCGTGCGTCATGACAGCGGAGATCCGGTGCAGTGGGGCGAAAAAATGATCGCGCACTACCAGAAACTGGGAATCGATCCGGCAAATAAAACTTTATTGTTCAGTGATTCTCTTGATTTTGCACGGGCACACGAACTGTACGAACATTTCCGGAACCGCACAAAGGTGGCTTTTGGAATCGGCACCTATATCTCGAATGATACGGAGGTACCGGCACTGAATATCGTCATGAAAACTACGCTGTGCAACGGCATGGATGTCGCAAAGATCTCCGATACGCCGGGCAAGGGAATGTGCAAGAACCCGGATTATGTGCACTATCTCAAACGATGCATTGACTGGCGTATGAATCATGACAGATAAAAATTCTGATTTACAGACAAAGGAAGAAGGAACAGACCTATGAATTATACAGAGTGTATCGAACAGGCGAGAGGCCGTATCGGATCTTACTGTAAGGCGTGCTGGGAATGTAACGGCAGAGCCTGTAAAAACCAGATGCCGGGGCCGGGAGCCAAAGGCATCGGCGATACCGCCATCCGCAACTATGACAAATGGAAAGAAATCCGCGTCCAGATGGACACGCTGGTCGAAAACTGTCCATGTGATACGACACTGGAACTGTTTGGCAGAACGTTTCAGTATCCGTTTTTTGCAGGTCCGGTAGGTGCCGTGCAGCTGCACTACGGAGACTGCCTGAATGATATTTCCTACAACGATATTCTCGTTTCCGCCTGTGCGGCATCCGGCATCGCTGCTTTTACCGGAGACGGAACCGACAGCAATGTCATGGTCGCAGCGACAAAAGCAATCAAAAACGCCGGCGGACTGGGAATTCCGACCGTAAAGCCGTGGAACATCGAAGTGATCCGGGAGAAAATGGCAATGGTAAAAGATTCCGGTGCCTTTGCCGTGGCAATGGATATCGATGCGGCAGGACTGCCGTTTTTAAAGAATCTGACCCCACCGGCCGGAAGCAAATCGGTGGAGGATCTGCGTGAAGTGAAACAGGCGGCCGGGCTGCCGTTTATTGTCAAAGGAATCATGACCGTCAAGGGTGCCATGAAGGCAAAAGAAGCCGGAGCCGATGCGATCGTTGTGTCAAACCACGGCGGGCGTGTCCTGGATCAGTGCCCTGCCACCGCAGAGGTGCTCGAAGAGATCGCAAATGCAGTCGATGGCTCCATGAAGATTTTTGTCGACGGAGGCATCCGTTCCGGTGTGGATGTGTTTAAGGCACTGGCACTGGGAGCCGATGCGGTGATCATTGCCCGCCCGTTTGTGACTGCCGTGTATGGCGGAGCGCAGGAAGGTGTCGAGGCTTATGTCAATAAGATCGGAAGTGAGTTGAAAGATACGATGGCAATGTGCGGTGTGGCTTCGCTGAAGGAGATCACACGGGATTGTGTCAGAGTGTGAGAATTACATATTTTCTGAACGAAAAAGACAATAGAAATAGGAACTTCCAAAGTTATAAACTATTAGGAAGTTCCTATTTTTATTACCATTTAGGAATTTATCTGTATTTTTCCATTGTTTCACACATATAGATTTGATGGTGAAAAGTTGAGTTATATATTAAGTGTAAATTTACATTTTGGGAATGAAGAACATCCGTAAAATTGTTTTCCTGCATTTGCTCCCTTTTGTGCAGTTCGAATAACTAGTTTCGCACCACATTTTGGACATAGTGGGACAGAGACATTTGAAGCATTTTCTGTTGAAGATACAGATGCTTTAGTCTCTTTTAGAAGTCTTTCATATTTAAGGGTATAATCCTTGCGAGTGTCATTATTCATGTTGAGTAAACTTTGAGCAATAGCTATCATTTCTTTTTTAGAAGAAGGTAATTCTTTTGAGTGAGCAACCATATCTTTTATGGTTGCTACTAATTGATCTGCACGTATAACTTGTTGTTTGATCTCTTTTTTGGCATAACGATCATTTACAATTGTTTTAGGATTAGCAAGGACAACTAGCGGTTTATAGAATGAAGAAAAATTATATTTTATAGAGATACCTTTTAACCAATTCGAGGTTTCAATTCGAGCTTCTTTTAATACCTCATAATGCCGTTGACTTTGTGTGATAGGTGAATAAATTCCTTCTTTTTGTTTGGTATGACTATAGAAAATTGTACGGATAAAGGCACCGTTAGAATCAATTTCAATATTTCCTACAAGATTTTTACATTCAATTAGGAAAATAATCTTAGCAGTAATAACAATAAAATCTATTTGTGCACCAAGACCGGAATGTGTTTCAATGTATATATCATGAAGTACTATCATATCCATGTTGCTGTGCTTAAGCTCAAATAGAATATTTTCCTCTCCTATAATTCCAGCTTGGGTAAGGGCAATTTCTTTTTGAATTTGGTTCTGCAAATCACCAGAAGCAAGTTGTTGCAAAGACTTTAATTTATCTAAATATGTTTGTGCATCGTTTGATTCTTTTAAGATAATAATTTCTGGTTTTGAAAATAATCCCATATAATGAATCTCCTTTATGTAAATATAGGTTAATAGTATCATTTGATAATCAATATTTCAAGAAATAGGTAACTAAAATATAGTTTTATTCAATAGAAATATGGAAATATTAGTAGTGAGAGTGTATAATAAAATTATATTTAACACAAATTAGATAGGTTGATTATTTACAAAGGAAAAATGCATTTATTAAAAAATATGAGGAAAAATGGGAAAATAGTTGGCAACAAACAAATCAAATTCGGTTTGATAATGGTTTTGTTTTTGGTTTTTGGAGTAGTATCATGTACTGAAAAAGGGGCAAGATTGGATGAAAAAAGTTGTTATACAGAGGAAAGTTGTGATAGCTCTGAAGCAGAAGAAAACTTGACAGAAGTTCACAGAAATTATTCTATGAAGCGTTATGTGGGGGAAAGTCAACTTTGAGAGATGCACCGGAATGTTTTGGATTGGATAATTTCTTATACAATTATAATAAAATTGCAAAATATGGACTGAATAAAACAGAAATAAAAGATCTTCAATCACATAAATCTGAGGAAATGGCATATTCGAGACTTACAAAGTATTCTTTAGCAAAGAACTGCTATCTGACAGCAACAGACAGTTCACTTTGTGGGTATGAAGTTATGGCATTTATCTCGTTTGATAACGATTCTGAAAGTGTAAAATTATCTGTTCAGAAACAGATAATTCGAGACTGTATACATGCCATTGATAGAAAAGTGCCAAATAAATGGATTGATTATGAAATTGAAAATATTGAAAACAAAGGAAGTACAATAGCTTATTTTAATGAACTATTTGCGTTCGAAGGAAAGTTGGAAGCAAATAATGAAATCAGCTTTATAATAAAATATAATCCTATTTCACAAATGACAGAAGATGAGTGGGATTACAGAGAGTATAGAATACCAAATTATAAGTAAATAGCAGCAAGGAATATATATGAGAAAATTAGAAGAAAAGTTTCGTGAAAATACAACATTAAAATACTACAATGAAAATGCTACAATTTTTTCTGCTACTACACAAATCGTAGATTTTTCCATAACGCAGGATAAGTTCCTTGCATTGTTACAGCCAAATGCATATATTTTAGATTTTGGTTGTGGATCTGGTCGTGATACAAAGTATTTTATGGAACATGGATATAGAGTGGAAGCAACGGATGGTTCAGAAGAGTTGTGCAAATTAGCAAGCACATATACTGGAGTTTCGGTTAAATATATGCTATTTCAGGAGTTGGACGAGCAGAAAAAATATGATGGTATTTGGGCATGTTCCTCTATTTTGCATTTGTCAAAGGATGAACTTAAAAATGTTATGCAGCGAATGTTGTGTGCATTGAAGGATGATGGAGTGATTTATACATCGTTTAAATATGGAACATTTGAGGGTGAACGAAATGGAAGATATTTTACTGATTTTACAGAAAAAACATTTGATGGATTTTTAAGTGGTATAAGACATGTAAAGATAGAAGAACAATGGCTGACAGGAGATGTGAGACCAGGCCGTGAGTCGGAACAATGGCTGAATCTTATACTGAGGAAAGTGTGACGAATGGATAAAGTATTAAAGCTGGAAAACGGACAATATGATCTGATAGAAACAGTCTCATATCCAAATGGTGGTGCAAGCTATTTTTATGTAAGAGATCAGCAGGCTATTATTATTGATGAGGGGATATGTAATTACAAAAAGGATGAGAAACCTTTTTCCTATTCTTTAATTACGGACAAGCAAAATACATATATGAATAAATATGCAAAAGTATATCGCTTTCTAAAAGAAGACATGGGAATAATCAATGAAGTAATTACATTGCCATGCAAAAAGGAAGAAATACCAATAAAGTATGTGGCAAATCGTGAAGATCATGCAGATGCCTCTCCATTGGAAATTGACTTTGAAAATAATTTTGCAAGTGTATATGGTCGTAATAGCTTGAAATATTTACAGAAAGAATATGGTATTTTGGACGAACAGGGGAATAATTATTTTCTGGATTATTTGTTAAGAACAAAGCATGGAGATTATGCAGTTGAAGAAAATGGGGTAACTTATCATCATCCGCAGCAGATCGGTTTGGAACGTTATCGCAGACAGCTGCAAAAACAAAATACATGTACGGAATGGGGAATTAAGTTATATCGTTTTTCTTCAGAAGATTGTAGATTTGAAAATCGAATTGAGGATGACATAAAAACTTTTTTTGGTGAAAATACCGATGAGTTTGAAGAAAATGGACTCCTTGCTGATCGTCCGGTAAAGTTATATGAGCATCAGGAAAATACGCTTGAGGAAATACAAAAACAGCGTGCTGCGGGAATAAATACATTTCTTGTGGTATTTCCAACGGCAAGTGGAAAATCCAGGATTGTGGAAGAAGATTTGCGTATTTTTTCCAGAAAAAATACAGAATTTCATGCGCTTATTATGGCTCCTAATACAAATATTATTGATGATTGGAGGCAGCGAGTGAAGAAATCGCTTCCAGATCTGCAGGAGCAAATTGAAATTTGTTCATTTGCTTATATGATGCGGAACTATCAGAAATATGCGCAGGAAAAATATAATTATATTGTAGTAGATGAAGCTCATCACGCAGTTTCCCCAGTTTTAAAACGAGTTATTCAGTATTTTACGCCTGATTTTTTGATTGGTCTTACAGCAACCGATCAACGACCAGACAAAAAGAAGTTGGAGACAATATTTGGTAATTATAAGACAGGCTTATCTTTGGTGGATGCGATGAAAAAGAAAATTGTTGCAGAGGCAAATGTATGTCGTATTGAAACCAATCTGGATTTGAGTCATATTCGATTCAATGGCAAAGATTATATTAATGCTGATTTGGAAAAGAGTATTCGTGTAAAGTCCAGAAATGAATTGATTGCAGATGTGTTATACAACTATTTTTCGGAAGGAAAAGCTGGGCAGTTGCAGGGAGTCGTGTTTTGTGTAAATACAAATCATGCACAGGAGATGGAGCGTGTTTTAAATGCGAAAGGTCTTTTGGCAAAGGCATATACCAGAAAAACAAGAAATGCGGATGAAGTTATGCAGCAGTTTCGAGAGAAAAAAATACGTTTTTTGTGCGCTTGTGAAATGATTTCGGAGGGATGGGATTATCCGGAACTTGGAATTCTGGTAATGGCGCGTCCAACACTTTCCAAGGTTCTTTATATGCAGCAGATTGGCAGAGGACTTCGACGAACAAATACAAAAACAAATGTGTTTGTTATTGATGTAGTAGATGAGTATGGTGCCATGGCAAAACCGTGTTCCATGCATTCAATTTTTTCTAATCCATTTTACACTGCATTTGGAAGTATTTTAAAAAGAGATTATTCCGTGGGAGATATGATAGAAGTAGATGGTCTGCATGAAACAGTAGAACGTATTGTGCAGGTGGACATTGAAACTTTCGAAGAAAAATATGGTGATTACTTAAATCAGGAACAGCTGGCGAGAGAATTTTATTTAAGTACGGGAACTATTACCAGCTGGGTTACCAAAGGAAAAATTTCTCCGGATGAAATGATTGCTTTTGGAAGTAGGAAAATTTATCTTTTTGCACCAGAACATGTGAAGCAGATTCGTGAGGAAAATAATATTCCAGAACATACAGAGGAAACGATCAAAACGGACTTCTTTGATTTTCTGGAAGAACGTGATTACAGTCTTTCTTACAAGATGCCGTTTCTTCTTTCATTCCTAAAAAATATGAATGAAATTGGAGATGCAAAAATTGATAATGTGCTCACAGATTATATTGCTTTTTACCAAGACAGGATTGATAAGGGACTTCCAGTAGATCGGTCAAGTTGTCCATATAATGCAGAACGATTGAAAGATCGGAAATATATTAAAAACAATATGCTGACAAATCCTTTTGAAAAATTTGAGCGTAAACGGTTCCTGTATTATTCAAAGGATTTGAATGTAATTTCTATGAATCATGCGCTTTTTATTAAAATGAGTAAGCAAGATTTTGAAAGAGTGAAGGTGCAGATGGAAGAGGATTTGGAGAAATATTATGAAAGAGTTAAATAAAAAGAGTTAAATAAAAAGAGTTAAATAAAAAGAGTGTCTGACAAAATTGCAGTAAAGAAACTATTTATATGTGGAAAAATAATTATGGCAATTAATTGACTACAAATATGCTTTAAATTAGAATAGATAAAAGAAAAAATATAATTTGGAAAGAAATGGGAAAATTTTTATGGATATAAATAAAATCGTTTTAGTAATAACATGTGTATTTTCTGGTATTTCAGTAATTGTATCATTTTTAAGTCTAAGTAATACGAGAAAGATAGCAAATAAAAACGGATATATAAATACCGTAACGGCATCAAGAGAACGGTGGGCGAGTAGTTTGCAAAGTAATGGTTCCTCCTATTTGGCTATTGTAGATTCAATATTTTTACAGAGAGAAAATAGAATACAAAAATATGAGGAGCTATTAAAGTATCAATATGCAATGGCTATTTCATTACATGATTATGACGATGATAAAGAATTAAAAAGTAAAATGAAAGAAATTCAGAATCATATATATAAATTTGTAGCGTCAAAAAATAGTGATTCTTTAGAAAATGAAATTGCAGAGGTTCAGAAATTGAAAGATGAGATTTATTTGCTTATAAATAGAAAACATCAAGAGGAGTGGAAAAAACAGAAATACGAAGTGGCGTTAGAAAAATAATTATACAGCAAATAATTCGTTCAAAAATATCTTTATTTTCTGAAGAATCTGAATAAAGTTATAATCATAAATTATTGATATAATAGTGCATTTAAGGTAGAAATTGAAAAAAGAAAATATCAATTTTGGTGATATACAAAGGTGGTGATCTCATGTTAACAAATGACAATAATGTCAGGCGCAATGACTTATCATTACGCCTAAAATACATAGGTATCAAAACCAGAATATTTAAAATAGCTCCCTTTAAGTATGTGATTTTATGTTCCAATATACCAGACGATTTTGAAAAAATAAAGACATATTTTGATCGTTCCATAAGGTATGTTACTTTGCAGATATCATTATCAGATCAGGTGCCGGAATATTATATAGAAGAACTCTCTCCAATTGATATGGAACATCCGGTGGATGATTTTCGGGCAACAGCGAGGACCAGAGCTGAGATAGAAGAATATATTTATGGAAGATACCATGATTTTGACATTAGAAAAATTGTTCCGAGTGAAGGCGGCATAAATTTTCATATGGATATTTATGTTGGAAGTGATGTGAGTGACAAACAGATCGCAAGGTTGCAAAAGGAACTGACAGAAGTTGACTTTGGAACGGATCAGATTCAGGTACTTCGTACAACGGACCCTCCGGAAGATAAAACAAAATTAAATCCGCAGGACAGTGTTATGTGGTTAAATACGAACAAGAGTTATCCGTTTACAGTTGCTGAGACAGATTTCTGGTATGACAATATAGAGGCAATTTATGATGGCTCCGTGAAGAGAAAGGATTTATCTTTTTGCAGAGATGGCGAACTGAAATGCTTTGTGAATGCGTCTGTTTTTCCGGTGATCAATCTACGCAGCCTTTTATTATTATATGATACGGTGTATCTTGCTTTGCCAATTGAAAATTTTTTGGATGAGTTTTTGAAAATGCAGGGCATGAAAAAGAAAGAGCTGGTCCAACTTGTTTCAATGGGGAAAGTAGTTCTTTTGTTAGGAAATGATGAGACGAGGTATGATCGGCAGGTTATTTTGGATGCTTACAAAGAGTCACCGGATTCTGTAATTGGAAGAAGAGCTATGAATGCGATGATGATTGCACAGTTGGTTGAGATGAAAAATCAGTATGCTGTCAATTATCCGATGGCTTATGAGATGGCATCGCAACTTGCAAAATATGGAAATCAGAAACAGGATGAAGTGGCACTTCATATATCAGAACTGTTGGCATGGCCATATAGAGTAGTGGGAGAAAGTTTTGGCATTTTACAAAATTCGAGTCCTATGGCAGTCAGTAATTTCGGCATTAATCAGTTGGCATATAATTTTTTCAGAGAGCATGATCAGAAGAGTGCAATTGAATTTGAATTTATTTCAAAGGCGGAATCGGCACATCTAGCCATGGCTTTGGATGCAACATATTTTCCGTTTCGTGCAGAAAATGATAATAAAATATATACGGATGAGGCAGAGACTTCTATGATGGAAGGAATGATGAAGGTATATTGGTATGCACCAGAGCAAGTGAAGCGGATGCAGTCGATTTGGAATACAAATTATACGGAAAGAAATATGCTGGAATTCTTTGACACAAAAGAAAATATTGATATTTTGCGTACTGCAAACATGGCAGACAAGTACCAGACACCTATGAAGTTCCGGGCTATTTTGGAAAATCTGGAGAAGATGGAAGAAACAGATCGAAGACAAAAGATTCGGGAGTATAATAATATTTTGGCAGAGGCTTCGGAACGAACTGCGAAATCGACAAGTATTGTCGATTTCATGCTTGGAACTACCGGTTTCTTAAATTTTGGATCTTATTTGAATACGATACTGAATTTGCTCGGATTATTGAAAGGCGTTCCAGATATGATGCCTGGTGCAACGGAGCGAAAGGATTTGCAAAAATTCCGTTCGATTGCAAAAGAACTGGGCACAGATAATCCGGAGAAAACAGGAGAGGAGGTTTATCTTCTTGATCGTATTTCTCCAGTGGCTAATTTAAGATAAAAAGTAATTTATGCAGACTCTCTGCATAAATGGATTAGAACCATTCCGGAAGGCATCGATTTGGGAATTATTTATAGGTTATACTGGAAATAAAAATTACATTATTAGATAAATAACAGGAGGCTTACATCATGGAACGAGTAGAAAAATTCTTAAAAGAAGCAGAAACATATTATTTAGCAACCGTAGAAGGCGACCAGCCAAGAGTCAGACCTTTTGGTACAGCCCACATTTTTGAGGGGAAACTTTATATTCAGACAGGTAAGGTGAAAGAGGTATCAAAACAGATTCATGCAAATCCAAAGGTAGAAATCTGTGCATTTAAAAATGGAGAGTGGCTCCGTGTAGCAGGAGAACTTGTGGAAGATGACAGAAGAGAAGCCAGACAGTCGATGCTTGATGCTTACCCATCATTACAGAAGATGTATTCAGCAGACGATGGAAACACAGAGGTATTTTATTTTAAGAATGCAACAGCGACATTTTCATCATTTACGCATGATCCGGAAGTAGTGAAGTTCTGATGACAAAGGATGAGTGGTACAGGCAGTTGTTTGAGAGACTGGGCAATTCCAAATTTCGAAGCAGCTTTCATTTGAAGCAGAAAGACATAGATTACATAAACCAAAAGGGACTTGATACGATCAGACAACATGCAAAGGACTTTATTGCAAAGAGAGAAGCTCCCGCATTTATAGCAAATGATGGCAAACAGACTCCTATGAGGGGCCATCCGGTATTTATTGCCCAACATGCAACTGCAACATGCTGCAGAGAGTGTATCCGGAAGTGGCACAAAATGCAGCCGGGCAGGGAACTGAGTCAGGTGCAGCAGGATTATCTTGTAGATATAATTATGACATGGATTCAAAAAGAACTGGAAAGGCAGAAAAAGAAATTATGAAAATGCAGATATTTGTAGATGCAGATGCGTGTCCTGTAGTAGGCATTGTAGAAGAAATAGCAGAGAAATATAGCATTCCAGCCACATTGCTGTGTGATACGAATCACGTATTATATTCAGACTATAGCGAAGTGATCGTAGTTGGTGCAGGAGCAGATGCTGTAGATTACAAGCTGATTAGCATTTGTCATAAAGGGGATGTCGTAGTATCTCAGGATTATGGTGTCGCTGCTATGGCACTTGGAAAAGAAGCGTATGCCATTCACCAATCCGGTAAGTGGTACACGAATGAAAATATTGACCAGATGCTTATGGAGCGGCATCGTAACAAGAAGGCAAGACGCAGCTCGCATAAGAATCATATGAAGGGACCAAGAAAGCGTACAGAGGAAGATGATGTACGCTTTGCTCAGTCTTTTGAAAAACTCATACAGATGGCAAAATCAAAAGAAGGTGCTCAGAGTGGGATTATTTAAGAAAAAGACAGTTATAAAGACTTATGATAAAGAAAACAAGAAGCCGGTAATTAAGGCAAGCATCTGTAACGGTGAGCAGGTTGCCGGTTTTAAGGACATCCATACAGGTAAGATCGAAGAGGTTATGCTGATTAAAAGTCAGGCGGATCTTGATGAATTCAAGAAAATGTATGGAATAGATGGTGAGATAGAAAAGGAGTATTGATATGAGCATATTAGGAAATATACTTTGGAAAGCAGTTTTTCAAAATTGCAAAGTTATCCCTGATGCCATTTGGTGCAGAGGTAATCTGACAGGCAGGGGAGAACTTTTTTGTGAGTTTGAAAGAATAGGCAGGAAAGATGTGTGACATAACAAGGTTACAGATGGATGAGAAAGGAAAACACGATGAACATATATGATGAATTGGAAAATTTAAAAGTCAGGGCTCGCTCCAATCCGGAACTTGCGCAGGCGTTGTTAGCCACGCGGGAAATGAAAAATCCGGTTTCCGCATTCTGTCGTATTGCACAGGAGCATGGATGCACCTTTTCCGCTATGGATCTGGTCTCTGCCGGTGAGGATTCTTACGCAGCAATGCGTCGCTCCACGAATGGAGGCGGCGAGAATTCGCCGCTGTTGCAGGGAGAGGATGATCTGTACGAGATGTTTTTAATTGAATTGATGTAAAATTGAGAGATAATGAAATAAATTACGATTACGAAGGATGGAAAAATACATTTTGTATTTATTTTTCTGTCCTTTTGTGTTATATTGGAAGCAAAGATGGAGGGATACCAGGATGAAGGATATCTATTTAACAAATTATTCTGTTAATGGAATCAAGACATTGGATAAAACGGTTTCATTGTCTTTTTATAAGAAAACAATCAATAAGGAACCGGATACGCAGGAATATAATATTAAGGGAATTTATGGAATGAATGGGTCTGGAAAATCGGGGATCGTGACTTCTGTGGAAATTTTGCGCAATCTTATCATTGATACAGGATATTTGAATAATCCGGTTGCACAGAAACATTTGGATGCTATTGTCAATAAGAAAGTTGGGGAACTTTCGATAGAAGCAGAGTTTATCGCAAAGAGTGGTGCACAGTTGCTTCTTTTTCAGTATGGAATCACCTTGTCTAAAAATAAGGCAGGTAAATTTACAATATCACACGAATGTTTAAAAGAAAAAAATGCGACATCAAAGAACAGTTCTCTGGAAATCATTTATGAAATTTGTGATGGTGAAATCATTTTTATGTATGGTTTGGAGGAAGAAAATGGTTTTGTGGTTGAAATTAGAAATAAGACGATGAATTTGTTGACCACGGGATCTGCATGTGCATTGATTTATGTAAATATGTTGTGCTCAGGGGACGATAATTATTTCTTTTATAGAGAGGATAAAGTTGCACGGATAATAATGAATGCTATCAGTGTGCTGTTTTCATTTGGACATAAGCTGCATGTGTATTTAGATGAGTCAGATGATCATAAACCATACATGATACAAAATACCATTCTCTCTTGTGACGATGCTGATTCGCAAAATGCAAAATTGTATTCGTTGATAGGTAATATTTTTGAGTTACAGAATGAAAACATAAATGTAATATTCAGTAACCGAAATATGATTGCAAAAACAAGGCTTGATAAATTTATAGAAACAATCAATAAATTATATGAATTTCTCCATATTTTTAAATCGGATCTGATGGGTATAGAGATTGATAAAAAAGAAAACGGCGATTTTTGGATGTGTGATTTGGTTATGGTGTATGATTCCTACAAGATTTATGCAGAATTTGAAAGTACCGGAATCAAAAAACTGATTAAATTATTTGTCTATGTAAGAGAAATGGTTCGTGGTGGAATTGTTTTTATTGATGAATTTGATTCGAACCTTCATGATGTTTATTTGTGTGCATTGTTGGAATATTTGATGGAATATGGAGAAGGACAGCTCTGTTTTACAACACATAATGTTGGACCGATGGATGTTCTGAAACAGCACAAGAAGTCAATAGACTTTTTGTCAGAGGATCATCAGATTTATCCATGGAAGACAAATGGCAACTATTCACCTTCAAAATTATACAGAAACGGTATGATAGAAGGTTCTCCGTTTAATGTAGATGCGATTGATTTTATCGGAGTTTTTGGTACAGGTGAGGAGGATGAATAGTGGGGAGGCAGTTTATTTTTGTTGTTGAGACGAACAAAAAATGTCAGTCCGACTGGATGTATATCAAGGACACGATTGAGCATTTTTATGCGTTTGATCGAACACAGGTAAAATTAAGTGTTGTATATATGGACGGACGGGGAAATTATGAGAAAAAGGAAAAAGATGTTCAAAATCTGATTTCACAATATAAGGCTGCTTCTAAGAAAAATCAATCCAGGGTAATATATTGTTTTGATTGTGATAATTTTGACACGAATGCAGAGGATGAAAATTTTCTGAAAAATGCAAAACAATATTGTGAAGAAAATGGATATGGATTTGTTTGGTTTTGCAGGGATATTGAGCAGGTATATATAGGAAAGCAGGTAGAGAAAAGTAAAAAACAAAAAGAAGCGGCGACATTTAAGGCGAAGAAGCTTATCATGGATGTGAATGCTGACAAATTGTTACAGCATCATTATCGCGTGAGCACGAGCAATTTTATGAAAATTATGGATCAATTTGATGAATTTACGCGAAAGTAGGATTATCCATGATTAGATGAGGATACAAAAAGACATGAAACCCAGAACACAAAAATCAATGGAATTATATAACACCCTCCTGAACCGTGGCTTTCCACAGGAGTTTTGTGAGCAGATTTCACTGAATCTGAACACAGACTGGACGGCACAGAGGATGCTTGGCTATTTGTCACATTACAGGAAACTTCCGATGGCGGAAATCGTGGACGAGATGCTGGCAATTCTAAGTGACCGGAACCGGATTATGCAGAAGCATGAATGGGAGAATACAAATGCGAAATGGAATGAATTTTTAAACCAGGGATTTCGAAAAGAGGATTGAAAAATAATATGAAAGAGGTTTTTTATGAGTTATTGGAAAAAATTTAAAAAGAAGTATATGGGGGATCGTGCGTTTTACCGCCATTATTTATTGCTGGCAGTGCCAATGATCCTGCAGAATGCCATCACGAATCTGGTCAGCTTTTTGGACAACATTATGGTGGGACAGCTGGGAACGGAACAGATGTCCGGTGTTGCAATCGTAAACCAGCTGATTTTTGTGTACAATCTGGCAATTTTTGGAGCGGTGTCGGCGGCAAGTATTTTTGGTGCGCAGTATTTTGGCAATGGGGATCACAGGGGACATATGCATTCGTTTCGTTTTAAGCTTTATGCGACGCTGCTTGTGTCAGGACTTACCATGTTGCTGCTGCTTACGAAGGGATCGGATCTGATTTCCCTGTATCTGACGGATACTGCGGGAAATGGAGCAACCGATGTGGCACTTCAATATGGAAAGCAGTATCTGGTGATTATGCTGGTGGGACTGGTTCCGTTTGCAGTGAACCAGGCATATGCCACCAATATAAAAGAAACGGGACAGACACTTGTTCCGATGCTGGCAAGTTTTGTGGCGGTGGGAACCAATGCAGTGCTGGATTATCTGTTGATTTTTGGTGTGGGACCATTTCCGGAACTTGGGGTGACAGGGGCGGCACTTGCCACTGTGATTGCCCGGTATGTGGAAGCGGTTATTGTTGTCTTCTGGGCACATAGAAACCGGGAGAAGAACCGGTATCTGGAAGGGGCTTATCGCGGATTTGGAATCCCGGTGAGCGAACTGAAAACGATACTGATCAAAGGGCTTCCCCTGATGTTCAATGAGGTTTTATGGGCGGCGGGCATGACCACCGTGACCCAGTGCTATTCTGTGCGCGGACTTGATGTGGTGGCAGGGCTGAATATTGCCACGACGATTACCAATTTGTTTAACATTGTCTATATACAGTTGGGAGCGTGTATCAGTATTGTTGTGGGACAGTATTTGGGAGCCGGAGAATTGGAAAAGGCAAAAGACGCAGACAACAAGATGATTGTTTTCAGTGTCTTCTGCTGTGTGATTATGGCAGCAATCATGTTTCTCGTGGGGGGATTTTTCCCTGATATTTACAATACGACAGCGGAAATTAAGGATCTGGCTACAAAGTTTATCGCCGTTTCTGCGCTGATTATGCCGTTTTGTTCGTTTAGTCATGCGTCTTATTTTACGCTTCGTTCCGGTGGAAAAACGATGGTTACGTTTTTATTTGATTCGGTGTTTACCTGGGTGGTTGTTGTGCCGGTTGCATTTTTGCTGGCACACGGCACGGGACTTGGAATTGTAAGTGTTTATTTTCTGGTACAGGCCACGGAGCTGATCAAGGTCGTGATCGGATACTGCATGGTACGAAGCAACGTCTGGGTGGTAAAAATGGTATAGGTGATCAGGGATCAGAAACTCATGCTACGGCATTATTTATAAACAATTGTTAAATGTTTGAAAAATATTTGGAAAATGGACAACTTTTGCGGAAGAATCGGTTATAATAATTTCATCTGATAATTTAACGAAAAATACATAGGAAGCGGATGGAATTATTATCATGGAACAGGAAAACAGAGTCAGAATGGAACGAATTGCAGCAGATCCACAGTCCGGGCTGTCTGCAGAGCAGGTAAAAAGAAGGTTTGCACAGGGAGAAAACAACTATAAAGTAGAGTCTTCCACGTTGTCGGTTTCGGAAATTGTGCGTTCAAATGTCTGCACATATTTTAATCTTGTATTTGCTGTGATTGCGGTTTTGCTTGCTATTGTGGGTGCATGGTCGGATATGCTGTTTCTTCCGATTATTGTGGCAAATACCTGTATTGGTATTATCCAGGAGGTACACTCCAAAAAGGTGCTGGATAAATTATCCATTCTGAATGCACCGCATACAGTTGTAATCCGTGACGGAAAGCGGCAGGAGATTCCGGCAGATCAGCTGGTGCTGGATGATATTGTGGAATTTTCGGCAGGAAGCCAGATTCCGGCGGATGCGAAAGTGGTATCCGGAGAGCTGCAGGTGAACGAATCCCTGATCACCGGAGAGTCGGATGAAATTGAAAAACGGGAGGGGGATTCCCTGCTTTCCGGAAGTTTTGTGGTATCCGGAAAGGCATGTGCACGTCTTGAGAAGGTCGGAAAAGATTCTTATATTTCAAAGCTGACCCTGCAGGCGACGAAAAGCAAAAAGGGAGAGCAGTCAGAAATGATCCGCTCCCTGAATTATCTGATCATGGTGATGGGAATTATTATCATCCCGATCGGGATTGCTCTGTTCGTGCAGTCGTTTATTTACAATGAGGGAACGTTTCATGACAGTATCACCGGTATGGTGGCGGCTATCATCGGAATGATTCCGGAGGGACTGTATCTGCTGACAAGTGTGGCACTTGCGGTTAGTTCCGTGCGGCTGGCACAGAAGAAGGTATTGATCCACGATATGAAATGTATTGAGACGCTGGCGAGAGTCAATGTTCTTTGTGTGGATAAAACAGGCACGATTACCGAGCCGGGGATGCATGTCTATGATTTTTCTGTTCTGGATGGGGCAGATCAGCTGGAAATTTCCCAGCTGCTGGCAGATTTTGTGGCAGCGCAGGAAAAAGACAATGCGACGATGGAAGCACTCAAAGCGCATTTCTCCAACGGAAGTGGTATGCGGGCAAGGGAAGTGTATTCGTTTTCTTCGGAAACAAAGTATTCCGGAGCCGTGATGAACGATGGGAAATCTTATGTGATCGGAGCACCGGAATTTGTTCTGCGGGGGCAGTTTGCCCAGTATCAGGAACAGATTGCCACCTACAGCAGCAAAGGCTACCGTGTGCTTGTATTTGCGCAATATGAAGGGACGCTTGACCGGAAACCGCTGACAGAGCCGGTACTTCCGCTTTGTTTTGTGATGCTTGCCAATCCGATCCGCAAAGGGGCAAAGGAAACCTTTACTTATTTTGCGGAAAATGATGTTGATATCAAGGTGATTTCCGGTGACAATCCGCTGACGGTTTCCGTCATTGCGGCAGAGGCGGGGATTGTGGGTGCGGAGCGTTTTGTCGATGCATCGACTCTGAAAGAAAAAGAAGATTATTATCGCGCGGTGGAAGAATATACGGTATTCGGCCGTGTGACCCCGAGCCAGAAGCGGATGCTGGTACAGGCACTGAAAGAACATAAAAAAACGGTTGCCATGACCGGAGATGGTGTAAATGATGTGCTGGCACTTAAAGATGCAGACTGCAGCGTGGCGATGGCCTCCGGCAGCGAAGCCGCTTCTAATGTGGCACAGCTGGTACTTTTAGATTCCGATTTTTCCAGAATGCCATCGGTGGTCGCAGAGGGACGTCGTGTGGTAAATAACATTGAGCGGACCGCCGCATTGTATATTGTAAAAAATATTTTCTCCATGCTGCTTGCCATTTTCTCCGTGATTTTGATGCTGGATTATCCACTGGAACCATCACAGGTATCGCTGATCAGTATGTTTACGATTGGTATTCCGTCGTTTGTTCTGGCACTGGAGCCGAATAAGGAGCTGATCCGCGGACATTTCCTGACAAATGTACTTGTGCGGGCACTTCCGGCAGGACTGACGGATTTTATCGTAGTAAGTGGTCTGGTGATTTTCTGCCGGGAATTTCAGGTAGATCTGGATTGTCTGTCTACATCATGTACCATTCTGGTTGCAATCGTTGGTTTTATGATTCTGCACCGCATTGCAAGACCGATGAACACCGGACATATTGTAATGCTGGTCGGTGTGATTGCAGGATGGATTCTTTGCATGCTGTTTGGCGGAAGCTTTTTCGGAATTACGGGAATTTCCAAACAGTGTGAAATGCTGATGGTGATTTTTGCAATTATTACGGAACCGGTTCTTCGGTATCTGAGTCTGATTGTTGAGTGGATTTCTGCGAGATGCCGCATGATCCATGCCCGTTTTTCGAGGGCGTAAAAGTGGGGCTGGTTCTTGCATGCATATAAGGAATCGTATATAATAAAAGACATACTAGTAGAAAAGCAGGTGTGGATGTGCAGAAGAGAATCAGGCAGATAGCCGCAGGAAAATTCGAATCGGATCAGCCTTCGCTTTCTATTTCGGACGAGGAACTGTTTCTTACGGTTACAGAAGGACAGGAATATACCGGGGAATTTGAAATTACCAGTGAAAACCATATTCCGGTGAGGGGCATTGTCTACTCCACCCACCCAAGGATGGAGTGCCTGACTCCCCAGTTTGAAGGCGAAAATATACGGATTCGGTATCAGTTTCATAGTAAGGGTCTCGTTGAGGGGCAGGAGGAAAAGGGTGCGTTTGTGATTCTTTGCAATCAGAGTGTACACAGCCTTTCTTTTTGTGTATCCATATCCCGTTTATATGCGCAGACTGCCACAGGTGCGATTCGCAGTCTTTCGGATTTTACGGCACTTGCAAAGGAAAGCTGGCAGGAAGCATATCAGCTCTTTTATCACAAGAGTTTTCCCAATATTCTAAAAGCAAAAGAGACAAAAGAAAAGATGTACTATCAGGGGATTCTTGCGGCAAAACCATCGTCGCAGAATCTGGAAGAATTTTTGGTGGCAGCCGGCAGAAAAGAACAGATCCATTTTACAATTTCTGAGACAGACTGCCGGTTTGATGCGCTTACCGAAAGCCAGCAGCAGAAGATCGAAATCAAAAAGAGCGAATGGGGATATTTGGAACTTGCCATCACCTCCGATGCCGCGTTTGTACAGCCGGCACAGACGCAGATTACTTCGGAGGATTTTCTGGGGAGTACGTTTGTCCTGAAATACATCGTGGACTATGACCGGATGCATGCCGGAAACAATTATGCCAAAATTACTTTTTCCTCGGTATATGAGACAAAGGTTCTGGAGATTTATGCGCATAAAGGGGAAAAACAAAAGTCCAAAGAACAAAAAGAACATGCCAAAATCAGGGAATGTCAGTCCGGGCTGGTAGAACTGTATGAGGCATTCCGCCTGAAAAAAATTGTGACAGGTGTGTGGGCAAATGAGTCGGTAGAACGTTTAAACCAGCTGCATGCCATGCTTCCGGATCAGGTGATGTATCCGCTGATGAAAGCACAGGCACTGGTGATCAATCACCAGAAACAGGAAGCGGAGTGGATTCTTGAGGAATTTAAACGGGAATGGCCCGATCACCATACACCGGAGTGGGGGTATTATCTTTATATTATGACACTTCTGGAACGGGAACCGGCATATGTGGACCGCATGACGCATGAGATTGAAATGATTTTTCATGAAAATCCGGATTCTGCTTTGTTATTCTGGGTTCTTTCGTTTCTGGAAGAGGAATATTACAACAACAGTGCGCACAAACTGCGTGCAATTGCGCACTGGGTGATGAGTGGCTGTGTTTCCCCGTACCTGTATCTGGAGGCATACGATCTGATCAGCCATGACCCGTATCTGCTCACAAAACTGGGAAGATTTGAAGTGCGGATTCTGCGCTGGGCAATCCGCCATCAGGTTCTGACAAAGGAACTGGCAGCACAGATTTTTGAAGTGGTGGAAATGAATCAGGGATTTCATCCGGTTCATTTTGAACTGATGCAGGCAGCTTACGGGACAGAGGAAAAACCGGAATATGTGGGACAGATCTGCAGTTACCTGATAAGAACCCAGCAGTTTGATACAAAATTTCACCACTGGTATGAAAAGGGAATCGGGCTTGAACTTCGGATTACCGGATTATACGAGGCTTATCTGATGTCATTGGATGAACGGGAGATTGCATCGGTTCCGAAAATTATCCGGATGTACTTTCAGTATGACAGTAATCTTCCCTATCGGAAGATGGCAATTCTTTACAACAATATCATTGCGTCAAAGGAAAGCGAACCGGAAATTTATGAACAGTATCGCCGGGTGATGAGCCGTTTTGCCATGGAACAGATCGAGCAGGAACATGTGGACGATAATCTGGCGGTGGTTTATGAGGACATGCTCGAACTGGGGCTGGTGAATGAAGAACTTGCAAAATGTCTTTCCAATATTCTGTTTGCGCATAAGCTGGTAATTATGCAGCCGCATATGGTCCGCGCGATTGTATACCAGAAGCAGATGAAAGATCCGCAGATCGTTCCGATTGTAAACGGATGTGCCTACGTGTCCCTTTTCTGCAGGGAATATGCCATTTTGTTTGAAGATGGGAAAGGCCAAAGATATATCCACAGTGTCCCGTACCGGCTGGATTCCCTGATGGATGCCGGATCGTATCTGGAGAAATGTACGGCACTGGCACCGGAGGAACTTCCGTATATTGTTTCCCATTTTGGGGAAAAGCCGGATCATCATATGTTTGATGCCAAAGAGGAAAAATTTTTCCGGAGAGTGCTGTTTGCACAGGAGCTGGATACGGAATACCAGTCGTATTTTTCCAGGGAGATTGTGCGTTATTATCAGAAAAAAGAGCAAAAACCCCTGGTGGAACAATATCTGGAACAGGCAGATTATGAGCAGATGCCGCAGGCGGTGCGTCAGTATATGATGGAATCCCTTGCAGACTGGCGGATGTATGACCGGTTGTATGAACAGATGCAGGAATATGGGCTGGATCAGATCGGATCATCGGCAAAGGTTGCAGTTGCCACCTATCTGCTGGATGCGATGGAAGAGAGGGAGCAGGACGAGGAACTGCTGCTTTTGTGTACAAGTGCGTTTTTAAACAAAAAATACAATGACAGGATTCTGCAGTATCTGAGTGATTTTTATTCCGGACCGGTTGAGACCATGCTTCGTTTATGGAGAGCAGCACAGGATTTTGAACTTCGGACAAGAGATCTGGAAGAACGGATTCTTGAGCAGATGCTGTATACGGATATGGATCTTATGCAGGCACTGGAGGTATTTGCGCATTATTATGAAAGCGGTGGGCAGGAACTGATTGTTCTTGCGGTCATTACGGTATTTGCGCAGAACTATTTTGTAAAAGAAGCCGCGCTGCCAAAACAAATCCTTGCCATAATACGGAGACGGTATCAGAGCGGAAAGAAACTAAATGATGCCTGTAAACTTGCCCTGCTCAAATCGTTTTCCGGGATGTCCTCTCTGCAGGAGGCACAGTATGAAGCCGCAGATGTGCTGCTGGCAGAGTTCACCGGAAGAAATATGAATTTTTCATTTTATAAAAGACTGGACCGGCGGCTGGTACAGAAATATCATCTGTATGACAAAATTTATGTGGAACACCGGACAAATCAAAAGAAACATGTCGTGCTGCACTACAGCCGGGATGAGGACGGGGAGCAGTTTCACGAAGTGGATATGCCGAATGTCTATGCCGGTATTTTTGTGGAAACGTTTGTGGTATTTTTCGGGGAGGAGATCCAGTATTACATCACCGAAGAATATAAAAATAAGGTCGTCTCGACGGAAAGCAATCGTCTGACCTGTAACGATATCTATGCACAGAAAGATGAAAGCAGGTACAATCTGATCAACCAGATGCTGATTTCAGAGACTTTATCCGATGAAGTTTCCATGTTTCAGACGATGAAACAGTACGCAGGATATGATGAGGTGACGAAAAAAGTATTTAAGCTTTTGTAAGCAGGATGGGAGAAGAGATGGAAGCCAATACCTGTTATCTTGGCATCGAACTGAACGACTCGTATGCCATGGTAAGTTATATGCAACCGAATATGGAAGAACCGGAGACGGTCAGCACGATTGCCGGCAGTGAAAATTACCGGATTCCCACGCTGCTTGCCCGACGCAAAAATGTCGGCATGTGGTATTATGGGGAAGATGCCGGAAGGATGGCAAAAACCAGTGAGGTGATTTGTGTGGATTCCCTTCTTCGCCGTGCCGCTGCATCGGAAGTGATTACCATTGCAAAAGAGAGTTATGATGCAGTAGATCTGCTGGCACTGTTTATTAAAAAAGTGATTGAACTGCCGCAGAAACTGGGAAATACTTCGCATGTGACCGGAATTGTCCTGACGGTGGATCATCTGACGAAAGAGTTGATCGGCATTTTCCGGCATGTGGCAGAACTTTTGGGATTGTCGCAGGAAACATTTGCGGTGATCGATGACAAAGAGAGTTTCTATGCGTTTGCCATGAACCAGGAGAAATCTTTGTGGATGCACGATGTGTTTTTGTTTTCCTGCGGGAAGAATGCCGTCAGTTCCTATGACCTTTCGAGGGATATGCATACGAAGCCGCAGATGATCACAATTCACGCAACCGGGGCACAGGAACTGGGAGAGGAGAAAGATGAGGCGTTTGCAAGGCTTCTGACTAACTGTTTTGCAAACCGTTCGGTATCTTCGGTTTATCTGGTCGGGGACGGGTTTGACGGAGAATGGATGAAACAGTCACTGGCAGTTCTCTGCCGGGGACGGCGCGCGTTTTTGGGACAGAATCTTTTTTCCAAAGGGGCATGCTATATGGCCCGCATCCGTGAAATGGGAGAAAACTGGCCATTCATTTACATGGGCGAAAACGAGATGAAATTTAATCTGAGTTTAAGTGTCGTGGAAAAAGAAAAAAAGAAGGTTTTAAATCTTGTCAGTGCCGGGAAAAACTGGTTTGAGATAAAAAAGACATGTGAGGTGATCCTAAGCGGCACGCCGCAGGTGGAATTTTTAAAGCAGCTTCCAAGCAGCAGTACTCCCCAGATACAGACGGTGGAACTTGAGGATCTTCCGGTTCGTCCGGACCGCACGACAAGACTCCGGATTACGGCCAGTCCGGTGGCAAATGATAAGATAGAAGTGGAAATCCGGGATATGGGATTTGGTGAATTTTTCCCGGCTACCGGCCGGGCATGGAAAAGTATCATAATGATGGGATAAACGTATGGGTGAATTATTACTTTGTCATGAAACAATTGCGGCTCTGCCCTATTATATAGAGGAAACCGGGATAAACATATATTCCATGGAAGAACTAAGCTATTATATTTCCGGAAATGTGTATCTTCTGGATCATTCCTTCATGTGCGAGAGTTTATGTACATGGGTGGAAAAACAGATGCATCGTGTCGAACTCGCACAAAAACTCAGGGAGAATATCCGCACGGAAGGAAAAATGTCCGATTTTGTTTTTGCCATATTGCAGGATACGGCATACTGCACCATGAAAGAAATGCAGGAGATCGTTTTTGCGGTCCGGCAAATGGAACAGAAGTCGGATTTTGAGCGTGACAAGATCCGGGCAGACCAGCTGATGGAGAAGGAAAAATATCTGGCAGCTATTTACCGGTATAAACATCTGCTGGATGAAGCAGATACGAAAGAAACCAGTGAGGTTCTGCGGGGAAATATCTGGCATAACCTCGGAACGGCGTATGCACGTCTCTTTTTGTTTGAAGAGGCGGGGCGCTGCTTTGAGAAGGCATATGCATTTAATAAGCAAAAGGAATCTCTCCGGGAGTGCCTGATGTGCTGCCGCTGCCGGCATGATGAGGAAGCGTTTGCGGAAATTGCAAAAAGATATCAGGTGGAGGAGAGAAAGCAGCAGGAAATCAGAAATGAAATTTCCATCGCATGTAAGAGCGAAAAACTCGAACAGTTTGAATCCCATCTGGAAGAATTAGAGCAGCGGACCGGGGGTGCCCAAAAGGGGAAGGCAAGGAAAGAAGTAATGGATGTGATTGTTCAGTGGAAGAAAGATTATCGAAGGAGCTGCAAGGTATAACATATGATTTTTTCAAATTTATTTCATAGAAAAAAGAACAAAGAAAGTGAGACAGGAAGTTTCTCACAATATGATCAGAGCGAGTATGCAAAGCTTGAGACAAAGAACATTGTAAAAGAATTGAATCTGTCGGACGCGGCGCAGGCAAAGAAATATGTAGTGGATTTGTGTAAGCAGATGATTCAGGCGTCTAAGGATATTGAAGACAGTAAATCGGAATATCAGCTGGTGACAAATTATCTGACAGATATTCAGATTCTCGAAGACCTGACGGACGCAGAGCGTAAACCGATTCTTGAGTGCGCCACACAGGTCGCAAAGCTGGAAAAGCAAAGAACCGATTTTCTGAAAACCAAACGCCGGCTGACAGATACGCAGTTTGCGCAGATGCAGGAGGAAGAAGAGAATCTTCCGGGAGTGATCCGCCGGCTGAAAGCCAATGAGGCAGATCTGGATGCGATCAAGAGAAATATGGCATATCTGGAAGGAAAAAAACTGGAATGGTCCATGCAGCGGTCAGATTCCGCAAAGGTACAGAAAGTAACCCGTACCGCAGCATGCTATCTGTTAGCTGTGTTTATTACGTTGTTTGCTTTTGTGGGAATACTTTCCTGGTATCTGAACAGGGATCTGCAGCTGGTTTTCACCATTATGGGATTTGCAGCTGTGGGAGCGGGCGCGTTTATTTTGATCCGTTATCAGGATTCTACAAGAGAGATCCGTCAGGCGGATGTCAACCGCAATCAGGCGATTACTTTGGAGAACCGGGTAAAGATCCGCTATGTCAATACGAAAAACGCGGTGGATTTCATCTGTGAAAAATATCATGTCCGCAATGCGAAAGAACTGGAATTTTTATATGGACAGTATCAGGAGGAAGCGCGGGAAAAGGAAACATTCCGTAAAACCAGTGATGATCTGGATTATTATACGCAGAATCTTCTGCAGTATCTGACACGGCTGCGGATGTATGATACCCGTGTATGGCTGACACATGCAAATGCGCTGGTCGACAGCCGGGAGATGGTAGAGCTGAAGCATGAACTGCTGACAAGGCGGCAGAAACTGCGGGCACGTATGGAGTACAGTGTGGGAAGTATCCATGAGATGAAGGGTGAGGCTCTCAAAAATATGAGCAAGCTCGGAAACAATGCTTATCAGCTGGAGCAGATCATCCGCAAGATTGAGGCGATGAATCCGGTATTTAAGTAAAAATAATAGTGATTTATTGCGTTTTTTTTTGAGATAGCCGCCCAGTGTGAAAGGGGCGGCTATCTCCTGTCTTATCGTGTAGTGTTTTGCATACAGTCAAAATTGGGATTGAAAGCATAGTAGTTTTTGCTGTCCAGTTCTTCCTGCAGCAGACGAAGAGCCTCGCCAAAACGCTGAAAATGCACAATTTCACGCTCGCGCAAAAAGCGGATTGGATCAGCAACTTCCTGATCTTTTGCCAGACGCAGTATATTGTCATACGTTTTTCTTGCTTTTTGTTCTGCTGCCATATCTTCCACCAGATCAGCAATGGCATCACCGCTTGACTGAAATTCGGTAGCGGAAAATGGAACTCCACCCGCAGCCTGTGGCCAGACACCTGCGGTGTGATCAATATAATATGGTGCAAATCCGGAAGCTTCCAGTTCTTTGGCGGAAAGTCCGCGTGTCAGCTGGCGGACAATCGCACCAATCATTTCGAGGTGAGCAAGTTCCTCGGTTCCGATGTCAGTAAGTACACCGGCAATCCGCGGATTTGCAAAAGAAAACCGCTGGGCCAGATAGCGCATGGAAGCTCCCATTTCGCCATCGGGACCACCGTACTGACTTATAATAAAAGATGCCATCTTAGCATTTGGTGTTGAAATGGAAATCGGATATTGCAGTCTTTTTTCATAATTCCACATAGCTTATTTCACTCCTTCCCATGGCATTGGACCGTCATTCCAGTCCCAGTCCTCCAGCGGCTGGCTGCCAAATGCGGACAACGGTTCGAAACGTTCCTCGTATGTCTTTTTAGCTGAATTGTATAATTCGTTGCACTGATTGTAATAAGAGAGTGCCTGTGCGTCATCCGGATGGGTGTCCAGATAAAGAAGCATATCATAGGCACAAAAGCCCAGTGCCATAACCCAGCGGTACAATTCCGACCGGTTCATTGGCTGAGAAGATGGTCTTGTCATCGCCGCCGCCCTCCCTGCATCATATTCATATTGCATTTTCCGGTAAATGGTTTATCCAGTTCCGGAAAAATTGTGCCTGCGGCAAGCCCGCGCATGGGATCGTAGGTTTTGCCGAATGTCTGCCAGGGAACGTAGCACATGCCAGGTACCTGATGGCTGCCATTGTCTGTTTCCGGCATCGTATTAATAGTTGCATTCATGGATTTCTTTTTCCTTTCTGATCAGCATATACTGTATGATATGTTTCGTTTGCGTTATGTGTGTATTTGTTATATAATAAAACACATGACAGAATAAGGAGAGAAACGCGATGAGTAAAGTAAGAACAAGATTTGCACCAAGTCCGACAGGAAGAATGCATGTGGGAAATCTTCGTACGGCATTGTATGCATACCTCGTAGCAAAGCATGAGGGCGGAGATTTCATCTTAAGAATAGAAGATACCGATCAGGAGCGTTATGTGGAAGGCGCTGTAGATATTATTTACCGCACCCTGCAGAAAACAGGCCTGATCCATGACGAGGGACCGGACAAGGATGGCGGCTGTGGACCATATGTACAGAGTGAGCGCCAGGCACAGGGCATTTATTTAAAATATGCCAAAGAGCTGATCGATAAAGGAGAGGCCTATTATTGTTTCTGTGACAAGGAACGCTTAGAGGGACTCAAAAAAGTAGTTGCAGGAAAAGAAATTCATGTATATGACAAGCACTGTCTGCATCTTTCCAAGGAAGAAGTAGAAGAAAAACTTGCCGCAGGCGTACCGTATGTCATCCGCCAGAATAACCCGACGGAGGGAACGACAACGTTCGAGGATGAGATTTACGGGGATATTACCGTTGACAATGCGGAGCTGGACGATATGATTCTGATCAAGTCCGATGGATATCCGACTTACAATTTTGCAAATGTGGTAGACGATCATCTGATGGGAATTACCCATGTTGTCCGTGGAAACGAGTATCTTTCCTCTTCCCCGAAGTACAATCGTCTGTATGAGGCATTTGGCTGGGAAGTACCGGTATATATCCATTGTCCGCTGATTACGGATGAAAATCATCAGAAGCTGTCAAAACGATGCGGACATTCTTCGTTTGAAGATCTGGTAGAGCAGGGATTTCTGACAGAGGCGATCGTGAACTTTGTTGCATTGCTTGGATGGAGCCCGGCAGATAACCAGGAGATCATGACACTCGAAGAACTGGTAGAAAAGTTTGATTACCATCATATGAATAAATCACCGGCAGTCTTTGACTATACCAAGTTAAAATGGATGAACGGGGAATACATCAAAAAAATGGACTTTGACAAGTTCTACGAGATGGCACTTCCGTATATCAAAGAAGTGATCACCAAAGATTATGATCTGAAGAAGATTGCACATATGGTACAGACCCGTATCGAGATCTTCCCGGATATCAGGGATCACATTGATTTCTTTGAGAAACTTCCGGAATATGATGTGTCAATGTACACGCACAAGAAAATGAAGACAAATGCACAGACTTCTCTTGAAGTGTTGCAGGAGATCCTTCCGGTCTTAGAGGCTCAGGAAGATTACAGCAACGATGCATTGTATCAGACACTTCTTAAGTATGTAGAGCAGAAAGGCTGCAAGAACGGATATGTTATGTGGCCGATCCGTACGGCAGTATCCGGCAAGCAGATGACACCGGGCGGTGCCACCGAACTTATGGAGGTTCTTGGAAAAGAAGAGTCTCTTGCCCGTATCCGTAAAGGAATCGAGCTCCTTTCTCAGGCACAGTAGAACATTCTCACGGGAGAACGAATGAACTATAATAAATCCCAGCAGCAGGCCATCCGCCATAAGGATGGCCCGATGCTTGTTCTGGCAGGTCCCGGTTCCGGGAAAACTGCGGTAATTACCCAAAGAACGAAACAGTTAATTGAATATGAGAACATAGATCCGTCCAATATTCTTGTGATTACATTTACGCGGGCGGCGGCACAGGAGATGAAGCAGCGTTTTCTTGCAGCGACAGGAGAAGAGAGAACGAAAGTGACCTTCGGTACGTTCCACGCCATATTTTTCATGGTGCTGAAGCTGGCGTATCATTTTGATTCCGGAAATATTATATCGGAGGAGCAGCGATATCAGTTTATGCGGGAGATTCTGTCTTATCATCATCTGGAATACCGGGATGAAGGGGAATTTATCGGGGATGTTTTAACGGAGATCAGCCGTGTGAAAAATGAGCAGATTCCGCTGGAACATTTTTATTCTTCCAGCTGTGGGGAGGAGGTTTTCCGGAAGATTTACCGGGAATATGATGAGCGGCTCAAAAGGAACCGCCTGATTGATTTTGATGATATGCTGACATACACATATGAGTTGTTTTCCCAGCGGAAGGATATTCTTTCGGCATGGCAGAAAAAGTACCGTTATATTCTGATTGATGAGTTTCAGGATATCAATCTGATCCAGTGGAAGATCATGTGTATGCTTGCCGCACCGGAAAATAATCTCTTTGTAGTGGGAGATGATGATCAGTCCATCTATCGGTTCCGCGGTTCAAAGCCGGAAATTATGCTGGGATTTCAAAAGATATACCCGCAGGCAAAGATTGTGAATCTTGAAGTAAATTACCGGTGTGAGCCGCCGATTGTGGAGGCAGCTATGCGCCTGATCGCACACAATGAAGAACGTTTTCCGAAAAAGATCCGTGCCGGAAAAGCCGGGAAACAGAAGGTGCGTTTTCAGTACTTTGAGGACTGCTATAAAGAGAATGCATTTTTGGCAGAAGATATCCGGCAGACTGTGCAAAATGGGGTTCCGCTTTCGGAAATCGCAGTACTGTTTCGGACAAACATGCAGCCGCGTGCCCTGATGGAATATATGGTTTTTGCCAATCTGGCATTTCAGACGAAAGACCGGATTCCGGATATCTATGAGCACTGGATTGCCCGTGATTTTTTCACTTATATCCGCATCGCACAGGGAAGTGACAGCAGGGCCGATTTCCTTTCTATTATGAACCGGCCGAAGCGGTATATCGGCAGGGACAGCCTGCCCGATGAAACGGTATGTTTTGATGAGTGGATGAAATTATATGAGGAGCAGCCGTGGATCGCGGAGCGGATCGAAAAGCTGTGGTATGATCTGAAACATTTGTCCCGTCTGAGCCCTTATGCGGCAATCAACTATATCCGGCGGGGAATCGGGTACGATGATTATCTGGCAGAGTATGCCGAATACCGGAATGCGAATAAAGAAGATTTTTATGAAGTGGCAGATGAAATCCTTGCGAGTGCCAAAGGGTACCGTACATTTGAGGAATGGTTTGCACATATAGAAGAATACCGGCAGGAGTTAAAGAGACTGGCGCAGGAAAAGCGCAGGAATCAGAATGCTGTGACATTTGCAACACTGCACAGCGCCAAGGGGCTGGAATTTACAAAAGTGTATCTGATTGACGTCAACGAGGGCGTAATGCCTTATAAGAAAGCAGTATTAAAGCAGGATGTCGAGGAAGAACGGCGTTTGTTTTATGTGGGAATGACCAGAGCAAAGGAATCCCTGACCATCTGTTCGGTAAAAAAAATGCGTGGCAAAGAGGTGGAACTGTCGCGTTTTATCAAAGAAGCCGGTAAAGAGCCGTAAAAAACCTGCATCGGGTATTCGATGCAGGTTTAAAAAAGTTACTCTTCGTCTTCGAGTGCATTGAAGTAGTCATCATCGAGCATTTCATCGAAGCGGTCAGCAGCGGCTTCGTACTCGTCGTCATCCGTGATGCTGTCGATCTGTGGAATGCCATCCTCATCCTCCGCATAGCGGTAGAGATAAACGGTGCCTTCATCCGGATCAGAGCCGTCCGGATTGAGCGGCATCAGTGCAATGTAGTCCTGTTCATTTACGTCAAAAATGGTAAGGATTTTGCATTCTACTTCGCCTTCATCCAAATCAAGTGTTACACGAATATCGTCAATCTCATCCGGGGTAACGGGTGTTGCTTTTTCTTTATCTGCCATAAGATACCTCTTTTCTTAATCGTTTTTTGTGCCTTATATCATTATAAGCGAGGAGTAAGGAGCTTGTCAATTCGAAAAAGTGATATACAAAGTTTTTTAAAAAGGGTATAATGAAAAACATGAAAATACGAGATACGAAAAAACGAACAGAGAATAAAAGGATCAGAGAAGGAGATTACGCAAAACCGGGAGTGACGATTCAGGGAGAATGGACCACTTTTACGTTTGATGCGGAAAAAGAGGACAGCTGTTTTGTGGTACTTAAGGATATACAGACCGAAAAAGAAGAAAAGATAGCTGTTCCGGCAGAATACTGCATGGGATCGGTGCGCTCTATCGCAGTGGCAGATCTGCATCTGGAACATCTGATTTACGATTTTGAGATCAATGGAAAAAAGGTAATGGATCCGTGCGCACATGCCATCATGGGGCGTCAGGTCTGGAATGACAGTTCACGCAGCAGGCAGCAGTATGAGGTGCATGGGGCATTTGATGTGCAGGAGTTTGACTGGGGGGAGGATGTATGTCCGGAAATACCGAGAGAACAGATGATTATGTACAAGCTGCATGTGCGTGGTTTTACGATGGATTCCGGTACCAGAAGTGTTCCGGGGACATTTCGTGCGCTTATGAACCGGATTCCTTATCTGAAGAAACTCGGTGTGACAACAGTTGAACTTATGCCGGTGTATGAGTTTGAGGAAATTGAACTGCCAAAGCAGCAGAAACTTCCGGAATATATCCGTTGGAAAGAAAAACAGACGGATCAGATCCGTCCGGCAGAAAAAATAAAAGAGGCTCCGAGCAAAGTGAATTACTGGGGATATGAGCCCGGAAATTATTTTGCGGTGAAGGCATCGTATGCTGCCGATCCGCTGCATGCTTCCTGGGAATTCAGGATGCTGATCCACCGGCTGCATGAAAACGGCATGGAATGTGTGATGGAGATGTATTTTCCGGAGAAAGTGAATCATAATCTGATTTTAGAAGCACTTCGTTACTGGGTGAGGGAATACCATGTGGACGGTATCCATCTGCTGGGGGAACATCTGCCCATTACAGCGATCGTGCAGGATGGCATGCTCAGCCGTACCAAGATCTTTTATGTGGATTTTGAGGAAAAAGCATGTGCGGCAAGCCGGAAGTATCCGAATCTGTATATTTACAAAGAGGAGTATCAGTATCCGATCCGGCAGGTCTTAAACCATATCAATGGAAATATGCGTGATTTTGCCGATCAGCAGAGAAAACAGGGGGCTTTTTTAGGCTATATCAATTATATAGCAAGCAACAACGGGTTTACGCTTGCAGATCTGTTTATGTACAATGATAAGCACAATGAGGAAAACGGAGAGCAGAATCTCGATGGGAGTTCCTGGAACTTCAGCAATAATTACGGCGTGGAGGGACCGACCAGAAAGCGTTATATCAATGCGCTGCGGAAATTAAACTGGAGAAATGCGGTTCTTATGCTTATGCTGGCACAGGGCGTTCCCCTGTTGTGGAGCGGTGATGAGATGGGAAATTCCCAGAACGGAAATAATAATGCATACTGTCAGGATAATCCCACCGGCTGGGTGAACTGGAAGAATGAGAAGTCTCATCGCAGACAGATCGAATTTCTGCAGCAGGTAATTGCGTTTCGAAAAGAACATACCGTGCTTTCAAATCCGATGCCATTCCAGTTTTCGGATTATAAATCGCTGGGGTATCCGGATCTTTCCTATCACGGGACAAGTGCGTGGATGTTAGAACCGACACCGGATCATCTATGCCTGGGAATGCTTTATTGCGGGGCTTATGCCCAAAACGAAAAAGAGCCGGATGTCTATGTCGCCTATAATTTTCTTGCCGCGGCAACGGAACTGGCTTTGCCTAAACCGCGAAAAGGGAAAGAATGGGTTGTCTGTATTGACAGCGGAGAAGAGGATGCTGCGTTTTTGGACGCACCAAAGCCCGTAAGCGGAGGAAAAATCATTCTCCGGCCACAGACTATCTGTGTGCTGGAGAGCAGGGAGATGAAAAAACATGGGTAATGCATGGAAACATTTTTGCACAATTACACATCACAAAAATCTGGTGCTTGTCGGTTGCTTTAAGATCGGACTATATAAGCAGGGGCTGCTGCATGATCTTTCAAAATATTCTCCGACGGAATTTCTGGTCGGTTGCAAATATTATCAGGGAACCATGAGTCCGAACAATGCAGAGCGGAAGGAAAAGGGGTATTCCCTGGCGTGGCTGCATCACAAAGGACGCAATAAACACCATCTCGAGTACTGGATCGATTATGATATTTCAAAAGAACCGGGGAAAGAACATTCGGGGATGGCAGGAATGAAAATGCCGGTGTGCTACGTGGCGGAAATGTTTGTTGACAGGATCAGTGCATCCAAAAACTACCAGAAAGACAAATACACGGACCGGAGTGCACTCGATTACTATATGCACGGCAGATCGCATTATCTGATCCATCCGGATACCGAGGCACTGATCCACTATCTTTTACTGATGCTGGCAGTGCGGGGGGAGAAGGAAACATTTGCATTTGTAAAGAATGAGGTACTGAAAGGAAACGTTCCTTATGAGAGGGAAAGCCTGATCCGGCGCATACAGGAACTGGCACCGGAAGAAAAAATATAAAAGGGAAAAGCACAGAACGCCTTCTGCTGACATAGAATATTAGAAAGCTGTTGGAAAAGGTGCTGTGTGAAAACATTTTTGGTTCCCCTGACACCGGAAGAGGAAACAGACTGTCTGTGCAGATTAAAAAATGGCGAGCAAGGGGCAAAGGAAGAACTGGTGTTGCACAACATGCGCCTGGTAGCCCATGTCGCAAAAAAATATGTCAGTTCGGAAGAAGAACAGGAGGATCTGATTTCCATCGGTACGATCGGACTGATGAAAGCAGTAGACAGTTTCCGGCCGGAATACGGAAATAAATTTGCAACGTATGCCATCCGGTGTGTGGACAATGAATTGCTGATGCATCTGCGATCAAAGAAAAAACAGCGCAAAGAAGTTTCTATGTTTGAACCGATTGGTACAGACAAAGAAGGAAACCAGATTCAGCTTGTCGATGTGCTGGAGTTTCATGATAAAAATGTAGCAGATGAAGTGACAAAAAGGGAGCAGATGAAAAAAATCTGTACCTTTATGAATGATGTGTTAAGCGAGAGAGAAGCATTTATCATTCGGCGAAGATATGGAATCGGAGGAAATCAGGAACTGACCCAGAGAGAAATCGCGCGGGCACTTGGAATTTCCCGTTCCTATGTTTCCAGAATTGAAAAGAGAGCACTGGAAAAACTTAAAAAAGTGATAAGCGAATAAAGTCGTTGCAAAAAGATGCATTTTATGATAAGGTAAATGCATCTTTTTTCATGCATGTGTCTGTGCAAAATTCCCATTTGTTGGAATGAGGTGAATATGTATAGCCAAATCAGGACATCCATGCTGGATGGAATCTGCGCAATGCCGGTACAGGTAGAGGTGGATATCAGCATGGGAATGCCGGTGTTTGATATGGTAGGATATCTTTCTCCGGAGGTGCGGGAGGCGAAGGAACGAGTGCGTACGGCGCTTCACAATTGTGGAATTCTTCTGCCTGCAAAGCGGATTACCGTAAATCTTTCTCCGGCAAATATAAGGAAAACCGGAACCGGATTTGACCTGCCGATTGCGGTTGCACTGCTGGTTGCCATGGGGCTGGTAAAACCGGAGAAGTGCGCGGACACGATTTTTTCCGGGGAGTTGAATTTAAGTGGACAGTTACTGCCGGTCCGGGGAATTCTGCCGATGGTTTCGGATGGAGTAAAGGAAGGGATTCATAAATTTGTTGTTCCGGCGGATAATCTTATGGAAAGCCGTCTGGTGCAGGGGGCGGATGTCTGCGGATTTTCTGCATTGGAATCGGTGATCGGCTATCTGCAGGATGTTGGTTATAAAGAGCCGGCATATGCAGGCCAGCGGCAGAACAGATCCCATGGGATGCCAGATTTTTCCGAAGTAAACGGGCAGCAGTTTTTGAAACGGGCAGCGGAAATCGCAGCGTCCGGAATGCACAATATGCTTATGGTCGGGCCGCCGGGAGCCGGAAAAACCATGATCTCCGAGCGGATGGCTACAATCCTGCCGCCACTTACAAAAAAAGAGCAGCTGGAGGTTTCAAAAATATACAGTGTCTGCGGTCTGCTGGCAGACTCCCGGACACTGTTGCAGGAACGGCCGTTTCGCAGTCCGCATCATACGGTCAGCATGGCAGGGCTTGCCGGCGGTGGACGAAGTATCCGGCCGGGAGAGATTTCACTGGCACATCATGGTGTGCTTTTTCTGGATGAACTCCCGGAATTTTCCAAATCAACGTTAGAAGTGCTGCGTCAGCCGTTGGAGGAACATCAGATTCATTTGACGCGCGCGGTCGGCAGTGTGACCTATCCATCGGATTTTTTACTTCTGGCATCTATGAATCCATGCAATTGCGGATATTATCCGGACCGGAATCGGTGCAGATGCACACAGGCATCCCTGCAGCGGTATTTTGACCGGATTTCCCAGCCGCTCATTGACCGCATGGATCTTTGTGTGGAAGCGCCGATGGTTACTTATGAAGAACTGACGGGAAACGGCAATAATGAGAGTTCAAAGACCATCCGGGACAGGGTGTGCGAGTGTCAGGAACGTCAGATTTTCCGGTTTAAAGATGAAATCTTTTCTCATAACAGTGGAATTCCGGCAGCAAAATTAAACCAGTTCTGCCGGCTGGGAGAAAAGGAACAGCGGTATATGGAAAAAATGTTCCATAAACTGTCACTTACTGCGCGCACCTATCATAAAATCCTCCGGGTGGCACGAACAATTGCCGATACACAAAAGGCGGAAAACATCCGTGTCTGTGATCTGACAGAAGCTGTGTGTTACCGGAGTATCGGGGATAAATTCTGGGGAGGTATGGAAGAATGAGTATGTATGCGTACTGGCTTGCAAATACCGGACTGACCGTACATAAACTGACGGGCCTTATGACAGAAGGAATCGGTGCGGAAGAACTGTATGCATTGCAGGAATCCCAAATGAAAAAAATCCGGGTTCTGGATGAAAAGGATGTGGGAAAGATTACACAATCCAGGAGGCAATGGGATGTACAGGAGCGCTGGGGAAAACTGCAGGGGGAAGGAATCGGTTTTGTCTGCGTGGAAGATGCGCGGTACCCGCAAAAGCTCCGCCGGATTTCTGCAACACCTTATGCGCTGTATTATATTGGCAGGCTGCCGGATGAAACGCGAAAGAGTGTGGCAATTGTCGGGGCGCGGACAAGAAGTGCCTATGGAAGCCAGATTACGGGGAAACTGGCGAGGGCACTTGCACAGAACCGGATGGATATCATCAGCGGCATGGCGATGGGGATTGATGCTGATGCGCATAGCGGAGCACTGGAAGAAAACGGGGATACCTATGCGGTACTGGGCTGTGGCGTGGATGTGTGTTATCCGAAAAGAAACCGGTATTTATATGAAAAAATGCAGGATCGGGGAGGTATTTTGTCGGAATATCCGCCGGGCACACCGCCGCTTCCGGGATATTTTCCGCAAAGAAACCGTATCATAGCCGGACTTGCGGATTACGTGATTGTGATGGAGGCAAGAAAAAAGAGCGGATCGCTGATTACTGCGGACTATGCCATGGAACAGGGAAAGGAAGTGTATGCCCTTCCCGGGAGAGTTACGGATGCCCTGAGTGAAGGAACCAACCATCTGATCCAGCAGGGCGCCGGCATTTTTGTAAGTGTGGAAGATTTCCTGCAGGAACTGCAATTACAGCCCCAAAATATAACGACACAAATAGACTTTAGAAAAAATCTTCTTGAAAAAGACGAATCGTTGGTGTATGCTTTATTAGATTTTTATCCGGTGGGTCTTGGAACCCTGATCGAAAAAAGTCCCTATGGTCTGGTAGAAATTCTGCCGGTTTTAGAGAGGCTGGAACAGAAAGGGTTCATTCAGGAGACCATTCCGAATTATTATATAAAAACAATTTAGATGATATAAGGAGCACCAAATGGCAAAGTATCTGGTAATCGTGGAGTCACCGGCAAAGGTGAAGACGATTAAAAAATTTCTGGGAAAAAATTATGAGGTCATGGCAAGTAACGGGCATGTGAGAGATCTTCCGAAGAGTCAGCTCGGATTTTCTCCGGAAAATGATTTTGAACCGAAATATATTACGATTCGTGGAAAGGGAGAGATTCTTGCAAAGTTAAGAAAAGAAGTAAAGAAAGCGGATAAAATTTATCTCGCAACTGACCCGGACCGTGAAGGAGAGGCAATTTCCTGGCATTTAACCAAGGCGTTGAAACTGGACGATAAAGATGTCAGCAGAATCAGTTTTAACGAAATTACAAAAACAGCGGTAAAAGCATCCTTAAAGACACCGCGTGAGATTGATATGGATCTGGTTGATGCACAGCAGGCGAGACGTATGCTGGACCGTATGGTTGGTTACCGGATCAGCCCGTTGTTATGGGCAAAAGTAAAAAGAGGGCTGAGTGCCGGTCGTGTACAATCCGTTGCTTTACGGATTGTGTGTGACCGTGAGGAAGAAATTGATGCATTTATTCCGGAGGAGTACTGGTCTTTAGAGGCAAGCCTCCTGCCGGAAGGTGAGAAAAAACCGATTACAGCAAAGCTGCTGGACAAAGGCGGCGAAAAGTTTGAGATTTCTTCCGAGGAACAGATGAATCAGGTGCTTGCGGAATTAAAAGGCAAAGAATTTAAAGTCTGCGATATGAAAAAGGGAGAGCGCACAAAAAAAGCGCCGCTTCCGTTTACAACCAGTACTTTGCAGCAGGAAGCTTCCAAAGCGCTGAATTTCCCGATCTCGAAGACGATGCGGATTGCACAGCAGCTGTATGAAGGTGTGGATATCAAAGGACAGGGAACGGTCGGTATCATCACCTATCTGCGTACGGATTCCGTTCGTATTTCGGAAGAGGCGGATGAAGCAGCGCGTGCCTTTATTTCCGAAAGCTACGGAGAGGAATATCTGTCTGACGGAGAAGGAAGCAAGAAGAGCAATGCAAAGATTCAGGATGCGCACGAAGCGATCCGTCCGACCGATATTAACCGTATTCCGTCCGAGATTAAAGAGTCGTTAAGCCGGGATCAGTTCCGTTTATACCAGCTGATCTGGAAACGCTTTGCCGCAAGCCGTATGGCAAACGCAAAGTATGAGACAACAACCGTTAACATTGCAGCGGGAGATTATACATTCCGCGTTTCTACTTCCAAAGTAGCTTTTGACGGATTTATGCTGGCCTATACGGAAGCGGATGACGAAAAGCAGGAAAAACAGGTACTTTTAAAATCAATTGATAAAGATACAAAATTAAAACTTGAAGAATTCGATCCGAAGCAGCATTTTACACAGCCACCGGCACATTATACGGAAGCTTCGCTGGTAAAAACACTCGAAGAACTCGGAATCGGACGCCCAAGCACCTATTCCCCGACCATCACAACGATCATTGCCAGACGTTATATCACAAAGGAAAATAAGAACCTTTATGTGACAGAGATCGGTTCCGTTGTCAATTCCATTATGAAGGAATCTTTCCCGACTATTGTAGACGAACATTTTACTGCAAATATGGAATCTCTTTTAGACAGTGTTGCGGAAGGACATTTAAACTGGAAGACGGTTGTTGCGAATTTTTATCCGGATCTGGAAGAGGCTGTGGAGGCCGCGGAAAAAGATCTCGAAAAGATTACCATTGAAGATGAAGTGACGGATGAAATCTGTGAAGTATGCGGGCGCAATATGGTAATCAAGTATGGACCGCATGGAAAGTTCCTGGCATGTCCGGGATTCCCGGAGTGCCGGAATACCAAGCCATATTATGAAAAGATTGGTGTCGCATGTCCGAAATGCGGAAAAGACGTGGTCATCAAAATGACACGCAAGGGCAGAAGATACTATGGATGCATTGATTATCCGGAATGTGATTTCATGAGCTGGGGGCGTCCGGTGGAAAAGAAATGTCCGCGCTGTGGAGGCTATATGGTAGAAAAAGGAAACAAGCTTGCATGTGCGGATGAACATTGCGGTTACACGGAAGCAAAAGAAAAAGAAACAGAATAGTCGTAAATTTTTCAAAAAATATTGAATTGTCTGATAAATAGTGCTACACTCATGGTATCTGTGATAAAGACAGGAGGAAAAACATGAGTGTTCAACTTCTAGACAAGACAAGAAAAATAAATAAACTGCTTCATAACAATAATTCGTCCAAGGTGGTATTTAACGATATCTGTGAAGTCCTGACAGGAATTCTTGATTCCAACATCCTTGTAATAAGCAAGAAGGGAAAAGTTTTAGGTTCCAGCGTATGCAAAGGGGTTGAGGAACTGCAGGAACTGATCGTGGATGAAGTCGGCGGATATATTGATGCAGAACTCAATGAGCGTCTTCTGGGAATCCTTTCCACAAAAGAGAACGTAAATCTGGAAACACTCGGATTCGGAGATGAATCCAAAAAGTACCGGGCCATCATTACCCCGATTGACATTGCCGGGGAGCGGCTGGGAACCTTATTTGAATACCGGTGCGAAACGGAATATGACATTGATGACATTATTCTGACAGAGTACGGAACAACGGTGGTAGGACTGGAAATGATGCGTTCTGTAAACGAAGAGAGTGCAGAGGAAGCGAGAAAGGTTGCAATCGTAAAATCTGCGATCAGCACACTTTCTTTCTCGGAACTTGAGGCAATCACCCACATCTTTGATGAACTGGATGGCAATGAGGGAATTCTTGTTGCAAGCAGAATTGCGGATCGCGTGGGAATTACCCGTTCCGTGATTGTAAATGCACTTCGTAAGTTTGAGAGTGCGGGCGTGATCGAATCGCGTTCTTCCGGCATGAAAGGAACTTACATAAAGGTTGTCAATGATGTGGTTTTCGATGAACTTGCAGAACTGAAAAGAAAAAATGCAAAATAAAGGATGGAACCGAGAGGACAGCAAAAGGACTTGTATGTAAATATAAGTCCTTTTTTGTCATTTTATGTAAAAAACTACTTGTATTTTGCTTGATTTATACTATAATTAGTATGATACGATAATTGGGAATACTAGATAAGGAGGCACAAAATTGCTAAGTACAGATGCTTTCAATTATGTGAATGTTCTGGATAAAGCTGCTGATGCGAGCTGGAGCAGGGAGAACATTCTGACTAACAATATTGCAAATGTAAACACTCCGGGATATAAGAGAAAAGACTTAAATTTTGAAAATACATTAAAAACAGAACTGGGCCGCTGCAAGCATGAGTCCCTGGATTCGAAAATGAAAGACGTGGATCTTTCCAGACTGAATCCATCGGTTTATGTGGACAGTTCCAATTACTCCTATCGGCTGGATGGAAGCAATGTAGATATTGACACGGAAGAAGTGGAGCTGGCATCCGAACAGATCCGCTATCAGGGAATTACAGCCGGAATTAACGGACAGTTTGACCGTATGCGTTCCGTGATTAAGTAAGGGGGAAAGATAAATGGCTTTATTTCAGGCGTTTAATATCAGCGCGTCAGGCATGACCGCAGAACGGTTTCGTACCGATATCATTGCGGAGAACATTGCAAATGTAAATACAACATCAACAGAGAGCGGCGGTCCGTACCGACGCAAAATTGTAAATTTTGCAGAACGGAAAGTTACCCCGTTTTCCCAATATTACGCAACTGCATCGCAGAATCCGGCAATCGGAAATGGTGTAAAAGTAACTTCCGTAAAGGAAGATACGGAAACAGATTTCGTGAAAGAATATGATCCTTCCAATCCGGATGCGGATGCGGACGGATATGTATCCTATCCAAATGTAAACACGGTCACGGAAATGACCAATCTGATCGATTCTACCCGTGCATATGAGGCAAATGCGACTGCATTTGATGCCACGAAGAGTATGGCAACCACGGGACTTTCCATAGGAAAACAATAATAAAAAGTAAGTTATACGAGAGAGGACAAAAGCATGGATATCACACAATTGTCTGGAGTTTCTTCTGACTATCTGAATACATTCGCAAAAAAAGAGGCACTTGTTCCGGGAGACGATGACAGTTTCAGCGCGGTGCTTTCAACAGCGATGAAATCAGTAGATGAAACCAATGATCTGCAAAATACCGCGGAGTCGGAAGAAGTACGGTTCGCACTTGGGGAAGCCGAAAATCCACATGATCTGCTGATTGCAGAGACGAAAGCAAATGTAGCACTGCAGTATACGGTTGCAGTGCGGGATAAACTGATTGACGGATACAAAGAGATTATGCAGATGTCAATCTAGTAAGTGAGGAACGAAAACATGCCAGAACAGTTACAGAAAATCCTTGACCGTGTGGTTGAGTGGTGGAAAAAATTTTCCAATAAACAAAGAATGCTGCTGATCAGCCTTACCGCAGTGGTGATCCTTGCGCTGGTGATACTGGGAGTTGTTGTATCAAGACCGAGTTATACAACACTGATTGACTGCCAGAACGCAAAAGAAGCCAGTCAGGTAAAAGATCTGTTAGACGGCGAAGGTGATATTGATTATAAGGTAACGGATACCACACATTTTGAAGTAAACAAAAAAGATGAGAACAAGGCAAACTGGCTTTTGGGATCCAATAATATTGATACAACGGGATTTGACCTGTCAGATCCGAACATCAAGGATTATATCGACGGAAGTTTTTCTACCACGGAGGCAGATAAACAGAAACTTGCCAAAAGCTATATGGAAGATAAATTGGAGAATGTGCTTGCTGCGAATGACCTGATTGATTCCGCAAAGGTCACACTGGATATTCCGGACGATGACGGTACACTGATTTCGCGGATGCAGGAAAGTTCTGCCAGCGTTTCGCTTGCCCTGAATGGTTCTATGGATTCGGACCAGGCGTATTCGGTGGCGCGCCTTGTGGCAACCGCCCTTGGAAATGATTCGACAGACAAGATTACCATTCTGGATCAGAAGACATCCAAAATCTTGTTTTCGGGAGCAGATCAGGATGATGATGCCACGGTTGTTTCCGACAGTCTGGACATCAAAGACCGCATTAAGAATTCCGTGGTCAATGGTATCAAGGATGTAATGGTCAAGTCCGGTATGTATTCGGACGTGCAGGTTGCACCGAACCTTGATATTGATATGTCCAAGGTGGAAAAGGCGGTTCACAATTATTCACACAATGATGGACAGGATCAGGGAGAACTGACAGAAAGCTCTGAGTATAATTCAGAGGCAAAAGGTGGACAGGCTGCAACTCCGGGAACGGATTCCAATGATGATACACCGACCTATGTGACACAGGATGGCGAGATTACAGAATCTTCCGTGTCGGATGTGGATAAAAAATATTCGCCGAATGAGGAAATTATAAAAACTATTTCAAACGGTGGAGCGATCAACTATGATAACAGTTCCATTGCCGTGACTGCCACACGCTGGGTTGTTTATGATGAGGACGAATTGAAAGATTCCGGGCAGCTGAAAGGGACAACGTTTGAAAAGTTTAAGAGCGCACACAGTGATCCGGTACAGGTGGATGCAACGCAGGATGAAATTGACCTTATCGCAAAAGCTACCGGAATTCAGTCTAGTGCAATCAAACTGGTCTGTTATGAAAGACCGCAGTTTGTGGAATCCCAGAAGAAGGGATTCGGACTCACCGACATTTTACAGATTCTGCTTGCGGTGCTGATTTTTGCGTTGCTGGGGTATGTTGTATTCCGCAGTACCAGAAAACAGAAAGTGGAAGAGCCGGAGCCGGAACTGTCTGTCGATGCCCTGCTGGCGGCTACTTCAGATAACGACGATGAAAATCTGGAAGATATCGGGTATTCGGAAAAATCAGAAACCCGGAAACTTATTGAAAAATTTGTGGATGAAAATCCGGATGCGGCAGCACTTCTGCTTCGCAACTGGTTAAATGATGATTGGGAGTAATTTATGAACAACGACTCATATACTGGAGTACAGAAAGCAGCGATTCTTTTGATTACGCTGGGACCGGAAAAGGCGGCAACCATTTTCAAACATTTAAAGGAAGATGAGATTGAAGAATTAACGTTGGAAATAGCGAATACAAGAAGCGTATCGCCACAGACCAAGGAGGAAGTGCTGGAAGAGTTTTATCAGGTATGCCTCGCACAGCAGTATATTGCGGAAGGCGGTATCGGATACGCAAAAGAACTTCTGGAAAAAGCACTCGGAAACGACAAGGCACAGGGAGTTATTGCAAAACTTACAGCATCTCTCCAGGTTCGTCCGTTCGAATTTATCCGAAAGACAGATCCGGCACAGCTGCTGAATTTTATACAGGATGAACATCCGCAGACGATTGCGATGATCCTTTCGTATCTGGCTCCGGCACAGGCGTCCCAGGTACTGGGAGCTCTGCCACCGGAAAAACAGGCTGATGTTGCAAAACGTATTGCAACTATGGATCGTACTTCTCCGGATGTGATCAAGGAGGTAGAACGCGTACTGGAGCGGAAACTTGCATCTCTTGTAAATCAGGATTACACCATCGTCGGTGGTATTGATGCAATTGTTGGCATTTTGAACAGTGTCGACCGTGGAACAGAGAAACATATTATGGAATCCCTGGAAATCGAAGAGCCGGAACTTGCAGACGAGATCCGCAAAAAGATGTTCGTGTTCGAGGATATTCTTCTGCTCGACGACCGTGCAATTCAGCGTGTGCTGCGTGATGTGGAAAATGCAGATCTGGAGCTTGCGCTTAAGAATACAACGGAAGAAGTACAGAATGTGATCTACAAGAACCTGTCAAAACGTCTGGCTGCAATGATCAAGGAGGATATGGACTTTATGGGTCCTGTTCGTATGAAGGATGTTGAGGAGGCACAGCAGAAGATTGTTGCTGTGATCCGTAAGCTCGAAGATGCCGGAGAGATTGTAATTTCACGTGGCGGAGGTGACGATATCGTTGTCTAATTTACTGAAACAATGTTATGTCGTCAGTTCGGGAACTGGTACAAGAATTATCAATTCCAATGACGGGGTACGCCAGAAATTAAAAGAACTGCAACAGGAACAGGCTCCGGAACAGGTAGATGTATCAGCAGAGGACGGACAGGAGAATGCACCGGCTGGTTTCTCACAGGGGATTCAGGCAAAAACCGTGCAGATTGATGTGGAAGCCCTGCGCAGGGAAGCACTTGAAAAGGCAGCTGTGGAGGCAGATGAGATTACTTCCACGGCAAAAGAAGATGCAGAACGTATCCGTGGGGAAGCGGAAGAAAAAGCCCGTACCCTGTATGAAGAACAAAAGAAACTCGGATACGAAGAGGGGGCCAGATGCCGGGAAGAAGAATTAAACAGGGAACATGAGAAGGCGATGGAGTCTCTTCATGCACAGAAAAAACAACTGGAAGAACAGTATCATGAAAAAATGTCGGTGATGGAAAAAGACATTGTGGACGCTGTGATTCAGGTATTTGATAAAGTGTTTAAGATTCAGTTTGAAGAGAAACGTGAACTTTTACTTCAGCTGGTAAATGGAGCATTACTTGACATTGACCCGGGAGATAAAATACGGATTCACACGAACCGGAGCGATGAGGAAATCCTCAAAGAACATCTTGCACAGATGCAGGATATTGTAGGAAAAGATGTTGCCATTGAATTTGTAAAGGATAATAAATTATCGGATGGACAGTGCAAAATAGAAACACCGTATGGCGTGGTTGACTGTGGGGTGGACACACAGTTGTCTGCACTGCTGAAGGATATACGTTCACTGGTATAAACGGGAGACGAATTTGGTTAAAGAAGCGGAAAAGTATTTACAGCTGATGGACCGCCAGTATTATAAGAGTTATGGAAAAGTAGTCAAGGTAGTAGGTCTTACCATTGAATCTGTCGGACCAAAGGCACGTATGGGAGATTTGTGTAAAATTTACCCGAACGAGAAGGAAGAGGAATATGTTATCGCGGAAGTGGTCGGTTTTCAGGATTCCAGACTGATCCTGATGCCGGTTGACAGCGTGGAAGGGGTTGGAACCGGATGCATTGTGGAAAATACCGGACATCCCCTGTCAGTTCTGGTTGGAGAAGAACTGCTTGGGCATACGCTGGATGGAATCGGACGCATGACGGATGGAACGGAAGAAATTCACGGTTCGTATTATCCGTTGGAAAATACGCCGCCGGATCCGATGGATCGCCGGATTATCAGCGAGGTACTGCCGCTTGGCGTAAAAGCGGTGGACGGACTGATTACGGTTGGAAAAGGACAGCGTATCGGTGTGTTTGCCGGTTCCGGTGTCGGGAAAAGTACCCTGCTTGGCATGTTTGCAAGAAATACGAAGGCAGACATCAATGTAATCGCACTGATCGGTGAGCGCGGCAGAGAGGTTCGGGAATTTATTGAACGTGACCTTGGTCCGGAGGGAATGGCACGGTCTGTTGTCGTGGTCGCAACGTCAGATAAACCGGCACTGATCCGTAATAAGTGTGCAAAGACTGCAACGGCTGTGGCGGAATATTTCCGTGATCAGGGAAAAGATGTACTGCTTATGATGGATTCCATGACACGATTTTCCCAGGCACAAAGAGAAATCGGACTTGCATCCGGGGAACCACCGGTTACCAGAGGGTATCCGCCGAGTGTGTACGCACAGATGCCAAAACTTCTGGAACGTGCCGGTACAAATGAAAAAGGATCGATCACCGGACTATATACGGTTCTGGTAGATGGAGATGATTTTAATGAGCCAATCACGGATACGGCGCGGGGCATTCTGGATGGACATATTGTTCTCGACCGTAAGCTGGGACATAAAAATCATTATCCGGCAATTGATATTTTACAGAGTATTTCCCGTGTTATGAATTCCATCGTAACAAAGGAACATAAGGCACTTGCCGGAAAATTAAAACAGGTGCTTGCCACATACAGTGAAGCAGAGGATCTGATTAATATCGGAGCCTACAAAAACGGATCGAATCCGGATATCGATTATGCAATCCGAAAGAATAAAGAAGTAAATGAATTTCTGTGTCAGGATACGGAAGAAAAGTTTGCTTTTGATGAAGAAGTGGAACTCTTAAAAAAGGTGTTTGACGACTGATCAATGGACAGAGGTTTTAAATGGCAAAATTTGTTTATCGTATGCAGAACATACTGAACATTAAACAGAAACTGGAGACACAGGCGAAAATGACATACAGCCTGGCAAACCAGAAATATCTGGAGCAGCAGAAGATTCTGCAGGAATATATGGTGCGCAGAGTCGGATATGAGCAGCACTGGAAGAAACTGATGCAGGGAAATTTAAATCTGCAGGAAGTCGAACATGCGCGGGCAGATGTAAATGCCATGAAAACGATTGTCAGACGACAGATGGTAGAAGTCCACAAGGCGGAAAAAGAACTGGAAGATGCCAGAAACCGCTTAAAAATCGTGATGCAGGAACGAAAGGTTCAGGAAAAATTGAGGGAAAAGGCATTTGAAGAATTTAAGCAGGAACTTGCAGAAGCAGAAACGAAAGAAATCGATGAACTTGTAAGTTACCTATAACAAGGGTGAACAGGGAGAATGATATGGCAGACGAAAGAAACCTTGTCGACGAGGAAGACGCGGTAAAGGAAAACAGCACAAAAAATCCAAGAGAAAAGAAAAAACGGGAAAAGAAAGAAAAAAAAGAAAAAAAAGAAAAAAAGAATGCCAAAGGAAACGCACCGGAACCGGGAGAAGATGAGGATGAAAAGGGAGGCGGCAGGCTGATTCTTGTCCTGACAACCATTTTAATCATTGCGATATGGATGGGAATTATAGGAATTTTGATTAAAACCGATGTCGGAGGATTTGGATCAACGGTGTTATATCCGCTTTTGAAAGATGTCCCTTATGTTAATAAAATCCTCCCACAGCCGGAAGAAACGGTGGAGCAGACCGAGGGCACAGAGCATCAGTATGGGTCTTTAAGCGAGGCCATCAGCCAGATTAAAGAACTGGAAAAAGAACTCGATGAAGCCAGCAGTACAAATAAAAATGACAAAAAAAAGATCAAGGATCTGAAGGCACAGATCAAGGATCTTTCAAAATACAAAGAGGATGAGGCTGCCTTTGAAAAGGAGAAGGAAAAATACTACGAGGAGGTTGTTTTTTCCGATCAGGCACCCGATATACAGCAGTATAAGACATATTATGAGAGCATTGATCCAGAAAATGCCGAAGTCTTATACAAACAAGTGGTTGAACAGATTACCTACGATAGTCAGGTTGAAGATTACGCAAAGACATATTCCAACATGAAGCCTCAGGAGGCGGCCAGCATCTTTGATACGATGACGGACAATCTGGGGCTTGTGGCTGACATTCTCATGAATATGGGAACACAGCAGAGGGCGGATATTCTTGGCAAGATGGATGCAACGACTGCGGCGAAGCTGACAGAGATCATGGAACCTACCAAGAAAAAGTAGGAAATCTGTAAATAACAGAAAGGAGGAACGTGTTTGACAAGTGCAAATGTATTTAATTTGAATTCTGTAAAGCAGGGTCAGGTATTAAATGCAAATGCTGCAAAAGGCAGATCAAAAGCTGAAAATCCGGATGCGGCAGGCGTGTTTGCTTCACTGATGGGCAGTAACTACTCTACAAATTTTAATATGCCGTCCGTGGATACAAAAATAAACAACAATGTATTACAGCAGACAAATGCGGCAGATAATTACGACCGGTATCAGTATCAGGATAATACCATCCGTCAGGCAGCCGGAGATGTTGTCACAGACGTGATTGGCAATTCGACAGATACTCTGGATCAGTTCCAGGGCGATGTTGTCAGGACGGTGGCCGAACAATTGGGTGTTTCGGAAGATTCTGTAAAAGATATGATGGAGTCGCTGGGACTTACAGCTTTTGATCTCCTGAATCCGGAAAATCTTGCACAGCTTGCAATGCAGCTGACAGGAGAAACTTCTCCAATGGATTTACTGATGAATGACCAGTTTCAGGGTCTGATGCAGCAAATGAACCAGCTGGGAGGGCAGCTTGCAAATGAACTAAATCTTCAGCCGGCACAGATGGAGGAACTGATTGCGCAGATGGATATTCTGCAGACACCGGAAACTCTGACCGATGAAGAAATGCAGGTATTGACCGATGTGGCAGGACAGCAGACAACAGCCGATACTGTTTCGGCAGATGTGATGCCGGAGCTTGCACAGACCGATGAGGTACAGCCGATGGATAAACAGGCGGATGTATTTCAGAAAGAACCAAAATCGGATGAAGTACGCACACAGCAGCCACAGACAAAGGAGACAAAGCAGACAGCAGAACAACAGACAATGGAACAGCAGACGGATGCCGGAGATGCAGATGTAGATTCGCAGACAGGAGATCAGGTGAAGTCGGCGCAGCCGGAAAAAATGACGGCAGACCAGACCAGCTCTGATGTGGCAAAGACACAGACTGCCATGCAGATGCAGGATACCGCCGGGGTACAGACGATGGCGCATGCGGCGGATGTAACATCCGAGACATCGTATATTTCCGTGGATACCATGGATTTGCTGGAACAGGTGGCAGAGCAGATCCGTGTGAATGTTTCGCAAGGAACTTCATCGATGGAGATGCAGCTGAATCCGGAAAATCTCGGGAAAGTGTATGTAAATATTTCTTCGAAAGAAGGCATGATCCATGCACAGCTGGCAGCTTCTAATGAAGCAGTCCGCGCAGCCCTTGAAACGCAGGTGGCAGATCTGCGGCAGAATTTAAATCAGGCAGGTGTCAAAGTTGACGCCATAGAAGTAACCGTTGCTTCCCATGAATTCGAAAAGAATCTGGAACAGAACCAGGAGAATGAAAAGCAGCAGGGAGAACGGCAGCAGGAGCAGTCCGGAGGCAGAAGAAGAAATTTAAATCTTTCCTCACTGGATGGATTGTCAGGATTGATGACAGAAGAAGAAACTCTTGCGGCACAAATGATGCGGGAGAATGGAAACTCCATGGATGTAACCGCATAGAAAGGAGAAAAAATGGCAGATACGACAACTTCCGCACTGAATTGGGCGAGTGTGGAAAACGGAAAAGTAAAAACAACAAAATCGAAAAAAAGCGATGAGTCCAACAACGGAACCATGGGATACGACCAGTTCCTTACATTACTTTGTGCGGAAATGCAGTACCAGGATCCACTTGAACCTACCAGCAATACCGAATATGTGGCACAGCTTGCAACGTTCTCACAGTTAGAGGCAATGCTTGGCATGCAGGATACACAGAAAAATGAGATGGCAAACAATCTGGTTGGAAAGTATGTAATCTTAAAGGTTTCGGATGAAACAACCGGAAAAACTTCTTATGTAGATGGTAAAGTAGATTATGTCATGTATCAGGAAGACGGATCACAGATGCTTAGTGTAAACGATAAACTGTATTCCATTGATACACTCGATACGGTGGCTGACAGTGCATATTACGAAGCAATAGGATATGCAAAAACCATCAAAAATATGTTGGATCAGCTTCCGGATATTGAAAATATTACGACCAAGTTTTCCGGTGCCATAGGCGAGATCCGCAAGGTATATGATGGAATGACGGATTATCAGAAGCGCTTTGTGAGCGAGGACGATCTCGCAAAACTTAAAAAGTATGAGCAGAAGATCAAAGATCTGGGTAAAGATGCCGCAGACGATAAAAAGACGGATGATACCAAAACAGATACGGATACAAAAACCGATGATACCAAGACGGATACGGATACCAAGACCGATGACACAAAAACGGATGACTCGAAGACAGAGAATGGTTCCGGTCAGAAGAGTGACGAGACAACAGGTGCATAGGAAAGGGGAGAAAAGAGATGAACCCGATCAGCAAACAGTTTTCGTCGATCGAACAGGTAACCGGTCAGTATTTAAAACAGAAAAACGTAACCAGTCCGTCAAAGACGTCGGATGTTTCATTCGAAGATGTCTTACGGCAACAGCAACAGTTAAAGTTTTCAAAGCATGCCTCGCAGCGGTTAGAAAGCAGAAATATCAGCTTATCCGAGGAACAGAATGCCAGACTCGAAGACGGAGTGGAACAGGCACATGCCAAGGGAATTAAGGATTCTCTGGTTTTGGTGGATTCACTTGCTTTTATTGTGAATGTGCCAAGTAAAACCGTTGTTACCGCAATGGATCAGACGGAAACACAATCAAATATTTTTACAAATATAGATGGCGCAGTTATTATGTAACCGGACCTTATGGAAGTTACAGGAATCCCGACTGACAGAAGGATTTCAAAACCATATTGCCATCTAAGGAGGTCAATGTACTATGATGAGATCATTATTCTCTGCTGTGTCAGGTCTTAAGACACACCAGACGAGAATGGATGTAATTGGTAACAATATTGCCAATGTAAATACCGAAGCGTTCAAAGCTTCCAGCGTAAGATTCAGTGAACTGATGTACCAGACAATGTCCACCGCATCCGGTGGGGATGCGTCAACCGGTACGGGTGGTGTCAATGCCAAGCAGGTTGGTCTTGGTGTAAGCACGGCATCTACCATGATCAATATTACCGGGGCAGGTTCTTCCGAGACAACCGGAAACCCGTTTGATTTAAAACTCAGCGACAGCCAGACCACAAACTTCTTTATTGTCAGCGATGGAACAAATACCATGTTTACCCGTGCAGGTTCGTTCTATGTAGATGGAAACGGCTACCTGTGTATGAGTTCTACCGGATATACGGTACAGGGATGGCAGGTAGACAAAACGACAGGTGAGATCCACAAAGATACGGTTTCTCCCCTGCAGGTGATGTCACCGTCCAACACGACATCCGCTCCGGAGGCAACGACAGAGGCTCATGTGCATGGAATTCTGGATAAGGAAGATACCGATGTCACCGGAAAAGACGGCTATGTTATGACTCTTGGATTTTATGATGATCTGGGATATTCCTATACGGCTAAGTTTGCGGTATCGACACCGAAGACAACTCAGGGATTAGGCACTGGAAATAATTATTTTATCAGTTTAACGGATATTATTGATTCGAAGGGAAATTCTATTGTCACAAAAGACGAAAATGGAAATGCAATAAAAGACGAAGCTGGTAAGCGTAAGATGCTTGATTCGATCTGGGGAGATGACGGGAAACAGGATGATACGAATGGACCGAAGGGCTATTATATGAAATATGATTCCAATAAGGGTACATTTGTAAGTATTGGCGATGGTTCGAATACAACAGCTGGTACGAAGGCTGTAACGGCGAAATCCTTAAAACTTTCTGCCCTGGGAACACAGTATACAACAAATAATGCAGACGGAACGACACAAAAATCCAATTTTAAGGACATCAATGTAGATTTTTCCACTTCCACCAATGTAGGCCATGGCGGAAAGTCAACACTGAAAGTAGAAAAAGGAACTTCTGTTGGAAAAGAAACCGGTAAGAAGAATGGTGCAATGATCGGACTTGCTGTAGACCAGAGCGGTAAGATTTATGCAAGCTATGACAATGGTAACACCGAACTTCTCGGACAGATCGCAGTGGCACAGTTTGCCAATGCTTCCGGTCTTGAAAAAATTGGTGATAACTGCTATCAGACAACCTTAAACTCCGGCGAGTTTGACGGTGTGGGTGTAGCTGTGGATGCGGATGGAAGCAAGATCAATTCCGGACAGCTGGAAATGTCAAACGTTGACCTTTCCGGACAGTTTACCGATATGATCATTACGCAGCGTGGATTTCAGGCAAATTCGCGTGTTATCACAGTTTCCGACACATTACTGGAAGAATTAATCAACTTAAAGAGATAGTTTGAAAAAATAGTTGGGAAATGGTTTTTTGACTGTTTCTCAACATTTTTTTGTGATTTTATACCCTTTTTAACAAAAAGGAAGTAGACAAGAGAGAGAAAGTTTAGTAAAATCATATAAAAGGGTATTTTGATGGATTTTGTCGGAAGATCCATCGGAATTCCTAATTTTAGAAAATGGAAGGTGTAGTTCATGGATATAGCATCACTGCTTTCAATTATCGGCGGAATTGCCATGGTTATCTTTGGCGTCCTCAGTAGTAACAGTTTTGACATCACTGCGATGCAGATGTACATTGATCCGGCATCTGTTGTCATTACGTTTGGTGGATCTATCTGTAGTACGATTGGGTGTTTCAAGCTTGCAGATGGAATCAACGGATTCAAGTCAATTTCACTCCCGTTCAAGGATAAAACATATGATCCGTCACAGACCATCCGGACAATTATTGACATGTCAAATGTCGGAAGAAAAGAAGGTTTGCTTGCACTTGAAGAAGCTGCAAACGGAATTGAAGACGAATTCCTGAAAAAAGGAATCATGCTTGTAGTAGATGGCACCGATCCGGAGCTGGTCCGTGGGATTCTGGAAACGGATATGGTGTGTCTGGAAACCCGTCACAAGGATGTGATTAAGTTTTGGGAAAAATGGGGCGAGATGGGTCCTGCCTGGGGTATGATTGGTACCCTGCTCGGACTGATCGCCATGTTAAATAAACTTTCCGATCCGTCTGCGATCGGACCACAGATGTCTGTAGCACTGGTTACGACACTGTACGGTTCCCTGATTGCAAACTGGTTATGTGCCCCGATTGCCGGAAAACTTTCCGTAAACAATGATATGGAAGTGGTAAACCGTCAGATCACCATTGAAGGTTTGCTGTCCATTCAGGCAGGAGAAAATCCACGCGTTATTGAGGAAAAATTAAAGTCATTCCTTTCACCGTCTGTAAGAGAGGGTGTTCTTGAAAACGGCGGAGGAGGTGAAGAGTAGTGGCAAAAAAGAAACAGGAAGATCCGCCAAAAGGAGCGCCGGCATGGATGAATACTTTCTCGGATCTGATGAATCTTTTGCTCTGCTTCTTCGTACTTTTGTTTTCCATGTCGACAGTAGATACTGACAAGTTAGAGGCGGTTGTTGCATCACTGCAGAACGCCATCAGCATTCTTCCGACCGGAGGCACAAGCATTGGAGAGGGAGAGATGATTTCTGCCGGTGTCCGCCAGCTGGAATTTCTGGATTCTTACTACAATGAGATGGCAAATTCCAAAGCAGAGAATACCGATGAGCAGACAGATGGCAAACTGTCTGCACAGGAACAGTACGAGCAGCAGCAACTTGCGGAATCTGAAAAGATGGCAGATGAAATCCAACAGGAACTTGATAATTCACAGCTGTCCGGAAAGGTGGATGTGGATTTCAATGCAGAGTATGTAAAACTGAATCTGAATGGTTCCATTTTGTTTGCATCCGGTAAGGCTGATCTCGTTAAACAGGCAGTCCCGATTGTAAACAAGCTTGGAAAGATTCTTGAAAAATATAACAAGAATGTGATAGAGATAGAAGGACATACCGATAATGTTCCGATCCGCTATTCTGCAAAATATGAAAATAACGAGGTTCTTTCGGTGTACCGTGCACTTGCTGTCACGGATCAGCTCAGAAAAAATAAAAACTTAAATCCCAAGTACATTAAGTTTGCGGGAAGAGGAGATTACATACCGGTTGCTGACAACAGTACCGCAGAGGGACGTGCGCAGAACCGGCGCGTAGAAATAAAAATTTATAACTCATTCAATTCAAATGTGAAAGAAAATAACTAAGAGGAGTAAGCAATGAAGAAGAATTTAATTTCAGTCGTAATTCTGGCACTTGTGTTTGCAAATTTTGTTTTGACAGCACTTTTGATGTTTTCGGTATTACCGGAGACAAAAAAAGCAAATACGCTGATCGAAAAAGTGTGTTCCGCAATTGATCTGGATTTAAACAGTGGTGCGGCTACCGGAACCAGCAATATTTCCATTGATGATCAGGAAATTTATAAAGTCAGCGAAGGGGAAGACCTGACAACAAACCTTGCAGAAGGAAAAGACGGAAAGACTCATTATGCAGTACTGAATGTATCACTTGTTCTGAACAAGAAGAGCGACAATTACAAGAAATACACACAGGATTTCCTGACAAATCAGGATGATACAATCAAAAATGATATTATCAAAGTGGTAAGTGGATATACATTTGAGCAGTTTAACCAGAATTCAGATGCAATTAAGGACACGATCCTTGAAGATATGCAGAATTTATTCGGCAAAGATTATGTGATCGGAGTAAACTTCTCCAAACTGACAGCACAATAGGATTTTTACAGGTGGTGAAAGACTGATGGGTGACGTATTATCCCAAAATGAGATAGACAACTTGCTGGCGGCACTTAGTACCGGTGAGCTGGATGTGGATGAAATAAAAGACAATAATGAAAAAAAGGTAAAAGAGTACGATTTTGCCCGTCCTTCCAAATTTTCCAAGGAACATCTGCGTACCATGGAAATGATATTTGAACATTATGGCAGACTTTTATCTACGAACCTGCCCGTATATTTACGGAAAAATGTTCAGGTAGAGGTGGTGAATTCAGAAGCGGTTACGTATTCTGAATTTTCCAATGCACTGTCAAATCCGGTTCTTTTGGGAATTGTGAATTTTGCACCCCTCAAGGGAAATATTATTTTGGAAATGGCATCGAATCTGGGGTATGCGATTGTTGACCGTATGCTCGGTGGCAGAGGAGATCCTATGGACAAAGTCCGTGAGTTCTCGGAAATCGAACTTTTGATTATCGAACGGATTATGATTGTGTGCGTCAACCTTTTGCGGGAACCATGGGAAAACGTGGCGGATATTCATCCCCGGTTAGAGAGAATTGAAACCAATTCCCAGTATGCACAGATTATTTCTCCGAGTGAAATGATTGCGATTGTGACAATTAACCTTAAGATCGGGGAAGTGGAAGGCCTGATGAATGTCTGCCTTCCGTATCTGACCCTTGAGGATGTCATTGATAAGCTGAATACGAAGTACTGGTATTCAAATCTGCAGAATCAGGACAATACCGATTACACGGAATCCATTGAGACCCTGATTCGGCGCGCACAGATACCGGTCAAAGCTGTTCTTGGAAACAGTATGATATCGGTAAATGATTTTGCCATGCTGCAGCCGGGAGATATTATCCGGCTGGATCGCAAGGTGGAGGATGAATTGGATATTTATGTTGGAAATATTCGGAAATTTACTGCACTTCCCGGATCATCGGGGGATAAATATGCAGTCAGGGTCACTTCGGTGATCAGAGAGGAGCAATAAACTATGGATGGAGTATTATCGCAGGAAGAAATTAACGCACTGCTGAATGAACCTGGAGCAGAAGCGAGTGATTCTGCGGAAAATGAACTGTCTGATGCACAAAAAGACGCGATCGGAGAGATTGCCAATATAAGTATGGGAACTGCGGCGACAACGTTGTTTTCGCTCGTTAATCATAAGGTGGAAATTTCAACTCCAGTTGTTTCTTACGGCACATGGGATGATATTGTACAGGAATACGAAAAACCTTGCGTGTTTATCCGCATTGCATATACCGTAGGACTGGATGGAAGTAATATTCTTGTCCTGAGGGAACATGATGTAAAAGTCATCACGGATCTGATGATGGGAGGAGATGGAACCAATACAGATGGCGAACTTGGCGAATTGCATTTGTCCGCAATCAGTGAAGCCATGAACCAGATGATGGGTTCTGCGGCAACTTCCCTTTCTTCCATGTTAAACCGCAAGATTGATATCAGCCCGCCAAATGCAACGGTGATTAATCTGCAGGAAGACATCGATGAAGCGGAGATTGATTCCTTCCTTACCGGAAAGTTTGTTAAGATCTCTTTCCATATGGAAATCGGGGATCTGGTTGACAGTACAATTATGCAGCTGTATCCGATTTCATTTGCAAAGGATATGTGTGATGGAGTGGCAAAAACGATGGAAATGGACAGTCAGAGTGTGACGGCCGATTCCACAGCCGCAAATTCCGGCAATCCGGCAGGAACACAGCCGGCGGCAGCATCTGCTGCCACACAGCAGTCACAGCAGATGGCTTCACAGAATACAGCACAAATGGGGCAGCCAATGGGGCAGCCAATGGGACAGGCGATGATGGGAAATACTATGATGAATCAGAACATGGGACAGCCGGTTAATGTTCAGCCGGCACAATTTAGCGCATTTGCGGGTGGAAACCTTGGAAATTACCAGCCGGAAAATATTGATCTGATTATGGATGTTCCGCTTCAGGTGACGGTAGAGCTTGGAAGGACAACAAAATCCATTTCAGATATTCTGGATCTGGGTCCGGGAAAGATTATTGAGCTGAATAAACTGGCAGGCGAGCCGATTGATGTGCTTGTCAATGGAAAATATGTCGCAAAGGGCGAAGTTGTTGTCATTGAAGAAAGTTTCGGTGTTCGAATCACGGAAATTGTCAATGCTTCAAGAACAGGCGGAAAGTAGAAACAGACATGACAAATGTGTTACTGACAGGTTCTCTGGAAAGCTTTATACAACTTTTGGGTGCACTGTTTATTTTTGCTGTTGTTCTGGCTGCTACATATCTTACCACCAGATGGATGGGAGGTATGCAGCGTGGACGCCAGAATAATAAGAATCTGCATGTGATAGAGACAATCAGTGTCGGCAATAACAAGATGATCAGTATTGTGGAAGCCGGCAGTGTCTATCTGGTTGTTTCTGTTGGAAAAGAGGAAGTACATCTTCTGGCACAGCTTACGAGGGATCAGTTAAAAGATTTCTCTTTTGAGCTGGAACAGAGTGGGAAAAAGCAGGATTCTTTTGCGGAAATTCTCAACCAGTTAAAAGACAAGTTACCAAAGAAGCAAGGATAAAGATGAGCAAAGGGAAAAAGATATACTGCATTGCAAGTTTTGCGTTTGCGTGTGCGGTTTTAATACTTACAATTACATTATGTATGATGCATCCGGGACGTGTCTATGCAAGTTCCATGGACCCGGACAGTATTACAAAGATTACACAGAAAGATACACAGGGAGCAGATCATAATACAGACAATGCCAATGGATTGTCAATTACATATAACAATGATTCCGGATCGGTTTCCACACCGATCAAGATGCTTCTGGTGTTGACAATTCTATCACTTGCACCATCGATTCTGATTATGATGACTTCGTTTACACGAATTATCATTGTACTTCATTTCCTTAGGACTGCGATCGGAACGCAGACGACACCACCCAACCAGGTTTTGATCGGTCTGGCATTGTTTCTGACATTTTTTATCATGTGGCCAACGTTCCAGCAGATCAACAAAGAGGCAATTCAGCCGCTCGATAAGGGAGAAATCACACAGTCGGAATTTTTTGAAAAAGCAGAAGAGCCGATTCGTGAATTTATGATCAAAGATGCAAAGATCCAGATAAGGGATGTGAATCTTTTTGCGGAGATTTCCGGAGAAACGTATAAAGATACAAAGGAATTGTCGGATGTTCCGTTTACCACACTGGTTCCGGCATTCATTCTGAGCGAGCTTCGGAAAGCATTCATTATGGGATTTTTGATTTATATTCCGTTTATTGTAATTGATATGGTGGTGTCATCCGTACTGATGTCCATGGGTATGATGATGCTTCCTCCGACAACCATTTCGTTGCCGTTTAAGATTTTGTTGTTTGTTCTGGCGGATGGATGGGATCTTGTCATAAAATCCCTCGTCCAGACATTTTATTAGGAGGATACCGTATGATTTCACAGGGTGCAGTTCTTGATATTGCAAGAGATGCAATTTATACCATTCTGATCACGTCGGCACCGCTGCTTCTGGTTTCTCTGGTGGTTGGTCTGATTATCAGTATTTTTCAGACGGTTACATCCATTCAGGAGCAGACACTTACGTTTGTTCCAAAGATTATTGCGGTATTTGCTGCAATGATCCTTTGCGGCTCCTGGATGTTAAATAACATGACCGAACTGGTGGAGCGTCTGTGGTCGAATTTCAGTACCTATCTGAGTATGTGATTTGATAAAAAGATATGGTTAATTATGTATTTACACTTGAAAATTTTGAATATTTTCTGCTGATTCTGGTAAGAGTTACCTGTTTTGTGTATGTGGCCCCGTTATTGGGGCAGCAGGGAATTCCCAATCAGATTAAAATCGGATTTTCATTTTTTGTCTCATTGCTTTTATACAATGTAGTAGATCGGCCGGAGCTGACATACGCAAGTGTTGTCGGGTATGCGGTAGTTGTGATCAAAGAGGGAATTACGGGACTGCTGATTGGGTATGCGGCAAGCATCTGTAATTCCATTGTTTTGTTTGCAGGAAATATTATAGATATGGATATTGGTCTGTCCATGTCTACCGAATTTAATCAGGACATGGGAACAGAAACCACACTGACAGGAAATCTGTATTATTATCTGGTTCTGCTTCTTTTGATTACATCTGATTTTTATACCTATCTGGTACGTGCGGTTACGGATTCTTTTTCCGTAATTCCGATTGCCCACCAGAAATTTGCATGGGATCATCTGTTATCTGCAATCACACGCTATATGGGAGATTCATTCATCATAGGGTTTCGGATTTTTCTTCCGTTTTTTGCCTGTATTATGGTTTTGAACTGTGTACTTGGAATTATGGCACGTGTGGCACCGCAGATGAATATGTTTTCAATCGGTATGCAGCTGAAGATTCTGGTTGGATTTGTTGTTTTGTATCTGATCGTGTTCCTGTTGCCGAATGTGGCAAATTATATTTTTGATGAAATAAAGACGATGGTGAAGCTTGTTGCAGAAGGTTTGTATTGACGAAAAAAATCAGAATCGAATATTGCATTATAATCTGCAATGGTTTGCAAAAGACGGCGAAGGCGGCGAGAAGACAGAACCTGCAACCGCCAAGAAATTAAAAGATGCCAGAGATGAAGGTAAGGTTGCAAAAAGCCGCGAACTGAATTCGGCATTTGATCTGATTGTTTTGTTTCTATGCCTGAAAATTTTTGTTTCCTTTGTGGGAGGAAAATTCATAGATATTTTTTCTTATATCTATGAAAATATGCCGGATTTTGTTAAAATAAATGAGGGCGGATTGTCCGTGCAGGCGGCAGCAGGCCTGATTGCCTCAGTCACCTTGAAAAGCCTGATCATTATGCTTCCGTTTATGGCGTTTGGATTTGTTGTTACGCTTCTGGTCAGCATTGTGCAGGTAGGATGGAAAGTTTCCACAAAACCCATGAAACCGGAACTTTCCAAGCTGAATCCATTGAACGGATTCAAACGTATCTTTTCGAAAGATTCGCTCTTTGAACTGGTGAAATCCATTTTAAAGATTGTGATTATCATATATATCGCGTATACTTCCATAAAAGATAATGCAAATGATCTGTTTGCGTTGTATGATCTGGGACTGAATCAGGCGGTTGCGCTTGTGGGGACTCTGATTATCAATACGGGAATAAAAATCAGTATTGTTTATCTTGTGATTGGTCTGGCTGACTTTATCTATCAGAAACATAAGTTTAATGAAGATATGAAGATGACCAAGCAGGAAGTAAAAGATGAATACAAAAATACAGAGGGAGATCCGCAGATCAAAGGACGGCAGCGCCGTAAAATGCAGGAGGTATCCCAGAAGCGAATGATGCAGGATGTGCCCAAGGCGGATGTGGTCATCACGAACCCGACGCATTTTGCCGTAGCATTGAAATATGAGGCAAAAGTCAGTTCTGCCCCGGTTGTCCTTGCAAAAGGAGAAGATTACCTTGCGCAAAAGATTAAGGAAGTGGCGAGGGAGAATAAAATTGAAATTGTTGAAAATAAGCCTCTGGCACGTATGCTCTATCACAATGTTGATGTGGGAGCAGAAATTCCGCCGGAGCTTTACCAGGCTGTGGCAGAAGTTCTTGCTGCCGTATACAAGGCCAAAAATATACAGTAGTGCAGTTATACAACAAACAGGTGCGAAAGGAGGTTGTGCAGGATGCTGAAGAAAGCGGATATCGGTGTAGGTTTATATCTTTTGGCGGCAGTAGTTTTCTTCATTGTTCCAATTCCATCCGTATTGCTGGATGTGATGCTTGCATTTAACATTTCCATCGCCTTAATTATTGTATTTAATGTATTGTTTGTTCGGGAAGTACTGGATATGTCTTTCTTCCCGACATTACTTTTGTTTACGACTATTTTTCGAATTTCTCTGAACGTATCTTCCACCCGTCTGATTCTTCTGACGGGAGATCCTGGTAACGTTGTTAAGACATTCGGTTCGTTCGTCGGCGGAGGAAATATGGTGGTCGGTTCCATTGTATTTATTGTCCTCGTATTGATTCAGTTTATTGTTATCAATAAAGGTTCGGAACGTGTATCCGAAGTAACCGCCAGATTTACACTCGATGCCATGCCTGGTAAACAGATGGCGATTGATGCGGACTTAAATACCGGTGCGATCACCGATGCGGAGGCAAAGGAACGACGGGAAAAGATTCAGAGAGAATCTAGTTTCTTCGGCGCGATGGATGGTGCCACAAAGTATGTAAAGGGAGATGCTACGGCAGGTCTGATCATCACCTTTATTAACCTGATCGGCGGAACCATTATGGGAGTTATGAATCAGGGACTTGGATTTGCAGATGCCATTCAGCAGTATGGTCTGCTGACCATCGGTGATGGTCTGGTGTCCCAGATTCCGTCTCTTCTGATTTCTCTTGCAACCGGTATACTTGTCACCAAGGGATCAAACGAGGCAGACTTTTCCGGAATTCTGGTCAAGCAGCTTTTTGGAATTCCGAGGGTACTTTATATTGTAGGTTCCGTGCTGGTTTTCCTCGGAATTTTTACTCCGTTAAATCCGGTTTTATTTATTGCACTTGGTCTGGTGTTTATCATCGCCGGCAAAAATATCAGCAAGAATATCGGCGAAGAAAATATTGAGGAAGAAGTACAGCAGGCGGAGACGGAGGCGGAAGAGATCCGGAAACCGGAGAATGTGGTTTCCCTGCTTCAGGTCGATCCGATCGAACTCGAATTCGGATATGGTATTATTCCGCTGGCAGATGTAAACCAGGGTGGAGATCTTCTGGATCGTGTGGTAATGATCCGGCGGCAGATTGCACTGGAACTTGGTACGGTTGTTCCGATTATCCGCCTGAGGGATAATATCCAGTTAAATCCGAACCAGTATATTATCAAGATCAAAGGCGTGCAGGTAACGGAAGGAGAAATTCTTTTTGATCATTATATGGCGATGAATCCGGGGTATGTGGAGGAAGAAATTACAGGTATTCCTACATTTGAACCGTCTTTCCATCTTCCGGCCATCTGGATTACGGAAGCGCAGAGAGAACGTGCAGAGAGTCTTGGATACACCGTAGTTGATGCACCGTCTATCATTGCGACGCATTTGACAGAAGTAATCCGAAGCCACATCGCAGAGCTTCTGACCAGACAGGATGTACAGAACCTGGTCAACAACTTAAAAGAATCCAATCCGGTTCTTGTGGACGAGCTCACGCCGAAACTTCTTGGCCTTGGAGAGATTCAGAAAGTACTGCAGAATCTTTTGCGGGAAGGCATTTCGATCCGGGATCTTTTGTCTATTTTTGAATCGCTGGCAGATCATGCACAGACATCCAGAGATACGGATGTGCTGACGGAATATGTAAGGCAGAGTCTGAAGCGTGCAATTTCGAGCAAATATTTCCCGTCGAACGAAACGACCAGTGTCATTACGCTCGATCCGAAAGTGGAACAGGAGATCATGTCTTCGGTCAAGCAGACAGAGCAGGGTGCATATCTGACGATGGACCCGGAGAAAACAAAAGCAATTATGGATTCCGTGCGGACAGAAACCGAGAAACTCGAAAGCCTCGGAAAGAATCCGATCATTATTACATCGCCAATTGTGCGTATGTATTTTAAAAAACTCACAGAAGATTATTTCAAAGATCTGATTGTTGTCTCTTATAATGAAGTAGAATCTGATGTGGAGCTGCAATCGGTAGGGATGGTGACAGCATAAATGACAATTAATAAATTTCAGGGAAAAACACAGGAAGAAGCCATTGCAAAGGCAAAAGAAGAATTTGGAGAACGCGCGGTCATTATGAACATCCGTGAGGTAAAACCGAAGGGGCTGTTTCGTGCGTTTAAGAATTCAACATTTGAAGTGACTGCGGCAATGGAGGAAAAAGAACATTTTTCCAATGCCATGCAGGCAGCACAGATGACACAGAGTATGGCAAAAGAAGGAAAACTGCACGACATGATCAATCTTGCGGCGGATGAACCGATTACCATTCCGAAACTGCAGGAACAGGAAGGTAACGCACAGGCAGCCAGACAGGAGCCAGCACGTATGCCACAATCACAGAATCTGGTACAGGAAAATGAAGAGAAAAAATTAGAAGAAAGACTTGAGGTTTTATCTGACCGTCTGGAAAAATCTCTTGGCGGGAAAAATCCGAAGGAGCCGGAGACACCAAAGGGGCCGTCTTCGGAAGAACTCAATTTTGTCCGGATTCTCTACAGCACGCTGTTGAAAAACGAGGTGAGTGAACAGTATGTCAATCAGATCCTTGGCGAAATTGAAAAATTTATCCGCCCGGGACACAGTGTGGATACGATTCTTTCCAATGTTTACCAGAAGCTGATTTTGCGTTTCGGTCAGCCAAAATCACTGGATTTAAGTGGGGCAAAACCGCATGTTGTATTTTTTATCGGACCTACCGGTGTTGGCAAAACCACAACAATCGCTAAAATTGCGTCCAAATATAAGGTGGATTATGAAAAAAAAGTAGCGTTTATTACTGCAGATACCTACCGGATCGCAGCAACAGAACAGCTACAGGTGTATGCAAATATTCTTGACGCACCTATGTCTATCGTGTATTCTAAAGAGGAACTGAATGAAGCAATTGGAAAATATGCGGAATACGATCTTGTTTTCGTTGATACTGCTGGATTTTCCCATAAAAATGAGGAACAGAAAGAGGATATCAGAAACCTGATTCAGGGAGTTGACCCTGAATATACAAGTGAAGTATATTTAGTTCTCAGCGCTACAACGAAATACAGAGATTTGCTTGATATTGTAGATACCTATCACACAATATCTGAGTTTAAACTGATTTTTACAAAACTGGATGAGACATCAACGTATGGAAATTTGCTCAATATTAAGCTGTATTCAGATGCGGAACTGTCTTATACGACAAATGGACAGAATGTACCGGATGATATTGAATTATTTGATACACAAAAGATCGTGAAACAATTATTAGGGGGCAATTCGTAATGGATCAGGCAGAACAATTGCGAAATGTAATAAAACTGCACAATCAGAATAATCAGAATAATGCACGGGTGGTGACGATTACCAGCGGAAAAGGCGGGGTCGGGAAGTCGAATCTTGCAGTAAATCTTGCGGTATGTCTCAGAAAAGCAGGCAAGAGGGTGATTATTTTTGATGCTGATTTTGGTCTCGCAAACGTTGAGGTAATGTTTGGTGCAATCCCACAGTATAATTTGTCTGATTTTATATACCGTGGAAAGTCAATTCGTGAAATAATCACACCTGGACCCATGGATATCGGGTTTATATCCGGTGGCTCAGGAATTATCGGATTGAACAATCTTACAAAAGAACAGATTTTATATATCGTAAATTCGATTGACACATTGAATGAACTGGCAGATTTTATCCTGATTGATACGGGGGCAGGAATCTCGGATCAGGTTCTGGAATTTGTCATGGCAAGTCCGGAGGTATTACTGGTATCCACACCGGAACCAAGTTCCCTGACGGATGCGTATTCGCTTTTAAAAGCATTGTACCGCAATCCCGATTTTGTGGAGGAAGAGACAACCATCCACATAGTAACCAACCGGGTAAATTCCCGGGACGAGGGACAGGCAATTTATGAGAAAGTGAATTCCGTAGTGTCTAAGTTTTTACATGGAAGTCTGAATTATCTGGGGATGATTCCACAGGATGCTGCTTTGGAACGGGCGGTAAGGCAGCAAAAGACAGTTACCATGAGTGACCCGAATGCAAAATCTGCCAGGGCGATTTCAGAACTTGCAGATCATCTGTTAAACGGCACCCGGCAGAAGACACCGGTACGGTGGGGAATAGCACAGATGTTTTCCAGTTTTTTATCAAACCGAAAATAGGGAGATGAATAATTATGAAACTTTCAGATGTGATTACTCCGGGAGACAAAATTGATATTAAAATGCTGCATGAAGCGAACCAGGAAGATAATGGAGGAGAGATCGCGAAAATCTATCAAAGTGCGGTCAGCGACATTTTTTCGGATCAGGAATTGGAAATTTCTATGCCGACAAGTGGTGGAAGAATGGTGTTATTTCAACTGGAGAGGGAGTGCAGCATTGTTTTTTATACAAAAGGCGGTATGTATAACTGCACAGCAGTTGTGAAGAAACGTTATCGCAAAGAAAATCTGTATCTGCTCAGAATTGTGATTACTTCCGGATTACAGAAATTTCAGCGCCGGGAATTTTTCCGGATTCCTTATACGACACCGTTAAAATATTACGAAATATCGGAACAGACGGCACAGATGCAGACAACGGAAGAATTGTTTACGGAAATTCAAAAGCCGGAATATATTGATCAGGTACGTGAGGGAACGATTCAGAATATCAGTGGCGGTGGAATCCGCTTTGTCTCTGGACAATGGATAAAACAGAACCAAAATATTCTTCTGGTGATCAGACTGACAAATGAATATTCGGATGAAACTTTTTATCTTCCGGGACAGGTGATTGCAACAGAAAAACATCCAGCGATAGAGGAAATGTACATTCACCGGGTAAAATTTCTGTTCCGGGATCTCCGGGACCGGGAAAAAATTGTACGCTTCGTTTTTGAGGAAGAGAGAAGAATTCGCAGGAAAGAAGTTGGGTGACTCATATGAAAAAAAACATTTTAGTAGTTGATGATTCTGCACTCATGAGAAGGGTCATGTGTGATATAATCAATTCAGACAGTAAATTTCAGGCAACGGACTATTGCAGAGATGGTCTTGAGGCATATGAGAAACTGAAGCATACCAGCTATGACGGTGTGGTTCTGGATGTGAATATGCCACGCATGGATGGACTGCAGTTACTCGAAAAGTTACAAAAAGAAGGCATACGTGCAAATGTGGTTATGGTAAGTACACTTACCGACAGCAGGGAAGCAGATGTTACCATTTTAGCCATGGAGCGCGGAGCAATTGATTTTGTGGCGAAACCGACAAACATCATAGAGGCAAAAGGAGAGGCATTCAAAAGACAGCTTCTTGGCGTATTGAATGCTGTTCTTGCAACACAAAAGGCAGCAGAAAGTGTCCGTCCGGCAGTAAAACCGGCTGCAAAAGCACCGATGATGCGCAAAGCGACAGGCGGAAAGAACAAACTGGTTGCACTGGCTTGTTCCACAGGCGGACCGAAAGCGTTACAGAGTGTGATTCCGTTTCTTCCGAAAGAACTGGATGCCCCGGTTGTACTTGTACAGCATATGCCGCCGGGATTTACCAAATCCATGGCTGACAGACTTGATGATCTGAGCAAAATCAGGGTGAAGGAAGCAGAACATGGAGAGCGGCTGCAAAAGGGATGTGTTTATATTGCTCCGGGCGGAAAACATTTGAAAGTTGCAAAAACCGCAGACGGAAACAACAGCATTGTACTCGATGATGCAACACCGGCAATCGGAGGACTGAAGCCGTGTGCAAATCTTATGTATGATTCACTGACGGGAAGCAGCTATGATGAAATCGTATGTGTTGTCCTGACAGGAATGGGAGCGGATGGAACCAATGGAATTCTTTCGCTGGGAAGATCAAAACCGATTCGCGTAATTGCACAAAACGAAGAAACCTGTGTGGTATACGGAATGCCAAAGGCAATCTATGAAGCAGGTGTGGTAGATGAAGTTGTACCACTGGATGAAGTTGCACAGACAATCACAAAAAACGTGGGGGTAAAATAACATGGATGTAAGCCAATACCTTGAAATCTTTATCGATGAAAGTGCAGAACATTTACAGACGTTAAGTGACTGCATCATGGAACTGGAAAAAGAACCGGATAACAAGGACGTTATCAATGAAATCTTCCGTGCAGCCCATTCTTTAAAAGGAATGGCCGGTACAATGGGATTTAAGAGAATGCAGCACCTGACACATGATATGGAAAATGTGTTCCAGGAAGTCCGCAGCGAGAAAATCCAGGTAGACAGTCAGATGATTGATCTGCTGTTCAAGTGTCTGGATGCAATTGACGGATATCTTGAAAATATTAAGGCAACCTCTGATGAGGGTGAGGAAGACAATGAAGTCATTATCAAGGAACTGAACAATTTCCTCGCAAAAGCAAACGGAGAGGCTGCTGCCGCAGAGGCAGCACCTGCAGAAACAGAAAAAGAAGCAGCGGCGCCGACAGACAATGGAGACCACAAACTGTATCTTCAGATTGATCTGACGGATCAGGAGCGGGATGCCGTTATGACTGCAAAAGACAGTGGAATGCATATTTACGGCATGACGGTTATGATCCAGAAAGAGTGCCTTTTAAAAGCGGCCAGAGCTTTTTTGGTATTCCGCGAAGTGGAGGCTTTTGGAGAGATTCTTGTATATCGTCCGAGCTCTCAGGATATTGAAGATGAAAAGTTTGAACAGGAATTCAGCTTTTATGTCGCATCACCGGAAAGCTTTGACAAGATCCAGAACGCTGCAAAGAATGTTTCCGAGATTGAAGATGCCGTTGGAGAAGAACTGACTGATTTTTCACCACGCGTAACAGAAACTGAGACGGAAGAAAAGAAAGAAGAAAAACCGGCAGAGACAAAAACGGAAGTACAGGCTGAACCAAAGAAAGCACCGGAAAAGAAAAAGGCTCCGGCAAAGAAAAACGGTGTAGGAAAACCGGCGACAAGCCGTACGGTCCGTGTGGATATTGAAAAGCTGGATGCTCTTATGAACCAGGTATCCGAGCTTATCATTGCAAAGAACAGTCTGGTATCCATCAGTTCAACGGAAGAGGGAGGCTTTACCAATCAGGGATTTCATGAACAGATTGAATATCTGGAGCGAATCACTACAAGCCTTCATGAATCTGTTATGAAAGTCCGGATGGTGCCAATTGAGAGCGTTGTAAATAAATTCCCACGTATGATTCGTGACCTGTCCCGTACATTGAATAAGAAGATGGAACTGGTTATGACCGGTGAAGATACCGAGCTGGATCGTACCGTAGTGGATCAGATCGGTGATCCGTTACAGCATTTGCTTCGTAATTCTGCGGATCATGGTCTGGAAGACACCGAGCTTCGTATCCAGAGAGGAAAGCCGGAAGTTGGAAATATTTTCCTGAATGCATATCAGGAAGGAAATAACGTTATTATCCAGGTGGGTGATGACGGTAACGGAATTGATACCGAAGCGGTAAAAGCAAAGGCAATCGAGCGAAATATTATTACACCGGAACAGGCCGAAGTCATGACACAGAAAGAGATCATAAATCTCCTGTTTATGCCAAGTTTTTCCATGGCAAAGAAGATTACGGATATTTCCGGAAGAGGCGTTGGTCTTGACGTTGTAAAATCTAACATTGAGCAGCTTGGCGGTGATGTGGAAGTTAAGACAAAACTTGGGGAAGGAACAACATTTACCGTTCGTCTTCCTCTGACACTTGCCATTATTCAGGCATTGATGGTTGAAGTCCGCGATGAAAAATATGCCATTGCCCTTGGGTCCATTGCAAATATTGAGAGTGTACCGGTCAGCAGCATCAAGTATGTGGAAGCAAAAGAGGTTATTCATCTGCGTGGAAGCGTTATTCCGCTTGTTCGTCTGGACAAACTTCTGGATATTGAACCAAGAGAAGAAGAACCGGAAAGCCTTACCGTTGTTATTGTAAAGAAAGGCGACAGTCAGGTAGGACTTGTTGTTGACGATCTGATGGGACAGCAGGAGATCGTTATTAAGTCTTTAGGCAAGTATATCAATGGAAATAAGCTGATCAGCGGTGCAACAATCCTCGGTGATGGTGAAGTTGCGTTGATTCTGGATGCAAACACACTGATGTAATGGGGGTGAATGACGATGGCTATTGCAAACAATCAGATTGAAACAAATGAGAATAAAAATAAAGAAAAAGAAGTAAAGCAGTATATCGTAGTTCAGATCGGTTCTGAAAAGTACGGAATTGATATCAGCTATGTCGATAATATTGTGCGTATGCAGAAAATTACCCGTGTGCCAAAGGCACAGGAGTATTTCAAGGGAATCATCAATCTTCGAGGCGAAATTGTGCCGGTTATGAGTATCCGTCTGAAAATGGGACTTGAGGATGATACCTTTACTTCGGCATCCCGGATCATTATTTTAAAGATCGAAGATAAAGGGTCTTTAGGTGTGATTGTAGATGAGGTTTGTGAGGTTGTAAATCTTTCTGAGGATCAGATCGAAAATAACAATATCAATTCAAATCATGTAAAAGATACTTTTATCAATGGTATTGGAACAAGTGGAGATCAGCTGATTTCCCTGTTTGAAATCAATGCGATTGTAGACGAAAAAGATAACACATAAGACAACTGAGTATAGTGAGGCTATGCCTCACTATACATGGTTATTGGAGGAAAAAGATGAACGATTTTACATTGGATAATGTAAATGAAATGTATATTGACGTACTGCGCGAAATTGGAAATATCGGAGCGGGAAATGCAACAACTTCTCTGGCAAGCATGATCAATGAACAGATTGATATGAATGTTCCGAAAGTAGAATTGATGGAAGCTTCTAAGCTGAGTTCCGCAATTTGTCCGGAAGACGAGATTATTGTCGGAATTTTTCTGGAAGTAACACATGATATTACAGGCAGCATGATGTTTTTAATGCGCATGGATTCCGCCCATTATCTTGTGAACAAACTGATGGGAAGAGACCCGGAAAACGATGCACCTTTTGATGAGATGGATTTATCTGCCATGAAGGAAATCGGAAATATTATTACGGCTTCGTATCTGTCTGCACTTTCAAGTATGACAAATCTTACGATTTTACCATCCGTTCCATATATTGCGGTGGATATGGCGGGAGCGATTCTTAGTGTTCCGGCAATTCAGTTTGGACAGTACGGAAATAATGCGCTGCTGATTGAAACAGAATTTGGCGATGAACGTATGATTAATGGATATTTTATCCTGATGCCTGAGGAAGAGTCCTATGCAAAGATTTTATCCTCTCTTGGAATTCAGTTATAGAGGAGATCGTAGAATATGGGAGAAGTGATCAAGGTTGGAATGGCAGACCTGAAAACTGCAAAAGCTCCGAATACACTCACGACACTGGGGTTGGGTTCTTGTATCGGATTAACACTTTATGATCCGGTGACGAAAATCGGTGGATTGGTACATTATATGCTGCCAGACAGCACAAAATTAAAAAATAATACCAATATTGCAAAATTCGGGGATACCGGAATCCGTGAACTTTTAAGACAGATTCTGGCTTTGGGAGCAAATCAGAGAAGACTTGTGGCAAAGATCGCGGGGGGTGCATGCATGTTTGAAACGAGCGGACTTTCGTCTGTGGGAAATGTAGGCGCACGCAATGCGGAAGAAGCAAAAATTATTTTGAAAGAATTAAGGATCCCGCTGATCGCGGAGGATACCGGTTTAAATTACGGACGTACGGTAGAACTGGATTGTGAGACCGGAGATTTCAGAATTAAATCGGTGGGAAAAGAAATTAAAGTAATATAGAGGGACAGAAGATGAAAACCAATGGTGTACCGGCTATTATTATGTTGGCGGCAGGGTTTATTGACTGTGTGATTGCAATTCTTACGCACATGTCACTTTGGAATTTTACAAGACAGCTGTTACTGGTACTTGTCCTGTTTTATGTGATCGGTTGTGTGGTAAAAATGATCATTGACCGAAACTTCAAGGATATGGAAGATGACCAGAACGGGGAAGAAATGGGAGAGTCTAAAGAGGAGCAGGAAGCGGAAGGCTCTGGGGAACAGGAAAATACTGAACAGGCCAAAGATGCACAGGAGCAGTCGCAGGAGCAGCCGGAGGTTCAGGAGGAACAACAAACAAAGTAATTAACCGGGGCGGAATGATGTAGATGAAAACTGCGGATAAAGAAAAACTCTGGGATGCGTATCGTCAGAAGAAAACGCAGGAGACCAGAGAACAGCTGATAATTGAATATGCGCAGCTTGTAAAACTCGTAGCGGGAAGACTCAGCATGTATCTTGGACACAATGTGGAATATGATGATCTGGTCAGTTATGGGATTTTCGGACTGATTGACGCAATTGATAAATTTGATCTGGAAAAAAATGTAAAATTTGAAACATATGCGAGTTTGCGGATTCGTGGTGCTATTTTAGACCAGATTCGTAAAATGGACTGGATTCCAAGAAGTGTCCGGCAGCGACAGCGCAAAATTGATGAAGCGATGAAACAGATCGAGATGAGGACCGGTAAAACAGCTTCGGATGAAGAACTTGCAAAGCAGCTGGGGCTGACGGATGAGGAACTGTGCAGCTGGCAGACACAGCTTAAGGTGACCAATGTTGTGTCTTTGAATGAATTTGAAGAAAACGGTTCGGAGCCAATGATTGATTCGGCGCATCCGGTCCGGTTTTCACAGCCGGAAGAAGTGGTGGAGGAAGCAGAATTAAAAGAAAAACTGGCGGAATCCCTGGAACTTCTGACGGAGAAAGAGCGGCGCGTTATTGAACTTTATTATTATGAAGATATGACCCTAAAAGAAATCAGTAAAATATTGGAAGTGTCAGAATCACGTATTTCCCAGTTACATACCAAAGCATTAAACAAGATGCGTAAAAAAATGGGTGTTTATATGAATATTCTGACGGAGTAGGAGCGGATCTATGGCAATTGCACCAATCAATTATGCTACGATACAGCGTACCGCAGACATCGAGACATTTAAAAACCAGCAGGATACAAAACCGATGGTGGATCAGCAGAATATTCAGGTGCAGGTGGATCACAGGGAGGATGTTCTGCATCATCAGGTCATCCATCCGGAAGAAAATGAGCAGCTGGATAATCACACGGATGCCAGGGAAGAAGGAAAAAACAAATATAAAAAACAGGGATCTGTGAGAAAAAAAACAAACAAAGAAACGAAGCGGACGGGTGGCAATCCGGTTGGCGGCAGTTTTGATATGAAAATCTGAGGGAAAATATATGACGGGTGTGGAAATTACACTGATTCTGGTTGGAATCATTTTTGTTCTCGTAAGCTTTTTTGTTCAGGAAAAACTTACCCCGAAAGATGTACAGGAGATAACCAGATTAAGTGAGAAGGAATTAAAGATTATTGTCGAGCGGGAACTGAAAAATGCAAATGACAAGGTAGAAGATGCAATCGATGCAGTGGTAGAACAGTCCCAGGAGAATGCCAAGCGTCTGATGGAAAAAGAAACGAATGAGAAAATTATGGCAATCAACGAATATTCCAATACGGTGATTGAATCAATGAATAAAACGCATAATGAAATTCTCTTTTTATATAATATGCTCAATGACAAGCATACGGAACTGACCGGGCTTGCATCGCAGCTACAACAGTTTTCGGAGCAGGTAAAACATACACAGGATGAAATGATGACACATCTGACGGAAACGGTAAAAGAGCCTGAACTGGCAAGAACGGAAGTGTCAGAGCCTGTGGAGGAACAGCCGCAGCAGATTTCACCAAAAGCATCTGTGGCAGAGGAAACCGATAACGGAAGCTTCAACGATCAGGTACTTGCACTTCATCAAAACGGAGTGTCTGATGTGGAAATTGCCCGTAAGCTGGGACGGGGGCTTGGAGAAGTGAAGCTGGTGATCGGATTATACAAAGGGGAAGATGTCAGTGAGATTTAAATATTATTTACGTGGCTGCGGACTTGGAATTCTGGTTGCCTCGCTGGTATTTATTGTATCGTTACATGCACACGGCGGAGCAATGTCGGATGAAAAAGCTATGCAGAGAGCTTCGGAACTTGGAATGATCATGCCGGATGACACACAGACGCAGGAAGCAGAAACGCAGACAACAGAACTTCCGGTAAAGGAAACGAATCTTCCGGATACACAAAGAACGACACAGGCAGTGACACAGAAGGTTCCGCAGAACGATACACAAAAACAGACGGAGCGTGATACTTCTTCGGAACAGAATGACACATCAAAAGAGTCGGAGAAAAAGGCGGAAGAAAAGAAAAAAACACAGGACTCTCAAAAGAAAGAAGAAGAGAAGGAAAAAGCGCAGGAGACCGAGAAGGAAGAAACAAAAAAGGAAAAAGTCTCCATTACAATAAAAGGCGGAGAAGTGTGCAGGGAGATTGCACAGGATCTGCAGGAGAAAGGACTTGTCAAGGATGCGGAAGATTTCCGCAAATATATGCAGGATCACAATTATGCAAGATATATCCGTGTGGGGACATTTACGCTGGAAAAGGGAATGAACTATAGCGAGATTGCGAAAGTACTGACAAAAAAATAGTATAATAAAGCTTGCATGAAAGCCTTTGGTATGATATAATGCCAAAGGCTTTAAATTTTATTAAACACATGTATGGAAGCTGCCGGTGCCGGATCTACGCTTTTCCGGTGGCAGACTAATAGGAAGTACATGGAAGAAATCAACCAAACGGAGGTAATTAAAATGAGCGTAATTTCTATGAAACAGTTACTTGAGGCAGGTGTTCATTTCGGACATCAGACAAGAAGATGGAACCCTAAAATGGCTCCATACATCTACACAGAACGTAACGGTATCTACATCATTGACTTACAGAAGTCTGTTGGCAAGGTAGATGAGGCATATGATGCAATTTCCGATATCGCTGCTCAGGGTGGTACCATTCTTTTCGTTGGTACAAAGAAGCAGGCACAGGATGCTATTAAGACTGAGGCAGAGCGTTGCGGAATGTACTATGTAAATGAGAGATGGTTAGGTGGAATGCTTACAAACTTCAGAACCATCCAGAGCCGTATTGCACGTCTGAAAGAAATCGAGACCATGTCTGAAGATGGAACATTTGATGTTCTGCCAAAGAAGGAAGTTATTGCACTGAAAAAAGAGTGGGATAAGTTAGAGAAGAACCTTGGCGGAATCAAGGATATGAAGAGAATTCCTGACGCTATCTTTATCGTAGATCCTAAGAAGGAGAGAATCTGCGTACAGGAAGCACAGTCTTTAGGGATCACACTGATCGGTATCGCTGATACAAACTGTGATCCGGACGAGTTAGATTATGTAATCCCAGGTAATGATGATGCAATCAGAGCCGTTAAGCTTATCGTTTCCAAGATGGCAGATGCTGTTATCGAGGCAAAGCAGGGAACTGAGGAAGTTGCTGCAGAAGCTGCTGAGGAGACAGTAGAAGAATAATTTTTGCATAATCATTCGAGAATTGGAGGAAAAAAAGATGGCAATTACTGCTGCTATGGTTAAGGAACTGCGTGAGATGACAGGCGCAGGCATGATGGATTGTAAGAAAGCTCTGACAGAGACAAACGGAGATATGGATGCCGCTGTTGACGTTTTGAAAAAAAGCGGTGCAGCCAAGATGGAAAAGAAGCAGAGCAGAATCGCTGCGGAAGGTATCGCAAGAGTTGCAGTAAACGGAAATGTTGCTGTTGTAGCTGAGGTTAACTCAGAGACAGATTTCGTTGCTAAAAATGAAACATTCCAGGAGTTTGTTCAGACAGTTGCAGATACAGCACTTGCTTCTGATTTAAACGGTGGAGCAAACGGCGAAGATATCGAGGCACTTCTTGCAACAAACGGACTCAGTGATCTGCTTGTTGAGAAGACAGCAACAATCGGAGAGAAGTTATCTGTGCGCAGATTCGCAAAGGTAACCGGTGATGCTGTTGCTTCTTATATTCACGGTGGCGGAAGAATCGGTGTTGTTATCGCTGCAGACGGTGCATCTGATGATGCTGCAAAAGAGGCTCTTACAAACATTGCTATGCAGGTTGCTGCAATGAACCCACAGTATATCAGCAGAAACGATATTTCCGCTGAGGAACTTGCAAAGATCAAAGAGATCACAATTGACAGTGCATTAAATGATGCAACAACTCTTCCAAAGCCTATCTTAAACAAGTTACTGGACAAGGCAATCGGCGAGAAGGTATGGAGTGATGAGGATATCAATAACTTCGAAGAGCATAAGAGCAATATGAATTATGTCTGGAATTTCCTTTCCGATGCTGCAAAGGTTCAGCTGGGTGAGCTGGCTATGGCAGATAAGGCATCTATCACTGCTGAGAAGATGTTCGGCGGTCTTGTAGAAGGTCGTGTATCCAAGCAGTTAAAGGAGATCTGCCTTCTTGATCAGACATACGTTAAGGCGGAAGATGGCAAGCAGTCCGTAGCTAAGTATCTTGAGTCTGTTTCCAAGGATCTTAAAATCACCAAGATGATTCGTTTCGAAGTTGGCGAGGGTATGGAAAAGAAACAGGAAGATTTCGCAGCAGAAGTTGCTGCACAGATGAACGCATAATCCGTTCACAGAGTCAAGCTGTGTGAAAACACAAAAGGAGTCGTGGTTTTGGAAAAATAAAGAAACCGTGGCTCCTTTTTTATAACAATTTTACAACAACAGGGAATTAAATCTTTACAAGTTTTCAAAATATGTTAAAATAGAAAAGGATATTTCCCGGTGGAGGAACAGGATGAGTACAAAAGATTCAGAAGCTTTGGAGCAGCAGCGCCAGAGGAGAAATCGCATCAACCGTATGAAGACGGGAATCATTGTGACGATTACGGTATGGATGCTTGTCTCACTGTTGGCAATTATCCTTCTGACGGTGCAGGTAGCACGTTTGAGCAGCCATGTAAAGAGACTGGAGAAAGCGGGACAGACAACCGTTTCGCAAAATATTCCGGATTCTGAAAATGTGCAGGCTGCGGATACAGAAAGCAGTGGGCAGGAGACACAGAAATCTGCTTACGATAAAGTTGTGACGGGGATTGATTCCGGGGACAATATGGCAAAAGAGGGAGATGCACATAAAGTATATCTTACTTTTGACGGTGGACCGGATGAAAATACGGACAAGATTCTCGACGTATTGGATAAATACGGAGTAAAAGCAACTTTTTTCGTAGTAGGGGATGATTCCAAGGATATGCAGGAGGTCTATAAGAGGATTGTAAAAGACGGACATACACTTGGAATGCATTCCTTTTCCAACAAATACAGTACAATATATGCCTCCACAGAGGCATTTGAACAGGATTTTGATAAGATTTCCTCATATCTGAAAGACGTTACGGGAGTCAATAGTCTCTATTATCGTTTTCCGGGAGGAAGCAGCAATGAGATCAGCAATGTAAATATGGCTGAATTCGTTCGTGTCTTAAATGAAAAGGGAATTACATACTTTGACTGGAACGTTTCCGCAGGAGATACTTCATCGGATTATACGGTGGATGATGTTGTGACAAATGTGACAGAAGGAGTAAAAAGATACAAAACCTCGGTTGTGTTATTACACGACGGAGATGACAAGTCAACAACGGTAGAGGCTCTGGAACCTTTGATTCAGAAACTGCAACAGATGAAAGCTGAGATTCTGCCGATTGATGAAAATACAAAAGTCATTCAATATATCAAGGCAGATAGTGTTGAATAAGTAGTATGAGTGGAGGAAGCACGATGGGATTATTTAAAGATTTTAAGGATGATTTTTCTCAGGCGGTCAATGAAATGATGCCGGGAGCAGACGCTCCGGAAAAAGAAAACAAAGCAGAAGATCTGGTAGTTAACACTCTGGGAGAAGATGTGGATGTGAAATCCGAATTATCCAAACTGGATGGTTTACTGGAGCAGGTACAGAAGGACGGCGGGTCTGATACACAAAAGTTAGAGTCGGAGCTTCCACCAATTCACAAAGAGGATAAAAAACCGGTGATCACACCAGCCGTGGACCCGGTAATTAATACATTTAATGAGGAGAAAAAAATTATGAGCGACACAACAATGGAAACCCCAAAGCCAACAGCACCAGTGATGAATAACAAAGTGAATCCGGATGCAGTTTCAGATGAGACATCTGTTATAACCGCAGGAACTGTTCTGACCGGTGATATCGCGTCTGACGGATCATTTGATATTCAGGGAACCATCAACGGAAATGTAACCTGTAATGGTAAGCTGGTTGTAACCGGAACCATTAACGGAAACAGTGCAGCTTCAGAGTTTTTTGCTGATGTGGCAAAAGTTGAGGGAGAAGTTGTAAGTTCCGGTACAGTTAAGATTGGAGCCGGTTCTGTGATCATTGGTAATATTGCAGCAGCTTCTGCAGTTATTGCAGGTGCAATCAAGGGTGATATCGATGTACAGGGACCTGTTGTTGTTGATACATCTGCGGTAGTCATGGGAAATATCAAATCCCGTTCCGTACAGATTAATAACGGTGCAGTAATCGAAGGTTTCTGCTCTCAGTGTTATGCTGATATTGATGTACAGGGACTTTTTGACGGAAAGTAAAATTAATCATAGGAGACAGATACGATGAAACGTATTTTATTAAAACTCAGTGGAGAGGCACTGGCCGGGGACAAGCGTCATGGATTTGATGAGCCGACAGTTACGGTTGTTGCAAAGCAGGTAAAGCAATTGGTAGATGCAGGTGTACAGGTTGGTATTGTCATCGGAGGAGGCAACTTCTGGAGAGGACGTACCAGTGAGACGATCGACCGTACAAAAGCCGATCAGATCGGTATGCTTGCTACGGTTATGAACTGTATTTATGTGTCAGAAATTTTCCGTTCCGTTGGAATGATGACTTCCGTGCTTACCCCGTTTGAGTGCGGATCTATCACAAAGTTATATTCCAAGGATCGTGCAAATAAATATTTTGCACATAACATGGTTGTATTTTTTGCAGGTGGTACCGGACATCCATATTTCTCAACAGATACGGCAACGGTACTTCGTGCGGTAGAGATTGAAGCAGATGGAATTTATCTTGCCAAGGCAATCGATGGTGTATATGACAGCGATCCGAAAGTAAATCCATCCGCTAAGAAATATGATCAGGTTTCCATTCAGGAAGTCATTGATAAAAAACTTGCGGTCGTTGATTTGACAGCATCCGTAATGTGCATGGAAAACCACATTCCAATGTATGTATTCGGACTTGGTGAAACGAACAGCATTGTAAACGCGGTAAACGGCCAGTTCAACGGAACCGTCGTTACTGTGGACTAGGAGGATATAGTATATGGACGAGAGATTACAGATTTTTCAGGATAAAATGGAGAAATCCCTTGCCAATTTAAATGAGGAGTTCGCGGGAATCCGTGCAGGACGTGCGAATCCGCATGTGTTGGACAAACTTCGTGTTGATTATTACGGAACACCGTCTCCGATTCAGAGCGTTGCAAATGTCAGTGTTCCGGAGCCGAGAATGATTCAGATTCAGCCATGGGAAGCATCTATGGTAAAAGAAATTGAAAAAGCCATTCTCAGTTCGGATCTGGGAATTAACCCGACGAATGACGGAAAACTGATTCGTCTGGTATTTCCGGAACTGACCGAAGAGCGAAGAAAAGAGCTGGCAAAAGATATTAAGAAAAAAGGTGAGGGTGCCAAGGTCGCTGTGAGAAATATCCGCAGAGATGCGATGGATCATTTCAAAAAAGTAGGCAAGGCGGAGGATATTTCCGAGGACGAGATCAAGGATCTCGAAGACGGAATCCAGAAACTGACCGATCAGTATGTTGCACAGATTGACAAGGCTGTGGATGCCAAGTCGGATGAAATTCTTACAGTATAAGATGTTTAAGGGACATAAGCCTGTGGCTATGTCCCTTTTTCACTTGCAGGAAAGAGGGGAACAAGATTGATGAAAATTCCAAAACATGTGGCGATTATACTCGATGGGAATGGAAGATGGGCAAAAAGCAAGGGTATGCCACGCAATTACGGACATACCGTTGGCGCAAAGAATGTAGAAACGGTTTGTCAGGCTGCAGATGAGCTTGGAATTGAGTACCTGACACTGTATGCATTTTCCACGGAAAACTGGAATCGTCCGGACAGCGAAGTGGCTGCACTGATGAAACTGCTGGAGAGTTATTTGAAAAACTGTATCCGCACGGCAAATAAAAATAATATGCGGGTACGTGTGATTGGGGAACTTTCCAGATTATCCGAAAGTTTTCAGAAAAAGATTCAGGAACTGGAAGAAGTTTCCGCGGCAAATACGGGACTGAATCTGACCATTGCCATCAATTATGGAAGCCGGGATGAGATGCTTCGGGCCATGAAGCATATGTTTACTGATATAAAGAATGGCAGAATCACGGAGGAGGAAATCAATGAGAAAACCTTTTCCGGATATCTGGATACAAGGGAACTTCCAGACCCGGATTTACTGATTCGTACAAGTGGAGAGCAGCGGCTTTCCAATTATCTGCTGTGGCAGCTTGCGTATAGCGAATTTTATTTTACGGATGTTCCGTGGCCGGATTTTCATAAAAAAGAATTGGAATTAGCTGTGGAAGCGTATAATAAACGAGACAGACGCTTTGGCGGACTTAAGGAGGAAGAATAGGATGTTTAAAACGAGACTGTTAAGCGGAATCGTGCTGGTAATTCTGGCTCTGTTTTTGATTATTTCAGGCCATGAAATTTTATTATTTGCAACACTTGCCATTTCCTGTATCGGAATGTTTGAATTATATCGCGTGTTCAAGATGGAAAAGACCGTTCTGGCAGGCGTTGGATATCTGGCGGCAATCGTTTATTACTGTAATTTACAGTGGAAGTTTCTGCCGGATCTTATGATTTTATTTATGGCATTTTTGATTCTGTTAATGTTTGTATTTGTATTTGCATATCCGAAATTTCATGCAGATCAGGTGATGGCAGCATTTTTTGGATTCTTCTATGTAGCGGTCATGCTTTCTTATGTATATCAGATCCGTACGCTTGAGAGAGGGTTATATCTTGCCTTTCTTGTATTTTTATGTTCGTGGGGATGCGATACCTGTGCATATTGCGTCGGAATGCTGATCGGAAAGCACAAGATGTCGCCGAAACTCAGTCCGAAAAAATCGGTAGAGGGTGCAGTGGGAGGTGTGGCAGGTGCTGCGCTTCTGACCGCTTTATATTGTTTTATTTTCCGTAGCCCGATGCATCTGGAACGTGGAGAAATTGTAATTCTTGCTGTGATTGCGGCAATTGCCGGACTGATTTCCATGGTAGGGGATCTGACAGCTTCTGCCATCAAAAGAAATTATGATATCAAGGATTACGGAAAGCTGATTCCCGGTCATGGAGGAATTCTCGACCGGTTTGACAGCATGATTATTACTGCACCAATCATTTATTTCCTGGCGCTTCATATGCTGTAAGAGGTGAACGATGAAAAAGATAGCAATTTTGGGATCGACAGGGTCCATTGGAACACAGACACTTTCTGTGATTGAAGAACATGCAGATGATTTTGAAGTGACCGCACTTGCCTGTGGAAACAATATCCGTCTGCTGGAAGAACAAATGCGGAAATTTCGCCCAAAGCTTGTTGCTGTGTGGAGCAAAGAGGCAGCAGCTTCCCTTCGGGTCCGCACGGCGGATCTGGGCATTCCTGTGGAAACCGGAATGGATGGATTACTTGCGGTTGCAACTTATGAAGAGTCGGAAATTTTGGTGACGGCGATTGTCGGGATGCTCGGAATCCGGCCGACCATTGCAGCCATAAAGGCAAAGAAAACGATTGCCCTGGCAAACAAAGAAACGTTAGTTACGGCAGGACATCTCATTATTCCGCTTGCAGCGGAGTACGGAGTGTCTATTCTTCCGGTAGACAGTGAACATAGTGCCATTTTCCAGTCTTTGCAGGGAAACGAAGAAAATCCGATCAGTAAAATCCTTCTTACCGCATCCGGAGGACCGTTCCGGGGCAGAAAGAAGCAGGATCTGCTCCATATACAGGTGGAAGATGCATTAAAGCATCCGAACTGGTCCATGGGACACAAGGTGACCATTGATTCTTCGACACTTGTGAACAAAGGGCTTGAGGTTATGGAAGCAAAATGGCTGTTTGGTGTGGAACTCGAACAGATTGAAGTTGTCGTGCATCCGCAGAGTGTCATTCATTCTGCTGTAGAATATGAGGATGGTGCAGTGATTGCGCAGCTTGGAACGCCGGATATGCGTCTGCCGATTCAGTATGCACTGTATTACCCAAAGCGTAAACATTTATCCGGGAAGCGTCTGGATCTTTTTGCTCTTCGTGACCTTACGTTTGAGCGCCCGGATACGGATACCTTCCGTGGGCTTTCCCTGGCATATGATGCTGCCAGACGGGGAGGAAATATCCCAACGGTTTTTAATGCCGCAAATGAAAAGGCAGTGGCAATGTTTCTGGACAGAAAAATTGCTTATCCGGAAATTACGGAAATGATTGAAGCTGCAATGGAAGAAGTCAGCTATATCGCACATCCGGATTTAGAGCAGATCTTAGAGACAGAGCAGGCAACATATGAATATATAGGGGGCAGGTGGTAAAAAAAATGAAAATTGTATCATTTCTTATCGCATTTGTAATATTTAGTATTGTAATTTTATTTCATGAACTAGGGCATTTTTTGCTTGCAAAGGCAAACGGAATCCGGGTAAATGAATTTTGTTTCGGCCTTGGACCGACTATCTGTGGGATACAAAAAGGCGAAACCAAATACTGCATTAAGGCATTTCCGTTTGGAGGAGCCTGCATGATGGAAGGGGAAGACGAAGATTCGACGGACAATCGTGCATTTGGTAAAAAGCCGGTATGGGGACGTATGAGCGTCGTATTTGCAGGACCTTTTTTTAACTTTATTCTTGCATTTATTTTTGCGTTTATCCTGATGAGCTGTGTGGGATATGATAAGCCGGTTCTTTCCGGGGTAATGGAAGGATATGCCGCAGAAGAGGCAGGTCTTCAGGAAGGGGATGAGATTATCCGGATGAATCATTTTTCGGTTCATTTCAGCAGAGAAATCACTGCATACGGAACATTTCATTCCGGGGAAACCATTAAAGTCACTTATGCAAGGGATGGGCAGAAACATACGACAACACTGGTTCCGAAACTGGATAAAGAGACCGGAAGATATCTGTACGGATTTCAGACCATGGGAAATGTCCGGGTAAAGGGAAACGTGCTCACAAACTTAAAAAACAGTTTTTATGAGGTGCGATACTGGATTTATACCACTATCCAGAGTCTGAAAATGCTTGTGACACGTCAGGTATCTCCAAACGAACTGAGCGGACCGGTCGGTATCGTAAAATCAATCGGAGACACCTATCAGCAGTCTGTAAAAAATGACGGGTATTACTATGCACTTTTGAATATGCTCAACTGGACGATTCTTTTATCTGCGAATCTGGGCGTTATGAATCTGCTGCCGCTTCCGGCACTGGACGGAGGCCGGCTGTTATTTCTGATTATTGAGGCGATCCGCAGAAAGCGGATTGATCCAAACAAAGAAGGCATGGTAAATCTGGTTGGTATTGTATTGTTGTTTGGACTGATGTTTATTGTTATGTTCAATGACATTCGAAAACTATTTATCTAAGAGGCTAGAGGCGTTATGATGGAGAGACATATCACAAAGGAAGTACAGATTGGAAACAGATGGATTGGAGGAAATCATCCGATTGCGATTCAGTCTATGACAAATACAAAGACAGAGGATGTTGCGGCAACGGTGGCACAGATTAAGCAGCTGACAAAAGTCGGTTGTGAAATTATCCGCTGCGCGGTTCCCACCCAGGAGGCAGCTGCGGCGCTGACGGAAATCAAAAAACAGATTACCATCCCGCTGGTTGCGGATATCCATTTTGATTACCGGCTTGCGATTGCAGCCATGGAGCACGGTGCGGATAAAATTCGTATCAATCCCGGAAACATTGGAAGTCGTGAGCGTGTAAAAGCGGTTGTGGATGTGGCAAAAGAGCGCCGGATTCCTATCCGTGTGGGCGTCAACAGCGGATCTTTAGAGAAGGGTCTCGTGGAAAAATACCATGGTGTGACCGCAGAGGGAATTGTGGAGAGCGCAATGGATAAAGTGAAACTGATCGAAGATATGGGCTATGATAATCTTGTGATCAGTATCAAATCCTCGGATGTCATGATGTGTGTCAAAGCACATGAGCTGATCGCAAAACAGACGGATCATCCGCTGCATGTGGGAATCACAGAGGCGGGAACACTGATCAGCGGGAATATCAAATCCGCAATCGGTCTGGGACTGATTTTAAACCAGGGAATCGGGGATACCATCCGTGTTTCTCTGACCGGGGACCCGTTGGAAGAGATTAAATCCGCAAAACTGATTCTTCGTACCCTCGGACTTCGCAAAGGGGGCGTGGAAGTGGTTTCCTGTCCGACCTGCGGAAGAACCCGCATTGATCTGATCGGGCTTGCCAATCAAGTAGAAACGATGGTTTCGGAATTTCCGCTTGATATCAAAGTGGCGGTAATGGGATGTGTGGTAAACGGACCGGGAGAGGCAAAGGAAGCCGATATCGGGATTGCCGGAGGTGTCGGCGAGGGTCTGATTATCAAACATGGAGAAATTTACAAAAAAGTACCGGAAGCAGAACTTCTGCCGGCACTGCGTTATGAATTGGAACATTGGAGTGAAGACTGATGTCAAAAGCATTTCGTGAAGCCTTTCCGACACTGAAACTGGAGGAAGAACTCGAAGGGCTGTTAGATACAACTGAAGTGACAAAAATAAGTGCGAATCATGAACATACTCATATTCGCATTTATTTGCGTGCAAAAAGACTTATTTTCAAAAAAAACATATGGAAACTTGAAAAAGCGATTACCGAACAGATTTTTCAGAACCGGGCCATACAGGTAAAGATCATAGAGTCTTATGAGCTTTCCGAACAGTATACCCCGAAGTCTCTGATAGAGGTGTATAAGGACAGTATTTTAGATGAACTGAATGCCTACAGTGTGCTCGAATACAATCTGTTGCGGACGGCGGACATGGAATTTCCGGAAGAGGACCGTCTGATTCTGACGATGGATGAGACTATTATTGCCAAAACCCGTACGGATGAGATTATCGAATTTTTAGAGAAAGTGATCTGTGAGCGCTGTGGAATGAATCTGAAAATATTTCCACAATACCGGAAACCGCAGGAGAGCAAATACCGGAAAAATTCCGAAGAACAGATCCGGCAGGAAGTGGCAGGAATTGTTGCGCGGACGAAGCTGGTTATGGAAGGAAAATCCCAGGAAACGGAAGAAAAAGAGAAAACTGTCGAAACAGAAGAAAAAACAAAGACAATTGCAAAAACGGCAGGAAATCGTGCAGACACTTCAAAAAATGGTACAAATTATGCAAAACCAAAGCAGAAGTTTGAAAAGCGGGGAGAGTTCCGCCGGAAATTCGAGTCGGATAACGGCAAAAAATCCATGAATCCGGATGTAATATACGGAAGAGACTTCGAAGAAGAGAGCATGGAGATTGAGAAGATTGACGGACCGATCGGAGAGGTTGTGATCCGCGGAAAGATTCTGTCGGTAGATACCCGTGAGATCCGCAATGAAAAGACCATCATTATTTTTTCCGTGACGGATTTTACCGATACGATTGTTCTTAAAATTTTTGCGAGAAATGATGATGTACCGGAGCTGTTAAAAGAAATCAGCGGGGGAAAGTTTGTGCGTGTCAAAGGTGTTGCAACCATTGATAAGTTCGACAGTGAACTTACCATCGGTTCTATCGTCGGAATCAAGAAATGTGCCGATTTTACAACGGTCCGTATGGATACCAGCGTAGAAAAACGCGTAGAGCTGCACTGCCATACCAAAATGAGTGATATGGATGGCGTTTCAGATGTCAAGGATATTGTCAAGCGTGCAATGAAATGGGGGCATAAGGCGATTGCCATTACCGATCACGGGGATGTGCAGGCGTTCCCGGATGCCAATCATACCGTACCGTCCGATTCGGATTTTAAAGTCATTTACGGCGTGGAGGCATATCTGGTCGATGATTTAAAGGGGATGGTGACGGACAGCCAGAACCAGGATCTGGATGCAGATTATGTGGTATTTGATTTGGAGACAACCGGATTTAGTCCGGAGACCAACCGCATTATAGAGATCGGGGCGGTGAAGGTGCAGAACGGAAAGATCGTGGACAAATTCTCAACGTTTGTCAATCCACAAGTGCCGATTCCGTTTCGGATTGAGCAGCTGACGTCGATCAATGATTCCATGGTGATTGATGCACCTGTCATTGCAGACATTCTTCCGGAATTTATGAAATTCTGCGAGGGATGTGTTATGGTTGCCCATAATGCCGATTTCGATATGAGTTTTATCAAGAAAAACTGCCAGAGGCTGGATATTCCATGCAAGCCGACGATTGTGGATACGGTTGCCCTGGCGCGTGTCCTGCTTCCGAATCTGAACCGTTTTAAGCTGGATACGGTTGCAAAAGCGCTGGGAGTATCCTTGGAAAATCACCATCGTGCAGTGGATGATGCCGGATGTACGGCAGAGATTTTTGTGAAGTTTATTGAGATGCTCCGGGAGCGCGGTATGTCTACCCTGGACGAAGTGAATGCAATGGGAACCTCATCGGTGCAGAATGTACAAAAGATGCCGACTTATCATGCGATCATTCTTGCCACCTGCGATCAGGGGCGGACAAACCTGTATAAGCTGATTTCGCTGGCGCATATCAAATATTATCACCGGCGTCCGAGGATTCCGAAGAGTGAATTTATCAGGTACCGGGATGGACTTCTGATCGGGTCTGCCTGCGAAGCGGGAGAGTTGTACCGGGCAATTTTAAATGGCCGTCCGGAGGAAGAAATTTCTAGACTGGTAAACTTTTATGATTATCTGGAAATCCAGCCGCTCGGAAACAATGCATTCCTTGTAAGAGATGAAGATTCTCCGGTTGCGTCCAATGACGATCTGATTGAGATCAATAAAAAGATTGTCCGGCTCGGTGAACAGTTCCATAAGCCGGTGGTGGCAACTTGTGATGTGCATTTTTTAGATCCGGAGGATGAAATTTACCGGAGAATTATCATGGCAGGGCAGGGATTTAAAGATGCGGATGAGCAGGCTCCCCTTTTTCTGCGGACGACGGAAGAGATGCTGAAAGAATTTGCCTATCTTGGAAGTGAAAAAGCAGAAGAGGTTGTTATTACAAACACAAACCGGATTGCGGATATGTGCGAAAAAATTTCTCCCGTTCGTCCGGATAAGTGTCCGCCGGTCATTGAAAATTCGGATCAGATGCTGCGTGACATCTGTTACAACAAAGCACATAAAATGTATGGAGATCCACTGCCGGAAATTGTGCAGGAACGTTTAGACCGGGAATTAAATTCTATTATCAGCAATGGGTATGCTGTGATGTATATCATTGCGCAGAAGCTGGTTTGGAAATCCAACGAAGACGGCTACCTGGTCGGATCGCGTGGATCGGTCGGAAGTTCTTTCGTTGCGACAATGTCCGGTATTACGGAGGTGAACCCGCTGCATGCGCATTATCTGTGCAAACATTGCCAGTACAGCGATTTTGATTCGGATCTGGTAAAATCTTTTTCCGGCCGAAGCGGATGTGATATGCCGGATAAGCTCTGTCCGCGCTGCGGAAAACCGCTTTCCAAAGAAGGGTTTGATATTCCGTTTGAGACGTTCCTGGGATTTAAGGGAAATAAAGAGCCGGATATCGACCTGAACTTTTCCGGAGAGTACCAGAGTAAGGCACATAAATACACCGAAGTTATCTTCGGGGAGGGACAGACCTTTAAGGCAGGAACGATCGGTACGCTGGCGGATAAGACGGCATTCGGTTATGTCAAAAATTATTATGAAGAGCGCGGCGTACATAAGAGAAACTGTGAAATTGACCGGATCGTACTTGGATGTGTCGGGGTGCGTCGTACTACGGGACAGCATCCGGGTGGTATCGTTGTTCTTCCGATGGGGGAACAGATTTATACATTTACCCCGGTTCAGCATCCGGCAAATGATATGACGGTCGATATTACGACCACACATTTTGATTATCACTCGATTGACCATAATCTTTTAAAACTTGACATTCTCGGACACGATGATCCTACCATGATCCGTATGCTGCAGGATCTGACGGGAGTAGATCCGACGCAGATCCCGCTGGATGATAAGGCTGTCATGTCGCTGTTTCAGGATACTTCCGCACTTGGCATCACGCCGGATGATCTGGTGAACTGTCAGCTGGGAGCATTGGGTATCCCGGAGTTTGGTACAGACTTTGCCATGGGCATGTTAATAGACACACAGCCAAAAGAATTTTCGGATCTGGTGCGTATTGCAGGGCTGTCCCATGGTACGGACGTATGGCTTGGCAATGCACAGACACTGATTCAGGAAAAGAAGGCAACGATTTCTACCGCCATCTGTACAAGGGATGATATCATGATCTATCTGATCAGTATGGGACTGGATTCCGAGGAATCGTTTAAGATTATGGAGAATGTCCGGAAGGGAATTGTGGCAAAAGGAAAATGTGACAAATGGCCGGAATGGAAGCAGGATATGATCGATCACAATGTACCGGACTGGTATATCTGGTCCTGTGAGAAGATTAAGTACATGTTCCCGAAAGCCCATGCAGCCGCGTATGTTATGATGGCATGGCGCATTGCCTACTGTAAAGTGTTTTATCCGCTGGCTTACTATGCAGCATATTTTTCTATCCGTGCGACCGCGTTCAGTTATGAGCTGATGTGTCAGGGAAAAGAAAAACTGGAAGGATATATGCATGAGTACGAAAAGCGCAAGGACGAGCTCTCCAAAAAAGAGCAGGATACCTACAAAGATATGCGTCTGGTACAGGAAATGTATGCCAGAGGATTTGAATTTCTTCCGCTGGATATCTATAAGTCAGAACCGCATCATTTTCAGATTGTGGATGGAAAACTGCTGCCGGCGCTCAATACGATTGACGGACTTGGCGATAATGCGGCAGTTGCGATTGCAGAAGCGGCAAAAGACGGAATTTTTCTGTCCAAAGATGATTTTAGGGAACGGACAAAAGTATCAAAGACAACAATAGAACTGATGAGTGATCTGGGATTGTTTGGCGATATGCCGGAATCCAATCAGCTTTCCCTGTTTGATTTTGGCGCGTAATGTTATGGAAGTTTTGAAAAACAAAAGAGGAGGAACCGCATGTTTGGGTTCCTCCTCTTTTACAGTCTTATAAATTTATTTTTTGATAACGCCGGGATGGAAAGCGGTGAGTGTTCCCGGATGATCGGTCGGTGTACAGAACATTTCTTTTGTCTTAAAATCGGTAAAATAGATGTAACTGGAAGTGACGTTGATATTGGAGTAATTGCCCTGTGCCAGTTCCTGATATCCACTGCCGTCATTTTTGATCATACAAAGGGCCGGATGGTCTTCGGAATAGCGCTGATAAAAAATACTGCTTCCGTATACATTGTAGAGATCCAGACTGTCCTTGGTAAGTGTAACCGGATGACCGGATTTCATATTGGTATGTACCAGGGCGTTGTTCTGATCCACATCCATATAATAGACATTGTCATCACTGGTTACGATCGGTTTAAAAGAATTACATTCATAGACTTTGCTTAAACTGTCACTGGCGGTATCCAGCTGATAGATGGCACCGTCACTTTCGGTTCCGCTGGTATAAATATACTGACCCAGCGTGCTGCATGTAAAAATGTAAGGCGAATATACTTTTTTGCGTCCTTCGCCATCGATTCCGATCTTGTAAAGCGTTGTAGCATCCTTGTCATCATAGTGCAGATAATAAATGTAGTTTCCGACAAGCGAGGCATACAGGCAGGGATCTTTGTCTAAAATTTTAGTGTTTTCTCCATTCTGGTCAATTCTGCACAGACTGTTTCTTGCGTAGGAGAAGAAATCAAATCCGGTTCCATTATTTTCATTATTGCGTACATAGTATACATAATGGTCATCGGCGTTGATATACATGACACGGTCATAACTGAGTTTTTTCAGATGATTGCCGTTTGTATCCATGGAATACAGCCGGTAATCGTCATCCGGATTGGCAAAATAAACGGTTCCGTTTTTTTCACAAAACAAGCCGGCATTGTAAAGGTTTCCGGCAGTATTTCCGTTGACATAGCTTGTGTTGTATTTGATCTTACTTTTCTGATGGCTGTAAAAGCCCAGTCCTGCAAATACTACGACCAGAACAGCAATTATAATTATGGGCAAACGTTTTTTCATAATATCGAGTCCTCCTTGGTAAGTTGTATCTTGCCTTTTATACCTTTGTGTTATAAAATTTTATCATAAATCATGAAGGAGCGCTATATGAAAGATTTACTAGATATCCGAAAAGATATTGATAAAATTGACGAACAGATCGTAAAACTCTATGAGGAACGGATGAAACTGACCTCGGATGTGGCTGAATACAAAATAAATACCGGGAAGCAGGTTTTTGACAAAGAGAGGGAGGAATCCAAGCTGGCAACGCTGCAGAAAAAAGCGGAAAGTGATTTTACCAGACACGGAATCCGTGAACTTTTTGAGCAGATCATGGCGATGAGCCGTAAGAAACAGTATAAACTGCTGACGGAGCATGGAATTATGCCTCCGCAGGAGTTTGAGCCGATTCACACGCTGGATTATTCCAATGCAAGGATTGTTTTTCAGGGACTCGAAGGTGCCTACAGCCAGCTTGCCATGGAACAGTTTTTTGGAGAAAACTGCAATAATTTCCATGTGGAGAGCTGGAAAGATGCCATGGAGGCCATTAAGAACGGGGAAGCGGATTATGCGGTACTCCCGATCGAGAATTCTTCGGCAGGAATTGTCTCGGAAAATTATGATCTTCTGGTGGAATATGATAATTATATTGTCGGGGAGCAGATCATCCGTATTGATCATGCACTTTTAGGACTGGAAGATGCAGATGAGAGAGATATCCGTACCGTGTATTCGCACAAACAGTCACTGATGCAGTGCAGTGAATTTCTGGACAGTCATGCGGACTGGGAAAAATTCAGTGTCAGCAATAATGCCGTTGCAGCCAAGAAGGTCAAAGAGGATGGGGAGATTTCCCAGGCGGCGATTGCCAGTGCAAAAAATGCCCAGATTTATGGGTTGAAAGTATTACGCAATTCCATTCAGAATAATAAAAATAATTCGACCCGGTTTATTGTTGTGACAGGGAAAAAAGTATATACCGATCAGGCAGACCGGATCAGCATCTGTTTTGAGATCAATCACGAAAGCGGTGCTTTATATCATGCACTGTCGCATTTTATTTATAATGGACTGAATATGACAAATATCCAGTCACGTCCGTTACAGAATAAAAACTGGGAATATCGTTTCTTTGTTGATTTTGAGGGAAGATTTGAGGATCATGCAGTGCAGAATGCGCTGCGCGGACTTCGGGAGGAAACAATTGCATTCCGGATTCTTGGTACGTATTAGTCAGAATTGGTGAAAGAAGGTGGGCGAATGGCAATTCACACATTTGCAGCAATTTATATTGGCACATACGATGTGAGCCTGAAGGTATTTGAGTTTACAAACAGAAAAAAGTTTCATGAGGTGGATCACATCCGGTCCCGGCAGGAACTGGGGAAAGGTGCTTACGGCACCGGGACAATCGGATATGAGCAGGTGGAAGAACTCTGTGAAACACTGGCGCAGTTTAAAGAGATCATGGAAAGCTACAAGGTAGACAGTTATGAAGTCTGTGCCGCAGCCGCACTCCGGGATACCACAAATGAGATATTTGTCCTTGACCAGATTTATCTTAGAACCGGATTCCGGGTAAAGGTGTTAAGTAACTCGGAACACCGTTTTATCAGTTATAAAGCGGTGGCTGGCAGTCCGGTGTTTGAGGAGATGATAAAGACGAGTGCAGCAGTCGTGGATGTCGGCGGGGCGAGTGTGCAGATCACATTATTCCGTGACGGGAAAATGATCACGACACAACACATGGAAACAGGCATTATGCGCCTGCGGAATCTGCTTGGAGACCGCGGATATTCCCTGAAAATGTATGAAAACCAGATTGAGGAATATGTCAATAAAAAACTCGAGGGATTCCGTGCCATGTATATGAATACGCCGGTGGATTATCTGATCCTGATCAGTGACTATGCCGACGGCCTGGTCAAAAAGATTGAGGGAAAAGGCGGAAAAAGCCGGCAGGTAAAGCTGGATAAATTCTCTAAATTTATCGATAAACTGCTCAAAAAAACACTGGAGGAAATTACAGCGGAACTGAATCTTTCGGATGAGAGGGAACCGTTAATTATTCCGGCACTTGTGCTGTATAAAATGATGGCACAGAATGTGAATCCGAAAGAGGTATGGGTTCCGGGCGCAAATATTCAGGATGGTATGGCATTTGATTATGCACAGCACAATAAACTGCTGGCATCGACACATGATTTTGATGCGGATGTCATTTCGGCGGCCACATTTTTATCGGAGCATTACCACAGTTTTTCTCCACACATTCAGACACTTTCCAAGCTATCCATTAAGATTTTTGATGCGATGAAACAGGAACACGGACTTGGAAAGCGGGCGCGTCTGCTGCTTCAGGTGGCTACAATCCTGCATGACTGTGGAAAGTATGTCAGCTTTGCGGAAGCGTCGGAGAGTACGTATCATATTATCATGTCCTCAGAGATTATCGGTCTGACCCATCAGGAGCGGGAGATTGTTGCACAGATCGTGCGTTACAATACCCTTCCTCTGGACCCGTATGAGGAAGTCGCCGATGTGCTGAGTCAGGAAGAGTATCTTTGCGTGGCAAAACTTTCGGCAATTCTTCGTGTGGCAAATGCGCTGGATCAGAGTCATAAACAGAAGTTTAAAAATATCCGGATCGCGGTAAGGGAGAGAAAACTCGTGATTACGGTCGAGGCATTTGAGGATATTGCACTGGAACAGGCATTGTTTGACGCAAAGACCTCTTATTTTGAAAATGTATACAGCATGAAACCTGTTTTAAAAGAGAAGCGTATTTATAACTATTAGATCGGAGGGCTTTTATGGACACAAAAATAGATTTTAAAGATCCGGCATATTATGAAAACCGTGAACTCAGCTGGATTAAGTTTGACCAGCGTGTATTAAGTGAAGCAAGGGATAAATCCATTCCGCTTTTGGAGCGGTTGAAATTTGTCAGTATTACTTCTTCCAATCTGGATGAATTTTTTATGGTAAGGGTGGCATCCTTAAAGGATATGGTACATGCAAAATATAAAAAGCGTGATATCGCCGGAATGACCGCAACGGAGCAGCTTTCCGCCATCAATAAACAGGCGCGGGAACTGGTCAATATCCAGTACAGTACATTCAGCCGTTCCCTGATGCCGCTTCTGCGCAAAGAAGGAATATATCTTCTGGATGCACATGAGGATCTGAATGAGGAACAGGCGCGTTTTGTGGATCGCTATTTTATGGAAAATGTATATCCGGTACTCACCCCGATGGCGGTGGATGCATCGCGTCCGTTCCCGCTGATCCGCAATAAAACGCTGAATATTGCAGCACTTTTGACCGGAAAGAAAACGGAGGATGAGACCGTGTTTGCGACCGTGCAGGTGCCAAGTGTTCTGCCGCGTCTGGTACAGATTCCAAGCGAAGGGGAGACAAAATCGTTTATTCTCCTTGAGCAGATCATAGAACGCAACATCGGCATATTGTTTTCCAATTACAAGGTATTGTGTGCATATCCGTACCGGATCATGCGAAATGCAGATCTGACAATTGATGAGGATGAGGCATCAGATTTGCTGAAAGAGATTGAAAACAAATTAAAGATGCGTCAGTGGGGAGAAGTTATCCGTCTGGAAATTGAAGAGAAGGTAGACAAAAAACTTCTGAAATTTTTAAAGACGGAGCTGAAAGTATCGGATGAGGATATTTTTCAGATTGCAGGACCGATTGATCTGACTTTTTTAATGAAAATGTATGGGATTGACGGATATGACCATCTCCGCTATAAACCGTATACGCCGCAGCAGGTGCCGGAAATTACACCGGGAAGTGACATTTTTGCCGCAATCCGCAAAGGGGATATTTTTCTGCATCATCCATACGAAACCTTTGATCCGGTTGTGGATTTCATCCGGCAGGCATCCAAAGATCCGGATGTCCTGGCGATTAAACAGACACTGTATCGTGTCAGCGGAAATTCCCCGATTATCAGCAGTCTGGCACAGGCAGCGGAAAACGGCAAGCAGGTGTCGGTTCTGGTTGAGCTGAAAGCCCGTTTCGATGAGGAGCACAACATTGTATGGGCGAAAAAACTGGAACAGGCAGGCTGTCATGTGATCTATGGTCTCGTTGGTCTTAAAACACACAGCAAGATCGCACTGGTGGTCCGCCGGGAGGAGGATGGAATCCGTCGCTATGTCCATCTGGGAACCGGAAACTATAACGATTCGACGGCAAAATTATATACGGACTGTGGAATCTTTACCTGCAAAAAGTCAATCGGGGAGGATGCCACAGCGGTGTTTAATATGTTATCCGGATATTCCGAACCGCTGGCATGGAATGAGCTGGTGCTGGCACCATACTGGCTGCGGGATAAATTTTTGCGCCTGATCGGCAGGGAAACGAAAAATGCACGGCAGGGTAGAGAAGCCCGTATCGTGGCAAAAATGAATTCCCTCTGTGATCCAGGCATTATTGCGGCGCTGTATGAGGCATCTGCAAGCGGTGTAAAGATTGATCTGATCGTGCGCGGAATCTGCTGTCTGCGCGTCGGAATTCCGGGAGTGAGTGAAAATATTTCCGTGCGTTCCATTGTGGGAAATTTCCTAGAGCACAGCCGTATTTTCTATTTTTATAATGACGGCAATCCGGAAGTATTTATGGGAAGTGCGGACTGGATGCCGCGAAATCTTGACCGGCGTGTAGAGATTGTTTTCCCGGTGATTGAGGAGGAACTCAAAGAAAAAGCACTGCATATTCTGCATGTGGAACTGGAAGATAATGTGAAAGCGCGTGTGATGCAGCCGGATGGTACGTATGAAAAACTTGACAAGCGGGGCAAGGTCCTGATAAACTCACAGGAGCAGTTTTGTGCGGAGGCAAAAGCAGCAGTGCCGGATCAGAATCCGGGAAACAACCAGCGGCTGTTTATTCCGGCAGAACCGGCGGAATAAATTTACAGAAAACAGTTGACAATACCGTAATCAGGTGGTATAGTCAAATGGTTGTTAAGAAACAAGTAGAGTATCCACTCTCACCTAAGCGCAATCGGGCGACTTAGTGTTCATACTTTTAGCATGTTATATGAATGTTAGATGTAATAGTGGATAGTCTGCCTATCCACTATTTTTATTGGAGGTACAAAACCATTAGCGAATTAATGATTAACGAACAGATCAGAGACAGAGAGGTTCGTCTGATCGGACCGGATGGCGAGCAGATTGGTGTTGTCTCATCCAGAGAGGCACAGAAAATTGCAGATGAAGCCGGTCTTGACCTTGTCAAGATTGCTCCGAATGCAAAGCCGCCTGTATGCAAGGTAATTGATTACGGTAAGTATCGTTATGATCTTGCACGTAAGGAAAAGGATGCAAAGAAGAAGCAGAAGACAGTGGAATTAAAAGAAATCCGCCTGTCACCAAACATTGACACCAATGATTTGAACACCAAGATGAACGCTGCAAAGAAGTTCCTCGCAAAAGGCAATAAAGTCAAGATCACACTTCGTTTTCGTGGTCGCGAGATGGCACATATGAACAGCAGTAAGCACATCTTAGATGATCTTGCTGAGCAGCTTTCCGATATTGCAGTAGTGGAAAAAGCACCGAAGATCGAGGGAAGAAGCATCGGTATGGTGTTGGCAGAGAAAAGATAACATTTATTAAGGAGGAATACACAATGCCAAAAATTAAGACAAACAGAGCAGCAGCAAAGCGTTTCAAAGCAACCGGAACCGGAAAGTTAAAGAGAAACAAGGCTTACAGAAGACATATCTTAACAAAGAAAACAACAAAGAATAAGAGAAATCTCAGAAAAGCAGCAATGATGGATCAGACAAACATCAAGAACATGAAGAAGATTTTACCATACATCTAAGATTTGTTAAGGAGGATATAGGAAATGGCAAGAGTTAAAGGCGGATTAGGCGCTAAGAAAAGACATAACAGAACTTTAAAGTTAGCAAAGGGATACAGAGGAGCTCGTTCCAAGCAGTATCGTGTAGCTAAGCAGTCCGTAATGAGAGCCTTAACAAGTTCTTATTCTGGACGTAAAGAGAGAAAGAGACAGTTCCGTCAGTTATGGATTGCTCGTATCAACGCAGCAGCTCGTATGAACGGACTTTCTTACAGCCAGTTCATGCACGGATTAAAGGTAGCTGGAGCTGATTTAAACCGTAAGGTATTAGCTGACATGGCTGTTACAGATGCAGCAGGTTTTGCAAAGCTTGCAGAAGTTGCAAAGAAAGCATTAGCTTAGTCATCGGAAAAATGTTGGGTAGAAAACTCCGGACAAGTTGTTTGTCCGGAGTTTTTTGAAAAATATACGGGGAAAGGTATTGGAAACAATGGAAAAAAGAGAACAGCTCGGAAGCAGACTTGGGTTTATTATGCTCTCGGCAGGATGTGCAATCGGATGCGGAAATGTATGGAAGTTTCCCTGGATGTGCGGACAAAACGGCGGTGGCAGTTTCATGCTTGTCTATGTGATCTGTCTGCTCATTTTAGGGCTTCCGGCAATGGTGATGGAACTTTCCGTAGGACGTGCGGCACAGACAAGTCCCTTGTATATGTATGAGAAACTTTCCGGAAAACGCAAATGGAAAATTCCGGGGATTGTGTGTCTGATTGGAAATATTGCACTGATCGCGTTTTATTCCGTTGTTGCAGGCTGGATTATTTATTATTTTGTGAAGTTTCTTACCGGTCAGAATGCGGATTTGGGATTTGAAAAAATGATCACAACACCATCCGTAAATGTTGGTTACCTGTTGATCACGGTTGTGATTACATTTGTGATTTTGAGTTTCCGGCTGCAGGGAGGCCTTGAACGCATTACCAAATATATGATGTCGGCGCTTCTGGTGCTGATGCTGGTGTTGGCGATCCACAGTTTTACGCTTTCCGGCGCAAAGGATGGGCTGGCTTTTTATCTGATTCCGGATCTTTCCAAAATATCAGGTACAATGATTGTAAAAGCAATGAATCAGGCGTTTTTCACGTTGTCGGTCGGTATGGGTGGCATGGCGATCTTTGGAAGCTACATCGGGAAAGAGCGTTCCCTTTTGGGAGAATCCGTAAATATCATTGTTTTAGATACGTTTGTAGCAGTTGTTGCAGGCATGATTATGTTTCCTGCCTGCGATACCTATAATCTTGAAGTGACTGCGGGACCAAGCCTTTTGTTTGATACGATGGCGAGTGTGTTTAACCATATGCAGGGCGGACGCTGGTGGGGTGCGCTGTTTTTCCTGTTCATGGTGTTTGCTGCCATGTCAACGGTATTTGGAGTATGTGAGAATCTGCTTGCCATGATCCGGGAGCTGACGGGCTGGTCACGTCCGGTGGGATGTATTGTCTGCGGGATTGGGACGTTTCTTGTGGCATTGCCAACGGCGCTGGGGTACAGTCTGATTCGTTTTCAGCCGTTTGCAAAAGGCACGGCATGGCTGGATTTGTGGGATTTTATTGTGTCTAACAATGCGATGCCGCTCGGCTCACTGATACTGGCGCTGTTTTGCTGTACACGCCGGGGATGGGGGTGGAACAATTTCCTGCAGGAGGCCAATGCGGGAAAAGGCTTAAAAATCAAGGCATGGATGAAACCGCTGTTCTGTTATTTTGTGCCTGTAGGGATTTTATTTATTTATATTTATGGAATGTTCACGTTTCCGTGGCATTAGAAGAAAAGAGGGGCAAAAATTATTCTGTCCCTCTTATTTTTATGCGATAAGCTTTGGGAGAGGCCCCTTTTTTCTTATGAAAGGTTTTTGAAAAATACAGCCCATTATCAAATCCGACGGAATTTGCAATGGCGGTGATCGAAAGATTTGAGTGTTCCAACAGATAGCATGCCTGTTTCATGCGAAAATCCGTGAGGTATTCTTTTGGGGACTGCTGCAGCACCAGTTCAAAGGAACGGAACAGATGGCTGCGGCTTAAACCGACGTAGGCGGCAATATCTTCCACTGTGATCGGGTAGGAGTAATTGGCGCTGATATATTCGATACTTTTCTGGACGTAGGTTGCGGCTGTCAGCTGCGTTTCTTTTTGGGTGGAAGATTTTAGAAAGAGCGCCAGCGTGGTATAGAGCCGGCCGGTCATTTCAACGGCATGTTCAAATCCGTTTCCTCTGGCATCATAGATATGCAGAAGCTGACGTTTGACTTCTTCGCCGTTGGGAACTGCATGAATACATGGATGTTTGCGGGAAAAATCGGTTGCCTGCAGAATTGTGGCAGCGTCACTTCCGGTAAATCCGACCCATGCATATTCCCATGGCGTTTTTGCATCGGCACGGTAGATGATCTCCGTATTCGGATACACAAGAAAGGCATCTTCGGCAGAAAGAAAATGGGTTTCGTTGTTGACTTCGTATGTGCCTTTTCCCGAGATCACATAGTGAATCAGGTAGTGGTCGCGGATTCCGGGTCCCCACTGATAGCCGGCATCGCATAGCTGGTATCCGACATTATAGACAGACAGGGAAACAAGTTCTTTTGCAGTTGCTTTGTAGGAATTTTTATATTGATCATTCATTGGAAATGCTCCTTACACGATTCTAGTATTGAGTTTATACGTTTTTTTATGCACATGCAACATTTTTACATGTTTTTTCTACATTTGGTTCTGTACATTAAGAGCCGGGAGCGATAGAATAGGGGTATCAGAAGAAAACAAAAGCACAGAAAGGGAGAGTGGAATTATGGCAATTTTAGTTACTGGTGGAGCAGGCTATATCGGAAGTCATACCTGTGTGGAACTGCAGAATGCGGGATATGATGTCGTTGTTCTGGATAATCTGTCAAACGCTTCAGAAAAGTCACTGGATCGTGTGGAGGCACTGACCGGAAAGAAAGTTACATTTTATAAAGGAGATATCCTTGATCGTGACATCTTAAATAAAATTTTTGCAGAGCAGAAGATTGACAGCTGTATTCATTTTGCAGGACTGAAGGCTGTCGGAGAGTCTGTGGCAAAGCCTTGGGAGTATTACAATAACAACATTGCAGGAACTTTAACACTGGTTGATGTGATGCGTCAGAACGGATGCAAGAACATCATTTTCTCTTCATCTGCAACCGTATACGGCGATCCGGCAGAAATTCCGATTACCGAGAACTGCCCGAAGGGACAGTGTACCAATCCTTACGGATGGACAAAGTCCATGCTGGAGCAGATTTTATCAGATATCTACAAGGCAGATAATGAGTGGAATGTGATCCTGCTTCGCTACTTCAATCCAATCGGAGCACATCCAAGCGGAACCATGGGGGAGAATCCAAACGGCATCCCGAACAACCTGATGCCTTACATTACACAGGTTGCAGTTGGCAAGTTAAAAGAACTCGGTGTATTCGGAAACGATTATGATACTCCGGATGGAACCGGTGTGCGCGATTATATCCACGTTGTTGATCTGGCAAACGGACATGTAAAGGCATTAAAGAAGATCGAAGAGAACGCCGGACTTTGCATTTACAACCTTGGTACCGGACACGGCTACAGCGTGCTTGATATCGTAAAGAATTTTGAGGAAGCAAACGGCATTAAGATTCCATACAGCATCAAGCCTCGCCGTCCTGGCGATATTGCAACCTGTTACTGTGACCCGGGTAAGGCAGAACGTGAACTTGGCTGGAAAGCGCAGTACGGAATTAAGGAAATGTGTGCGGATTCCTGGAGATGGCAGAAGAACAATCCAAACGGTTATGAGGATTAATTAAAAAAGAGGGAAAAGTCTTATTTTCGAATTTGTTTGAATATTTTTGAAAAATATGAAAAATATGCTTGACGAAGCGTGGGGTGTATGCTATTATAATACACGGTTCGTTGGTCAAGCGGTTAAGACGCCGCCCTCTCACGGCGGAAACACGGGTTCGATTCCCGTACGGACTGCTGAGTTATAAATCCAGTGTTTATACAGATTCTTAGGAAGCTGTTGTAGGCACTGGATTTTTTGTTTTCTTATATGGTCATATATGAAACCGAAACGTCGGGTTAGAATGTCGAAACAAGATTACCTATGAGATAACGGGGATAAAAGTTATGCACTTAGTAAAACTGGAAGAGATTCCTGGTGCTAAAGAAGAATTGAAAAAAATTCGCAAACGATTCTACGATTGGATGAAAGATCCTTCTGCATTTTCAGAGTAATTCACAAAATACCCAAGAAACCTTGCAAAACAGGGCATTTCTTGTCAGCAGGAGGTATATTATGACATCAATTCGTGTTTTATTCGTATGCCACGGCATGGCTATGGAAAGTCAGTAAAATCAAGGCTTTAGGGGGAATTACTTGGGTATATCGTGGCAAGTGTAGTAGTAAGGGACTACGGTAATACTACGAATGAGGGAATGCAAACAAGCCGATGTAGAAGTACAAATTTTAACGGTAGTAGCAATCGTTAGAATGTAAGGGCTATCGTTATATAGTGTGCAATCGTTGAAATGTTCAGCAGTATCGTGTAAAATGAATATCTAATTGGATATGAACATATAATATTAATGCAGCCATAAGCTGCGATTTGAACTTATTTTGACATTGACAAGCGGCTCATTTGGATGTATATTTTAAGTACAGTAAGAGATTACTGCAAATGTTTGTTGCTACTCGATATGCAACTCAAACAAGGTCGAGTTCAAATGTTTGTCGCTACTCGATATGCGACTTAGAAAAGGTCGAGTTCAAATATTTTGAGGTTCCATTCGAGAGGATGGGGCCTCTTTTTAACGATAGGAGAAGAAATGGAAATAGGACATTTTTATTATATTGATGATCAGTACTTTAAGGATTTTCCAGATCCTTATTTGATGCAGAATAAGGAAAAAGTAAATGGACAGTTGCATGACAGACCATGTTTTTACGCATTCCAGGATAGTAATACTCAGCTATTTTGGATGATTCCGTTTTCGTCACAGGTTTCTAAATTTAAGGGGATTTATAATAAGAAAATGCAAAAGTACCATAGGTGCGATACAATTGTTTTTGGAGAAGTACTTGGTCATGAGAAGGCTTTTTTGATTCAAAATATGTGTCCGATTACAGAAAAATATATGAAAAATGAGTATTTGGACTCTGCTGCCAATATACCAGTTCGTGTTGATGGTAGATTGGAAAAGGAATTGAAGGATAAGGCAGGGAAAGTATTAGCGTTGCAGAGAAAGGGCGCAAAGCTGATTTTTCCAGATGTCCTTAGTATAGAACAGGAATTATTATAATAGATGGAAATATCTATCGAATATAGAGACAGTCTGTCTGATCAAAATCAGGATAAGGACAAGTATTCGTTGGTACTTGCCAATCCACCTTTTAAGGGAAGTCTGGATGCAGAGTCAGTTTCCGGAGATTTGCTTAAGGTATGTAAGACAAAGAAAACAGAATTATTATTCCTTACCTTGTTCCTTCGTATCTTAAAGATTGGTGGAAGATGTGCTTGTATTGTACCGGATGGAGTGCTTTTTGGATCTTCTAAAGCGCATAAGGATATCAGAACAGAGATTGTAGAAAATCAGAGATTGGAGGCTGTTATTTCCATGCCTTCCGGTGTGTTTAAACCATATGCCGGTGTATCTACCGCTATTCTGGTATTTACTAAAACAGAGCATGGTGGAACGGATAATGTGTGGTTCTATGATATGAAGGCTGATGGCTTCAGTCTTGATGATAAGAGAGCTGCTGTGTCTGAAAATGATATCACTGATATCATCAAGAGATTTAAGAATCGTGAGCAGGAAATTGATAGAAAACGTACCGAAGTAGAGTACCGCGCTCTAATATATCAAACTCAAACCTATAGAAAGTGCCTGTATCTGTTGAAGAGAATGTTGTCAACTCTTCATCAGTAAAGGTGACAGAAAAGATAAGTGGTGTAGATAAAAAATGAGCTCTATACCATTATAAACTGTGTTGGAAAAATGAACCATCATATATCCATCTTGCGCTTGTACACTTTTATGGCAACAAAAATGGTGAGAATATTTACAAGGCTTTGAAAAAAGAGAAATTCGAAGCACCTGCGGTTCGATGGAAGAAAGATACTAAACTAAAGAAATTTATTGAACTTATCTTGATTCACACGAATACAGCTAATATTGATGTTCCAGAATCGTTTTCAGGGTATCTAGCAAATAACATAGTAGGCGATAAGAAGTCTATGAGTGCTAAAATCACAAAGCAATATCCAAAGAATGGAACGCAACTTAACAAGATATTCAAGCCATTTTATAAGACACTTGCAAAAATAAAGAAATAACAAGAAAGAGGCCAGAACGATAAAGGATGGCACGATATCGCCTAAGTCGAAGGCAAGTTCTTCTAACTCTGGCAATATAAAGATAAAAATATGAAAAAAGTATTTGACAAAGAGTATTGTGTATGATAGTATAATACACGGTTCGTTGGTCAAGCGGTTAAGACGCCGCCCTCTCACGGCGGAAACACGGGTTCGATTCCCGTACGGACTGTTACTATTATAAATATAATAGCCCAACCCGAAAAAATGTTGTCGTATGACAGCATTTTTTTTATTTAATCATAGGAAATTCCTTCCTATGATTAAATAACGCTCCGCGAGCTGCGCATCCTCGCGGAAATAAAGTTTATGATGGAGAAACGGCGGCAGAGGCTTTGGAAAATGTGGAAACAGTTATTTCCGAATGGATAGAGACGGCAAAGGCTATTGGGCGGGAAATTCCAGTGCCAAAAGGAAAATTGATGTACGCATAATGAAAAATCCAGTGTTTTCATGGAATCGTCCGTGAAAACACTGGATTTTTTACGAAATAAACTTCTTTACAATTCAATGGTCAGTTCTACCGGACAGTGATCCGAACCGAACACATCGGTATGGATAGCTGCTCCGGTGAGACTGGAATCTAACCGCTTTGAAGTGAGGAAATAATCGATCCGCCATCCGGCGTTTTTCTCGCGGGCTTTAAAGCGGTAGGACCACCAGGAATAAATGCCCTCGGCATCCGGATAAAAATAGCGGAAGGTATCCGTAAAACCGGCGTTTAAAAGTTCGGTCATTTTTTCCCGTTCTTCATCGGAAAAACCGGCATTTTTGCGGTTGGTCTTTGGATTTTTCAGATCGATCTCCGTGTGTGCAACATTTAAATCGCCGCAGAGAATGACCGGCTTTTTGCTGTCGAGCTGAAGAAGATAAGCGCGGAAAGCATCTTCCCATTCCATGCGGTAGGGAAGCCGCGCCAGTTCGTTCTGGGAGTTTGGAGTGTAACAGGTGACAAGGTAGAAGCTGTCATATTCGAGGGTGATCACTCGACCTTCGGTATCGCAGATTGCGGTGCCGATGCCGCGTGTGACCTGAAGAGGTTCGTGTTTTGCAAAGATTGCCGTGCCGGAGTAGCCTTTTTTCTCGGCGTAATTCCAGTACTGGTGGTAGCCCGGCAGATCAAGTGCGATCTGTCCTTCCTGCAGCTTGGATTCCTGGATGCAGAAAAAATCGGCATCTGCGGCATGAAAATAATCGAGAAATCCTTTTTGTACACAGGCGCGCAGCCCGTTAACGTTCCATGAGATAAGTTTCATTTCTGATGTCCTCCTGAGTTGCTTTTATACAAATTATATACATATGGGAAAGAAAGTACAAGTCTTGTTACTGCTTGCAGGGGAACAATAACCAGGCTTCTGAAAAAAGTACTTGACGCATGGCCTGTGCTATGATAGTATAATACACGGTTCGTTGGTCAAGCGGTTAAGACGCCGCCCTCTCACGGCGGAAACACGGGTTCGATTCCCGTACGGACTGCTGAAGTTCTTACCTGATTGGGTAAGAACTTTTTGTTTTATGAAAGAAATACACAAAATCCCTTGAAATCAGGGAAAAAGAGTGATATGATAACAAAAGTAACATAGAAACTAAGGTTGAGAGAGGGCAGATGTCCTCTCTCAAATTTTTGTGAAAATGTGTTTTATGTCAAAGAAAAGAGGTGGTAATATGTCAAAGGCAAGTACTTATGAGGCAAAGACAGAACAACTGATTCTTCCGATTCTGGAGCGTATGCAGTTTGAACTGGTAGATGTAGAATATGTCAAGGAAGGCAGCACGTATTATCTGCGGGCGTATATTGACAAAGAGGGCGGCATTACAATCAACGATTGTGAAGCGGTGGCACGTGAGATGAATGAACTGCTCGACCGTGAAGATTTCATTCCGGATTCCTATACATTTGAGGTAAGTTCTCCGGGACTTGGAAGACCTTTAAAGAAAGAAAAAGATTATGTCCGCAATATGGGCAAAGAAATTGAGATCCGTACCTACCGTGCGATCGACCGCTGTAAGGAATTCACAGGAATTTTAAAAGCGTATGATGATACATCTGTGACGATTGCAGATGAGAACGACAAAGAGACCACCTTTTTAAAGACAGATATTGCACTGATCCGACAGGCAATTGATTTTTAGGACAATGACTTATAGAGCAGTTTATAGAAAAGTCCGTTTTGCGGAGGTAAACTGCGCAGGAGATATCGCTTATGCGATACCTCATATGTGGAAAACACGATAAATATATATGGAGGATAAAAATCATGAATAATGAGTTATTGGATGCGTTAACGATACTGGAGAAGGAGAAAAACATCAGTAAAGAAACGCTGCTTGAGGCAATTGAAAATTCCCTTTTAACTGCCTGCAAAAATCATTTTGGAAAGGCTGACAACGTAAAAGTTGTGATTGATCCGGACACCTGCGAATATCATTGTTATCAGGAAAAAACAGTGGTAGAGACTGTGGAAGATCCGATTGAGCAGATCTCTTTGCAGAATGCGCAGATGATCAATGGAAAATATACACTGGGCGATATTGTTCAGGTAGAAGTAAAATCCAAAGAATTTGGACGTATTGCAACACAGAATGCCAAGAATGTGATCTTACAGAAGATCCGTGAAGAAGAACGGAAAGTGATTTACGATGAGTATTTCAGCATGGAAAAAGAAGTAGTGACAGGTGTTGTCCAGCGTTATGTCGGACGCAATGTCAGTATTAATCTTGGAAAGGCAGATGCACTCCTGACCGAAAGTGAGCAGATCAAGGGGGAAACCTTCCAGCCAACCGAACGCATTAAGGTATATATTCTGGAAGTGAAGGCAACCTCAAAGGGACCGAAGATTCTTGTTTCCAGAACACATCCGGAGCTTGTCAAGAGACTTTTTGAGTCAGAGGTTTCCGAAGTGCGGGATGGTATCGTTGAAATTAAAGCAATCTCACGTGAGGCAGGAAGCCGTACAAAAATCGCGGTATGGTCGAACGATCCGGATGTAGATCCGGTTGGCGCATGTGTCGGAATGAACGGAGCACGTGTCAATGCGATCGTTAATGAGCTGCGCGGAGAAAAAATTGATATCATTACATGGGATGAGAATCCTGCAATTTTGATTCAGAATGCATTAAGTCCTGCAAAGGTTATTTCCGTTATTGCGGACGCTGACGAGAAAGCAGCAAAAGTTGTGGTTCCGGATTACCAGTTATCGCTTGCTATTGGTAAGGAAGGACAAAATGCCCGTCTGGCAGCCCGCCTGACTGGATTTAAGATTGATATCAAGAGTGAGACGCAGGCAAGAGAGTCCGGAGATTTCCTTGATTACGAAAATGATTATGAAGACGATGAGTATGATGATAATTATGAGTATGATGAGGAAGGATATTACAAAGATCCGGATGCCACAGAAGAAATTCCTACCGAAGCAGAAGCATCAACAGAAGAAGCGCCGGTAGAAGAAACATCAGCAGATGAGACTTCTTTTGAGGAGTAATTATGGCAAATAAAAAAATTCCATTGCGCAAGTGTGTCGCCTGTAATGAAATGAAGGAAAAAAAAGAAATGATCCGGGTAATTAAGACACCGGAAAATGAGATTATGCTGGATGCCACCGGTCGTAAAAACGGCCGTGGAGCATACATCTGTGCAGATCCTGGGTGTCTTCGCCTGGCAAGAAAAAACAAGGGACTTGAGCGCTCCTTAAAGACTGCAATTCCACAGGAAGTGTATGAAAGTCTGGAAAAGGAGATGAGTACACTTGCATAATGATCCCGTATTATCCATGCTTGGAATAGCAGCAAAGTCTGGAAATGTTGTAAGCGGTGAGTTTTCTACAGAAAAAGCAGTAAAAACAGGTCATGCATATCTCGTGATTGTCTCTGCGGAGGCATCCGGGAACACAAAAAAGAGTTTTTGTAATATGACGGATTTTTACCATGTGCCATGCTATTGTTACGGAAGTAAGGAAGCACTTGGACGCTGCATCGGAAAAGAATTCCGTGCATCACTTGCCGTGACAGATGAAAATCTGGCGAAGGCCGTAGAAAAGAAGCTCAAAGAGCACACCGTATAAAAATATAAAACTGAATAACGGAGGTAAATTCATTTATGGCAAAAATGAGAGTTCATGAACTCGCAAAAGAGTTAAATATAAAATCACAGGATATTTTGGATAAATTAAAAAATACAAAGTTTGACGGAAAAAGTGCATCCAGCAATATGGAAGATGAAGCACAGGCACTGATTCGCGGAGCTTTTGCAAAAGAGACAAAATCGGCAGCAGATGCAAAAAAACCGGAAGCTGCAAAGACTGGTGCAGGAAAACCAGCGGATGGAAAGGAACGTCCAAAGAAGAAATCCAGCATCACAGCCGTATTTAATGCACAGTACAGCAAACAGTCCAGAAAGCCGGCAAACGGAAATAACAACAACCGTGGAAACGGAAATGGAAACGGTAATAACAGAAGACGGGAGGACAATAAGCGTCCGGCACAGCACAGCATCATTCGTCCGCGTCCGGTCGGGGAGCGTGCTATGCGTCCGATCAGTGAGCGTACGCCTTCGCCGACAGCGGATCTTGAAGTAAGTAAGCCGGCAAACAATAAACCGGCAGAAAACGCAAATACCCGCAACAGCCAGGAAAACCGCGGAAACAACAATCATTCCGGTGGCGAGAGAAACAACAGACCGCAGAATGACAGAAACAATGACAGAGGCGGGGAGAGAAATAATAACCGTCATCAGGGAGATAGAAACAATAACAATCGTCCGAACGGAGACAGAAACAACAGCCGTCCACAGAACGACAGAAACAATAACGGCAGAAAGAACCGTTTCAGTAAAGAGCCGGCAGCAGTTGCAGCACCGGAAGAAATCCGCGGAAAGGACTCCCGTGGAAATAATGACCGCCGCAATAACAACAATAATCATCGGAAAGATCATGATAAACTCGGCGGAAAGAAACAGGAAAATTATGTAAACCTTGAGAAGCACGGCGGCAGAAAGAAACCACAGCAGCAGCCGAAGCCGAAGGAAGATGAAAATGTAATCAAGACGATCACACTTCCGGAAAAGATGACAATCCGTGATCTGGCAGACAAGATGAAACTGCAGCCATCTGCCATTGTAAAGAAACTCTTTATGAAGGGTGAAATGGTAACGGTAAATCAGGAAGTAGATTTTGAGACAGCGGAAGAAATCGCACTGGAGTTTAACTTTATCTGCGAGCCGGAGGAGAAGATTGATGTCATCGCGGAACTCTTAAAAGAGGATGAAGAAGATCCGAAGAATCTGGTTCCACGTCCACCGGTTGTCTGTGTTATGGGTCATGTCGATCATGGTAAAACATCCCTGCTGGATGCGATCCGTTCCACACGTGTGACAGACCGCGAGGCCGGTGGTATTACCCAGCATATCGGTGCATCTGTGGTGTCCATCAATGGACAGAAGATCACATTTTTGGATACTCCTGGTCATGAGGCATTTACCGCAATGCGTATGCGTGGTGCAAATTCTACCGATATTGCAATCCTGGTTGTCGCTGCAGATGATGGTGTTATGCCACAGACCATCGAGGCAATCAACCATGCAAAGGCTGCCGGTGTAGAAATCATCGTTGCTGTCAACAAGATTGATAAGCCGAGTGCAAACATTGAAAAAGTAAAGCAGGAGCTTTCCGAATACGAACTGATTCCGGAAGACTGGGGTGGAAGTACGATTTTCTGTCCGGTTTCTGCACATACTAAGGAAGGTATCGACAATCTTCTGGAAATGATCCTTCTGACTGCAGAAGTGATGGAACTGAAAGCAAATCCAAACCGTAATGCAAGAGGTCTGGTCATTGAGGCACAGCTGGATAAGGGACGCGGTGCGGTAGCAACGGTTCTGGTTCAGAAAGGAACACTTCATGTCGGAGATTCCATTGCCTGTGGAAGCAGCTACGGTAAAGTCCGTGCCATGATCGACGACAAGGGACAGCGTGTGAAGAAGGCAACTCCTTCCACACCGGTAGAGATCCTCGGATTAAACAGTGTACCGGCAGCCGGAGAGACATTTGTTGTCTGCGATTCCGATAAGGAAGCAAAATCATTTGCAGATACTTATATTTCAGAGGAAAAGAACCGCCTGATCGAAGATACCAAGGCAAAGATGTCACTGGATGATCTGTTCTCCCAGATCCAGTCCGGAAATATGAAGGAACTTGATATTATTGTAAAAGCGGATGTACAGGGTTCTGTTGAGGCAGTGAAACAGTCACTTGTGAAACTGTCCAATGAAGAAGTGGTTGTAAAAGTGATCCATGGTGGTGTCGGCGCAATCAACGAATCTGATGTTATTCTTGCTTCCGCATCCAATGCGATCATCATCGGATTTAATGTCCGTCCGGACCCGATTGCAAAAGTTACCGCAGATAATGAGGGTGTAGATATCCGTCTGTACAAGGTTATTTACAATGCGATCGAGGATGTAGAGGCTGCCATGAAGGGTATGCTTGATCCTGTATTTGAGGAGAAAGTTATCGGTCATGCAGAAATCCGTCAGATCTTTAAGGCATCCGGTGTCGGTAATATTGCCGGTTCTTATGTACTTGACGGTGTGATGGAACGCGGATGTAAAGTTCGTATTTCCAGAGAAGGCGAGCAGATCTTCGAGGGAGATTTAGCATCCCTGAAGCGTTTCAAGGATGATGTCAAGGAAGTTAAGGCAGGATTTGAGTGTGGTCTTGTATTTGACGGCTTTAATGACATTCAGGAACTGGATCAGGTAGAAGCTTATAAGATGGTAGAAGTACCAAGGTAGGATAGAATATGAGAAAAAACAGTATTAAAAATATTCGGATCAATGAGGAAGTGATGCGTGAGCTTTCCAATATTATCCGCGGGGAAATCAAAGACCCGCGGATCAATCCGATGACCAGTGTAGTTGCAGTGGAGGTCGCTCCGGATCTGAAAACGGCAAAGGCCTATATCAGTGTGCTGGGGGATGAAAAATCACAGCAGGATACGATTGCAGGACTTCGCTCCGCAGAAGGATTTATTCGCAGAAGCCTGGCAAAGTCCGTAAATCTGCGCAACACACCGGAGATCAAATTTGTATTGGACCAGTCCATTGAATATGGAATCCATATGTCAAAAATGATTGATGAAGTGACCAAAGATATAAAGGAGAAACCGGATGAAGAAGCTTGATGAGATTCTTGCAGGGAAAAAATCGGTAGGTCTTGCCGGACATGTACGTCCGGATGGGGATTGTGTGGGCTCCACACTCGGAGTTTACAACTATATCCGGAAATATTATCCGGATGTGGATGTGCGATTGTATCTTGAGCCGATTCCCAATATCTTTAAATTCCTGAATTTTTCATCGGAAATCCGCAGTGACTATGAGGAATCCGTGGTGTTTGATTTGTTTATCGCCATGGACTGCGGGGATGAGAAACGTCTGGGGAATGCTGCACGTTATTTTCAGGAAGCAAAGCATACAGCCTGTATTGACCACCATGTCAGTAACCAGAGTTTTGCAGAGGAAAATTATATTTTCCCGGATGCAAGTTCCACTTGTGAGCTGATCTGTGAACTGTTAGATACGGAGAAGATCACAAAAGAAATCGCGGAATGTCTGTATACCGGAATGGTTACCGATACCGGAGTGTTTCAGTATTCCTGCACGTCTTCCTCCACGATGAATATGGCGGGCATGCTGATGGATAAAGGAATTGATTTCACAAAAATTGTGGATGAAGCTTTTAATCAGAAAACATACAACCAGAACCGTGCCATGGGACAGGCGCTGCTTTCCAGCAGACTTCGTCTGGGTGGCAGAGTAGTGACTTCTTTTCTGACGCTCGAAGAGATGCATGCACTCGAAGTTCTTCCAAAACATATGGAAGGAATCGTGGAGCAGATGCGCAATACCAAAGATGTGGAACTTGCAGTATTCCTTTATGAGAATGAGGATCATACGTTTAAAGTAAGTTTTCGTGTAAACGGTGCGTTTGATGCGGCATCGCTTGCGATGCATTTTGGCGGCGGCGGACATGTCAAGGCTGCCGGATGTACCGTGGAAGGACCGGCAGAAGAGGCAATTGAGCGTATTCTTGCCGAGGTTGAGAAGAGATTATAATATGATAAACGGAATTATAAATGTTTATAAAGAGCGGGGCTTTACTTCCTTTGACGTGGTAGCAAAGCTCCGCGGCATTTTACATGAGCGTAAAATTGGACATACCGGAACGCTCGATCCGGAAGCGACCGGAGTACTTCCCGTATGCATCGGAAATGCAACAAAGGTATGTGAACTTCTGACGGATAAGGATAAAGTGTATCGTACGGTGATGCATCTTGGCATTACAACCGATACACAGGATATGACCGGAACGGTGAAAGAAGATCGTTCCAGAGAGGCTGCATTGCTGAAAGAACAGACCGTGGAAGCGGCTATTTTGCAGTTCGTTGGAGATTATGAGCAGATTCCGCCAATGTACTCGGCACTCAAAGTCAACGGAAAGAAGTTATGTGATCTGGCCCGCGCCGGAATTGAGGTAGAACGGAAAGCCCGCACGGTTAAAATTTTTTCCATAGAAATTGAAAAAATCAATCTTCCTTATGTGACGATGCAGGTGCACTGTTCCAAGGGAACTTATATCCGTACGCTGTGTGCGGATATCGGAGAGGTGCTTGGCGTAGGCGCGTGTATGGAATCCCTGGTCCGGACAAGAGTGAGTGTTTTTCCTCTGGAAGAGGCACACACGTTGGCAGAAATTGAAAAGATAAGGGATGAAGGAACGCTGGAAGAACTGATTCTTCCGGTGGACCGCGTGTTTGAGGGAAAGACGAAACTGACGGTTGTACCGGAAGCGTTTCGTTTTCTTCAGAATGGAAACCGTTTAAACGATGGAAATTTTACGGATGTTCCGGAAAAAATTGCGGATGGTGAGCAGGTACTGGTTTATGATCCGATGGGACATTTTTACGCTGTATATCAGTATGAGAGAGAAACAAAGGACTATAAAGTCCGGAAAATGTTTGGTGCATAAATATGATTTGCTGGAATAAGATAGAAGATTTTCATATAGAAGAACCAACGGCATTGTCGCTGGGAAAATTTGACGGAGTACACCGTGGACACGAAGCACTGATTGAACACCTTCTGGAAAAGAAGAAAGAAGGGTTAAAGGCCGTTGTTTTTACGTTTGATATTCCACCGAAAAAACTTACGGAGAATAATAATTACCGTGTCCTTTCGACCAATAAAGAAAAGCAGGAAATTCTGAAAGAGCGTGGAATTGATTACCTGTTGGAATGTCCGTTTACCAAAGAAGTCATGTGCATGGAGCCGGAGGCTTTTGTTGCATGGATTGTAAAAAGTCTGCATGTAAAGAGCATGGTAGTCGGATCGGATTTCCGGTTTGGCCATAACCGGAAAGGGGATCATATTCTGCTGGAAAAATTGTCCGCGACATATGGCTATACCCTTAGGGTGGTAGACAAGATCCAGTATGAGGGACGGGACATCAGCAGTACGTTTGTGCGGGAACAGATCATAAAAGGCAATATTAAAAAGGCAAATGATCTGCTTGGGTATCCGTTTTTTGTAAAGAGTGAAGTGATTCATGGAAGGCAGCTTGGAAGAACGCTCGGAATCCCGACGATCAATATGGAACTTGTGGCCGAAAAACTTCTTCCGCCGAAAGGTGTATATGCAACTGCGGTAGAGATTGGTGGAAAATATTACACAGGTGTGACAAATGTCGGATGCAAACCGACCGTCAATCATTCCAATAAAGTAAATGTGGAGACGCATATACTGGATTTTTCCGGTGATCTGTACGGATATGAACTAAAGGTCAGCTTTTATTCTTTTATACGTCCGGAACAGAGATTCTCGTCTGTAGAGATGTTAAAAGAACAGATGGAAAGAGACATTGAAACGAGCCGCAGTCGTATGATGTCGATAAACGGCGATATGTAAATATATTACATAAATATTACAAAAATATGTTGACATTGTAATTATTTGTTGTTATACTCGTTTTGTTATGAGATTTCATGAGACATGAGGGAGGAATCTGTGAAATGAATCGTATGACAAAAAAGAGAGTTGGAATGGTACTTGCTTTTTCTCTGACACTGACCGGTGCGGCAGCCTATATCGGGATACAGCAGGGAAATACAGATAAAACAGAGGCGGCCGGATCGCTCACAGCCGGTGTTTCCGCATCTTTGAATGCAAGCGAAGTGGAGGCGCTGGATGTGACGGCAGGAGTAACCAGTCAGCTGTATGATAAAACAGATGTTGCGGTGGCTGCGAATGAAAAGCAGATGGTTGCACAGGGAATCGAAGATACGCAGACAAAAGAAGCGGTTTCGGAAAATACCACGGAGGATACCAGCATCTGTGGGTATAAAAATCTTGGAATTGCGCAGGTGCAGGGAAGCCTGAATGTGCGAAAAAAGGCATCCACAGACAGTAAAGTTGTTGGAAAAATGACGGATAAAGATGCCTGTGAGATTGTCTCGGTCAAGGGAGATTGGGCAAAGATCACCTCCGGCAAGGTGGAAGGTTATGTAAAGACAGAGTATCTTCTGACAGGAGATGCGGCAAAAAATGTAGCAAAGAAAGAAATTACAAAAGTTGTTACAGTAAATACCACAACCCTTCGTGTAAGAGAAAAGGCTTCTGAAGATTCTGCAATACTTTCTCTGGTTGGAGAGGGAGAGGATCTTGTTGTGGAAGATACAAAAGACGGCTGGTATAAAGTGGAAGTGGATGATCAGAAGGGATATATTTCCGGAGATTATGTAGAGGTAACAGAAAAACTTCCGACAGCATCGACGGTAAAAGAACTGGAATACGGAGAGGGATACACGGATTCCCGCGTTTCTTTAGTACAGTTTGCATTACAGTTTGTAGGAAACCGTTATGTCTGGGGTGGAACAAGCCTGACAAATGGAATTGATTGTTCCGGATTTACGATGCAGGTATATGCGAGATACGGAGTCGGCCTCCCGCATCATGCGGCAAGTCAACCGGCATACGGAAATCGAATCAGTGCATCTGAGGCAAAACCGGGAGATCTCTTTTTCTATGGAAGCGGAAGCAGCATCAGCCATGTGGGAATTTATATCGGAAACGGTCAGATTGTGCATGCCAGCAATGCACGTACCGGAATTAAAATTTCCAGTGCTTATTACCGGACACCAATCTGTGTCATATCGTATTTAAATTAAAAAACTGTTTACAACGATACGGATTTATGATACATTAGATTAGTATGGTTTAACCCATATTCGGTGAATGGACACTCCGACCTTTTGCTGAGTATCGGGTGCAAAAATATTTTAAGGAGGATCATAAAATGATCGCAAAAGAAAAGAAACAGGCAATTATCAATGAGTATGGAAGAACACCAAACGACACTGGTTCACCAGAAGTTCAGGTAGCTGTTCTTACTGCAAGAATTCAGGAGCTTACTGAGCACTTAAAGCAGAATCCAAAGGATCATCATTCCAGAAGAGGTATGCTTAAGATGATCGGTCAGAGACGTGGATTATTATCATACTTAAAGAGCATTGATATTGAAAGATATCGTTCTTTAATTGAGCGTTTAGGACTCAGAAAATAATTGTAAACAAAGAGCGGAGTTTTATATTCCGCTCTTCTTTTTGTTGTATGGCAGAACTTTTTTCCGGGACCACTGAAGAGGACAAAACGCTGTTTTGTATTGTTCAGTAGTTTCGGGGTTTTGACATACCGTATTAAATTTTGAAGGAGAGAATACATGTACAAAAGTTATTCAATGGAACTGGCAGGCAGAACACTGACCGTTGATATCGGAAGAGTATGTGCACAGGCAAATGGTGCCGCATTATTAAAATATGGAGAGACTACCGTATTATCTACGGCTACTGCTTCCGACAAGCCGAGAGATGGCGTTGATTTCTTCCCGCTGAGCGTGGAATTTGAAGAAAAAATGTACTCGGTTGGAAAAATTCCTGGCGGATTTAACAAGCGTGAAGGAAAAGCATCAGAGAACTCTATTCTTACCGCACGTGTCATTGACCGTCCGATGAGACCTCTGTTTCCAAAAGATTACCGCAATGATGTAACCTTAAATAATATGGTTATGTCTGTAGATCCGGAGTGTCGTCCGGAGCTGGTTGCCATGATCGGTGCAGCACTTTCTACTACCATTTCCGATATTCCGTTTGACGGTCCATGTGCCATGACCCAGATGGGAATGAAGAATGGTGAATTTATTGTAAACCCATCCCAGAAAGACTGGGACGAGGGAGATTTAAAGCTTACGGTTGCATCTACAGCAACAAAGGTCATCATGATTGAGGCCGGTGCCAATGAGATTCCGGAAGCAAAGATGATTGAGGCTATTTATAAGTGCCATGATGTCAACCAGACAGTCATTGCATTTATCAATAAGATCCGGGAAGAGGTTGGCAAACCGAAGCATGCGTATACAAGCTGTGCGATTCCGGAAGAAATGTTTGCAGCTATGCGGGAAATCGTCACTCCGGAGCAGATGGAAGAAGCGGTATTTACCGATGAAAAGCAGCAGAGAGAAGAGAATATCCGTGAAATCACAGATAAATTTGCAGAGGCTTTTGCAGAGAACGAGGAGTGGCTTGCTGTTCTTGACGAGGCCGTTTACCAGTATCAGAAGAAGACTGTTCGTAAGATGATCTTAAAGGATCATAAGCGTCCAGACGGACGTGCGATCGATCAGATCCGTCCGCTGGCTGCAGAAGTAGATCTGATCCCTCGTGTACATGGTTCTGCCATGTTTACCCGTGGACAGACACAGATCTGCGATGTTGTTACACTTGCACCGCTTTCGGAAGTACAGAAGATTGACGGACTTGATGAGAACGTGACAACCAAGCGTTATATGCATCAGTACAATTTCCCGTCCTATTCTGTTGGAGAGACAAAGCCAAGCAGAGGTCCGGGACGTCGTGAGATCGGACACGGTGCGCTTGCAGAGCGTGCATTACTTCCGGTTCTTCCTTCTGTGGAGGAGTTCCCGTATGCAATCCGTGCAGTTTCCGAGACATTTGAATCCAATGGATCTACTTCCATGGCATCTACCTGTGCGTCCTGTATGTCACTGATGGCTGCAGGTGTTCCGATTAAAAAGATGGTTGCAGGTATTTCCTGTGGTCTTGTGACCGGAGAGACGGATGATGATTATCTGGTACTGACAGATATCCAGGGACTTGAAGATTTCTTCGGAGATATGGATTTCAAGGTAACCGGTACACATGATGGTATCACTGCAATCCAGATGGATATCAAGATCCATGGCCTGACCCGTCCAATCGTAGAAGAAGCCATTGCCCGTACCCGTGAGGCACGCGTCTACATTATGGATGAAGTTATGAGCAAGGCAATTGCAGAGCCACGAAAAGAAGTAAATCAGTGGGCACCGAAGATTGAACAGATCACCATTGATCCGAATAAAATTGGAGATGTTGTGGGACAGAAGGGTAAGACAATCAATGAGATCATTGCCCGTACAGGTGTCAAGATTGATATTACAGATGATGGTGCGGTTTCTGTCTGTGGAACAGACAAGGAGGCAATCGCAAAGGCCATTGATATGATAAAAATCATCACAACCGATTTTAAGGAAGGACAGATCTTTACCGGTACAGTTGTAAGTATCAAAGAGTTTGGTGCTTTTATCGAGTTTGCACCAGGCAAGGAAGGAATGGTTCACATTTCAAAGATTGCCAAGGAACGCATTGAGCATGTCGAGGATGTACTGACACTTGGAGATGTTGTGAAAGTTGTCTGTCTTGGAAAGGACAAGATGGGAAGAATCAGTTTTTCCATTAAGGACGTTCCGGCAGATCAGAAATAAAATACCGTACAGAATTAAGATCCATGAAAGATGTACTTCAGGGGCCGCACCATGCGGCCCTTTTTTCATACCATGAAAGAAAAAGGCGATGATTCGAAAAGTTCGGAGTTGAAATATGAATCGTGTCAAACAGCTTGTACATGCAGAGAATGTATATCGTATGGGTTACACGGGGAAAAATATCCGGGTGGTGACACTGGACACAGGCGTTTATCTACATCCGGATCTGCGGCAGAATGTGGTTGGATTTCTGGATTTTGTGGCAATGAAACGAGCCTGTTATGATGATAATGGACACGGAACACATGTTGGCGGAATTTTGTGTGCGAATGGCAGAATGAAGGGAATGGCACCGCAGGCACAGCTGATTGCGCTGAAAGTCCTCGGGAAGGATGGAGGAGGACAGACGGAGCGGGTGATTCGTGGCCTGCAATGGGTGCTTGCACATCATAAAGAACTGGGAATCCGGATTCTGAATTTTTCCGTAGGATTTCTTCCGGGGGCACTCGACCGTGAGCAGAAGCAGATTATGGAACTTTTAGAACAGCTGTGGGATGATGGCGTGACGGTTGTCACAGCGGCCGGAAATAATGGCCCGGGAGCCGGGACAGTCACGGCTCCCGGTATTTCGAGAAAAGTGATTACGGTGGGGGCAAGTGATGACCGGAGTTCTCCTGGGGAAAGGCGTGGTGGCTACAGTGGCAGTGGTCCGACCGGATGCTGTATTATGAAGCCGGAAATTTTAGCACCGGGGACGAATATTGTAAGTCTGGATCATCACGGAGCACTATATTCCAGAAAAAGTGGCACCTCTATGGCAACCCCTGTCGTATGCGGGGCACTGGCACTTGCATTACAGAAAAATCCAAAGCTGCGGCCGGAAGAACTTAAACTGAAATTATATGAATCGGCGCGGAAAGAAACGGGAATGTCCATGGCGTGGGGCGTTCTTGATGTTGATAATTTGCTGGCATTGGTATAAAATACTCTCTAAAAGCCTGTCGGTGACATTTTATGAGAACCAAAGGAGGAGACAGATGAAACGAATATTAAATAAACTCTTCAGTAAACTTGTCCTTGGAGGATTGATTATTATATTGCAGTTCAGCTGGTTTGTCTATCTGTTGTACAGTGCGACCGTATACAGTTCCATGGTAGATGCATTGTTTAAAATTGCATCCATTGTGCTTGCATTGTTTGTCTCCAGCAGGGATATGCGTTCCACATATAAAACTTCCTGGATTTTTCTGATACTGGCACTTCCTCTGTTCGGAATTCCGGCATACTATCTGTTTGGCCGTCCGGGACTGACAAAACGGACCCGTATGAAGATGGACGTGGTCAGCAGCAGGATACGGGCATACAGTTCTCCTTCCGATGATGTGATGTCTGCTTTAAGGGCAGAGGATGATTCTGCCGGACAGCAGGCACAGTATCTTACCTGTTATGCAGGGTATCCGGTGTACCGTGAGGCGGATACACAGTATTATTGCTGTGGAGAAGAGATGTATCCGCAGTTTCTGGAAGATTTAAAAGCGGCAAAATCTTATATCTTTCTGGAGTATTTTATTGCGGAACCCGGCAAGATGCTGGATGCAATTGTTGAAATTCTGGCACAGAAAGTAAAAGAGGGTGTGGATGTGCGATTTATGTACGATGGAATCGGATGTATCCAGACACTGCCGAATAAATATTATTGTTATCTGCAGGAAAAGGGAATCAAATGTGCCTGTTTCCAGCCATTTCGCCCACTGATGTCAATTATCCAGAATAACCGGGATCACCGGAAGATCACGGTGATTGACGGAAAGGTTGCCTATACCGGGGGAATGAACCTGGCGGATGAGTATATCAATGCCAGAGTGCGTTTTGGGTATTGGAAGGATGCGGCAATCCGTCTGACCGGAGAATGTGTCTGGAGTTTTACAAGCATGTTCTTGGAACTGTGGGATTATATTTTGAAAATAGAAAGTGATTATACATTTTATCGGGCAACTTCCATGGAAAAACACAGGTTGCAGGAAAAAATCCATGCAGATGAAAAAGGATTCGTCCAGCCGTATACCGATTCTCCACTGGATCACGAAGATGTCGGCGAAAATGTATATCTGAATATCATCAGCAGGGCAAAAAAATATCTTTACATCTTTACTCCGTATCTGATCATCGGATCCGAGATGCGTACGGCACTTGTAAATGCGGCAAAATCCGGCGTGGATGTGCGTCTGGTTGTACCGGGAATTCCGGATAAGAAACTGGTGTATTTCCTGACACAGTCGAATTTCCCGTATCTGATCAAAAACGGAGTGAAAATATACACATATACGCCAGGTTTTATCCATGCAAAATGTTTTGTGTCGGATGATGTACAGGCAACCGTGGGAACGGTAAACATGGATTACCGCAGTCTGTGTCTGCATTTTGAATGTGGCGTCTGGATGTATCGTACCCGGGCAGTTTTGCAGGTAAAAGAAGATGCGTTAAAAACATTTGCGGAAAGCCACGAAGTGACCCTGGAGGAATTTCAAAGAAAATCGTTTCTTGTGCGTACATTTATGGGAGCATTGAAATTGTTTGCCCCTCTTCTGTAAAACACTAAATATAGTAAATTGTCCTTGCATTTTCTACAACATAAAGATAAAATATAGATTATGACAGAAAGGACGAGAGGGATGGAACTGACCGTTAAACTCCAGGTATTTGAGGGACCGCTGGATCTGCTTTTGTATCTGCTCGAAAAGAATAAAGTGAATATCTATGATATTCCGATTGTGGAGATCACGGAACAGTATATGGAGTATATCCGGGAAATGAAACGGCAGGATCTGGAGGTGCTCAGTGAGTTTCTGGTTATGGCTGCAACACTGGTCGATATCAAATCACGCATGCTTCTCCCGTCGAATCCGGACAGTGAAGAGGAAGAAGAAGATCCGCGTGCGGAACTGGTACAGCAGCTTCTGGAATACAAGATGTACAAATGTATGGCGTATGAACTAAAAGACCGGCAGATGGATGCCGGTCGTGTTATGTATAAGAAGCCGACGATTCCGGAGGAAGTGCGTGCGTATGAACCGCCGGTTGATATCCACGAACTGATATCGGACATTACGCTTTCACGCCTGCATGAAATTTTTGAGAGCATTATGAAAAAACAGCAGGATAAAATTGATCCTCTGCGGTCAAAATTCGGAAAGATTGAAAAAGAAGAGGTATCGCTGGAAGACAAGATGGAGGATTTGAAAAAATATGCGGCCGGACACAGACATTTCAGTTTCCGGGGACTTTTGACGGCACAGTCATCGAAAGTGGAAGTGATCGTTACGTTTCTTGCGATTCTGGAGCTGATGAAAATGGGAACGATACGGATTTCGCAGGAACATATTTTTGATGATATCCAGATTGATTCGAAAGTTGCAGCATAGATTATCATGTATTGCAGGATGGACGGAAAATATGGAAGAAAAAAAATACAAGGCAATTATAGAAGGAATTCTGTTTTCTATGGGAGAATCCGTAGAACTGGAAAAAATTGCAGGAACTCTTGGACTTGATCAGAAGAAAACAAAGGACCTGATCGATGAAATGAGAAACGAGTGGGAAGAACAGAAACGCGGCGTTACCATCACGGAACTGGATGGAGCCTACCAGATGTGCACCAGACCCGAAATTTACGAATATCTGATTAAAATTGCAAAGCAGCCCAAACGCCGGGTTTTAACCGATGTTCTTTTGGAGACGCTTTCCATTATTGCATATAAGCAGCCGGTGACAAAGATGGAAATAGAAAAAATACGTGGCGTGTCATCGGATCATGCGGTAAACAAACTGGTGGAATATCATCTGGTGTGTGAACTTGGAAGACTTGATGCACCGGGGCGTCCGTTACTTTTCGGAACAACAGAAGAATTTTTACGCAGTTTCGGCGTACATTCAATCGATGATCTGCCGGTACTCAGTCCGGTACAGGTGGAAGAGTTTAAGCAGGAAGCAGAAGAAGAGATGCATGTGAAACTGGACGTATAAAAGAAGCAGGAATAATCATATACATAGAATAAAAATGTATATGGTTATTTTTTTATGTTTCAAAAAAGAATCTGCACAAAAATAGTAAGTCTGTTGCTGGTAATCGGATGTCTGATGAGCGAACCGGTTTTGGCAGAAAAGCAAAAAGAACCCGAAGCGCAGACACTGTATTCAAAATCCTGCGCCATGGTGGATGGTGACAGTGGGCGCCTTTTGTATGGAAAAGAGGCACAGACAGCACTGCCGAATGCAAGTACCACAAAAATTCTGACCTGTATCGTGGCGATGGAACAATGTAAGCCCGATGAAGTGGTCACATTCAGCGCAAAAGCGGCATCACAGCCGAAGGTACATCTCGGGGCGAAAAAAGGAGAACAGTTCTATATGCAGGATCTGTGGTATGGGCTGATGCTGGAATCCTATAATGACTGTGCATATGCAATCGCAGAACATGTGGCGGGATCTGCGGAAAAATTTGCAGCACTTATGAATGAAAAAGCAAAGAAGATCGGGTGCACCGACAGCCATTTTGTGACACCGAACGGTCTGGATGCAAAGGATGAGCAGGGGGAACACCATACCACAGCATATGATCTGTGCAGGATTATGAGTTATTGCGCATGGAAGTCTCCGGTAAGCAAGCAGTTTCTGGAAGTGACGCAGACCCGGTCACATACATTTCAGAGCCTGGAGGGAACCGGATATGCTGTTTCCAATAAAAATGCCCTGCTGGATATGATGGATCATGTGATTACCGGAAAAACCGGATATACGTCCAAAGCCGGATATTGCTATGTGGCTGCACTTGAAGAAGGGGGGAGACATTATGCAATCGCACTTCTTGCCTGCGGCTGGCCGAACCACAAAAATTATAAGTGGTCCGATGCAAAGACACTGTTTCAATACGGAATGGATGCCTATCATCTGTATCGGGGATCGGAAGCATCCATGGAGCTGCCGGATATAGAGATTGCGCAGGGCTGTCGGAAAGAAACACTCGAGGAATGGGCTACCCATGCCAAACTGCCGGTTTATGTTGATACGGATATCACAAAACTGACGTTTTTGAAAAAAGACGGGGATACCGCTGAAATAAAGAAAGTATGGTCTGATCCGATAAGCCTTCCGGTCAAAAAAGGGCAGACGCTTGGACGTGTTTCCTACTGTATGAACGGCAGGGAAATTTACTCCGGAAAAATTAAAGCAGAGGTTTCCGTAAAAAAATGGTCTCCTGAAAAGTTTTTTCAAATTATGTGGAAAGAGGCACTGTTGGGCAAATAGGAAATTAGTCACAAAGAATTAGTGAAAAAATTAACAAATTATGTTGAAAAGAATTGGGAAATGAGATACAATACAAACTAGCGGAAATTTTTATTTTTTATAGATGGAGGGCATAAAATGAGTAGTAACAATGAAAACTTGGCAATTCAGCGTATTGCTAAGTTGGTCGATGAGAACAGTTTTATGGAAATCGGTTCTCTCGTAACAGCACGTAGCACAGATTTTAATCTTACCGCTGCAAAGACCCCTTCAGATGGCGTTGTAATCGGTCATGGACTGATCGACGGCAATCTGGTATTTATTTACAGCCAGGATGCATCCGTATTAAACGGTACCATCGGAGAGATGCACGCAAAGAAGATTGCGTCTGTGTATGACATGGCAATGAAGATGGGAGCTCCTGTCATCGGTCTGATTGACTGTGGCGGCATTCGTCTTCAGGAGTCGGTTGATGCATTGGATGGGTTTGGAACTATTTATGCGAAGGAAGTAGCAGCTTCCGGTCTTGTACCTCAGATTTGTGGTGTATTTGGCAATTGTGGCGGCGGCCTTTCCGTTGTCCCGGCACTTTGCGATTTCGCGTTCATTGAAGAGAAGAAAGGACGCATGTTTGTAAATGCTCCGGATGCAATCGAAGGCAATAACACAGAAAAATGTGATACAGCCAGCGCAGCATTCCAGAGTGAAAACAACGGATGTGTGGATTTCGTTGGTTCAGAAGATGAAATCATGGAGCAGATTCGTCAGCTGGTATGTATGCTTCCAAGCAACAATGAGGGAGATGTCTATACAGATGACTGTGAAGATGATTTAAATCGTGCCTGCGAGAGCATGGAGAATATGAAGGGTGATCCAAGATATCTGTTATCCCAGATTTCAGATAATAACGTATTCTTCGAGACAAAGGCAGATTATGCCAGGAATATGGTAACCGGACTGATCAAGTTAAACGGAATGACAGTCGGCGCTGTGGCAAACTGTAGCGAAGTATATGATGCAGAAGGCAAGAAAGCAGAGAGCTTTGACAAGTCCCTGACCGCGCAGGGATGCAACAAGGCAGCTGAATTTGTTCAGTTCTGTGATGCATTCTCAATCCCGGTACTTACCATTACAAATGTAAATGGATTGAAAAACTGCATGTGCTCTGAGAAGAAACTTGCAAAGGCACTTGCGAGAATGACTTACGCATTTTCCAATGCAACCTGTGCAAAGGTAAACCTGATCACAGGAGAGGCTTACGGAAGTGCTTATGTATTTATGAATTCCAAGTCTGTCGGAGCAGATCTTGTATACGCATGGAGCGGAGCAAAGATCGGTGCGATGGATTCTACTCTGGCTGCAAAGATTATGTATCCGGAAGCTGGTGCAGATGAGATCAAGCAGAAAGCTGCTGATTATGAAAAACTTCAGGATTCTGCCGCATCTGCTGCTGCAAGAGGATATGTGGATCGTCTGATTGATCCGGCAGATACCAGAAAATACCTTGTAGCTGCTTTTGAAATGCTTTATACAAAGTATGTAAGCGAGCCAGAAAAGAAACACGGTACCAAGTAGAAAGGTGAAGTTTTATGAAAAAGAGAATTGCTTTTGCACTTTGCATGATCCTGATGGTTCTGATGCTTGGTGCATGTGGAACAGACCCGACTACCGTGGATTACAATGGAAAGTCCTATTCAGATCTTCAGTCTGAAATGGATACCAATGCGGGCATGGTACAGAGTCTGGCTCAGTTGTTCAAAGAAAACAAACTGACAGCAGATACTCTTCCGGACGATGTAAAGGATCAGCTTACTTCAAGCTACGGTGTCACAGAGGCACAGATTGAGGCAGCTGCAAAGTGGCAGGATACTTTGGATGAGTTTGGTAAAATGAAAAAGATCGAAGACGATACTTTTAAGGTTACCAAATCCGGTAAGACACTTACCACAGATATGACCATCAAGTTCGCGAAGAAAGATGTGAATTTCGAAGTAGTATATGATTACTATTCCATGGATGTTACCGGCATTTCGGTAGATCCGATTTATACACTCGGTGAGAAAATGGAAAAGGCAGGACTGAATACTGTAATTTCTATGGCAGTTGTATTTGCTGTATTGATTCTGATCAGTCTTCTTATTTCCTGCTTTAAGATCTTCCCTTATCTGGAGAAAAAGAAAGCTGCCAAAGCAGCCGGACAGGCTCCACAGCAGGAAGAGACACCAGCCGCAGCGCCGGCACCTGCCCCTGTTGCAGCACAGACAGATGATACTGAACTTATCGCAGTTATTGCAGCTGCAATCGCTGCAAGTACCGGAACTTCTACCAGTGATTTCGTAGTTCGTTCCATCAATCGTAGATAGGATAGAAAGAAAATTTAGGAGGAACATATTCATGAAGAATTATACAATTACCGTAAATGGTAACGTTTATGATGTTACAGTAGAAGAGACCGGAAGCACATCCGGCGCAGCAGCACCGAGACGTACAGCTGCAAAGCCAGCTGCAGCACCGGCAGCCGCACCAGCTGCTTCAGCAGGAGCCGGAAGCATTAAGATTGAAGCAGGAGCTGCCGGAAAGGTATTCAAGATTGAGAAGAAAGTCGGCGATGCTGTAAAGAAGGGAGATGCCGTCCTGGTTCTTGAGATCATGAAGATGGAGACACCAGTCGTTGCTCCGGAAGACGGAACTGTTGCAAGTATCGATGTAGCAGTTGGTGATGCCGTAGAATCTGGTGCATTACTCGCTACATTAAACTAATCCAAGGAGGAAAACACTGTGAGTTATGTAGGTGAAACATTATCGAACCTCCTGCATCAGACAGCCTTTTTCAATCTGACCTGGGGAAATTATGTTATGATTTTAGTGGCATTTATTTTCCTGTATCTTGCGATTAAGAAAGGTTTTGAGCCATTACTGTTAGTTCCGATTGCATTTGGTATGCTTCTGGTAAATATTTACCCGGATATCATCGCAAGCCCGGAACAGACCAGCAACGGCGTGGGCGGTTTACTTTATTACTTTTACACATTGGATGAGTGGTCTATTTTACCATCTCTGATCTTTATGGGTGTAGGTGCAATGACAGACTTTGGTCCGCTGATTGCAAACCCGGTCAGTTTCCTTATGGGAGCTGCCGCACAGTTTGGTATCTTCAGCGCATACTTCCTTGCAATTATACTTGGATTTAATGACAAGGCTGCCGCTGCCGTATCTATCATCGGTGGAGCGGATGGACCTACTTCCATTTTCCTGGCTGGTAAGTTGGGACAGACCGGTCTGATGGGACCGATCGCCGTGGCTGCATATTCCTATATGGCACTTGTGCCGATCATTCAGCCACCTATCATGAAGTTATTTACAACAAAGAAGGAACGTGCGATCAAGATGCAGAACCTTCGTCCGGTCAGCAAGCTGGAGAAGATCCTCTTCCCAATCGTTGTTACCGTTGTTGTCTGCGTACTGCTTCCTACCACAGCACCACTTGTTGGTATGCTGATGCTTGGAAACCTCTTCCGTGAGTCTGGCGTTGTTCGTCAGCTGCAGGAGACTGCAAGTAACGCACTTATGTACATTGTCGTTATCTTACTGGGTACCTCTGTTGGTGCAACTACCAGTGCAGAAGCTTTCTTAAATGCAAGCACCTTAAAGATCGTTGTATTAGGTCTTGTTGCATTTATGGTTGGTACTGCTGCCGGAGTTTTATTTGGTAAGTTATTATGCTGGATTACCAAGGGCAAGATTAACCCTCTGATTGGTTCTGCCGGTGTATCTGCTGTGCCTATGGCAGCCCGTGTATCCCAGAAGGTTGGTGCAGAGGAGGACCCTACAAACTTCCTGCTCATGCATGCAATGGGACCAAACGTTGCCGGTGTTATCGGTACTGCAGTAGCTGCGGGATGTTTCATGGCTATATTTGGAATTTAATAAGGAGGAAAAGTCATGTCAGAAGTGGTAAAAAAACCATTAAAAATAACAGAAACTGTTTTGCGTGATGCCCATCAGTCACTGATCGCTACACGTATGACAACAGAGCAGATGCTTCCGATTATCCCAAAGATGGATAAGGTTGGATTCAATGCTGTAGAGTGCTGGGGTGGTGCGACATTCGATGCCTGCCTGAGATTCTTAAAAGAGGACCCATGGGATCGTCTTCGTAAATTAAGAGACGGATTTAAAAATACAAAACTGCAGATGCTGTTCCGTGGACAGAATATCTTAGGATATCGTCCGTATGCAGATGATGTGGTAGAGTATTTTGTACAGAAGTCAATTGCAAACGGAATTGACATCATCCGTATTTTTGACTGCTTAAATGATATCCGTAACCTGCAGACAGCAGTTACTGCATGTAACAAGGAAAAAGGTCATGCACAGGTAGCTCTTTCTTACACCCTTGGAGATGCTTATACTCTGGATTACTGGATGGAGATGGCAAAGCGTGTAGAGGATATGGGAGCTGATTCTCTCTGTATCAAGGATATGGCAGGTCTTTTAGTTCCTGCTAAGGCTACAGAACTTGTACAGGCACTGAAGGATTCTACCTCTCTTCCGGTAGAACTTCATACCCATTATACTTCCGGTGTAGCTTCCATGACATATATGAAGGCAGTAGAGGCCGGTGTAGATATCATTGATACTGCAATGTCTCCATTTGCTCTTGGAACCAGCCAGCCTGCAACAGAGGTTATGGTAGAGGCTTTCAAGAACACACCATACGATACCGGTCTTGATCTGAATCTGTTAAGTGAGATCGCAGATTACTTCCGTCCGTTACGTGAAGAGGCACTTGCAAGCGGTCTGATGAACCCGAAGGTACTTGGTGTAAACATCAACACTCTTCGTTATCAGGTACCGGGTGGTATGCTTTCCAACCTGATTTCCCAGCTCAAGGAGCAGGGAAAAGAGGACAAGTACGAGGAAGTGCTTGCAGAGGTTCCGCGTGTGCGTAAAGACCTTGGTGAGCCACCGCTTGTTACTCCGTCTTCCCAGATCGTTGGTACACAGGCTGTATTTAACGTATTGATGGGAGAGCGTTATAAAGTCGCAACAAAGGAGACAAAGGATATTCTTCTTGGTAAGTACGGCCAGACCGTTAAACCATTCAATCCGGAAGTTGTTGACAAGGTTCTCGGAGAGGATAAAAAGAATGCAATCACCTGTCGTCCGGCAGATCTTCTTGAGCCGGAGCTTGGTAAGATTGAAGCTGAGATGAAACAGTACAAGCAGCAGGATGAGGATGTATTATCCTATGCATTGTTCCCACAGGTTGCTACTGATTTCTTCAAATACCGTGAGGCACAGCAGACTGGCGTAGACGCAAAGACTGCTGATACAAAGAACGGAGCATATCCGGTATAGTCATATCCGGTTTCTACGAAAAAGACGCATCAGATCTGGTGCGTCTTTTTTTGATGGGAAAAATTCTTTTTGCATGAAATCTTGCATTTTCCGGTTAAAGTGATACAATCAAAAGTGCTGTTTGTGACACAGCGTTTATGGAATAAAGAGGAGAATATGATGTCAAATACCAATGATCTGTTAAACCGGATCAATAATTGTTACAGTTCGATGAGCAAGGGACAGAAACTGCTTGCAACTTATATTACAGATAATTATGATAAAGCGGTATTTTTAACGGCCGCAAAGATGGGGGAGACGGTTGGTGTCAGTGAGTCGACCGTTGTACGTTTTGCAACGTATCTGGGATACAAAGGATATCCGGAATTTCAGCGTGCCTTAGAAGAACTGGTGCGCAATAAATTAAACTCCGTACAGCGCATGGAGGTAACCTACGGAAGAATCAGCCAGTCGAAGATTTTAGAGACAGTTTTATCGGCAGACGCGGACAAGATCAAAACGACACTGGAAAAAATTGATCACAGTGCGTTTGAGGTGGCCGTCTCGACAATCCTTGAGGCAAAAAATATTTATATTGTCGGGATCAGAAGCTGTGCGCCGCTTGCAAGTTTTCTCGGATTTTATCTGAATCTGATGTTTGATAATGTGCGTCTGCTTACGACAAACAGTTCGAGTGAACTGTTTGAACAGATGGTAAGAATCGGGGAAAATGACGTTATTATCGGAATCAGTTTCCCACGATATTCCATGCGGACATTAAAGGCATTGGAATTTGCAAATAACCGGAGTGCAAAAGTAATTACAATTACTGACAGCATACATTCACCGATGAATCTGTATTCTTCCTGCAATCTCATTGCGGACAGTGATATGGCATCCATTGTGGATTCCCTTGTCGCACCGCTTTCCGTTATCAATGCGCTGGTAGTGGCTCTGTGCATGAAGAAACAGAAAGAAGTGGCGGGAACACTGACGATGTTAGAAGACATCTGGGATGAGTATCAGGTATATGAAAACGATGAGATCAATTATATTGATGATTCGATTAAGGTACATTATGCAAAATTAGGGGATATCGATAATGAGTAAAGTAATCGTGATCGGTGGAGGACCGGCGGGAATGATGGCTGCGTATGCGGCAGCGGAGAGCGGACATGCAGTGACGCTTTTAGAACAGAATGAAAAACTCGGGAAAAAGCTGTTTATTACGGGAAAAGGGCGCTGCAATCTGACGAATGCCAGTGATATGGAACAGCTGTTTGCCAATGTAGTCAGCAACCGTAAATTTTTATACAGTGCTTTTTACTCCTATGACAATGAGCAGGTGGTTTCTTTTTTTGAGAGTCATGGAATGCCTACAAAAACAGAGCGTGGGAACCGGGTATTTCCCGTGTCGGATCATTCTTCCGATGTGATTGCGGCGTTATCCACCGCATTGCGGGGGCAGCATGTGGAAGTATTCCTGCATACAAAGGTAAAGCGTCTGCTGCTTGAAAAGAGGGATGAAGAAAAGCGTGTTACCGGTGTTGAGCTGGCTGATCATACAAAAATGCATGCGGACGCAGTGATTGTTGCAACCGGAGGAATTTCCTATCCTTCAACAGGGGCAACGGGGGACGGTTACCGCATGGCAGAAGAGAGCGGACATAAGATGGTATCGCCGACTCCGGCACTGGTTCCGATGGAAATGAAAGAACCGTGGGTCAGGGATCTGCAGGGCCTTTCGCTGCGCAATGTCCGTATGTCGGTTACCCGGGGAAAGAAAAAACTGTATGAGGATTTTGGAGAGATGCTTTTTACGCATTTCGGCGTCAGCGGTCCGCTGGTATTGTCGGCAAGCGGATGTATCCCGGCAAAAGCATTTGACCAGGAGCTTTCCATGACGATTGATCTGAAACCGGCACTGGATGTGGAACAGCTTGATCACCGGATCTTAAGGGAATTTGATGAAATGAAAAATAAGCAGTTTAAAAATTCTCTGGGGCATTTGCTCCCGGCAAAAATGATACCCGTTATGATTGCGTTATCAGGCATTGATCCGGATACAAAGGTGAATGAAATATCCAGGGAACAGAGACAGAATCTGTTACATCTGTTTAAAAATATGCCGCTTACAATTACAGGGCTTCGCGATTTTAAAGAGGCAATTATAACAAAGGGCGGTGTTTCCGTGAAAGATATCAATCCTTCCACGATGGAGTCAAAACTTGTGCAGGGGCTGTATTTCTGCGGCGAGGTGCTGGATCTGGATGCACTTACCGGTGGCTATAATCTTCAGATTGCCTGGTCCACCGGACACCTGGCGGGAATATCCGTTTTGTAATTTCAAAGATAAATAATTTATTTTAAAGGAGAATAGAAAATGGCATTTAATATTGCAATTGATGGACCGGCAGGAGCCGGAAAAAGTACAATCGCCAAAAAACTTGCGGCGGATCTGGGGTATGTGTATGTGGATACCGGTGCAATGTACCGCGCGATGGCATATTATTTTTTACAGAATCATATCGATGCTTCCGATGAGCAGGCGATTGCGGCTGCCTGTCCGAAGGTAGACGTGACCATTCAGTATACGGGCGGAGAACAGCAGGTGATCTTAAACAAAGAGAACGTAAACGGCGTTATCCGGAAAGAGGAAGTCGGCAACATGGCCAGCGCGACCAGTGTTTATCCAGTGGTTCGTACAAAACTGGTAGAATTGCAGAGGCAGCTTGCCGCAAAGGAAAATGTGATTATGGATGGAAGAGATATCGGTACGGTTGTCCTTCCGGATGCCAATGTAAAAATTTATCTCACTGCAAGCTCGAAAGTGCGGGCAAAGCGCCGCTTTGATGAGTTGACAGCAAAAGGTGTATCCTGTGATATGGATGCGATAGAAAAAGATATTATTGAGCGCGATTACCGGGATATGCACCGGGAAACTTCTCCGTTAAAACAGGCGGAGGATGCTGTCCTTTTAGACTCATCGGATCTGGATATTGACGGCGTTGTTGAAGAAATGAAAAAAATAATCAAGAAGGCGGAATAGACAAAAATGAAGCTGACGATTGCAAAAAGTGCCGGGTATTGCTTCGGCGTGAAACGGGCAGTAAATATGGTATATCAGGAAGCAGAAGAGGCAAAAGTTCCGGTATATACGTATGGGCCGATCATTCACAATGAAGAAGTAGTCAGGGACCTTAAACAGCGTGGAGTTCATGTGGTCAGGGAGCTCAAAGAACTTGAGAATCTTCCAAAAGGAAAGATTATCATCCGTTCACACGGTATCAGCCGCAGAGAACATGAAGCAATGAAGGCATGCGGATTTGAAGTGCTGGATGCAACCTGTCCGTTTGTCCTGAAAATTCACCGGCTTGTGGAGAAGTACAGCAAAGAAGGGTACCGAATTGTGATTGCCGGAAACGAACATCACCCGGAAGTGGAAGGAATTCTCGGATGGGTGGAAGGACAGCCTGCCTATACGGTCACAAGTCAGGAAGATATTGAAAAATTACCGTTAAAAGAGGGAGAAAAAGTCTGTCTGGTGGCACAGACGACATTTAACTACAATAAATTTCAAGAATTAGTTGAAATTATAAAGAAAAAAGGTTATGATATAAGTGTTTTAGATACAATCTGCAATGCAACGGAGGAAAGACAGACGGAAGCACGCAAAATTGCTGCGGAGTCGGATCTCATGATTGTCATTGGTGACAAGCATAGCTCCAATACGCAAAAATTGTATGAAATATCTAAAAAGGAATGTGCAAATACTTACTATATACAAACGAGTAAAGATATGGATTATCATCAGATACAATCCATCAATAACGTAGGTATTACCGCAGGGGCTTCAACCCCAAACAATATCATCGAGGAGGTTTCAAAGAATGTCAGAAATGAGCTTTGAACAAATGTTGGAAGAATCTTTAAAAACAATAAGAAATGGAGAAGTGGTAGAGGGTACCGTTATTGATGTTAAGCCAGATGAAATCATCCTGAATATCGGCTACAAATCAGATGGAATCATTACACGTAATGAATATACAAACGAGCCAAATGTAGACCTTACTACAGTCGTAAAAGCCGGCGATACCTTAGAAGCCAAAGTTGTAAAAGTAAACGATGGTGAGGGACAGGTTCTCCTTTCTTACAAGCGTCTCGCAGCAGAGAAGGGAAACAAGAGATTAGAGGAAGCATTCGAAAATCAGGAAATTTTAAAGGCAAAAGTCAGCCAGGTACTTACCGGTGGTGTATGTGTCAATGTAGATGAGACAAGAGTATTTATCCCGGCAAGCCTTGTATCTGACACATATGAGAAAGACTTAAGCAAGTTCAAGGATCAGGAAATCGAGTTTGTTATCACAGAGTTTGATCCTAGAAAGAGAAGAATCATTGGTAACCGCAAGACTTTATTACTTGCAAAGAAGGCAGAGCTTCAGAAAGAACTGTTTGCAAAGATCAAAGTCGGCGATGTAATCGAAGGAACTGTAAAGAATGTTACAGATTTCGGTGCATTCATCGACCTGGGCGGAGTAGACGGATTACTTCATATCTCAGAGATGTCATGGGGCAGAGTTGAGAATCCTAAGAAAGTATTTACTGTTGGACAGAAAGTTCGCGTATTTATCAAGAATATTACAGATACCAAGATTGCACTCAGCATGAAATTTGAGGATGAGAATCCTTGGAATGGTGCTGCAGAGAAGTATGCCGTTGGCAACGTGGTAAAAGGAAAAGTTGCACGTATGACAGATTTTGGTGCATTCGTAGAGCTTGCTCCTGGTGTTGATGCATTACTTCACGTATCACAGATCTCCCAGGAACACGTAGAGAAGCCTTCTGATGTATTAAAGATTGGTCAGGAAGTTGAAGCAAAGATCGTAGACTTCAACGAAGAAGAAAAGAAGATCAGCTTAAGCATTAAGGCTCTTGCAGCTCCGGCTGAAGATGCTGAGACAGAGGAATAATTCACTGTAAATTTTCATAGGTAAGAAGTTGCCTTCGGGCAGCTTCTTATTGTTTATAGGGGGGTAAAAGTCTATGTTTGACAATTATGAAAAATTCAAAAAAGACGTCTATGCTCTGACAAAAATCGATCTGAATTATTACAAAGAAAAACAGATGCGCAGACGAATTGATACGATTGCGACAAAGCATGGTTGTAGCAATTATGATGAGTATATCCGTGTGCTGAAGACAGACAAGGACAAATTTGAGGCATTTGTCAATTTTCTTACAATCAATGTCTCTGAGTTTTACCGTAATCCGGATCAGTGGAAGCTGATGGATGAGAATGTTATTCCGAAACTTATCAAACAGCATGGAAAAAATCTGCATGTGTGGAGTGCAGCCTGTTCGACAGGAGATGAACCGTATTCTCTTGTCATGGCATTATCCAAACATATTCCGCTTTCCAACATTCATATTACGGCAACCGATCTGGACAAACAGGTTCTTCAGAAAGCGCAGGTTGGTCTGTACAATGAAAAGAGCATTGCAAATGTGCCGCCGGAATTTAAACGCAAGTATTTTAAACAGATCGGAAAATCATTTCAGATTTCGGATGAAATCAAGCGTTGCGTGACATTTAAAGAACATAATCTGTTAAAAGATCCGTATCCAAGGGATTTTGATATGATTCTTTGCAGAAATGTGGTTATCTATTTTACAGATGATGCGAAAGATATGATTTATCAAAACTTCCATCAGTCACTGAAGAGTCATGGGGTTTTATTTATCGGAAGTACAGAACAGATTACCAATTATAAAGAACTTGGATTTGACAGACTCAGCAGTTTTTATTTTGAAAAGAATGTTTAAACCAATAAAAATGCATGTTTTTATGCCTGAAACATAAGAACATGCATTTTTGCAGTCTTAAATTATTATTTTTTTCCCATCATATTTTTTAAGATGTGATCAATATAGCGGCGCAACATGATATCAGAGGTACAAAAATCATCCGTCATCTCAAAATAACTGATTTTATCCTTATACTCTTTACGGAACTCCGGTTGCATAACATTGTTGTATTGCGGAAGAAATTTGCCGGATTTGCGCGTATAACAGTTACTTGCTTTTGCATTTTCCCGGTATTCTTTGTCTACAAATGAGGCAACACTTTTGTGTATTGCCATATCTTCTTTTTTCAGATAATAGTAATCCCTGTAATTGGAATAAAAATAATGCAGTTCACCTTCGTAGACCGGAATACGAAGAGAAGTGCGGTTTTTTCCGATCATCAGATAAAAACAATCCTGTTTACAGGAAAGCTGGCGCGGAACGGGATAGTCGTTTTGCATGGTGATGATCCATTCCTCCCCTTCGGTTCCGTCATATGTGTGGTAATGGTCGATCCGGTGGGAGAGGATGGTGTACTGACCGTTTAATACTTCCAGATAAGATAAAACAGAGAGCAGATCAATCATGTGCAGAACATCTTCGTAATTATGAATACGAAGAAGATGCATCGTTTCTTCTGTCGGATGTTTCACATGCGTGAAATATACATGGATCAGATCCTCTCCCGTCTTTTCGTCTTCTCTTTTAAGACCCAGAAAGGATTCTATGGTTTTTTGCTTATAGTTTTCAAGTTTCAATAAAAATTTGATCGAAGAAACCGATTTAAATATATCCAGGTATTCAAAATCCCGAAAATGTTCCGGAAACTTATAATGGTCTGCTTTTGCCTTCAGGTAAGGAATGTCGAATCCCACACCGTTAAACGTAATGATGGTGGTATATGGTGACAGCATCTGAAAAAATGCGGCGAGGATTTCAGCTTCTTCTTCCGGTTTTTCAGCAAAAAACTGGTCAATACAGATCCGGTTGCTTTTGCGTCTGGCACATCCAATCATATAGAGTGTGGAAGCTGCAGGTGAAAACCCGGTAGTTTCTATGTCAAAAAATATAGAGTGTTCATCAAAAAGCTGGTCGGTGAGAGCGTCCTGACAGAGATCGGGGATTTCTTCATGAAACGTTTTCATAAATTCTCCTTTATATAATGTTTGGATTTTGTCTGTGTGTCTGGATTATACCATAAATCTCATTTTTCGTCATGTTTCTTTGTATTAAAAAGAATACAAAATATTCAGAAAAAATTAAAAATTTTACTACATATATGGTTAAAAAGTGCTATAATTTAATGTGAATTATGTTATAAACTATATGGTTTAGACAAAAAAATAAGGAAAGAGGGCACAAGGATGGGTTTGAAAACATTTATAGGCGGCGTACATCCCTATGAAGGCAAAGAACTTGCCAAGGATGCGCCAATCAAAGAAGTTCTACCCAAAGGAGAACTGGTTTTTCCATTGTCACAGCATATTGGTGCACCAGCCACTCCAATTGTCGCTGTAGGGGATAGCGTAAAGAAAGGGCAGAAGATTGCAGAAGCCGGCGGCTTTGTATCTTCTCCGATTTATTCTTCGGTATCCGGTACAGTGAAGAAAATTGAACCACGGCGTGTGGCAGTCGGTGATATGGTGAATTCCATTGTAATCGAGAGTGACGATCAGTTTACGGAGTGTGAGTATTCACCGGTGGATGATGTGACATCCTTATCCAGGGAGAAAATCATTGAACGGATTAAGGAGGCCGGTGTGGTTGGTATGGGAGGCGCAGGTTTCCCGACACATGTAAAACTGTCTCCGAAAGAGCCGGAAAAAATCGAGTATATCATTGCAAACTGCGCGGAATGCGAGCCATATCTGACTGCAGATTACCGCAGAATGATCGAAACTCCGGAAGATCTGGTTGCAGGTATGAAGATCATACTGCAGCTGTTTGACCATGCAAAAGGTGTGTTTGGCGTCGAAAATAACAAACCGGATGCAATTGCAAAACTAAAGGAACTGATTAAGGATGAGCCCCGGATGGAGGTCTGTGAATTGCTGACAAAGTATCCGCAGGGAGGAGAGCGTCAGCTGATCTACGCAGTGACCGGACGCGAAATCAATTCCAAAATGCTTCCTGCAGATGCAGGCTGTATCGTGGACAACGTAGAAACCATGATTGCAATCAAGCATGCAGTAAAAGATGGAGTGCCTGTGATGAAGCGAATTGCTACAATCACCGGAGACGCAATTACCACCCCGTCAAACTTTTTGTACAGTATGGGTACACCATACGAGCAGCTGGTGGAAGCTGCCGGAGGATTTAAAGTACAGCCGGAGAAACTGGTATCCGGCGGTCCTATGATGGGATTTGCCATTTTTGGACTGGATGTTCCTACCACAAAGACGACTTCTTCTCTGTTATGTCTTGGAAAAGATGAGGTGGCAGAGTTTGAACCGCTCGCATGCATCAGCTGTGGCCGGTGTGTGGAAGCGTGTCCGGAAAAACTGATTCCAAGCAGGCTTGCAAAGTTCAGTGAGCACGGACAAAAGGATGAGTTTGAACGCTGGCATGGATTAGAGTGCATCGAGTGCGGAAGCTGCAGTTATGTATGTCCTTCCCGCAGACAGGTGGCACAGTCCGTCAAGACAATGAAGAAACTCGTATTAGCAGATAAGAGAAAGAAAAAATAAGAGAAAGAGGTGGATTGTTGTGAGTGAGAAATATCAGGTTTCGTCTTCACCACATGTGCGTGCCAAGGACTCCACAAGCAGAGTTATGCTGTATGTGATCATCGCGTTGCTGCCGGCAACCCTGTTTGGTATCTGGAATTTTGGAATGCATGCATTACTTTTGATTTTAGTTACCATCGCAAGCTGTCTGGCTTCCGAATGGATTTTTGATAAGATCGTACATAAAAAAAACAGCCTGCCGGATCTGAGTGCGGTTGTCACCGGACTTCTTCTGGCACTGAACCTGCCGGCAGGACTTCCATGGTGGGAGGCTGTGATTGGCAGTGTATTTGCCATTGTCATTGTAAAGATGATGTTTGGCGGACTGGGACAAAACTTCATGAACCCGGCACTGGGTGGAAGATGTTTTCTGCTGATTGCTTTTGCCGCAGACATGACAAATTTCAAGAGTTCTAAGTTTGAGGCATATTCCGGGGCAACACCGCTTGCCATGATCAGAAATGAAGGACTTTCTTCCGTCAATGTCATGGATATGCTGACAGGAAAGATTCCGGGAACCATCGGTGAGACATCCGTGATCGCAATCCTGATTGGTGCGATGATCCTGATTCTTCTGGGCGTTATCACATTACGGATTCCGGCTGCTTACCTGATTACATTTGCGGTATTTATGCTGATCTTTGGCAAGGAACCGATGAATGCCAATTATCTGGTTGCAGAACTGTGCGGTGGTGGTCTGATGCTTGGTGCATTCTTTATGGCAACCGATTATGTGACTTCACCGATTACACCGGCCGGTCAGATTATTTACGGTATCTGCTGTGGTCTGTTAACCGGTATTTTCCGCTGTTTCGGAGCAAATGCAGAGGGTGTTTCTTTTGCAATCATCCTGAGCAATATTTTAGTACCGATTATTGAGAAGTTTACAATTCCGAGAGCTTTTGGACTGGCAAAGGAGGCAAAGAAGAATGAATAAACAGATTATACATGACGCTTTGGTTTTGACAGCCTTTACCCTTGTGATCGGCGTGATTTTAGGAGCTGTATATGGAATTACAAAGACTCCGATTGACAAAGCCAATGAGCAGACCAAAAAAGAAGCGTATCAGGCAGTGTTTGCAGATGCCTCCGGGTTCAACCAGCAGGAGTATGATGCGGATGCCGCAGACAAAATGGTTGCAGATGCAGGATATGACGATACGATTGACGATGTCGAGCAGGCCGTAGATAAGGATGGCAATGCACTGGGATATGTCATTACCGTTACTGCAAAAGACGGAAGTCAGGGAAGTATTACATTTTCCGTTGGTATCAAAAATGATGGAACCGTCAACGGATATTCGATTACCGATATTTCCGAGACACCGGGACTTGGTATGAAAGCAGAAGAGGAAGATTTCTACAGCCAGTTTGAAAACAAAACGGTAGACAAGTTTACGGTTGTAAAACAAAAACCGGCATCGGATGATCAGATTGAGGCAATTACCGGATCTACCATTACTTCAAAGGCAATGGCAAATGGCTGTAATGCTGCCATCTATTACTTCCAGAATGCGTTAGGAGGTGCTCAGTAATGAACAAGTATGTAGAACGTTTGTACAATGGTGTGATCAAAGAGAATCCTACCTTTGTCCTGATGCTTGGTATGTGTCCGACACTTGCGGTTACATCTTCAGCGATCAACGGACTTGGTATGGGACTCTCTACCCTTGTGGTACTGGTATTTTCCAACCTTTTGATTTCACTGTTCCGTAAGGTGATTCCAAACGGCGTGCGTATGCCGGCCTATATCGTGATTGTGGCATCACTTGTTACGGTCGTACAGTTTCTGATGCAGGCATATCTTCCAAGCCTTTCTAAGGCACTTGGTGTGTATATTCCACTGATCGTTGTAAACTGTATCATTCTTGGCCGTGCAGAAAGCTATGCATCCAAGAATGGACCAATCGAATCTATTTTTGATGGAATTGGTATGGGACTTGGATTTACCATGGGTCTGACTATCATCGGACTGATCCGTGAGATCCTTGGTGCCGGAACCTTTTTCGGACTTCCGTTCCTTTCCGCAATCAAAGGATTTACTCCGATCACGATTTTCATCATGGCACCGGGAGCATTCCTTGTACTGGCATTCCTTGTAGCCGGAATGAATATTATCCGTAAAAAGATGGAAGCAAAGGGCAAACCGCTTGCAGAGCCGGCAGGATGTTTATCCGGAGACTGTGCACACTGTGGTCAGTCCGCACTTTGTACAGGAAAGAGTGCAGGAGCTTCTGATCAGGAACAGGCATAAGGAGGGAGAGAGACGATGAGTACATTAGCTGAACTGGTTTTGATCGCGGTAGGTTCTGCGATCGTAAACAACGTAGTATTGAGTCAGTTCCTTGGTATCTGTCCGTTCCTTGGTGTATCCAAGAAAACAGAGACAGCTGCTGGTATGGGAGGCGCCGTAATTTTCGTTATTACGATCTCTTCTTTCATTACCGGACTGATCTATAAATTTATTCTGGCCAATCCGTTTCTCGTGAAAAAGGGAATTGATCTGACCTATTTAAAGACCATTGTATTTATTCTGGTTATTGCAGCACTGGTACAGTTTGTAGAAATGTTTTTAAAGAAGAGCATGCCATCACTGTATCAGTCACTGGGTGTTTACCTGCCGCTGATTACCACAAACTGTGCGGTACTTGGTGTAGCCTTAAACTGTGTTACTTATGATTACAATCTCTTAGAGGGTGTTGTTTACGGATTTTCCACAGCATTTGGTTTCTTTATCGCAATCGTATTGATGGCGGGAATCCGTGAAAAAATTGAGTACAATGATATCCCGAAGACATTTAGGGGTACAGCGATTGTTCTGATCACTGCCTGCCTGATGTCCATTGCCTTTATGGGATTCTCAGGAATGATTTAGGAGGGAAAAGACGTATGATAACTGGAATTATTGTCGCAGCTGTTGTTGTCGGCTGCGTAGGAATTATTCTTGGATTTTTCCTTGGAATCGCCGGAGAAAAGTTCAAGGTAGAGACTGATCCGAGAGAGGATGCGATCTTAGAAGTTCTCCCGGGAAATAACTGTGGTGGCTGTGGATATGCCGGATGTTCCGGACTTGCTGCGGCAATCGCAAAGGGAGAGGCGCCGGTCAATCAGTGTCCGGTCGGTGGAGAGCCGGTTGCCGCAAAGGTTGGCGAGATCATGGGTGTTTCTGCCGGGGCTTCGGTAAAAAAAGTCGCTTTTGTCAAGTGTGCCGGAACCTGTGAGAAAGCAAAACAGGATTACGAGTATACCGGAGTGGAAGATTGTGCGGCAATGGCATTTGTTCCAAATGGCGGACCAAAGTCCTGCAATTATGGATGTCTGGGATTTGGAAATTGTGTGAAAGCATGTCCGTTTGATGCGATCCATGTCGTAGATGGTATTGCAAAAGTCGATCCGAAGGTCTGCAAGGCCTGCGGAAAATGTGTGGCTGCATGTCCGAAGCATCTGATTGAACTTGTACCATATGAGGCAATGCACCTCGTACAGTGCAGTTCCAAAGACAAGGGCAAGGATGTCATGAGTGCATGTTCCGTTGGATGTATCGGCTGTCATCTCTGTGAGAAGAACTGTCCGTCCGATGCGATTCATGTGGTAGACAACATTGCATACATCGATCAGGAAAAATGTACAGGCTGCGGAATCTGTGCAGAAAAGTGTCCGAAAAAGATTATTTTATAACAAGAAATAACCCCATGCAGGGTCAGCCTGCATGGGGTATTTTTATGCAGAGTTTTTCAGAACACGAAAATCAGGAGGCATGAAACTGTATGGAATCATCCCGGTTGATTCCGGAACTGCATGTAATTGTTCCGTCATCGGAGACAAAGATGGCTTCCACGCCATCGGTCTGTTCCACCAGCTGCATTCCCTTTTTTAATCCGAGGGAAAAACAGGTTGTGCTGAGTGCATCCCCGTCCATGGAGATGTCACTGATGATGGTTACCTGATAGAGATGGTTCTCGACCGGATATCCGGTCGAGGTGTCTAAAATATGGTGATACAGTTTGCCGTTGACCCGGTAATAGCGCTCATAAATACCGGAAGAAACAACCGAAGCATCGGATACGTTTAAGGTGCCAAGTGACGTACCGGTTTCGGAAAATGGTTTCTGGATACCAATGGTATAGGAAGAGTGATCTGCCTTTTTCCCAAGAGTCAGGACATTTCCCCCAAGGCTGATCACGCCGGAGGTGATTCCTTTTTTGTTCAGGAAACTTCGCATTTCATCCGCAATGAAACCTTTCGCAATTCCGCCAAGGTCAATTTTGGCCTGCGGATCTTTCAACCGCACCTGATTTCCTTTGATCTCAATATTTTTATAGTTGACATGTGCCAGTGCCGCTTCAATTTTTTCCGGGGAAGGGACAACCGATGCATCGACTTCGTTCTCATCGGATTTTGCGGTTTCTGCAATCTCTGAAAAATTCCACAGATCCGAGAGGGTACCGATGGTAATATCAAATGTTCCATCACTGATTTTTCCATACCGGATACCATCTTTGATCAGGGAGAGGGTATCGCTGCTGACTGTCACAAACTGGCTGTTTGCCTCGTTAATCTTTGAAACTTCACTGTCTGTGATGGTGTTTGAAAGTTTCTTTTCGTAGTTTCCTGCCAGGGAAAAGCAATCATCCAATATCTTTTCATCACGGGTTCCATAGAGGGTAACCGTGATCATCGTATCAAAATAAAATCCCGTTTTGGATATTTTCCCGGAATTGGCAGAGCAGCCACAAAAAAGTGATGCAATAAGGCAAAGAAGCGTTGTGGGCAACAGAATGTATCTGATGTATTTTTGTTGTTTCATAAAAATCCTCTCCGTAAAATTTTATACAGATTAATATACTCCATTTTATGGCAGGCGGCAAGCTTTGTTGTTTTTTTTCGGAAGATATGGTAAAGTATTTAAAGGTATGCATAAGTAAAGAAAATCGAGGAATAAAGTACAATGGACAGTAAACTGAATTATAAACGTATCGTGATCAAAATCGGTTCTTCCTCTCTGACGCACGCAGAGACCGGCCGTTTAAATCTTGCCAAAATGGAACACCTGGTCAGGCAGCTGAGTGATCTGCACAATCAGGGAATGGATGTCTGTCTGGTAAGCTCCGGTGCGATTGCCGTGGGAAGGGCTGCCATGGGCGTGAAGGAACGTCCGTCCGAGACATCGGTAAAGCAGGCGTGTGCGGCTGTGGGACAGGCAAAACTGATGATGGTTTACCAGAAACTGTTTGCGGAATATTCACAGACCGCAGGGCAGATTCTGCTGACAAAAAATACAATGGTAAATCCGGTATCCCGTGCGAATGCAAAGAATACATTTGACGAACTGTTCCATCTCGGGGTGATCCCGGTCGTGAATGAGAACGATACGGTCAGTACCTATGAGATGCAGTTTGGTGACAATGATACGCTGTCGGCACTGGTCGCTTCCATGGTGGGGGCAGATCTTTTGATCCTGCTTTCCGATATTGACGGACTTTATACAGATGATCCGCACAAAAACCCGGAGGCAAGGCTGCTTAAAGTCGTAGATGCTATTGATGAAAACATTTATGGAATGGCAAAAGAATCTACCGGCAGCAATGTCGGAACCGGCGGGATGGCGACAAAACTTGCTGCAGCAAAGATTGCAACATTATCCGGAACGGATATGATCATTGCAAATGGCGGGGATGTCCGCATCCTGCAGGATATTTTCGAAAATGATTATGTGGGAACGTTATTTACGGCTAATGAAAATGCAAACTTTAACCTTGCAAATTATATTATGGAGACAATAGGCTGATGACAAACGAAAAAATTGCACGCATCAATGAATTATACAAAAAATCCAAAGCAGAAGGATTGAGCGAAGAAGAAAAGAAGGAACAGGCACTGCTGCGTCAGGAATATGTCGCTTCGGTAAAGGCAAATCTGCGCAATCAGCTTAACAATATTGACATGATGAATGCAGATGGATCTGTGGAAAATCTTGGAGAAAAATATGGATCAAAAACAAGAACTTCGTAAACGGATGAAGGAAAAGAGAGACCGGATTTCTCCGCAGGAGAGGCGGCAGAAGAGCGCAAAAATCTGTGAGCGGCTGCTGTCGGCACCGGAATATGCCAGATTTCAGAAAATTCTGGTTTATGCCGCGATTAGAAGCGAAGTCGAATTGCAGCTTTTCTGCGATCAGGCACTTCGGGACAGAAAACAGATTTTTTTCCCGAAGGTGTGTGGGAAGGAAATGGAGTTTTACCGGATTGAGAATCCCGGACAGTTAAAAAAGGGAATGTTTTCTGTCCCGGAACCGGATGTCAAACAATATCCGCTTTCTTCTTTTGCAGAGAATGGGGAGGCATGGATTCTTGTCCCCGGTGTTGCATTCGACGAAAAGGGGATGCGGCTCGGATACGGAGGAGGATTTTACGATCGTTACCTGAAGCAGAAAGAAAATCTGCACAGGACAGGAATTGCGTTTGGAGAACAGATCGTCAAAAGAATTCCAACGGAAATACATGATCATCCTATGGATGATGTGATCACAGAACAACAATGGTATCGTCCGAAACGGACAACAGGAGGAGAATGACAATGGATGCAAAACTGCAGGAACTGTGCCGGCAGGCACATGAAGACCGGATCAGGGTTGGAATGCTGGATACCGATACAAAAAACAGAACACTCGAACTGGCTGCGGACGCGCTTATGGCACATGAGCAGGAAATTTTAGAGGCCAATGCAATAGATATGGAGCGGGGACGTGAGCGCAATATGCCACAGGGACTTTTAGACCGCCTGAAGCTGGATCATGACCGTCTTCTTGGAATGGCAGACGGACTCCGGCAGGTGGCAAAACTGGAAGATCCCATCGGGGAAGTGATGTCCATGCGAAAACGGCCGAACGGACTGATCATTGGAAAAGTGCGTGTAGCCATCGGTGTCGTTGGCATTATCTTTGAGGCCCGCCCGAATGTTACTTCTGATGCGTTCGGTCTGTGTTTTAAGTCCGGAAACTGTGCAATTTTAAAGGGTGGAAGCGATGCCATCCATTCGAACATTGCGATTGTTTCTGCCATGCAGGAGGCACTTCGCAGGATGAATATTCCAAAAGGGGCACTCAGTCTGATCGAGAGCACAGATCGGGAAACCACCAATGCGTTTATGAAAATGAAGGATTATGTGGATCTGCTGATTCCAAGAGGCGGCAGGGGACTGATCCAGAGTGTGGTAAATAATGCGACGATTCCGGTTATTGAAACCGGAACCGGAAACTGTCATGTTTATGTGGATCAGTTTGCTGATCAGGAGATGGCGGTCAATATCATTAAAAATGCAAAGACACAGCGGATCGGTGTATGCAATGCCTGCGAATCCATTGTGGTGCACCGGGCAATTGCAAAAGAGTTTCTTCCAAAGCTGTATGCAGCATTAAAAGAGTATGATGTGGAGATGCGCGGTGATTCCTATGCCGTCGAATGTCTGGGACCGGATCAGCCACTGGTAAAAGATGCGACAGAAGAAGACTGGGGAACGGAGTATCTGGATTATATTATGTCGGTAAAGATTGTAGACAGCCTGGACGAGGCAATCGCGCATATCAATAAGTACAATACCTCCCATTCCGAGGCGATTATAACCAAAAATTATGATGTGGCACAGAGATTTTTAAATGAAATTGATTCTGCCTGTGTCTATGTGAATGCATCCACCCGTTTTTCCGATGGAAATGAATTTGGTCTTGGCGCAGAGATCGGAATCAGCACACAGAAATTACATGCCAGAGGTCCGATGGGGCTTGAGGCACTTACCAGTTATAAATATATTATTTATGGAAACGGTCAGGTTCGTCCATAAAAGAAGAGCAGGAAAATAAGAGGATTTTATGAGAGATTTAGAAATAAATGGATTAACCGGGGAAGAAGAAACCAGACGGCAGTACGAATACATAGAAAAAGCCAGACAGTATGTGGCACAAAAGGAAAAAGAAGCGGGGCGCAAACTGACCTGCTGTGTCCATACGTTTGGGTGTCAGATGAATGCGAGGGACTCGGAGAAACTTTTAGGAATCCTGACGGACATCGGTTATGTGGAGACAGAGGATGAGCACGCGGATTTTGTGATTTACAATACCTGTACGGTGCGTGAAAATGCAAACAATAAGGTGTATGGACGCCTGGGGTATCTGTCAAACTTTAAAAAGAAAAATCCGCATATGATGATAGCACTCTGTGGCTGTATGATGCAGGAGCCGACGGTAGTGGAGAAGATCCGCAAATCCTACCGTTTTGTGGATCTGGTATTTGGGACACATAATATTTATAAATTTGCGGAACTTTTATGCAATCGTATGGAATCGGATTCCATGATCATTGATATATGGAAGGATACGGATAAAATCGTGGAAGATCTTCCAATCCGGCGGAAGTTTTCTTTTAAATCCGGTGTCAATATCATGTTCGGATGTAATAATTTCTGCAGTTACTGTATCGTTCCTTATGTCAGGGGCCGCGAGCGCAGCCGGGAACCGAAAGATATCATCCGTGAGATTGAAGGACTGGTGGCAGATGGTGTGTGTGAAGTCATGCTGCTTGGACAGAATGTTAATTCTTACGGGAAAAATTTAGAGCAGCCAGTTACGTTTGCAGAGCTTCTCCGGGAAGTAAACAAGATCGAGGGATTAAAGAGAATCCGGTTTATGACTTCTCATCCGAAGGATCTGTCGGATGATCTGATCCTTGCCATGAAGGAATGTGATAAGGTATGCAAGCATATGCATCTGCCGCTGCAGTCCGGAAGCTCACGGATTTTAAAAATCATGAACCGGCATTATGATAAAGAACAGTATCTGACGATTGTAAAGAAACTTCGGGAGGCAATTCCGGATATTGCGCTGACGACCGATATTATTGTCGGATTCCCTGGAGAGACAGAAGAAGATTTCCAGGAAACGCTTGAAGTGGTAAAACAGGTGGAATATGACAGTGCGTTTACGTTTATATATTCCAAGCGGACTGGCACACCGGCCGCAGCCATGGAAGATCAGTGCGATCCGGACGAAGTGAAACGGCATTTTGATCTGTTGTTAAAGGAAGTACAGCAGATCAGCGCAAAGAAAGCCATGGCACTGGAAGGAAAAGTGATGGAAGTGCTGGCAGAGGAACAGAATACGCAGGATGCTTCCCTGATTACCGGACGGCTTTCAAACAATTCGGTGGTGCATTTTCCGGGAACCCCGGATATGATTGGAAAACTGTTTATGGTAAAACTTACGGAATGTAAAGGTTTTTATTATCTGGGAGAGATCGCAGAGAATGCATAGAAAATTTGGCAAAAAAGATGTGATTTTTATCGGTGTGCTTCTTGGTATCTGTCTTATTGTACTGGGCGTCTGGTATTTTGCCGGAGGGAAACAGGGAGCTTTGGTGGTGGTGACGAGAGAGGGAGAAGTGTATGGAACCTATTCCCTGTCACAGCCGCAGACTGTAAAAATTAAAAATTCCAAAGGAAAAACCACGAATGTTCTGGTGATCCGCGATGGAAAAGCAGATATGAAAGAAGCGGACTGTCCGGACAAACTGTGTGTGCATCAGAAAGCGATTTCCGCGGAAAATGAAAGCATTGTCTGTCTGCCAAATCGTGTGGTAGTGACCGTAACGAATTCGAAAAAAGAAGGGATGGATGGATTTGCACAGTAAACAGCTTTGGAGAAAACCAGCGTTTATGGGAGTGTTTCTCGCACTTGCCATGATCTGCAGTTATATAGAGATGCTGATTCCCTTTGATTTTGGAATTCCGGGAGTAAAACTCGGACTGACGAATATTGTGGTTGTTTTAATGCTGTATTCGATTGGAACGAAGGAGGCATTTTGTGTCTCTGTCATAAGAATTTTCCTTGTCGGCATTTTGTTTGGCAATCTGATCGGAATTTTGTATTCCTTAGGCGGGGGAATCCTCAGTTTTCTTGTGATGGCACTCTTAAAAAAAGGAAACCACCTGGGCTGTATTTCCGTCAGTGTGGCCGGAGGAATTGCTCATAACATCGGGCAGATCCTTATAGCGGCGCTTGTTGTGTCCAGCCATTATGTGTTGTATTATTTTCCGGTACTTCTGATTGCCGGACTTCTTACGGGATTTCTGATCGGGCTTCTTGCACAGGAACTGATCGTGCGTCTGCGTTTTCTGACCGAAAAATATCACGAGTAGAACATCTGTTTGCATAATTGTATCTGCTGTGTTATGATAAATACCGTGAACGAACGAAAATGAGGAGAATGTTTTATGTACGCATATATCAAAGGTGAGCTTGCAGAAACCAATCCGGATCATATTGTGATAGAGACCGGGGGAATCGGATATCAGGTATTTATTTCAGGACAGACGTTTGAGTATCTTCCGGCAGTCGGTGAGGAGATTAAAGTGTATACGTATCTGTATCTGCGCGAGGATGCCATGATTCTCTATGGTTTCCTGACCAAAGACGATCTGGAGCTTTTCAAACTTCTGATTTCTGTCAGCGGAATTGGTCCAAAGGGAGGACTTGCAATTCTTTCTGCGCTCAGCGCAGATGATCTGCGGTTTGCGGTATTGTCAGGAGATTCCAAGGCAATCTCGAAAGCTCCGGGAGTAGGAGCCAAGACAGCCCAGCGTGTGATTTTAGAATTAAAAGATAAGATGTCTTTGGAAGATGCTTTTGAAAAGAAGAGTGAGCATGTACAGACTTTAAAGATTTCCGGAAATGGTCAGGTCAGAAATGATGCGGTTATGGCACTTACGGCACTGGGATATTCCTCGGCGGAAAGTTTAAAGGCTGTATCCGCGGTGGAGATCACAGAAGAAATGGATGTGGAAGCAGTGCTGAAGGCAGCACTGAAACATATGTCGTTGTTGTAGTTTCGAGAAAGAAGATTTGGTATGGAAAAACGCGTGATTTCCACGCAGCTGCAGGAAGAAGATTATAAGATTGAATCGTCCCTTCGTCCGCAGAGGCTGGAGGATTACATTGGACAGGAAAAAATAAAATCAAATATGAAAGTCTACATTGAGGCGGCAAAAGCCCGGCAGGAGTCTTTGGACCATGTACTGTTTTATGGACCACCGGGACTTGGAAAGACAACGCTTGCAGGGATCATTGCAAACGAGATGGGTACCCACCTGAAAGTGACCTCGGGACCTGCAATTGCAAAACCGGGAGAGATGGCGGCGATCCTGAATAACCTTGCAGAAGGTGACATTTTGTTTGTGGACGAAATTCACCGGCTGAACCGTCAGGTGGAGGAAGTGCTGTATCCGGCAATGGAAGATTATGTGATTGACGTGATGATCGGAAAAGGAGAATCTGCCCGTTCCATCCGGCTGAATCTTCCGAAGTTTACGCTTGTCGGGGCTACGACACGGGCCGGAATGCTTTCGGCACCGCTTCGTGACCGTTTTGGTGTCGTCAGCCACATGGAATATTATACGGTGGAGGAACTTCGCACGATTATTTTGCAGTCGGCACAGGTACTGGATGTGGAAATTGATGAAAAAGGCGCTTACGAGCTTGCCCGCCGTTCCAGGGGAACTCCCCGTCTGGCAAACCGTCTGCTCAAGCGGGTGCGTGATTTTGCCCAGGTAAAGTATGACGGGAAGATTACCTATGAGGTGGCGGCGTTTGCACTGGATCTGCTTGAGGTAGATAAGATGGGACTGGATCAGAACGACAGGAACATTATCCTGACAATTATCGACAAGTTTGACGGCGGTCCGGTGGGACTTGATACGCTGGCAGCTTCGCTTGGTGAGGATTCCGGAACCATCGAAGATGTTTATGAACCGTATCTGGTCAAAAATGATTTCATCAACCGGACACCGAAGGGGCGCGTTGCAACGGCATTTGCCTATGAACATTTCGGGAGGACACCAAAATCCGAATAAGAGGTTGCTTTTCCTACTGCGGAATATTATAATAAAAAATATGACAGCAAAGAGGATGGTCCAAAACGGGAGGATAGGTTATGTCAGCAAAGACAAGTGCGGAAGTGGTAATTGATGGAAAGGTATATACGTTAAGCGGCTATGAAGGAGAGGAATATCTCCAGAAAGTAGCTTCTTATATTAACGGAAAGATCAATGAGTTTACTTCCATTGAAGAATACCGGCACATTCCTCTCAATATGAAAAATACACTGATCCAGCTGAATATTGCGGATGATTATTTTAAAGCAAAGGATCAGGTGGAAAAATTAGAACGGGACCTTGAAAATAAAGAAAAAGAAATTTACGATTTAAAGCACGATCTGATCTCTAATCAGGTAAAGACGGAGACGGCAGAAGAATCATTGAAGAAACTGGAACGGGACAATAAAGAACTTCTCCTGAACAAGGCGCGGTTAGAGGCAGCACTTGAGGACAAGCTTCTGGATGGAAAAGACAGCCCGAAAGAGTCTGAAAAAGAGAACACAAAGAAAAAATAAGAGGTTTCGAAACACAAAGGAAGGTATTCCTTTGTGTTTTTTCATCATAAGGAAAGAATATGAAAGAAAACAATCATACGACACAACAAAATACATTTGAACTGCTTGCACCGGCTGGATCGTTAGCCATTTTTAAGGCGGTTGTCGCGGCCGGTGCAGATGCCGTTTACGTGGGGGGAAGCAAATTTGGAGCCCGCGCATATGCAGATAATTTTTCCGATGAAGAATTACTAGAAGCATTGGACTATGCACATTTGTATGGACGCAGGGTTTATCTTACGGTCAACACGCTTTTAAAAAACAGTGAGATCGAACAGGTCTGTGCGTATCTGCAGCCGTTTTATGAACACGGTCTCGATGCGGTTCTTGTACAGGATTTTGGAGTCCTGACAGCGATCCACGAGAGATTTCCGGATCTTGCGATTCATACAAGTACGCAGATGACAGTCACCGGTGTGGAGGCGGCCCGGCTTTTTTCCGGATACGGAGTGACCCGTATGGTCATGGCACGGGAACTTTCCCTGAATGAAATGAAACGGATCCGTGAAGAGACCGGTATGGAACTGGAAGCATTTGTACACGGGGCGCTGTGTTACTGTTATTCCGGACAGTGTCTGTTTAGCAGTATGCTTGGAGGAAGAAGCGGAAACCGCGGCAGATGTGCGCAGCCATGCAGGCTTCCTTACGCAGTGCTGGATGAAAAGCACAGGGAATACAAAAAAGATGCTTATGTCTTAAGCCTCAAGGATATGTGTGGAATAAAGGATCTGCGTGGGCTGGCAGATGCAGGAGTCTATTCCTTGAAAATTGAGGGACGCATGAAACAGATCCCGTATGCTGCCGGTGTGGTTTCTTATTACCGCAAATATATCGACCTCTTTTTATCGGGACAGGAGACACAGATTTCGGAAGAAGATTACCGGGCAGTGCTTGCACTGGGAAACCGCTGTGGATTTACCGACGGATATTACCACAGGCACAATGGTTCTGATATGGTGACGTTTACAAAGCCAAATTACGAAAAAACGAATGAAGCCCTGCAGCAGCAAATTTTAAGAACCTATGAAAATGGTGCTGCAAAAATCCCTGTCCGGGGAGAGCTGGTTTTGCATCAGGGACAGGCTGCATATTACCGGGTAAAGACGCAAACGGTGTCTGTGGAGATTTCCGGCATGGAAGTTATGCAGGCGCAAAAGAAACCTCTTCTGGCAGAAGACGTAAAAAGCCGTATGGAAAAGACGGGGGATACCCCGTTTGTTATGGAAGAGTTGTCCATAAAAATAGAGGACGGAGTGTTTCTTCCAAACGGAGCACTCAATCAGCTGCGCAGGGAGGCATTGGCAGAACTGCAAAAAAAGATGCTGAAACCTTACCAGAGACAGGAGCATCCGCAGAAGGCGGCAGGGGAAAAACTTCCGGAGGCATGTGAGAAACGGGAAAAACGAAAGGAATGTGTTTTTGCAGTGACCGGGGAGCGCAGACAGCTTGCACCGGTTCTGGAAAGTTCCTGTGTCACTTCTGTCTGTCTGGACATGGAAGCTTATGACCGAAGCACAATTATGGAAGAATTAAAAGAAGATGCAAATGCTGTTATGCAAAAGGATAAAGAGGTTTATCTGGCGATGCCGCGTATCTTCCGTGCCGGAACGGCAGAATGGGTGCGGCAGATACTTCCGGATATAAAAAGAATGGGATTTGCCGGAGTTCTTGTGAGAAATTATGAAGAACTGGCATTGGCAAAGGAAACATTTTGGGGAAGTGAAATCATAACGGATCACAATCTGTATTGCTATAACGATCAGGCGGTCCGTGCATTTGCCGGGCAGGGAGTGACAAAAAATACGGTTCCGCTGGAACTAAACCGCAGCGAAATAAAACGGAGATATAACGAAGAAAGTATGATGATGCTTTACGGATATTATCCGCTTATGACAAGTGCACAGTGCGTACATGCCAATACCAGAGGCTGTGACAAAAAACGGGGGCTTTCTTATCTGAAAGACCGGTATCAGGTACAGTTTCCGGTAAAAAATTTCTGCACGTACTGCTATAATGTTGTTTATAATTCCCTGCCGGTTTTATTATTTTCCAATTTAGAGGAATTAAAAAAAGCAGGCATCCGTGATTTCCGGATGGATTTTACCATGGAATCTGCAAAAGAAACCAAAGCAATTCTGAAATTATATGAAGAGTTTGCAGACGGCAGCCGCAGACAGTATCCGAAAGAATGGGAAAACCGTTATACCAACGGACACTATAAAAGAGGAGTGGAATAATGATCCATCTGATTGTTCAGGCTTCAAAATATCTGATGATCTTTTTGTTCCTGGTTTATACATTTGAGTGTTTTCATGTGTTTAAATTTGAGGGAGAGGAAGAAGAACAAAAACATATTTACCATGTACAGAGAACTCTGTTGTTTCTTTTTCATTTTGATGCCTTTCTTGTTTTGTATATTACAACAAAAAATTTTCAGCTGATCGGATTTTATCTCATGCAGGTGATTATCATTGCGGCAATCATCGGAACATATCATCTGTTTTACAAGCATGCATCCGAGCTGGTTCTCAATAATATGTGTATGTTACTTACGATTGGATTTGTTATCCTGACACGTATTTCTTTTGAAAAGGCATTCCGGCAGTTTATCTTTGTGTGCGCGGGTTTTGTGATTTCCCTGCTGATTCCCATGGTCTTGCAGAATATGACGCTGTTCCGTAAACTGACATGGGTGTATGTGATCGTAGGTGTCGGTGCACTGGGCGTTGTTGCGGTTGCCGGACAGACAAGCTATGGGGCCAAACTGTCCCTGTCGATCGGTCCTTTGACCATCCAGCCTTCGGAGTTTGTAAAAATTATTTTTGTCATGTTTATTGCATCCATGCTGTACCAGCGCCAGGATTTTCATCAGGTCATGGTGACAAGCATTTTTTCGGCTGTTTTTGTTCTGATGCTGGTAGCATCCAAAGATCTCGGCGGAGCCCTTTTGTATTTTTTTACTTACCTGGTTATGGTTTATGTGGCGACGCGCAGATTTGTGTATTTCGGAGGTGGAATACTGGCAATGATCGTGGCGAGTCTGCTTGGGTACCGGCTGTTTGACCATGTACAGGCACGTGTGCAGGCATGGTCGAATCCGCTTGCAGTCATTGACGGGGCGGGGTATCAGGTATGCCAGTCTCTGTTTGCAATCGGTACCGGAGGCTGGTTTGGACTTGGTCTGGGACAGGGACTGCCGGAAAAAATACCGGTCGTGACAAAGGATTTTGTTTTTGCGGCAATCTCGGAAGAACTCGGGGGAGTCTTTGCACTGTGTCTGATCATGGTCTGTGTCAGCTGCTTTTTTATGATCATGAATGTTGCCATGAAACTTCGGGACAATTATTATCGTCTGACAGCGGTCGGACTTGGAACACTGTATGCTTTGCAGGTGTTTCTGACCATCGGCGGGGTCATCAAATTTATTCCGTCAACCGGAGTGACACTTCCACTGGTCAGCTATGGAGGCAGTTCTCTGTTATCGACTATGATTGTGTTTGGCATTATACAGGGACTATACATCATGCAGTTTGACGGTCGGACGCAGAAAAAAGAACAGAAACGAAGAAGAGGCAGAAAAGAATGAGAAGAAAAAAGAAAAAGACAAAGAAAAGTAATAAAGAATTTCTTGTTATTATGTATCTGTTCCTGGCAGTGTTTCTGTCTATGATGATTTATTTTGTCTATTTTCAGGTATGTAAGAGTGAATCGTTTATCAACAGTCCGTATAATTCCTTGCAGGATCTGTTTTCGGATCATGTGATCCGTGGGGATATTGTATCTGCAGACGGCAAAGTACTTGCCACAACAAAAGTATCCGCAGACGGAACACAGACCAGAAGCTATCCGCAGGGACGCATGTTTGCCCATGCAGTTGGTTATGCGGTGAATGGAAAAGCGGGACTGGAAAACCAGGAAAATTTTTCTTTGTTGCGTTCCCATGAGTTTTTCCTTAAGAGAATCGCAGATGATATTTCAGATAAGAAGGCACAGGGGGATACGGTTGTCACGACGCTGGATGCACAGATTCAGCAGGTGGCATACAAATCTCTTGGAAATTATCAGGGAGCTGTGATTGTTATGGAACCGGATACCGGAAAAATCATTGCAATGGTGTCAAAACCGGACTATGATCCCAATACGGTCAAAAAGGACTGGAGCAGTCTGACGGCGGAGGGAAGCACGGTGCTTTACAATCGCGCCACGCAGGGAAAATATGCGCCGGGATCGGTGTTTAAGATCTTAACGACCTTGGAGTATTATCGTGAGAATCCTTCTGCCTATGACCAGTATGCGTTTGACTGCAGTGGTTCCATTTCGGTTGACGGGCAGACCATTCACTGTGCGGGAAATAAGCATCACGGTCAGGAAACATTAAAGAGTTCCTTTTCTAATTCCTGCAATTCTTCGTTTGCCAATATTTCACTGTCACTGAACCGAGAGAAATTTAAACAGACCTGTGACAGCATGCTGTTTAATCAAAATCTTCCGATTGCTTTTGAGTCCGGGAAAAGCAGTTTTTCTTTAAATAAAAATGACAGCAATGCAATGGCGATGGAAACGGGAATCGGTCAGGGAAAAACACTGGTTTCGCCACTGCATATGGCGCTGATAGCAAGTGCCGTGGATCATGATGGAATTCTGATGCGTCCGTATCTGGTGGCTCATATACAAAATGATTCCGGGGTTGAAGTAAGCAGCAATAAACCGAAAACTTATGCGACACTGATGACGGAGACGGAAGTCGGTTTGTTACAGCAGTATATGCGTGCAGTTGTTACAGATGGAACGGGAAGAAAATTATCCGGACAGTCTTATGAAGCTTCCGGCAAAACAGGAACGGCGCAGGTATCGGACACGTCGGATCAGACAAATGCCTGGTTTGTGGGATATGCAAAGAAGGATGGCTATAAAGATATCGCAATCGCAGTCGTTGTGGAGAACAGTGGTGCGGGCAGTACGTACGCGGTTCCAGTTGCAAAGAACGTATTTGACGTATATTTTAACAGATGATATACTTGCTATGAAAATAATGAATGTTTGCACATATATGTGCAGTTTTCGCACACGGGAGGATTGCAATGATTGAAGCAATAAGCTGTGGCGGAGTGGTAATCTTTCGTGGCAAGATTCTGCTTTTGTACAAGAATTACAGAAACAGATATGAAGGCTGGGTATTGCCAAAAGGAACTGTGGAGCAGGGAGAAGAGTATAAGGATACGGCAATTCGCGAGGTTTTGGAAGAAACCGGAGCAACTGCAACCATTATTCAGTATGTGGGAAAAAGCCAGTATTCATTTACCATTCCTGAGGATACGGTCGAGAAATCGGTTCACTGGTATCTGATGATGGGCGAAAGTTATTATAGTAAGCCGCAAAGAGAAGAATATTTTACAGATTCCGGGTATTATAAATACCATGAAGCATATCATTTGTTGAAATTTTCGAATGAAAAACAGATTTTGGAGAAAGCTTATAATGAGTATCTGGATCTGAAAAAAAGTAACTTATGGGGAACACATAAGTATTTTTAGAAAGGATAATCTGCATGAAATGGTATGAGGATCTTTATGTCGGCGATTCCATTGAAGGCAAAGTCAATCGAATAAAGTGGAAGATTAACCATCATGCAGGAACAGTCTCTATCTATGTGATTGCGTTTGCATCCAACCGGCAGAATCTGCTGGATATTATACCGGCGTGGGAACTGATGCAGAAATCTTATCCGGGGAAAAAGGAAATGCAGATCATCGGTCTGGCAAAAGGTTATGCGGAAGCTCTGGAGCTGGTGCGCAGTATTATAGAGGAAGTATATCAGAATACAGGGGATGTGGATGTAAAATCTTATTTACGGGGCCGGAAACGGAGGAGACAGGTATGAGTGTTTTCCTTCTGATTCTGAAAATCATAGGAATTGTTTTGCTGGTGATTTTAGGACTGATTGTTGTCATTGCTCTTTTGGCATTATTTTGTCCATTCGTGTATCGTGTGAAAGGTTCCTACCATGAAAAAAATCTGCAACTGCAGGTCCGGATCTGGTGGCTTGGCCGTCTGCTGGGGCTCTGTGCAGATACCGCGGAAGAGGGATTCCACACGTATGTGCGGATTTTTGGATTTCGAAAGGAACTGCACCTGCAGAAAGAAAAAGAAGATTCCGCGGATTTTAAAAAGCCGGTGCAGGAAGACTCTCCGCAGGAAGGGATAAAAGACCGGGAGACTGAAGTGGCACCGTCTCTTACGGCAATGGAAAATACATCCCAAACATCTGCGCAGCAATTGACAGATCCGGAGGAGACAATTCTCTGTCATCCGGATAAAAAAAAGAAAACATTTTTTCCGGGCAGGATTGCAGGTTTTATCCGGAAGTTCCCGGAAAAGATCCGGAATATTTTGCAAAAGATTCTTTATTTTTTGAGAAATATACAGACATTCTGGAAAAAAGGAACGCGAACGTGCCGGAAATGGTATCGTTTTTTCAATGACGAGAAAAATAAAAAAGCGTTTTCTAATATCTGGAAACAGCTGGAACATCTGGTTGTTTCAGTTTTGCCGAAACGGCTGAAGCTTTGGCTGAAATATTCTACCGGATCGCCGGATACTACCGGGCAGGTGCTTGGTATTCTTGCAATATTTCCGGTCGGATACCGGAATCACTGGAATATTATTCCGGATTTTACGGCAGAAGAATTTTATGCAGAAGCAGATTTTACAGTACACGGCAGGATTTTCGGAGTTCAGATTCTTGCTCTGGCACTGCGAATAATTCTTGATAAGAATTGCCGGAGACTATATAATAGATTTAAGCATATGAAGTAGAATGGGTAAGGAGGTTTTACCATGGCAGATAACAGTTTTAATAATACAGTAGAATCCTTATTTAAAGGAATGGACAGCTTTATCACAACAAAGACCGTAGTAGGAGATGCAATTCATATCGGAGATACGATTATTCTTCCTCTGGTAGATGTATCTTTTGGTGTTGCGGCAGGAGCGTTTTCACAGGAAAAGAAAAATAATGGTGCCGGAGGTATGGGTGGAAAAATCAATCCGAGTGCGGTTCTTGTCATCCAGAATGGAGTAACAAAACTTGTGAATATCAAAAATCAGGATGGAATGACAAAGATCCTTGACATGGTTCCGGATTTTATCAATAAATTTACATCCGGAAAAGATACGGATGATATCATTGACGATGTTGTTTCGGATGATACGGACAATGAATAGAAAAAACAGAATCATATAAAACCGGGAGAGCATATATTAGAAATGATATATGCTTTTTTGGTGGAAAAAATGAAACGGGTATGGGGATATACATTGTTCTGGATGGGAATCGGAATGCTGATCATGTTTTTTGTAGGTGGCGGGCTGCTGGGGGTTCTGCTGATTGCCGGAACCATGCTTGTTTCCTATCTGTTGTTTTCCTGCTGATTGCGGCACAAAAAAAGAACCGTCATACAACGGTCCTTATATTTGCTTACTAAGCTCTCTCAACTTTTCCGGATCTAAGGCAGGAAGCACAAACATATAACTTCTGTGGTACTCCGTTTACCTTACAACTTACACGTTTGATGTTTGATTTCCAAACTCTATTAGATCTTCTATGAGAATGGCTGACATTATTTCCGTAATGTACACCCTTTTCACAAATTGCACACTTTGCCATGATTTTGCACCTCCTTGCATTTCACTAAGCTTTTTCAAGCTCACAACATAAGATATATTAACAGATTCCTTCTGTAAATGCAAGAAAAACTTATAAAAAAATGAAATAAATTACATTTGGTTTACATTTGCAGGAAAAATGGTTATAATACGAGTAACTATGATGTAATACCTATGAGATGGTTTACGAATATTGGAGGTACAAGTATGAAGGGACAGATAGATACCCAATATGGAAAGGTTTTGGTGGAAGACGATGTCATTGCCACTTACGCAGGTTCTGTTGCGGTAGAATGTTTTGGTATTGTCGGTATGGCAGCTGTTAATATGAAAGACGGACTGGTGAAGCTGCTGAAAAGGGATTATCTGACACATGGTATCAGTGTCACAATTGAAGATGAAAATCTGATCAATATTGATTTTCATGTGATTGTCGCTTACGGCGTAAGCATTTGCACAGTTTCTGACAACCTGATCGAGACTGTAAAGTATAAAGTGGAGTCATTTACGGGCATGAAGATCAATAAGATCAATATCTACGTCGAAGGCGTCCGCGTGATTGACTAGGGAGGATAAGAAATTGGAGATTACAAGTATCAATACGGAGAGTTTGTCCAGAATGTTCCTTGCAGGTGCAAAGAATCTGGATGCAAAAAAGGAATGGATCAATGAACTGAATGTTTTCCCGGTTCCGGATGGAGATACCGGTACAAACATGTCAATGACGATCATGTCAGCAGCACGTGAAGTCGGTGCGTTGTCCAATCCGACAATGAAAGAACTTGCAAAAGCAATTTCTTCCGGTTCCCTTCGTGGGGCAAGAGGTAATTCCGGCGTTATTTTATCCCAGCTGTTCCGCGGTTTCTGTAAAGTTATCAAAGAGTATGATGAGGTAGATGTTTCTGTTTTATGTGATGCATTCCAGAAAGCGGTAGAAACAGCATACAAAGCAGTTATGAAGCCCAAAGAGGGAACGATTCTTACCGTTGCAAAGGGTGCGGCAGACAAAGCGCTTGATCTGGCACAGGAGACAGAGGATCTGGTTTATTTCTGCGATGAAGTGATCAAACATGCGGAGTATGTTTTAAGTCAGACTCCGGAAATGCTTCCGGTCTTAAAGCAGGCAGGGGTAGTGGATTCCGGCGGACAGGGATTGGTTCAGGTGTTAAAGGGAGCCTATGATTCCCTTCTCGGAAAAGAAATTGATTATTCCATTGAGGAGACTCCGGCATCTGCAGGCACGGCAAAAGTTTCAGAGCCGGCTGAGCAGGAGATTAAATATGGTTACTGCACGGAGTTTATTATTGTATTAACACGTCCATTGTCTGAAAAAGAAGAAAAGGAATATAAATCTTATCTGGAATCTATCGGAGATTCGATTGTTGTGGTAGCAGACGATGAGGTTGTAAAGACTCACGTACATACCAACGATCCGGGACTTGCCATTCAAAAGGCACTGACCCATGGTTCTCTTACAAAGATCAAGATCGACAATATGCGTGAGGAACATCAGGAAAAGCTGATTAAGGATGCCGAAAAAGCGGCTGCCCAGCAGAAGGAGCAGGAGGCAGAGAAAGAGGAACCCCGCAAGCCAATGGGATTTATTGCCGTTTCCATCGGTGAGGGAATGAATGAGATTTTCCGCGGACTGGGAGCAGACTATCTGATCGAGGGTGGACAGACCATGAATCCAAGCACAGAAGACATGCTTGCAGCGATTGATCATGTAAATGCAGATCATATCTTTATTCTGCCAAACAATAAAAATATCATTATGGCGGCAAATCAGGCAGCGGAGCTGACAGAGGATAAAGATATTATTGTACTTCCGACCAAGACAATTCCACAGGGAATTGTGGCTCTGGTAAATTATATTCCGGATTATACTGCGGAGGAAAATAAGGAAGCCATGCTGGCAGAACTCGACAGTGTAAAGACCGGTCAGGTGACCTATGCGGTTCGTGACACTGAAATTGATGGCATGCAGATCAGACAGAATGACTATATGGGAATTGGCGATAAGGCAATTCTTGCGGTCGGCACGGATCTGAAAGAGACAACCATGAAGATGATTGATGCGATGGTAGATGAGGATTCTGCAATTGTCAGCATTTATTATGGTGCGGATGAGACAGAAGAGCATGCACAGGAAATCGGAAAAATGATCGAAGAAAAGTATCCGGATGTTGAGGTAGAGATCAACTGTGGTGGTCAGCCGATTTACTATTTTGTTATTTCTGTAGAATAAAAGTTACTATTTATGCAGCACAGAAACGAATAAGGAGCAGATATGCGTCAGGATTCATCAATCACGGAAATCAAAGGCATTGGTGAAAAAACAAAAAAATTATTCGAAAAAATGGGAGTATACACCGTAGGTGATATACTCCTTCATTTTCCCAGAAATTATATACAGTATCCCCATCCGGTGCCGATCGATGAGATGACAGCGGAACATATGCAGACAGAGGATAAGCTTGCGATTGTTGCACGGATTGAGCGTACACCGGTAACGAGAAGTGGAAGACATATGCAGGTGACACTTCTTGTGATTGGAAGCCCTGGACATCAGATCCAGCTGATCTGGTATCGGATGCCTTATATACGGAATACATTGACACATGGCAAATATTTTGTTTTTTACGGAAATGTTCACATTAAGGATGGCAAATTTGTGATGGAACAGCCGGTGGTGTATACGCCGGAGGCCTATCAGGAAATCGAAAACTGTTTTCTTCCGGTGTATACGCTGACCAGCGGGATCACCAACAATCTCATGATAAAAACGATGCGGCAGGCATTGGATGCGGAAGAACTGCTTACGGATTTTCTTCCGGGAGAAATTCGTACGCGCAGAAAACTGTGTGAGTATAATTATGCGGTCAAACAGATCCACTTTCCGGATACGATGGAACGATTGATCGAGGCGAGAAAGCGGTTGGTTTTTGATGAGTTCTTTTTATTTATCATGGGCATGCAGTACCAGAAAGAAAAGAGAACCAGACAGGAAAACCGGTTTGTGATGGAACATCCGGAGTTCGTGGAAGATCTGATTCAGAAGCTTCCGTATGAACTGACGGGAGCACAAAGACGAGCATTGCATGATGTGACGGAAAATATGCAGGGACCGTATGCCATGCAGCGCCTGATTCAGGGAGACGTGGGTTCCGGTAAAACGATTCTGGCTTTTCTGGCAATGGCGTGGTGCGCACAGAATGGATATCAGTCTGCCATCATGGCACCGACGGAAGTACTTGCACAGCAGCATTATGAAACATTCCAGAAACTCTGTGAGCAGTTTGGACTGCATTTTCCGGTAATCCTTCTGACGGGGGCCATGACGGCAAAACAAAAACGCAGTGCGTATGAACGGTTAGAACTGTATGAGAATGCCCTGATTGTAGGAACGCATGCGCTGATTCAGGAAAAACCGGCATATGCAAATCTTGCGCTTGTGATCACAGATGAGCAGCATCGTTTTGGCGTGCGGCAGAGAGAGGCGTTTGCGCAAAAAGGGGATATGCCGCATATTCTTGTTATGAGTGCAACACCGATTCCGCGAACCCTTGCGATCATTATCTACGGAGATATGGATATTTCGGTTGTGGATGAGGTGCCGGCAAGACGGCTTCCGATCAAAAACTGTGTGGTTAATACGGCATACCGGCCGAAAGCATATGCGTTTGTTGCAGATGAGGTGAAAAAAGGACATCAGGCATATGTGATCTGTCCGCTTGTGGAGGCAAGCGAAGAGACACAGGGAGAAAATGTAATTGATTACTCGAAAACGCTTATGGAGGAACTGCCATCCGGCATCCAGGTGGGCGTGCTTCACGGAAAGATGAAGAGCAGTAAGAAAAATGAAATTATGCAGGAATTTGCGGAAAATAAAATTCAGGTGCTTGTATCCACCACGGTAGTGGAAGTTGGGGTTAATGTACCGAATGCAACCGTGATGCTGATCGAGAATGCGGACCGATTTGGCTTAGCACAGCTGCATCAGCTGCGTGGACGTGTGGGAAGAGGAGATGCACAGTCTTATTGTATTATGATCAATGCCTCTTCGGCCAAGACGGCAAAAAAGCGTCTGGAAATATTAAATAAATCAAACGACGGCTTTTTTATTGCGAGTGAGGATTTGAAATTACGCGGACCGGGAGATTTTTTCGGTATCCGGCAGAGTGGAGATCTGGTATTTGCGCTGGCGGATATTTACCAGGATGCGGCGGTGCTGCAGGAGGCTTCGGAAGAAGTAAAAACAATTCTTGAGGAAGACCCGGAACTGACAGAACCCGGACATCACATTCTGCAAAAGAAAATGATGCAGTTTCAGGAAGAACAGCTTTCAAAAATGAATTTGTAGATTCCGGTAAAAGAATAAGCAGGTCTCCGTGACAGAGACCTGCTTTTTTCTTTTGTACATTGGGACAAGTGGGTTACTGGATGTTTTCTCCTTTGCCAGCCATCTGTCTTTCCTGTGCTTCGATCATTTTTTTGACCATGTAACCGCCGACAGATCCATTCTGTTTTGCGGTAAGATCACCGTTGTATCCGTTGCTAAGTGGGACTCCAAGCTCATCTGCAACTTCATACTTAAAACGTTCCAATGATTTTTTTGTACTTCTGTCTGCCATGCTTTTCTTCCTCCTTTGCGGTTGTACTTTGTGGTACGATTCTAGTATATGCGCTAAGCAGAAAGCCTATGCTGGAAACTTATGTATTGGATGATTCCACCAGTGTCAGGCCGCTGATGTCCGGATGAATCGTGAGAGAGTAGTTCGTATAGTATACGACAAATCCGGGTGCACTTCCGGCCGGTTTTTTTACATTTTTTTTCTGAAGATAATCAATTTCAAGTTTGTCACTGTCACGTCCGCTGGAATAGTAACCGGCAAGTTTTCCGGCCTCTTCAAATACGCGGTCCGGCATTTCTCCCCCTTTGTTTTTTACAATTACATGGGAACCCGGCATTTTTTTGGCGTGAAACCACCAGTCATTTCCGGTTGCAAATTTAAAGGTCAGTTCATCATTCTGATAGTTATTTTTGCCGACGTACATGTCATAGCCGTCGGATGAAATATAATGGAAAGGTTTGCTTTTGATTTTCTGTTTTTTGCCGTTTTTGTGTTTTTTGATAAAACCGTATTCCATCAATTCCTCTTTGATCTGCACCAGATCATCGGCGGAGAGTGCAATGTTCAAAGAATTCTGGATGGACTCCAGATGGTCAATCTGCGCTTTGGTTTCCGCAAGCTGGACTTCAAGAGCTTCGGAAGTCCGTTTCAGTTTTCCGTATTTATCAAAGTATTTTTGGGAATTTTCACGTGCGGTCTTTTGCGGATCTAACGGGATACGGATTTCTTTATTGTTGTCATAAAAATTTTCACAGACCAGTTCTTTTGCCTGGTCCTGCAGATTGTAACCGTATACATTGATCAGTTCTCCGTACAGTTTATATTTTTCCCGTTTTTCGGCATCTTTCTGCTGTTTTTGCTGTAACTGGTATTTTTTCTGGTTGCGCTCTAACGCAGTTGTGACGATTTTTCGCAGGTCTGCGGATTTCTGGTGGATACGGTTGTAAATATTGCGCTCTGCATAGAAAACTTCGAGCATCTGCGAGATGCTTCCCATATGTTCCATCTCATAATCCTGATACATGGTCAGTTCAATTGCAGAAAATTCGATCGGCCGTTTGTCTTTTCTTACGATCACCGGATGAAATTCGTTGTGGCGGATTTCATCAAAAAACCATGCAATGTGGTTTGCAAGATGGTGGATTTCATCATCGGTACAGGCCAAAAGAGACTGATCTGCATCCATCCCGGCCCGGTATGCCAGTTCGGATGCAACAAGCGGACTGACACCGGTAAATGATGTATAGATCGCTTTGCAGATGGACATCGGTTTTGCCTTAATGGCATCGCAGATCTGTGTGGCATCCATAGTCATGGCATTAAATTTGTCCTCCTGTGTGGCAGGAATAAAATACGGGCGGCCCGGAAGCACTTCGCGCAGGGAACTTACGGCGGAAGAGACATGCTTGATGCTGTCGATCATGGTGCCGTCCTCATCGCAAAAGATAATATTGGAATGTTTTCCCATCAGTTCAATGACAAGGGTCTTATGACAGATATCCCCCATTTCATTCAGGTGTTCAATCTTCAGATGGATGATGCGCTCCATATGGGGCTGGGTAATGCTTATGATCCGCCCGTTTGCGATATGTTTGCGTAAAACCATACAAAATGTAGGCGCCTGCAGGGGACTTGTCTTGTTGGTGTCTGTCAGATATAAAAAAGGAAGGGAAGCGTTTGCTGAAATGGATACACGGAACTGTCCGCTGCTTCCTTTGCATGTCAAAAGCAGCTCGTCATTTTCGGGCTGCGCAATTTTACTGATTTTTGTATTTAAAATCGTCTGGTTCAGTTCATGGACTAAACCTGCGATTACGATTCCGTCAAAAGCCATGGAAATTCTCCTGTTCATGATTATAGTGTTTTTCAAACTCATGAATCATTATAGTAATTTCCACGTCTTTTGTCTATATGCAGAAAGTGGATATCTTTTGTATACATTTTTTGCAAGAACATTTGACGAAACGGCAAAGAAGCATTATAATACGTTTATCTATGCATAGATATGTGCATGATATTTGGGAGAAAGTAAAATGATTAAAAGCATGACCGGATTTGGGCGCTGTGAGATTGCAGATGAAAAACGCAAATTTACCGTGGAACTGAAATCCGTAAATCACCGGTATCTTGATGTAAACATGAAGATGCCGAAAAAGTTAAATTTTTTTGAGAGTGCGATCCGCAGTCTGTTAAAAAAATATATTGAACGAGGCAAAGTGGATCTGTATATTTCCTATGAGGACTATACGGAGGACAATTATGCACTTAAGTATAATGAGGGACTTGCCGGTGAGTATTTAAAATATCTGAATGCCATGGCAGAAACATTCCATCTGGAAAATGATGTGCGGGTAAGCACACTGTCCCGTTATCCGGATGTCTTTGTTATGGAAGAACAGGAAATGGACGAAGAAGAGCTCTGGAATGGATTGCAGAAGGCAATCTGCGGAGCATGTGAACAATTCGTTGAGACCCGTATCCGGGAAGGCGAGAACTTAAAGAAGGATCTCTGTGAGAAGTTAGATGACCTGCTTGCCGGAGTGGATTTCATTGAGGAGCGTTCTCCGCAGATTATGCAGGAATACCGCAGCCATCTGACGGAAAAGATCCAGGAACTTTTGGGAGATACCCAGATCGATGAGGGAAGAATTGCGACAGAGGTTACGATCTATGCAGACAAGGTGTGTGTGGATGAAGAAACCGTGCGTCTGCGCAGCCATATTACCTCGATGAAGGAGACACTTTCAGAGGGCGGTCCGGTAGGACGCAAACTCGATTTTATTGCACAGGAGATGAACCGTGAAGCAAATACGATTCTCTCAAAGGCAAATAATATTGAAATTTCAGATGTGGGAATTAATCTGAAGACCGGAATCGAAAAGATCCGCGAACAGATCCAAAATATAGAATAAAGGAAGCGCGTTATGGAACAGAAAGGAAAGTTAGTTGTTATTTCCGGATTTTCCGGAGCGGGCAAAGGAACTCTGATGAAAGCACTGCTGGCAGCACATCCGGACAGGTATGCACTGTCGGTTTCCGCAACTACCAGAGATCCGAGACCGGGAGAAAAAGATGGTGTGGATTATTTTTTTGTGACGGACGAAATGTTTGATTCCATGATTCAGAAGGATGATTTTTTAGAATATGCAAAATATGTCAGCCACTCTTATGGAACTCCTCGTTCTTATGTGGAGGAAAATTTAAATCTCGGAAAGAATGTAATTTTAGAGATTGAGATACAGGGAGCATTAAAAGTAAAAGAAAAAATAAAAGATGCTGTCCTGATGTTTGTTACGGCACCGGATGCCGGGACACTGCGTGACCGTCTGGTCGGACGCGGTACAGAGACTCCGGAGGTCATTGCGGCACGGCTTGCACGTGCATGTGAGGAATCCGAAGGAATTGAAAATTATGATTATTTAGTGGTAAACGATACGGTGGATCACGCATCGGCTTTGATTGATCAGCTGATCTGTGATGAGCAGTCACAAAATACCGGAAGGGATCAGGCGTATCGGGTATCTGCTAATATAGATTTTATTAATCAAATGAGAGAAAATCTCAAAAGCTTTTCGAAAGGAGAATGAATATGATACATCCATCTTATGTTGAATTAATGAAAGTTGTAAATGACGAGGGCGAAATCGGTGAAGAACCGGTGGTAAACAGCCGTTACTCCATCGTTCTTGCCACAGCAAAGCGTGCAAGACAGATCATTGCCGGAGCAAAACCACTGATTGATGATCCGGTCTGCAACAAGCCGCTTTCCATTGCCGTGGAAGAGTTATACCGCGGAGAAGTAAAGATTGTACCTGGAGAGGACGAAAACTAAGAAATACCAAAAGGGAGTGACAACTGTCATTCCCTTTTTCAAGTGAGAGGTTATATGAAATTATTATTTGTTTCACTCGGATGTGACAAAAATCTGGTAGATTCCGAGTACATGATCGGTATGCTTACCAGTCATGGAATTGAACTGACGGATGATGAAACGGAAGCGGATATCATTATTGTCAACAGCTGCTGTTTTATCGGCGATGCAAAAGAAGAAAGCATTAACACCATTCTGGAAATGGCAGAGCAGAAAAAAACAGGCTGCTGTAAATCACTCATTGTCACCGGCTGCCTGACACAGCGTTATCAGGATGAAGTGAAAAAAGAAATACCGGAAGTAGATGCTATTTTAGGAACCAATTCCTATGATTCCATTGTAGAGGCACTCGAGGAGACCCTGCAGCATAAATTTTATAAAAATTTTCATACGCTCAGCGGACTGCCGCAGCTGTCGACCAAACGGACGGTTACGACAGGCGGACATTATGCATATCTGAAAATTGCAGAGGGATGCAACAAAAACTGCACCTACTGTGTGATCCCGTCTGTGCGCGGACGTTACCGCAGTGTTCCGATGGACGAGCTGGTTACGTCAGCAGAAGAACTGGTTGCAGGAGGCGTAAAGGAACTGATCCTTGTTGCGCAGGAGACAACGCTTTACGGTGTGGATCTGTATGGGAAAAAATGCCTGCATGAATTGTTAGACCGCCTGAACGGGATTTCCGGTCTGTTCTGGATTCGTATTATGTACTGTTATCCGGAGGAAATCTATGAGGAACTGATCGATTCCATGATTAAGGATAAAAAGGTCTGTCACTATCTGGACATGCCGGTCCAGCACTGCAACGATACAATTTTGCAGCGCATGGGAAGAAAAACAAATAAAAAGGAACTGATCGAGAGAATCCATTATTTGAGAAAACGTGTCCCGGATATCACTTTGCGGACCTCTTTGATCTGCGGATTCCCGGGGGAGACAAAAGAGCAGCACGAAGAACTGATGCAGTTTGTCAATGATATGGAATTTGACCGTCTCGGAGCGTTTACTTATTCCGCGGAGGAAGGAACACCGGCAGCGGAAATGCCGGATCAGGTGCCGCAGGAACAAAAAGAGGAATGGCAGGCAGACGTCATGGAACTTCAGGAAGAAGTGATTTTTGACAAGAATGAAGCCATGAAAGGTACGGTTTTGTATGCGTTTATCGAAGGACAGGTTGCGGATGAAAACAATACCTACGTCGGCAGAACCTACCGGGATGCGCCAAATGTAGACGGATATATTTTTATCAATACAGACGAAGAACTTTTAACCGGAGATATTGTGAAGGTGGAAGTTACCGGTGCATATGAATATGACCTGATCGCTACGATTGTAAAATAGGAGGAACAATTATGAATTTACCAAATAAATTAACAACTTTCCGTGTGATTCTTATTCCGTTTTTTGTATTTTTCCTGTTAGCTCCATACTTTGAAGGGTATGGAAATTACATTGCGCTTGTTATTTTTATTGTCGCAAGCCTGACGGATTTTCTGGATGGAAAAATTGCAAGAAAGTACAATCTTGTAACAAATTTCGGAAAGTTTATGGACCCGCTGGCAGACAAGCTTCTGGTCTGCTCTGCGCTGATCTGTCTGATTGCACTTGACAGAATTCCGGCATGGATTGTGATTGTGATTATTTCCCGCGAGTTTATTATCAGCGGATTCCGTCTGATTGCTGCAGACAATGGTGTAGTGATCGCTGCAAGCTACTGGGGCAAGTTTAAAACCGCATCCCAGATGGTCACCGTGATTCTTCTGGTACTGAATATTCAAAATACGGTATTTACAGTACTCGGAACGGTATTTATTTATATTTCCCTGGTACTTACCGTCGTATCTCTGATTGATTATATCGCAAAAAACAAAGAAGTATTAAAGGATCAGAACTAATGAAAATTGACAGACTTCTGGCAGAACACCAGCTGCTGGTGACGACAGCCGAGAGCTGTACCGGAGGACTGGTAGCGTCTGCACTGGTAGATATTCCGGGAATTTCCGATTATTTTAAAGAGGGATATATCACTTATGCTCCCGAAGCAAAAGAAAAGATACTGGGAGTATTGCCGGAGACCATTTCCGATTATGGTGTCGTGAGTGAACAGACCGCACAGGAGATGGCGGAAGGTGCTGCAAAACAGGCACACGCGGGATGTGCGGTGGCTACAACGGGGGTTGCCGGACCCGGGGGAGGAACTTTAAAGACTCCGGTAGGAACGGTCTGTTTTGGATGTTTTGTGCAGGGAAAGATATTTTCCGGGACAGAACATTTTACCGGTACAAGAAGTGAAATAAGACATGCGGCTGCGGCATATGCCATTGCATTTCTGGAGCGGTGTATCATCAAAACATATGGAGGAACCTTATGCGAATCATAGCAGGAACAGCGCGCAGCCTGCCGCTGAAAACAATTGAGGGGCTGGAAACGCGCCCGACAACAGACAAGATCAAAGAGACATTATTCAATATGCTGCAGAATGATGTGCCGGGATGTTATTTCCTGGATCTGTTTGCGGGCAGCGGTCAGATCGGGTTAGAAGCAATCAGCCGCGGAGCTTTGTATGCGGTTTTTATTGAGAATAACCGGAAAGCGGCCAAATGCATTGAAGATAATATTGCATTCACAAAATTTACGAAGGAATCCAGACTGCTTACCACGGATGTGATCAGCGGAATCAGCAGTCTGGAGGGAAAATATACATTTGATATTATTTTTATGGACCCGCCATACCGGCAGGGACTTGAAGAAGATGTGCTGCGTTTCCTTTCAAAATCAAGTGTGTTGAAACCTGACACCATGATTATTGTGGAAGCATCGCTGGATACGGATTTTTCTTATCTGGATGAGCTGGGATTTTCCGTGATAAAGTTCAAAAAATATAAGACAAACATGCATGTCTTTATTCAACAGAAGAGGGTATAACAAACATGAAAAAAGCAATTTATCCGGGAAGTTTTGATCCACTGACATTCGGACATATGGACATCATCAACCGTGCTTCAAGAATTGTGGATGAGCTGGTCGTCGGAGTGCTCAACAACAGCGCAAAAAATTCGTTGTTTTCTTTAGAAGAACGTGTTAGTATGATAGAAGAGATGACAAAGGATATTCCAAACGTTACGGTGGCGTCCTTTGATGGTCTGTTGGTAGAGTTTATGAATAAAATAGATGCTACCATTATCGTGCGTGGGCTTCGTGCAGTGACAGATTTTGAGTACGAGCTGCAGATCGCACAGGCGAACCATGTGCAGGATTCTAATATTGAAACCATTTTCCTGACAAGTGATCTTTCTTATTCCTATTTAAGTTCGACAATTGTCAAGGAATTTGCGTCCTACGGTGGAGATATTTCCAACTTTGTACCGGAACGTTTTATTGAACGGATTTATAAGAAATATGAGAACAGATAGGAGAGATTTTCACTATGAGCAGTAAGATGGAACAGATTATTGAGGAAATCGAAGAGTATATTGATGGCTGTAAATTCCAGCCGCTCTCAAGTACAAAGATTATTGTCAACAAAGAAGAATTAGAAGAACTTATTGCGGAACTTCGCGCCAAAACACCGGAAGAAGTAAAGCGTTATCAGAAGATTATCAGCAATAAGGAAGCAATTTTAGCAGATGCACAGGCGAAGGCGGATCAGATCATTGCACAGGCACAGGTGCAGACCAACGAACTTGTCAGCGAGCATCAGATTATGCAGCAGGCATATGCACAGGCAAATGAAGTTGTTATGATCGCAACCAAGCAGGCCCAGGAAATTTTAGACAATGCTACCAATGAGGCAAACAGTCTGCGTGTCAGTGCCATGGGATATGCGGATGACCAGCTGCATGAGATCGAGGAGGTTTTGTCTAATTCCATCGAGACTTCTCAGGCGCGGTATGACAGTCTGATTTCTTCACTGCAGGGGTTCCTTGATGTAGTGACAAAGAACCGGGCACAGCTGTTTCCACAGACAGAAGCAGCAGAGGAGGCAGCCGCTTCTGCCGGACAGGCAGCAGAGTCTGCAGAGGAGCCACAGATTACCAATATTTCAGCTTCAGATGAGGATGCCCAGGAAAAGTAAAGGAATACAGCATCCAACGGTTAACAGTAAGAGGATTATTTTCTGTAATACATAGTTCCGGAGCGAGAGGCCGGTCTGGTGAAGGATGGAAGAGACCTGAAAAATGCCGGACAATCCTCCCCATGACAGGAATAACACTGCCAGAAGAGATTTTATATGTCTGGTGCAGGCAGAGGTGGAAAGCAGCGCAACACCGTTTGTAACTTCTAAGAATCCGGTGGCGGCCAGCGAAAACCAATGCGCCGGAAACGGCAGCGTCTGCAGCATTTCGCAGAAAATGGAAAACAGGATGATATAGCCGCATATTTTGATCAGGGTTTCAAATCCGTGAATGATGCCGGCATCAATGATTTGCATATCCATATGAAATCTTGATGCCGTTTCTTTTTGTGTAGAAGAAGGGGTTCTGTGATATAATAACAGCATACTCATTCCATACAAAAACGGAATGCCATAGATCAGAAAAACGTATACAGGAGATAACGGAAGCTGCAAAATTTCCTGAATGGCGGTTATGACAAATACGGGACTTAAGTTGTTTGTAAAGCAGCATAAGGCAGAGGCTTTTTCCCGGGAGATATAGTTACTGCTGTAAAAGTCGGCAGTCAGTTTGCAGCCGATGGGAAATCCAAACAAAAAACCACACAGTACGATGTAGCAGGCAGAAAATTTTTTCGGAAGAATTTCACTGCGCAGAATGACATACGAGAGGACACAAAAAGGGAGCAGTGTCGGAAGAATCTGTGTAAACCACAGCTGCAGCCCTTGTTTTGATGCCGAGACTGCTGCGTGGGGGAAACAGATAAAAAACAAAAATAGTATGCAACAGAGAAGAGTAAATACAAATTTTTTCATGATACAGTTTATGTGAGACAGGAGGAGTATATGAGTACATTAGAGCATTTATATCCGGAAAGGGTATTTTATTATTTCAAGCAGATCGCAGCAATTCCACATGGATCGGGAAACACCAAAGCGATCAGTGATTATCTGGTAAAATTTGCAAAAGAACACGCACTGACCTGGTATCAGGATGAAGCAAACAATGTGGTTCTTGTCAAGGAAGCATCCAAAGGTTATGAAAAGGCTCCGGCGATCATCATTCAGGGACACATGGATATGGTCTGTGAAAAAGAAAAAGACTGTAATCTTGACATGGATAAAGAAGGGCTGCGCCTGTATGTAGATGGAGATTTCCTGAAGGCAGAAGGGACAACGCTTGGCGGAGATGACGGAATTGCAGTGGCATATGCGCTGGCAATTTTGGAATCAGATGAAATTTCCCATCCGAAATTAGAAGTCGTGATTACCGTGGATGAAGAAATCGGAATGCTGGGGGCGGCTGTCATGGATCTGTCTATGCTGACCGGACATACCATGTTAAATATTGACAGTGATGAAGAGGGAATTTTCCTGACCGGCTGTGCGGGCGGTATGGCATTAAATGTTTCCATTCCCGTAACCCGTGTCAGACAGACGGGAAAGAAACTTTCTCTTATTGTGACCGGGCTTTCCGGCGGACATTCCGGCAGTGAGATCGATAAAGAACATGGAAATGCAGATCTTTTGATGGGACGCCTGCTGTATGGAATCTTTTCTCGTTCCCCGTTTGGAATTCTCACTTTGCATGGTGGGTTAAAGGACAATGCAATTCCAAGAGAATGTGAGGCAGAAATCCTGATTCCGGCAGAAAATACGCAGATTGTCTGTGAATATGTAAAAGAACTGAATGAAATATTAAAAAAAGAACTGGTGGAAACAGATCCGGGCGTGCAGGTGCTGATAGAAGAACAGGGCAATGCTGAAGCGGAAATATTAGATTATCATTCGGTAAGCCGTGTCATTTTTTATCTGCGCAATGTGCCAAACGGAATTCAGCATATGAGCCAGCTGTTAAACGGTCAGGTAGAAACTTCCTTAAATCTTGGAATTCTGGAATTAAAAGAAGATGCCTTGACATCGCTTACTTCGATCCGAAGCAGTGTAAAAACCCGCAAAGAAGATCTGTGTGCACGTGTTACGATGCTTGTGGAGATGCTTGGAGGAGAAGCAGAAGTGGAAGGTGATTATCCGGCGTGGGAGTATCGCACGGATTCTGCGCTGCGTCCGCAGGTAGAAAAAGTATACGAAGAGCTGTTTCATAAAAAACCTGTATTTTCCACGATTCATGCAGGGCTGGAGTGTGGCCTTCTTTCTGAAAAAATTCCGGATCTCGACTGCGTTTCTTTCGGACCGGACAATTTTGACATTCACACGCCAAAAGAGCATTTATCCATTTCTTCTACCGCAAGAGTATGGGATTTCCTTGTTGCATTTCTGCAGCAGGCAAACGTATGATTCGCCTGGACAAATTCCTGGCGGATTCCGGCGTCGGCACACGCACCGATGTGAAAAAACGAATCCGCGAGGGACGAATTACGGTAAATGATGCGGTGGCAAAGAAACCGGATCTTAAGGTTGATCCGGAACAGGATCAGATTCTGTTTGATCATCGTCCGGTGATTTATGAGAAGTATTCCTATTATCTCTTTCATAAACCGGCGGGCTGTGTGACGGCAAGATGTGACCGGTTAAACCGGACGGTTATGGATTTCTTCCCGGAGTCCATGCGAAAAGAGTTTGCACCGGTCGGAAGACTGGATAAGGATACGGAAGGTTTTTTGCTGATTACAAATGACGGAGAACTCACGCATCGCCTGCTGTCACCGGCTTATCATGTCAAAAAAACGTATTTTGTACAGGTAGATCAGAAAATTCCGGATACGACGGCAGGACAATTTGCAGAGGGCGTGGACATCGGCGATGAGAAGCGCACACTTCCGGCAGATCTCAAAATCCTTGGGGACCGTGAGGCGGAACTTACGATTTCGGAAGGCAGATTTCACCAGGTGAAGCGTATGTTTGCGTCGGTTGGATGTAAGGTGACATATCTGAAACGGATCTCCATGGGAACACTTACACTTGGAACATTAGAAAAGGCAACTTACCGTAAACTTACGGAACAGGAACTGGCTTCCCTGAAAAAAGAAGCGGAAAATAAACAATCATCAGGAGTATAAAATTATGTACGAAGGGTATCTGCCGATTTCAAAACAGGATATGCAGGAACGCGGGATTAAACAGCTGGATTTTGTATATGTGTGCGGAGACGCATATGTAGATCATCCGTCTTTTGGTCATGCAATCATTGCCAGACTGCTGGAGGCACATGGCTATACGGTGGGCATCATTGCGCAGCCGGACTGGAAGGATGATGCTTCTATTTCCGTGCTTGGCGTTCCAAGACTTGGCTTTTTGGTTTCTGCCGGAAATATGGATTCTATGGTAAATCATTATTCGGTATCCAAAAAACGCCGTGCAACCGATTCCTATACCCCGGGAGGCGTAATGGGAAAGCGACCGGATTATGCTACCGTGGTGTACTGTAATCTGATCCGGCATACATACAAGAAGACCCCGATCATTATCGGTGGAATTGAAGCCAGTCTGCGCCGTCTGGCACATTATGATTACTGGTCCAACAAGGTGAAACGTTCGATCCTGCTTGATTCCGGTGCAGATCTGATTTCTTATGGAATGGGAGAACACAGTATCATTGAAATCGCAGATGCATTGAATGCCGGAATCGATGTGCATGATATTACCTTTATTGACGGAACCGTATTTAAAACAAAAAACCGTGATCTGATCTATGACGCCATCGAGTTACCGGATTATGATGAGATCAAAGAAAATAAGCGTTCGTTTGCGCAGAGTTTTTATAAGCAGTACTGTAATACAGATCCATTTTCCGGAAAGCGCCTGTTTGAGCCTTACGGTGGAACCACATTTGTTGTGCAGAATCCACCGGCAAAGCCATTGACACAGACGGAAATGGATGAAGTCTATGCACTTCCGTATATGCGGAATTATCATCCGTCATATGAAAAAGACGGAGGGGTTCCTGCGATCCGGGAGATTAAGTTTTCCCTGATCAGCAACCGCGGATGTTTTGGAGGATGCAGTTTCTGTGCGCTGACGTTTCATCAGGGCAGAATTATCCAGACGAGAAGCCATGAGTCGATCATTGACGAGGCAAAACAGATCATTCAGGAACCGGACTTCAAAGGGTATATCCATGATGTCGGGGGACCTACGGCGAATTTCCGTGCACCGGCATGCAAAAAGCAGATGACGAAGGGAGCCTGTCCGACGAAACAGTGCCTGTTCCCAAAACCATGTAAGAATCTGGAGGTAGACCATAAGGATTACATTGCCCTGCTGAAAAAGCTGCGGGTGCTTCCGGGTGTGAAAAAAGTATTTATCCGTTCGGGTATCCGTTTTGACTATCTGATGTATGATAAGGATCGTACATTTTTGCGGGAACTGTGCGAGCATCATGTGAGCGGGCAGTTGAAGGTGGCACCGGAACATATCAGCAATACCGTTTTACAGAAACTGGGAAAGCCAAGTGTGGAAGTATATAACAGTTTTGTAAAAGCGTATAAAGATATGAATAAAAAAATCGGAAAAGAGCAGTATCTTGTGCCGTATCTGATGTCTTCCCATCCGGGATCGACGCTGAAAGAAGCGGTTGAACTGGCAGAGTATCTGCGGGATTTAGGTTACATGCCGGAACAGGTACAGGATTTTTATCCGACACCGTCAACGATTTCTACCTGCATGTATTATACAGGACTGGACCCGCGGACGATGGAACCTGTATATGTGGCAACCAATCCGCATGAAAAAGCCATGCAGCGTGCACTGATCCAGTATCGCAACCCGAAAAATTACGATCTGGTACATGAAGCATTAATCAAAGCAGGACGTCAGGATCTGATCGGATTTGATTCCAAATGTCTGATCCGTCCACGCCGGCCGAAAAAAGACGCGGGTACTTCCTACCGGTCATCCAGACAGGGAAAGAAGGCACCGGCAGGCAAGGCTGCTGCCGGAAAGATGGTGACCGCAAAACACAAAAAGAAAACCATCCGCAACATCCATAAAAAGAAGTAGGAAACGTTATGAAAACATTTACCATCGGCACGAATGATGCCAACCAGCGGTTTGATAAATATTTAAAAAAACTGCTGCCCAATGCATCGGTCAGTTTTTTATATAAGATGCTTCGAAAAAAGAATATTACTTTGGACGGAAAAAAAGCGACCGGGAAGGAGACGCTGCAAAAAGGCGCGCAGGTAGCGGTGTTTTTCAGTGATGAAACACTGCATAAATTTATGCAGGATACAAAAAAACTGCAGGAAGAGTTTCACATGCTGCAGCGTCTGCCAATGAAGGGGCTTTCCATCATTTATGAAGATACGGATATTCTCATCGCGGATAAGCCATACAATATGCTTTCCCAGAAAGCAAAAGAACAGGATCTGTCTGCCAATGAATATCTGCTCGGCTATCTGATCCGGAGCGGGGCACTTTCTCTGGAGACATTCGGCACGTTTCGTCCGTCAGTGTGCAACCGGCTGGACCGCAATACGACAGGACTTCTTCTGATGGGCAAAACGCTTGCCGGCGCACAGATGCTTTCCGAGGGGCTGCGGGAACGTACCATTCATAAATTTTACCGTGCCATTGTATCCGGGAACGTTACAAAACCGGTACATCTGTCCGGATGGCTTATCAAAGACGAACATACCAATCAGGTAAAGATTCTGACACAGGAACAAAAAGATGCTGTACGGATTGAGACTTCTTATACGTCCGTACAGGCGAAAGGAACATGCAGTCTGTTGGAAATCTGCCTGATTACCGGAAAAACACATCAGATTCGTGCACATCTGGCATCTGTCGGTCATCCGGTTATCGGAGATCGCAAGTATGGGGACCCGTCAGTGAATCACAAATTTTATGGTACCTTTCATGTGGATCATCAGCTGCTTCATGCGTATCGTCTGGAATTTCCGGACGGAAGAGTTTTTACTGCTCCGATGCCCGAAATATTTAAAGAAATTATGGAAAAGGAGCGTGGATAGCAGATGCCGACCTGGAATTCAAGGGGACTGCGCGGATCAACACTGGAGGATCTTTTAAACCGTACAAACGAAAAATATGCACACAACGGTCTGGCGCTGATCCAGAAGATCCCGACACCGATTACTCCTATTAATATTGATAAAGAAACCAGACACATCACACTTGCCTATTTTGAACAGAAAAGTACCGTGGATTATATTGGAGCTGTACAGGGAATTCCGGTGTGTTTCGATGCAAAAGAATGCAACACCGACACCTTTCCGCTTGCCAATGTTCATCCGCATCAGGTGGCTTTTATGGAGCAGTTTGAAAAGCAGGAGGGAATAGCGTTTCTTCTGATATCTTTTACGCACAGGGAGGAATTTTATTATCTGCGTTTTTCCGATCTGGAGAAGTTCTGGAACCGGGCTCTGGATGGTGGACGGAAAAGCTTTCGGTATGAGGAGCTGAATCCGGCCTATTTTCTGCCAAAGGTATCAGGGGTACTGATTCCCTATCTTCAGGTTCTCCAGAAGGATTTAGAGGACAGGGATTGACAATCTTTGGAATATTTCTTATAATAGCGTTGTTTCATGTGCTACCAAATTATCACGGTATCACTTTAAAATAGTAAAGCGAGAGGTTCGATTATGACAGACCAGATGTTACATACGCCGGACGGAGTCCGGGATATTTATAACGGAGAGTGCAAACAGAAACTACTGTTGCAGGAGAGATTACACGATGTATTGCGTCAATATGGATATCGTGATATTCAGACACCAACGTTTGAATTTTTTAATATTTTTGGAAAAGAAATCGGTACAACACCATCCAAAGATCTGTATAAGTTTTTTGACAAGGACGGAAGCACGCTGGTACTTCGTCCGGATTTTACTCCATCTATTGCAAGAAGTGCTGCAAAGTACTATACCGAGGATGATATGCCGGTAAAACTTTGTTATATGGGAAACACGTTTATCAATTCCAACGCGTATCAGGGACGCTTAAAGGAAACGACACAGTGCGGTGCGGAGCTGATCGGAGACGGAACGGTTGCTGCTGACGCAGAAATACTTGCCATGGTAGTGGAGTCCCTTCTTTCGAGCGGACTGAAAGAATTTCAGATCTCGGTGGGACATGCACAGTTTTTCCGCGGGCTGGCAGAGGCGGCAGGACTTGATGAGGAACAGCAGCAGGAATTAAGAGAACTGCTTGCCAATAAAAATTATTTCGGTGTGGAAGAAATGGTAGAGGGAATGCATTTAAATGACACGTTAAAGAAACTGTTTTCCCTTCTCGGAAGTTTTGAGACACAGGTAGAAGAACTTGCTGAGGCAAAGTCTCTTGCTTCGGATTACCCGAACATTCTTTCCGCAATTACTGATCTGGAAAAACTCGGATCGTTTCTGCGGTTATACGGAATTGAAAAATACGTTTCGTTTGAACTCGGAATCATCAGCAATTACCATTATTATACCGGTATTATTTTTGCAGGATATACATTTGGAACAGGAGAACCTGTGGTAAAGGGAGGACGCTATGACAGGCTGCTTACATATTTCGGAAGAAAAGCACCGGCCATTGGTTTTGCCATTGTTGTGGACCAGCTTCTTTCCGCTCTTTCCAGACAAAAGATCACACTTCCGTCCGAAGAGAAAAATCAGATGATCGTTTACGCGGAAAATAAGATTGCGGAAGCAGTAGAAAAAGCGAAAGAACTTCGCGCTCAGGGAATTTCGGTTTCTCTGATCCAGATGCAGGAAGGCCGGAGCAAAGATGATTATCTGAGCTATGCCATGAAGGATCACGTTTCAAAAGTAGAATTTATAGAGGAAGCATAGGAGGAGATCATGGAAGAAAAGAGATATCTGACGTTTGCACTGGGAAAGGGACGTCTGGCAAAAAAGACACTCGAACTGTTTGAAAAAATAGGAATCACCTGTGATGAGATCCGTGATCCGGATACCCGTAAACTGATCTTTGTCAATGAGGAACTTGGACTTCGGTTTTTTCTTGCCAAGGGACCGGATGTGCCTACATATGTAGAGTATGGTGCAGCCGATATTGGAATTGTCGGAAAAGACACGATTTTAGAAGAGTCGAGAAATATTTATGAAGTGCTGGATCTTGGATTCGGAAAATGCAAAATGTGCATCTGTGGACCGGAAAGTGCTGCGGAACTTTTGCAGCATCATGAACAGATCCGTGTGGCAACCAAGTATCCGCGGATTGCCAAAGATTATTTTTATAACAAAAAACATCAGACGGTTGAGATTATCAAGCTGAATGGTTCCATCGAACTTGCACCGATCGTTGGACTATCAGAGGTAATCTGTGATATAGTAGAGACAGGTACGACCTTGCGTGAAAACGGGCTGACGGTGTTAGAGGAAGTTTGTCCGCTTTCTGCACGCGTGGTCGTAAACCAGGTAAGTATGAAAATGGAAAATGAACGAATCACAAAACTGATCCGCGATTTGAAAAAAGTCATTTAGGAGGGACATCATGAGAATTTTAAAACTTACAGAGGATACCAGAAAAGATATTCTGCAGAATCTCTTAAAAAGAAGCCCGAATAATTACGGTGAGTTTGAAGGCCGTGTAAACGCCATTATTGAAGAAGTGCGAAATAACCGCGATCAGGCAGTTTTTAATTATACCAAGCAGTTTGACGGTGCGGACATCAATGCCGGCAATATTCTTGTAACAGAAGAAGAGATTGCCGAGGCCTATGAGCAGGTTGACACGACATTGCTTGCAGTGATCCGCAAGTCTCTTGTAAATATCAAAAAATATCATGAAAAACAGGTACAGAATTCCTGGTTTACGACAGAGGACGGTATCATTCTTGGACAGAAAGTTACCGCACTTGCGACGGTTGGTGTCTATGTTCCGGGCGGAAAGGCCGTGTATCCTTCTTCCGTACTGATGAATGTTCTTCCGGCAAAAGTTGCGGGAGTAGACCGTATTGTAATGTGTACGCCACCAGGCAAAGATGGAAAAGTATATCCTTCCACTCTGGTTGCAGCCAAAGAAGCCGGAGTTGATGAGATCTATAAAGTCGGTGGAGCACAGGCAATTGCTGCCATGGCATTTGGAACCGAAAGTGTGCCAAAGGTTGACAAGATTGTCGGACCGGGAAATATTTATGTCGCACTTGCCAAAAAAGCAGTGTTTGGTTATGTCAGCATTGATTCCATTGCAGGACCGAGTGAGATTTTAGTGCTTGCGGATGAGACTGCAAATCCACGCTATGTTGCAGCGGATCTGTTATCCCAGGCAGAACACGATGAGATGGCATCTGCAATTCTGATCACCACAAGCCAGAAACTTGCAGAAGAAGTATCTGCAGAGATTGATCAGTTTGTCGCAGAACTTTCCAGAAAAGAGATCATCCAGAAGTCCCTGGACAATTACGGATATATTCTTGTGGCAGATAATATGGAAGAAGCAATTGATACCGTAAATGCGATTGCATCCGAACATATGGAAATCGTCACAGCAGATCCGTTCCACGTAATGACAAAGATCCGCAATGCCGGTGCTATCTTTATCGGAGAGTATTCCTCCGAGCCGCTTGGCGATTACTTTGCCGGACCAAACCATGTTCTTCCGACAAACGGAACGGCCAAGTTCTTTTCCGCACTTTCCGTGGATGATTTTATTAAAAAGTCCAGCATTATTTCTTACTCACGGGAAGCGCTTGAAAAAGTACACAAAGATATTGAGCAGTTTGCAGAATGTGAGAAACTGACCGCACATGCAAACTCCATCCGCGTTCGGTTTGAGTAGTATATGGGAAAGAAAGTCTAAAAGGAGCAGATTATGGAAAAAAGACAGATCAGCACAACACGCAAAACAAAAGAGACGGACATTCAGGTGACTTTAAATCTGGATGGAAGCGGTATTTCCCATATTGAGACAGGCATTGGATTTTTTGATCATATGCTGGAGGGATTTTCCAAGCACGGTTTCTTCGATCTGCATATGGAATGTGATGGAGATCTTCAGGTCGACAGCCATCATACGATCGAAGACTGCGGAATCGTACTTGGAGATGCGATCAAAAAGGCATTGGGGGACAAAAGCGGAATCAAACGATTTGGAAGCTGTATCCTTCCGATGGATGAGACACTTGTTTTGTGTGCGGTAGATCTTTCCGGACGTCCATATCTTGTATTTGACGGCGAATTTACTACGGAGCGTCTGGGAACACTTGATACCGAAATGATCCGTGAATTTTTCTATGCGGTCTCCTACAGTGCGGGCATGAATCTGCACATTAAGGTGTTAAGCCCCGGAAATAATCATCATATGGCAGAAGCGATGTTTAAGGCATTTGCCAGAGCTTTGGATGAAGCGGTTTCCCATGATCCGAGAGTAAAAGGAATTCTGTCAACGAAAGGAAGTTTGTAATACATGAAACAAAAAAACATTGTCGCGACGCTTTATTTAAAAGATGGTCATGCAGTAAGATCCATGACCGATTTTACGCCGGTAGATGCGAATGTTTATCGACTGTGCCAGTTATACAACGACAGTGGAGTTGACAAGATCATTATTTTTGACCTGTCTACCAGCGATGATGAGCATGAAAAGAATGTCAATACGATTCGAAACATCAATCGCAACATTGATATTAAAGTATGTGCAGGAGGAAACATTAACCGTCTGGAAGACATCAAAAAACTTTTGTTTGCGGGATGCCTTCAGGTGATTTTAAATGCTTCTAAGCCTTCGAGCATCGGACTGGCGGAGGAAGCCAGTGCACGTTTTGGCAAAGACCGGATTCTGCTCTCTATCAACAATGTGGATTTTATTTTTAAGAATCAGGATTCGATTGAAAATACATTCCATGAAGCACTGGTGTTAAATCCGGAAATTCTGGATGCACTGGAAAATCTGACCAACATTCCGTATGTGGTGGAACTTCCGGATTATAATTTTGACGAGATCGTAAGGCTGCTGAAGCGGGAAAAAATCCGAGGAATTGCGGGTCCGTTCATCAATGATACTTCAACGGATATTATGAAGTTAAAGTCTTCTCTGCTTCAGGAAGGCATCAATATGTATAATTTTGCACCGGATCTGTCCTGGGAGGATCTGAAACTGAATTCGGACGGAATGGTTCCGGTCATTGTGCAGGATTACCGTACAGATGAAGTGCTGATGCTTGCATACATGAACAAAGAGGCGTTTGATACGACAATTAATCTCGGGAAAATGACCTACTGGAGCAGAAGCCGTGATGAACTCTGGACCAAAGGCCTGACTTCCGGGCATTTCCAGTATGTGAAATCCCTGACGGCTGACTGCGACTTTGATACGATTCTGGCAAAAGTCTCCCAGGTAGGGGCTGCCTGTCACACCGGAAACCGTACCTGTTTTTTCAATAGCATCGTACAAAAAGAGTATGTTGAGAAAAATCCGCTGAAGGTACTTGAGAGCGTGTATGATATTATCAAGGAACGTAAAGCACATCCGCAGGATGGTTCCTATACCAATTATCTGTTTGGGAAAGGAACCGATAAGATTTTGCAGAAACTTGGGGAAGAGTGTACGGAAATTGTAATTGCAGCGAAAAATCCGGAACCGGAAAACATCAAATACGAGATTTCCGATTTTCTGTATCACTGTATGGTGCTTATGGTGGAAAAAGGCATTACCTGGGAAGAGATTGCCAATGAACTTGCCCAGCGATAAAAATAAATGTTAAGAGGTATCTATGAGAAAACTAGCTTTAAGTGACGAGATTCTGATGCAGATTGAAAAACCTGCACGCTATATCGGTAATGAGCTGAATTCAGTAGTAAAAGATGACACATCGCAGATTCGTTTTGCGATGTGTTTTCCTGATGTATACGAAATTGGTATGTCACATCTTGGAATTCAGATCCTATACGACATGTTTAACCGCAGAGAGGACACCTGGTGTGAACGTGTCTATTCTCCATGGCCGGATCTGCATAAAATTATGAAGGAGCAGAATATTCCGCTGTTCGGACTTGAGTCCCAGGAACCGATCAAAAACTTTGATTTTGTCGGTCTGACTCTGCAGTATGAGATGTGCTACACCAATATTTTACAGATTCTGGATCTGGCACAGATTCCGCTTCTTTCGGCTGACCGTGGGGACGAAGACCCGATTATTTTAGGTGGAGGACCATGTTCTTATAATCCGGAACCGATTGCAGACTTTTTTGATTGTTTTTATATTGGAGAAGGGGAGACACAGTATGATACATTTTTAAATCTCTATAAGTCGATGCGGGCATCTGGACAGTATTCAAGAAAGGCATTTCTGCATGAGGCGGCAAAAATAGAGGGCATTTATGTCCCGTCGCTGTATGAAGTCCGTTACAAAGAAGATGGCACGATAGCGGCATTTACTCCTGTTTATGATGATATTCCGGCAACCATCAAAAAGCAGGTGGATATGGATCTGACCGGCTCGGTTTATCCGGAAAAACCGGTGGTTCCATTTATCAAAGCAACACAGGATCGCGTGGTGCTTGAAATACAGAGGGGCTGTATCCGCGGATGCCGTTTCTGTCAGGCCGGCATGATTTACCGGCCAAACCGGGAAAAGGGCGTAAAACGACTGAAAGAACTTGCACAAACCATGCTTGCATCGACCGGCTATGAAGAGATTTCCTTAAGTTCTCTCAGTTCATCGGATTATTCCGATCTGGAGGAACTGATCAATTTCCTGATTGAGGAATGTGACAAAAAACATGTCAATATTTCCCTGCCATCCCTTCGTATTGATGCCTTTTCCCTTGATATTATGCAGAAAGTGCAGGACATCAAAAAAAGCAGTCTGACATTTGCCCCGGAGGCAGGTTCCCAGAGACTGCGAAATGTCATCAATAAAGGCCTGACGGTTGACAATATTCTGACCGGTTCCCATGATGCGTTTGTCGGCGGCTGGAATAAGGTCAAGCTTTATTTTATGCTTGGACTTCCAACGGAAACAGAAGAAGATATGCGGGCGATCCCGGAACTGGCAAACGAGATTGCCGCTTTGTATTATGACACCGTGCCAAAGGAACAGAGAAACGGAAAATGCCAGATTACGATCAGTACTTCCTTTTTTGTACCGAAACCTTTTACCCCGTTCCAGTGGGCTACCATGTTAGACCCATCAGATTATCTGGCGCGTGCAAAGATTGTCAATGATCATGTAAAGGAACAGTTAAACCACAAGAGTATCCGTTACAACTGGCATGAAGCCGATGTGACGGTATTGGAAGGAATTCTTGCGCGCGGAGACCGTAAGATTTCAAAAGCAATTCTTTATGTGTATGAACACGGCGGATTTTTCGATGCGTGGTCGGAATTCTTTCACTATGATCTGTGGCTGGAGGCATTTGCTGCATGTGGCATTGATATTGATTTTTATACCAAGAGAGCACGAAGCGATGATGAAATTTTCCCGTGGGATTTTATTGATGTCGGTGTGACAAAGGCATTTATGCTGCGTGAATGGAAAACCGCGCTCAGTGAGACGGTGACGCCAAACTGCCGGATGCGCTGTTCCGGATGTGGTGCAAGACAATTTGGAGGAGGTGTCTGCTTTGAAAATCAGAATTAAATTTCGAAAATGGGGTGTCATGAAATTCATCGGACACCTGGATATGATGCGCTATTTTCAGAAAGCGGTCCGGCGTGCAAAGATTGATATCCGTTATTCGGAAGGATATTCTCCGCATCAGATTATGTCCTTTGCGGCGCCGCTTGGAGTCGGAATCACAAGCGATGGCGAATATTTTGATATTGAAGTCAATGAATCCATGACATCTAAGGAGGCAGTCGCTGCACTGAATGAAACCATGGTAGATGGTGTGGAGGTTACTTCCTATGTGAAACTGCCGGATAAAGCGAAAACCGCGATGTCAATTGTGGCAGCAGCGGATTACCGGCTGAGCTATAAAGAAGGGTACGAAAGTCCGTTTTCAACGGAAGAATGGAAAAGAATCGTCAAAGAACGGTTTTTGGACAGCCCACAGTTTACCATTATCAAAAAGACGAAAAAAAGTGAACGGGAAGTGGATCTAAAACCATTGGTATACGCGTTTTCCGTTGAAGAGGAGCAGGGACGCCCGGCATTTTTCCTGCAGGTTTCTACGGGCAGTGTGGATAATATCAAACCGGAACTGGTACTTTCATCGGTTTATCAGCTTTGCGGACTGGAATACTGCGAATCCGCAATCCAGATCCACCGGCTCGAAGTTTATGCGAGGGATGAACAGGGGCAGCTGGTTGGGCTTTCCGGCATGGGAGAGGAAATTGTTTAAATGAATCGGATCGTTGTCACAAAACTGGAACATCATCAGACAGAGTATCTTGCTTATCTGGTTTTAGATGAGAACCGGAAGCTGCAGGAACTTCAGGTTTTTGAACCGGAAGAAAATACTCTGTTGGATCATATTTATGTAGGATATGTAGAGAAGATTGTGCCCAATATTCATGCCGCTTTTGTGCGCATTGCGGATGGACAGAAATGCTATCTTCCGCTGAATGATGTGAAAAACCCGGTGTATACCAGAAAATTATCCAAAAAAGAAGCGCTCTGTGAAGGGGATGAGTTGCTGGTGCAGGTTGTAAAAGATGCGGTAAAAACCAAAGATCCGGTCGTAAGCACCAAGCTTGTAGTGCATGGACATTACTGTTTCCTTTCGACAGAGAATACCTGTCTTGGCGTTTCTAAAAAATTATCCCAGGAGGAATCAAAAAGACTGTCGGCTCTTTTAGAGAACACGTGTAAGGATCATGAAGCAGAAGGGTACGGGCTGGTATTCAGAACCAATGCAGGGGCGGTTCTGGAAACCGAATTATGCGAAGATATCGAGCTGGTGCAGAAAGAATACCGGGCTTTAAAGAAGACCGGTACACATCAGAATGCCGGAGATCTGGTGTACCGGAATCTCCCCGGCTATCTGGCGCGGTTAAAAGCAGAAAATTTTGAAAAAACAGATCTGGTTCTTACGGATGGTCAGGATCTGTATCAGGAGATCTGTGCATACCTTCCCCATCTTGTGGAAGAAAAGAAAGTGCAGCTTTACCGGGATGATGCGGTCAGTCTTTCGACTTTATATCATCTGCGGGGCAATATGCAGGAACTGCTTTCTTCCAAAGTATGGCTTGATTCCGGAGCCAATATTATCATTGAATCTCTTGAAACCCTGACGGTCATTGATGTCAACAGCGGAAAAAACCGGTCCCGCCGGGAAGAGGCTTTATTTGCGATCAATGTTGAAGCGGCAAAAGAGATTGCACGGCAGCTTCGTCTGCGCAACATTTCAGGGATGATCCTCGTGGATTTCATCAATCTGAAAAAGAAAGAACAGCAGCAGAAGCTGATTTCCGTTATTCGGGAGGAATTACAAAAAGATTCGGTTCCCGCAAATTTTATCGATATTACCAGACTTGGTCTGGTGGAACTGACCCGGAAAAAAGTATACAAATCTTTGCGTGAAATTTTATCATAAACAGCTTGACGAACAGGTGGTCATGTGCTATTATACACTAGTATGCCGCACAGTGAGGTAAAAGTTTGCTTATTGGCAACACCGTAACTGGCGAGTAATGATAAATAGGAGGTGCCATATGTACGCAATTATAGCAACAGGTGGTAAACAGTACAAAGTATCCGAAGGCGATATCATTACCATTGAAAAGCTTGGAGTTGATGCTGGTGAGAAGGTTACTTTTGATCAGGTATTAGCAGTATCCGGAGACGATATGAAGGTTGGAAACCCAACAGTAGCCGGAGCAACTGTTGAAGCTTCTGTCATCAAAGAAGGCAGAGCAAAGAAAGTAATCGTTTACAAGTACAAGAGAAAAACCGGTTATCACAAGAAGAACGGACACAGACAGTCGTTCACCCAGGTTAAGATTGAAAAGATTAATGGATAATCGATAGGAATTGTTATATGATTACTATAACGATTTTACAGGATCATGAAGATGCAGTGGGATTTCGCTGCATCGGTCATTCCGGATATGCGGAAGCAGGAAGTGATATTATCTGCGCAGGTGTTTCGGCACTTGTGATAAATACGATCAATTCCATAGAGACTTTCACAGAGGATTCTTATCATATTGATACAGAAGAGACATCCGGGCTGATTGATTTCAGACTTGATCAGAAAGCCGGTCATGATACACAGCTTCTGATGAAGTCCATGGTTCTGGGCTTACAAGGAATACAAAATGATTATGGGAATGAGTATATCATTCTTGATTTCAAGGAGGTGTAGGACATGTTGAATATGAACCTTCAGTTTTTTGCTCATAAAAAGGGAGTTGGTTCTACAAAGAACGGCCGTGATTCCGAGTCCAAGAGATTAGGAGCAAAGAGAGCAGACGGACAGTTCGTAAAGGCTGGCAATATTCTCTATAGACAGCGTGGTACAAGAATTCATCCAGGTGTGAATGTTGGTATCGGTGGAGACGACACATTATTTGCTAAAGTAGATGGTGTTCTTCGTTTCGAGAGAGTAGGAAGAGATAAGAAGCAGGCTTCTGTATATCCAGTAGACAACGAGTAGTTTACAAAACCCCGACTTTTTGAGCCGGGGTTTTATCGTTATGTAGGAGAGAGATTATGTTTGCAGACCGTGCAAAAATTATTATCAAATCAGGAAAAGGCGGAGACGGACATGTGTCCTTCCGTCGTGAAAAATATGTGCCGAACGGTGGTCCGGACGGTGGCGATGGAGGAAAAGGCGGAGATGTCATTTTCTTAGTAGACGAGGGAATCAATACGCTTGCAGACTATCGGCACAGACGAAAATTCGCAGCAGAACCGGGCGAAGAAGGTGGCAAGAAAAACTGCCATGGAAAAAATGGTGCAGATCTGATATTAAAAGTTCCGGAGGGAACAATTATAAGAGATGCGGCATCCGGAAAAGTAATTGCCGATATGTCAGGGGAAAATAAGCGTTCTGTCATTTTGCATGGCGGCCGTGGAGGACTTGGCAATCAGCACTTTGCAACTTCCACCATGCAGGCTCCAAAATATGCGCAGCCGGGACAGGAAGCCATCGAGATTGAAGTTCAGCTGGAACTTAAAGTGATCGCGGATGTGGGACTGGTTGGTTTCCCGAATGTCGGAAAATCCACCTTTTTATCGCGTGTGACCAATGCACAGCCAAAGATCGCCAATTACCATTTTACGACATTACAGCCAAATCTGGGTGTTGTTGACATGGAAGACGGAAACGGTTTTGTGATTGCGGATATTCCGGGACTGATTGAAGGTGCTTCCGATGGTGTCGGTCTGGGACATGAATTTCTCCGGCATATTGAAAGAACCAAAGTCATTATCCATATTGTGGATGCGGCCGGAACCGAAGGACGTGATCCAATTGCGGATATTCATGCCATTAACCGGGAACTGGATGCATATAATCCGGACTTGTTGAAGAAACCACAGGTAATTGCAGCAAACAAGATTGATGCAATTTATGGCAATGAAAACGAAATTATTTCTGCGCTTCGTGCAGAATTTGAGGAAAAAGAAGGCATTAAAGTGTATCCGATTTCTGCGGTGAGCGGTCAGGGTGTTCGGGAATTACTGTTTCATGTACGTGAACTTCTGGCAAAATGTCCGAAGGAAGCCGTTGTCTATGAGCAGGAATTTGATCCGGCACTTGGCTTCTTTAAGGATGAACCATATACAATTACCCGAGCAGAAGACGGTGCCTTTGTTGTAGAGGGTCCAAAGATTGAAAAAATGCTTGGATATACCAATATGGATTCCGAAAAAGGATTTTTATTCTTCCAGAAATTCCTTCGGGAACAGGGCATCTTAAAGGAACTGGAAGAACAGGGCATACAGGATGGAGATACTGTCCGTATGTATTATAACGAATTTGATTATTATAAGTAACAGGAGGAAACGCTATGAACAGCAGACAGCGCGCCTATCTGGGAAGCCTTGCCAACAATATAGATCCGATCTTTCAGATTGGAAAAGCATCTCTGACACCGGAGATCATTGAAGCACTTGATGCCGCATTGGAAAAGAGAGAACTGATTAAAGTCTCTGTATTGAAAAACTGTATTGATGATCCGAAGGAGATCGCTTCTGTCATTGCAGAGCGTACACATTCCAATGTCGTAAAAGTAATCGGAAAGAAAATGATCTTTTACCGCAAGGCAAAGAAGAATCCAAAGATTAAACTTCCGGAATAAGACACATGAATATCGGAATATTAGGAGGGTCTTTTGATCCAATTCATAACGGACATCTTCATATGGCAAAATGTGCATACGAATCTTATGCACTGGACCAGGTATGGCTTATTCCCGCCGGACACTCTCCAAATAAGGATGAGCATGGGATGACCGATGCCAAAGACCGGTTTCAAATGTGTAAACTGGCCGCACAGCCGTATCCCTGGATGACGGTCAGCCGGTTGGAGCTTGACAGTGCCGAGAGAAGCTACACATACCGCACCATGGAGAAATTGTCGGAACAGTTTCCGATGCATCGTTTCTTCTTTATTATGGGTGGAGATTCTCTGGACTATTTTGAACAATGGAAACAACCGGAACGAATTGCAAAACTGGCTACCATTCTGGTGATCCCGAGGGATCTTTTTACCATCGCTGCACTGGAGAAGAAGATCCGTTTGTTGCAGGAACAATTTCCCTGTGATATCCGGATCGTTCCCTGTGAACGTTTTTTGATGTCTTCCACAAAGATCCGCCAGGCACTGATGAGAGGAGAACATCCGGAACATGCGTTTCCGGAAGAAGTATCTGCGTATATTCGCAGGCATCATCTGTATCAATCGTAAAGAAGTGGAGCAAAACGTATGGAACGAGAAGAAATACAAAAGAGATTGAAAAAAGAACTGGATAAAAACCGCTATGAGCATACGCTTGGGGTCATGTATACGGCAGGAAGCCTTGCCATGGCATATGGATATGATTATGAGAAGGCGATGATCGCAGGACTTCTGCATGATTGCGCCAAATGCCTCCCGACAGAGAAAAAGATTTCTCTCTGTGAAAAAAACGATATCCTGATTTCTAAAGTAGAGCGTGAAAATCCAGGACTTCTCCATGCAAAAGCAGGTATGGTTTTGGCAGAGGAAGCATATGGAGTAAAGGACCCGCAGATCCTTCATGCCATCAAGGTGCATACAACCGGAGAGCCGGATATGAATACATTGGATAAGATTATCTACATTGCCGATTATATTGAACCTTTAAGATGTGAAGCTCCCCATCTTTCGATCATAAGACAGATTGCCTTTTCGGATCTGAATCAGTGTATGGCAGAAATCTTATATGATACGCTGCATTATTTAAGCGGGAGAAAAGGCAGTGTAGACCCAACGACCCAGTTAACCTATCAATTTTATGAACCGTATGGAAAGGATCAGCCATGGAAACATTAGAAATCGTAAAGACCGCCGTAGAAGCGCTCAGAGATAAAAAGGCAGAGGATGTAACCGTTATTGATATTACAGGAGTTTCCTCTATCGCCGATTATTTTATTATTGCAAACGGAAACAACCAGAATCAGCTGACTGCAATGCAGGATGCTGTAGATGAAGCATTATACAAAGCAGGGCTGCATGCAAAGCAGATTGAAGGAAATAATAAGTCGACATGGATTCTGATGGACTATGAGGATATCATTGTGCATCTGTTTTCAAAAGAAGACCGTCTGTTCTATGATCTCGAACGCATCTGGAGAGATGGAAAGATCATTGAGATGTAATTCCAACAGGTATTTTGTGTAACAGACATGATTGATTATAAAGAGTGATTATAAATGAAAAGTGAGAGAATAACTTCTTTCCTACGGATATGAAAGGGAAGAAGGTTATTCTCTTTTTTTGTGACAAAATAATATAGCAGGTTATAAATATTAATAGAACAGATAATTAGCTACCGAATTTCCGGAGAGTAATAGGAAACTACGAGATACTCGCCGCTGTGCAGTGTATTATCTTTCGAGATTCCGTTCAGTTCGCACACCTCATCGATAAACTGCGCACGGGAGGTACGGTCAGAGGCAGCATATTGATCGGCAAGAGACCACAAAGAATCTCCCTTTTGTAATTGGACACTTGTGTAATATTTATGAACCGGCTGTTCGGCTCTGGAACCGGCAAATGTAATAATACTGTTTCCAATCAGAATAACGGCGAAGATGACAAGAACACAGACCAGAACAATCACGCGTTTCTGGGTCTGAACGGTATGTTCTCTTCGGGTGAGACTTTCATTTGCACGAGGTGAGATTTTTTCATTATATACCCTTTTCATAATAAATTCCTCCTGTTTTATCTGAAATCGAACATTTGTTTGTGTGAGATAAATATAATACGCGAACATGCGTTTGTCAATAGAAAATACGAACAAATTTTCGGAATATACGTTTGCGTTCTATGTTGTAGTATGATAAACTAAGATCATAAAGAAATACGCCCGGAGGTAACGCATTATGGCATATGGAAAAATCTCAGATAAACAGAGAGAAATTCTGGAATATATAAAAAAAGAAATCTTAAACAAAGGATATCCGCCAACAGTCCGTGACATTTGTGAAGCGGTTCATTTAAAGTCCACATCATCCGTCCATTCCCACCTGGAGACACTTGAGAAAAACGGATATATCCGTCGTGATCCGACAAAGCCGCGTGCAATCGAAATCGTGGATGATAACTTCAATCTGACACGGCGTGAAGTGGTGAATGTCCCTATGATCGGGCAGGTAGCCGCCGGTCAGCCGATGCTTGCCGTTGAGAATATTGATGCCTATTTCCCGATTCCTGCAGAGTATATGCCAAATGCAGAGTCCTTTATGCTGAAGGTAAAGGGCGAGAGCATGATCAATGCAGGTATTTTTGACGGGGACAATATCATTGTGGAGCGCTGCAGTACCGCACAGAATGGGGAAATGGTTGTTGCTTTAGTCGATGATTCCGCAACGGTCAAGACTTTTTACAAAGAAGACGGGCATATCCGGCTGCAGCCGGAAAATGATGCGATGGACCCGATCATAGTTCCGGACTGTAAGATTCTCGGAAAAGTGTTTGGGGTTTTCCGGTTATTCCGGTAAAAATAAGCGTGCAAGTCAGAATGAAAAAACCGGAAAAATCATGAAAAAAATTTTAAACCATGCTATCACTGGTTGTTAAAGTTGCTTTTGTGATTGAGAAGATAAGAGCAATAAGATTATCATTAGCTGATCTTTCAAATAGATTAGGTAGCGCATCTTTAAATTCATCCATAGCAAAGATAGTATTTAAAATTTCCATAAGCTCATCATGAAATGCTGAAATTCCATTAAGTTACTTTGTAACAACGGGTATTTATAATGATTCTTATACAAATGAACCACATTTCTATGACATTGAGCATGAGACAGTGAATTCATTAGAAGAGATCGATCTTCCATAATGTTAGTGATATTGCTACAGAAAAAGTGACTTTTGGGGTAGCATAATATTGTAGGGATGATTTGATTAGGAGAAGACAATGATAATAAACGGACTTGGAATGAGGGAAATCTCTGCGGAGGAAGCAAGAAAAATTGGTGTAGATCTTACTTATGTCGGGGTCTGCAAGAAATTACGTAAACTAGCAAAACTTGATCGCTTGCAACTAGATGAAACAATGCATCGAAGTAATTTAAATTTACATCTGTTTAAATATATCAAGTATTGCGGGTTATCTCCACTTGAGTATATTAAGGAATATTTGTCCAATTTGCAACCATACATGATAGAAAGACGAAAAGATCAAGAAAAGCAAGAATCCTTTATTTGTGTAGTTGATAATATGTATCGTATATCTGTATATATTAAGGCTGATAATTCTTTTGGTGATGAAATGATCATATCATTTCATGAAGATAATATTAGGGGAGTTGCTAAAACAAATAGTCTTATTAAAAATACTAAAGATCGCTTGGTTCCCGTAATTGCAGACAGTTATGGTAGTATAAACAGGGAGAATGGCAATGTATCCGTAAAGCTGTTTGTTCAGCGTGGAATGAAAACCTTGCCTATAGATGTTATTGGCTTTAAATGTAAAGATGTTTTTATTGTGCGCGAAGGAGATATTGATCGTCAGTTTCTTGATTATTGTAACCAGTATATTCGGGATCTTTATACCAGCAATTTGAAACTTGACTTTGATCAGGTAGAAGTTTTCTCTATGCTACAGCAGATAAGTTTTACAAGTTATGGTAGAGATACTTTCTCATCGCTTTCATTGCTGATTGATTCAATTGCCATTCAGCAGGATAGCATTAGTAAGCAAACAGCCGACTTTGCTCTAGTAACATTTGCGCAGTCATTAAAATTAACAGAAAATCAAAAGAAAGAGTTAATTGAGCTTTTGAACGAGAAATATATGGTTTCAGATATTAAGTCTATTGATGACATTTTATATCGTATAAAGTCAGCTATGTATGCTACCAATGAAGATGCCAATTATTTTAAGGAGCTTGACACTTTAGATTCACCACAATCAATGAAATTAGATTGAGAATATGTCTCCCAGGCAATTTAAGTTCCTTTTTGAAATTATAGAATAATTTAGCAATTTTGAGAGAATACAGCAAAATCTCTAAAAATCAGTGATAATTTGTGTCATTTCAAGACACGCAGAACCAGAAAATCCGTATTATTTGCTAGAATATATATATCAAACCTTTAAAATATGATTGAATACCGAATAAGGGATACAAGTACCATGTTAAAATTATTTTATGTTATATTTATGAATCTGCATCGTGCACCATATATGATTCCTAGAATGCGGGCAGAAGCAGATCATCCGCAGCGCTATACGGAAGAACAGCGTTATTCGCTCGTGCAGCATGCCATTTATCTGATGAACAAGACAGGAAAAATTAATACTGTGGAGACCGGTGCGGAAAACCTGCCAAAGCAGGGAGGATACATGATGTATCCGAACCATCAGGGCAAATATGATGTGCTGGGTATTATGTATACCCATAAGTCTCCATGTTCTTTTGTGATGGACAAACGCAAGTCACATACGATACTTGTACGTGAGTTCTGTGATCTTGTGCAGGCCAAGCGGCTGGAAAAAGATAATCCGAGACAGGGAATCACCATTATCAACCAGGTGGCAAAAGAGGTGGCTGCCGGAAAAAAGTATATTCTTTTCCCAGAGGGCGGATACCGGTTTAACAACAAAAATAAGGTATGCGATTTCAAAGCAGGAAGTTTTAAGATCGCTTTAAAATCACATGCACCGATCGTTCCTATTGCACTGATTGATTCGTATAAGGTGTTTAACAGTTTTCATATCGGACCGATCACAACATATGTGCATTATTTAAAACCGATCTGTTACGAAGAGTATAAGGGAATGAAAACGCAGGAGATTGCCGATCTGGTAAAAATCCGGATTGAAGAAAAAATACAACAGGAAATGCAGGCACACAAATAAAAAATTTCCTGTATCCTTTTTCAATGGATACAGGAAATTTTACATTCTGATTACATATAATCATCATGATCGGCTTCGGAATCCCCGGAGATATTTTCTCTGGTATATACCCGTTTTTGATCTCGCTGTATTTCAACCAGCGCAGAGAGCTGTTCTTTTACATCCATGACATTTTTGATATTTTTAATTTCAAAATCGCCAAGGGTTTTGTCGGAAGAATTTACAAGAATGGTTCCCATTCCGAAAATCCGCTGAGACAATGATCTGGTCACGGTTAGATCCTGAATGCGGTACAGACGGACCTCATCCTGCCGCTGATTTAAAAAACCGCTTTTTACATAGAATCTTTCGTTGTCATAACTGTACACAGTGAAGGTAAGCGGAAGTCCGCACCAGATTCTTTTTCGTTCTTTCCATAATAAGTCCATTTCTTTTTGTCCTCCTTATATTTTCATAGAATTTTATTTTTCCTAAAAATTTTTTACCTCTTTTTTTACCTTTTTAAAAAGATTTTTACGTTTAGTCTTCACGAAGATGAACATATTTTGCGGCACTGCGGCGTCTGTCCTCTTCAATGGCAGCATAATGTTTTTTTGTTGTATTGACATCTTTATGACCAAGGACATCTGCAACCAGATAAATATCACCTGTTTCCCGGTAAAGAGAGGTGCCATAGGTGCTTCGCAGTTTATGTGGGGTAATATTCTTTAAGTTTGTGACAAGTTTTGCGTATTTCTTTACGAGATTTTCTACTGCACGGACCCCGATTCTTCGTTTCTGCATAGATAAAAACAGTGCGTTTTCATCCCCGGAAACCGGAGTGATCAGTTTTCGTTCTTCCATATATCCGCACAGGGCATTTCTGACTTCCTCTCCGAAGTATACAACAACTTCTGCGCCACCTTTCCGGTGGATCTTGATTCCGTTGTTTTTTAAATCGACATCATCCAGATCCAGGCCGACACATTCCGAGACACGGATTCCTGTCCCCAGCATAAGCGTCAGAAGGGCCAAATCACGCACTTTTGTGCGGTCATGGAACATTTGCTGCTTTTTCGTTAAATTTTCGCCAGATTCGACCTCGTCAAGCAGATTGGCAACTTCATCCGCATCTAACCTGATTATATTTTTGTCGTGGATTTTCGGGGTACTTACTTTGGATGCTGGATTCGACTGTATAAACTCATTTTTGTACAGATATTTATAAAAGGAGCGGAGAGAGGAGAGTTTCCGCTTGATTCCCCGTTCCTCGTTGGTATGTGCCATACCATCCTTTTCATATACCTTTAAATTATACAGATATTCTTCCAGATCCATGGGTTTTAGATTTTCTAGAATACTCAGAGGAATCTCCGTAATGCTCATTTTTTTGCAAATTGGGTTGTTTTCGTGCAGATAATCGAAAAAACAGGAAAGATCATAGGCATAGGCAAGTCTTGTCCGTGACTGGGTTTTGGATTCGATTGCTATAAAATACTGTTTGCAGTAGGGTGGAAGAGCAGCAAGCTGCTTTCGCAGTTTTAATTCATTATCAATATCTACTTTTTCGTAATATGCTTTTTCATTGTTTTCCATTGATATTCCACCCTTCTATTCTGCCGGTGCATATTGCATGGAAAATGCGTTTTTTGACACCGGGGTTTTCTAAATTAATCTGCCGGACAAGTTGTTTGACATATTCACGTTTGGTTTTCCCATCTGCCGGACACGGATTTTTCACAAGGGGAAGATGATATTTATGAAGAAATCCGATGACATTTGCTTCCGGAACATACATCAGTGGCCGGATGACAGTGATTCCGCTACGGTCTAAATGGGTGACAGGGGCAAACGAATAAAACTGTCCTTCATAAAACATTGATAAAAACATGGTTTCTATGATATCGTCCATGTGATGCGCATAGGCAACCTTATTGCATCCAATTTGCCTCGCATAGTCATTTAATGCGCCTTTTCGCATTTTTGCACATAGCGCGCATGGAGAACTTTCTTTTCGTTCTTCAAAAACAATTTCGCCAATTTTGGTTTTGATTACATGGTATTCGACATCGAGCGTTTTACAAAGCTGCCGGATTTCGGACAGATCATAATGATCAAATCCAAGATCAACGGTCAAAGCTGCCAATTCAAATTTCTTTGGATAAAATCTGCGTAATCCGGATAATGCATATAAAAGTGTCAGAGAATCTTTTCCTCCGGAAATGCCGACGGCAATCCGGTCACCATCTGCAATCATCTGGTAATCATCGATTGCCTGGCGGACATAACTGTATAATTGTTGTAGTTTCATATAATGGTTCCTTTACTTGTGCTAAATTAATGGAATATGCAAAAGGCACTCCAAGGCGTTCGCGGAAACGGCAATAGTGGCATCCATGCAACTATTCGCAAAACCTAAGTTTAACGAATAGTTCTCCTGATAAAATCAGGAGATCACTCCGCGTATGCCTTTGCAAGCCATTATGCAAGATCTTCAGAATCCAGCAATATGGTAAAAGGCCCGTCGTTTACCAGAGAAATTTTCATATCTGCACCAAAGATTCCGGTTTGTACATCCGGAATTTCTTCTTTGCATTTTGCAATAATATATTCGTAGAGATTGTTTGCAAGTTCCGGATTTCCGGCTTTGATAAAAGATGGACGGTTTCCCTTCCGGCAGTCCGCATATAATGTAAACTGTGATATTAATAACAGGGAGCCTTCGATATCATGTAAAGACAGGTTTGTTTTTCCGTTTTCATCACCGAAGATGCGCATCCCAAGGAGTTTTCGAATCATTTTATCAGCAATGTTTTTGGTATCGGTTTCTGCAATTCCGATCAGGACGCAAAAGCCGTTTGTTATCTGTCCGGTAATTTTTTGATCAACTTCACATGTTGCTTCAGTGACACGTTGTATTACAAATCGCATGGATTTCATTCCTCTTAATATTTTCAATAGATTTTTAAAGTATACAAGAAAAGGAACCGGACCTTAAGACCGGTTCCTTTTTTCAGAGCTGAATTGCTTTATTTCTTCTGTTCCATTTTCTTTCGAAAATCCAGAATAATGTCGACACACGCCTCCGGTGTGATCTTACTTGTGTTAAGTGTCAGATCATAGCTTCTGGAGTCTCCCCATTTCTTACAGGTGTAATAATTATAATAGCTGGAACGCTGCTTATCTCTTTTCTGGATCATATCTTTGGCTTTTGATTCCGTGACATCCTCACGTTTGCTGACACGCTTGATACGATCGTCCATATCTGCATGTACAAAGATGCTCAGACAGTCCGGATTAGAAGCCAGTGCGTAATCTGCACAGCGACCTACAATTACACAGGACTCCTCGGATGCAATCTTTTTTATGGTATCAAATTGTGCTAAAAATACTTTGTGATTAAGCGGCATATCCAAAAACGGTGCTGCAGAATAATTTCCGCCGGTATATGTATCCATTACTAAGGAATACAGAAAACTGTTGGTTGGACGTTCATCATGATTTTCGAAAATTTCTTCACAAAAACCAGAATCTTTCGCTGCCTGTGCCAAAAGCTCTTTATCATATAGCCTGATTCCAAGACGTTCTGCTAAAAGTTTTGCAACTGTGTATCCACCACTTCCAAGTTCTCTTCCGATTGTATAAATATGATTACCCATACCCGTTACCTCCGATGTCATAAATTCTTTAAGTAATCTCTTAAAGTATATACATATTATACAACATTCAGGATCTGGATTTCAACAATTTTAGTAAATTATCAAAATATTCCGGCAACGGAGCAGAAAATTCCATATATTCTCCACTTTTTGGATGAACGAATCCTATTGTTTTTGCGTGGAGCGTCTGTCCCTGCAGATGTTTGAACGGTGATCTGCCACTGGAATACAGAGTATCTCCAAGTAACGGATGCCCGATGCTTGCCATATGTACACGGATTTGGTGGGTTCGCCCGGTTTCAAGCCGGAACTGCATATAAGTATAATTTCCAAAACGTTCAAGAACTTTATAATGGGTGATTGCCGGTTTCCCGTTTTTCTCATTGATGGCCATTTTTTTGCGGTCAACCGGATGCCTTCCAATCGCGCCTTCGATGGTTCCCTCATCTTCTGTTACATTTCCGCAGACAATGCCAACGTAGATGCGGTTGACGGTATGTTCTTTGATCTGCTCTGCAATGTTTACGTGACTTTCATCATTTTTGCACACAATCAGGGAACCGGTTGTATCCATATCAATACGATGAACAATCCCCGGACGTATCTGTCCGTTGATACCGCTTAATGAATCTTTGCAGTGATACATGATAGCATTTACCAGTGTTCCGGAATAATGTCCTGCCGATGGATGTACAACCATCCCTTTGGGTTTGTTCACAATCAGGACATCATTGTCCTCATACAGAATGTCCAGCGGAATGTTTTCCGGTTCAATGGTCGTTTCGACAGCATCCGGAATGGTGACACGTATGAGATCTTCTGTATGTACCGGATAACTGGCCTTTTGAACTGCCCCGTTTACCTGAATTTGTTTGTCTTTTATCAGCTTTTGAAAAAAAGAACGGGAGAAATCCGGATAAATTTCGGAAAGAACTTTATCCAGACGCTCCCCTTCCTGTGTGTACTGTACTTCAAATGATTCTTCCTGCACGGTTTTAGGACTCCTTTTCATCTTTCAGTTTTCCAGTGAAAATCAAAGAAAAATCTTCTTCCTTGTAATAAAAAAGCACAACAATGATCAATGCGATTGCAGAAAGTGTTACATAAATATCTGCAACATTAAAAACCGGAAAATTGATCAGGCTGAAATAAAAGAAATCAATGACATAGTGATGAATTACACGGTCAATCAGGTTTCCGGCCGCCCCTGCAAAGATTCCGACGGCTATGATATTCAGCGGAAGAAAACGGCGGTTCAATGGAATTCGCTGATACACAATAGCCAGTAAAACAAGCACAACGATGGTCAGTACGGCAAAAAAGATCATTTTTGCCATCAAAAAAGCTTCCGGATGGCTGTCAAAATAAGTAAAATGAAAAATCCGGTGCAGAATAGAAACCGGATCCAGACTAAATGCAGCACTGTCATTCTCGAGATATTTTAACTGGAATACCCCATCGATCACAGACACATCCGGTTTCTGGTACAGATGGGTATAGGCAAGCCATTTGGTAAACTGGTCGATGGCAATTAAAAGAATAACAAGCAGACCGCTGTATCCCATATATTTTTTTGTCTTTCTCTGATTCATTGTTCTCTCCTTACTTATAAATCATAAACCGGACGCGAAGTTTTCCTTTTTTGCTGAGAGACTGGTCGGTTTCAAAAACAAAACGCCCTTTTTGGCGAACCGAAACAATATCTCCGTTGTCACAGGATTGATTGCAGTTTGTAATGCAGCGTCCATTAATGAAAACTTTCTCAGCCGTAAGATATGCGGCAGCTTCCGACCGGGATAAATGATATGCCCGCGCAATAATGGCATCAATGCGGTTAGAAGCAACCATATCATCGTGTTCCTCAAAAACGGGATGGACTTTAAGAGTACTGACATCTTCGATAATCGAACTCCGGATCATGGTATGGCGGATCTGCGTAAACTGATCCATAATAAAATCTGAGATGGTCTCTGAACAAAAGATATAAATGTCATTTTCCAGCAGAACAATATCTCCGATTTTACTCCGGTCCAGTCCAAGATGCATCAGTGCCCCCAGTACATCGCGATGCGTAAGTTTTTCCGCATATTTTGGATACTGGGGAACCGCATGGATACAAACAAACGGATAAGACCATTCATAACAAAGAGCATCAGGGATAAATGCAACCATCTGACGCTCTGCCTGCTCATAGCCACCGGATAGTTCTGCTGTAGTATACAGTTCCTTCTGCAGACTATGAAAAATATTTTGTTCATTTAAATTCAAAAAATCACTGAATAATACAATTCCTTTCCGGTCCGCCTGTCTGGAAAGATCCAAAAGACGCTTCCGGCATAATTCCTGTTCGTTCATATCATTAATTTAATCCTGGTAAATCAAAAGATTCCATAAGTCCCTGAATATCTCCGGAAATGTCAACACCATTTGGAGTTGCAAGGAAGATGTAATTGGAGATCTTCTGTAGATTTCCATGCATGGCAAAGGTAGCACCGGAAGTAAAATCGATGATCCGCTGTGCAATATCTACACTGAGTCCTTCCATGTTGATTACAACGGTACGTCCATTTAATAAGGTTTCTGTTATTTCAATCTCATCTTCAATGGTAGTTGGCTTGATCACACATACTTCCATTCCCGGCTGTCCCTGACGGCGGTTCCGGTTGATCGGTGTAATTTTACTTTGCTGTTTCTGTCTTTGTTTTTCGGAAATATCAAAAGTTGCTGCGGTCTGCTGCTGTTCCTCTTCTTTTTTGCGTTCTCTGCGGGAAGGTTTTTTTTCTTTTACCTCATAATCCTCTTCTTCATCGTAATCGTAATCTTCGTTATCAAATTCGTAATCATCATCATTTAAACGCATGACATCGAGAAATTTATCAATAATACTCATTTTTTACCACCTTATTTTTGATAATGTCTTTCGCCGAAAATTCCGGTTCCAACACGAACCATGGTTGCACCTTCTTCAATTGCAACCATATAATCTCCGGTCATTCCCATGGACAAAATATCCATACGTACATTATCTATGTTTTGTGCGTCAATGTCAACAGATAATTGGCGAATCTGCCGGAAGTAAGTGCGGTTGTCTTCCGGATTTTCCACGAATGGTGCAATCGTCATCAGCCCAAGGATTTGGATATGCGGCAAAGCGGCAATCTGACGGATAAGGGAAATGGTTTCTTCCTTATGAATACCAAATTTACTCTCCTCTTCTGCAATATTGACCTCGACAAGAATCGAGACGGTTACGTTTTGTTTTGCCGCCTGTTTTTCGATTTCTTTTGCCAGATGAAGACTGTCCACCGAATGGATGAGTTCTGTCTTTCCAACGATATATTTCACTTTGTTTGTCTGCAGATGTCCGATCATATGCCAGCGGATATCTTTTGGAAGAACTTCCATTTTCTCACACATTTCCTGAACTTTATTCTCTCCAAAATCACGCGGCCCCAGATCATATACTGTCTGAAGCATTTCGATTGGCTTGGTTTTGCTGACAGCAATCAGTGTCACATCACTGCGTTTTCTTCCTGCGTTTTCGCATGCTTTGCATATATTTGCTTCTACCTGTTGCAGGTTTTCCTGTAAATCCATCATGTATACACTCCTTTTATTTTACAACCAGCTGGTTTTCTTTTATTTTACTGCCGTCTAAGGCAATATGGTCATACAGGGCGACTCCGTAGGAAGTGCCTGTATCAACGATGGTATATTTATTGTTTTGTGCAAGAATATCAATTTGTTTAAATACGGCATATCCTTTGTTGATATTATAAACACCAGTGAGCTTGTCCACATCACTGCCGATGGTATACGTCCCGGAAGAATTGTTTTTTACCACAACATCGCCGGCAGAAACGGTTTCATCATCAATATAGTAAAAATCATCCGTTTCGTAGTATATCGTTGGCTGAACCAGTGTTACCGAACCGGTATTTCCGGTATGGTTTTCTATCATAAGTCCGGGATCGGATGAATCGCCTCCCTGTGTAAAATACTCTTTTGGAACCGTATAAAACTGTTTTTTTGTAATGGCCGAATTCGGAATTTTCAGACCGGTTTTTTCGGATACGACAAGTTCCACATCAATGAAACGATCATTTACATAACGGATCATTGCCGTTTTTAAACTCAGGTTTACATAATAACTTCCGTCTTTTTTGGTCAGGGAATAAGGGACTGTCAGTGTAAAATCATCCTTGCAGAAACGGATTTTAATATACTCATTATCTTTTAGCTGTTTTGCCATATCCTCTGATACTGGCAACAGAATATTCCATTTTTCACTGTCAATCCGTTTGTAGGCAGGGGTATTTGCCGTGACCTGTTCCTGATCATCCAGAGAATTTCTTTTGTAATCTGCCATGTTAAACTGATCGGCAGTAAAGTTGTCTGTGGTGACACTTTCATAGCCGTCCGTGTAATATACGATAATTCCGGGTTTTTCTGACTTCTTTTTGTAAAACGTATTGTTTTCTACAGCGGCTTTCACATCTTCATTTAAAGAACTGAGGGCATTCATACTGAGGGTCTGTGTCAGCTGTGCATTGAGTTCGTTTTTGAATGTATAAACCGAAGAAAACGTGTTGGAGTCATAAGAATTCCGGAAAACATCCAGTTCAGAGGAAACTTCATTCAGTGTTTCGGTGTCAAGGGTGTCGCCATTGGATGCGACATCTGAAATCTGTCGGGAAAGTTCCCCGCTGGTATCAATGGAATAGACCACATCATTGACGGAGGCTTTTGCTCCGTTTTTCAGATAGTAATTGATATAACCGCTCTGTCCTGCATAGACAACCGTCTCATCGCGCAGAATCAGTCCGTGATAAACATGGTTTGTTGCAATGGTTCCCTGCCCCACTTCGTATTCAGCAACCGGGCTGGAAGTCAGATACGATATAAGGTTAAAGATGACATAGATAATTATAATTACAAAAATCACGATTCCGATATTTAAATTCAGACCATGATGCATTCGTACAACATTCTGTTTGCGTGTCAAAAAAGTCCACCTCACTGATTGATACTTCTATCTTACCATTTTCAAACCGCAAATACAATCATCAGAAGAAATGTGTATAATTTTAATTTTTTGTCTCATACTATGGATAAAAAATGGAGGTAAGAAGAATGAAATGGCTTGATAACTGCCTTTTAACATTAGCAGTAATTGGATGTATTGTATGGGGACTGATTGGATTTTTCCAGTTTAATCTGGTTTCCTTTATCTTTGGAAACGGGACCTGGCTGACGCGTGTCATATATGCGCTGGTAGGACTCAGCGGATTATATCTGATCAGCTTTTACGGAAGAATCCGTTCCTCTCTGGAGGATTAGACACAAAAAAGATGGGAGTGTTCTCAATAAGAAGCACTCCCATCTTCCGTAAACCGGGATCTCTTAGAGCGAAACCGTTACTTTCGCCTGTGCATATTCCGGCAGATCCGCTTTGTTTTTAGAAACACTTAAAATAAAACGGACTTTGTATTTTTCGCTGATAATATCCAGTTTTTCAATCGCCCTTACCATGTCCTGATCGGATTCAATGAATGCAATGGTAAGAAAACTGTCCAGATACATTTCTTCCAGATCGTGATCCTGGGATACAATCCCACAGATAAACCCTAAAAATTCATCACAGTTTGTAATTGGATAATCCACTACATTGATCAGACGGACTTTATTGTTTAACTCATACATATGTTTCTGGCTTTTGTCAAGATAAACAACACTCCCGGTAACGGTACTGACGGTGTGATTGACTTTTTCTAAAAGTTCCTTGGTCTTTCCTTTTCCCTTTTCCCCACAAATGATTTCAATCATGGCACTTCCTCCTGCAAATATAAAAAGTCACAAAAAACGGTTCTTTATAACCATAATTATAGTATATTTGCACAGGAAATACAATCATTAATTCGCAAACGTGGAAAGAATCTGATTCATCAGCGTATACATATCAGAACGTGTTTTTCCCTTGTAAACGATACTGACAATATCATCACCTTTTTTATTCTTTGAATACAAAACAAGACAGTATCCCGCTGCATTTGTGGTACCGGTTTTTCCACCGATTACGGTAATATCTTCCGGTTCGGTTGTCTGACCGTTTAAATACCGGTTTGTACTTTCCCATGTCTGTGTCACGGTATTACCGGATGCATTCTGATAAGCAGCATCATAACTTTTGGTATGGATAATGTCAATAAAATCCTGTGTCTGGATTGCTTCCTGAAAGATCAGGTACATATCGTAAACGGTTGTGTAATGATCATCATCCGGCAGACCGTTTGCATTGACAAAATGGCTCTGTGTTGCTCCTAGGGCTTTTGCTTCGCGATTCATTTCCTCTGCAAATTTATCAATTGACCCGGAATAATATTCGGCAAGAACATTTGCCGCATCATTTCCGCTGACAAGTAACAGTCCATACAGTAAATCCCGGACAGTAAGTACATCTCCGGCAGCAAGTCCGCATTTGGAAGAATCCGCCATATTTGCAATGGCATCCGCACTGACGGTTACTTTATCATCCAGATCACAGTTACGGATAATGATATAGGCTGTCAGAATTTTTGTGGTACTTGCCGGATACAGTTTTTCGAAAAGGTTCTGGCTGTACAGTACTTCTTTGGTTGTCAGATCAAAAACACCAGCTCCTTCGGCATAATCTGCATGCACCTGATCCGTGCCAAAATTAATATCGTCTGTCACACACAGATTTCTTGCAAAAAACTGGCTGCTGACGGAAGAATTATCTCCCGTCAGGGAGTATGGATTCTGGATATCCGCGGTCTTACCGGTTCCGCATCCGTTCATAAAAAGAGCTGCTATGCAGGAAATACATAGCAGTTTTATTTTTAAATGATGAGTTCTATTTGTACATTTCACGCCAGTCAAGGTCTCCTCTATCCAAAGATTTAATCAAAAGCTCCGCTGTGGCAAGATTGGTTGCAAGCGGGATATTGTGCTCATCACAAAGCCGCACAATGCTGTTGACATCCGGCTCATGTGACTTTGGTTTCAGAGGATCACGCAGAAAGATTACGAGATCAATTTCATTGTGCTCGATCTGTGCACCAAGCTGCTGGGAACCTCCCAGATGTCCTGCGAGATATTTATGTATCTGGAGGTTGGCAACCTCCTCGATCAGACGTCCTGTTGTTCCGGTTGCAAACAACTGGTTTTTTGCCAGAATTCCACGATATGCGATACAGAAATTCTGCATTAATTTCTTTTTTGAGTCATGTGCTACAAGTCCAATATTCATTAAACAATTCCCCCTAATATTTTTTCGGCTGTAATCCAACATTTAATACAAACCCCATTCCCAAATACAAAGAAAGCAAAGAAGTCAATCCGTAACTTACAAATGGAAGCGGAATTCCTGTATTCGGCATCAGACCGGTGGCAACAAAAATATTAAAAATACTCTGAAATCCAATCAGTGCAGCCATGCCGCAACAGATCAGTCTTCCTGCGAGATCCTTTGCCTTCCGTGCGATCAGAATACATTCTATCACAATAAACAGCAATAAAAGGACAATTACCATGGTACCTATAAAACCGAGTTCCTCACCGGCAACAGCGAAAATGAAATCTGTCTGTGGCTCAATGATATAATTCGCATTTTTCATGGATGTGGCCGCAGAATTGTTCAGGCCTTTCCCCCATAATTGGCCTGATCCAATTGCCATAATCGAATTTTGCTGCTGTGCTGCGATATCCGACCATCTGGGGTCCTGTGGATATAACCATGCCATAATTCGACCGAAACGGTAATCTCCCGAGGATTGTGCCATACGAAGTATAACGGTAATTCCTATCAATCCTGTCGGAATACAGATTCCCAAAACGGTTAATACTATTTTATAACTTAATCCGGCAATAAACAAGAGGCTAATAAAAATTAATGCAATTGCGATGGAAGTTGAAGTATCCGGCTGCTTTACAATCAAAAGCAGAGGAATTCCGATCATGACAAAAGAAAGACCTATGGTTTTTACCGTGTTCAGGTTCTCTGCATATTTGGAAAAAAAGCGTGCGAAAAATAAAATCAGCACGATTTTTGCCAGCTCAGAAGGCTGAAAACGAAAACCTCCAAAATCAATCCAGCGCTGTGCTCCACCGGCACTGTCACCAATACCTGTCATAACCAGACCAAGCAGGACAATGATTCCGATATAATACAACCAGGTAAATCTCAGAATAAAGGAATAATCCATCAAGGATACAATGACCATCGCCACCATACCGATGATACATCCTAAGATCTGCATTTTCTGTACAGAATGTTTGGCACTTCCAATGATCAGGATACCGATGATATTTAAAACCAGTATGCTGATCACCAATTGAAAATGATAATTTCTAAGTTTGTATTGTTTTAACATCTTAAGCTCTTTTCCTGTTTTGTTTCAAAACAACTCTTATCTCATAGTCATCCGGAGAAAATTCAAAATACCGTGAAATAATATCTGAAATTTCCTTTTTCATTCGCCTTGCTGCAGCAGGTGAATGTTCAAACGGTGCGGATTCTGCCATTAATTTCAGACGTTCACGGGCAATTGGTCCGGAACCGTCCTGTCTGTGGGAAAAACGATTAACCTTCATACTCACATTCCTTTCCGCCCAGATATATTTTTCCCTGCCGGATGCAGGGATCTTCTTTATTCAGATCCACCGGAATCACACGTGGATTTGCGAATGCTCTTGCGGCGGTCATAAATGCACGGGTGGCCTTTGTGTGCATGGAAAGTACAGGTATTCCCTTATTCTGGCTTACGACAATTCTTTCATCGGCAGGAATTACACCGATTGCCGAAAGTCCTAAAATATCTTCTACATCTTTTTGCGAAAGCATATCGTGTTTTCGCACCATACGGGCATTGTAGGCATTGATCAGCAGATCAATCTGTGAAAGCCGCATACCGTCCAGCAGACAGATGACTCTTCCTGCATCCCGCACAGCAGAAATATGCGGAGATGTAACAACTACTGCACGATCTGCTGCAGATACGGCAAAGTGAAACCCGTCTTCGATTCCTGCCGGACAGTCAATCAGACAGAAATCAAATTCCTGTTTTAAATGGGAAATCAGCGTATACAGCTTACTCTCATAATCCATAATCTTTCTGCAGCGGAGAGCTGCGGGAATCATAAACAGATTCGGATAACGCTTGTCCCGGATCAATGCCTGTTTTAACCGGCATTTGTTTTCGAGAAGGTCGATCAGATTATACTGGATCTGATCTTCCATTCCCATTACAACATCCAAATTTCGAAGTCCCATGTCTGTATCAAGCATGATGACTTTTTTATCTAACCGTGAAAGTCCTGCGCCAATGTTGGCAATTGTTGTAGTCTTGCCAACACCGCCTTTTCCTGAAGTGAAAACAATTGCTTCACCCATGAAATAAACCTCCTGTTAGTTTAAATTGTAATCTATGTGACTAATCGGCAACAGAGTTTCTTATGTTACCGTTGGCACCGGCTGCTTTCATTTCCTTGATATCTTTCATCGATGTTTCTTTATAGTAATATGAAATTACATTTCTTGCCGCAGTTGCCGCATTATGCGAATTGTAACCGTTGGCAATTCGTACTGCGATGGTAATTTCCGGATCATCATATGGCGCATAACCAACAAACAGACCATGATTGGCATGTCCGTCCTGCTGTGCCGTACCGGTTTTTCCGGCAACCGGAATATCAAATCCCTGGAAGCGGTCCATGGTAGAAACCACTTCGCGCATGCCGGAATGAATGGCATCCCACTGGCTGCTTGTTAAGGTGTCCGAAATATCTTCATAGTCGGCCTTATATTTTTTGACCGTCTTTCCATCTGCATCCACGATTTTATTCATCAGCTGATAATTATATTTTTTGCCGGAGGCCACGGCTGTTACATAGCGGGACAATGCAACGGTGGTATAGTTGTTATCACTCTGTCCAATGGCAGCCATAACCGGATATTTTGTCGCAACAGATGATTTGCTTTCCGAAATCTCCAGTCCTGTTTTTTGATCCAGGCCATAGATATGTGCATATTTCTGAATCAGATCAATACCGTTGGCATCATTATAAGATCCTGTTTTTTTCTGTGCCAGCCGGTTGCCGACCGTATAGAAAAAGACGTTACAGGAATCCCGAATTGCCTCGAAAACATTGTCAAGTCCGTGACTGCCCGGATAAATCCAGCATTTTGGTTTGTTACTGATGTCATTATAAATTCCGGTACACCGGAACTGGTCGGATGTCGTAATCACGTTTTCTGCCAGACCGGCTGTTGCGGAAACCAGCTTAAAGGTGGAACCGGGTGCGGTCTTCTGCTGCGTCGCATAATTGAGCAGCGGAGAAGATTTATCATGCTGCAGAGATGCAAAATATTCCGAATCCACACCATTGGCAAGTTTGTTGCTGTCATATCCGGGATAACTTACCATGGCACGAATTTCCCCTGTTTTTTCATCCGTCACCACACAGGAACCGATACATGGTTCAAGTGCAAGCTGTGCAGGCGTAATCTCAATGTTGTAAATCTTTTTCATGAGAAAATCCCGTGGAGACAACGATCCGTTTTTCAATTTGTTTACGGTTGCATCATCATAATCCAATACTCCCTGATCGAACAGAATCAGACAGAGCTGACGCGGGGAGATTTCGCCACGTGTAATCATATACTGGTATATAATTTTGGAAAATTCCGTATCTGTCTTAATGTTCTTTAGAATATACTTGCATAATGCATCATATACTTCTGTTGAGTCCGCATATTTTTCATCGACATTTAGCTGACTGATATCAATCCAGTGCTGTGTGATACAGTAATTTAAATACTCTTTCGGGCTGATTTTCTGGTCTTTCCATTTCTGGTAAACAGAATCACTGGTATCAATCTCATTTTTTAAGAGTACCTGATCGTCTTTTAACATGGAAATGATGTAAGTAAATTCATCCAACACTTCATCCGACATTGTATTCAGTGCTTCCGGTGAACTGGTCAGTTCCTGTTTTATTTTGCCAAGCGTTGTCTTCTGCCGGGATTTAAAAACACTTAACACACTTTTTTCCGTGTCAGAGGCTTTCGATTTTGAAAAATGCTCTGTGTTGATGACACTGTTGCCAATCAGAGCCGTATACACATCGTTGATCGGAATCTCCCCTGATTTGATATTGGAATACACAATCGCCGCAATCTCATTCTGCAATGCCAGATAGGTAGCTTTCTGCAGATCTGCGTCGATACTCAGATACAGGTCATCTCCGGCTACGGAATCGGTGCTGCTGATAATTTCGGAAATTCTTCCTACATTATCAATATAAAATTTCTGCTCTCCGTTTTTCCCACGCAGATAGGTCTCGTAATACTGCTCCAGCCCGGCTTTTCCGACGGTGTCATTCTGGGTATAATCTTTATTCTTTTTGTGCAGTGCCGTATACTCCGACTCTGAAATCGGTCCGGTGTATCCGATGATTGATGAAAAATATTCACTGTAGTTATATTTCCGGATCATATCTTCGTTGACGGAAATGCCGCTTAGTGTGTCCATATGCTCATTCACGTAAGCAACGGTCTTGTCCGAAACATCGGTTGCGATTTTTACTTCTTTGTATCTTGCGAAGCGGTTTCCAAGCATGGCATAACGGACAACGACGATACGGTATGCCAGATCCCCATCGTATTTCGAACTGATGCCAAAGTTATCTTTTCCCATCAGATATTCCATAATCTGTTCTGCGGTTGCATTTGCCTCATCGATTCCGGTATCTTTGTCGTATTCGAGATCATCGGCAGAACTTTTTCCGAAAACATCTGCGCGAAAACGGTTCAGCGAGGAACCGGATACATTAAAGCTGTATGTACCGTCTTTTTTCCGGTCAATTTTGAAATCATTATTCAGCGTTTCACCGTTATTCTTTAAAACCGTAAGAATCTCTGCAAGTTCTGCATTGACAGCCTTGTTTTTTTCTTTTGTGCTTGAATAGGTTGTACTGTCATTGATGGAAATGGAATATGCAAGTTCATTGTAAGCCAGAAGCTTTCCGTTTTTGTCATATATATTTCCACGTGCCGCATTGATCGGCTGCTTCATCTGAATCTTTAAAGAAAAGTTTTCCTGATAAGACTTTCCGTTGACGACCTGAAGGGTAAAGATTCTTGCAAGGATAATTCCGAAAAATACGATAAATACCGCAGCAAGCACAAAAAGGCGCGAACTGAAAAATTTCTTCAGAAAATCTTTGATATCATAACTCAAATTTTATAGCTCTCCTTTTCTCGTGTTCCTCAAGTTTCTGATTAATCTTGAGAAGAATAAAATACAAAAAGATGGTTATCACCATGGTATAAACAAATTCCGGTAGTATGATGGATGTAAAATAATACCAGAAAGAAAACCGGCTGCGCATAAAAAACATAACGATATAGATTATCAGGTTATTTACGATATCACTCGAGCCGATCAGAATCATCGGAAGCTTAATATCATCCGGGTAAAATCTTTTTTTGAACAATCCGTTGATGTAACCGATGTACATATAAAGTAAAGCATATCCTCCGAGATAAAACCCAAAAAATATGTCGATAAGCAATCCACAAAAGAATCCAACCCACAGCCCTTCTTTTTTTCCACGCATGAGTCCAAAAGAAGACACCACAATAATCAGCAGATTCGGACCGATATTGGCAAATGTCAAAGCTCGAAAAACGGTTGTCTGTAAGAGAAAACAGATTGCTATAATAATAAAAAGCACAATTTTTCTACGCATTTCCTACTCCTGTGATTTTTGTGTTTCGGTATTGTCCTGTGTTTCTGCCTGAGTATCGGATGCCTTCTGGGAAGACAGTTCCTTTTCTCCGGTGTCTTTGAGTGTCGTAATGACAAGCACCTCCCGCAGATGCTGAAAATCAACGACCGGCGTAATGGTTCCTGATTTTGTCAGGTTATTTGCATTTTTTTCAATGGAGGCAATGTATCCAATCAGAATTCCTTCCTGATACTGATCCGACACATAAGAAGTCACGACCGGATCGCCGACCTTTACCTTATCATCTTCATCCCGGAGTTCTGTAAATGGTAACACTTTATCCTGATTCATGGACTTTAAGCTGCCACCGACATTGAAATTATCTTTTGTGGTCAGAACCATGGAACTTACATTACTGGAATCATCGATGATGCTTCGCACCTTGGCAAAATTCGGACCGACGTCTGTGACGATTCCGACCAGACCGCTTCCGGCAATGACGTTCATGCCTTTTTTGATGCCTTCTTTGGAACCTTTGTCAATCGTAAAACTTGAAAACCAGTTGGTTCCGTCCATGGCGATCACATTTGCTGCGACCTTCTGATATCCGGAATATTTATCATCCAGATCCAGAAGTTCCCGGTAATTGTCCAGTTCGTATTGTTCGAGCTTTGTGACGTTTAACTGATTGGTCAGATCGTCTACCTGATTTTGAAGCTTTTTGTTTTCTTTTAAAACTTCTCCAAGTGTTTGAAAGTCATTTGCTTTTCCTGAAATCCAGGAACCGGCATTGTTGATTCCCTTCTGCATCGGAACAAATACATATCCGGCAACTGAATTTAAAGGACCTCCGGAAAGATTAAATACCAGACTCGTAAACAGAGCAACAATACACACGCCGGTAAGGATCAGCAAAATATATTTACTTGAAAGATGCTTTTTCTTGTTGCGAAAACTGCGAAATTTTTTCATAAAATCCTCGAATCCTTGTTTCTTACTTTAACGTAGTATTTTTCATGCTGAATGGAATCCGTTTATATTTGGAGTCCGTAGCAATCTTTGAAAGACCGCGGACTGCGCTCTCTTCCGGATTCTCACAGGTATTTACTTTAATATTTGTAATCTGTGTAAACAACTGGTCAAGATCTTTGATTTTTGATCCGCCGCCTGTGATATAAATACCTGCATAGATAATATCCCTGGCAAGTTCCGGTGGTGTTTTCTCCAGAATCAGTTTGATAGACGAACAGATCGATTCAAGATTTGCTTTGATTGCTTCATAGACAACCTCTGCGGTAATTTCACGTTCTACCGGAAGACCGCTTACGACATCCAGACCAACAACGGTCATCGTTTCCTGTCTTCCCGGAAGTCCGCTTCCAAGCTCTTCTTTTAATGCTTTGGCGGTTTTCTTTCCGATCACAAGGTTAAATTCCCTGCGGATATAGCTGATGATGGACTCATCGAGACGATTGGACCCGAAATGCATCAGATCACTGAGTACAAGTCCTCCGAGAGAAATAACAGAAATTTCGATCGTATCTGCTCCCATATCCACGACCATGACTCCGGTAGGCTGATTTACATCAATCCCAAGTCCAACGGCATCTGCAAGTGGTTTTTCACAGAGCATAACGTTTTTCGGACGAAATTTGCTTTTATAAAAAAGTTCAAAGAATGCACGTTTTTCTACATCGGTAATGTCTGTCGGTACTGCGACAAGAAATTCTGCATTCTTTACTCTTCCTTTTAATTTTTTCTCAATATAATCAAAAATCATGGTCTGCAGAAAATTGTAATCTGCGATCACTCCCGTAGAAACCGGAAACGTAACGTTGATGCTTTCCGGTGCTTTTTCATACATTGCATAGGCATCATCACCATACGCATAAATCTGCGTTTTGTTGATAATGGCAATGGTGTTTTTTTCAGATACCACTTTTCCACTGGATTTACTGAATACTTTAAAATTACATGTACCGAAGTCAATACCATAAATATTGTTACTCATTGTCTTCTCCCTTTTCTTGTGTTATAACAATTTATTTTCGCGAAAACTGAAATACTGCTGATCTCCGATTACGATATGATCAGCAAGGGTTAATCCCAACACCGAGGCGCCTGCCCGAATCTGTTCGGTAAGCTTTTTGTCTTCTGTGCTTGGAGTTGGGTCTCCACTCGGATGATTGTGCAGGATAACGATCATAACAGCATTTCGAAGCAGTGCTTTGCGAAACAGTTCCATGGGAGAAACATATGCATAACTGATGCTCCCGGTTGCGATTACACTGTCTCCTAAAAATTTGCATTTGGAATCAAAGAAAGCTGCCATAAAGGCCTCTTCCCTGCGGTGCCGGAGTTCTTCCATATAATAATCGGCGATGGAAGACGGACAGTTCATGGATAAATGATATCCGCGTCCGGTTCTGGCAATGCGCTTGGAAAGCTCCGCAATTGCTTTCAGCTGTGTTGCCTTGACCGGGCCAATGCCCCTGCGTTCTAAAAGCTGTTCATATCCGATTTCGTACAGATTCAAAAGATTTCCCTGACACTCCGACAAAAGATCACGTGCAAGATCCAAAGCCGTATAATCCTTTGTTCCTGTCTTTAATATAATTGCAAGAAGCTCTGCATCCGACAGCGCCTCTGCTCCAAGAATCTGAAAACGTTCGTAAGGACGTTCCGATTCCGGCAGGTTTTTCATTGAAATGTGACTCAAAACAGGTTCCTTTCTACTTTTCCGAAGCCACATGAAAACTCATATTATTTTAGCACAGTTCATCTATATTAACAAGGTTGCGTTCATAAAGTTTCTGTAAAGACATGAGAATTCCAAGCTTCGCATGGTACCATGTCAGACCCCCCTGAAAATAAACGGCATATGGCGGTTTCACCGGGCCATCTGCGGAAAGTTCGATGGAAGAACCCTGTACGAATGCACCTGCTGCCATAATAACGTCACAGTCATAACCAGGCATTGCCCATGGCTCCGGAGTGACATAGCTGTCTACCGGTGCAGCAGCCTGAATTCCTTCACAGAAAGCAATCATGGCCTCCCGGTTTTGAAATTCCACAGCCTGAATAATGTCATGGCGGCTTTCTGTACTGTCCGGAACCACTTTATACCCCAGTTTTTCATAAATATCTGCCGCAAAAATGGCTCCCTTTAAGGCACCGCTTACAACGGTCGGTGCAAGAAAGAGGCCCTGATAAAAGGACTGGATCACACCAAGCGAAGCTCCTACTTCTTTTCCGAGTCCAGGGGAAGTCAGGCGATATGCCGCATTTTCCACACATTCCTTTTTACCGACAATGTATCCGCCAATCGGAGCAAGGCCGCCTCCCGGGTTTTTAATCAGGGAACCGACCATCATATCCGCTCCCACTGCAAGTGGCTCCCGGTCTTCCACAAACTCTCCGTAACAATTGTCAACCATACAGATGACATCCGGCTTGATATTTTTGATAAATGTGATCAGTTCCCCGATCCGCTCGACCGACAGCGTTGGACGTGTCTGGTATCCCTTGGAGCGCTGGATGGTTACCAGGCGGGTGTTTTCATGGATTGCATTGCGGATTCCATCGTAATCAAATGAACCGTCCGGCAGCAGATCCACCTGGGAATAAGTGATTCCGTATTCGGCAAGGGAACCTTTGGATGGGCGGATGCCAATTACTTCTTCCAGAGTGTCGTACGGTTTTCCGACCGGAGAAAGAAGCTCATCGCCCGGACGCAGATTGGACATCAGGGCGAGGGCAAGCGCATGGGTTCCACAGGTGATCTGTGGACGGACCAGTGCATCTTCCCCGCCAAAACAGTCTGCATATACCCGCTCTAAAGTATCTCTTCCCATATCATTATATCCGTATCCGCTCGAAATATTAAAACATTCTGCACTCACACGGTTTTTCTGCATGGCTGCAATGACTTTCATCTGATTGTATTCCGCATTTGCATCAATCTTTTCAAAACGCTTTTTTAATTCCTGTTCGATTTTTTCGCCAAATGCATAAACTTTCTCGGAAATTCCAAGTTCTTTATATTTTTCTTCCAGTAACTGATTCATTGTATGATTCCTTTCTCGTGTAAAACATCCGTCATTTTCTGTAACATCTGATCTTCCCGGTCATTAAATTCTGATTTGTCCAGCCAGATGACATCCTTTTCCCGGCGGAACCAGGTAAGCTGCCGTTTCGCAAAATGTCTGGTTTCCCGTTTGATCACATACACAGCTTCCTCAAGGGAGCAGCTGCCGTCCAGATAATCTAAAATTTCTTTGTATCCCAGTCCCTGCATGGAAACCATATCTTTGCGGCATCCCATATCATACAGCGTTTTTACTTCTGTAAGAAGTCCCTGCTCCATCATTAAGTCCACGCGCTGATCAATGCGCCGGTATAATTTTTCCCGTTCGTCCGTCAGTACAAAATATGCAAAACGATACGGAGATGTTTTCTGATGTTCTTTTTCGTTGTGTGCGGAAATCGGCGTATGGTTCTGATGGTAAAATTCCAGTGCACGGATGACCCGTTTGATATTATTTTCATGAATGGTTTCATAAGAAACCGGATCAATTTCTTTTAATTTTTCATGCAGGGCATGCGCCCCGTATTCTTTTGCAAATGCCGTAAGTTCTGTACGGTATGCCGTATTGGATTCCTCTTTGGAAAAGTCTATGTCGTACAACAGTGACTGGATGTAAAATCCGGTTCCGCCGGCGATAATCGGGATCTGTCCGGCGGCATAGATCTGCTGCAGGGCCTCTTTTGCCATCTGCTGAAAACGGACAATATTAAACTCTTCGGACGGCTCTAACACATCGATCAGATAATGGGGTATCCCTTTCATCTCTTCCGGCATGACTTTTGCAGAACCGATATCCATGTGTTTATATACCTGCATCGAATCCGCGGAAATAACGGCGCCGTTTATTTTTTTCGCAAGTTTTATTGACAGTGCCGTTTTTCCGACGGCTGTGGGACCTGCAAGAATGACAAGTGGTTTCATGAAACAATCCTCTTAAATTTTTTCTCTATTTCGTATTTTGACATGGAAATGATGGTTGGCCGGCCGTGTGGACAGCAAAACGGATTTTCCAGCGTCAGCAATTCCGTCATGAGTGCATCCACTTCCGGCAGGCTCAGTCTATGATTTCCCTTTACCGCTGCCTTGCAGGACATGGTGGCTACTTTTTCCAGAATCAGTTCCGGCGTCTGCCGTCCGGTCAGGTTGGAAAAATCATCAAGCATTTCGATAAACAAATCTTTCATGTCAATATGGTACAGATTATCCGGTACTGCGGAGATCATATATTCTCTGCCTCCGAAATTTTCGATCTCGTACCCGAATTTTTTTATTTCCGGCAGGTACGTCTCTAACATTTCCTGCTCATGGGCATCCAGACTCAGCACAATGGGCGGGCTGACTGCCTGGGATGTAAATTCTTTTTCTTTTAATTTTGCCATCATCCGTTCAAAAAGAACCTTTTCATGTGCTGCATGCTGATCCATAATATACAATTTATCCTCGTATTCGATCAGCCAGTAGGTTTGAAACAATTGTCCGATGATGCGGTGCTTTTTGCGGGCATCATCCGTTAAAAATTCCGGTGAAGCAGCGGCGAGCGTCATCTGTTCGCCAACCGGTTGTTTTTTTGGAATATCTGCAGGAGAGGCTGTTTTCTCCCGCTTTGGGAACGGGTCAAAGGATTCCCGTACCATGGTTTTATCCGGATGCTGTGGCACATACGGCTCAAATGCCGGTGTTTTTTTTGATGGCACAGGCGAAGCCACAGGAGAAACCGGTTTTTCCGGAATCGGAGGCTGGTGATGCTGCTGTCGGATTTCATTGATTCTGCGCTTTTCAAATGGTTCCGGAATCGGTTCTTTGTATGCCGGGGGAAGATTCTTTTTTTTATGTTCTGCTTCATCTACCGGAACTTCCGGAATCAGTTCCTTATGGGAAAGCAGTCCGAAGAGAACATCACACAATTCTTTGTAAATTTCCTGATTGTGTCCAAACCGCAGTTCCATTTTTGTCGGATGTACATTCACATCAAGGGTATCCCCCGGAAATGTGAAATACAAAACTGTAAACGGATACTGGTGCTGCATCAGGAAATTATGATAAGCCTCTTCTATCGATCTGGAAAGCAGAGAACTTTTGATGTAGCGTCCATTGATAAAATAGTTTTCGTAATTCCGGTTTCCGCGGTTAATCACAGGTTTTCCAATATAGCCGGAAAGGGAGAAATATTCTCCCTTGTAGTTTACCTCTAACAGTGCCGCCGCAATCTCACGTCCGTAAATATGGTAAATGAGATCCCGTTTTTTCCCGTTTCCGGAAGTGTGCAGTCTTGTCTGGTTGTTGTTGATATATTTAAAAGAAATATCCGGATGGGACAGGGCAAGTTTTTCCAGCATGTCACTGATGTAGGTGCCCTCTGTCTGTGCCGTCTTTAAAAATTTGCGTCTGGCAGGGGTATTGTAAAACAGGTCTCGGACCAGAAATGTTGTGCCATCGGGAGCACCGATTTCTTCGTCTGCAATTTCTTTTGAGCCTTCGATCACGTACCGGGTGCCGGTCAGGGCATCGGCTGGTTTGGTGATCATTTCCACTCTGGAAACAGCAGCAATGCTGGAGAGTGCTTCCCCACGGAATCCTAAAGAATGTACACACATCAGATCTTCTGCATTGCGGATTTTGCTGGTTGAATGCCGCAAAAAGGCCAGTGGAACTTCTTCTTTTGGAATTCCGCATCCATTGTCCGTGATGCGGATCAGGGAAATGCCCCCTTCTTTGATCTCCACGGTAATGGCGGATGCCCCTGCATCAATGGCGTTTTCCACAAGCTCCTTTACCACAGAGCTTGGGCGTTCCACGACCTCTCCTGCTGCAATCTTATCAATTGTCTCCTGACTTAATAACGCAATTTTGCTCATTCGTTTTTCCTTTTTTATATCCTACCAGCGGTTTTTAACTTTGTTCTGAAGTTCATACAGTTTATTGAGTGCATCCATCGGGGTCATGTGGCTGATATCCACGTCCCGCAGTTCCTGAATGATATCGTCATCTTTTACGGTGTCAAACAATGACATCTGTGTCAGATCCACCTCATCGAGATGCGGTTTTTTCTTTTTGCCGGAGGCTTGTCCTTCCACGGATATATTTTTCACGGTTTCCGTAATATCGTTTGCAGAAAGCTGGTTGACAATGTCTTTTGCACGGTTAATCACAAGTTCCGGAATCCCTGCCAGTTTAGCAACTTGTATTCCATAACTTTTGTCTGCGCCGCCCTTTACAATCTTGCGCAAAAAGACGATGTCGTCTCCTTTTTCCTTGACCGCAATACAATAATTATTGACACTGTTTAATTTTCCTTCCAGTTCCGTCAGTTCATGATAATGTGTGGCAAACAGTGTTTTTGCTCCCAGTAATTTGGGATTGCTGATATATTCGACAACCGCCCAGGCAATGCTGAGTCCGTCGAAGGTACTGGTTCCGCGTCCGATTTCATCCAGAATCAGAAGGGAATTCGCTGTGGCATTGCGAAGAATATTTGCCACTTCATTCATTTCTACCATAAAGGTACTCTGCCCACTTGCCAGATCATCTGAAGCCCCGACACGCGTGAAAATCCGGTCCACAATTCCAATGTTGGCAGATTCTGCCGGAACAAAGCTTCCAATCTGTGCCATCAGAACGATCAGTGCGCTCTGGCGCATATAGGTAGATTTTCCTGCCATATTCGGACCGGTAATGATGGAAATCCGGTTATTGTGATTGTCCAGATACGTGTCATTGTCTATAAACATATCATTGACAATCATTTTTTCGACAACCGGATGACGGCCGCCTTTGATATCAATCACGCCGGATTCGTTGATCTTTGGTTTGCAGTAATTATTCTGTCCTGCCACAAGTGCCAGGGAAACAAACACATCAATCTGCGCCACTGCCCGTGCGGTTGCCTGAATACGTGCAACATTATCCGCGATGGTATCCCGGATCTGGCGGAACAGATCGTATTCTAATTCGACCAGACGATCCTGGGAACCGAGAATCGTATCTTCAAGTTCTTTTAATTCCGGCGTAATATAGCGCTCGGCATTGGTCAGTGTCTGCTTTCTCACATAGTAATCCGGCACCTGATCCTTAAAGGAATTGGTCACTTCCAGATAATATCCAAACACTTTGTTGTATTTGATACGCAGGTTCTTAATTCCAGTCTTTTCGCGTTCTTTGCCCTCTAAGTCTGCCAGCCATTTCTTTCCATCCGTTGATGCGTTCCGCAGCCGGTCCACTTCCTCATTGTATCCGGTTTTTATGATGTTGCCGTCACGTACGGAAATCGGAGGATCATCGTTGATGGAAGACTTCAAAAGTGCACACAGATCTTCCAGACAGTCAAAATGTTCCCGGATTCCGGTGGCAAGCTCTCCCTTTAAATCCTCAAGCAGTGTTTTAATTGGAGGCAGCATTTCTAAAGAATTGCAAAAAGCAATCATATCCCGCGGATTGGCGGTCTGGTATGTAATTCTGGTAATCAGACGTTCCAGATCATATATTGGTCCTAAATATTCCCGCAATTCTTCCCGGGTGATCTCCTGATCATTTAAATTTGTAATCAGTTCCTGCCGTTTTAATATCTCTGTTTTGTCGATCAGCGGCTGTTCCACGTAAGAGCGCAGAAGTCTGGCACCCATTGCCGTCTTTGTCTTATCCAGTACCCAGAGCAGGGAACCACGCTTTTGTTTTTCCCGCATGGTTTCTACCAGTTCGAGATTTCTCCGGGAGGAACTGTCAATGATCATATATTTCCCGATGGAATACGGACGGAGTTCCAGAATATTAGAAAGGGTGTTCTTTTGTGTTTCATACAGATATTTCAGTAATGCCGCGGAGGCAATCACACCACAGTCGTAATCCATCAGTCCCAGCCCTTCCAGACTCTGTACATGAAAATGGGACAACAGCGTTTCCTTTGCCAGATCATCCCCGAAATACCAGGAATCCAGAGCGGATACCGCAATTCCCATGCGCTCCTTCATATCATCGATATCTACCCCGCTCATATAAAACGGCTCGTTGCAGATGATTTCTGTCGGACTGAAACGATTCAGCTCGTCCAACAGTTTTCGTTCACTGTCCACTTCCGTTACAAAGAAATCTCCGGTCGTAACGTCGGTCGTCGCAATGCCGTATTTATCCCCGATATATACGATACACATGAGATAATTGTTTTTTGCCTCGTCTAACGACTGCATATCAATGTTTGTTCCCGGAGTGACTACACGGATGACTTCCCGTTTGACAATTCCTTTTGCCAGTTTCGGATCTTCCACCTGTTCACAGATTGCTACTTTGTATCCTTTTTTGACCAGCCGGTTGATATATCCGTCTGCGGCATGAAACGGAACCCCGCACATCGGCGCCCGTTCTTCCAGTCCACAGCTTTTTCCTGTCAGCGTCAGTTCGAGTTCCTTTGAAACTGTTTTGGCATCCTCGAAAAACATTTCATAAAAATCACCCAGACGATAAAACAGGATACAGTCTTTGTATTCTTCTTTTGTCTGCAGATAATGCTGCATCATTGGTGTTACTTCTTGTTTCACTTTTTTCTCTCTTTCTAATAAACCGGATGATAACGTTTCATCACATCATCAGCCAGACGCAGACCGTCCATCGCTGCCGACATAATGCCTCCCGCATATCCTGCGCCTTCTCCACCCGGATAAATTCCGTGCACACGGCTCTCTCCATTTGTATCCCGCATGATCCGCACCGGAGATGAGGTGCGTGTTTCCATGCCGGAAAGAATCGCATCAGACCGGTCAAACTGCGGAATAATGTTCGAAAAATGTTCCATTCCAAGCAAAAAGGAATGTTCCATGTCCTCTGTCATCAGACCTCTGAGATTTGCAAAGCAGGTCTGCCCTTTTGTCTGGGAATTAAAATCTCCATATCCTTGGCTTGCGATATTCTGCCGGTAATCGCCAAACAGCTGCTGCGGAATCTTTCCGTTTCCCAGCTGATAAGTTTTATGTTCGAGTGTTTCCTGAAAGTGCATGCCATCAAGTGGATCCTGTGCTCCGTAATCGGCAGGGGAAACCGAAACAATAATGGCAGAATTTGCGTTTTTACCACTTCTACCCGAATAACTCATACCATTGACACAGGTTTTTTCCTTCATGGAGGAAGCATTTACGACATAACCGCCCGGACACATGCAAAAGGAATATACCCCGCGTCCGTTTGGAAAATTGGACATCACCTTATAGGGTGCGGCAGGAAGCCGCAGGGCGTTTCTTTTTCCGTACATAGCATCATCGATCATCTGCTGGGGATGTTCCACGCGGAATCCCACGGCAAAATTTTTGGCTTCCATCGGAAGCTGGTGCCGGTGCAGCATCATAAAGGTATCCCTTGCACTGTGTCCAAGTGCAAGAATGGCAACATCGGCAGGAATCACCGTATCATCCTCCGTCACAAGTGCATGCAGTGCATTTTCTTTTATCTGAATGTCTTTTAAGCAGGTCTGAAAACGAAACTCCGCACCGTGTTTGATCAGGTAATCCCTCATATTTTTGATCACCTTCGCCAGAATATCGGTTCCGATATGTGGTTTTGCATCATAAAGAATGTCCGATGGTGCCCCAAATTTCACGAATGTTTCGAGTACATAGCGGTTTCTTCCGGATGGATCTTTCACCACCGTGTTTAATTTTCCATCGGAAAAGGTTCCTGCCCCACCTTCTCCAAACTGTACATTGGAATCCGGCTGCAGAATACCGGTTTTCCAGAAGCGTTCAACGTCCGCACTGCGGTCTTCTACCTGTTTTCCACGCTCTAAAATAAGCGGCGCATATCCTGCAAGTGTCAGCTGCCAGGCTGCAAAAAGACCACAGGGACCGGCTCCCACAATCACCGGACGCCGGTTTAAACGCTCCTGCCCCATTTCCGAAAAACGGTAACCGGTTTCTGTCACAAGGCTGACGGAAGGCTGATGCAGTTTTTTTACGATGCTGTTTTCCTGACGGATCGTTACATAGATGCAATATACATAAAACAATGACGGCTTTTTCCGTGCATCGAGGGAACGCCGCATCACCTCGTAATGAAATGTTTCTTTCGATGGAATACGAAGTGTTTTTCTGATTTTATCTTCCAGATCTTTTTGGGAATGTCCTACTGGAAGCTTTAACTGATTGATTTTAATCATTATGAACCTACTTTACTTCCTGCGACATGTCCGCTGGACCATGCCCATTGCAAATTATATCCCCCACAGATTCCATCGACATCCAAAAGTTCACCAACGAAATAGATGCCCGGGACAATCCGTGATTCCAGCGTATCTGTGTGGATTTCTTCTGTGTGGATTCCCCCAGTGCACACCTGTGCAGCAGAAAAATCCCTTACCTTTTTTAAGCGGACAGGAAATGTCTGTATCTGTCTGCAGAGCGTTTCGGTCTGTTTTTTGGAAATCCGTTCTGTGTGTTCATGAACCGGAATGCCTGCTGCCTTAAGTATAACCGGAATCAGTTTATGGTTTAAAAGCCCACGAAGTGATTCTGCGGCATCCTGTATCCCGGCATCCCGTGAAAATCTGCGCTGCAGTTCCTGCGCAAGCATATCTTCGGAAAAATCCGGCAGAAAATTGATGGTAAGCTCTGCCTGTTTTTTCTGATACAGCGCTTTCGAGGCCGGACTGCTGATCTGAAATACCGGAATACCGGAAATCCCGTAATCTGCAAGCTGCAGTTCTCCCCGTTCCTGTTCGCATTTCTGCCCATCTATGTACAAAGACAGGAGTGCGTCCGTGCGGACTCCGGATACTTTGGAAAATTCCATTCCTTCTGCCTCAAATCCACACAGTGCCGGCAAAATCGGCTCAAACCGGTGCCCAAACGATTTTATCAGCGAAATCATGGATCCATCGCTTCCGGATTTCGGTGCAGCACGAAGACCTGTTGCAAAAACAAGATTGTGGGAACAATACGTTCCCATGGATGTCCGTACCTCAAATCCGTATTTTGTCTCACAAAGCTGCCGGATGTCACAGGAAGTGACCAGGGAAACTCCGCTTCGTTTCATTTCCGCGGACAACGCATCCGCAACGGAAGAAGCCTGTCCGGAGTTTGGGTATACATATCCGTTCTTTTCTTTTGGCCAGATGCCGATCTCCCGGAAAAACGCAAGGGTATCTTCCACTGTAAACTGCTTTAAAATTTCCTGTACCAGTCCGCGGTCTCCGTAATAACACCGGGGAGACATCTTAAGATTTGTAAAATTACATTTTCCGTTTCCGGTTGCCAGAATTTTTTTCCCCGGCTTATCCATATGTTCTAAGACGGTAACGGACAATCCACGTCTTGCGGCCGTAATTGCGGTCATCATGCCGGAAGCTCCGGCGCCAATCACGAGCACATCCTGTTGTTTTGATTTTTTCTTATCCATAGTCCACCTGTCATTTTATCTGTTAAACCAGTTAAATATTTTATCATATGGGTATAAAATATTCAACTCGAATAGCTTTCCAAAAAGTCAAAAAGGCTCTCTTCATCTGCAAATCCAATGCCATTTTCCGCCTGTTTCTGCAGTTTTTGACTTAAATTCTCACTTCGAATCCCAGTTTCCATATATACAGTTTTTCCATCCGGTAAAAAAACAACCAGCCGGCTGTCCTGTGTACGGATAATATAGGCATTTTCCGTTTCTTTGTAAGGAGTTCCGGTCAAAACGGTGTGCTCGGTTTCGGATGCATATTGTTCTTGGGTATTTTTTGTGTTTTCTACACCTCTTTTCTGATACCAGATGCCAAAGACCAGCAGCAGAACCAGACAAAGAAGAATGCAGATGCCTGTTTTTTGATTCATATCATCACCTTCTAACAGTAGCATCTGCATTTTATTTCCGTTTTATACCATTTACTTTAATAAATGTAATTTTTTTGCAACCCGGACAATCAGAGTTCCTTTCGGGAATTTTTTAATCTCCTCTTCGGTCAGTCCGTGCAGTAACAGTAAGACAACTGCATATACGATAACCGCTGCAAGAATTGCAAGCATGGCAGATACCGCATTGATTTTTAAGACCGCATAGCTGCCATGATAGACGATATAGGTAATAATTCCCATAATAACCGAGGAAATTCCCGGCACAATAAATGTTTTGTGAATTTCCTGATGATAGCCGCTGTATTTTCGTATTGCCAGCGCATTCATAATACACATTAAAAACGCAAAGAACATATTCGCGATAATGACCGCATAGATATTCATGCGGAAAAACAGCATCAGTATAATCAGTACGATCACATGAGCGACAAGCGAAACCGCTGCATTGATAACCGGAATCTTTAACCGGTCAATGCCCTGCAGCAGTCCGTTTGAAAGTGTAGACATTGCATAAAACACAACCGCCATTGCCCCAACCCACATCATGGTACCTGCCATAGGTGCCGTCTGTGCCGTTCCCGGGAAAAGCAGACGACAGATCGGCTCTCCCAATACAGCAAGTCCTATGGCACAAGGGAAAGAAATCACCATAATAAAACGCATGGCAGAATTGATCTGTTCCCTGACTTTTTTCATATCTTTCTGTGCAAAGGACATCGTCAGTGTCGGTACGGAGGAGGCAGCCATCGCGGAGGCAATGGAAATCGGAACATTGATCAGCAGTTTATATTTTCCGGAAAAAACGCCCCACCATACATCGATCTTGTTTTCAGAGTATCCCTGCAATAACGCAACATTTTTGAAAATACTCTGGTCAATGATACTGCTGATATTGTAAACAGTTGTACTTAAAAGAACCGGAACAATTGTGATAATGAGGATCTTCATGGTATAGGCAAATGGCTCTACCTTAACGCCTTTTTCCCGTTTCATTCTTCGCTTAAAGACATGCATATAAGCAAAAAATACGAAAAGTACAAAAATCAGTGCCGCAACAGACCCAAGATTTGTTCCCAATGTGCCTCCGGCTGCACCGTATGCAGGTCCGTAATGATCGGCATCACCGAGAACCGCCCCGATCTTTGTTCCGTAGCGATACAGAACATAAGCTGCCCATACACTGATGATGGCATTAACAATCTGTTCAATGATCTGTGAAATGGCACTTGGCATCATCGTGCCAAGTCCCTGGAAAAATCCACGCAAAACGCCAAGAACCGCAACAACAACCAGTGCCGGTCCTAAGATTTTAAGTGCAAACACACTGTATGGTGTTTTTAAGAGTGTTCCGGTAAAAAATTCTGCTCCGAAAAATACAACAAGCGATGCCACAATTCCCGATACCAGGGCAAAAAGAAGTGCACCTTTTAATACCTGATATACCGACCGGTACTGTCCTTTGGCCGCTTTCGCGGAAACCGTCTTTGACACTGCCTGTGGCAGACTGTAGGATGAAATAATCAAAATCACGTTGTACACGTCAAATGCACAGGCATAATAACTAATTCCTACATCGCCCAGAATATTGTTCAATGGAATACGATACACCAGTCCGATGATTCTGCTTATAATTGACGCGACCGCAAGAATTGATCCCTGAACCAGAAAATTTGTTCCGTTATTCTTTGATTTACCCATCTTCTAACCTCAATGCTTTTGTTTCTTTTATTCCGCGCTGATTTTATTTTGGGATGCACGGCTGTTTTCGACGATCTCTACCCATGTCTTTCCGGGATTTAAAGTAATTTCCTGACCATCCTGTGTATAATAATGTGTAATATCATTTGCGGATGCTCTTTTCCATGTAATCGGGACAGCTTTTCCGTTTGTGATGTACATTCCTGATCCACCGGAAAGATAATCGATATCTAACGTTCCGTTTTTGGAATCTTTCAGGCTGCTCTTACAATTCTGTAAAATGATATTTTTCACAGCAAGCTGTTCTCCGGTAGAACCGTCAATCTGTTTATCACCAAATTCATAGCGGTAATACAGACCATCCGTTTCATTGTATACAAACCAGGGCTTTGCGTCAACATAGTATAAGGATACTTTTTTTGCAGTCTCTCCCTGCTCCAGCAGATTCGGGGAATCTTCCGCTGCAAAACGGTAATGCGATGTATAATTCTCCGGAAGCTTTGTATCATACCCGTATGTCTTCATGGCAGAGGCTAAATTTTCTCCGGTTGTATACAGATTATGCGGTGCCCTGCGGCTATTGTCCCGGTAATAAAAGGCTCCGCCTTTTCCCGTAATTCCATCCACATTGTCAATGAATGAACTATTTAAAACATCAAGTGCATATTTACTTTCGCCTGCATGAAAATAAACCGCCTCAAATTCTTTGGCAAAGTATACGTAATACAGACGACAGCTTCGCACATTTCCCACTTTTTTGAGGGAAGCATAATCCTGATAAATTGTCATCAGCCGGGTAATGCCGCCTTCCACCGGACATTCATAGATAATATCCGCATTTCCGATTCCATACTGCGGAAGGGTTACGTGCGTGTTTTCTGTCATGACGGCAACCGGACGATTCTTTGCTTTTTTTTCATCCATCCACTCTCCCGTATAGAAACTTCGGACTTCTCCTTCGTGGGTTTCCACCGGTTCCGGCTGATATTCTGTTTCGGCAGTTTCTGCAGGTACATCCTGTGTGGATGAAGGTGTGGGAGCTTCCGATTCTTTACTTTTGCATCCGGCGGATAAAATGGCAATCGCACAGACAACGCCTATCATTTTCCATCTCTTTTTCATAAAACACATCCATTCTTTAATCTCTTACGATATGCATCTCTTCGAGTATCTGTTTTTGTTTTGGTTCCATGATGGCCGCATCTTTTGGATCAATGTGGTCATAGCCAAACAGATGAAGCATACTGTGCACAATCAGAAATGCAAATTCACGCTTCGGACTGTGTCCGTAACTTTGTGCCTGTTCTAACACTTTATCGACCGATATAATAATATCGCCAAGCATGACTTCTCCCGTATCCGGATTAAAATCATCTTCACTCTCCTCTTCCAGGAAAGAAAAATCTCCGGCTTTCTCATAAGAAAGCATCGGGAAAGAAAGAACATCCGTCGGACGGTCGATCTGGCGGTATTCCAGATTGATCCGATGGATTTCTTCATTGTCTGTAAGTGTCAGATTGACTTCTGCTTCATAAGGAAAATTCTCATGGGACAGACAAAAGGCAATCACATCCTCTGCAAGCTTAGCATATGCAAAATCAAACGGTATGTTACATGTTTCTTCTAAATAAAAACTCAACGAAGTAATTCCTCCTTTGCAAGAAATTCACGAATCTTTAAAAATTGGTTCATACTCATTCCGGAATGGTCATAAATTTCACTTGAGGAAAAATCATTCACGGTCTGATAAATTACAATATCACGGTTCCAGACACTTTGTCCCACATTTTGTTCCATCGCTTCCAGACGGATCACAACCGCATCCACCATGTGCACCAGAGCGGATTCCGGTGAAGATGGAAGCTGCTCTTCTCCATAGTATTCTGCCAGAATGGAGATCAGCTCCGCCGGAAAACATAAGGATTCTGCCTTATTGACCGCATTTTTGATATATGGCTCCCCGATCCAGCGCCCCATGCGGTAATAAAAACCTCCGGCAAGACATAAGTTCGCCCGGTATCCCACTTCTTTTGCACAGCGGCAGGCAATGTCAGAAACTTTCACTGCGTGGCGGTATTCCACCATGGAAAAATCCTTGAGGGCTTTTACTTCCGAATAATCCTCGGACACGATATCCAGCAGATGGTTTTCAATTTCCTGATCCGCTTCATGAAGCAGCCGGTGAAACAGAAAAGCTGCTGTCAGAAAAGTCAGGAATGCTGTTCCAAAAGCATAAAGCAGCGAATATTTCTGCATTTCTTTCGTTGATAAATAGGAAAACAGTTCCGGAATCATCAGACTGAAAAAGAAAGTCAGAAGGGATACACCCATACGGTATTTTTTTTCTTTTAATGCCTGTGCCAGTACAGCAGCAAGCATTGTAAGCATCATATAAGCAGCAAGGGCATAAAAACTTCCCCCGACAGTCAGTGCCAGCACCAGATCGAAAAACAATCCAAAAGACACCGCCACCATGGAATTTGACACTGCGGTAAGCAGAATCACCGGGATCATCACCGGACGATAAAATTCCGGAAGATAACTGATCGCATAGATCAATCCCCCACTGACCGTATAGGTAACGGAAAGACGGATAAAGGTTGTCTGTGTGTTTGCCGATATTCCTTTCTGCTTTCGTTCATATTCCAGTTCAAACATGCAGACCAGAAGAAAAATCAGGGTCAGAAAAAACATACTGAGCCATTCATCCGGATACAGGTGGCTTTTGGCACCTAATCCACCCATCACTCCAAAAGTGACAAGCGCGATCACCAGAAGCGATATGACGCGATAGAGGTTTATTGTCTCTTTGGGTTTCATTTTTTCTCCTGTCTGGCAGACTTACGTGCACTCCGGCTGCTCTGTCTGGACTCATAATCATCATAAGCCTGTACAATCTTTTGTACCAGCGGATGTCTGACGACATCTTTGCTTGTTAATTTACAGATTCCGATTTCTTCCACATTTTTCAAAACCCGAAGTGCTACATCCAGCCCGGATTTACTTCCCGGGGCCAGATCTTTTTGCGTGGCATCTCCGGTAATCACAGCTTTCGAGCCGAAGCCGATACGTGTCAGAAACATTTTCATCTGTGCCGGTGTGGTGTTCTGTGCCTCATCCAGAATAATAAATGCGTTGTCGAGTGTCCGTCCACGCATATAAGCCAGCGGTGCAACCTCAATCAGACCTTTTTCCATATTTTTCTGAAATGACTCCGCACCCATAATCTGATACAGGGCATCGTATAAAGGGCGCAGATACGGATCTACTTTGCTCTGCAGATCTCCCGGAAGAAATCCGAGTTTTTCTCCCGCTTCAATTGCCGGACGTGTCAGAATGATGCGTCCCACTTCTTCATTCTTAAACGCAGTGATCGCCATGGCCATGGCCAGATATGTTTTTCCGGTTCCGGCAGGACCCATCCCGAAAACAATCATTTTTTTACGGATATTATCTACATAATCCTTCTGCCCGAGTGTTTTAGGCTTTACCGGTTTTCCCTGTATGGTATGACAGATCACATCTTTATCAATCTCTATCATCTCAGACCCTTTGTGTTCCTGCAAAAGAGCAAGTGCGTAGTTTACATTCTGTTCGCTGATAACATTTCCCCGTTTTGCAAGCTCATACAACTGTTCAAACACTTCCTGTGCGCCGCTTGCGGCAGATGGAGTACCGATAATTTTCAACTGATCATCGCGTACAACAACCGTTACACCCAGTGTCCGTTCTATTTTTTTGATATTGGCATCAAACTGTCCGAAGACATTTGCCATATGTTCCGTTGGTATCCGGAGCGATACTTCATTCAGACTCATTTACAGGTTCCTCTCGTTTCCTTTCGGTTGGTACTAAAGTTGTGATTTTTTCACACCCCTTTACCTGACCATAGATATGATAGTTTTTATCTATCTGTTCAATCATAACATTTTTGTCGACAATTCGCACCCCATTTTCTTCCAATTCCGAAAGAAATTGTGAAAAATGTGTCAAAGCAAGCTGTTTTACCTGTTCTTTTGTCAGCATAACGGTCTTTTCCTGCAGCTCAGACGTTGTGATTTCTCCAAAATAAACCGGAAGATAAAAACTGTCCTGCAGGCAAAACTGCCGGGTATCCGTTACAGAACGCTCCGATGCATACTCCGCATGCAAAGCCGGAGTTACCAGGCGCCAATTCAGAACCTGTAGAAAATATCGTTTGTGTTTATTACCGGTTTCTTTTTTTTCAGTCATTTTGGAAGAAATCCAGTCCTCATAGGGATGCATCGTATATCCATATACATCGGCATCGGCGCTTTTATAATAGTATTCCCGCACTTCCCCGTTATCATCCAGAATTTCCTGCCGTCCACAGACCAGCACATCGCCTTTTTTCACTTTATCACCCTTTTTCACTTTGGCAAGCCCGCTCCTTGTAATGACCGATGCAATCGTAGCATCCGCAGATGCCGCCAGATCCATACAGGTGCCCTCTGCTTCTTTCGTTTCCTCGTGAGAAGAAATTTTCTCCTGTATCTGTACAACCAGCCGGGTTCCCGTTTCGTATACACTTGCCCAGATCACCGGTTCCAAGTCCTGACGCAGGGACAGCTCCAGTGCATCATTGTCGATTTCCTTTGCCGGCATGCCATAGGTAACGTTGTGTGCACTTAAATATTCCAGAATGGCGTCTTCTCCCAGAGAGGAATTCCCTTTGATTTCAATTCTCCAGATTCTCGTACTGAGCACCCAGACTCCTGCCATGACACACAAAAGGACAAAAATTCCAAGTTTTCTTGCGCGGTATTTCTGCCAGAAAAACGGAAAGCCGATCCTTTTTCTGATGTGGATTCTCGTTTTTGTTTTCCGCAGATATGGACGCAGTTCATACAGATCCTGCAACCGGATATAAAAAGAAACCTGCGTCGGAGAATCCGGCTGTATCTTCCAGAACATAATTTCGTGACGTGCACATAAATTTAAAAAACGGGAAATGTTGCTTCCGCATGCACAAACCAAAAGACTGCCATTGACGAATCGAAGAAACCTTTCTATCATGGCAGAAATGTGATCTCCTGCATATATCCGGAAATTTCGATAAGATCCGCCGAATATTTCCGGATGGACAGACTCCTTCCGACGATCCGGATATGATAGGATTGTGTTGCAATTCCGATCACCTCCGGACAGTATTTTATAATTCCACGGTGGTTAACGATACAAAGTGTACGGTTCCCCTCCATGGAAAGAAGCGGCATCCCCAGGAAAATGTCTTTTGGCAGTTCCATTTGTTCTACGAGATGCTCCTGTTTTATTTTGTGTCTGGTTTGATTCGAATGGCTTTTCATACTTCACTATATGAAAAGCGAACCCGTCCTATGTCTCTAAATTCAGGGATCCGTTTCGGTACGCTTCCAAAAATACATTAAATTCTACGGTCATCATCATAATATACATACAAAAATACAGCCAGAGCATGATCAGGGCAATGGTTGTCAGGCTTCCATACATGGAAAATCCATTAAAATAATCAACATAGATGGAAAGCCCGAAGGAAAAAACATACCATGCAGCTGCACATGCCGTGGCTCCAGGAAGCTGGCTTTTAAAGGTAAGCTTTGTATTCGGAAGTGCGGTAAAAATCACGTCAAAAAACAGGATCAAAAGAAGTAACATGATAAGCCCCCGGAATTTGATTATTATTTTTACGAGATGTGCAATAAACGGAAGATAATCTGCCGCTAAATGCCGCAGACTGTTTCCAAAAACCAGCACAACAAGCGTAAATACAATCGCAACCAGAAAAACAATGGTATAAATAACCGCCCAGAATCGGAGTACAAACCAGTTTCTTGTCTCTTTTAATTCGTGAACCGCATTCAGACCATCTGCCATATACTGAATGCCTTTTGCGGCAGACCATATGGCAATAATTGCCGTGACCGAAATGATTCCCATGGATCTTGTATAGATTTCTTTTACAAGGGTAACCAAAAACGGAGCAACATACTGCGGCATGACTCTTTCTATGATTTCAAATACCATATCCTCCGTGATACTGGTATATTGAAGCATGGAAGAAAACACCATAAGAAACGGAATGATGGATAAAATAATAAAAAAAGCGATCTGTGCGGAATAAGCATTTATTTTGTCTTTCTGGCATTTGGCTAAAAACCGGGTAACCAGACGTATTGCTTTTTGCATACCAAATGATCCTTTCTTCTTTATTTATGATATGGTTCGTGATGCATGATACGGTAAGAACGATAAATCTGTTCCAGCAGAATCACACGCATCAGCTGATGGGGGAATGTCATCTTCGAAAAGCTGAGTCGTGCATCTGCCCGCTTAAGAACCTTGTCGGATAATCCAAGAGAGCCTCCAATTACAAAATAAATATGGCTGACTCCGCCAAGCCCGAGTTTTTCAATTTCACGGGAAAGTTCTATCGAATCCGGCTGTTTTCCATCGATCGCCAGCGCAATCACATAGCCGTCCGGGCGGATGGATTTTAAAATACGCTCCCCTTCCCGGTCTTTGACCATGGCAATTTCGGTTTCGCTTGCCTGTTCTTTTGTCTTTTCATCCGCCACCTCCGTAATGGATAACGTACAGTAGCGGCTGAGCCGTTTGGAATATTCCCTGACGGCTTCCGTATAAAATTTTTCCTTTATTTTGCCTACGCAGATAATTGTTATTTTCATGTTGTTATTTTACTATATTTCTCTGTAAATTTGTAGTGAAAAATGATATACTGTAATCAACAAATACAAGAGAGGTAACGAAATTGAAAGAATTACAAGAAAGAATTAAAAAAGATGGAATTGCTGTCAATGAAGACATCTTAAAAGTAGACAGTTTTATCAATCATCAGGTAGATCCGGTACTGATGCAGCACATCGGGGAAGCTTTTGCGGAACACTTCAAAGATCAGGGCATCACAAAGGTTGCAACCATTGAAAGTTCCGGCATTGCTCCGGCTCTTATGACAGCTATGTGCATGGGTCTTCCTATGATTATCTTAAAAAAACAGCCTTCTAAGATTTTAAACGACAATCTGTTCCAGACAGAGGTCACTTCCTTTACCAAAGGAACAAGTTATGAACTGACGCTTTCTTCTAAGTTTGTCTCAGAAAAAGATCATGTCCTGATCATTGATGATTTTCTGGCAAACGGAGAAGCAGCTACCGGAGCCATCCGTCTGATCCGCAAAGCGCACGCTACCATCGCAGGTGTAGGTGTCCTGATCGAAAAAGCATTTCAGCCGGGACATGAAAAACTGGTTTCTCAGGGATTTGATGTTTATCCCCTTGCAAGAATCAGCCATATGGCAAAAGATGAGATTGAATTTCTGGAAGATTAGACCACCTCTTCCACAACAGGGAGTGTTGATATGTCCATGCAGTTATAAAGCATCGGCAATCACACTCCCTGTTTGATTTTTAACAATTTCTATATTATTTTATTCTTCTGCATTGTCTGCAGGATCATCTATATCATCTTCTGCTGTATAGTCCTGTGAATAATAAATAAAATTTCCTCTATATACATCCGAACTTAATCTCGTCGTATGATCAATGATCACAACCGAAAGAATATTGTTTCCTTCCGGAACTTTGATCGGCTGCGTATAAAGATGACTGGCAGTAGTCGGCGTACTTCCGTCCCAGGTATAGTAAGCACTGCAGCCGTCCGGAACGGTAATCGTTACGGAAGTTTCCACGCCGAAATCTCCACCGTCCGGAGAAACAATCGGTTCATCCGGTGCCGGGATGGAAATTTTATAGTTTGCTTCTGTTACCTCACTGTAAACTCCCTTTTCGTTTTTACATACCGCTTTTACGGTATAGGTTTTATTATTTTCATCCAGTTTCACAGGTTCTGTGTATCGCAATCCGCGTTCTTTTGGATCTGACCCGTCTACCGTATAATAAATTTCATAGCCTTTTGTGGAAAGCATCTGTAGTATCTGGGCATTTTCAAAACTTCCGCTCTTTAAACTGAACTGTGGTCCCTCTACCTGATAATCGGCGAAAAGATCTTTCAGACTGTCATCCACAGCCTCGGAGAGAGAAAGTATGGCATCGGTATTGTTCTGCTTCTCATAAATGGCAATCAGTCCTTTGCATGCCTGACGATTTTTCCTGTCCGCACGGATCACTTCCTGATATAAAACAAGTGCCGAATCATAATCTTTTTCTTCGGTATACAGTTTTGCCAGAGCCAGCCGGACTTCAATACTGTTTTTGTCCAGTGCCAGTGCATTCTCGTAACAGGCAATTGCATTTTTGGTATCTCCGGCTTTTTGCGCTTTCTCTGCCAGTCCTACCTGATAATCGAAAGAATTGGCATGATTGGAACGGATTGCTGCTCCAAGAATTAACAGGGCAAAAATAAGCACGCATACGATTCCGAGAACCAGGAAGATAATTTTTTTCTGGCGTGGGTCGAGGTGTTTTTTCCCCGGATGTTTTGTCTCTGCAGGTGCCGGTTTTTTATTTCTGTCCGGTCTGGAACCTGAAATCTTTTGGGATTCTTCCGTAAGAACCTGATTCAGATAATCATCATCGTAAATATTGTAGTCCGGCACAATCTGTACGGCTTTCCCGCATTTTGGACAGTACAGACTCCCCTCTTTTAATTCCTCACCGCAATAAATACACTTCATCATCTATCCCCTATCTGTTTTATGAATAAAGTTTCATGGCATCTACACAGTTATGCATGAGCATCGCAATTGTCATCGGTCCAACACCACCCGGAACCGGTGTAATATAAGAAGCGATCTGCTCTGCCTCTTCGAAACGGACATCCCCGCACAGCTTATTTTCTTCATTTCTGTGAATTCCGACATCGATGACAACCGCTCCTTCTTTGATATAATCGGCACCGATATAACGTGGTTTTCCAATGGCCACAATCAGAATATCCGCCTCTTTGCAGATTTCTTTGAGATTTTCGGTCCGTGAATGACAGATCGTAACCGTTGCATTTTCCCGAAGCATCAGAAGCGCCATCGGTTTTCCGACAATGTTGCTTCTTCCGATTACCACACAGTGCTTTCCGGCAATTTCAATATTGCTGCGTTTTAACAGCTGGATAATACCGGCGGGCGTGCAGGAGACAAATCCTTTTTTCCCAACCACAAGTGCACCGACATTCTGCGGGTGAAAACCATCGACATCTTTTTGCGGATCAATTGCCTGGATCACATGATCTTCGCAGATATGTTTCGGGAGTGGAAGCTGGCACAGAATTCCATGAACATCTGGATTGTCATTTAGTTTCTGAATCAATGCAAGCAGTTCCTCTTCCGTGGTTTCTTCCGGAAGTTCATACGAAAGCGACTCTATTCCAATATATGCACAGGCTTTCTTTTTATTTCTGACATATACGCTGGATGCCGGATCTGCGCCCACCTGAATGACCGCAAGTGCACATGTTTTCCCCTGTGCCGCATATGCTGCAACTTCTGTCTTTAATTCTTCTTTGATTTCCGCTGAAATCTTCTTTCCATCTATGATCTTTGCCATGCCGTTATCTCCTTAGAATAATCCTGTGATTACACCGTCATCATTGACATCAATTCCGTAAGCTGCCGGTTTCTTTGGCAGACCCGGAAGCGTCATGATCGAACCGTTGACAGCAACGACAAAGCCGGCACCGGCAGAAACATATACTTCCCGGACATTGATCTTAAACCCGGTCGGTCTTCCGAGTTTCTTCGCATCATCCGACAGGGAATACTGTGTCTTTGCCATACATACCGGGAAGTTTGCCATACCCAGATCCGTAATTCGTTTCAGTTCCCGCTCCGCTGCCGGAGAATAGGTAACTCCATCGGCACCGTAAATTTCTTTTGCAACCGTCTCGATCTTTTCTTTCAGTCCAAGATCATCACTGTAGAGTGTATGGAAATGGCTTTCTTTCTTTTCAAGTGTCTCGAGAATTTTGTTTGCCAGAGCAATTCCGCCCTCTCCGCCTTTTTCCCATACTTTTGCCAGAGCAAATTCACAGTCATGCTCTTTGCAGAACTGTTCTACATAAGCGGTTTCTGCCTCTGTATCCGAAACAAATGCATTCAATGTGACAACGACCGGCACACCGAATTTCTGAAGGTTTTCAATATGTTTCTCCAGATTGACAATTCCTTTCTTTAATGCCTCAAGGTTTTCATTGGATAATTCATCCTTCAAAACTCCACCATTGTATTTTAATGCACGGATCGTCGCAACGAGTACCACTGCATCCGGATGAAGCCCTGCCTTCCGGCACTTGATATCAAAGAATTTTTCCGCACCTAAATCCGCACCGAATCCTGCCTCGGTAATTACATAATCGGCAAGTTTTAAAGCAGTTGTGGTAGCACGCACGCTGTTACATCCATGTGCGATATTGGCAAATGGTCCTCCGTGAACGAGCGCCGGTGTATGCTCCAGTGTCTGGATCAGATTCGGCTTTAACGCATCTTTTAACAGAGCTGCCATAGATCCGACTGCTTGCAGATCTTCTGCAGTTACCGGCTTGCCGTCAAACGTATATGCCACGATAATCCGTCCCAGACGTCTCTTTAAATCTTTCATATCTTCGGCAAGGCATAAAATCGCCATAATTTCGGATGCTACCGTGATTACGAAATGATCCTCACGCACCATTCCGTCCATTTTATTTCCAAGTCCCACAACCACATTACGAAGGACACGGTCATTCATATCCAGACAGCGTTTCCATACCACCTGTCTTGGATCAATCCCAAGCGTATTTCCCTGCTGGATATGGTTGTCCAAAAGAGCTGCCAGCAGATTATTTGCAGAAGTAATTGCATGAAAATCCCCTGTAAAATGAAGATTTAAATCCTCCATCGGAACAACCTGGGAATATCCACCACCTGCGGCACCGCCTTTAATTCCGAAACATGGTCCAAGGGAAGGCTCACGCAACGCAATCATTGCTTTTTTTCCAAGTTTTGCAAATGCCTGACCCAATCCCACGGTGACTGTCGTTTTTCCTTCTCCTGCTGGTGTTGGATTGATGGCGGTCACCAGAATCAGTTTTCCGTCCGGATTGTTGTGGCTTCGTGCAATCAGTTCATCGGAAATCTTCGCTTTGTACTTTCCGTACAATTCCAGATCTTCTTCTTCAATTCCAATTGTTGTGGCTACCTCTTTGATTGGCTGCAATGTTGCTTCCTGTGCAATTTGAATATCAGTCTTCATAATTTTCTCCTCCTGAAATGTTTTTTATAAATCCTCTTTTACTGCCTGTAATTCTTCGGAAGTCATCAGAACTTTTCGCGGTTTCGTTCCTTCCTCCGGTCCAACGATACCAGCTTCTTCCAACTGGTCCATAATACGGGCAGCACGGTTGAATCCCACTTTTAAATATCTCTGCAGCATACCTATGGATGCTTTTTCCTTATCTACAATAATCTGTGCTGCTTCATCAAAATATGCATCCCTGCCGTCATCCTGCGCATCCGCATCGGAGATAGACACGGTGGTACCGCCGGATGATGCCTGCATACTGTCCACTTTCTGTACAATTTCTTCGTTATACGATGCAGTTTCATTTTGTTCTTTGATAAATTCCACAACATCGGAAACTTCTTTATCGGAAACAAATGCTCCCTGTACACGAATCGGTTTCGGTGCCCCCTGCGGGTGGAACAGCATATCTCCTTTTCCAAGAAGCTTTTCTGCGCCATTCATATCCAGAATCGTTCGGGAATCCGTACCCGAAGTCACCGAAAATGCAATCCGGCTCGGCATATTTGCTTTGATCAGACCGGTGATGACATTCACCGATGGACGCTGGGTTGCAATCACCAGATGAATCCCCGCCGCTCGTGCCAGCTGTGCCAGTCGGCAGATGGCCTCTTCCACGTCATTGGAAGCTACCATCATAAGATCTGCAAGCTCGTCCACAATGATCACAATCTGTGGCATCTTTTGCGGGCGCTCCTGCCCTTCCGGTACTTCAATGGAATCTACCTTTGCGTTGTATCCATTGATTTCACGCACATTTGCCTCCGCAAATTTTTCATATCGTTCCGTCATTTCCGCAACTGCCCAGTGCAAAGCACCGGATGCTTTTTTCGGATCGGTTACAACCGGAATCATCAGGTGCGGAATTCCGTTGTAGACACTTAACTCTACTACTTTCGGATCAATCATGATCAGCTTTACTTCATCCGGTCTCGCCTTATATAAAATACTCATGATAATCGTATTGATGCAGACGGATTTACCCGAGCCGGTTGCACCGGCGATCAGCAGATGCGGCATCTTTGCAATATCGGTTACTTTTGTTTTCCCGGAAATATCTTTTCCAACTGCAAAACTGATCTTGGACTTTGCCGTCTGAAATTCCGGCGATTCGATCAGGTCACGGAAAGCAACCATAACATTTTCTTTATTCGGAACTTCAATTCCTACCGCTGCTTTTCCCGGAATCGGCGCCTCGATACGGATATCCGCAGCTGCCAGATTGAGTTTGATATCGTCGGTCAGCCCGACAATCTTGCTCACCTTCACACCCATTTCCGGCTGAATTTCATATCTTGTCACTGCCGGTCCGCAGCTGATGTTGGTAACGGTGACATTGACCCCGAAGTTCTTTAAAGTCTGCTGCAGCTTATCCGCAGTTTCCCGCAACTGATGTTCAGTATTGGCAGACTTTTTCCCTTCTCCCTTTTTCAACAGATCTATGGATGGAAAAACATATGCTTTGTCCGGTTTGTGTTCCAAACCCGACGTCTCCATTTCCTGTGCTACTTTCTGTACTTCGTTTTGGATTTCCTGTTCGTTTTTCTTTTTTTGTGTTTTTTCTGCCGGCTTTGATGCATCTTTTGCCGGTTTTGGAATATGTTCCGGAACCGGTGCCGCCTGCGACGGTTCCGGTGGAAAAGTATCCGGCATAAAATCCCCCGAAATCTCCGGCTGTATTTCTGCCGCGGGTTCTTCTAAAACCGCCACTGGTGCCGGAGAAGAAATTTTTTCCGGCATCGGAGATACTGTAGTATCCGGCATCATATCAAATGCAGGTGCCGACAGTTCTCCCATTTCATCCGATTTTCTCTTTTTATTTTTTTTGCCTTTTTCTTCAATCCGTGTATCGATGGATACTCCGGACACTTTATGATCCATGCGGCGTTCTTTCCGCTCCTGTGCACGGTATTCCCTGTATTCCCGATACTTTTCATTGCTTTCCTTTGCGGATTCATAGACCTTTTTGCCGCCTTTTTGCATTCCACGCAATGCCGAACGCTCTGTAATCAGTACCATACAGACGATCAGCACGATAATGTCAATAATAAAAGACCCGATCAGTCCAAATGCCTGACACATGTAATAAGCCAGACATCCGCCGATGATGCCGCCACCGGTATGCCGTTCTGCACAATATGTATATGCGTCAAGTGGATGGATCCGGTCGTTTCCATTCATGGCCAGTCCCATAAATGTACATAAAAAGACCAAAAATACAATTGCCGCAATCAATTTTACGGCTGCCAGCTTATTTCCACGGTTCGATACCGCAAAAAAACTGCCCACAAGAAGCAGCACCGGAAGAACATATGCCATAAGTCCGAACATACCAAAAAGAAAGCCGCTGACGGTTTTGCCAACGGCTCCTCCGAATCCCAGATTACTGATAAAAAGCAGCAGCGCAGCTGCAACAACAATCCACAACGTTACTTCCACGCGAAATGCCTGTGCTTTCTCCATTTCCGCCATACGCTCTTTTTTTGTCTGTGTTTTTCTTTTATTTGATGATTTACGGTTTCCCGCAGCCATTGGACACACTCCTTCATACAAAACTCCTTTTATTTTATCATATTTACACCAGAATGTCACCCATCAGCTTTTTTAATTATTTTTAACTATTTTCCCCTATCAGCTGATACAGCTTTGCAAATGCATCCGAAATTCCCCCGACAGCATCAATAATGCCTTCAGACACTGCCTGTTTCCCGACAAGAATCGTGCCGAGATCCTTGGTCAGCATCTGCGTATTCATCATCATTTCTGTCATCCGTTCCTCCGAAACGTGACAATGGGAAGCCACGAATCCGGCAATCCGATCCTGCATCTGTTTAAAGTAATCATATGTCTGTTTTGCCCCGATCACGGTTCCACTCATCCGTACCGGATGGATCACCATGGTTCCGCTCGGAACAATAAAAGAGTAATCTGTGGAAACGGCCAGCGGAACACCGATGGAATGGCTCCCACCAAGCACTAAAGAAACGGTAGGTTTCGAAAGCGACGCGACCATTTCCGCAATCGCAAGTCCGCTCTCCACATCTCCACCCATGGTATTGAGCAATAACAAAACGCCATTTACACTCTCATCGTCCTCAATCGCTGCCAGACGTGGCAGGACATGTTCATATTTTGTCGTTTTTGAAGTTGACGGAAGACATTCGTGTCCTTCAATTTCTCCGATAATTGATAACAGATAAATGGTTGTATTTCTCCGGTCTGCATGTAACATTGCCTGTCCGAATTCAATAATGTCATCATTTTCTTTTTTGGTATCTCCCATTGTTTTTTCACCTTTGCCATTCATAAAAATAAGAACGGATACAAATGTATCCGTTCTTATCTTATGAATTATTTTCTGTTTTATTCACCGAGAAGATAATTATACAGTCCCTCATAGCGGAATTTTGACGCATTCCATGAAAAATCATTTGCCATTCCACGGTCTACCATCTGGTTCCACTGGCGCTTGCGGTCATAGAAAATATGCTTGGAATAATTAATCACCTGCAGCATTTCGTCAGCGTTGTAATTTGTAAAGGAAAATCCATCTCCACTGTTATCATATTCATTGTAAGCCTGAACCGTGTCTTTTAATCCTCCGGTTTCTCTTACAATCGGGACGGTTCCATACCGGAAAGAGATCATCTGTGTCAGACCACACGGCTCAAAGCGGGAAGGCATTAAGAACGCATCCGCTGCCGCATAAAGCTTGTGTGCCAAATCATCAGAGTAACAGATATTTGCAGAAACCCGGTTCGGATATTTCCATGCGTAGTGCCGGAACATATTCTCATACTGTGGTTCCCCGGTTCCGATGACTACCAGCTGGGTAAATTCATCTACCAGTCCGTCCATGACGGCATTGATCAGATCCAGCCCCTTTTGATCGGTCAGACGGGAAATGAGTCCGATCATGTATTTCTTCTTATCTACTTCCAGACCAAGTTCTTCCTGCAGCCGTTCCTTGTTCACATACTTCTTTTTCCGGAAACTGGACGCATCATAATTCATGTAAATCTTGGAATCGGTCTGCGGATTGTAAGTTGTATAATCAATTCCGTTTACAATTCCCTGCATGTCAAAATGACGTGCAGACAACAGTCCGTTTAATCCTTCACCGTAATATTCGGTCTGAATTTCCTGTGCATAGGTATCGCTGACGGTAGTAATATAATCTGCATAAACAAGTCCGCCCTTTAACATATTTGCATCTTTATTAAATTCCAGCTTATCCGGAACAAACAGATCACTTGAGAATCCCGTAAGTCCCTTCATGGTTTTTACATCCCAGATTCCCTGGAACTTCAGATTATGTATGGTCATAATCGACCGGATGCCCCAGAAGAAAGAATCCGCCTGAAATTCGTTCTTTAAATAAACAGGAATCAGTCCGGCCTGCCAGTCATGACAGTGAATGATATCCGGGCGGAAACCGATCAGCGGAAGCATGGACAATACCGCTTTGTCGAAGAACGTGAATTTTTCAATATCATAGCGCATATCTCCATACGGTACGAAACAGTTAAAATACTCCTGATTATCAATGAAATAATAGGTGACTCCATCCAGTTTATATTGTAAAACCCCTACATATTTACTTGGAATATAAGAACCGCATGCCATATAAAAATGGGTCACATACTCAAACTGACTGCGGTATTTTTCCGGAATACAGCTGTAATTCGGAATAACAACACGCACATCCCAATCCTTATGATCAAATGTTTTAGGCAAAGCCCCACATACATCAGCAAGTCCTCCTGTTTTAATAAAAGGAACACATTCGGATGCTGCAAATAAGATTTTCTTCATACCTGCCTCCTAATTTAAAACCCTGTTTTGCGTATGACGCATTTTTACAGTATGTAATTTTACTCTTCCCAGTTGTGATATACTTCCTGAACATCATCATCGTCATCCAGGAAATCAAGAATTCTTCCGATATTTGTAATATCAGCCTCATCGGTCAGCGTCACATATGTCTGTGGAATCATGGTTACTTCCGCAGATGCCATCGGAATGTTCTGCTCTTCAAGTGCCTTATGTACCGCATCAAAATCTTCCGGAGCGGTAGTGATCTCAAAGCTGTCATCCGCATCGGAAAAATCTTCTGCACCTGCATCAAGTGCAAGCATCATCAGATCATCACCATCCATATCACATTCTTCTTTGTCAATGATAATCTGTCCTTTTTCATCGAACATATAGGATACACATCCCTGTGTACCGATACTTCCCTGTCCCTTGGTAAATGCATTACGCACATTGGCTGCTGTACGATTCTTATTATCCGTCAGGCACTTTACAATAATTGCTGTGCCGCTTGGTCCATATCCCTCATAAGTTGTTGTCTCGTAATTAACACTGTTTCCATCGCCTGCCGCTTTTTTGATACCGCGCTCGATGGTATCATTCGGCATATTGTTTGACTTTGCCTTTGCGATTACCTGTGCAAGTTTGAAATTATTTGCCGGATCCGGACCACCCTCTTTTACCGCAACAGCAATTTCTCTACCGATCATGGTAAAGATCTTTCCCTTTGCTGCATCATTTTTTTCTTTTTTGTGCTTGATATTCGCAAATTTGGAATGTCCTGACATTGTTAAAATCCTCTTTTCTAAATTGTATTCTATCCTGTAACCATCCATACTTCATGTCATTCGTACAGAAGCATTACCTGTATTTTATTCTATCATTCTTTGCCGTTTCGCGCAAGTGGGTCATCCTCCGGCCGCTGATGCTTTGCATCTGCTTTTTTTACAAGAACCTCACGGATCATTTTATCCTTCACTTTCCGAATGGAAAATTCATATCCGTACGCCTGCAATCTGGCAGTTTCACCATCATTTGGAATTTTTTCCATCAGGGAAACCAGAAAACCGTTGAGCGTGTCAAAATCATCATCATTTACCGGAATCTGTAACGTTTCCGCCACGTCCGAAAGACTTGCGAACCCGCTCATGGTATAACTTCCATCTGTATTCTGGCGAATCAGCTGTTCTTCCTCATCATGCTCATCCTCGATGTTTCCGACAATTTCTTCCAGGATATCCTCCATGGCTACCGCACCGGATGTCTGTCCATATTCATCTACCACTATGACCAGATGGCTCTTTTTTGCCTGCATTTTCTGGAAAAGAGTATGAATATTTAATGTTTCCGGAACAAAATCCACCTCCCGGATCAGCCCCTTAATGTCTTTGATGGAAGTACGGAATACCTCATTTTTCTGTGCAAAAGCAAATGCGTCTTTAATATGTAAAACACCGATAATATTATCGATGTCCTCCAGATAAACCGGATATCTTGACTTATTGTTTTCAATGATGAACGGAACAGCATCATTATAGGAAAGTTCCCCATCGATCGCGATCAGATTCTTTCGATGTGTCATAATATCTTTGGCTTCTTTGTCACCGAATTCAAAAATATTGTGAATCATCTCTGCCTCCGAAGCACGAAGAACTCCCTGTTCGTGTCCTTCATTTACCATGGAAATAATCTCTTCTTCGGTCACATCATCCTCATGGGAAGACGGGTTTAAAAATCCTATAATTTTTTTAAAAATATTCGTCCTGCCGGAACTGGCACTATCGTCCATTTCGTTTCTCCTTTAATGTATATAATACTCCAAATCATACCATGGGAACTGTATTCCGTCAAGTTATGTATACAATTCCAGGCTGATCTCCAGTGCTTTGTCAATTTTCAAAAGAATCTGATGATCCAGATGACATACTTTATCTTTCAGCCGCTTTTTGTCAATGGTCCGCAACTGTTCCAGCAAAACGACAGAATCCTTTGCCAGATCGTATTTGTCACAGTTTAATTCGACATGTGTAGGAAGTTTTGCTTTATGCATCTGCGAAGTAATCGCCGCACAGATCACGGTCGGGCTGTGCCGGTTCCCGATATTGTTCTGAATGATAAGAACCGGCCGGACGCCTCCCTGTTCCGATCCCACGACCGGGCGCAGATCTGCATAATAAACATCTCCTCTTTGAATCAACATACGTTTTCACCCCATACTTTGTGATACTAAAAGTATTTCCATATTTCTCACATGTATTCAAAAAGATGATTTCATACTATATGTTATTCAAAAAGGAGACATCTGTGTAATCTTATGATTCCTGTATACAGATTCTTGGCACACGCGGTGTGATCAGACATGCAAATTCATAATTGAAACGACCGGATAATTCGCCAAGCTCTTCCATCGTGATACATTCGCTGCCGTCTTTTCCGAGAAGGGTCACCGGATCACCTTCTTTTGCTTCCGGAATTTCGGTCACATCGACCATAAACTGGTCCATGCAGACTCTGCCGCAGATCGGAGCCTTCTTCCCGTGAATAAGAACATAGCCTTTATTGGAAAGCCCTCTTGCATAACCATCCGCATAGCCGACCGGAATGGTTGCAATTCTTTTTTCTGACGGTGTCTCATAGATACCGCCATAACTGATCTTACGCCCTTTTCCCAGTGTCTTGACAAAAGCGATATGACTCTTTAAGGACATCACCGGATGAAGGGAAATATTGTGTGCCACTTCCTCCGATGGCCACATACCATAAAGAGTGATTCCCGCTCTTACCATATCCATATTTGCCTCCGGAATTTCTACAATTCCGGCACTGTTGGAGCAATGATGGATCGGTATTTTAACATTCCGTTCCTCTAACATTGCAATTATCTTCTGAAAAAGTGCAATCTGCTTTTGGGTTGGGGTTTTATCATACTCATCTGCCTGGGCAAAATGTGTAAAAATACCTTCAATCTCAATTCCAGGAAGCTGCGCAATCTTTGCAACCAGATCGGCACTCTCCTCTGTGACCTGCAGACCGATCCGGCTCATTCCGGTATCAATTTTAATATGGATATGACAGGTTTTATTTTTTCTGACAGCGATATCCGAAAGAGCTTTTGCCGCCTCATATTCACAGATTGCAGGACGTATTTCATTTTCCACTATGAGCTCATAATGTTCCGGAAAACTGATTCCAAGGATCAGAATCGGTTTCTTTCGCCCATCCGCAATCAGCATCTCCGCTTCATCCGCAGTTGCCACGGCAAATCCCCATACATACGGAAGGTCCTCGATTGTTTTTGCTACTGTCAGTGCCCCATGCCCGTAAGCATCTGCCTTGATGACGGCGGCAATTTTGGTTCCTTCTTTAATATTTTTATGCATGGATTCCATATTATAGCGCAGTGCATCTAAATCAATGCCTGCATAAACACGATTTTTTTTCATGATTTTTCTACCTCTTTGAGTCCTTCTATGATATCGGAAGCCATCATTCCCCGGACTCCACATTTTTCTTTTGCGGCATCTCCCGCCAGCCCGTGCACATACACCCCAAGAGGTGCTGCTTCCTCTGCTTTCATTCCCTGGGCAAGAAGGGAACCGATCACACCTGCCAGCACATCTCCGCTTCCGGCCGTTGCCATTCCATTATTTCCCGATAAATTTACATACGTCATGCCATCCGTAACGGCAGTAACCGTATGAAAATCTTTTAATACACAAATCACATGGAAACGCTTCGCAAAGGTTTCGGCAGATTGCTCCAGTGTGGTCAGAATTTCAGAAACCGGTTTTTTGGTCAGCCGGGACATTTCTCCGGGATGCGGTGTCAGAATAATGTCCGTCTTTGCCTGTTCTAAAAGTTCTGGCTGATCCGCAATGATATTTAACGCATCGGCGTCCAAAACCAGTGGAACGCGGCATTGTTCCAGAACAGTGGATGTCATGCGGCGTGCACGCTGTCCGGTTCCGATTCCCGGTCCAAATACTACGGCATCCGCCCACTGCAGCTGTTCTGCCAGCAAAGTTTCTTCCTCGTTTTCCCGCCCGGTGACAAGAACAGCTTCCGGAACCTTTGTCTGCAGAATCAGCCGGTTTTGTTCACAGGTGAATACCCGCACCAGACCACTTCCCATACGATATGCAGCTTTTGCACAAAAGCATGCCGCTCCGGACATATTAACACTTCCGGCAATAATTAGCAACTTCCCATACGAGCCTTTATTGGTATGTGCCATACGGGAGGGAAGTTTTTTTAAGTCTTCCGGTTCCAGAACAGCCGTATGCGGCTTATGATCCAGCCAGCTCTCCTGTGTAATTCCCATGGAAACCACATGTACCTTTCCGCAGTATTCATTGCCCGGCCACAGATACTGTCCCTTTTTCCCGAATGAAAATGTAATTGTGTCATCTGCCCGAAAAGCCGTGCCAAGTACTGCCCCATCATCGGAACTGATTCCGGAAGCAATATCCACGGCAACTTTCCATCCAGACAATTGATTGAGCACGTCAATATCGTTTGCAAGTGCTCCGGATATTTCCCGGGACAGACCGGTTCCAAACATGGCATCAATGACCACATCATAGGATGCCTCCCCTGCGGAAACTTTCTCCTTTTGCACGACCGGAATGCGGTAGGCACTGCAGATCTGTTTCTGGGTGTCATAGGATGGACTGGTCCGGTGCCCTTCTTCCTCTCCTGCCGGCCATACGGACACAAAAACCCCCTGTTCCCGCAAAAGTCGGGCAATGGCAAGTCCGTCCCCTCCGTTATTTCCGCTTCCACAGGCAATTAATGCTGTCGATAATTTATTTTGTTTAAGCACTAAAAGCTTCTGCACAAAAGCCATCGATGCCTGTTCCATCAATACCAGTTCCGGTACATGAAACACCTGCGATGTATTCTGATCCAGAAGCTTCATTTCTTTTCCCGATACAAGATAACGCAAGATTTCTAACTCTCCTCTTCCTTTTGTGATTCTTTCGTATCGTTTTGTTTATTTTGTGCGCTGTCCTCTTCCACATCTTCATCTTCATAGTGAATATCGAACAGATCCAGAGTGGATGGCCCGAATATATCGTGCAGATACGCATAAATCTCACGATTGTTGATATCCCGGTTCTGCTTACGGATGATATTTTTCTTTAAATCCACACGAACCTGATTGATCCAGGCATCAATATCATCGGATTCCTTTTTATTGACACGTATTTTTTCGTAAAAATATCCCATGCTCTGAAGCATCAGTTTCCGGTTGACATCACGGATCCGACGTGGAATTTCCAGCAGTTCGTCCTCATTTTCTTCCATTTTCTGATTGGTTTCATCAATCAGACGTTTATCTTCATCCAGCTTTTTTTCCCGCTGTGCATCCATATCTTCGGATGTAGTTCCGTCCATGTTTGCGACAATGCTTTCCATCAGCTGCTTTTTTACTTTTTTCAGCTGTTTTAACTCTTCATTCAGTTTTCCCTGTCTGGCAAGCAAAGCATTCAGCTCGTTTTCCGTTTCATGAATTTCGTCCGGCTTGCCATGCACAGCAAAAAGCCGATGCCACTTCTCATCAAGTACAAGAATCGGCACCTGTTTGTCTGCCAGCGCTTTTTTAAATTCTTCATCATCCTTCATCGTATCACCTCTTTGTGTGCTACTTGGAGTTCTTCACGATATTATATGATAACTGCATCAGACTGTCCGACAAATGAACATTTTCGACAACCACACTTTTATCACTTAAATCCAGATCCACATGGGCAAAATTCCAGATGGCACGGATTCCCAGATTCACAAGATGCTGCGCAGTATCTTCTGCCTTTTCTTTCGGGAGTGTTAAGGCTGCAATATCTACTTTATTTTTTTTGCAGTAATCATCCAGTTCATCCATCATATAAATCGGAATATCACGAACGGTCTGTCCTTTTAAAGATGGTTTTACATCAAACAACGCAGTAATGATAAAACCAAACCGTTCAAATTTTACATAATTTGTAATTGCCTGACCAAGATTTCCGGCACCGATCATGATAATATTATGGGTCTCATTTAACCCCAGTATTTTTCCGATCTCATCATACAGGTATTTCACATTATATCCGTAACCCTGTTGTCCAAATCCGCCAAAATTATTCAAATCCTGGCGAATCTGAGAGGCCGTCACCATCATCCGGTGACTCAGATCATTGGAGGAAATGCGCTCAACGCCTTCCTCCAGCAATTCTCCCAGATAACGGTAATATCTTGGCATACGACGGATGACAGCTTGTGAGATTTCCTTTTCCACAATTTCATCCTCCAATCCTTTTATTTATGAAAGAGAAGCTTCCAGTTCTGTCCGGATTGCCTTAATAAAATTCTCACTGTTTAATACCACCGGATTTTCAATGGTCGTAATCAAAGCAAGATCCTTTGTCATCTTTCCGGACTCAATGGTCTTTAAGCATGCTGCTTCCAGTTTATCCGCAAAATCACAGAGTGCCTGATTTTTATCCAGTTCTCCGCGCTTTCTGAGTGCTCCTGTCCATGCAAAAATGGTTGCGACGGAGTTTGTGGAAGTTTCTTCACCCTTCAGATGCTTATAATAATGTCTCTGAACGGTTCCGTGTGCAGCTTCATACTCATAATATCCATGCGGGGATACAAGTACGGAAGTCATCATGGCAAGAGAGCCGAATGCAGAACTGATCATATCACTCATAACATCACCGTCATAGTTTTTGCATGCCCAGATAAATCCGCCTTTTGACTTCATAACACGTGCAACCGCATCATCGATCAAAGTATAAAAATACTCAATTCCGGCTTTTTCAAATGCATCCTTGTAATTCTTCTCAAATACATCCTGGAAAATATCCTTAAAGGTATGGTCATATTTTTTGGAAATGGTATCCTTTGTTGCAAACCACAGATCCTGTTTTGTATCCAGTGCATATTTAAAGCAGCTGTGTGCAAAGCTTTCAATGGAATCGTCCAAGTTATGCTGTCCCTGTAATACACCGGCCCCGGTAAAATTATGGATCAGCTCACGCACGATGGTTCCATCCTCTGCAGTAAATACCAGCTCAGCTTTACCAGGTCCCGGAACCTTCATTTCTGATGCCTTATACACATCGCCATACGCATGTCTTGCAATCGTGATCGGTTTTTCCCAGGTCTTAACATTTGGCTCAATTCCCTTTACGACAATCGGCGCACGGAATACCGTTCCGTCAAGCATGGCACGGATGGTTCCGTTCGGACTCTTCCACATCTCTTTTAAATTATATTCTGTCATTCTTGCAGCATTCGGAGTGATCGTTGCGCATTTTACAGCAACACCGTATTTCTTTGTTGCATTTGCAGAATCAACCGTTACCTGATCGTTTGTCCGGTTACGCTCTTCCAGTCCCAGATCATAATACTCTGTTTTCAGATCAATAAACGGAAGTAACAGCTCATCCTTGATCATTTTCCAGAGAATTCTTGTCATTTCATCTCCGTCCATCTCTACCAGTGGTGTTGTCATTGTAATCTTGCTCATCGCTTCATTCTCCTTTATTTTATTTCATCAGATTTTCCCAACCGATTTTATCCATGTTGGATATCGTATTGCGGATATGGAGTCTGGCACACTCCTCCGCTGTCCGGGCATCCCTTGCCTTTAATGCCTCGGCAATTGCCCGGTGTTCATTGATCGACGCATGGGCCCGTGCTTTCTCTTCCAGTGTGATCCGACGGATGCGCTGCAGATAATGATGATAGTCCCGAAGCACACGTGTCAGTTCTTTGCTTGCGCATGCTTCATATACCATTTCGTGGAAACGGTTATCCAGTTCCAGTATCTGATCCCAGTTTTCTTTGGAATAGTGAAAATCGGATAAAAATACGATTTCTTCCAGTTCCTCCAACTGTTCCTGCGTGATCCGCTCCGCTGCCCACCGGGCGCATAATCCCTCTAAAAGCGTCCGTATCTCATAGATATCTTTGACATCCTGAAGGGTAACCCCTTCTACAAACGCTCCCTTGTTTGGAATGATATGTACCAGCCCTTCCAGCTCCAGCTGCCGGAGTGCTTCCCGGACGGGAGTCCGGCTCACCCCGAGATCGTCGCCAATATTCTTTTCCTTCAGTTCCTCATTCGCCTGATATTTTCCATTTAAAATATCTTCCCGAATGGAATGAAAAACTTTGGCACTTAATGAATAATGATCTTCTGCCATAATTTCACCTTATATAATATCGAATTTTTGCCTATAACACAATACCAAGCTCTTTACAAACGGAAGTAATTTCTACAACAAGCTCCTGATCCGTCATAACGGTTACGCGTCCGTCATCGTATTGTGTGTCTACCCAGTCTTTGATCCGGTGTACAAGTTCTGAGTTTTTGTCCACTTTCCGGTCATCCGGCAAATGATAATAATTGTTGATCCAGTGTGCAATACCTGCCAGACCTGAGGTATTCGATACTGCTACCAGAGGTGGACGGTTTAAAAATTTTCCGGTATCGAAAATGTTATAGATTTCCTCGTTTTTCAGTAATCCGTCTGCGTGAATACCGGCTCTTGTCACATTAAAGTTACTTCCGACAAACGGCGTCTGCGGCGGCTGTTTGTATCCCAGTTCTTTTTCATAATATTCGGAAAGTTCTGTGATCACGGTCGTATCCATGCCGTCGAGAGTGCCGCGCAGCTGGGCATACTCAAATACCATGGCTTCCAGAGGCGTATTACCGGTACGCTCTCCGATTCCAAACAAAGAACAGTTGACACCACTTGCTCCGTACAGCCATGCAGTGGTGGAATTGTTGACTGCTTTGTAAAAATCGTTGTGTCCATGCCACTCAATCTGGGAAGAAGGAACTCCGGCATGTGTTGTCAGACCGTAAATGATTCCCGGCACACTTCGTGGAATTACGGCACCAGGGAAGTTTACCCCATATCCCATCGTATCGCAGGCACGTACCTTGATCGGAATCTTGTACTCATCCTGCAGTTTCATCAGTTCCACACAGAACGGAATTACAAATCCGTAAATATCGGAACGTGTGATATCCTCAAGATGACAGCGCGGACTGATGCCGGTCTCCAGACAGTCGCGGATCACGCTCAGGTACAGATTCATAACCTCCCGTCTTGTCATTTTCATTTTATAGAAAATATGGTAGTCAGAACAGCTGACAAGAATGCCCGTCTCGCGAAGACCCAGGTCTTTGACCAGCTGAAAGTCCTGTTTGCTGGCACGAATCCAGGAAGTGACTTCCGGAAACTGATAGCCACGTTCCATACATTTATATACCGCGTCGCGGTCTTTCTTACTATATAAGAAGAATTCACTCTGACGAATCTTTCCCTTCGGACCGCCAAGTTTATGTAAGTAATCATAAATCGTCACGATCTGTTCGGTGGTATACGGAGCACGGGACTGCTGCCCATCACGGAATGTGGTATCTGTAATCCAGATTTCATCCGGCATATTATGCGGAACAATACGATCATTAAACGCAATCTTCGGAATCTCCTCATAGGGAAAAAGGTTCCGGAATGTATTCGGTTCATCCACATCTACCAACTGATAAAAATGTTCTTCGAGCTGCAACAGGTTTGATTTGTCATTCATTACTACTTCTCTCATGTGCTGACTACTCCTTTTCATACATGAATAATTGTATACAATTATTACGTTATAAAATCATTTTATCTATTTACTATGTGAAAGTCAATGAATTTTTTTAGAAAAATATGGAACCCTTTTGCTGCCGTCTCATACACTATACTGTAAATATATTTATTTGGAGGTCACTTATGAGTGATTTAACTGCTACAAACTGTGGATGTTCAACAGATAACGGATGTGGATGCAATTCTATTATCTGGATCATTCTTCTTCTCTCCTGCTGTGGAAATGGATCTTTCTGCGGAAACAACAACGGATGCGGATGCAGTGGCGGCGGAAACGACTGCTGCTGGCTGATTCTTCTTCTGTTATTCTGTGGCGGATGCAATGGCGGCGGAAACGGATGCGGCGGAATCTTCTAATATTTGTGTTAGAAACGTGTGCAGCAAGGTGCACAACCAAAAAGGGATGCAGTATCTGCATCCCTTTTTGCATATAAAATGCTATCCTTCTTTTGTGGCTTTTTCTTTCTGGATCTGACGTTCCACAGCCTCTTTTACCCTGCATTCCGTGGGAACATTCCGTCGTTTCAGGCATTCTTCATCCACTTCATAAACACTGTTTCCATCAATAATCAGTCTCTCATGCATCTATTTTTTCCTTTTTCTTTTATTGTATTCATACAGACAGGCATTCTCTCATAAAATAATAGAAAAATTATATAGGATGTGTGATCCATGGATGAAAATAAATCCATCACGTATGACGATCTGATCCAGACGAGAAATACGCAGATCTTAAAGTCCATCGTACCATATTTAGACGTTCCGACACAAAAGCCGCTTGCCATGCTGATCCAGCTGATGGAATGGAAAAATGCCACAGCAGCTTTCTCCAGACAGGAGAACAGCATGGCTGCCTGTTCTCTGCCTGCCGGTACCAAACGGCGGGATGCAATGCTTAGTGCAGTCCGTAAATATTGTACCCCAAAAGAACAGGAAATGATTGATACATTGCAGACTCTGTTTTGTATTATGGAAAATCAGGATCTGTTTCACAATCCATAAATCCGCAGGAGGTTTTTGAATGGATTCCAATCTTTTTAACAATCCGGCGTTTGCCAATTTAAGTCCGGAAAAATTGCAATTTCTGCTCTCCTTTGCACAGAAAGAAAAACCTTTAAACATGAAAGATGCCATGCCGTTTCTTCTCTCAAATATGAGGCAGGCAAAGGAAAACCATATTGATTTCACAAAGCCTGAAATCGAACTGTTGTGTGATCTGCTGTCCAAAGACCTTCCGCCTGAGAGTCAGACGCAAATGAAAAAGATCATGTCCCTGATGTCGATGAACCGTTCACATCCAGCTCCCTGATCGGGATTTTTAAAATTTTATCCAGCGGGAACAGGCTTTTGCCTTTCCCGTCGGTTCCCTCATAATATTTTTCTCCTGCCGATTCAAACAGAATATATAAGGTATTGTCACTTACATCGAGTTCTTCCGATGCCGGAGGCATTTCCACTTTCTTTCTCGGATGTTTCGGCCGGGTTGCGAGTGCCGTGACAGAGTCGTAACAATATAAATAGGAAGACTGGTTTCTTCCGTAGGAAGTGCTCAGATATACGTTTCCGGAATCATCGAACGTAACTCCCTGCACCTTTTGCGGAATTTTATAATCACTGAGGGCAATCAGTTTGTCCGTCTTTTTATCCAGATAATATGCCACCATTCGTGAATTCACCAGAAGTGTATGCGTTGCAATCCACAATCTTCCGCCATACCAGGTAATACAGGAAGGCGTATTTTTGACCGGAAACTCATCCACAACATCTCTTGCATCCACGACATCTCCGGTATTCTGATAGGCCATCAGTTCAATAAAATCGTAGGAGATCCGCTCCACACAGTTTTCATAGGAATTGCACACCCATACATTGTCACCGTCAAACGCAATTCCTCCCAGATGGCTGTTTTCATCCATTCCCAGTGTAACCATATATTCTCCGGTTTCCCGGTCAAACACCATAAGCTCTCCCATACAGTCATCTTCCGTGGAATAAGAAGTGATCAGCACAAATTCGTCGGTCAGACAAATCCCCTGCGGGCACTGGGATGCACTGAAAATATATTTTTTTAACACATCCTCCTCCCGGGTATCCGGCATGCCCGGAATATCAATTTCATTGTAAAAGCTGTAATCAAGATCTTTCAACAGAACCAGATTTTTGTCGAACCTGCTCTCTCTTTTGTGATAGTTATAATATTCTACATTGTAATAATTATTGATCTTTGCGGTCCATTTGGCATAAAGAATGTAATGATCCTTACGATCCGTGGGAATGGTCTTTATCTGTTTGTGAAGTGCGGCATCGGAGTACCATCCGAGAAACCGGAATCCACTCCGGTATGGCGTATACAGCGGCTGGTCCCCGCTGAATGCCGGGTACGATTCTTTATTGAAAGAATTCTGTATGCCGCCTCCCAGAAAATACCCCACGGTAACCGTATCGTTCTTTGTGTGAACATTTGCAGGTTTTTGAAAGGAAGAACTCGAAGGGGCATAATTCTCCCCTTCGAGTTCTGTGTTTTTTGCATATGTCGGTGTCACGATAAAATTTAAGGTTATTGCAATCAATAATACAGCAAACACTGTACTATTCTTCTGTCTCCACAACTTTGCCTGCCCTCTCTTCTATTTCTCTTGCTGCCACATCCTCAGGTGCTTGTTCATACCGGGCAAATTCATAAGAAAATGTTCCGCTTCCGCTGGTCATTGACCGAAGCTGTGTATTATATCCATACAGTTCAAGATATGGAAGATCCGCATCGATCTCCTGATACCCGTTTTCTGCATTCATATTCATCACACGACCTCTGCGTTTATTCAGATCTCCCATGATTTCACCGGTATATTCCTCCGGAGTAATGATCTTTACAGAGGCGATCGGCTCTAACAATACCGGCTTCGCATCTAAAAATCCTTTCTTAAATGCCTGTTTCGCGGCTACTTTAAATGCCATCTCGGAGGAATCCACCGGATGATAGGAGCCATCATAGAGTACCGCTTTCACTCCGATTACCGGGTAGGCCGCAAGCGGTCCTTTCAAAACAGCTTCTGCAATTCCTTTTTCCACTGCTGGAAAATAATTTTTCGGAACGGCTCCACCCACAACACACTGTTCAAATACATAAGGAACCTCTAAATCCCCGCTCGGCTCAAATTTCATTTTAACATGGCCGTACTGTCCATGTCCACCGGACTGTTTTTTATATTTGTATTCAACATCTGATTTTCCACGTATGGTTTCGCGGAAAGCGACCTTTGGACGCATCAGTTCAATTTCTACTTTATACTTTTCAAGCAGCATACTCTGAACAATTTCAAGCTGCTGCTCACCCATGCCATATAACAGAGTCTGACGATTTTCACTGTCATTTACCACACGCAGCGTCTGATCTTCCATCAGAATTTTTTGCAGCGACTGGGAAATCTTATCCACATCCCCTTTGTTTTTTGCTTTGTAGCGCATAGATACGTACGGTTTTGAGAAATTCGTGCGAAGATAGGCAACCGGATTATTCCGTACGGACAGGGAATCCGTTGTCTGGGACTGGGACAGCTTTGCCAGTGCTCCGATATCCCCCGCATGAAGTTCTTTTACTTCCTCTGTTTTATTTCCGCGCAGAACGTACAGCTTTCCAATCTTTTCGTCACAATCCCTGTGATAATTAAATAAGACATCATCCGTCTTAAGCACACCGGAATTTACTTTGATCAGAGAATACTTTCCAATGTAAGGATCTACAATTGTCTTAAAAATATACGCACTCTTCGGTTTTGCGAAATCATAGTCCGCCGGATACACCTCGTTGTTTGTCGTATTGATGCCTGCGCAGGTCCGTTTGTCCGGGCTCGGAAAATATTTAACAATATCTGCCATCAGCGTATACATCCCGCGGGCAAGCGGATTCGATCCCATAAGAACCGGAACGATAGAACCATCCATGACATTTACCCTGAGCGCCTGACGAATTTCGTCCTCGGAGAATTCATCTCCGTTAAAATAACGGTCCATAAACTCCTCGCTGGTTTCTGCCACAGCTTCTAACAAAGCTTCCCTGCACAGATTAAGATTCTTTTGGGAATATTCCGGAACTTCAAATTTTTCAACGGTTCCCTCATCGATCCATCGCTTTGCTTTCTGCTGGATGACATTGACATATCCGACAAACTGGCCATCCTCCCGGACCGGCAGATGAAACGGTGCAATTTTCTTTCCGTAAAGAGCCTGCAGATCTTCCACTACCTGACGGTAACTTGCATTGTCAATATCCATATCTGTCACAAAGATCATACGTGGAAGATGATTTTTTTCACAGATTTCCCAGGCGCGCCGCGTGCCTGTCTCGATTCCCGCTTTTCCGGAAATAACGATAATTGCTGCATCCGCTGCGGAAACTGCCTCTTCGACTTCCCCGACAAAATCAAAATAGCCTGGGGTATCCAAAACATTAATTTTGTTGTCTTTCCACGGGATCGCGACCACAGAAGTATGGATCGAAAACTGGCGTTTCGTCTCCTCCTTATCAAAATCACTGATGGTATTTTTATCTGCGACCGTCCCCATACGTGTCGTCAGACCTGCCAGATATGCCATGGCTTCCACCAGGGAAGTTTTGCCGCATCCTCCATGCCCCAGGAGAACCACATTACGAATTCTGTCTGTCGTATATACGTTCATAGTAAAACCCTCCTTTTTTAGAATATTTACTCTTTTATGGTTATATTCTACTAATTTTCAGAAAGTTTTACAACCTTTTTATGCATTTTGTTGAAGTATTTTTGCCGCAAGTTCTTCCAGATACGTCCAGCGATCCATTTTTTCTTCCAATTGTGTTTCCAGCTGCGTTTTTTCTTCTGTCAGTTCATTCAGCTTCACAAAATCCCGTGCGCAGGATGCCATCTCCCCGTCAATCTCTCCCAGCCGTGTTTCCAAAGCTGCAATGTCGTCCTCAATGGTTTCATATTCTTTCTGTTCTTTATATGAAAATTTTAATTTATTTTCATGTTTCCATGTAGAACGTGAGTCTTCTGTCGCCTGTTTTTCCTGTACATTTGCCGTCTCTTCATTTTTACGGAACGAATCGCCTGCAGTATCTACAAATTTTCCTTCCTCTTCGGCCCGTCTGTGGTAGTCCGTATATCCGCCCTCATACTGGCAGAGCTTTCCGTTCCCCTCAAAAGCAAAGATTCTGTGCACCACACGGTCCAGAAAATAACGGTCATGCGATACCGTAATCACAATACCGTCATAATGATCCAGATAATCTTCAAGAATGGTCAGTGTCGTGATATCAAGATCGTTGGTTGGTTCGTCAAGAATCAGTACATTGGGAGCTTCCATAAGGACCCGCAGCAGATTCAGTCTGCGCTTTTCTCCGCCGGACAGTTTTTTGATCTGTCCATACTGTTCTTCCGGTGGAAACAAAAACTGATCGAGCATTGCGGATGCCGAAACCAGTCCATCTTCTGTGCGTACATATTCTGCTGTATTTTTGATATAATCAATCACGCGAAGCTTTGGGTCCATATATGCAATTCCCGCATTCTCATCCTGTTCGATCTCCTGTGTGTAATATCCGATTTTTATCGTCTGTCCAATGGTTACTTCCCCAGCATCCGGCAAAATTCTGCCATCAATAATTTTCATAAGTGTTGTCTTGCCGCATCCGTTTTTCCCGACAAAACCAATCCGGTCATTTTTTAAGAAAATATAGGAAAAATCAGAAATCAGTACATGATCTCCATATGTTTTTGTGATATGTGATAATTCCACGGTTGTTTTTCCCATACGGGAGGACACCGAACCGATTTCGATCTTTTTATCAACATCCGGCTTTTTTTGATCCCGCAAGGCCTCATAGCGCTGGATATGTGCTTTCTGTTTGGTGGAACGCGCCCTTGCCCCGCGCTGCATCCATTCGATTTCCTTGCGCAGAATGGACTGTCTTTTCCGTTCGCCTGCCCAGGCAATGTCTTCCCTCTCCTGTTTGGCCGCAAGATATCCGGAATAGTTTGTCTCATAGCTGTAAATCTGTCCTTTATCAACTTCCACAATCCGGTTGCATACACTGTCCAGAAAATACCGGTCATGTGTCACCATAACCATTGCTCCCCGGTAATTTTTCAGATAATTTTCCAGCCACTCTGCCATTTCGGCATCCAGATGGTTCGTCGGCTCATCCAAAAGCAGTACATCACACGGAGTAAGGAGCACTGCAACAAGAGCCAGTCGTTTCCGCTGTCCGCCGGACAAATGTCCCACCGGTTCATCGAAATTGTATATGCCAAGCCGCGTCATCATGGATTTGGCATTGCTTTCCAGATTCCATTTTTCATGTTCTTCCCGGTCTTCCTGCTGATGCACACTTCCAATCTGCGCATAAGAAAGTACATTCTCAAGTGCTCCTTTTTGCGGGTCAAATTCCGGCATCTGCGGCAGATAGCGAATCACAAGATGATTGGCCCGTACGACATTTCCGGCATCCGGTTCTTCGAGTCCTGCCATAATTTTTAACAGCGTGGATTTTCCGGTTCCATTGATGCCTATGATTCCGACTTTTTCCCCATCCTGCAGATAAAACGATGCATCGTGAAACAACTCACGCTGTGTATAAACTTTTGTAATATGATCAACGGTAAGTAAATTCATAAAAATTCCTCTTTCTGTTTCCTTTCGCCTTTTTATTATCACACGAACGGACAATTGTTGCAAGTGCTGTCACACATTCCTCTTTTGACACTCCTGCCATTCTATAGTACAATAAACACATCAATTACGTAATATAAAGGAAATAAACTTATGGCTTTTCAAACAATCGGTTTTATCGGACTGGGTCTGATTGGAGGTTCGATCGCCAAAAAAATGAAATCCAATCAGCCGGACATCAAAATTTATGCCACGGCACATCATAAAGAAACCATCGAAGAAGCGTACCGTGAGGGGCTGATCGAAAACAATGATCTGTTACCACTGTCTGCTTTTTCTGACTGTGATTATATTTTTTTATGTGCCCCGGTTCAACGGAACCTCGCATATCTGCGTCAGTTAAAAGATATTATCCGCAGCGACTGTTATATCACAGACGTTGGAAGCACAAAAACGGAAATTCATGAAGAAGTGATACGTCTTGGCATGGAGGCCAATTTTATCGGCGGGCATCCCATGACCGGTTCCGAAAAAACAGGCATATTAAGTGCCACCAATACGCTTTTAGAAAATGCATACTATATTATCACCCCGACCGCCCTGACTCCAAAGGAAGAAATTTCGGAATTTCGTGATTTTGTATTGTCGCTTGGAGCAATTCCACTGATTTTGGATTATAAAATACACGATTACTCTACGGCAGCCATCAGCCATCTGCCGCACATGATCGCATATTCGCTGGTCAATCTGATCCACCAGATCGATGATGACAAAGAAACCATGAAAACCATTGCTGCCGGGGGATTTAAGGATATCACAAGAATTGCATCTTCTTCGCCTGTGATGTGGCAGAATATCTGTGCTTCCAACCGGGAACCGCTTCTTTCACTGATGGATCAGTACCTTGCCCTTCTGACGAAGCTTCGCGGATACATTGACAGTTCCAATGAACAGGCACTGCTTTCCTTCTTTCAGCAGGCAAAAGACTACCGGGATTCCATCACACTGCCAAGTGTCAAATCCCCTACGGTATATTACGAATGTTTTGTGGATCTGGTCGATGAAACCGGCGGTATTGCTGCTGTTGCCGGGCTGCTCGCACAATACCATATCAGCATCAAAAACATCGGTATTGTAAATAACCGGGAATTTGAAGAAGGTGTTCTTCAGCTCGCGTTTCCTGACAAACAGACTCTGACCCGTGCCAAACGTCTGCTTACCGACAATGGCTATATGGTTCACGAACGGTAAAACATAAATGGTTTTCCCATAAAAAATACAGGCTCCGGATAATTTCCGGAGCCTGTATTTTTATTTGCACAAGGTATCGAGTATTTCAAAATAGTTTTCAAACGTCTTCCTGCAGCAGGAAGGATTTTCAATCACAATACCGTCTGTCACAAGTCCCGGAATTGCAAAAGCCATCGCAACCCGGTGATCCTCGAACGTTTTTATTTTACATCCATGCGGTTTTCCCGGATGAATCACAATACGGTTCTCATCCAGCTGCTCGCATGCGATTCCCATTGCCTTCAGATTGGTAAGAATCGCGGCAAAACGGTCACATTCCTGATAACGGATATGTCCGATTCCGGTAATCTCCACGGTTTCGCTGGCAAAACACGCAATTGCCGCCAGTGTCAGAGCCTGATCTGAAAATGCAGAAAAGTCAAATACCCCTCCCAGGAATCCTTCCGTCGGCGGATACATCCGGATTCCATCCGGTTCTTCCTCTGTCCGGCATCCCATCTGTTCCAGCACATGTAAAAAAGAAGTATCTCCCTGTAAGCTTTCCCAGTGTACATGGCAGACCTTTGCAGGAACGCCGACAACCGGGCACATTGCATAAAAATAAGAAGCTGCCGAAACATCCGGTTCAATCTGATACTCTCTTGCCTGATATGCTGCATGTTCCGCAATCACAAAAGTATCGGATGCAGGTCGTTGTACTTCCACACCAAACTGCTTCATCATGGCAACCGTCATCTCTACATAAGCCATTCCATGATGCCCTTTGACGTGAATCCGGAATTCTTTCTGAAACAGCACGGAAGAGATCAAAAGCGCACTCAGAAACTGACTGCTTTTTTCAACATCAATGGTTACTTCGTGTCTATTCACACCACTGTTTCCGATCGCAAATGGGAAATGTCCTGATGCTTCCTTATAAGTAACTTCCGCCCCAAGGTCTTGAAGTGCCTGCAGCAATTCTTCCATCGGGCGCTTTTTCATCTGCTCGGAAGAGTTCATATGATATTCTCCCTCACACAGACCAAGGTATGCCGTCAGAAAACGGGCAGCAGTTCCTGCACTTCCCACATCAACGGAAGCTTTTGTCTTTGGAACCCTGCCCCCTTTTCCTTCAATGGAGACAACCGCATGCGGCTCATCAATTTCCACCACAAAGCCCAGGTCCTGCAAAGCCTGCAGGAAATGCCTGCTGTCATCCGAAAAAAGAACCCCTTTAAGAACACTCTTTCCGTTTGCAAGTGCTGCAATCAGAAGTGCCCGGTTTGTAATGCTCTTCGATCCTGGAACCGAAACCTCAACCGGAATTATGTCTGCTTTTTTTACCTCATAAGTATCCTGTAAGATCATAGTTTTTCCCGCCTTATTTTACAGTTCGTTAAAAATCTGATAGATATCAATCTTTAATGCATCGGTATCCGTCATTCCGATAAACACACCGCCATAATGAAATCCGTCCGGCTTTTCTTCGCTGCGGACAATCTGAATGACTGCATCCACCACTTCTTTTGTCCATATCTGGATCTTTGCATCATAATAGGAATTCATTTCCAGTTTCTTTTTACAGTCAAATCCAATTCCGCTTTTTGAAATATCTGTTACATCCACATGCACAAACTTTAAAGTTGTGACCCCGTCTTCATCCAGACGCTCCAACTGTACATTGACATCCAGATCCAGTCTTTTATTTTTCCTTTTTTCTTCCATTTTCCATCCCCTTATACCTTTTCAAACGATAATATAAATATTATTTTATTACATTCAGAAACACATTACAAGTAAAAAAAGGGATATTCCGGGTCCCTTCCCGGAATATCCAATAAAAAGTAATGATTTTATAAAAGTCCCGCCTGCACCAGACGTCCGTGAATCTGCGGTCCGATCAATGCAGCAAGAACCATTTTGATAATGTCAAATACAATAAACGGATAGACGCACATTGTCAACGCCGCCTGTACAGAGGTTTTCATTACCAGTACAAACCATACCGTTCCAAAGATATAGCAAACAGCAGTTCCGAGAATCATGCCGATCATGCCCAATACCAGTTTCCGTCCGGACTTTTCAATAAAAATTCCGGCGATCACAGCCATCGGAATAAACCCGATCAGATAGCCGCCTGTCGGTCCGAACATTTTTGCCGGACCTGCTGTAAAACCGGAAAATACCGGAACGCCAACCAGTCCGATCAGAAGGTAAACAATATAGCTGACCGTCTCTCTCCGGGTGCCTAAAATATAAAGTCCGAAATAAATTACCAGATTGGTAAGAGAAATCGGAACATCTCCAATCGGGATGGACAATGGTGCCAAAATACAGGTTACAGCTGTGAGAACACCGATCACAGCAATGGTTTTTACCGACATTTTCTTTGGTGTCGCGCTTACAGTGTCATTCATTTTTTATCTTCCTTTCCATGTAAATTCAATGTGTTAAGTATACACGCATGTCTTTTTATTGTCAACCTTATATTTATACAGGTTAACAATTGTTTTTTAGTAAAAATTATTGTGATATATGTAAACAAATGCTAATATAAAAAAATAGTTTAGGGTTGAATTATGCGAAAACGATTATAAAAGATTGTGGGTTAAACACTATGACAGATCATTCTATTTCAGAAAAAATTGAATATAATGTTCATAAAAAAGAACTGTCACAAAACAGGAAATGGATGTTTCCTTTTTGTAACAGTTCTTTTTATGATTCTTTTATTGAATCAGCATAGCATCGCCAAAGCTAAAGAAACGATATCTTTCTTTTACAGCGATCTCATACGCATGAAGCACATGCGCCCGTCCTGCGAGTGCCGATACCAGCATCACAAGCGTTGACTGTGGCAGATGGAAGTTGGTAATCAGGGCATCAATCACTTTAAACTGATACCCCGGATAAATAAAGATTTCCGTCCAGCCGCTGGTCTCATGCAGCCGTCCGTTTTCATCTGCGGCGGCTTCGAGCGTACGCGTACTGGTGGTGCCGACCGCAATCACCCGGTGTCCGCTTTCCTTCGCACGGTTGATCTTATCCGCAGCTTCCTGTGACACCATATAAAACTCTGAGTGCATATGGTGATCCAGTACATTTTCTACTTTTACCGGACGGAACGTGCCAAGTCCGACATGCAGGGTTACTTCTGCGATATCGACTCCCATATCCTTTACTTTCTGCAGCAGTTCTTTCGTAAAATGAAGCCCTGCTGTCGGGGCAGCGGCAGATCCGTCATACTTTGCATATACGGTCTGATAGCGGTTTTTATCTTTCAGCTGATGCGTAATATATGGCGGCAGCGGCATCTGTCCCAGCTGATCCAGAATCTCTTCAAAAATTCCGTCATAATGGAACTGAATCAGACGGTTTCCTTCTTCTACTACATCCACGACTTCTGCCGTCAGAAGCCCGTCTCCGAACACAAGTTTTGTGCCCGGTTTTGCTTTTTTCCCCGGTTTTACGAGTGTCTCCCAGATATCATTTTCCTTGCGTTTTAACAAAAGTACTTCGATTTTTGCCTGTGTGTCCTCTTTCACTCCGAACAGACGTGCCGGAATCACCTTTGTGTTGTTGATCACCAGACAATCACCCGGGTGAAGATATTCCAAGATATCCGTAAAATGTCGGTGTTCCACGTCCCCGGTCTGACGGTCAAGCACCATCAGCCGGGAGCTGGAACGATCCTCCAGAGGGTCCTGGGCGATCAGTTCCTCCGGCAGATCATAGTCATAATCTTTTACATTCATTCCTTCTGTCATGATTAACCTCTCAACTGGATTCCGATATTTTTCAGTCCGCTTAAGATTTTATCCATAGCACCCGTAATATCGCTCTCTTCCAGATTCTTGTCTTTTCCGCGGAACTTCAGAGAGTATGCGACAGACTTAAAGCCTTTTTCAATCTGCTCTCCTTCGTATACATCAAATAACTCATAATTTTCCAGATACTTACCACCGTTTTCCTCGAATACTTTCTCGATATCACCTACCAGAATATTCTTTGGAACAACCATGGACAAGTCACGGGAAGAAACCGGGAAGTTGGTAATTCCCTCATATTTATAATCAAAGGATGCACGGGATACAATCTCCGGCATATCAATCACTGCAATATATACGCGCTCTTTGATGGCATAATTTGCAGCAACCGTTGGATGAACCTCTCCGAGATATCCAATCACGGCACCATCATATACGATAGCCGCCTTGCGTCCCGGGTGCAGGAACGGAAGCTCGGCATGTGGATCATACTGCGCCTTCTTGCGAAGACCTGTCTGGTATAAGAGTTCCTCGATCACACCCTTCATGGTAAAGAAATCACCGTCTCCGTACATACCAAAAGTCAGCTGCATACGTTCTTCCGGAAGTTCCGTCAACGGAAGCTGCTTCGGCAGATAGATATTTCCCATCTCGTACAGGCGTACATCTTTGTTTCTGCGTCCAAAGTTCGTAGACAGGGAAGTCAGCATTCCGTTCAATGGCAGCGTACGCATAATGGAATAATCTTCCCCAAGCGGATTGGAAATCACAACCGTTTTACGCCACTTGGAATCCTCCGGAATCAGTAATTTGTCAAATACTTTCGGACTCTCGAAAGAATAAGTCATTGCCTGTGAAAAACCACAGAACTCTGCAATCTCACGTGCCTTTTCTTCCATACGCAGCTTAAAGCTCTTTCCTCCGGCAGTGGATTCTCCGCTCGGAAGAGAAGTTCCGATCTTGTCATAGCCGTAGAAACGTGCTACTTCCTCTGCCATATCTGCGTCACAAAGCAGATCCTGTCTCCAGGACGGAACAAGAATCTCATTCGTTGCTTCGTCATATCCCAGATCTATTTTTTTGAAATATCCGATCATATCCCCGGCCGGAATATCCGTTCCCAAAAGCTTATTGTACTTGTCCGGTTCGAACGGAATCTTTACGCCCTCACGCTTCACAGGATAAATGTCAACGGCTCCACCTACAACCTCGCCGACGCCTAACTCTTCTACCAGCTGGCAGGCACGGTTCATCGCTTCCATGGCAAGATTTGGATCTAAGCCTTTTTCAAACTTAGCCGAAGCATCGGTACGAAGACCGATGCGCTTTCCGGATTTGCGGATATTGGTTCCATCAAAGCATGCTGCCTCAAATAACATGGTTGTTACATGGTCGGTAATCATGGAATTTTCTCCACCCATGATACCGGCAATGCCTACTGCTTTTTTTGCATCACAGATCATCAGTACATTTTCATCCAGCTGACGTTCCTGTCCGTCCAGCGTCACAAATTTTTCACCTGCAGCTGCACGGCGGACAATAATCTCTTTTCCTTCAATCGTATCCAGATCATAGGCGTGCATCGGCTGTCCGTATTCTTCCATCACATAATTCGTAATATCTACAAGATTATTGATCGGACGGATTCCATGTGCACGAAGACGTTCCTGCATCCACTTCGGAGATGGGGCAAACTTAATATTCTTTACAACTCTTGCCGTGTAACGGCTGCAAAGATCCTGATCCTTTACCGATACTTTGATGTAATCATTGACATCTTCGTTATTTCCGGTTTCTGTTACGACAGGAGGTACAAATTCCTTATGGAACGTGGCTGCTGCCTCACGCGCAATGCCGAGTACGGAAAAACAGTCTACACGGTTGGATGTAATCTCATATTCGACAACGCTGTCATCCAGTCCTAAATAAGCAACCGCATTTTCTCCGACAGGTGCATCCTCGTCAAAGATATACAGTCCGTTCTCCGGTGCGTCCGGGAACATTTCACGGTTCGAACCGAGTTCCTCAATCGAGCACATCATGCCAGAAGACTCAACCCCGCGAAGCTTTCCTTTTTTAATTTTGATTCCACCAGGAGTTTTTGTTCCATCATGTCCTCCTGCGACACGTCCGCCATCTAAAACAACCGGAACTTTTGCCCCTTCAAATACGTTTGGTGCACCGGTCACAATCTGCAGCGTTTCGCTTCCAACGTTTACCTGGCAGATGACAAGTTTGTCGGCATCCGGGTGTTTTTCAATCTTTGTAACCTGTCCGACGACGATCTTGTCAAGATCTGCATCGAGCTGCTCATATCCCTCAACTTTTGATCCGGAAAGTGTCATGGCATCGACATACTCCTGCACGCCGCAGTCAAGTCCCGGAACTAAAGCTTTGATCCATTTTAATGATGTATTCATTCTTTTTCTCCTCCTAGAACTGTTTTAAGAAACGATCGTCATTCTCATACAGCAGACGCATATCGTCAATCTCATATTTCAACAGGGTAATACGCTCCAGACCGATACCAAATGCAAAGCCGGAATATTCTTCCGGATCAATACCGCTCATACGAAGCACTCTTGGATGTACCATTCCACAGCCAAGGATTTCGATCCATCCCTCACCTTTGCAGAAACGGCATCCTTTTCCGCCACATTTAAAACAGGAAACATCCATCTCGGCCGATGGCTCCGTAAATGGGAAATGATGCGGACGGAATTTTACTTTTGTTTCTTTTCCAAACAGCTTCTGTACAAACTGGGTCAGTGTTCCCTTTAAGTTAGAAAACGTAATTCCCTTGTCAATGACCATTCCCTCAATCTGATGGAAAGAAGGCGAATGGGTCGCATCCACTTCATCCGCACGGAACACACGTCCCGGTGCGATCATACGGATCGGAGGTTTCTTCTGCTCCATCACACGCACCTGAACCGGTGAAGTCTGTGTACGCAGCAGGATCTTATCATTGATGTAGAAGGTATCCTGCTCATCTTTTGCCGGATGGTTTGCCGGAATATTTAATGCTTCAAAGTTGTAATAATCGTATTCCACTTCCGGTCCTTCTACAACTTCATATCCCATACCGGTAAAAATACGCTCTACCTCTTCAAGTACCATGGTATTCGGATGGCTGTGTCCCACACGGTTTTTCTTTGCCGGAAGGGTAACGTCAATCACTTCATTTTCCAGACGATGTTCAAGCTCCGCAGCCTCGAGTTTTTTCTTCATCTCATCGAGTTTATTTTCAATTTCCTGACGGGTCTCATTTACCCACTGTCCCACCTTCGGGCGATCCTCCGGTGCAACCTCTTTCATACTCTTTAATACGGCGGTGAGTTCCCCTTTCTTTCCAAGAACGGCGACACGCACATCGTTGAGTTTTGCAAGTCCGTCAGAATTTTCAATCTGTGCTATTGCATTTTCTCTGATTTTCTGCAATTTTTCTTTCATGGTACTCTCCTTTTACATATTTTCTTTCATAATAATTGTTTTTACGCAATTTTCTACTGTGGAACCGGAACTGTTTTCTGGCATAAAAAAATCCCTGCTATGCATAATTGCATATCAGGGACGAAAAATTCCGCGTTACCACCCAGATTCCCATATCCTGTATCTATATGGACTCTCATTCTGCTTAACGTGCAGTGACCGTCGCAGGCTAAAAATCCTTGTGTTCACCTGCGCAGCTCCTGTGGGAAAATTCACATGCTGGCGTATCATAAGGAAGCTTACAGCCGATGACTTCCTCTCTCTGTATGTCGTTCAGATGCTACTGACACATTCATTGCTTTTTACACATTTGTCATTTTACCACAGTCTCCTTTTATGTGTCAAGATCAAAGACATTGGTAAATGTAACATCCTTAAAATAAAATCCGAGAATTTCCTGCCATTTCTTTCCTTCTTTTCCCATGGCGTCCGCACCGTACTGGCTCATTCCGATTCCATGCCCGAATCCGCCTCCGGTCAGCACGATGGTTCCTTTTTTCTGACTTTTTATTTCAAAGCACGCACTCGGGACGGAAGAGGCACGATGTTTATTGGTTCCGTCTGCAAGATCAAGATCCAGCAGATACTTTCCGAGTGCATACCGGATTTCATTTTCCTTTTCGATCGTCCGCTCTCCTTTTTCAAAAACCATGGTAAGAGACAGTACATATCCGGAAGTGCTTCGTTTATTGACTTTCAGTTTTTTCAGTTTTCCATATGTTTCATCCATGCCCAGCTTTGCCGACAGGGTAGCCGTCCATCGGAAATACGGGGAATTTTCATCATAGGCATCCGCTTTTGCTGTAATAAATTTATGAAAGGCTTTATCCGAAGACAGATCTTTTGTCTTTTCCCTGGTATGGTTTTCCGCCAGCAGATATCCCGGAGATGCGGCATTCCATACTTCCAGATTTTCAGAATATCCCGGGGAAGTGGAATAATAATAACAGTCCGCAAGTTTTCCTTTGTACGTCATCACCATACCTGCGGTATCCGCCACAGCCTGATCCGTCACTTCATAGGAAGTTGTTGCATGATAGGCCTGATAGGCAATGGAATCATCCAGATTTGCTCCGTACCGGGCATACGTATCGTTTTTCATCTGCCCGTATGTAAATGTGCGCGCACATACCGCCTGTGCTTTTAAGGCTTCATAGGAAAAAGATAATGGCATTTCAGAAGGCAGAACATAACGAATATAATCTTCCATCGGAATTTCATTGATCAGGACATATCCCTTTTTTTCCTTCCGGAGAATCAGATCTCCCTCGTACCCGGAACCATACGGGTTTCCGTTTTTATCACATCGATACAAAAGGCCACCGGTATCCGGAGAAATTTTTATCTCTTTTCCCGTTTTTTCCCCCTTCAGAAGTTTTTCTGCATCTGTTACGGTGTCCTTCTTCCTTTTATTTCCATCCACGGTATAGGCATCCCCGCTGCAAACAAAAAGACTGGCATATGTATTTTCTTTTCCGTTTTTGAGCAGCACACGGACCTTTTCTGCCATGTCCTCCTGATAGCTTACAAGTGCACAGGCTTTCTGCTCTGCAACAACCAGTTCCACTTTGGAATTTCCTACAACAAGATCTGAAATCTTTCCCTGACGGACAGGAATTTTTGCATGTCCGGAACTTGCCACAAGATACACCGGCAGATCTTTTTCTGCCGAAAGCGGTTCATATCCCTCTATCTGAACACTTTTTGAGGAGTAACTTGTCAGAACCCCCTTGATCGTTGAAGGTTTCGCATAAATTTTAGTAACCTTTCCCTTCGTCAGTTCAATATCCGCAACCCCCGTATATTTTTTCTCCGGCTTTCCCTCCGCAAAATAGGTTTCTCCCCGATATAATACAATGATATCCTTTTCTTCACTCTTTAAGATATATGCATTGCTGAGCATCCCGGAAACGGAACGGTCAAATGTTTCTTCTTTTTGATCTTTCCCTGCCGTTTTGGAAAGACGGGATACCAGAATTAAAGTGATCGCAACGGTAATTACCGCAAGCAGCAGAATCAGAATCCCCATCATCTTCATTTTGTCTCTTTTTTTCATGAAGCACTCTCCGTTTTTATTAATTCATCTGTCATTGACACAAAATAAGGAGCCACCGTTCTCCGGCAGCTCCCCTTCTCTTTTGTACGCTGTAACATTCTTTGGTATATAATAAATTCTTTGGTATCTTAATATTAAATACTTTTTCTTTGGTATGTTACCCAAAATGCCGGTTCCTGCAATTTAGACTCCTAGCCAATGCTAGGTGGGCGACCGCAGTTTCCCTTCTGTCTTCCGCTGACTGTGGCGGCCTGACATCCAGAAAAATCATATAGGAATCCCGTTTAAAGTAAATGTAGGTTCTAAATAGCAAGAGTTGTCGTACATTTCAGGCATCTCTTTCTGCCGTCTTTTATGCGATACCGCATCCGGCAACTTTCTCTTTTGTACTGCACTTATTATACTTTATTTTTACCTGAATTTCAAGGTCTGATTCTATGTACTTTTTTCCATTTCCGCATACTGCTTTAAGGAAAAAATTTGTCTTTTATTTTACGCATTCCGCTTACAAATGCAAACAATGCTGCCAAAAATGCACCAAGTTCCACATATGTCCAGATGCGTCCGAGCGTAATCACCTTAGTATCACATAAAATTCCGATTGCTCCCACAACAACTGCTACCGCCGCAAATCCATACAGCCACGGTGTTATTCCCCGGATATACGCCTCGGGATCTTTACACTTCTTAATTTCTTCTTTCGGGACAACCAGGTCACTGATCTGTCCGCTTTTTTTCATTTTTGCAGCAGAAACAGCCAGATAAATGCCTACAAAAACGATCACAATATCCATAAGTAAAATTGTTTTCATGATTTTTCCTCCTGTTTTATAGTATCACACACGAAAAAACTTTTTACCATCGGCAAAAATAGTCAAATTTCATTGATTATTTTATACATTTATAGTAAAATATACTTAATATGTAACAAAAAGGAGAATGTATATGCGCATTGAGGACACTACAATTTTAATTACTGACGATTCGATTCTTGCACGTAAACAGTTAAAGGACATCATTTCCACTCTCGGCACTCCGGTATTCGTGGAAGCCACCGATGGACAGAGTGCGATTGACAAATATAAAGAAGTACATCCGGATCTGGTATTTCTTGACATTGTTATGCCAAAAAAAGACGGCAATGATGCCATCCGTGATATTATGGAATTTGATCCGGAAGCTACAATCATCATCGCTTCTTCTGTCGGAACACAGTCCCAGCTGAAAAATGCACTGGAAGCGGGCGCAAAAGATTTCATTCAAAAGCCACTGGACAAGGAACAGGTGCTTGCTGTCGTTAAGCGCTTCCTGGAAGGGAGATAATCGTTATGTATACACAATTTTTTGGAAATTATCTGCTTGCCAACGGATATGTTACCCGTGATCAGCTGTTTTCAGCGATGCGTCAGGAAGCAGATCAGCATATGAAACTCGGTACCCTTGCCCTTCATGCCGGATACATGAATGCAGCCCAGGTAGATGATGTTGTCATTCACCAGACCCACCAGGACAATCGTTTCGGTGAGCTGGCGATTCAGCTCGGATACCTGACCGAAGCTCAGGTGGAAGAACTGTTAAAACAGCAGACCCCTGCCTTCCTTTCTCTTGGACAGGTTCTTTTGGATGAAGGAGTTCTGACAAACACCGATTTCGAACAGATCATACAGGATTACCGCTCCAAAAACGGCATGGAAGATGAAGAAAGCCTTATCGAGCGCCGGAAAAATATCCAGCAGTTGTTTGAAAACTTTTTTTCATCAACCGACGCTGCTCTTTCGGAAAAAGGACATATGTTTATCGAGCTTTTATTTAACGATTTTATCCGTTTTATCGGTTCCGATTACACACCGCTTTCCGTGGAAGAAGTCACTGAGGCTTCCATTGCCTGTTGTGTAAAGCAGGAAATTCATGGTGACTATGCGATTAACACCTATATTTCCATGGATCTGGACACGGCGATTGCCTTTGCTACCCGCTATGTCCATGAGCAGTTCCATTCTTACGATGAATACGTTCAGGCTTCTCTGGAGGATTTTTTGAATCTGCAGAACGGATTATTCATTGTAAATGTATCAAACACCTCTAACACAGAGTTAACACTCGGTGCTCCGGAGCATATTACCGTTTCCCCGATTCAGTTTTCAGGACGCGCCTTGCATATCCCGGTTCTGTATACGTTTGGAACGATTGATTTTTATATGGAACGTGTTTCCATTAAAGAATAAAATAGGATTTTCCTTAAAGTAAAATGCCATAAAAAAACGTCTGCCACAAGGCAGACGTTTTTTATGTTTCCACTATAATACTTTAGAAAGGAACTCGCACAAACGTGGATTTTCCGGGTGGGAGAAAAATTCCTTCGGTGTATTCTCCTCCTGAATCTGTCCTTCATTGATGAACATTACACGGCTTGCCACTTCCCTGGCAAATCCCATCTCATGTGTGACAACCACCATCGTCATTCCATCTCTGGCAAGTTCTTTCATAATCTCAAGTACTTCTCCTACCATTTCCGGATCAAGTGCAGAAGTCGGCTCATCAAACAGCATCACATCCGGATTCATGGCAAGTGCACGCGCAATCGCAATACGCTGCTTTTGTCCTCCGGAAAGCATTGCAGGATAGACATCCGCTTTATCCGAAAGCCCTACGCGTACCAGCAGTTCATCTGCACGTTTCGAAGCCTCTTCTTTTGTCATGAGCCCGGTCTGTACCGGGGCAAGCATGATATTCCCTTTTACGGTATGGTTGGGAAAGAGATTAAACTGCTGAAACACCATTCCGATTTTCTGACGCATTTTATTGATGTCAACGGAAGAATCCGTAATATCCGTTCCCTCAAAAAGAATGGAACCGGAGGTTGGTTTTTCCAGAAGATTCATGGAGCGCAGAAACGTAGATTTTCCGCATCCCGACGGTCCGATAATTGCAACAACCTCTCCCTGCGAAATCGTTGTTGATATTCCGTTTAATACCTTAACATGGTCAAAAGATTTACAAAGATCTCTCACTTCGATCAATACATTTTTGTTATCGCTCATTTGTCCGCAACCTCGTTTCCAGTTTGTGTACTCCTGCCGTAAGGATCATTACCAGTACCAGATAAATGACCGCAACGCCGAATAACGGAAGAAACGCATCATATGTCTGGCTTCGGATAATGTCACCGCCTTTTGTCAGATCCGGAATTGCAATGTATCCACTGATGGATGTCTCTTTCAAAAGTGTAATAAATTCATTTGCCAGTGCCGGAAGGACATTTTTAAATGCCTGAGGAAGAATGATCAGCCGCATGGTCTGGGTGTAATTCAACCCAAGGCTTCGTCCGGCCTCAAACTGTCCCTCATCCACAGACATAATTCCGGAACGGACAATCTCTGCCACATAAGCCGCCGAATTCAATCCGAACGCAATCACTGCAACCAGAATCTTATTATCCAGTGCAACGAGAATAATATAATACATGATCAGCAGCTGCACCATCGTCGGGGTTCCCCGCCATATGGTCAGATACACTTTACAGATAAAATTCAGGATATTCAGTCCGCCATGCTTGTCATGTGTAGACCGGATGATTGCAACCAGAAATCCAAGAACAATTCCCAGAATAACCGCAAGGGCTGCAATCAGCAATGTATTCCCCAGCCCGCGCAGCAGATACAGATAACGGTCGCTCTCTATAAAATCCTGTTGAAATTTTGCAATAAAATCACTCACTGTTTATCCTCCGAAACAAATTATTTGTTTCTTACAACGATTACCTGACAAGCCTTTGTATAGGTATCCGTAAAGTCAATATTTTTCTTACGATCCTCAGTTACCGTGATTCCGGCAGCACCAAAATCAGCTTTTCCGGAAGATACCGCTGCGATGATCGCATCAAACTCCATATCTTCAATCTTCAGCTCATATCCGAGTTTATCACAGATTGCTTTTGCAATATCTGCATCAATTCCTACAATCTGATCTCCGTCATAATATTCGTATGGCTCAAACTGCGCATTGGTTGCCATAGTAAGTGTTCCGTTTGGATACTCGGTTCCGTCCGGTGTCTCATATGGATGCTTTCCAGCCTCATCTCCGATATAATTGCTGGTGATGGAATCAATGGTTCCATCCTTTTGCAGTTCTTCAATCGCGCTGTTAAATTTATCGGTCAGATCCGAATTGCCTTTGGCAATACAGATGGCATACTCTTCCGGATCAAACGTATCGGATAAAATCTTTAAATCATCATTTTTTTCAACAAAAGCTTCTGCCGGCTGCTGATCAATGATTACACAGTCAATCTTTCCTGTTTTTAATGCCTGAATGGCATCTGCGCCTTTATTGTAACGTTCTACCGTACTGCCATCATTCTTTTCATACTCTGTGGCATCCGAATCTCCGGTTGTACCGAGCTGTACTCCGATTTTTTTACCCGGAAGATCATCTCTGGAGTTCACACTGTTGGCAGGTACGGATGAACCGCAGCCTGCTGTTGCAGCTGCCATGGCAGAAACAAGTAAAAGCGAAATCAATTTCTTTTTCATAATCTTTGTCCTCTTTTCATATGTATTTTAAACACCAAGGAATTTTTTAACAACCTGTGGCATTTCTTCCACTTCACATACCGTATCATGAAGTACCGGTGCGGTACGGATCTCTTCGATCGCCTGTGGGACTTTGACATTTCCGATTCTGGAAAGCTCATCTACCAGCTCAAAGTCACCCATAGCATCGTATTTCGGATCAATCGCATCCATAACGCTTCGGGTAAACTTAAACGGACTTGCCGTGCTGGCAATCACGGTCTTTGTCTCGGTATCCCCGGTATCCTTCTTATACTTATCGTATACACCTGCTGCAACCGCTGTATGGGTATCAATGATATATCCGGTATCCTCATATAATTTTTTGATGGTCTTTGCAGTCTCTTCCTCGCTTGTATAATTTCCGTAGAAATCAGCAAGCTGTGCACGCATCTCATCCGTGATTGCATATTTTCCGTCTGTGGAAAGTTCTTCCATCATCTTTGTATTCTTTTCTGCGTCGTTTCCGGCAATACGGTAAATCAGACGCTCCAGATTGGAAGAAATCAGAATATCCATGGATGGAGAACTTGTAAGAATGAAATCACGGTTTCTGTCGTATGTTCCAGTGGAGAAGAAATCATACAATACTTTGTTCTCATTGGATGCACAGATCAGTTTTGCAATTGGAAGTCCCATATTCTTTGCATAAAAAGCAGCAAGGATATTTCCGAAATTTCCGGTTGGAACAACAACGTTAATCTTTTCATCTTTTGCAATTGCACCATTTTTATATAATTTTGCATATGCATATACATAATATGCCACCTGAGGAATCAGACGTCCGATATTGATGGAATTTGCAGATGAGAACTGATAACCTGCAACATCAAGTTCTGCTTCAAGTGCAGTATCATTAAACATCTTCTTCACACCGGTCTGTGCCTGATCAAAGTTTCCGTGGATTCCAACCACACAGGTATTTGCACCTTTCTGTGTGATCATCTGCTTTTCCTGGATCGGGCTGACACCGTTCTTCGGATAAAATACAACAATCTTTGTGCCTTCCACATCTGCAAATCCTGCAAGGGCAGCTTTTCCAGTATCTCCGGATGTCGCTGTTAAAATAACAATATCATTTTTCACCTGATTTTTTCTTGCAGAGGTAATCAAAAGATGTGGCAGAATGGAAAGTGCCATATCCTTAAATGCAATTGTCGGACCATGGAACAGTTCCAGATAATAAGCACCGTCCGCATCTACCAGCGGTGCAATCTCCGGCGTATCAAATTTGCTGTCGTATGCTTTTTTGATACAATCCTTTAACTCATCTTCTGTAAAATCCGTAAAGAAACGGCTCATGACTTCATAAGCAGTCTCCTGATAGGACATATCTGCAAGTGTATCCATTGGGACATCCAGTGCCGGGATACGCTCCGGTACAAAAAGCCCTCCATCATCTGCCAGACCCTTTAAAATTGCCTGGGATGCAGTCAGTTTTACTTTATCATTTCTGGTGCTTGAATACATTAATTCCATTTTTTCTTCCTCATTTTACAAAAATTTAATCATAACGTTTCTCGTACATTATAGGTAAAAAAGTGGGTGGTGTCAATGAATTTCCTATGTTATACTACTAAAATAACCTGTCAGGGCGAAAGGAGAATTTATGTTAACCGGCGTATATCTTGCAACAAAAAAAGACAAAACCGTATACTATCGCTCCAATATTACGCACAAAGGCCGTCATATCAGCCTCGGAAGCTTTCCCTCGGAAGTTCAGGCACATCAGGCATACACTGCCGCCTGCGAGCTGTTATCCGGTACAGAAACCATCGATGAGGCATTTTACCGGACCAACCAGCTTGCCTTTGAAAAAATTGTTTCGCTGATCAATTTCCGGGATAATCATATGTATATTCCTACCCCCATTTATCTGCGCAAAAATTATTTCAGTTATTATCTGAGTATTCACCGGGAGTTAAAATTTGACATTGATGACCTCTTCTATTACAGCAGCCACCGGATTCTGACACGCCAGGGACATCTGTATGTCAATCACTATGGAATGCAGCTTACGCTTCTCGGCCGCTACGGCATCAAAACCCATGCGGTAAACGGCAGGGATTTTTGTTTTGTCAATGGCGATGAAAATGATTTCCGCTACTCAAACCTCAAAATCATCAATCCGTATTTTGGTGTCGAACGCATCGACAAAAACGGAACCGAACACTATAAAGTACGTATCCATATCCACGGCAACATCACTGTCGGTAATTACACAAATGCGATTGATGCGGCAATTGCCTATAACAAAGCCGTAGATCTGGCGCATCAGGCCGGCATATCAAAAAATTTTCCGGAAAACTATATCGAGGAGCTGTCTGCTTCGTCCTATGCTGATATTTACCAGCAGATTTCCCTTTCTCCTAAATATCTTTCTTACCTAAAAGGACTTCCCCGCAAATAAGGGAAGTCCTCTCTGACATCTTTTTATTATTTCTGGTTGATATAATTGACAAGACCTTCGCAGTCAATAATCTTCTGCATAAATGGTGGAAATGCCTGTCCCTGGAATTTCTTTCCGGTTGTCACATCTGTGATGATTCCGGAATCAAAATCTACTTCCACCTCATCCCCTGCCTGTATTTCCTTTGCGGCCTGTGGGCACTCAATGATCGGCAAACCGATATTGATGGCATTCCGGTAAAAGATTCTGGCAAATGTCTCAGCAATGACACAGCTGACACCGGATGCCTTGATGGAAATCGGTGCATGCTCACGGGAAGAACCACATCCAAAGTTTTTATTGGCTACAATAATATCTCCCACATGTACATTTTTTACGAAATCTTTATCGATATCTTCCATACAGTGTGTGGCAAGTTCTTTCGGATCGGAAGAATTCAAATATCTTGCCGGAATGATAACATCCGTATCTACGTTATCGCCATATTTAAATACACTACCATGTGCTGCTTTCATTTCTTATCTGACCTCCTTTTTCTCCGGCATCTTCTACATTACTTCCGCCGGGCCTGAAATCTTTCCGGTGATGGCACTTGCCGCTGCAACCGCCGGGCTTGCAAGATATACTTCCGAATCTACATGTCCCATACGTCCGACAAAGTTACGGTTTGTTGTGGATACACAGCGTTCACCTTCTGCAAGTACTCCCATATATCCGCCAAGACACGGTCCACAGGTCGGTGTACTTACGATTGCACCTGCTTCGATAAAGATCTTAAGAAGTCCCTCTTCCATGGCATCCAGATAAATCTGCTGGGTTGCCGGGATTACGATCACGCGGAGTCCTTTGGCTACTTTCTTTCCTTTTAAGATTTCTGCAGCTGTACGAAGATCTTCCATACGTCCGTTTGTGCAGGAACCAATCACAACCTGATCAATTTTCACATCTCCCACTTCATCAATCGTACGTGTGTTATCCGGCAGATGTGGGAATGAAACGGTTGACTTTAAAGTTGAAAGATCAATCGTATATTCTTCGTCATACTCTGCATCCGCATCTGCTTCATATTCCACGAACGGTCTCTTGGAATGTTCTTTCATGTATGCACGGGTCAGATCGTCTACCGGGAAAATACCGTTCTTTCCACCGGCCTCAATTGCCATGTTTGCGATGGTAAAACGGTCATCCATGGAAAGATATTTGATTCCTTCCCCAACAAATTCCATGGATTTATAAAGGGCTCCATCCACACCGATCATTCCGATGATATGAAGAATCACATCTTTTCCGCTGATCCATTTGTCCGGCTTTCCTACAATATTAAATTTGATTGCAGACGGTACTTTAAACCATGCTTTTCCGGTAGCCATGCCGGCTGCCATATCTGTACTTCCCACACCAGTAGAAAATGCACCAAGTGCACCGTATGTACATGTATGGGAATCTGCACCGATAATCACATCTCCCGCAACCGTAAGTCCTTTTTCCGGAAGGAGTGCATGCTCTATTCCCATCTCACCTACATCAAAATAGTTTGTAATATCATTTTTGCAGGCGAACTCGCGTACGCATTTGCAATGCTCTGCGGATTTAATGTCCTTATTTGGAGCAAAGTGATCCATCACAAGTGCGATCTTGTCTTTGTGAAATACACCCTCTACATTCATTTTTCCGATTTCATGAATTGCAACCGGAGAAGTAATATCATTGCCCAGAACCAGATCCAGGTCTGCCTCGATCAGCTGTCCGGCGCTGACAGAAGGCAAGCCTGCATGTGCTGCAAGAATCTTCTGAGTCATTGTCATTCCCATGGATAATTCCTCCTTTAATATCTTAAACTACTATGATTTTAGCACAGATTATTTCATAATCCTAATACATAATAAACATATTTACCATAACTATATTTTATGATATAATAACTTATTATAATAAACGGAGGCAATAATGAATCAGAATTTATCTTCTTACTGGATTTTTTATACGGTTGCCAATGCCGGAAATATTTCCAAGGCAGCCAAAGAACTCTACATCAGCCAGCCTGCCATCAGCAAATCCATTCAGAAACTGGAAGAAAATTTAGGATGTAAACTGTTTTCCCGCAGTTCCCGCGGCGTTGTACTGACGGACGAGGGCCAGTTACTTTATGGACATGTAAAGGAAGCCTTTGAAACACTGACACTTGGGGAAGACAAATTAAAACGCTCCATCGATCTTGGTGTCGGTCACCTGCAGATCGGTGTCAGTTCCACACTCTGTAAATTTGTGCTTCTGCCCTATCTGAAAGAATTCATACGGCAGAATCCGCATATCAGTATTTCCATCAACTGTCAGTCGACCAACGAAACGCTTGATCTGCTGGATGAAAATAAAATTGACATCGGTCTGATTGGAAAGCCGGATAATCTCAAAAACATCAATTTTTACTATTTGGACAACATTGAAGACATTTTTGTAGCCAATCCGGACTATCTCTCAAATCTAAAAAAAAGAGGGATTACCAGAGATTCCATCCTTGGCAATTCCACACTTATGCTTTTGGATAAGCATAACATGACGCGGCAGTATATCGACGATTATCTGCAGGACAATCATATTTCCGTAGCGGAATCCATTGACATCTCGAACATGGATCTTTTAATTGATTTCGCAAAGATCGGTGTCGGCGTTGCCTGTGTCATCAAAAGTTTTGTCACAAAGGAACTCCAAGAGGGATCTCTCGTGGAAATTCCGCTCGGCATCCCGATCCACAAACGGGAAATCGGCTTTGCATACAAGGAAAACTTAAAGCCATCCAAATCCTTACAGACCTTTATTGACTTTTACCGTACTTACAGACCGGAGGAAACACTATGAAAGAACAGCTTCACACCATCCCAATTTCAGACGCCATGGCAAATGCCGGAGAATGTCCGTTCTGCTATATCGAACGAAAAACCGAAGAACATATGATGGATTTCGTCCTCGGACATGGTGCCTCCTACATGGAAGCCGATATCCGCGACATGACAGACCGGGAAGGATTCTGCCGCGCACATTTCAAAAAAATGTTTGATTATGGAAATTCGCTCGGCAATGCCTGGATTTTAAAAACACTGATGAAACGTCACGAAGAGGAAATGGATCATGTCTGGAAAACCTTCCGTCCGGACGCTGCTGCAAAACGCAGCAGTCTGTTCGGCAAAAAAACAGATGGTTCTTCCAATTCCATTGTCGAATGGATCAACCGGCGGGAATCCACCTGTTTCATCTGTAACAGTGTAAAAAATACCTTTCAGGCTTACATGAAAACCTTCTTTTCCATGTACAAAAAAGATGCAGATTTCCGTGCACAGGTGGCAAATACCAAAGGATTCTGCCTCGATCACTTTAAAGTTCTCTGCGAAGGTGCCGACGAACAGCTTTCCGGTGAAGAGAAAAAAGAATTCTATGCCACCGTCCTTCCTCTGATGAAGGAAAATTTCCACCGCGTCTATGAAGACGTTGCATGGTTTATTGAAAAATATGATTACAAAAACAAAGATGCCAGCTGGAAAGATTCCAAAGATGCCATTCAGCGCGGCATGCAGAAATTGCGTGGCAGCGACCCGTCCCGGCCTCCCCATATGTTAAAAAAATAACTTTTGTTTTCTCCTTCCGGCAACCATAAGATAGCCCACATCCATCAAAAGCATGCAAAGAAACACAAGTGCCGCATAGCCAATAAGATACCCCGGATTTCCCATCCTGTCTGCCAGCCAGACAAGCGGAGATCCGGCGGATGGCCAGTTCACAAACATATAATTCACATCATATCTTTTATCAAACCAGTAAATCGGTATCACAACCGCAGTCAGAAATAACACCACCTGCCAGAGTTTTGCAAAATCCGGTCGGATTTCATGGGATGCAAGTTTTCCTGCCACATACAGTACAATTCCCATATGAAACAAAAAGCCTTCCAGTGTAATGAAATGAATGACCGGATAAAAGTTCCAGTTTGGAAATAAAAGTGCCAGCACTGTTCCCGGGAGACAGATGGTATACAGCACCTGCCCCAGCCATTTCCATTTCGTCAGACAATGAACGGCACACAAAATTCCAGCCATGCTGCACAGATGAAACGGGAGTTCATATAAAAACGCTTCATGGATCACCGCAATATAAATTGCTCTCACGACAATCCACACCACAAGGGAACATGCCGTCAGACCATCCATCCGGCGTTTTTTTCTTTCATCCCCTTTTTTATAAATCCATACATATCTGACGCATATGGCAAAAATAACCGAAAGCCACAACAGATGCCATGGACCGAACAACGCAAATCCAATGCCATCCGGAATATGGGTTTCATATGTAAAAAAATAAGAAAGATATGAAAGTTTCACATCAAAGACCTCCTTTTTTACAGTATCTGTGTTTTTCCTTTTTATTATGCAAAACACCCTGCGCCTTGTGCGCAGGGTGCCTTTCCCTTAAAACCCCTTCTGTCTGCTGTTTTTTCAGGCAGAAAATATTTTATTTCATTACAATGTTTACCAGTCTTCCCGGTACATAAATCTCTTTGACAATATTTCCAGTCAGTTTATCGGCAATGACTTCTTTTGCCTTTGCAATTACCTGATCCTTCGGATCATCTTTCTGGATACCAAGCGTTCCCTTTACCTTACCGTTGATCTGAACGGCAATCTCCACGGAAGATTCCACCGTCTTTGCCTCTTCAAATTCCGGCCATGTCTGCTGGTATACTCTTCCCTCGCATCCGATAATCTGCCACATTTCTTCTGTGATATGCGGAGCAACCGGATTCAGCAGAATGATCAGTGTCTTTAACTCTCCCCTGGTGATAGAGCCTTTTTTATAAAAATCATTCAAAAGTGTCATCATGGCAGCAATCGCCGTATTGTACTTGAGGTTTTCAAAGTCATTGGAAACCTTCTTGATGGTCTGATGCATCTTGGTCTCAAGATCCTTGGAGTATCCCTCCTCTTCGGTCATAAGATCCTGCAATTTCCAGACACGGTCTAAGAATCTGCGGCATCCCTTTACTCCATCTTCCGACCAGGATGCAGCCAGATCAAACGCCCCGATGAACATTTCATACGTACGCAGGGTATCTGCACCATACTCCTGCACAATATCGTCTGGATTGACTACATTTCCTCTGGACTTTGACATCTTCTCTCCGTTTTCACCGAGAATCATGCCATGGGAAGTACGCTTCTGGTATGGTTCCGGAGTCGGAACAACGCCCTGGTCATACAGGAATTTATGCCAGAATCTGGAATACAGCAGATGCAGGGTCGTGTGCTCCATACCACCATTGTACCAGTCGACCGGCAGCCAGTATTTGAGTGCTTCCGGACTTGCCAGTGCCTTGTCATTGTGCGGATCGGTATAACGCAGGAAATACCAGGAAGATCCGGCCCACTGCGGCATTGTGTCGGTCTCACGCTTTGCAGGACCACCACAGCATGGACAGGTTGTATTTACCCAGTCGGTCATTGCTGCAAGCGGAGATTCTCCGTTGTCTGTCGGCATATAACTTTCTACTTCCGGAAGAAGCAGCGGCAGCTCGCTCTCATCGATCGGCACATACCCACACTTATCACAGTGAACAATCGGAATCGGCTCCCCCCAGTAACGCTGACGGGAGAATACCCAGTCTCTTAATTTATAATTTGTCTTTGCCTGACCAATTCCTTTTTCTTCCAGGAATTTGATCATCTTTTCCTTTGCATCGTTTACTTCCAGGCCGTTTAAGAAGTCGGAGTTGATCAGCACACCCGTCGCTACATCGGTAAAAGCAGCCTCATTGACATCCACTTCTTCTCCGTTCTTTGCAACTACCTGAATGATCGGCAGATGAAATTTCTTTGCAAACTCCCAGTCTCTCTCATCATGTGCCGGAACTGCCATGATCGCACCGGTACCATAGCTCATCAGTACATAATCAGATACCCAGATCGGAACTTCTTTTCCGTTGACCGGATTGATTGCAGTCAGACCGTCAATTGCCACACCAGTCTTGTCTTTTGCAAGCTCCGCCCGCTCAAAATCAGACTTTCTGGAAGCCTGCTCGCGGTATGCAACGATTTCCTCCCAGTTTTTAATCTGATCCTTGTACTTATCCAGATATGGATGCTCTGGTGAAACAACCATATAGGTAACACCAAACAATGTATCACAACGTGTGGTGTAAATACGCAGCTTATCTTCTGTATCTTTGATCTGGAAATCAACCTCGGCACCTGTAGAACGTCCGATCCAGTTTTTCTGTGAAACCTTGACACGTTCAATGTAGTCTACATCATTCAGTCCTTCGATCAGCTTATCCGCATAATCGGTAATCTTTAACATCCATTCGCTCTTTACCTTGCGGACAACCGGAGCACCACACCGCTCACATACACCGTTTACAACTTCCTCGTTTGCAAGACCTACCTTACAGGAAGTACACCAGTTGATCGGCATCTCTTTTTTGTATGCAAGACCGGCCTTGAATAATTTCAAGAAAATCCACTGGGTCCACTTATAATACTTTGGATCTGTTGTGTTAATCTCACGATCCCAGTCAAAAGAATATCCCAGAGAATGTAACTGATCCTTAAAATGCTTTACATTATTCTCTGTTACGATTTTTGGATGAATTTTATTTTTAATTGCATAGTTTTCTGTCGGAAGTCCAAATGCATCCCATCCCATCGGATATAATACATTATATCCCTGCATTCTTCTCTTACGGGCAACAATATCCAATGCTGTATATGGTCTCGGATGACCAACGTGAAGTCCCTGTCCGGATGGATATGGGAATTCAACCAACGCATAATATTTCGGTTTGGAATAATCATTGGTTGCAGCAAAAGCCTTTTCATCATCCCAGACTTTCTGCCACTTTTTCTCTACCACTTTGTGGTTGTATACTTCTGCCATGTCTTCGCCTCTTCATTTTTCATATTTTTTCACAATACATTTATTTTACACATACCGGGGTAGTTTGTCAAATGTCATGAGGAGGGACATTGCCATGAGGAGGGACCCGCGCTCTCTGCGGGAGGAGTCCTTATGGCTCCACCTGGAAAAATCTTGATACCTCTTGCGGGAGGAGTCCTTACGCCCCACTTCCTTCCACCCCGGCACAAAAACAAAACCCCGATGATTTGACTCACCGGGGTTTTAAAAATCAGTTTCTGATTAGTTGTTGATGAGCTTGTCGCTCTCGTTGTTCCAGCTGTACAGCTTACGGATCTCAGCACCAACCTTCTCTGATGGATGCTCAGAAGCAAGCTTTCTCATAGCCTTGAAGTGAACCTGACGTCCTGCCGGAGACATATCCAGTAAGAACTCTTTTGCAAATGTACCATCCTGAATATCAGTAAGGATCTGCTTCATAGCCTTCTTTGTCTCAGCAGTAACAATCTTTGGTCCGGTGATGTAATCACCATACTCAGCTGTATTAGAGATAGAATATCTCATTCCTGCGAAACCTGACTGGTAAATTAAGTCTACGATCAGTTTCATCTCATGGATACACTCAAAGTATGCATTTCTCGGATCATAACCAGCCTCGCAAAGTGTTTCGAAACCAGCCTGCATAAGTGCACAAACACCACCACAAAGTACAGCCTGCTCACCGAAGAGGTCAGTCTCTGTCTCTGTACGGAATGTTGTCTCAAGAAGTCCGGCTCTTGCTCCGCCGATTCCAAGACCATATGCAAGTGCAAGATCCCATGCCTTTCCGGTAGCATCCTGCTCAACAGCGATCAGACAAGGAGTTCCCTTACCAGCCTGATACTCAGAACGTACTGTATGTCCTGGTGCCTTAGGTGCGATCATTGTAACATCGACATCCTTTGGTGGCTTGATGCATCCGAAATGGATATTGAAACCATGTGCGAACATTAACATGTTACCTGGCTCAAGGTTTGGCTCGATATCTTTCTTGTACATATCAGCCTGTAATTCATCGTTAATCAGAATCATGATAATATCAGCTTTTTTAGCAGCTTCTGCTGCAACGTATACCTTAAATCCCTGCTCTTCGGCTTTCTTCCAGGACTTGCTTCCCTCATAAAGACCGATAATGACGTTGCATCCGGACTCCTTTAAGTTTAATGCATGTGCATGTCCCTGGCTACCATAGCCGATGATTGCGATTGTCTTTCCATCCAGTAATGAAAGGTTACAATCTTCCTGATAAAAAATTCTTGCTTCTGACATATCATTGTCCTCCTAAATATGTATACTCTTATATAAAAAAATATTTTTAATAAGTAGCCGTAACTAATCCAAAAAACGGACATCCGACGATCCACGGGTAAGTCCCGTAATTCCGGTACGTGCAAGTTCCAGAATTTCATATCCATCCAGCAGATCTAAAAAAGCATCCAGTTTATCCTGATGTCCTACCAGCTGAATTACCATGGAATCGTTTGTAACATCTACGATCTTTCCATGAAAAATCTCTGTCACATTCATAATCGGCTGACGCTCGTTATCCTTTGCGCGGATCTTTACAAGAATCAGCTCCCGGGTAACAGAAAGTCCCGGTTCCAGTTTTTTGATATCCAACACATCTTCCAATTTCAGTAACTGTTTCTCGATCTGATCCAGAATAAGTTCATCACCACTGGCAACAATTGTAATTCTGGTATATTTCGGATCTGCAGTCACACCGGATGAAAAACTGTCAATATTATATCCGCGGCGACTGAACAATCCGGATATCCGGCTCGTCACGCCTGGGTTATTTTCCACTAAAAGCGATAACGCCTGTCTTCTCATATCTCGAAAACCTTCTACTTTCTTTGTGTTGTTTAGATCATAATACTATAATCTGTGTTTGTCAAGCACTATTTTTATTATAACTTCCAGTTATATTATGAATAACTCCCATCTATCAGAATGGGACTTTAAAAGTGAAACATATGGGAATAAAGAAAGGTTCCGATTCCCACCCCCAGTAAAATGATCACAATAATTTTCATAAGAAGCGCGATCACACTGCAGATCACACCCGCAAGAGCCATTCCTCTGCTGCTGCCGTACTTGGGTTTCTGTAATGCGATAATTCCAAGAATCAGACCGGCAGCTGCGACAAGAAATGTCAGCCATTTTCCTCCGGCACAGCATGCCAGCAGAATGGCAACAATCCCAAGGATCATTGAAGCAATTCCAAGCCCGTTTGCACCTTCGTCCATATTCTGCGGTGTTCCGCCATAGGTATACGGATTATCCGGATTTGTAGGTGTTCCACAATATCCGCACATGGCAGAATCATCGGGAATCTCTCTTCCACATTTTCTACAATACATGATTTCTCCTTTGTTCTAATATAATGTTTTGATCGCGCCGTTGTAATACTGTAGGATTTTTAAAGCATCCGTCAGATCTACTTTCCCGTCGCGGTTTACATCTGCAGCGGTTTTCTCCGCACTGGTAAACGTCTTTGTATTATTGTAATACTGAATGACGTACAGTACATCGATCAGATTTACTTTTCCGTCCCCGCTGACATCTCCCAGTGTATGCTGCTGATCTGTGATCGTCACACTCGATGTCGCCGAATTGTAGGAAAAAATATCCCCCTGCTGATCTTCCACAGACTCAATGGCAACTGTAACATCCGTACTGATTCCGTTGTTGGAATAGGCTGTCATTCCATTGGCAAGCTGAAAATCAATATACATCAGATTTCCCGAAGTATTTACATCTGCTGCTGCCGTATATTCTGTCGTAAGATACCCTCCATAGGAAGACATATTGTAATCACTCTGCGTAAGTGTCGACTGTACTTCAGGTGCCAGTGTCACAGACTGGAATGCAAGAATATTTTTATTGTATGAAATTCCAAGTTTGATCTTGTTGAATCCGTCATTTCTGGAAAAATATACCGGAACGGAAATATGCCCGTTTCCCTTTACGATTCCAAGGGAAAGTGTCACGGTCTTTGCCTGGGAATTCGTCAGTGTCAGTTTCTGCGTTTTCAGTTCCACATCCGATCCGTTTGTGCGAAGATAAGATGGACTGAAGGTAATGTCAGTCTTTATGACCGGTTTTGCCGAGGTAAATTTTAATGTTGCAATCGATGATCCCGATACTTTTACCGGATCTGCAATCTGTGCGGTGGTATTTCCTGCCGCATCCTTTTTATAATAATCCACGGACAGAAAATGTGTGTACCCATTATAAGAAGCCTTCCACTCTCCGTTATTGTCTGTCTTTCCGGATGTGGTGCCCCCGCCAACAACTACCGTAACCGAAGTAAATACTGAATTGTCATAAGTCAGGTATCCTCCGAATCCGGAAGTCTCCGCATTGACAGAAAATGTCACATCAAATGACTGTCCCGCATTTAAATTGATGGAGTCACTGGCAGTCTTCATTTCCAGCGAACCTGCAGTGGTTCCTGCCGCATACACATCTGACGGCTCCACACCAGTTCCCGCAATAAACATACATGCAAGCATGATTCCGGCTATTAATTTCTTTGCTTTTCTCATAAGAATTCCCCCACTTATATGTGTTTTGATCCTTTGTAACTCATTCTATGTCTTATCCTACCATTCTCTGTAGCAAAAGGCAAGAAGTAACAAAGCTGGAAATTTTTCTCTTCTGCGGTAATTTTAAGAAACAACAATTTTTAACACGACCGGAAATTCAGAATAAAAACCGGAGGTCTTCACATGCAGACCTTCTGCGTCCGTTTTCCATTCCGGGGATTTTTCATATCCAAGAACTTCTACCTGTCTGATAATCCCATGGAATTCCGGGAGATTCTGGTCACTGCTTTCTGCCAGAGACTGAACGCAAAAGTTTCCATCCTGCGGGCACTTTAACGCAATGGCATAAATATTTCCATGATTCACTGTAAAACGGTAATCCTGCGGCGTATAGACCATCTCTTTCTGATCTGAGAACTGTCCCTCCTGCATCTTTGTCGGACCTTCGGACGATTTTCTCCATACCTTTGCTCCATGGATGGCTTCCCGGTTCACCGCCATCCAGTCCGCCAGATCCCGGAGAATCTTTTTATCTCCTTCCGGAAGCGTGCCATCCGCCTTCGGTCCGACATTTAATAAAAGATTTCCGTTTTTACTTACCACATCCACCAGCGTACAGATGATTTCTTGACTTGTTTTATAGATCAGTGTATCCGTATAGCACCAGGAATTTCTTGCAACTGCGGTATCTGTCTGCCACGGATACGGTTTTGCCTCCGCAAAGCCGCCACGTTCCATTTCTACAATTCCACTGCCAAACGCCATCGCATCATGCTTGTAACAGATGGCAACATTCGTCCCCCATTCCGCTCCGCAATTATAATAAAACGCGGCAAGTTTCTTTAAATAGGGCTTAAATGCCTCATGCTGGACCCACCAGTCAAAATACAACAGGCGCGGACGGTAATTAAGGATAAGTTCTGCCGTCCGTGCCAGCCAGTCATCGAGAAACTCTTCTGTCGGATACGGTCTGGAATACAGGTCCTCCGGATCTGCCTCCGGCATGGATGGCCAGTAAAAATCCCCTTTTTTCAGTGGTTCATGGATATCACTGTCAAACGTTTTTCCATTTCCGAGGAAAAACCAGTGTTCCGCACGGTGGGAAGATGTACAGAAATGAATTCCCCGCTTTTTTGCTTCCTCTTTCAGTTCCCCGAGAACATCCCGTTTCGGTCCCATGTCGACCGCGTTCCAATCGGAAAGATCACTCCGGTACATCTGAAATCCATCATGATGTTCCGCTACCGGAAACACATAACCGGCTCCTGCCGCCTGAAACAGTTCCATCCACTCCGCCGGGCAAAAATGTTCAGCCCGAAACATCGGAATAAAATCCTTATACCCGAAGTTCTTCTGCAATCCATAAGTTTTTCTGTGATGCTCATATGCCGGCATTCCTTCTTTGTACATGTTGCGCGGATACCACTCATTGGAATTTGCCGGAACACTGTAAACACCCCAGTGTATAAAAATACCGAGTTTTTCTTTCGCCAGCCACTGCGGCATCTGCGCTTCACACAGCGATGCCCATGAAGCCTCATAAGGTCCCCTAGCAATCTTTTCTTCTACCTTCTGTAAAATTTCCTTTTCCCGTTGTGCAATTCTCATCCATCATTCTCCTTAACCGTTCGATTGCCGGATAATTATTGGGATTGATCTGCTCTTTCGATGGGAGTTCATCCATACGGAAAAAACAAAGTTTTTCTACTTCCTCCTGCTGGCAGATGATCTGTCCGGAAAATTTCCGGCATAAAAAGATCTCTTCTGCGGCATAAATTTCATCCCCGTTTGGATAGACATAATGTACTTCTTCTCCGGAGACATTCATAAAGTGTTCGAGGTTTCCGCAGATCAGTCCTGTTTCCTCCTGTACTTCCCGTCTGGCACAGTCTTCAAAGCTGTCCCCGAGTTCCATAGAACCCCCGGGATATCCCCATAACCCGTTGTCTGCACGTTTCTGCAGAAGCAACTCCCTTTTTTCATTCAAAAGCAGCACTCCTGCACAGGTCATAATCAACGGCCGATGACCTACCTGTTTTCTCAATTCCAATATATATCCCATATGTTTTGTTCTCTCTTTCTTTTTTCTGTCTCCATCATAGCATGGGAAAAGAAAAAAGAAAACCGCGCATCTTTTCAGATGCACGGCATTTGCTGCTTATATCGTAATATCCTGTGTCAACTGGATATCCTGCAGGGAGCTTCCGACATAAATGCGGTAATCCCCATGTTTTAATCTCCATGTTCCGGCAGCTTCATCATAATGCATGAAATCTTCCATCGTGATTTTCAAAAGCACGGTCTTGGTTTCCCTCGGACGAAGACAGATTTTTTCAAATGCCTTCAGTTCCTTCACCGGGTTTTCCGGAGAAACCGTCTTCTCTCCAAGATACAACTGAACCGTCTCTTTTCCCTCCAGTGCTCCTACATTGCGCACCTGAAGCTGTACATCAAATCCATTGGCACGCGCTTTGGACGGAATTTCCTCAATTTTTAAATTATCATAGGTAAAGTCTGTATAAGACAATCCATGTCCGAAACAAAACTGTACCGGAATCCGGTTCTTTTCGTAATAACGGTATCCCACGAAGATGCCTTCTGCATAGGTCTGTGTCAAATGTGCATTCATATGTTTCTTCTCTTCGTCTGTCAGAGGTCTTCCCGGGAAATACGCTTCTTTCCGGAAACATTCCGGAATCTCTTCCGGAAGCGTTTCTGCAAGTTTTCCGGAAGGATTTACTGCACCAAACAATACCTCTGCAAGCGCAGTGCCTCCTTCCATACCGCTGTAACTCATCCAAACAATTGCCTTTGCCCTGTCCGCCCATGGTTTCATGGAAACCGGACTTCCGGCAAGCATTACAATTGTCATATCCGGTCGAACCTCAAGAAGCTCTGTAATCAGCCGGTCCTGTCCGTATGGCAGGGTTAAATCCGCACGGTCCTGTCCTTCCAGATCCTGATCATGATTTAAACCACCCACATAAATGACATGCTTATATTCTTTTGCCAGTTCCACAGCTTCTTTCCGCAGACGTGCACTGTCCTCGGTTTCCTTTGCTGTCTCAGCCGCCGCTTTGCTTGCATCAAGGCTGTCTTCCTGCCAGTTATGATCGCTTTCCTTTTTTGCCGGAATATCATATCCTCTGGCATAACGGACTTCGCAGTTTCCACCGAGAAACTTGCTGATTCCAAGCAGTGGTGTAATCTCATACAAAGCTTTAATCTCCGCACTTCCGCCACCCATAGCCTGTGAAATCACTGCATTCTGCCCAATGACAAGAACTTTATCGATTGCAGGATCAAGCGGAAGTTTCCGGTCTTCATTTTTTAACAGTGTGATCGATTCTCTTGCTACTTTTAAAACTTCAAAACGGTGTTTTGCCGTATTATAACTTCCCGCTTTCCGGTTCTTGTTCTTCTGAACCAGAATTTTCTTTTTTCCATCAGAATCCGGTACTTCTGTCAGTTCAATCATATGCAGGCGTACCATCATCCGCAGAATATTGCGCACTTTTTCGTCCACACAGGCCTCATCTATATTCCCTTTTCGGATTTCGCTGATCAGCGGATTCGCAAGAAAATAGTCATCAAAATCACTGGTTACCGACATTTCGATATCAAGCGGTCCCTCTGCGGTCCCCTTTGTTGTATGTACGGCTCCCCAGTCAGAGATAATGGTTCCGTCAAATCCCCATTCTTTGCGCAGTACGGTTCCCATAATATCTTTGTTTTCACAGACATGTGTTCCGCGGATCAGATTATAAGAGCCCATGATCGACTTTGCACCCGCTTTTTGTACAACCGCCTGAAATGCCGGGAAATAAATTTCACGCATTGTACGCTCATCCGCTTCCACATTTACCCAGAGCCGTTCGGTTTCCTGATTGTTCATTGCAAAATGCTTTACACATGCTGCCACATCAGACGTCTCGATTCCACGAACTATCGGAACGGCAAGTTCACTGGTCAGTCTTGGATCTTCACTGATATATTCAAAATTTCTTCCGCATGCAGGTGTTCTTTTGATATTAATACCCGGAGCAAGAATCACATCTTTGCCTCTTCCGCGTGCTTCTTCTCCCAACACTTTTCCTGCATTGCGTGCAAGTTTGCGGTTCCATGTCATCGCAATCGCACTGTTGCTCGGACAATATGTCACATAATCATCTGGTGTTCCGACCGGCATCCACTGATCATTGACAAACTCGCTGCGCACACCCATCGGTCCATCGGACATCTTTAAAGGGGGAATATGAATTCTTTCCACCCCCGCGGTGCGAAACAGACCCGCACCGTGGATCATGCCGGTTTTCTCTTCCAGTGTCATTTCCTTGATCAGAAGACAGATCCGGTTTTCCAATACTTTATCCATCAATTTTTCCTCTTACCTGATTTTACTGTATACACTCTATGTGGCTCTCACAGTCACGAAGAATGGTGTTTTTATTTTCTTTGGATGCCTTTGCGCCCTTCACATCTAAAATGCCGGTATTAACCAGTTCTACGGTAAACGGCTTTTTGCTGTCGCAGTCGATCACAAGCTTATCCTCTATGCGTTTTACCACAATGGAAGCCACTTTATTCTGATCCATATCGTAGATTTCAGCAGCTGCCTCATCCTGTACATCATATACACGGAATGTCACCTGATCGGCATAATCATACTCTGGTCCCTCTTCGCTGTTTCCAAGCGGAAGTACCGTATTCGGACGTACCATCAGCGGAATCTCCGTATAAGCATATGTGCGGGTATACCAGTCTCCGCCTTCCTGCTGCCTGCCGGTGAAGAAATCGGTCCATATGCCGTTCTCCTTTGGCAGATAGTATTCTCCAATTCCCTCATCGTTAAAGATTGGAGCAACTAGTAAGCTGTCGCCGAGCATATACTGCTTATCCAGATAATTGCACATTTTATCATTTGTGTAAGAAAGAACCATCGCACGCATGCTTGGAATTCCCTCGTTATGTGCTGTCAGCGCGGTCTTCCACAGGTATGGCATCAGACGTGCTTTCAGGCGTACAAAGCTGCGCAGCACATCCACGGCCTCATCGTCATAAGCCCACGGCACACGGTATGATGTACTTCCATGCAGACGGCTGTGAGAAGAAAGCAGACCAAACGCACACCATCTCTTATAGACATCCGCGGTAGAAGTGTTTTCAAATCCGCCGATATCATGGCTCCAGAACCCAAATCCGGAAAGCTGTAAGGATAATCCGCCACGCAGACTTTCTTCCATGGATTCATAATCAGACCAGCAGTCTCCGCCCCAGTGTACCGGGAATTTCTGTCCACCTGCGGTAGCAGATCTCGCAAACAGTACTGCCTCATCTTTTCCTTTCTTTTTCTCAAGAACTTCAAATACAGCTTCATTATATAAATAGGTATAATAATTGTGCATTTTTTCCGGATTTTTCTTGTCATAGTAAACGCAATCGGTTGGAATTCTCTCACCAAAATCTGTCTTGAAACAATCCACACCCATATCAACCAATGCTTCGAGTTTCTTCTGATACCATTTCTTTGCCTCCGGGTTGGTAAAGTCGACGATTGCCATGCCCGGCTGCCACATGTCCCACTGCCATACAGAACCGTCCGGACGCTTCAGGAAATATCCGCCTTCCATGCCCTCGTCAAACATCACGGATTCCTGTGCAATATACGGATTAATCCATACACAGATCTTTAATCCCTTTGCTTTCATACGGGAAAGCATCCCCTCCGGGTCCGGGAATACACGCTCATCCCACAGGAAATCGGTCCAGTGGAAATCTTTCATCCAGAAGCAGTCAAAATGGAATACTTTAAGCGGAATTCCACGATCGAGCATACCATCGATAAAGCTCATAACTGTTTTTTCATCATAGTTTGTCGTAAAGGATGTGGAAAGCCAGAGGCCAAATGTCCAGGCCGGAGGAAGTGCCGGTTTTCCGGTCAGATCCGTATAGCGGCGCAGAACATCCTTCAGATCCGGTCCGTTAAAGAAGAAATAATCCAGACTCTCTCCCGGCACAGAAAATTCTACTTTTGTGACCGCTTCCGTTGCCACTTCAAATGATACTTTCTCGGTATGGTTGACAAACACACCATATCCCTTGTTTGAAATATAAAACGGAATATTTTTATAAGACTGATCGGTGGAGGTACCGCCATCTTCATTCCAGATATCTATGGACTGACCGTTTCTGGTAAATGCGGCAAAGCGCTCACCAAGACCGTAGATCAGCTCTCCCACACCTAAAGAAAGCTGCTGTCTCATATAGGCATCCTTATCTGCGCTCTTTACATAAGCATCACCCTTCCAGTCCGTCTTCATATAGGCAAGATCACGCCATGCACTGGTACTGAGCTTCTTATCCCCGTTATAGTAAGTCATGGACCAGTTCTCTTTGGTAATAACCAGTTTTGCATTTCCGCTTTTTACAACAATCTTCTCATCATCTTCGGTGGCATCAATTGCTGTCTGTTTGGGAAGATTTAATGCAAACTGTGGTCCATCCTGAATTGCGCCCTTATAATGATACGTCTTTACACGGATTACTTCCGGCATCGGAGTGGTAATTTCAACCGTAAGATTGATTCCGCCCAATGTATCTCCTCTGTGATTAATCTTATGTGTCGGTGCACAGAGCACTACTTTATCTTTTTCAATTTTTGTAAAATAAACTTCTGCCGGTGAAAAGCAGGCGCAGCCTTCTTTCTGCAGCCAGCATCCATTACTGAATTTCATATCTTATTTTCCTCTCTTTCCCTTCGCCATACGAATGTTTTATTTTCCTTTATCCACACTATACAAAATTTATCCGTGCTTTCCTACTAGAAATTTTAGACGTAATTTACTATAATATTTATAGAATTTGCCAGACGGTATTATCCCTTAATTTTATAACAAAGGATATTTTATGAAACTACATATTAATAAAATACATGATACACATTCTGTCAGAAGTCAGCTGCTTCGTATTTTTCTGCTGGCAGGCATGTTTCCGCTTCTGGTAATCGGCATCTTTTCCATTGCCAGCGTGCGAAAACAGATGCTTGCCCGCTATGAATCTCTGGAGAAGGCAGATGGCCTGCGTGTTGCCTCCTCCTTAAACGACATCACAACTACCATATATTCATCTTCCGATACCCTGCTTAACAGTAATCAGTGTCTGAGTCTGTTTGCGGCAGAATCACTGGATTCCGGTATCGAGGAACAGCTTACGGCTCTGGAGCGGGCACTCCAGACTTATTTTGAGAATACAGCAGCCGTTGCCCGCATTCAGATTTATACCAACAATCCAAACCTTCAAAATTCCGAGCATATTCATTATCAGCAGAATTTTGTCCTGGACGAATGGCGCAAAACCCTGGGAAATAACTGGAGTACATGGGCTTCCCTGCAGCGATACACGGCAATCGTCCGGCAGCCTTACCGTGAACTGACACTGATCCGGCGGATCGGTGTTGCCTCCAGTAAATATCAGGCATTTCTGGTTGTCGGTCTGGACCGCAATACCATTAAAAATCATCTGGAGCAGTCCAGCAATGAAACAACCATCAGTCTGGACGGAACCCAGATCATCTATGCCACAGACTCTGTTCTGATCGGCAAAGACATGGAGTTTCCCGATGATTTTTCCGGCTATATTTACCGCTACACCGGTCCGAAAGAAATCGGAAACCAGATGCGTCTGGTCAACTATGTAACTCTGCAGTCCTACAAATCCAACAATTTGTTTTATGTGCGGACCGTGGACCCGGATGCCTTAAAAACAATCAATCATACCGTTGCCGTATTTGTCCTGATTCTGGTACTTGCCCTGCTTGTACCATTGATTCTGATGATCTGTTTTTCGGACTATTTCAGCACAAGGATTACAACCCTGAAATCAGCAATGCACCGTGCCAGCCTCGGCGATTACAATATCATCGAACAATTCCGCGGTGATGATGAGTTAAGCGATACCTTTAAAGACCTCAAACTGACCGTGGATGCGATTCACGATAAGGAAGCGCAGTTTTATGAAGCACGGATCCGGGAACAGCAACTGGTCAACCGGCAGCAGCAAATGGAATTTGAAATGCTTGCCAGTCAGATCAATCCGCATTTCTTGTATAACACTCTGGAAACGATCCGGATGCAGGCACTCTCCTGTGGCAACCGGAATGTAGCAACTTCCATTAAACTGCTTGGAAAATCCATGCGTTACGTGCTCGATAATACCGGCACAAGTTTCACCACACTGACCAAAGAGCTCGAATATATCAAAACGTATCTCTCCATTCAGCAGCTCCGCTTTGGGGACCGCGTAAATTACACCCTTCAGGTGGACGAAGATCTCGACACCAACAGTTGCAAGATTCTTCCGCTGCTCCTGCAACCTGTGGTAGAAAATGCAATTCTTCACGGACTTGAGAGCAAAACGGAAGACGGTATGATCACCATCCAGATTGCTTCTGCGGACGCAACCCTGCTGATCACGATCAAAGATAACGGACAGGGAATGACAAACGAAGAACTCGACGCACTGCGGGATCGAATCAGAAACCACCCTTCCTCCGATACCCACAGCATCGGTCTTTACAACATCAATCAGAGAATTTCCCTGTTCTACGGGGAAGGATATTATATGGAGATTGACAGCGCAATCGGAGCCGGTACGACCGTCCGGCTGAAAATACCAAAAACAATTTAGGAAACAGGATGAAAAACATGGCAAACAAAATTATCAACGTACTTATTGTAGATGATGAACAAATTGTAAGAGAGGGACTCCGCTATATCATTGACTGGAACACCCTGGGATTTTGTATCTGCGGGGAAGCCGCCAACGGAGAAGATGCCCTGGAAATGATCCGCCAGTACCGCCCGGGACTGGTTCTTCTCGATATCCGGATGTCCGGAATGCTTGGCACGGAACTGATGGAAAAAGCGCGCAGTGAAGGATTTTCCGGTGCATTTATTATCTTAAGCGGTTACTCGGATTTTAAGTACGCACAGACGGCACTGCAATTTGGTGCCTCCTACTATCTGACCAAACCGATTGATGAAGATGAGCTGGAAAAAGCAGTACAGGACGTCCACGAAAAAATTGAATTTCAGCTAAACAGCGAGACATCCCGCAACCAGTACCTGAAAAAAGCAAAAACCACCGTACTATACGATCTGCTGACCGGAAATGATTTTAACCCGTCCATTGATTATCAGGAATTAGGGCTCTCCTATCCGATCTATCAGGTGCTGATTTACGAAAGCTATATGCCATATTTTCGTTCCTACAGTTTCAGTGATCTGCTGCGTGTCACCAACAAAGACAACAATTCCTTTGAGCATGTCAATATCGACAATCATGACATTATATTACTCAAAGGCAATTTTGCACTGGAACGGTTAAATGCCTGTCTGCACCACTATGACAAGGGAACGCAGAAAGGATCTCCGCTGGATACGATCTTTCTAATCTACGGACCGACGGTTTCTTCCCTTTCACAGATTCACGAATCTTACGAGCTGTGCCAGCGGCTGTTGTCCCGGCGTTTCTTCTGCGGAGAAAACCAGCATGTTCTCTCCTATGAGGAACTGCCGGCAGAAAATTCCGCCTCCGCAAGTCTGGACGCAGAAAAAACAAGACATTACAGCGCGTTACTTACCGATTACATTAAAACCTGTAATCAGCGCCGGATTTCCGAAGTTCTCGAAGATCTGCGACAGTTTCTTTTTAATAGTAACTGTGATGTATCGAGTATCAAATATTTTCTGGCAGATATTTTTCTGGAGATCAAACAGGCGATCACACACACGTACAGCAACACCAGTATCCCGTTTGTACATAATGCGGCGATCATAGAACTCATTGAAAATAAATACTATCTGTACGAGATTCTATTGTATTTTAACGAACAGTTCGATATGATCATGCGCGCGATCGGAAGCAATTCCTCGGCAAGTGTGTTCGATGATATTTTAAATTACATCAATCACAATTATGCCAGCCAGCTGAAATTAGAGACTCTGGCCCCACTGTTTGGTTACAACAGTTCCTACCTCGGAAAACTGTTTACCCAGAAAATGGGTGTTCGTTTCAATACCTATCTGGATCAGGTACGCATTGAAAAAGCAACCGAGCTGCTTGATCAGACAGATATGAAGATTTATGAAATTGCGGCAAGTGTCGGATATAAAAATGTTGATTATTTTCACCAGAAATTTAAAGCGAGCAAAAATATCAGCCCTGCGGAATACCGTAAAAATCAGGATCATTGATTATAAGCAAAAGAAAGCCGGGTGCATCACGCACCCGGCTTTTGTTAAGGGTTTTATCTGATTTTATCCAATTACTTAGATTCGCTTAATACATCATTGATGCACTTTACTTTATCTTCATAATCTTTCTTATCTACTTCAAATACCTGATCGTATCCAAGACCCTTTACGGTATCCTGCATATCTTTTAAGATCTTGTTGAACTCAGCTTCATTCTTTGCAAATACCATCTGCCATGAATCTGCAACGATTGTCTGCTTGCACTGCTCTTTGATGGTACTGATATCGGTAGAGTACTCCGGTGTGGAATAGTTTGTTCCTGGAAGAACTAACAGATTACCGGTTTTCTCAAAGTGTTCGATCTCTGTGGTATCTCCATCATTATGTGCTGACCAGTCTTCTTTTAACTTGGTAGAAGTCTTCTCAAGATAATCATCCCATCTCTGATAGTTGTAGCAGATACCGGTATCCGGATCTGTATCAACGATACCATTTGCCTTAAAGTTCAATGCAGATACACCATCTTTCCATGTTCCGCTGCCCCATTCATCCGGCACTTTCAGGCTCTCGTCAATATCAACAAATGCCTTTACACCGAAATCTGTAAGTACAGGCTTACCATCTTTCATTTCCCATGTCAGGCCTTCCGGTCCACAGTTACCACCACTCTGTGCAGAAGAAGCTTCAATTCCTTCCGGAGAGTATAACCAGTTGATAAAATCAACCATTCTCTGTGGGTCTTTTGTCTGGCTGCCGACCATGATACCAACACTCATCTTACCATCCGGCATAGAACCGTAAGACAGGCACTTCATATCCTTAATTGTCGCAGAGGCAAATCCCTTACCTTCCGAAGTATTCTCTGTTGTGTTGTATACACCGGCACCAAGCCATGGCCAGAAGCTGTATAATACATCACCATTACGGAACTTTGTCTGTAACGTATCGAAATTCTGTGTGGTAGACTCCGGATCAATAAGTCCTTTCTGATTTGCTTCAAACAGGAACTTCAATGCACGTACATACATGCTATCGCTGTCAATTACACTCTGGATTTCAGATCCGTCTACTTTGCCGAGTGCAAATCCAAGGTTCTCATATCCGTACAGAGCACAGAAAGCACCTGCATTCTGCATGATATCTCCATCCCAGTCTTTGAAGAGAGAAAGCGCATAGACATCTTTTCCGTCTTTGCTGGTTCCCTTTGCCTTTTCCTGCATCTGTTCCAGAACCGGAATCATATCTTCCAGTGTATCCATTTCCGGATATCCAACTTCTCCGTACACATCCCAGCGAAGAGATGGTGCATTGGTTGGCTCAGATGCCTCACAAGGCTCAGTTGCCGGCTGATTGGAAATTTCACTCGGTACTGCCCATACTCCATCCGTTCCGGAAAGTTTACTTGCGGTATTGATTGCATCCATACGATCCTGTAAATATTTCTCATCCTTAATATAATCACTCATATCAAGGACAAGTCCTGCGGTCACCATATCTTTCAAACGACTGGAATCCAGATTTGTGATAATTAAGTCACCAAGATTACCGTTTGCAGAACGTGTCTGATATAAAGTATCTCCACCACCTGCCACGTTTGGTGCAATAATGTTCAATTTGATATTGAACTTATCTTTGATCAGTTTTGCAAACCATCCGGTCTGCTCACCCTGGAAGTTTGCCTGACTGTCGAACACATCAATCGTCAGCTCCTTGGCATATTTTCCATTGGATGACTTGCCCCCCTGTGTGGAATCACTGTCTGAGCTTTTTCCGCAGCCTGCTACGGTTCCGGCGAGCATCGTTGCAGCGAGTGCCAGTGCAAGCGCACGCTGTACATTCTTTTTCTTCATTGTAAATCCTCCTCTATAATATTTTACATGAATGTATGTAAAAGAAACAAGTGTTTCTTTTAGCCTTTCACTGATCCGATCATAATACCTTTGACAAAGGATTTCTGGAAAATCGGATATACGAACAGAATCGGCAGTACAACGATAACGGAAATCGTCATACGGATGGATGTCGGTGTCTGCTGGGTTGCCAGGTTCGCAACGGCAGATACATTTCCACCGGACTGCTGTACCATGGTTGCCAGTGAACTTGCCTGATTCAGGTAAGTATAAAGTAAATACTGTAAGGAATATAACTTCTGGTCTGTAATATAAATCAACGTATCCTGGAAGGAGTTCCACTGTCCTACTGCGGACCAGATGGCGATGGTTGCCATAATCGGTTTACAGGTTGGAAGAATGACTTTTGCGAATACGGTCATGGTTCCGGCTCCATCGATCTCTGCCGCCTCCTGCAATGCAGGCGGAATGGATTCTACATAAGTCTTTGCCATAATGATGTTGAACGGCTGTACAATTGCCGGGATGATGTATACCCAGAAACTGTTGGTCAGATGTAAGGTCTTCATGGTCATGTACATTGGGATCAGACCTGCGTTAAAGTACATGGTAATTACCATAAAACGATACCACAGTTTTCTGTGCCACATCCGCTGCTGGGTAAACATGAATCCCAGATAAACGGAAGCAAGTACCGTACAGATTGTACCGATCACAGTTCTTCCAAGGGATACCATTGCTGCGGTTCCAAGACCATTCAGCTGGAATACTTTTACATAGTTCTCAAGCTGAAAACCATGCGGCAGAAAATTTACTTTACCACTTGCACTCAGATCGTTTGCACTGATCGAGTTGATGATCAGATAGTAAAAAGGATAAGCACAAATGATAGCAAAGATAGCAAAAATCAGAATATTGATTACCTGAAATGTGCGGTCTCCTTTACTTGTTTTAATCTTCATTGCTTTTTCCTCCTATTAAATCATGCTCTCGCCACGTGTCTTCTTCGAAACGAAGTTTACAATTGCAAGAAGTGTTACGCTGACGATACTCTTTAAGATACCAATTGCCGTTGCAAGGGATAAACTTCGTCCGGTCATACCAATGTTGTATACATACAGATCAAGTACCTGAATTGTTGATTTGTTAAATGCATTCTGGAACACAAAGTACTGATCCATACCATTGTTCAGGAAGTTTGCTACCGAAAGCATTAACATTACGAAGTATGTAGGCATAATGGATGGAATCGTGATGTTTTTGATAATCTGGAAACGTCCGGCTCCGTCCACCTTTGCCGCATCATACATTTCCTGATCGATTCCTGCGATTGCTGCCAGATACATAATTGCGCCCCATCCAAGGCCTTTCCATGTACTCCAGAGAATCATCTGCAGCCATACATGCCTGCCACTGTCGAGAATCTTTAACGGTTCTGAGATTACGCCAAGGTTCTGCATCACTGTGTTGAACATACCTGTGGTAGAAAACAGACAGAAAGCAATGGAGTAAACCAGTGTCCAGCTGATGAAGTTTGGCAGTGTAGTCAGTGTCTGTACCAGATTCTTAAACCATTTGCATTTGATCTCGTTTAAGAATACGGCAAACAGTACCGGGAGAAATGAAGTTGCAATACCGAGTAAACTCATTGCAAATGTGTTCTTCATTACCTGAATCAGCTGCATTACCTGCGTCTTGTTACTAAACAGTGTCTTAAACCATTTCAATCCTACGAACTGACACTGGGAAAGTTTCAGCGGTGCTTTGTAATCATAGAGTGCGTAGATCCAGCCATGCAGCGGAAAGTACGAAAACAAAAAGCACAAAATGAGAAATGGGAGAATCATAAGGAATAACTTCATTCCCTGACTCTTTTTCTTTTTGGTCGTCATAATAGTTCCTCCTTCTCGTAACCGTTTTATGGTTCACCGATGTTTTATGTTGTTATTCTATCATCAGGAAATATTTCCTCCTACCGGAAGAATTCAAGGAGAGTTCCCAGAATTTTTAGATGTTCATAGATTTTTTACGATATATCAGATTTTTATGGTAATTTTTCTGGAATTTTTCATGTATTTGCCCGGGCACAATTCAAAATATGAAAAAAGAGATGCTCTTACCGCATCTCCCTTCCCATATTTACCGGATTTTTTTTATAAAGTTTCGTTGAAAAAACGAAGCATATGTTCGCTCCATGCTTTGGCCGAAGTAGCATATCCTAACCCGATGCCGTGATCTCCCGTCGGAAAAGTCTCGCACAGATGCTTCACTCCTGCTTTCGTAAGTGCCGCGTCCAACCGGGTCGTATTGCTGGCCGGAACACAGCCGTCATCGAGATTCGCATAAGCGTATGTTGGCGGATATCCGGTCAGATCATGAAGTTCTACAGACAGTTTTTTCTGAAGATCCGACTTCCCGCCTGTATTATAGCGACAGCTTCCCTCATGATATTCCGAGGTAAAACTGATCACCGGGTACAACAGTCCTACCCCGTCCGGCCGCGCAGAAATCCTTCCATATAGTTTTTCCAGCTCCGGATGCACACAAAAAATTTCTGTTTTCAGTTCTTCATGCAGCATTGCCGTGCTTGTGCACAAATGCCCACCGGCAGAAGCTCCCACCACAAGAATACGATTTTCGTCAATTCCATACTGCCGTGCATGTGCACGTACATGCATAATAGCCAGTGCCAAATCCATCTGACACTGCGGATAGGTATTGGGCTGAATGCGATAGCTTAAAATAAATGCTTTATAGCCTCCGTCACGCTCCATGCGCTGTGCAAGCTGCACACCTTCCGAATAATAAGAAAGCATCTCATATCCGCCTCCCGGACAGAAAATAACTGCCGGACGCTTCTTTTCCTGTCTTCGTTCTTTGCAAACAGCGGCAGACGGATACGGTGGAACGGATGCACAGTCATCAAAATGCATAAATGCCTGCTGATCCACATCCGGATTTCCCGTAAACAGCCATACACCCTCTTCGTCATTTTGATCCTCTTTTGGAATCCACCCCTCTTTTTGCGTATGCCAGAGAGGTACAAACAGAAATTTTTGTTTCTCTGCGGTCTCCATCAGCATATTGGCACAGTTTACCAGTGGCTGGGACCAGAATGCTTCGCCCCACTCCATGTGCACCCTGTCATGGATCTGTTCCATCGTTTCTTCCTCATGCCCCTGCAGCAATATGCTCCAACAGGTCGGAAACAGATCTCCCAATGCCGTATCCACCGGTTTTGTTGTTTTTATTTCTTTCCATGTCGATTTCATTGAAAACATATAGTTTCACTCCCTGCCAAAAACCATATCATAAATCACATCCGTAATTTCAGAATTGTCCAGCAAAATACCTGTTATAAAAAGTCACGCAGCATACGTTTTCTGCTCGGTGCACCAAGTTTACGCAGTGCCTTTGCCTCAATCTGACGGATACGCTCTCTTGTCACATGAAACATCTGTCCCACTTCTTCCAGCGTGTGCGGCTGATTTCCGTCAAGACCGAACCGCAGTGTGATCACTTCCTGCTCACGATCCGTCAGGTCTTTCATGGCAAGTGAAATCTGCTTATTACGCATCTCCGCAATCGCATTCTCCTCCGGGGATAACGCATTGGAATCCTGCACAAAATCACCCAGATGGGAATCGTCCTCATCCCCTACCGGAGCCTCCATGGAAACCGGATCCTGACTAAAACTCATGATCTCCGTTACACGATCTTCATCTTCGCCAAGCATCTCCGCAATTTCCTTATTGGAAGGTTCTCTTCCCAGCTCCTGTGTCAGAGTACGGCGTGCACGGACAACCTTATTGATTGTCTCCACCATATGTACCGGAACACGGATCGTCTTTGCCTGATCTGCAATTGCACGGGTAATTGCCTGACGGATCCACCATGTCGCATATGTGGAAAACTTAAATCCTTTTTCGTACTCAAACTTATCAACTGCTTTCATCAGACCGATATTCCCCTCCTGAATCAGATCCAGAAGCGGCAATCCCCTGCCGACATACTTCTTGGCAATACTTACTACCAGTCTGAGATTTGCTTCAATCAGTTCCTTCTTGGCTTCCGGATCACCCTCACTGATCCGTTTGGCAATCTTTTGCTCTTCTTCCATGGTAAGCAGACGCACCTGTCCGATCGTCTTTAAATACTGACGTACCGGATCCGTGATATCCGCCCCCTCCATAACCGAGAGATCTTCCTCGATATTTTCCTCGGAATCTTCCTCAATATCATCATCAATATCCAAAAGAATCTTACTTTCTTCCAGTTCTTCGTCATCCACCTCATCCAGTTCTTTCTCCTTTGCAGACAAAGAAACCGTCTGCTCCATGTCATTTTTTGAGCGAAGGACTTCGATCTTGTTATCTTCTAAAACTTTTAAAATGTTGTCAAACTGCTCAGAGGAAATCTCTACCCCTGAAAATGTATCCAGGATTTTGCTGTATGCGATCTTATCCTGATTCTTTTTGCCCTGTTCGATCAGGCCTGCTACCATTTGAATAATAGAACGTTTATCTTCTGTCACGAAAAATACTCCTTATCAATAAATTCCCCTATTTTATTTTATATCTTCTTTTAGGTTCTAAAACATTTTACCACAATTCAAAAATAATTCCACACCTTTTTTCGTATTTATGTTCATTATTTGATACTGCCGTTTATTCTCCCCTGTGCTCTGCTCCTGCATTGCCTTATTATTCCCGGCTCTTTCGTCCTGCTGGTGGTAGCCGATCCCCCTCATGTATCTCTGATACCCTATCAACGCACTGTCTCTCATAACTCCGGTGGGCGGTGTCGTTTGGAATGTCCGGATTGTATACAGGCTTTCCATACTTCCGTATTACTATTGTTATTTATTGTGACAAATATTTTGTCTGAATACTTATCGCCAACCCTGTTTGATTCAATTTCCGATTTTGGAATAGCCTTCTTTCATACGCTCCATAGTTTGCCCCATTGGCAGCTTTCCTGGAGAAGTGATTTCCAATCGGTTGTCATATACCACAACCTGTATCGTACCATGATCCAGATAACGATATTTAATGGTATTGAATCAAAAATATTATGTCTCACTTTATTCTCTTCTTTACAGGCACTTTCTCGGCATATTCCTGTTCCAGTTCCTCCGCCAGATACGCATCGCTCATGCAGTGCATATCGGAAACACCATCACGGATCAGCTGATAAACCAGTGAATGATAAAAGAAATCCAAAGCCGCATCCAGTGAAAGTCCCTGCTGTTTAGCAAAGCATTCAATAACACGGCTATATTTTTTCTGAAGCAAAATCGGATTCGCTGTCATAGTGTTTCACTCCCTTCAAAACGCAGCAGAGACAGTGCTTTCTCTGTGCGGAAACATATTTGCAGGTTCGGCTTTTCATAACGCAGGCGGTTGATAGCTTCCGTTTTATCAATCAGTCCGTCAAAGAACAGCTCCACCGTATTGAACACCTTATCATTGGCAACACCGCCTACAACAAGGTCATAATCCGTCAAATCTTTTCCACTGCGGCAGTTCAGAATAAAATCCAGCCATTCTTCGGAATAAGAATCGAATTTCAGCGTTTTTAGTTCAGCTTCCCGGCTTTCATCGTATTCATACCTGGAGATAATACCATTTTTCCCACGGTGTTTGAACTTGCCGCACCACTTCGCTGCCTGTTCATACAACGGTGTGACATAAAAGCCACGCCCGAAGTCTACGTTAGGGCGGGAATGAACCAAATCCGGCTTAGCAATCTCTAAGAAAGAACCATGATAGAGAATCATACTTCCACGCCCCTTTCTTTCATCACATCAAGAAGATCATTAACGATATATTCCCGGCTCTGGGTATGCAGCACTTCATATTCCGGCACGATATAACCGTTCAGAATGTTGCTTTTTTCAGTAAATGCCTGATACACACGCTCTGCATCCACACCCAGCTTTGCCGCTACATTTTCAATGCAAAACACGGCAAACTCCAACTCTCTGGAATTTTTGATTTTTTCATCCGCCATCACGTGTCAACCTTTCCTATATTTTTAATAATTCATAGACTTTTTTAAAAATTCAACCTTTGTTCTATTTCCTTATCTGCACAATAAAATCAAAATAATCTTTTCCAATTTTAGTTTCGACATCTGGATAACCTGATGTATCAACTATCCAATGATTTTATGGGCTTTCCTTATATTGTATTTAATTTAAAATTATTTATTGTTATTTACAGTTTTTTGCTTTTATTTTGCTAACGCGGTCAAATTGCGGTCAAACTTCTAATTCATTTAATTTCTTCATGTACTCTGCCTTCTCTTTATACCCTCTGATTTCATTTGCACCAAGTTGTAATGCTCTGCGAATATACTCTTCATCATTTTCATCAGACGCATGTTTACACCTTCTAGTATGATTCTGCTGCAGTTTTGAAGAACATGGATACAATTCTTTTACTATTACGATCAACTACAGTATACCATCAAAACAAGACGATTTCTATTATATCTACATTTTCCACCAAATGATTCACAATAAAATTGTACTTATCAATAGAAACCAATCGCGGAATACTGCCAACTTCTCGAGACAGTTTTGTCCTGTTTAAAATATCTACATAAGATACGATAAAATACAGACCATGGAACAATTGTGTTGCAGGGTGGCTGACCTCTATTTTATTTTACATAGAATGGGGGTGGTGCTGATGAACAAGAGATTTGATTTTAAAGACCTCATGACCTTTGGTCTGTTCATTCTTGCATTACTGACATTCGTATTTACGTTTATCAGATAATGTTTTAGAGCATAGAAAAAACACCCCAAAAACTTTGACTGAGTACTAGGGTGGATTTTCTAACTAGATTTACGAGGTCAACCACTTGTGGGCAGTTGTTCCTCTTTTATTTACATTAACTATAACACGACACGTTCCAAAAAACAAGTAGCATTATTTATATCATATGATAGCCCTAAAATCACAGAAGGCAAGCTCATAATCAAACAAAATTATCCTAACCGTTACAATAAAACGCTTAAGGGTGTCTGTATTCCGGACACCCTCTTTTTATATCTAAATCCGGCGGGAAATTTGCGTCCTACCGTTTGTGTTCTACGTGCGTCCTACGTGGCAAAATTTAAGGCTATCGCGGAACATTGTAAACCACGATAGCCCTTGATTTTACTGTGTTTCTTAGAACTTACCAGCCTTTGCAGCTTCCTCAACGGATACTGCAACAGCAACAGTAGCACCAACCATTGGGTTATTACCCATTCCGATCAGACCCATCATCTCAACGTGAGCCGGTACGGAAGAAGATCCAGCGAACTGTGCATCAGAGTGCATACGTCCCATAGTATCTGTCATACCATAAGAAGCAGGACCTGCTGCCATGTTATCTGGGTGAAGTGTACGTCCTGTACCACCGCCGGATGCTACGGAGAAGTACTTCTTACCCTGCTCGATACATTCCTTCTTGTATGTACCTGCAACCGGATGCTGGAAACGTGTTGGGTTTGTAGAGTTACCAGTGATGGAAACACCTACGTTCTCATGATGCATGATTGCAACACCTTCCTGAACATCATCAGCACCGTAACATTTTACAGTTGCGCGAAGTCCGTTAGAGTATGCTTTCTCATATACGATGTTAAGCTTTGCAGCCTTGTAATCATACTTTGTCTCTACGAATGTAAATCCGTTGATACGGGAAATGATCTGTGCTGCGTCTTTTCCAAGACCGTTTAAGATAACACGAAGAGGTTTCTGACGAACCTTGTTTGCCTTCTCAGCGATACCGATTGCACCCTCAGCAGCTGCAAATGACTCATGTCCAGCTAAGAAACAGAAGCACTCTGTCTCCTCCTCAAGGAGCATCTTACCAAGGTTACCATGTCCTAAACCTACTTTACGATGATCTGCAACAGATCCAGGAATACAGAATGCCTGAAGTCCTTCACCGATTGCTGCGGCAGCATCAGCAGCTCTCTTGCATCCCTTCTTGATTGCGATTGCAGCACCTACAGTGTAAGCCCAGCAAGCGTTCTCGAAACAAATTGGCTGAATCTTCTTAACCTGATCGTAAACGTTCAGTCCAGCGTCCTTTGTAATCTTTTCAGCTTCTTCGATAGAGCTGATCCCATAGCTGTTTAAAACAGCGTTAATCTGGTCAATTCTTCTTTCATATCCTTCAAATAATGATGCCATTATATCGTTCTCCTTTCCAATTATTCCTGACGTGGATCGATAATCTTAACTGCATCGTCCACACGGCCATACTGACCCTTGGCTTTCTCCCAAGCTGTGTTAGGATCATCACCCTTCTTAATGAAGTCAGTCATCTTTCCAAGAGAAACGAACTGGTAACCAATTACCTCGTTATTCTCGTCAAGAGCGATACCTGTAACATATCCTTCAGCCATCTCAAGGTAACGAACACCCTTCTCTTTTGTTGCATACATAGTACCAACCTGAGAACGAAGTCCCTTTCCTAAATCTTCCAGACCAGCACCTACAGCAAGTCCGTCATCAGAGAATGCAGACTGTGTACGTCCATATACGATCTGTAAGAAAAGTTCTCTCATAGCTGTGTTGATAGCATCACAAACTAAGTCTGTATTTAAAGCTTCCAGAATTGTCTTACCCTGTAAAACTTCTGCAGCCATGGCAGCTGAATGAGTCATACCAGAGCAACCGATTGTCTCAACTAATGCTTCCTCAATGATACCGTTCTTTACGTTAAGAGAAAGCTTGCAGGCACCCTGCTGTGGTGCACACCAGCCGACACCGTGTGTAAATCCTGAAATGTCCTCAATTTTCTTGGAATGAACCCACTTTCCCTCTTCCGGGATAGGAGCTGGCTCATGCTTTGCGCCCTTTGCTACAGGACACATGTTTTCAACTTCCTTTGTGTAAATCATCTTAAGACTCCTTTCGCATGTTAATTGTAGATAAACTCGTTATCATTCGACATACCGCTAATATTTTTGCATATTTTTTTCCTAAAGTCTAGTGCAAATTCGCACTTTTTTAGATACAACTACTATTTTTCTTTTTTTGCCACAATATGGTCTGCATCCTTGTAGATATGGTTTGCCGGAATCACTCCGCGGACAGAAGAAAGCGGATAGACATTACAATTCGGGCAGATAACCGTACCTGGATTTAAAACGGAGTTACATCCTACCTCTACGTGATCTCCGAGCATAGCTCCAAATTTCTTAAGTCCTGTTTCAATTTCTTCACCGGAATCTCTGCTGTCCTTTACAACCACAAGTGTTTTATCCGATTTTACATTGGAGGTAATCGAACCGGCTCCCATATGGGACTTGTAACCGAGAATGGAATCCCCGACGTAATTGTAATGTGGTACCTGTACCGTGTTAAAAATGATATCATTTTTGATCTCCGTGGAATTTCCGACAACCGATCCTTTTCCAATGATCGCACTCCCGCGAATAAATGCACAGTGACGGATCTCGGCATCTTCATCAATAATCAGCGGTCCGTTCAGGCATGCAGTAGGCGCAACGGTTGCACTCTTTGCCACCCAGATATTTTCCCCACGTTTCTCATAAATTTCCGGATCAAGTTCCGGCCCAAGTTTTTTGATAAAATCGCTGATGCCTTTTAATGCTTCCCACGGATATGTAAACTGTGAAAGGTACTCTCCTGCAATAGACTGTGACAAATCATACATGTTTTTGATTTTTGCGTTTTCCATTTTTTAATCTCCTTACATTTTAATTTTCATGATTACTGATCGTTTTTCTTTCGGACTCTTCCGTTTCCTTCAAAGCCGTTGTTTCCTCTGCGGCTGCTGCTTCCTTCGGCGGTGCCTCCCCCGGATTATCAAAATCAAACGAAATCTGATCATTTTCATATTTCAGGCAGGTGTCAAATGTATTGCCTGCCTTTGAGGTAAATCCGGCAATCTTCTGCTTCGTCTTTCCGGTCGTCAGCAGTTCTTTCATCACTTCTTCGGAAAGTTCCACCTTAGCAACGGTATGCCAGATCTTAAATCCGCACGCACATTCATACCTCCACTGCGTCTTCATCAGCATTTTGCCGCATTTCGGGCACGGCACGGTTGTCTCTTCCGGTCTCGGTTTCTCCGGAAAATCAAATGCGATCTCCCCTTCTTCCGTCAGTTTCAGCGGCGCATCAAATTTCATACCGGTCTTTGCCACAAATCCCGAAATTACCTCTGTCTTCTTTTTCGTCAGAAGCTCTTTCACCTGCGCTTCTTTCAGCCGGACACTTGCGATACTTCCAATCATAAAGCTGCAGCTTTCCTTATCATCTTTTTTATGATTGGCACACATAAATCCAAACGGTGCCACTACAATATCCCCACCACACTTCGGGCACTTCACATCTTTGACTTTCTTTGGCTCTACATTGTCAAAATCAAATTTCAGCCCGGTTACTTTCCCGTTTTCATCTTTTGCGAGAGCTACGCGCGCATCAAATTTCTTCCCTGTTTTTGACTTAAACCCACGCATGGTTTCCGTAATGCCATCGTTTAAAAGCTGCCGGACCTGTGCTTCCGTAAAAGATTTCTCTGCCATCTTCCCAATAGAAAACCTGCAGCTGTTTTCATCGCCCGGCTTATAGTTAGCACATCCATAACCAAAAGAGGTCGCAATGATCTCACCCCCACAGAGCGGACACTTTACATCGCGGATCACTTTCTGTTCCACGCTGTCAAAATCAAATACAATATTCGTCTTTCCCTCTTCGGTTTTCTCCAGTTTCAGACAGGCATCAAATTTTTTACCGGTTTTTGATTTAAAACCGCGCAGGGTATCTGTGTGACCATCCGTCAGGAGCTGCTTTACCGCAGTAACCGGCAGGGTTTTTCCGGCGATCGTTCCAATGGAAAACCGGCAGCTGTTCTCATCGTCCGGTGAAAAGTTCACACATCCATAGCCGAAAGATGTCTTTTTCATCTGTCCACCACATACCGGGCACTTTACCTCCGGAATAATTTCCGGTTCTACGTCTGAAAAATCAAATGCAATATTAACTTTTCCGTTTTCATCTTTATCTACCTTGAGTTTTGCATCGAACCGTTTGCCTGCCTTGGATTTAAACCCGCGAATGGTCTGGGTATGCCCCTGTTCGATAAGTTCTTTTACCTGTTCCTCACTCAGCTGAACACCTGCAATTTCGCCAATATTAAAATTACATCCTGATTTATCATTCTTATAATTCGCACATCCATAGCCAAATGGCGTGGTTACAAGTTCTCCACCGCATGCCGGGCATCTGACGCCAATCTTTCTTCTCGCACCGGCACCCCTTGCATGTTTCCCGGCAAAATTACTGATACGTTCCGCAAGCGGTTCCCGCAGATCCTGTCCGATCATCTTTTCCGTTTCGGTCCGGATGAAATCTTCCAGTTTCGTCCGGTAATCCCAGAAATCCACGGTTCCCTGTGTAATTCCATCAAGTCCCTTTTCCCAGGAAGCTGTCATCTTCGGGTTCAAAAGTGCCGGGACGGTCATGCTCACCACTTCAAATACCATCTCCCCGAGATTTTCCGGTGTGAGCACCTGCGTCCGTTTATTCAGATTGAGATAATGGATGCGGACCAGTTTCTTGATAATTTCCGCACGGGTGGCCGAGGTACCGATTCCCGAACCTTTGATCTGTTCCCGAAGCTCCTCATCCTCAATCAGCTGTCCTGCATTTTCCATGGCAAGCACCATGGAACCGGAGGTGTACCGCTTCGGCGGTGAAGTTTTTCCCTCTTTCACCTCATATCCATCCACGGAAATCTCGTCGCCCTTTTTCAGCTGATCTGCCAGATGTAGCAGTTCCTTCGGATCCGAATCTTCTTCCTCTTTCTTTGGAATTCCTGCAATTTCCAAATAACCGGGTATCTTTAATACACGTGCGGACGCATAAAAACGTTCCTTATTTTCCCCCACATCCACAACAGCCGTCATTTTTACATTCTGATATTCTGCCGCCGGATAAAACACACTGAGAAATCTCCGCACGATCAGATCAAATACCGATTTCTGCAGAGCATTCAGTTTCCCAAGCTCCGTGAGCTGACCGGTCGGAATGATCGCATAGTGGTCTGTCACTTTAGCATCATCGGTATACTGCGTTCCTGCAATATTTCCATACAGCTTTCTGTCGAGAATCTGCTCCACAAAATCCGAAGTCGGCTCATATCCCCGCAGACGGCTGATATTTTTATGAATTTCCTTTGCCACCGGAGTGGAAAGCACACGCGCATCGGTACGCGGATACGTTGTCAGTTTCCGTTCATACAGATCCTGCGCCACCTGTAAGGTTTCATCCGGGCTGATCTTGAATCGTTTTGCACATTCTGCCTGCAGCTCTGCCAGATTAAACAGTAACGGCGCCCGTTTTCTGGAAATATTCTTTTCCATGGATTCCACAATCGCAGAATGTCCCTGCACGCGGTCAATCAATGCCAGTGCATCCTTCTTTTCCCGAAATCCGTTTTCCTTATACAAAAGCGGCGATGCAAAGTACCCTGATCCCTCGACGGCTTTCCACTCGCCCTGAACATGTGCATCTGTAAAATTTCCGACAACACGGTAAAACGGTGTCTCCTTAAAATTGCGGATCTCGCGCTCACGGATCACGACCATCCCAAGCACACAGGTCATCACGCGCCCGACCGCAATAGCGGTGTAGGAACGTGTTCCCGCCGCATTGTTTAACAACCCTCCATATTTTACCGACATTACACGGGAAAAATTAATGCCCATGGCATAATCTTCAATGGTACGCATAATACCGGATTTTCCGAGATTTTCATAGGCAGACATCGGTTTTGCTTCCCGGATTCCCCGTTGGATCTCTTCCTCTGTCTGGGAATCAATCCAGACCCGGAGTTCCTCCATGCCGTCTCGCACACCGCCGAAATTGCGGATATTTTCCTCAATCGTCTGTCCTTCTTTTCCGGCATCTCCTGCCCAGTAGACACGGTCGATATCCTCGCGCATCAACATTCCGTGAACCACATCATACTGCCGGCTGACATCTTTGATCACATCATATTTATATTCTTTTGGAAGAAATGGCAGATCTTCCAGTTTCCACTTTTTGTATTTTATATCATAACTTTCCGGATATACCATGGCTACCAGATGTCCCACGCACCAGGTGATTACATATTTCTGGTTTTCCAGATAGCCATCCCTGCGGCCTCCGCTCACCCCGAGAACTTTTGCAAATTCCTGGGCAACAGACGGTTTCTCCGTTATGATCAGTGACTTTCCCATCTTCTATCCCCTATTGGCAAACTTTTTCTATAATTCGTTCATATCAATCAGCTCAAACCGGTCATCCGTTTTGGCATGCTCCGCCAGCATCGGTTCAAACCGGGTTGCAGAGAATAAAAAGATATGCTCCGAACGGATTTTTGCCTTTTCCATGTTCTGATACAGTTCCTCGCACATCTGCGATGTCAGCTGTGGCTGATCCCAGTTACATAGTCCCACAATATTTCTGCGGTCTGTGCTCTGGGCAATAATATCAATGTTTCCTGTCTTTCCAACCCAGGTTCCGATCTTATGAACTGGAAACGGCATGCGTCCCATCTGATTCAAAAGCATCATATACTCCATGCAGACATTCCGGAAATAACGTTTCAGATACGTGCCAAGTTCCGGTGCAATGTAGCGGTCGTAAAATTCATGCGGTTTCAGCAGATAAAGATCCGACATGTGGGGAAATATAAATTTAAACCAGAAATTAATAAATGTATCTTTGATCTGGTATACCCCTTTTTTGGCATTCTCCCAGCCACCGGTCTGAAATGACTGCACTTTCTCTACAATATCAAAATGGCTGAGATTTTTCATATAAACACTGATCTTTGCACGGGAATATCCGGTTTTCAAATACAGGTCATTCAGTTTATTATATCCCTGTGCAATTGCAGATAAAATTGTGTTATAGACGGAAAGTTCACGCAGTTCTGCCGAAATTTTCTGTTCTGCCATATGAAACAGATATCCCCCCTCCGTCAGCACAAGCCGGTAAATATTCTCCCTGTATGAAATTTCCGGATTCCATGCTTCCATAAATCCCGGCACCCCACCGATGGTTCCATAAATACGGATACAGTCGCTGACCGAAAGTGCCGGAAATGTCCGGACAACTTCCAGGAAATTCAGATCTTCCACTTTATGCAGTACATCAATACGACGGAATCCGTCCCCGAACGCATCTTTTGCATCCTGCGTAGCCCATACAATGGAAGAAGACGCCAGAATGATCATCACCGGTCCCGGATAAAGCCGTTTCATCTTCAGTTTTAAAATACTTTTGACAAATTCCGGATCTCTTTTAATTGCATACTGTGCCTCATCAATCACAATCACCAATTTTGATGCATCTCCGCTTTTTACCCGGTTAAAAAATTCATCATAGGAATACCTGCTCAGCTTCATCTGAAAAGCATTTTGAATTTCTTCTCCCATTTTCTGCATCTGTTCCTGTGCGGAAAGCTGTCTGCACCGATAATAAAAATACTTTTTCCCCACACAGAATTCTTTGATCAGCTGTTCTTTCCGGCAGTCCATCCCACCATACAAAAGCATCAGCTGGTTTCCTGATTTTTCATACCAGCCTTCCAGTTCTTTGAGATCTGTTTTTTTTGCGTTCATCCCGATTCCTCCGTACAAAATTCCTTCTGCTAAAAGAAATTATATCACTGATTAATATCTCTCACAAGGTTTTCGGCAAAAAGAAAGAAGTGCAGTTTTTGCACTTCTCTCCAAAAATCCGTATTTCAATTTAATACTTATTTCTTTGTGATATATCCCTGTGCCTTTAACAGCTCTGCACATAAAACTGCACCACCGGCTGCACCACGAACGGTATTGTGAGATAATCCAACGAATTTCCAGTCATATACGGTATCCTCTCTCAGACGTCCGACAGAGATTCCCATGCCATGCTCAAAGTTTACATCCAGGCTGACCTGCGGACGGTTGTCCTCTTCTAAGTACTGGATGAAATGTTCCGGTGCACTCGGAAGCTTCAGTTCCTGTGGCACACCACTGTAATTCTTCAGTGCTTCGATCAGCTGCTCTTTGGTAGGTTTCTTCTTGAATTTCACAAATACAGCTGCTGTATGTCCGTTTAATACCGGTACACGGATACACTGGCAGGTAATGACTGGTGAAGTTGCAGGAACAATCTGCTTCTTCGCATCATCTACATGACCCCAGATACGCAGAGGCTCTTTCTCAGACTTTTCTTCCTCACCACCGATGTATGGAATAATGTTTCCAAGCATCTCTGGCCAGTCCTTGAACGTCTTTCCTGCTCCGGAAATAGCCTGATAGGTAGTGGCAACGACTTCATATGGCTCAAACTCTTTCCATGCAGTCAGAACCGGCGCATAACTCTGGATGGAGCAGTTTGGCTTTACTGCTACGAAACCGCGCTTTGTACCAAGACGCTCTTTCTGATACTTGATAACTTCCATGTGCTGTGGATTGATTTCCGGAACTACCATCGGCACATCCGGTGTCCAGCGGTGTGCACTGTTGTTGGAAACAACCGGTGTCTCTGTCTTTGCGTAATCTTCCTCGATCTTTTTGATCTCTTCTTTTGTCATGTCTACAGCAGAAAATACAAAGTCGACCTGAGAAGCTACCTGCTCTACCTCATTTACATTCATTACTACAATATTCTTTACAGCTTCCGGCATCGGAGTATCCATCTTCCAACGGTCTCCCACTGCCTGCTCATAAGTCTTTCCTGCACTTCTTGGGCTTGCTGCAATCGTGGTAACCTCAAACCATGGATGATTCTCCAGCAAAGAGATAAATCTCTGTCCTACCATACCTGTTCCGCCAAGGATACCAACTTTTAACTTCTCACTCATTTTTCCAATCTCCTCTGTTCTTTTCTTTATACGCGGACACCTGTCTTTTACAGAAAAACATTTTTGTTTTTTGTCCGTGTTACACGAACATGTGTCTTTATAGGAAATATATTACTTGAAACCAGGTAAAATTACAAGGAACAAATTGTCCTAAATAAATAAAATATTCCTCAAATATATGTAGGACTTGCACAATCTGAAATACCGACTAAGCGGTATTTCAGGCAATATATCAGAGATGTACCGCAATTACGTACATCGCATCGACAAGCGATTCTGCATGCGATGTGCTCCTTTTGTCTCATTTTTTCTCCAGATATGCCTCTTCGATTGCGATCACTTTCTTCATCGCCTCTTCCCCTGGGGCACCGATCGTCAGACGCTTGTTGACACAGGTTTCCATGGAGATTGCATCATAGACATCCTCCTCAAATACTGGAGAAAACTGTTTTAATTCTTCCAGACTCATATCGTCAATCGGCATCTGTTTGTCCAGACAGTACAAAACAATACGTCCGATAATTCCATGCGCATCGCGGAACGGAACCCCGTGATTTACAAGATAATCGGCAGCATCCGTCGCGTTGGTAAAGCCGTGTGCGGCACTCTTTCTCATAACATCCTTATTGAATTTCATGGTATCAAGCATGCCCGTGAATAACGCAATACAGCCTTTCGTTGTGTCAATGGCATCAAAGGAAAGTTCCTTGTCTTCCTGCATGTCTTTATTGTAAGCAAGCGGAATCCCCTTCATCGTGGTCAGAAGCGACATGAGCGCGCCATACACACGCCCGGTCTTGCCTCGGACAAGTTCTGCAATATCCGGATTTTTCTTCTGTGGCATGATACTGCTTCCGGTACTGTATGCATCATCAATCTCTACGAATTTGTATTCGTTGGAATTCCAGATGATAATTTCCTCGGAGAAGCGGCTTAAATGCATCATAATGGTTGCCATGGCAGACAGATATTCGATCAGGTAATCGCGGTCGGAAACACCGTCCATACTGTTTAAGGTCGGTCCGTAAAAGCCAAGAAGCTCTGCAGTATATTCGCGGTCAAGCGGATAGGTTGTTCCTGCCAGTGCGCCGGAACCGAGTGGGCAGTAATTCATGCGCTCGTAAATATCGTGCATACGGGAACGGTCGCGCTTAAACATTTCAAAGTACGCCCCCATATGATGTGCGAGTGTGATCGGCTGCGCTTTCTGCAAATGGGTAAATCCTGGCATAATCGTCTGCGTATTTTCTTTCATAATGCGAAGCAGTACCTGCAGCAGCTGTTCCAGCAGTTCATCCGTCTCAAGAACCTGCTGCCGGGTATACAGACGCATGTCCAGTGCCACCTGATCATTTCTGCTTCGTCCGGTATGCAGTTTCTTTCCGGTATCTCCCAGACGGTCAATAAGGTTTGCTTCCACAAAACTGTGAATATCCTCATATTCCGAAGTGATGGCAAGCTTTCCGCTCTCCACATCCGCAAGAATTTCCTGTAAACAGGAAACAATCGCCTGCATCTCTTCCTGTGTCAGAATGCCCTGCTTTCCAAGCATACGCACATGTGCAATGGAACCCTCAATATCCTGCTTGTAAAATTTCTGATCAAACGAAATGGATGCATTAAAATTGTAAACCAGCTGGTCTGTCTCCTTCGTAAATCTTCCGCCCCATAACTGTGCCATATCTAAATTCCTCTCTTTCTTAAATTCTTTGTTTTATTTTTATAAAATCTGTTCTTCCTGCTGTCTGCGCAGTACGATTTCACGGTCGCGGTCACGCTTGGAATACACACACCCACAGTAGTACTGCCGGTACATGTGATACTCCTTAGAAATTTCGGTCGACTTTTTATAGCCTTCCTTCTTTTTAAAATCCGAAAACAGATAACGGACACCAAAGGTATCTGCCAGTTCTGCTCCGATCTGATTTAACTTTTCCGCATTTTTCAGCGGACTGATGGATAGTGTTGTCGTAAAGAAATCAAATCCGTGCGCTTTTGCATAGGACGCAGCCTCAGAAAGCCGCAGCCGGTAACAGGCAAAACAGCGCTCTCCCCCTTCCGGGATCTCTTCCATGCCCTTTGCCATATCGTAAAACCGCTGTGTATCGTATGCACCTTCCACAAAAGAAACCGGATATTTTGTAGGAAACTCAGCAATAAAACGTTCCTGCTCCTTTGCCCGCATATGATATTCTTCCGGCGGATAAATATTGGGATTGTAATAAAATACCGTTACATGGAAATGTTCTGCAAGACATGCAATACAATAAGAACTGCACGGTGCACAACAGCTGTGCAAAAGGAGACTTGGAGCCTCCCCTGCCGTACAGTTTTCACGGATCAGATCTTCCATTATTTTCTGATAATTTTTTTTATTCATCTTTCATCTGTATACATCTGATTAAAAATTTCTTTTCCGGTCTGCGTCCGGAAAATTTGCTGATATGCCTGTTCAATTCCGTGACGATTGACGTCATCTTCATATAAATTGACCAGAAAATCTGCCTCCACCAGAATCTGATAATCCAGTCCTTCGATATTATCATATGTATGATGATGTCCGATCAGATAGCAGATACGGTCGATCAGATAATTTTCAATTCCCACATCGGAAAGCATTCTCTGTGCCACAATCGGTCCTTCCTGCTCCTGCAGCTTTCCGTCACACCGTCCATACTTTTCTTCTGCCGGACGGATTCCAATGTCATGGGTATAAGCGGCTGCTTCCAATATAAAAAGGGATGTCTCGTCAAGCCCTTCTTTTGTTCCGATGATTCTTGCGAAACTATGCACTTTCATGAAATGCTGAATCCGTTTCGGATCTCCGGAAAAAAAGGCGATCATCTGTAAAAACAGCTCATCCAGCTGTTGCCTGCTGTAATAACTACTGTCACTACTGTCCATTGTGTGTTTCTCCTTTATCTAACATCTGCAGTGCAAACGTCGCTGCAATGTAAACAACTGCACATAAAATAATCAATACTGTTTTTTTCCCGGCAACACCGGCACAAAGTTCTGCCAGAATAAGAAGTCCATGCACCCAGAGTTCCGCATGATGCAGCATCACTGCAATAACTGCCTCAATGATAACAAGCAGACACATAGGAACTACCGGAACGTTAAGGACTCTCACCCCTACAATCACCATAATTGCAACAATTGCTGCAAAGGCCAGTAATGTCGGTACCTGAAACGTCTTTTTGTTCTTGTCCATTTTTTACCTCAACCTTTATTCTTATTTTCTTTGTCTGCGCCCATTATACCAATTTCATGCCTAAGAAACAAGCACTTTTTAAAGTAAAAAAGACACGTTTTGTATCGGATACCCGATACAAAACGTGTCTGAAACGAAGCCAATAAGGGGACTCGAACCCCTGACCCACGCATTACGAATGCGTTGCTCTACCAACTGAGCCATATTGGCAAAACGTACTTGTATATAATACCAAAATCGATTCAGAAAATCAACTGTTTTTTCATAAAATTTATATTAAAAAAAGATTGACTTTTCACATGGATTCTGTAGAATAGAAACTGTTGAGTTTATAATCAGTAAACAAAAAATCAACTAACAATCATGTTTCATAAATTTACGGGAGGCATGCCATGGACATTGGACACCGCATGAAAGAACTGCGCATCCAGTACGGACTGACGCAACAGGAGCTGGCGGACCGTGCCGAGCTGACCAAGGGCTTTATCTCACAGTTGGAACGAAACCAGAACTCTCCGTCCATCGGAACTCTTCTGGATATCATCCAGTGCCTTGGTACGACACCAGCAGAATTTTTTACAGATGAAGAGCCGGAACAGATTGTTTTCAAACAGGAAGATTATTTTGAAAAAACCGACGAAGAAAAACACTGCTGTATTGAATGGGTCGTTCCCAATGCACAGAAAAACCAGATGGAACCGGTTCGTCTGACTTTACACGCCGGTGGACGGTCAGAAGTTTATCAGCCCCATGAGGGGGAGGATTTCGGTTATGTAATCAAAGGAAACGTCCGTATCCACTATGCCGGACAAAACCAGACGGTACATGCCGGGGAATCTTTCTATTTTAAAGCAGGAAAAAAGCATTATCTGGAAAACGCCTGTTCGACAGATGCCGTCATCATCTGGGTGACTACCCCACCAAATTTTTAAGAGGACAAACGTATGAGTAAACATTTAATTGATTTTATTGGAATTTCCAAATCCTACGATTCCAATCTTGTGTTGGATGATTTAAATCTGTATATCCGGGAGAATGAATTTCTGACCCTTTTAGGTCCGTCCGGATGCGGAAAAACTACAACCCTGCGTCTGCTGGGAGGCTTTGAAAGCCCGGACAAGGGACAGATTCTGTTTGACGGACAGGATATCACAGCTCTTGCAGCCAATAAACGGAAACTGAATACCGTTTTTCAGAAGTATTCTCTTTTCCCGCATATGTCCATCGCCGAAAACATTGCATTCGGCCTTAAAATAAGTAAGAAAAGCAAAGCATATATTCAGGATAAAATCAAATATGCCTTAAAACTGGTCAATCTGGAAGGATTTGAAAACCGTTCGGTCGATTCTCTCTCCGGTGGTCAGCAGCAGCGTATCGCCATCGCCCGTGCGATTGTAAACGAGCCAAAAGTCCTTCTTTTAGATGAACCTCTCGGTGCACTTGATTTAAAACTGCGCCAGAGCATGCAGTATGAGCTCATCCGTCTGAAAGAAGAACTTGGAATTACTTTTGTATATGTCACCCACGATCAGGAAGAAGCACTGACCATGTCCGATACCATTGTTGTCATGAATCAGGGATATATCCAGCAGATCGGTACTCCGGAAAACATTTACAACGAACCGGAAAACGCATTTGTTGCCGATTTTATCGGACACAGCAATATCATTGACGGAACCATGATAAAAGACGAACTTGTAGAGATTCTCGGTGCCCGTTGGGCATGTGTCGACAAGGGATTCGGCAATAACAAGCCGGTCGACGTTGTCATCCGTCCGGAAGATGTAGAACTGGTCGATCCTTCGGAGGGAACGCTGCAGGGCGAAGTAACCTCCCTGATTTTTAAAGGCGTTCACTATGAACTTGATGTCATGGCCGGCGGCTATGAATGGCTGGTTCACACCACCAGATTTGTTCCGGTCGGCACCAAAGTCGGCATCAAAGTAATCCCGTTCAATATCCAGATTATGCATAAGCCGGAATCTTCCGATGAAAAGGCGGTGGAGATCGATGCGTAAATTTAAACAGCAATTTCTTGCCGGTCCATACCTCATATGGATCATCGGTTTTATCCTCCTGCCGCTTATCATGATTCTTTACTATGCATTTACAAACGGCGATGGCAGTTTTACGTTATCCTATATCACAGCGATAGCAGATGAAACCAACCGCAAAGCCATGGGACTTTCCCTGAGACTTGGAATTATATGCACCATCGTGTGCCTGGTTCTCTCCTATCCGCTGGCAATGATTTTAAATAATATGAAAATCAAAAATCAGGGATTGGTTGTTTTTATCTTTATGCTTCCGATGTGGATGAACTTTATGCTCCGTATCCTGGCATGGAAACTTCTGCTTTCCAAAAATGGTGTAATCAACTCCATTCTCACAGGTTTCGGACTTTCCCGCATCAATATCATAAATACACCAACGGCAGTTGTCCTTGGCATGGTATACGACTTCCTGCCATTTATGCTGCTGCCAATCTACAACTCCATGACACGAATCCGTAAAGACTGGATTGAGGCGGCCCGTGATCTGGGTGCCGGAAATGTAACCATCTTTTTAAAGATTATCCTTCCGCTTACCGTATCCGGAATCATCAGCGGAATCGTCATGGTATTTGTCCCGTCACTTACCTCGTTTGCAATCTCGCAGGTATTAGGCGGTGGTCATGTTCTTTTAATCGGAAATGTGATCGAACAGGATTTTATGCAGGGTATGCAATGGAATGCCGGAAGCGGCCTTTCCTTTGTCCTGATGATCTTTGTAATCGTAAGTATGACAATTGTAAATATATTTGATAAAGAAGGGGAGGGAACATCCATATGTTAAAAAAATGTGCATCCCGGATCTATATGGTCCTGATTTTTGCCTTCCTTTACCTTCCGATTATTGTGTTGATTGCTTTGTCTTTCAACGATTCCCGTTCCAAGGTAAAATGGGGTGGCTTCACGCTCCGGTGGTATACCGGCTGTTTTCAGGACGAAAAGATTATGACTGCATTTGTCACAACTTTGCAGGTCACTTTCCTGTCCGCAATTATTTCCACACTGATCGGAACACTTGCCGCGCTCGGCATAGCCGCCATGAAAAAACGGCACCAGACCATTTATCTCGGCGCGACCAATATTCCGCTTCTGAATGCGGATATCGTAACCGGTATCTCCATGATGCTTTTGTTTGTGAAATTTATCGACCTCGGATTTGTGACGGTTCTTCTGGCGCACATTACTTTTAGTATTCCTTATGTTATTTTAAATGTGCTTCCGAAAATGAAACAGACAAACCGCAGCACCTATGAGGCGGCACTTGATCTCGGAGCAACGCCGCTGTATGCATTTTACAAAGTCACCTGGCCGGAAATCCGTCCCGGTGTGTTCTCCGGATTTATGATGGCAGTCACCATGTCACTGGATGATTTTTCCATTACCTATTTTACCAAAGGAGCCGGGGTCAATACCCTCTCCACCATGCTCTACACAGAACTTCGCAAAGGAATCAAACCGGAATTGTATGCACTTTCCACGATTCTGTTCTTTGCCGTTCTGCTCATTCTTCTTGCCGGAAATGTTTATCCGGGGAAGAAGCGTGTTGCAGCCAAATAAATTTTCCATTGGAATTTTATTCCAGCCGAAAGGAGTCCTATTATGAAAAAAAGAATTTTCTCTGCCCTCTTAATTTCTGCTCTGGCAGTCAGCGCACTCACTGCCTGTGGGGGATCTTCCTCTGCGAAAAAAAGCGGACAGACCTTAACCGTTTTAAATTACGGAAAATATATCGATGAGTCCGTAGTCAAACAGTTTGAAAAAGAAACCGGTATCACCGTCAAATACGAAGAATATGAAAGTCCGGAAGAAATGTATACCAAATACAAAGCCGGTTCCATCAACTATGATGTAATCTGCTCTTCCGAATATATGGTTGAGCGTCTGATCAACGAGGGCGAAGTTCTCGAAGAAGATTACGATGCCATGGACAACTACAAAAATCTGGATCCAACGATCCTTGATATGTCTGCTTCCTATGACAAGAATCACACTTACTCCGTTCCATATTTTTACGGGACTCTTGGCCTTCTCTACAACAAAACAACCATTGATGCCAAAACCGTATCAAGCTGGAACTGCCTGTGGGATCCTACCTATGAGGATGAAATCATCATGGAAAATTCCGTCCGTGATACGTTTGCCCCTGCACTGATCTCCAAAGGGTATTCCTTAAACGATACCGATGAAAATCATCTGCGGGAAGCCCTCGACATATTAAAAAAGCAAAAAGATGATAAAATCGTATATGCTTACTATGTAGACGAGACAGCCGATGCCATGATCGGAGAAGAAGCCTCCATCGCACTGTGCTACTCCGGCGAGGCTGCACTGGCCATGGCAGAGAACGACAATCTGGATTATTCAGTTCCAACAGAGGGATCCAACCTCTGGATCGATTCCTGGTTCATTCCAAAGTCCTGCACTAACCAGACCAACGCTTTAAAATTCTTAAATTTCCTGTGCAAGGATGATATCGCAGAAAAGAATTTCGAATATGTGCAGTATGCCTCTCCGATTACATCTGTGGTAGAAAATCAGGACGCTGACGTAAAAAATAACGAAGCTATCAATCCTTCCAGTGACACGATAAAAAGATGTGAAATCTATAAAGCATTAAGTGATGATGATTCCGCCAAGTACACAAAGCTGTGGCAGGAACTTCTCTCTTATTAAAAAACCGAGAAAAATGATTGCAATTTCAGTCAAAACATGCTAAAGTAAATCCACGGTGTCTGGTTAACACCGTGGATTTTTCATCTTCGGAAACGGTCATTCCGAAATTTCCCATATATACATTTGTTTTCAATTACATATGAACTATCAGGAATTTTTAACAACGATCCGTACACAGCTTTCTCTGCGTATCGAGACAGGTGTCACTTTAGACATTCGTTCCTTTACCAAAAATAACGGAACACATTACGATGGTCTGGTACTTCTCCATCCGAAGAAAAACGTGTCACCTGCGATCTATCTGATGCCATACTATCATCGCTATCTGGAAGGGGTATGCCTTGAAGAAATCTGTGAAGATATTCTTCATACCTATCAGGCGCATGCCCCGGAAGAAAATTTTGACACGTCCTACTTTACCGATTTTTCCCGTGCCAGCGAGCACATCGTCATGCGTCTTGTAAGCTTTGAAAAAAATCAGGAACTGTTAAAAGAGGTTCCGTTTTTCCGCTACCAGGATCTGGCCGTAATCTTTTACTGTCTGCTCCATGCAAGTGCCGAAAACCAGGCAAATATTCTGATCCACAATCATCACTTAAACCTTTGGAAAACCGACAAAGAAACGCTTTACCGACTTGCGAAGAAAAACACGCCACAGCTTCTTCCCCCACAGCTTACCCCGATGAGCAGTCTTCTCAAAGAAATGCAGCTCGTCGCGGAAACTCCACTCCCGGAAGCAGCCCCGCCACTGTATGTTCTGACCAATACGTACCGGACCAACGGTGCAACCGTTCTCCTCTACGATGACATCTTAAAAGAACTGTCCGATTTGTTTGAAAAGGATCTGATCATTCTGCCAAGCAGTATTCACGAAGTACTGATTCTTGCCACCGATGAAAACGACAGGCAGAATCTCGACCATTACACCGCAATGGTAAAAGAAGTGAATGCCTCACAGCTTCAGGATGAAGAAATTCTGTCCGACCATGCCTACTATTACTGCCGGCACAGCCATCTGCTGACCATGCCGCAGCCGGTCTGCACTTCATAGATTATATTTCCAGACACAAAATCCCCGCAGAAAAAATTCTGCGGGGAACATCTATTACATTTCTACCAGTTTATCATATAGCTTCTCATATGCATGTGCCGAAACATTCCAGGAAAAATTGCGATCCATCGCACGATAGATCAGTTCTTTCCATGCGGCCTTTTGTTCATGCTCCACACGATACGCATACCGGACAATATCTGCCATTTCCTGTGCATTAAAATTCGCAAATGAAAAACCACATCCTGTATTTTCATATTCATTGTATGGTTCTACCGTATCCCGGAGTCCTCCGGTTTCACGTACGATCGGAAGTGTTCCGTAACGCATGGCAATCATCTGTGCCAGCCCGCATGGTTCAAACATGGAAGGCATCAGCAGCACATCACTTGCCGCATATATATGGTGCGAACGCTCCTCGGTAAATCCGATATGTACGCTTACCTTGTCCGGATACTTACTCTGATAATGGTGGAACATATTTTCATACTGGCTCTCTCCGGAACCAAGAACCACCAGCTGTATATCCATTTCGGTTAAAAGTTCATCCAATACGCAGCCAATCAGGTCAAATCCTTTCTGGCTGGTCATACGCGATACGATTCCGATCAGGAAAGCATCCTCCCTGACTGGAAGCCCAAGTTCTTTCTGTAATGCAACTTTGTTTTCTTTTTTCCCACTCACTGCATCTTTTTTCGAATAATTTACCGAAATATAAGGATCTGTCTGTGGATTATATTCTTCATAATCAATTCCGTTTAAAATACCATAAAGGCGATCCTTTCGGGCAGTCATCAGGCCACTTAAGCCCTCTCCCCCTTCTACGGTCGTAATCTCATTTGCATACGTCGGGCTGACGGTAGTAATATAATCTGCATATACCACGCCACCCTTTAAGTAGTTTGCTTCGCCATAAGATTCCAGTTCATATGCATTGAAAATGTGTGCCGGGAGTCCTGTAATATCCATAATCTCCTGAATTCGCCAGCGTCCCTGAAACTGCAGGTTATGAATCGTAAACACGGTTTTGATTCCCGCATAAAAATTATCATCTCCAAATACCGTATGCAGAAACACCGGAATAAGTCCTGTCTGCCAGTCATTGCAATGGATAATATCCGGGGCAAAATCAATATACGGCAGACTAGCAAGTACTGCCTTGGAAAAATATGCAAACTTTTCCACATCTTCATAGATATTGTTGTATGGAGATTCTCCTGCAAAATAAAATTCATTGTCCACAAAATAAAAGTGAACACCATGATATTCCGACTCGAAAATTCCAACATACTGCCTGCGCCAGTTCAGATTTACATAAAAATGGCACAAAAATTTTAAATTTGGAAGAAATGAGCGATCCATGCAGGCGTATTTCGGAATAACTACCCGCACATCATACTCTTTTTTGTCAAAATATTTCGGAAGTGATCCGACAACATCGGCAAGACCTCCGGTTTTCACATATGGCACTGCCTCTGATGAAACAAACAGAATCTTCTTCATACATAACACTCCTTTACTTACTCTTCATCTGTAATCGTATTTTGTCCGTAATAAGAGCGATAAATTCCGAGTTGGTCGGTTTTCCTTTTCCATTGCTGATCGTATATCCGAACAGATCATCCAGCGTATCCATCTTGCCACGGCTCCATGCTACTTCAATTGCATGACGGATGGCACGCTCGACACGGCTTGGTGTCGTATCAAATTTCTTTGCGATCCCCGGATATAAAATTTTCGTAATAGAATTTAACATGTCCATATTCGTCACAGACATGATGATTGCCTCCCGCAAATACTGGTATCCCTTGATATGTGCCGGAACACCAACCTCATGAATTATCTCTGTGACATCCTCTTCCAGTGTCTGTAACGAGTACTTTTCCGGTTTCTTTTCCATCTCAACCGGTCTGCCAATTTCTTTTCGTACTTTGTTTTTTCGACGGTTGAGTGTCTTGATCCGGTCCAAAACAATATTCCGGTCAAACGGCTTCATAATGTAATAATCCGCTCCCCGCTCAAACGCGTCTTCGGTAATCTTTTCATTGCTGATCCCACTGATCATCAGAAATGTTGGCCGGTTCTTTAGTGTATGATCTGCCCTGATCCTGTCAAGGACTGCCAAACCGTCCAGTTTCGGCATAATAATATCCAATAATACAACATCCGGTTCTTTTTCCTTGATCAGATGGCAGGCTTCTTCTCCATCCTTCGCCATCCCGATCAGGTGCAGTTCATCATCACTGGTTACCATTTCTTCCAATAAGTCACGCATAACCTCGTTATCATCTGCAATTGCGACATTTAGTTTTCCCATGTAGGCCTCCTAGAATGTCAAATTCAGTCAAAAATAAGCATACCAGAAAGCACTGTCCGATTTTGTCAAAATTTGTCGATAAATACAGTTAAACTATAGCACAACTGCCAATTTATTTCAATGTCTTATGCATTCTCTTCGAACTGGGAATTATACAAATCTGCATAAAATCCCTTTTGTACCAGAAGCTGTTCGTGTGTCCCCTGCTCTATGATATCGCCATCTTTCATCACCAGAATCAGATCCGCATTTCTTATCGTAGAGAGTCGATGCGCAATGATAAAGCTGGTCCGTCCACGCATCAGATTATCCAATGCCTTCTGAATCCGCACTTCGGTACGGGTATCTACCGAAGAGGTTGCCTCATCCAGAATCAGAATCGGGTTATCCGCAAGGATAGCACGTGCAATTGTAAGAAGCTGTTTCTGTCCCTGGGAAACATTACTTGCATCCTCGTTTAACTCCATCTGGTAGCCACCCGGAAGTGTCTGGATAAAATGGTGGGCATGTGCGGCTTTTGCCGCCTCAATCACTTCCTCATCCGTGGCATCTAAACGGCCATACCGGATGTTTTCCATGATAGATCCCTTAAACAGCCAGGTATCCTGCAATACCATACCAAATGCATCCCGAAGCTCCTGACGGTTAAAGTCGCGGATATCATGCCCATCCACCTGAATGGCTCCGCCTGTCACATCATAGAAACGCATAAGCAGTTTGACCATTGTGGTTTTTCCTGCTCCCGTTGGTCCAACAATTGCAATTTTCTGTCCAGGTGTTACATGAGCGGAAAAATCCCTGATAATGATCTGGTCCGGATTGTATCCGAAACTTACATGGGAAAAATCCACGTAACCATCCACATGGTCGAGATGCACAGCATGTTCAACCGTCAGTTCTTCTTCCTCTTCGTCCAGAAATTCAAATACGCGCTCGGAGGCTGCAGCCATCGACTGCAGCATATTTGCCACCTGCGCAATCTGCTGGATCGGCTGAGTAAAATTCCGGACATACTGAATAAATGCCTGAATTTCACCAACCCCGATGGTTCCGCGGATTGCCAGAAGTCCTCCGGAAATTGCCACTCCGACATAACCGAGGTTTCCGACAAACTGCATGATCGGCTGCATCAGTCCGGATAAAAACTGGGACTTCCATGCCGATTGAAACAGAATCTGATTGGTATCTTCAAATTTTTTGATGGTGCTCTCCTGCTTATTATATGCCTGCACCACCAGATGTCCGCCATAGACCTCTTCCACCTGTCCGTTGATATGTCCCAGATATTCCTGCTGTTGGCGGAAATATTTCTGCGAATGTTTGATAATAAACGAAATCAGGATGGCAGATACCGGAAGAATCACAAGTGAAATCAATGTCATAATTCCGGAAATTGAAATCATCATCACAAGTGTTCCGACCAGTGTTGCCACACTCGTAATGATCTGCGTCACACTCTGATTTAAACTCTGTCCAAGTGTATCCACATCATTTGTGATGCGGGATAGCACCTCTCCGTACGTGCGGCTCTCGAAATATTTCATTGGCATGCGGTTGATTTTCTCTGAAATTTCCTTACGCATGCGGTAACAGGTTTTCTGCGTGATTCCTGTCATGATCATTCCCTGTATAAAACTGAATACTGCAGAACAGATATACAGGCCAAGTGTAAACAATAACACTTTGGCAATATAGGTAAAATCAATAGATCCGGTTCCCGCGATCTTTTTTCCGAGACCTTCCACCAATGCATTCGTTGCACGTGCCATAACCTTTGGTCCGGCAACGGAAAAGACGGTAGACACCGCTGCAAAAATCATAACGGCAACAATCGCATACCAGTATCTTCCGAGATAACGAACCAGTTTTCCGATAGAGTTTTTGAAATCTTTCGGCTTTTCTCCCGGCATCATTCCTCTGCCCGGACCTCCCATCGGACCGCGAGGTCTTTTTGTACGTTGTTCTGCCATCTTATTTCACCTCCTCAGAAAGTCCCAGTTCTTTGGCAGACAGCTGACTTCTGGCAATCTGCTCGTAAACTTCGCAATTGTGCAATAATTCCTCATGCGTGCCTTTTCCGACAATCTTTCCATCGTCGAGTACCAGTATCTGGTCCGCATGCAGAATTGTACTGATTCGCTGTGCGACAATGATCACGGTCGTATGTTCCGTCTTTGTCTCAAGTGCTCTGCGGAGTGCCGCATCGGTCTTCATATCCAGAGCGGAAAAACTGTCATCAAACACATAAATCTTTGGATTTTTTGCAATTGCTCTGGCAATGGCAAGCCGCTGCTTCTGTCCGCCGGAAACATTGCTTCCGCCCTGTGCAATCGCACTCTCATACCCATCCTGTTTGCTGTCAATAAACTCTGTTGCCTGCGCAATCTCCGCTGCTTCCCGGATCTGCTCATCTGACGCATCCTCTGCCCCGAAGCGCAGATTGCTTGCAATTGTACCAGAGAAAAGAACTCCCTTCTGTGGTACAAATCCGATATGTTCCCGCAGATCCTGCAATGTATACTTGCGGATATCCGTTCCGTCAAGCGTGATCTCTCCACCTGTCACATCATAAAAACGCGGAAGCAGGTTGACCAGCGTAGATTTACCACATCCGGTACTTCCGATAATTGCAGTGGTCTTTCCCGGCTCTGCAACAAAATCAATATCCGAAAGCACATCTTCCGTGGCTCCCGGATACCGGAAATTTACATGATGAAAGGCAATCACACCCTCACACTGTTCCATGGCAACCGGCTCTTTCGGATCTGTAATCGTACTTTTTGTGCCTACAACCTCATCTATACGCTCTGCAGCTACACCGGCTCTCGGCATCATGATAGACATCATGGTCAGCATCAGAAATGCCATAACGATCATCATTGTGTAAGTAATAAATGCCGTCATGGAACCAACCTGCATATATCCGCCATCAATCCGCTTTGCGGCAACCCACACAATCAGAAGCGTAATGCAGTACATGATCATCATCATTCCCGGCATCATAAATGTCATAACACGGTTGGTAAACAACTGCGTCTTTGTCAGATTGCGGTTGGCCTCATCAAACCGCTCTTCTTCCCGTTTTTCCCGTCCAAATGCACGAATGACATTTAATCCTGTCAGAATCTCTCTCGAAACCAGATTCAGCCGGTCCACGAGATTCTGCATAATCTTAAACTTCGGCATGGCAAGGGAGGTAAGAAGCATTACAAATCCAAGAATAACAAGCACCGCAAGCGCGATCACCCATTCCATTCCTGCATGGGTCTGTGCAACCTTAATCACACCACCGATTCCAATGATCGGAGCATAAAGAATCATTCGCAGAAATACTGCAGTCACCATCTGAATCTGCTGTACATCATTGGTACTTCTCGTAATCAGGGATGCCGTTGAAAAATGATCCATCTCTGCATTGGAGTACTGTACAACATTGCGGAATGTCTTATCACGCAGATCCCGTCCGATGGATGCTCCCACACGGGAAGCACAATATCCGACAACCACTGCCGCCATAACCATCAGCAGCGCAAAACCAAGCATCTTTGCTCCGGTGATCCATAAGTAATGTTTCTGAATGGCATCTACATCCACACCTGCATTTTTATCACAGGAGATCGCATAGGTCACACCCATGGATTTCAATGTAGAAGATCCGATCGCATCAATCTGTCCAGACACCTGCTTTCGCATCTTAAGAATCTGCTGATCCGGTACCTGGCCGGCTGCCAGTGCCTGCATCAGCTGCTTCATATCTACCTGCGTCCCATCCGTTCCCATTTTCCCCGTGAAAGCCTTCTCGTCAATATCGGACTCCTTCATCTGGGACATCTGATATACCATGACGATCGGCTCCAACAGAGACTCATCCATATCGTCAAGCGTATCCTCTTCACAATTTCTCACATAGTTTCCATCTTTTTTCGGCTCCTTATAACAGGCGGCAAATGTTTTCTTTTCCCTGCTGGTCATAAAAAGCTGTGCTGACACAAAATCTTCCTGTGTCATTTCTTCCGGAAGAATATGCTCCACTCCGCTGCTCATGATTCCGACATCGATAATATCCGATGTATACTGTGGCAGGGACAGATCACAAAATGCCTGCATCACAAGAAAAGCCACAATAACCAGAATCCATTTCCAGTATGGGAGCATGTTTTTAAATATTTTTCCCATGATTTAACTCCTTTTCATATGCATAGCTTTTATACTATCATGAACTGATTTCCAGAACAATTCCTATTATATAAAACTTTTCTTAAATTAAAATGAAATGTGTGGTGCAACCACGGGCACCACACATTTTATGTTCTGATTTTATACTGCAGGAATTACATAACCGGCCTTCTTCATTTCTTTTGTAAAATCATCGACAGACATTCCTGCTTTCTCTGCACCAATTTCCACTGTAATGATTCCATCCTGTACCAGGGATGCATATGCACGAATCTTTCCCTCGCGCTGTCCTTCGATTCGACCTTCCACACGTTCCTCATTCAATTCATCTGCCATCAAAACACGTAATGCCTCACACATGATCCTTTCACTTCCTTTCCATTCCCGTACTTTCTCCATGTTACTGTTTACAATGACCTGCAGCACGATATCTGCAAGATTCTTCTCCCTTCCCTCAAAGGTACTCGCCTGCAATAAATACTGGCGCAGCAACGATTCCTCCAGCCTGTCGGTCAGTGCCTTGAGCTGTACATGCATATCCACATCCAGTTCCGATGACGCTATGATCTGCACCGGAAACATCACTCCACTGACATAGTAAATCCCTACTGTTTCTTTTTTACATTCATACCCGGATTTTTCCAGTTCCTGCATCAGCTTCACCGGCTTCCGATCACGAATCAATGTAATGGTAATCTCCTCTGCCGGAATCTCATCCACATGATTTGGTAATACTTTATACAGGCACGCATACGCAACCGCCTTGTAAAAAGTATCAATATTCAGCTCATCCTTCGGGGATTTATATTCAAAAATATTGTGTTTCCGGAAGATCTTCCCGATTTCATTTTTTATTTTGCAGTCCTTCTTTACTTTTACAACCGTACAGTCAATCTGCAAAGGTTTTTCCGTAAGCTGGAACTCATCGGTAAATTCCAAATTTTCTGCATCCTCCAGCAGTTCCAGGCGCAAGGCCGAACAGAATGCCGGATGCCACTGCAGCTTTTGGGACTTTTTCTGATTCTCCTGTTGATTTTTCGTTTGTTCTTTTTCCAAATGTTCTCCTTATATTATATGTGGTTTTTGCTTTTATTTCAACGCATAAAAATTGCAGACTGTTAAACCCTGACCGTCAAACTCAGACCGTCAAAACCTGACTGTCAAAACCTGACTGTCAAAGGCACATCAAGGTTCACATCATTCACTTATGCAACAAAACAAATGGGATTTTCTGGCAGAAACTGCCACTGAAAAAAGATATGATTACTATACCATATGTTTATGACCGCTGCAAGAAAAAACATCCCGAGCTGAAAAAACAATAGGAAAAACAAAAAGCCATGCAATGGAAAAATCCAATACTGCATGGCTTTACAAAATTAATTTTATACCGCAGGGATTACATAACCAGCCTGTTTCATTTCTTTTGTAAAGTCATCGACAGACATTCCTGCTTTTTCTGCACCAACTTCCACTGTAATGATTCCATCCTTTACCAAAGTTGCATATGCACGAATCTGGCCTTCACGCTGACCTTCCACGCGTTCTTCATTCAATTCATCTGCCATTAAAACACGTAATGCCTCACACATTGTCTGTTCACTTCCTTTCCATTTTTGCACTTTCTCCATGTTACTGTTTACAATAACCTGAAGCACAACATCCGCAAGATTCTTTTCCCTCTCTGTAAAAACGCTAACTTCCTGCAGATACTTCCACATCAGCGGTTCATCCAAATTGTCAGTCAGTGCCTTGAGCTGTACATGCAAATCCATATCCAGTTCCGATGATGCAATGATCTGCACCGGGAACATCACACCACTGACATAATAGATTCCGGCTGTTTCTTTCCTGCATTCATACCCATCACTACTTAATTTCTGAAGAAGCTTCACTGGCTTGCGGTCTCGAATCAGTGTAATGGTAATCTCCTCTGCCGGAATCTCATCCACATGATTTGGTAATACTTTATACAGGCATGCATACGCAACCGCCTTGTAAAAAGTATCAATGTTCAGCTCATCCTTCGGGGATTTATATTCAAAAATGTTGTGTTTCCGGAAGATCTTCCCGATTTCATTTTTTATTTTGCAGTCCCTCTTTACTTTTACAACCGTACAGTCAATCTGCAAGGGTTTCTCCGTAAGCTGGAACTCATCGGTAAATTCCAGATTTTCTGCATCCTCCAGCAGTTCCAGGCGCAAGGCTGAACAGAATGCCGGATGCCACTGCAGCTTTTGGGACTTCTCCTGTTGATTTTTCGTTTGTTCTTTTTCCAAATGTTCTCCTTATATTATATGTGGTTTTTGCTTTTATTTCAACGCACAAAAATTGCAGACTGTTAAACCCTGACCGTCAAACTCAGACCTTCAAAATCTGACTGTCAAACCCTGACCGTCAAAGGCACATTAAAGTTCACATCTTTCACTTATACAACAAAACAAATGGGATTTCCGGCAGAAACTGCCACTGAAAAAAGATATGTTTACCATAGCATATCCCCACCTTCCTGGCAAGGAAAACTTTACGTATACTGCATAATATGTAATTGCAAAACGTATTCTACCTGTGACCATCATAAAAAAGACACACAATGCGATACTCTCTCACATTGTGTGTCTTTTCTTAAATCCCCATACTAATCAAGCAAAAACAAATTCTGGGATTCCATTTTCACAGTAGTTTTTCCCACCCTTGGTGTTCCATCCGGATTTTTGGACTTATTGTTATAAATTTCAAAAACAATATCCCCTTCCTTCTTTTTGTTTTCCCCTGTCGTATCATAAATAAAGTAATACTCACTCATGTTTTTCAGGTTTTCAAACACATATTTTTTAGGATTCTCCTTTGTTGCTTTTCCCTCAATCACCGTTCCGTCTTTTTTGTAAATTTTATCTACGTAAGTTCCATCTTTGTATTGGATCGAACAGGTCAGCTTCGTTCTGACGGTATTCAGTTCGACCGGGCTGAAGCGGATTTTTTCCTTAGTGCCGTCAAGGTTATTTCCATATTCTTTCATCCAGTTCATCTTATACACAAGATTTGGGTCACTTCCATTTCCGGACTCCTCTTTTAAAAGCTCCGCCTCTTCATTCAGGATCTCGACCATTGGCGGCTCATATGTGGTACGGTATGCGGCAATCATCGTATTAATGAAAAGCTTTGCCTCCATATCTCCATCTACCGTAGAATGACCTACTCCGGAATAAAAAACATTTCCCTTACTGTAAATATAGTAATTATTGGCGGCATCATTCGGGGAAGCCCCATAGGTGGCACCGGTTCCATCTCCGTTTGAAGCCGTACCCGCCCATGCACACGGATCTCCGTTCTCATTATCCGAAAGACAGTACCAGACCGTAACTTCCGGATCTTCCATGTCCAGCTGATACCACTGCCCATGCGTTGATGCAATTTTGAGTGTTTCGTCAATTTTAAACGGATATTCCGTAATCTGTCCCGTATTCGTCTTCGTTGCACGCGTTGTCAGGTCATTATTATTGTTAAATCCTGTCAATTTCACATTATCGTTACTCACGCCACAGATATATTCATCATTTTTATAACTTCTGATCATATACCGGTATGGGATGATCTGATCCGTATTTTTCTTTTCCCATCCCAGACGTTTCATGGCATAGTAAGTAAATCCCTGGGTATTACCAAGTGCCGTTGTAGAAAGTGTACCGTCGCTGCCAACGGTTGTCTGGGTCATTGTATCATACTTATGTTTCGCCTGATAAGCCAGCAGTTCCTTTCGTTCGCTCTCGGTCAGTTTCCCACTCACAGCTTTATACCGGTTCATTCCCATGACATCACGCAGATATGTATTGGCAGAATATCCGAAATCCCCACTGTTCACATTATGCATAGAAGTAAAATCATGCGTAAACAAAACACTTTTTCCAGAGGCGATAAAATATTTCAGGAAATCAATCGCACCTTTTTTATTCGACATATTCACCTTATGGAACGTATCGCCAAATCCCAGAATAAACATATTGTATGTATGATACAGTTCCTTTTGTTTTTTCGACATTTTAACTGGATTTTCGTTTCCCTTTTGGGCTGAAATATCCCTGGAATAATCATACACAAATTTCTCCCCGAAATAATTCTTCTGAAAATCAGAAACCGTAGTCGTTACCACGGAAATTTTATAATCATTCAATGCATTATAATATTTCGTAAACAGCGTATTTTCGTGCAAATTCAGATACCCCTTATTATTAGTATCCGTATCCGGCATAATCTGCAGCACCTTAATCTCCCGTTTCTGTCCGGTCTGGTTTTTTGCAACCGAGCAGCCGGTACGTGTAAAATGAATGTCCGGATTATCCTTGCGGTATACAACAATCTTCCACTGGATCAGCCCGAAGTACAATTTGGAAAGTTTTACCGGTGTAATGTTCTGTTCCCCGTCTCCTGCCGTAAAAACATCTCCCTCATAGTAAACTTCCCCTGTATCATCCAAACCATCCGTATCCCCGGAGCCATCCACATCTGCCAGCCCCTCTTCAAATTTACCATCCTGATTCTGGTCAATGTAGACTTTACACTGATACTGTGCCGATGGCACATCCGTCACCTGAAAACCAAAATCAAGTTTTGATCTGCCAAAACCGTCCACATCCAGATAATTTGCCTGACTGTCATCTACGGAAACAGACGTATCATTTTTCCCCCCAGACGAAGTCGTTCCCTGATATTCATTTGGCAGTTTTGTAAACGTAATTTTCGGACAGACCTCTTTTACCTTTGCAATCAGCCCATTGCTATCTGACGTCTGGTAAATGGTTTTCTTTTCCTTCTTACTCTCCCTGACCAGATCTGCAAGGTTTGAACCGGCATCTATTTTATCGGACAGGCAATAGAGATCATCAACCGCAACAACCGGATAACCGGCATGTAAAAAGTTCTCCAGTTCCGCTTTCTTAATCTTTGTAATGTCATTTCCCGGGAAACGGAGTGTCGTATCCTCTATAACATTATTTCCGCTTCCAGCCCACAGAAACTTGACCGAACGGCTTATGCCGTCTGACCTGCTATACTCTGCACTGGTCATTTTATCTCCGGTATGGAAATATATTTTTCCGTTCATCGTGGTATCATTCCACACCGTCTGATTCTCTTTGATCCATTTCACATTGCCATCTGCATCTTTATAGGTTACATCCTTTTCTACCAGATTATAAGCACCCTGATCCAGCCCAAGATAAATCATGTTGTACTTGCTGTTTAGATCCTCCGTGGAACCAATAAACTCTGCCGTAGTCATATGGGTAATCTTAATATCCCCGATAAAATTCGGAATCATAAGCTGGATATAACTCTTTTTCAGCGAGTACCCGTTCTTTCGGTCATAGCATGGCTCAATATCCAATATCCGCAGTTCTCCATCCACATGATCCTTTGATGTTTTATATCCGAGAATATAACGGACTGCATCTGCCGGTGTCGCTTTGGGATCATTTCCCGTAAATTCCTTAAAATCCGTAAACTTAGACTTCGGATCCGATGCCGGAACCGTTCCCGTGCCAAAATCCTGTGTAGAAGTTTTATCCCCCTTAAACACAAACATTCTGCCATTTAAATATCCCTGATTTTCATCGGATGTAATTTCTCCTGCTGTTTTATATGTTTCCCATTTGTCCAGCTTCGTCCAGTAATGGTACCAGTTTTCACCAATCACACGTCCATCCACATCGGACGGAAGGAACGTAAACTTCGACCAGTATGCCCTTGCATCCCCTGTCTGTGCAGTAAACACACCCGTCTCAACCCCGTCAATTTTCTCCACCTGAATCAGCGCATCCTCTCCGCCATCCAGATACAGGCGTTCAAACAGTTCTGAATCCATGGAAAACAGCATCACTGCCAGTTTATACATATTATTGTTATAGCCGGTATCCTTATATGTATAAATGGTAGGGTTCATATTCCAGTCCAGAATATGAAACGTAACCGGTTTTCCCCCACTTAAAGATCCCTGTGTAGCTATATACACCCCGGAATCCATAAAAATCGGGGCATAGTTTTCCTCCTGATTGATCTTCTTATACATTTTCGTAACAACATCCCAGCTGATATCTTTCGATCCATTAAATCCATTCGTATACGAAGAAACAGACGAATGCTTTCCGTACCTGTTGTGTCTTTTCCAGATCGTTCTGATATTATCCTCCCCGGAATGCATCTTAGGGGAAACCACATACAAATCCGCATAATCTGCCCATTCCGGCCGTGCATTCAGCTCTTCCGGTGTAATCGTTTTAATAATCACCGAATAATTGTCTGCTTCCTCCTGTGTTTTACAGCCGATGCTGTCCTTTAAAAAATAATCATTGTTTTTATATAGATAGTAATTATTTGTTACATTGATATTATCCTTTGATTTATCACCGGTACTTTTTCTTTTTGTATAAATCCGGTCGCCCTCATTGGTAAGTTCACGATCCGTCTTTTCATCAAATGTCTGATCTTTATCATCCGATTTTTCGAAATCATTTACTGTATGCCAGATAATATTTCCATGATCCTGTCTGACAAACGATAAGCTTTCATTTCCGTCTTCCCCTTTTACGATTTTTTGGACAAACGTACCTTCCCCATCTTTAACGCGCTCATAGTATCCGGTATATTCTGCATCTTTCATGCCATCCTCACAGACACGCATATTTCCAGAATATTTTGAAATGTCCCCTTCTGGCTCATCCGGGAAAAAATAAGCCGTTTTCATTTCACATTTTGCACCGGTTATTGTTTTAACCGTATTAATATCAGCATCCCCATAACGCATCTCTTCCACATTTACCGGTTCACATCCACTGATCTGGTATCCAAACTCTGCGTATTCTTCATAAGGCACAATTTCAAGAATCAGAAACGGGTTTTCCCTGGTTCCAAGCTTTGCCGCTGCGGCATTCGCATCGTAAATGTTGCGCTTCGACTCCGGAATCTGCTCTATCTGGTCAACGACCCCTCTTGTCATCACCGGAAGTTTTTCATCCGCCTTTAATTTATTCCGATACCCGACAACTCCAAGACAGACAACAAGCACCCCCAGCATGCAGACTGCGGATGCAATTCTTTTATTCCTGCTTCCATTATTTTTTTTCTGCCGATGCCATCTTACCATCTTCAATACGAACGCCCCTTCCTTACCTGAGTACATTTCTCAGCTTGAATTCATTTTGTATCGTATACTTCTGTTCCAGATATTGCATATCAAAAGAAACCGCAACGGATGCCTTTTCCGTGGAAGCATTTACTGTGCCGGTAAATGCCGTAACATATTCGCCGATCAGATGTTCCTGCACCTCATCCGTAGCTGCAGAAATCACCGTTGTATCGGTTTTTGGATCTGCCACAGCCATTTTCTTTGTATATAATTTCTTTCCACCTGCAGAGATCCAGATCACCCGCTTGCTTGCAGCCTCCGGGGCTGCGGCACCTGCCGGATTGGTTACCGACGGGGTGTTCGGAATCGTATAAATGGCGATCCCACGGACACCGGACACGGATGGGTCAAGTTCCTCCACCCGGTTTCCTTCCATCACCCACATGCCGATCTGCTCCATCAGAATCTGTGACTCCGACTGCAGATCAATCTGCGCAGACGCGTGGTTATAATTTTTGTGCGCCATTCCAAGGAAAAGCGTTGCAGCGCCTAAAATAACCGTTGAAATTGCAATCGCGATAATCAGTTCCACAAGCGTAATTCCCCTATGATCGTTCGGCACACTGCCACCCCCTTTAAAAAGTTACTGCTCCGTAAAATGCCTGCCGGTATCTTTCACCAGCCGGATTGTGTATGCCGGGACACCATCAATATAAATGGCATTCACATTTGTACAATCATCATAAAATGCCGTTTTCTTATAGGCAATCTTAATAAATGTCCCACCGGCACCCGGTTCTGTCAGTTCCTCCCCGGTGCTGCTGTCCTTACGGATTTTAATTGTATTATTACACAGCTTCGTCCCGTCAGATGTCAGCTTTGTATCGTCAAAACTGCCCAGATTATCGGACAGGACACGCGTATAATACCCATTGTCCAGCTTGTAAATATACAGATAAGAACTGCCGGCTTTGCTCATCGTCCTGACCTGAAGCGCATCCAGCGAAGCATCCAGCGTCCTTACCACTTTCTGCGTATTGGCATAGTGCAGATGCCCGATCATCATGACAGACGTGCTTGCAAGAATGCCAATAATCGCAATAACGATAATGATTTCAACGAGCGTAATTCCATTCTGCCCCAAAAGTTTTCGTTTCTTCATTGGCACACCCCTTACCCGTTCTTCTTCCAATTATCATAGTTCAAATAAGAATCCAGATCAAGGTTTCCGGAAATATTTGATGCCGCAAGGGAAGAACAGCCTTTGAAAAACTGGGAAAACAGCGGAGTATCCCGTTTCTGGTCCTCGGTAAACAGCTGGGAAACCAAAAGCTTGTTTCCCCGTACCGAAGCATTGGAATCAAAAGAGATCACTCCACCGGAAATAATCATTCCCTCAAACTGGCCGGACACCCTGACATCCCCGGTTGCAATGACAATTCCCTTTGTAACCGTAGCTGGAAGTGCATAAGTTCCGGCATTTTCAATCAGGTATACATCTGCGGCCGGGGAATACACCGTTTCCGAAGCCGTCGGGGATGCCTTGTGTTTCTCCACCTCTGTGGTAAATGCACTCCGGTCAATCAGATAGTCAAACAGCGGATTTACCGTTTTGTCAATCACTTCATGCCCACTGGCATCCGTAGATGTCAGACGGACATTGTCTTCGGTCACTCCCTGCCCCTGATCCGTCAGTCCCAGTTCCAGCGACTTATAGCGCACGGCAAGCTTCGAACAGTACTTCCAGTATAACCCACTGCTGTCTTTCCAGTTGTCCGGCGCAATCGTATATGTTCCAACCTCCAGCATATCTGCAGAAGCCGCCCGTTTTAAAATGTCCCCGGAAAACGTCATAATCGTATTGGAATCCACAATCAATGCATCCTCATCCAGATAGATATTGGCATACTGTGCCGTTTTCCCCTGATTGTTCACATAATACTCAGAAAAAAAGTCATTCGCAGACTTCTCCGAATTAAAATTCAGGTAATAATAGACCCCACCCGGAAAATAATAGGGAACCACCTGCCGGCTGCTGTTTAAATATCCTTTCAGCGTACTTTCACTGATTCCGGTATATGCCGCATACTTCTTTTGATCCAGACTTCTGCCATCTCCTGACACATATTCCAGTGGAACATAATATGCCAGCTGGTTCGTCCGCGCGGAGATGGACTCGCCCATCAGAATATCCTCGTTACTGGCATCAAGCTTTCGCGAAATAAACGTCCGCCCTGCCAAAAGCAGGTAATTCAGCCCTTTGATATCCAGATGGCTGCTTTTTCCATTGACCATCATGGCACTGCTAAACTCTGCCTTTTTCGCAGAATCCGGATCCTGTGCACCATAATTTTTCTGAAAATTATAGCCGTAATAATTGCCCTGCAAAGTCACGGAACTCCCCCTGCCAGCCAGTTCCAGATCATCCGCCACATACATATTTCCGTTCATATGGATAGAGGAAGCACCGTTTGTCCCGGCAGACGATGTCCTTATATTTTCCGCCCAGATCGAGGAACTGCCGTCCCCAACCGTCAGGTCTGATCCGCTCTCCGTCACGATATCCCCACGTGTAAGAACCGTCTTCCCCTTGATCGTACCGTTTCCTCCCGTGGACGCATAAATTCCGTCTGCCCCGGCATACACACTGCCATCCACTGTCACATTCTGTGCCCCGATGTTGATCTGTCTGTCGGCTATCAGCGCATAACGCATAAACTCCTGCACCTGCCCCCTGCCGGAGAAATTCATCTTCGGGGTGGAAAACACAAGGTCGGTTTTGATCGTTGTCTCATAATCCTGTGCATCCCTATACCGGATCTGTACACCCTTTAACGTAAACGTCCCTGAACCATAATCCACCTCATATTTTGGATCTGCGGCAGGGATATAACATCCCTGATCTGCGGCTTCTTTGATGCAGCTTTTTACCGTATCCGTATCATAGCCGGAAACCCGGTATGCCACATTGCCGGAAGCGTCCATGGTATCCGACGCACCAACTGCCGGATCTGTATGGTTTTCTGCAAACTGCTTCTGCAGCCCGTCCATATATCTGGTGGCAAATACTTTCTGCACATCCCCGCCGGAAGCAGAATACGTCAGGTAATTTTCAAGGACATCCGCATACGCTTTCTCCAGTGACTGCTCTGCAAGTTCCCTTGCACCGGCACGCAGATTATCCATCAGTTCATCCGCACTGTAGAAATTTTTCTTCGTGCCGCGTTCCACTTCCTTCATCTCAATATTGACAATCGTAATCTTCGTGATCACCACGGCAATCAGGCTTACCACAACCATCAGAACCAGTACGGCAAGCAGGGAGGCGCCACGGTTATCCTGTTTGAACCGGTTTCCTTTCATCGCTACTCTCCTTTCGACGTGCTGACCGTAATATAACGGTACTTTTCCTTATCCGGATTGTTTCCGCCCTTGCCTTTCTTATATACACAGACCGTCAGATCGACCTTTCGCACTCCCCCGCTGCTTGCCACCAGAGGGGCAACCGACCCGGCCGGCAGCTTAAAGCTGTCCTGATAAATTGCTCCCTTGTTGGTCACCGCAGCCGGATCATCCGGATACGACTTGTTGCCAAGGTTTGATGCCACAGACGGCATCGGGCATCCCTGCGGCAACACTGTCATCTTATAATCCGGTCTGATGCTGTTGACATCCGCAATATTCTGGCATACAAACACCAGCTTGGGATTCACACCGGCAGCGTATGTAACCTCCATCGTATCGCTGTCCTGTGCCACATGGTACATAAGATAAATATGCTCCACATCACGGATATCTTCCTCTGCAAACTCATTACATTCGTATACTTCCGAAGGATCTATGCCCAATACCTCATCGCCTGTTTCCCCACATGTATAGCTGCATGCCACCCGGACATGCGTACTGTCTGCCGTAACCGAAAATTTCCGCTTCATCTTCGCCTGCAGTTCGCTGTCCCCAAGCGGAAGCGTTCCCGGATGTGCAGCGGCATATGTCATATTTTTTTCCGAAAAATACGTCATTGCTTCCTGCAGCTGGTTATGTTCCAGTGCCACGACATCCTTTGTGTCATCAATCCCTTCGATCTGTGGGATATTGGTGTCATTTTCAGCTGCAGCCGTACTGACAGAAACCTCGACATCATACGTGCTACCAGAAGTGCCTGCCGCCGCGTAGTACACATTCTCCGCCTGAAATGCGGGTGCCGGGGCAGCCGCCGGAGTCTCACTGAGCAGGGTGTAGCCCTTTCCTTCCAGATAGGGAACACGAAATCCTGCCCCTGTCGTCACCACAGCCAGTTCTTTTTGGTTTTTTAAATCCTCCAGCACTTCCTGCGCCAGATTGGTTGCATGCTGTTTGTCCGCCATCATCGCATTGTACTTCATGGACTGCGTAAAATAAGACAGCAGCGGAATGGAAATAATAGCAAGAATTGCCATGGCAAGGATGACTTCCAGCAGGGAAAATCCACCATTGTTATTCGGTTGTCTCTTCATCTGCGGGCCTCCTTCCCATCCGTTTTACGGTGCCGTTTCAAGCGATGTGCTTCTGCCAAAAATACTCATCACACCTTTTGACATATTCGGAAATACCGGTGGAACGTACTCTTTTCCGGTGTTCTCCAGATAGTACATATTCAGGGTCATCTCCCCGTTTAATTTTCCGGTGGAATCATCATAATTTGCCGTAAACTGTGAAATCGTTGTACGATCCTTAAAATTGTTGACATAAGCGATCATTTCCTTTAACCCGGCATAGCCTGCCTCATAGCGGATACCGATAGAGGCATAATATCCCCGAACCTCTTTTTGCTCTGGTCCTGTCGTTTCCTGTTCTGCTGCATCTGCCCCCTGTGTGCTCTCCTCACTCTGGCTTTCGGATGTAGAAGATGCCTCTGCATCCGGTGCGGTAGTGGAAGAAGCATCCGTTCCTGCAGCCGTGTCCGTGCCATCGGTCTGCACATCCACAGCAACCGGCTGGTTCATGGTAAACGTAATGTCCGTAATATGGAAATCGCTGCTGTTATCCTCATACGCCTGTAACGACTCAATAGCCTTCTCGGTTGTCATTGCAGAAGGATACATACCGATAATCGTCTTCTGCTTTTTTACCATCCGCTGGATATTTTCTTTTACCTTCGGAAGTCCTGCCTCCATCTGTTCCATCTGCTGCACTTTCGCCTGATCAGCCGTATTCTGTTCTTCAATCTTCGCTGCCTTGCTCATTCCCTTACTGAAAATAAAGAAATACGAACATGCCACTATGACAATCGCACAGAAAATGAGCAGCAGCCGCTTGTCGGAATCTGAAATTTTAATTCTATTCATTGGTCTGCTCCTCTCCTTCCACACTGTCTGTATCGGTATCCGCATCGGTATCCGCAGACGGAACCGCTTCTTTTACGAGATGTCCGTCCTCCCCGAGAAATGCACCAGTATAATAAGCATTTAACGTATACGTCCACGTCGCCGTGCCGCTGTCTTCATCGGACTCCTCTGACATAGACGGAATCGAAAGATTTTCAAGCAGCGTCACATCCGCAAAATTCAAAAGCATCTGTCCGACCGTAACTTTCCGGTCAGCCTCCATATTCAGCGTTACCAGCGAACCATCCGTCTGAATGCTTTTTACATGGATGGTTGTCGGAAGTTCATTTTCCAGCTGCGCAATCAGCGGATACAGCTGCTCATTTTTCGTGATGGTGGCAAGATCCAGTTTCTCATACACCTGTTCCTCCGCCTGTACCCGCGCGTAATCGTCATACGTCTCCTGCACATAGGAAAGATCATTGATCCGTTTGGTCAGGCTGCGATGCTCACGATAAGCCAGCAGCTGACGCACACCAGAACCGAGAATCAGCAGGACACTTACCAGTACTGCCCCCGCCAGAATCACATATGCCGTGTGCAGGTCGTTCTTTTTGGAATCTGCCACAAGCATGTCCTTTGGTCTGGCATCAATCGGATGAACCGCCGCACCGATGACCGAAAGAAAACCGACAGCCGTTGCCGCCTTCGGTCTCGTCCCGGAAGATGCCGCATCCGGTGTTACCGTCCCCTCAGCCGCCTTATTTTTTCCGCTCCGTAAATCAATGACCTTCGTGAAATCAATTTCCTGCAGCGGAAGCGGAAGCTCCTGTGCAAACAGTTTGTGCATACCTGCAAAACGGGAACCATCGCCAACCAGATAGACATTCCCGACAAATTCCTGTTTGACCTGGTTCTGATAATACTCAACCGCCGTGTTTGCAATGCGCAGATGATACCGCAGGGACTCTGCCAGATCCTCATATGCTTCTTCTGCCAGCGCCTGCTGGCGCTTCATCTCCTCCTGGTTTCCCATCTCCGGAACCGTCGGACGGTTGTATATCACATTGTGTTCTAAAAGAAAATCAAGTGCTTTCTCCTCATCGTCAATACCAAGCACCGGATGGTCGATCACTGCCGTGATCGTAGCTCCATAGCCATACGGTGTCACACGCTGAAAGACCAGTTTTTTATTTTCCAGAATACTGATGACCGTTGCCTGTTCTTCCAGCTGCACGACCACGGCATTTTCCAGAAAACTGTCACACAAAAGCTGTACCGTTCCGTTTCCGATATAGTCAAACGTCTCCACCTTAAGCCCTGCCAGCTCGGCAAAGGTCACATAGTTGTTTAAAAGGTTATCCGGAATTGCAACAAGAAGCAGCTTAAGCATCTTTTTTCCGTCTTCTTCCTCCACGTCCATCTTGCTGTAGCTGATGGTGTAATTGCTCACATCCATCGGGAAGTAATCACGGATCTGTGCCTCGATGATTCCCATGATCTTATTGTCCTTGACAAACGGGATCATGACCTCGCGGGTAACGACCTTAGAGGAGGAAAGGGTAAATACAACTTCCTTCTCATGGATATCGTGTCTGCTTAGTTCGGCCTTTAATGCCGATGCAAACGCTTCTTTGTCGCGGATATAGCCATCTTCCACCGCATGTTCCGGGGTGCGGAACGCAAACGCTTTATGTACCGGTGGATTTTTCTTGCGGTAATCGGCCAGTGCGACTTTTGTCCACCATACACCGGCCTCAATACTTACTACTCTTTTGACCATTTTCATTTTCTCCTTATATATTTTCCGAAAGGTTTTCATTGGAAAATGTACAAAAATAATTATGCTTTGTTCATGTTTTCTTCGGGAAGAGACTGTAAGAATTTTGGCGAAAGGTTTTGCGTACCGGACGCGACCGGACGACATTCGCCATCCGGGCTCATGTCGTCCTTTCCCGTACATCCGTGTACGGGAATCGCTGGGTGTTGACAAAATTCTAACAGGCTCTAACCCTTGAGAAAAATCACAAATCCTAATTATTTTTCTACATTTTCCATCGTAACGTTATGGCATAAAAATTTAGATGGCGAATAAGAAGGATGTTCAAAATTCGCCACAAAAAACAAATAACTTTATGTTTTCTTTAAACATTACTTTTTTGGCGGATTATACCAGATTTTATCTAATAAATGCCCATCATGCCGAGATACCAGGTCCAGAAACGGCTGCCCCAGAGTGCGGCGATGAATATGCCTGCCGAAAGGTACGGGCCGAGTGCAAGCAGGTTGTTTCGCTTGCTTACCTTCATGCGGATGGTATGGATGACGGAGCCAAGAATGCATGCAAGAATAAATGCAAAAATAATGTTTTTTGCGCCTAAGAGCAGGCCTGCATATGCCATGAGTTTGATGTCTCCCCCACCGATTGCTTTGCCGGAGGAGAAATAATACAGGCCATACAAAAACAGGCTGACAATGACTGCCCCGATGATATGGGACAGGATATGCCGGAAATCATACACGGTCATGATGATACCGAGCAGTCCCAGAAACAGGTTCTGGGAAACCGGTATCTGATAGGTTCTCTCATCGATGACCGCAATGACAATCAGGGCAGATGTCATGAGGCAATACAGCACACTGCTGAACGTGAAACCGCCCGCCATGAAAACGACCACATACAGCACACCATTTAAAGCCTCGATTAATGGGTACTGTATGGAAATCCTAGCACCACATTGCCGGCATCTGCCCCGAAGAATTATGTAGGAAAATACAGGAACCATGTCCCGCCAGCCCAGCTTACGCCCGCAGTTCATACAGTGCGAGGACTGCACGATATTCTCTTTTTTCGGGATACGGAAGATCAGCACGTTTAAGAAACTGCCGATGACGATTCCGTATAAAAATGCAACGATGTAAAGAAAAATCGTAAGTTGGGTTAGCATATGTATACTCCTATTTGTTTAAATGAATTACTTTGATGTAATTTTGTCAAAACTTCCTGTACCAGTTGTTACCGCAACTGTAACCATTGCTGTTGTAGAACTAGCAGACTGGCATGTAATTTCAATCTTTGATACAGCTTTTCCAGCCTTTGACTCTAATTTCAAATCAGAAACTGCCCCTATGCCATTTAATTCATAAAATGCATCTTTTAATATTTTTTGCTCATCTGCAGTTCCTCCACTAACTGTAACTCCACTCGCTCCTGCTGCTCCTGCTGCTGCTGGTTTAATCTCAATTTTATATGTTGCAGCTGGATCTAATGAGGCTGCATTTGAAGAATATGCTGTTGTTGCATCTGTGCATAATCCACTAAGTACCTGGATATCTTTTGCATGTCTTGATTTGTCAATGTATGGAATAACCTGTGTTCCAACGATACCTACTAAGATTGCCATAATTGCAATAACGATAATCAACTCTACAAGAGAGAAACCTTTGTTATCCTTCTTTTCATTCTTTGCCTTCATGTTCTGAAGCATTTCCATAATCTTCTTCATACCCTTTGTTCTCCTTTTTGAATATATTTTTTATGTATCTATCATCACATGTCTCATGGCAGACATGTAACAACCCTTCTTCTGCCTGCGGTCAGGCTCCGATGCTGTCGTACAGACTGTACATCGGCATCATGATCGCAAGGACGATCGGCACGACAACCACTGCCATCACGATGATGATGAGCGGTTCCATCGCGGCAAGCAGTGCCTCGGTCGCCGACTCCACCTCTTCATCATAATATGCTGCGACTTTGTCGAGCATGTCTTCCATATTACCGGTTTCCTCGCCGATCTCTATCATGTGGTAGACCATCGGTGGGAAGACCCCGGAATCTGCCAGTGGCTTCGAGAGCGGGATTCCACGGCTGACCTCTTCGGTCGCATCTTTTAATGCCTGCTTAACCACGGCATTCCCCATCATCTCGGTCACAAGCCCGAGTGCATCCACCAGCTGGACACCGGAGCCCATCAGTGTGGACAGTGTTCGCGTCATGCGCGAGGATGCCGTCTTGATGCTGAGCGGGCCGACCAGCGGTACCTTTAGAATAAATTTTCCTAATATATGTGCCCCGCCCTCTGTCTTTTTCCACGCATGGATAAATATGGCAATCCCTGCGATGATGGCAACAATAAAATACCAGCTGTGCACAAAGAAATCACTGACTGCCATGACTGCAAGCGTGATGCCCGGCAGTTTTCCGCCGACTTCGTCAAACTGGGAAGTAAAGGTAGGCACAATCTTAATCATCATGATGGCTACGACAACGATAATAACAAGAATCAGGATGACCGGATAAATCGCCGACTTGATGATCAGCCCCTTCAGGTGGGCTTCTTTTTCAAACTGACTTCCCACACGGCTGAATGCTTTATCCAGTCCACCGGAGGATTCCCCGGCGGCAACCATCTGCACCATGAGATTCGGAAAAATCTTCGGGTGCTCCGCCATCGCAACGGCGAGGGTCTCCCCGCGCTGTACGGAATCCCGCACTTCTGCGATTGCGTTGGCAAACGGTTTGTTCTCGGTCTGCTCGGATAGCATGTCGAGTGCCTCAACGACGGTCACGCCGGCATTTAATACGCTCTCAAACTGGCGGCAGAATACGCTCATTTCGCGGACGCTGACGGCTTTTCCGATATGGATTTCGAGATCTTTGTTAAATGCGTTGGCTCTTGCGATGGAAACGATGGTGTTGCCACCGGATTTGAGTTCTGCCGAAGCAACTTCCATGTTCATGGCCTCGATGGTGCCGGTTTTTGGTTTTCCATCGGCCCCGACCACTTCGTATTTATAACTTGCCATGTCTTAACTCCTTTTTAAAACAGCTTCTGCTGCATGTTTCCTGTATCCTGTGCATACTCCACGGCATTTGCCGCATCGATTTTGTGTTTCAGATACAGGCTGAATAAGGAATCATCCATCGTCTGCATGCCAATCTTCTTACTTGTCTGCATAATGGATGGAATCTGGTGTGCCTTATCCTCCCGGATCAGGTTTTTGATCGCCGGGGTACCTAGCATGACTTCAAATGCCGCCACACGGGATTTTCCGTCGATCGTCGGCAGAAGCTGCTGGGAAATTACCGCCTCAAGAACCGATGCCAGCTGCGAGCGGATCTGGTTCTGCTGGTGCGGTGGGAACACATCGATAATACGCTCAATGGTAGGTGCCGCACCGATGGTATGCAGGGTGGAGAATACCAGGTGTCCGGTTTCTGCTGCTGTGATGGCAGTGGAAATCGTATCAAAGTCACGCATCTCCCCCACAAGGATGATGTCCGGATCCTCACGGAGCGCCGCACGGAGCGCATTTCCATAGGAATCGGTATCCAACCCGATCTCCCTTTGGTTTACGATGGACCGGTTATGCTTATGTAAATACTCGATCGGATCTTCGAGTGTAATGATATGTTCGTTCCGTTCTTTATTGATGACATCGATCAAAGATGCCAGTGTGGTGGATTTACCGCTTCCGGTCGGTCCCGTGACAAGGACAAGCCCACGCTTTTTCTTTGTCAGCCCAAGGACAGCTTCCGGCACCCCGAGGTCCTCCGGTGTCGGGATATCGCTTGCCACGATACGCAGTACAGCCGCATAGGAACCTCTCTGGTGGAAAGCGTTGACACGGAACCGTCCCACACGCGTATCCGTGTAGGCAAAGTCCACTTCCCCTGTGGCCTCCATGGTTGCCTTCTGTTTCGGTCCAAACATAGATTCCACCAATTCTTTTGTCATCGCAGGTGTCAGCTTATCAAAACCATCCATCTCGTAAAGTGTTCCGCTAATACGGCATTTTGGGCGAACCCCAACTGTAATATGTAAGTCGGACGCATGATGCGCTTTTGCTATCGAAAGAAGCGTATACATTGACAATTCCATCTGTTTTGCTGCCTTCCCTTCCCTGTTTTATTTAATCCTCTTCGTCATCGTATGCCACACGCTGCACTTCCTCGACGGTGGTGATTCCGCGCAGTGCGTAATCAATGGCACTCATGCGGAGCGTTTTCATGCCATGTGTTAGTGCGATCTCCTCAAGCACATCCGCATTCTCCCCGCGGTTGATCGCCTGCCGCAGGTCTGCCGTGACCGGCATGATCTCATAAATACCGATTCTTCCATAGTATCCGGTTCCGCCGCAGCGGACACATTCTTTGTGCCCCGGTGTGCGGACATTGATCCTTCTGGCGGGATCCTTTATGCCGAGTATCTTTTTCTCCCCTGCGGTTGCCTCCCGGACAATTCCGCATGCCGGACAGACCCGGCGCACCAGACGCTGGGCGATTACCCCGACCACGGAATCCGCAATCAGGTAGTTTTCCACTCCCATATCTGCCAGACGGGTGATGGTATTTGCCGAACTGTTTGTATGTAAGGTGCTGACCACCAGATGTCCGGTGATGGATGCCTTTACCGCAATCTCTGCGGTCTCCTGGTCACGGATCTCCCCGATCATGATGATGTCCGGATCCTGACGCAGGATGGAACGCAGTGCCGAGGAAAAGGTAAGTCCCGCCTTTTCGTTTACCTGTACCTGGTTGACCCCGTTTAAGTTCGCCTCAACCGGATCTTCTACCGTGATGATATTGACACCTTCTACGTTTAATTCATTTAATGCAGTATATAATGTCGTGGACTTACCGCTTCCGGTCGGTCCCGTGACGAGAATAAGCCCGTTCGGATGGCTTAGGATGTGGTCAAATTTTTTTAATTCGTCCTCCGGGAATCCCAGATCCCGCTTGTCCAATGTCAGTGCTTTTTTCTGTGCGAGACGCATAACGACCTTTTCCCCATAGACGGTCGGAAGCACGGACACACGGATGTCGTATTCCTGCCGGTCCACAATGCTGGTCGCACGGCCGTCCTGTGGGCGGCGCTTTTCGGAAATATCAAGTCCGCTGACAATTTTTATTCTTGCAATCAGTGCTGCATGCAGGCTGATGTCGTGCCGCATGGCTTCATGCAGCACGCCATCCACACGGAACCGGATCCGCACCTGGTTTTCCATCGGCTCGATATGGATATCGCTGGCTCTCTTATGGACTGCCTGCTCGATGATCTGTCCTAACAGTTTGACAATCGGTGCCTGCTGGACATTGTTCTCATCGTTTCCACTCCCGGGATCTAGAGCTGCCCTGGCTTTTGCCTGTTCCTGCTTTTCCCTTGTATACTGTTCTGCCACACGCAGGGCTTCTGCATTTCCATAGTAACGGTCGATGGCTGCCGCAATATCACTCGGGGTCGCAGCAAAACGCTCCACCTGACACCCGGTAATGATGGAAACATCGTCCATCGCCCGGATATCCAGCGGATCGCTCATTGCCACGCACAAAAGATTGGGATTTTTCTCATTGAACTTAAACGGAATCAGATTATACTTCCGCAGCACTGCCTCGTCCAAAAGCCGGATGATTTCCTCCGGGATGCGCAGGGTCGACAGATCGACACTCTGTATTTTCAGCTGTGCCTTCAGTGCCTCTACGATCTGTTTTTCGTCTGTAAACCCCAGATCTATCAGTACCACTCCGAGACGCTCTCCCTGTTTTTCTGTTTTCTGGACCTGTAACGCTTTTACCAGCTGATCCTGCGAAATGACTCCTGCATCCACAAGCAGATCGCCCAGTCGCTTCTTCCGGGCAAACCCTACCAACTTATCCATGTAATACTCCCACTACGTTAAACATTTATTATTTTCGAATATTTTCGAGCAATTAATGATTATTATAACCTTTTTTATTCTCTATTGCAATCCTTTTTCATGTATAAAATATAACTTTATTGCATTTTACCGTTTCTTTTTTTGTGCAAATTTCACATCTAGGTCTTTTGTCCTATTTTATTTGCCGTCATTTCCTCCACAAAAATGCCATATCCTTTCGTTGGATCGTTAACAAGCACATGGGTCACGGCACCGATCAGTTTTCCATCCTGCAGGATCGGGCTTCCGGAGAGTCCCTGCACGATTCCGCCGGTCAGCTTCAGCAGGTTCTCATCCTCCACATGAAAACGGATGCCCTTATTTTTATCTCCCGGTGTATAATCAAGATCATCAATTACGATGCGATACGACTGCAGTTCCCCGGACGCATCCGACAGAATTACCGCATCCTTTGTCTGAATCTCCTGTTTGTAACCAACCGGACACAACAGACTTTCGTTTTTCTTTTCTTCCCGGAAGTTTTTCGTCAACGTGCCATAGATACCGATTTGTGTATTGCTGGACACTTCTCCGATCTGGTTGTCTTTCCCATAATAGACAACTCCCTCCAGCTCTCCCGGTGTTCCCCGGACACCTTTTTTGATACCGAGCACCTGTGCTTTGTACAGCCGGCCGTCTGACAGGCGGAGCAGGTCTTTGGTCTGTCCGTTTCCGATTCCGTGTCCCAGTGCCCCGAAGTTTCCGTCCTGATCAAAATAGGTCAGCGTGCCGATCCCTGCCATGTCATCTTTCACCCAGAGTCCCAGACGATAGCCTTTGTGTTCTGCTGCCTCAACCGGCTCCACCGATACCTGAATCTGCTCGGCTCCGCGCCACAGGGTCAGCACCACCGGTTGTTCCCCGTACTGATTGATCCGCTCCATCAGTTCTTCTTTTTTCGTGACCGCTTTTCCATTTACAGCAGTAATATAATCCCCAGGAAATACAATGTGTTCTGCCGGCTGCCGGCTGCTTCCGTCCACAGTTTCCACCGGGCCGGATCCCAGCACCAGTACTCCCTGGGCAGCCCCGTAAATGCCCACCACCTGTCCGCTCACGTATAAAGATTTTCCGTTCACCACGGAAACCTGCACCTCTTTCATAGGAAGGATGCCAAACAGATAGCAGGTCAGTGTATATTCCCCCTGCTTCAGCTGGCTGCACGTTTCCACTGCCCGTTCCTGCTTCATTGCCTGAAACGTCCGCTCCCCGATCTGTGCCATAACGGATTGCGGTTTTGTGGACATTGCCAGTGTGACCGGAATTTTTTTGTCCAGTTCCAGTTTCTGCCCCTCCTGCACGTATACATGATCGGGAATGGCATGTATCATGGTGGCATAGGCAAAGCAGCACAGCGCCAGAACATAAATACAGATAATATTTTTGAATATACGCATATAAAAAGACCGCATGCCAAAGGTTCTCCTATCTTCTCGGATACCTTTAGTATGCGGACTTTGGTTTTATCTATTCGTATTTTTCTGCCAGACGTTTCATCTCGCGTGCGTTTTGTAAAACCGTATCCGTGATCTCCACGCCGCCAAGCATCCGCGCCAGTTCCTCGATACTTTCCTCTTCCCGCAGCGGATGAATCCGGGAAACCGTGGACGCATGCTCCACCGATTTTTCAATCAGGAAATGGGCATCTGCCATGGCAGCAATCTGGGGCAGATGAGTGATGCAGATGATCTGGTGCGTCTTTGCCAGCAGTTTCATCTTCTGCGATACCATCTGTGCCGTACGCCCGCTGATTCCACTGTCAATCTCATCAAAGATCAACGTCGGAATCTCATCCGTATCCGCCATGACGGTCTTGACCGCGAGCGCAATACGGGAAAGTTCTCCGCCGGAAGCGACCTTTCCCAAAGGCTTTAACGGTTCTCCCGGATTGGTGGAGATCATAAATTCTGCCTCATCCCAGCCTCCGGCACTGTACTCCGTCTTCCGGAATTCCATCGTAAACTGCACATCTAAAAAATTCAGATCTTCAAGTGCCTGTGCAATCGCTTTCGTCAATCCCTTTGCCGCTTTCTTCCGGATTCCGGAAACCTCTGCACACAGCCCGTCCAATTCTTCTTTCTTCCGGTTCATGGAAGTTAAAAGATCATTTAAGTATTTATCATAATCCTGTAATACGGCAATACGCTTTGTTTTTTCTTCCGCTGACTGCAGAATCTCTTCCATCGTATTTCCATACTTGGATTTCAGGTGATTGATCTCATCAAGCCTCTTTTCGGTCTGATAAAAGACTTCGTCATCAAATTCCTCCCCCGACAGGTAGGAAGAAATCTCATGATTGAAATCGCTCAGCAGATTATCAATATCGGTAAGCATCTGTTCCATCTGCGCAATGCGCTCCTCATATGCCGAAACCGAACTGACTTCCCGCAGGGCACGGCTGATAAGTTCCGATGCATTCTCTCCGGTACCGCCGTCTCCCCCGGTAGCTGCACCGGCAGCCGATATGGCATCCATGATCTTTTTTGCGTTTGCAAATCTGCGATACTGTTCTTCCAGCCGGGTATCCTCCCCGACGGAAAGCTGTGCCTCTTCGATTTCCTTTACTTCATACGCAAGAAACGACAACTCTCTGGCGCGCTCCTCGGTATCCAAAGACGAGGACTCCCACTCTTTTTTCAGTTTCCGGTATTCCTGATAACAGGCGACAAGACGCTCTTTTTTTTCTCCCAGCGCGTCTTTTGCATAGGCATCGAGGATTTCCAGATGTTTCTTTTGGGAAAGAAGGGACTGGTGCTCATGCTGTCCGTGAATATCGATGAGCAGAGACGCCACCTCTTTTAACCGGGAAGCAGACACTGCTTCTCCATTGATCCGCGCAATTGCCCTTCCGGAAGTTATCTTACGACTTAATATTACGGTTTCATCCTCTGTTTCTATTCCCAGTGCACGGATCGCATCCAGAACCTTTGGGTTTTCAACCGAAAAGACCAGCTCCACAAGTGCGGTCTCTTCGTTATCCCGGAGCAGCTCCTTGGGAACCTTCTCTCCGAGTGCCAGTGCAACCGAACCGATGATGATGGATTTACCGGCACCAGTCTCTCCTGTTAAAATATTAAGTCCTTCTTTAAATTCCACCTCTGTCTCTGTGATAAGAGCGAGGTTCTTCACATGTAGATTTTGTAACATACATTCTCCTTCTACTTTTCCGAAGCATTTTTATTACTGTTCTACAATTTTCCGAAGCTTTTTCATGATGTGCACCGCGTCATCGGACGTACGGATCACACAAAGAATCGTGTCGTCTCCCGCAAGTGAGCCGACAATCTCCTGTATCCGCATGGCATCTACTGCAGCCGCAACGGCTCCCGCCATACCGGAGACCGTTTTGATCACAACAATATTTTCCGCTGCATCCACGGACAAAAATCCTTCCCTAAGAACCCTCGCATATTTTTCCATCATATTGGAATCCGCGTCCGTAATCACCGCATATTTTTGTCTGCCGTTGTCGGTCGCAATCTTTGTCAGCTTCAGTTCACGGATATCACGGGATACGGTTGCCTGGGTCACCTGAAACCCTTCTTTTTCGAGATATGCGGACAATTCTTCCTGTGTTTCCACATCGTTTTTCTGAATCAATTCGAGTATCTTTGCCTGTCGTGTTGTTTTCATATGTCCTCCTTTGCGTCCTACGGTCTCATCTTTTTCCTCAGTATTTCCAGGAAACTCTGGTTACTGATTTTGCAGATCCAGATGGTACTTTGTGCCTGTGCAATCCGCACACGGTCTCCCACGTGCAGATGCTCCGGTGTGTCCCCGTCAAAGCTGACACATGCCGTCTCGTCCTTTTGAAACCGTCTGCTTCCCATCTTAATCTCCACAACATCCTCCGCTCCAAACACAATGCTTTTGGAGTTTAAGTCATGTGCATTGATCGGTGTCAGAAGAAGTACCCTTGCTTTCGGGTCCACGATCGGACCTCCAGTGGAAAGATTATACCCCGTGGAACCGGTCGGTGTCGCAACAATCACGCCATCTGCGTGGTAAGTTGTCAGATATTCCCCATTGACATACACATTTAAAAGCAGCATGGACAGATCCCCGGACCAGTGGATCACGACATCATTCAATGCCATATGTGCGCCGTTTCCGCCAATTTTTTCGCCGGTCAGAACAATCCGCTCTTCCATGATGCAATCATCCTGCATCAGACAGTCGATGGCATGAAATACGGTAGCTTCCTCAAGCTCACACAGATACCCCAGTGTCCCAAGGTTGACACCGATCAGCGGAATCTGCAGCGCCTCCACCTTGGTTGCTGCGCGGATTAACGTGCCGTCTCCGCCGAGAACAAGGATACATTCCGTGTCTGCCGGAATCTCGGAAAGTGCAAAATCTTTCTGGTTATCATCCTCCACATTGCTGACACAGATTGCAGCACTGCCGCCCTTTTGTTGTATGTACGAGACAATTTCGTTTGAGAGTGTCAGATCACGATCTTTGTACCGGTTCGTGATCAGCATAAATTTACGCATCTACTTATCCAATTCTCCGTGTGCTGCTTCCACAACTGCGTGAATATCCACGGATTCCTCCTTTATTGCTTCGTCCGATTTTTCAATATGCACGAGATACTCGATGTTTCCCTCCGGTCCCTTGATCGGTGAGTATTCCAGATGGTGTACCGAAAATCCGTTTTCCAGTGCAAAGGTAATGATCCTCTCGATCACTTCCTCGTGAACGGCCTTATCACGTACCACGCCTTTCTTTCCCACTTTTTCCCGTCCGGCTTCAAACTGTGGTTTGATCAGACACACCATCTGTCCGCCGTCCTTTAACAGTGCATATGCCGCCGGGAGCACTTTGGTCAGGGAAATAAATGAGACATCCACCGAGGCAAAATCGAGCACATCATCGATATCTTCCGGTGTGACATAGCGGATGTTTGTTTTTTCCATACAGACAACCCTTGGGTCCTGGCGCAGTTTCCATGCAAACTGGCCATATCCCACATCAACGGAATACACTTTCTTTGCCCCGTTTTGCAGCATGCAGTCGGTAAACCCGCCCGTCGAAGCACCGATGTCCATGCACACCATGCCATCTAAGGAAATGGAAAAATGTGTCATCGCTTTTTCCAGTTTCAGACCGCCGCGGCTGACATATTTCAATGTATTTCCGTGGATCTCAATCGGAGCATCCTCTGCAAAAGTGCTTCCCGCCTTATCCTCCCGGTTATTGTTGACAAATACATTGCCTTCCATAATCATGGTCTTTGCCTTTTCCCGCGATGGTGCCAGACCACGTTTTACAAGAAGTACATCCAATCGTTCTTTCATAATTCCTCCGGTAATTCTGCTAATATTTTTTCCGTCACGGAATCTGCATCCAGTCCCAGTGCTTTTTTTAATTCGCCAACACTTCCATGTTCCACAAAGCAGTCAGGAATTGCAATCCTGAGGACCTTTGTATGCAGTGCTTCCTCCTCCAGAAATGCAGCCACATGCTCTCCAAATCCCCCGCTTGCCACGTTCTCTTCCATCGTCACAAGAAGCGGATGGGATTCTGCCAGTTTCCGCAGGCAGTTTTTATCCAGTGGCATGGCAAATCTTGCATTTACCACCGCTGTCGGGATTCCTTTTTCTGCCAGTTTTTTTCTTACCTGCCAGGCGGTTTCCACCATCGAACCGATTGCAAAAAGTGCAACCTCTGTACCCTCGGCGAGTACTTCCGCACAGCCTTTTTGAATCGGTGCCCGCTGATCTTTCCAGAGATCGCAGGCTTCTCCGCGCGGATAACGGATCGCCACCGGTTCCTCTGCAGCAATCGCATACTTGAGCATATCGGAAAGCTCCCATTTGTTTTTCGGAGCCATAACCGTCAGGTTCGGAATACTTGACAGATACGACAGGTCAAAAATTCCCTGATGCGTGGCGCCATCCTTTCCGACTAATCCTGCACGGTCTACGGCAAACACAACCGGGAGATTCTGTGCACACACATCATGTAATACCTGGTCATAGGCACGCTGTAAAAAAGAAGAATACACCGCAAATACCGGTTTGAGTCCCGCCTTTGCCATACCGGCCGCAAACGTCACCGCATGCTCCTCTGCAATTCCCACATCAAAAAAACGTTCCGGGAAAAGATTTTTAAATCTCTTTAAACCGGTTCCGTCTGCCATCGCTGCGGTAATCGCAACCACCTTCGGCTCCCGCTCCCCCATTTTGCGCATGACGGTGGAAAACACATCCGTGTAATGCGCTTTTTCCTGATGATACAGCGGAACACCGGTGTCAATGTCAAACGGTCCCGTTCCATGGAAGCGCGCCGGATGACGCTCGGCAGGAAGATATCCCTCTCCCTTGATCGTGCGTACATGAACCAGCACCGGACCGCGCACACGCTTTGCTTCCGCAAGCACTTTTCGGATTTCTTTTATGTTGGTGCCATCCACCGGGCCTAAATAGGTGATACCCATATTTTCAAAAAACATTCCCGGGACAAACAGCTGTTTGATGCCGCTTTTGGCATTTCGGATCCGTTTGACCATCCGCTCTCCCACCACCGGAATCCGGTTTAGGGAGTTGGTCACGCCGTCTTTTAAATCCAGATAGGCATCCGAGGTGCGGAAAGAATTCAGATACTGGTTCATTCCTCCCACATTTTCGGAGATCGACATCTGGTTATCATTTAACACAATAATAAAATTGGTTTTCATGCGGGAGGCATTGTTCATTGCTTCGTATGCCATACCGCCGGTCAGTGCCCCGTCTCCGATCACAGAGACCACATAATAATTGTCACCGGTCAGTTCCCTTGCCTGTGCCATGCCAAGTCCTGCGGAAATGGAAGTGGAGCTGTGCCCGGTATTGAATGCATCCGCCGGATCTTCCTGTGTCTTTGGAAAGCCGCTCATCCCGCCATACTGCCGTAAAGTGGCAAACCCGGACTTGCGCCCGGTTAAAATCTTGTGCGTGTAGGACTGATGTCCGACATCCCAGATGATCCGGTCTCTCGTCAGGTCAAAGGACAGATGAAGCGCCATCGTCAATTCAATCACACCCAGATTCGATGCCAGATGTCCTCCGGTTTTTGCAATATTTTCCACCAGAAAATCACGGATTTCTTCCTGTAGCTCCTCCAGTTCTTCCTCGTTTAGTTGTTTGATATCATTTACTTTTTTTATCCGATCTAAAACCATGTTGCCCTCGAAAAATTAATGATCCCTGTTGATCAAATAGAAAAACAGGTCATGCAGAAACGTATGTTCTCCTTCAAATTCATCCAGTATCTTTATTGCTTCCCCGGAAAGCCGCTCTACATCCTTTTTTGCCTGCTCCAGCCCCTCAAATGTCACATAGGTTGCTTTCTCATTTTCCGCATCACTGCCGATTGGCTTACCGAGTTTTTCAAAAGATCCCGTGACATCGAGAATATCATCCTGAATCTGAAAGGCAAGTCCCAGCTTTGCTCCGGCTTCCTGCATACGCGCAACCGACACTTCATCCGCGCCTGCCAAAATGGCTCCGATCATAAGCGATGCTTCAATCAGCGCTCCGGTTTTTAACCGGTAGATAAAGTCCAGCCGGTTACGGTCGATGGTCTGTCCGGTTTTCTCACTCTCCACATCCACCACCTGGCCGCCGATCATTCCGTATATACCCGCTTTTTGTGCCAGCACGGAAAAAGCCCTGACAATTCTCCAGTCTCCTTCGTTTCTGGTCAGCGCTGCTGCCACGGTCTCAAACGCATAATTTAAAAGGGCATCCCCCGCAAGGATTGCCATTGCTTCCCCGTATACCGCGTGGGTTGTCTTTTTCCCACGCCGGTATTCGTCGTTATCCATCGCCGGAAGATCATCATGGATCAGTGAATAGGTGTGGATCATCTCAATCGCCGCCATAAAATCATCAATTGCCGGATTCGTTCCGTCAAACATCTGGTAAGATGCTTCCATCAGCATCGGCCGCAAACGCTTTCCGCCTACAAAAACACTGTATTCCATGGCATCGAGCACGGTCTGCTGAAACCCCTTTTCCTGTGGCAGAAACGGTGCGATCCGTGCTTCAATGTCTGCCGCCCTGCGTTTTATTTCCTGTCTGATCTCCATCAGAATTCCTCCAATTTTCCATCCTGGTTCAGTACAAGCATTGCCTTTTCTATCGTATCCAAAGACTGGCCGGCTGCTTTGATCTGTTCCAGTCCCTCTTTGTATAGGGCAAACGAACGGTCTAACGTTACGTTTTCGTCTTCCATCGCATCAAGTATGGAATCGATCTTTGCAAACCGTTCCTCCAGTCCCGGTTCTTTTTTTTCTAATTCATCACTCATTTTTTACTCCTTCGGCTGCCTGAATTTCTGTCACTGCTGCCGTCAGTGTGCCATCCAGCAAATGGATCTGCACGGTATCTTTTTCCCTGATCTGGTGGATGCTCCGCAGTGCCTGATGGTTCCCATCCTCCACGAATGCATACCCTCCACTGAGTTTCTTTACCGGGGAATAGCTCTCCAGCGTGCCTGCCAGAAGTGCCAGGCGGTGTCTGCGCTCACGCAGCAGTTCCTCCATGCGTCCGGTCAGTTTCTCTTCATACTCTGCCACTCTTCGCCGGTTTTCATTCATCCGCTGCTGAGGGCTGAGATAGTGCAGGCGCATCCTCTGGTGCTCCAGGTGGTTTCTTGCCACGGTTACTTTCCTTTGGAGTTCTTTGTCCATCTGCTGCCGCATGCCAAGCAGTTCCTGCATTGCCTGCCGGTAATCAAACACCGCCAGCTCCGCTGCTGCAGACGGAGTCGGTGCCCGCAGGTCTGCGACATAATCTGCAATCGTAAAGTCCGTCTGATGACCGACAGCGGAGATCACCGGAATCCGGCAGTCAAAAATGGCCCGTGCCACCATTTCTTCGTTAAATGCCCACAGATCCTCTATGGATCCACCGCCCCGTCCGACAATGATTACATCCACGCCGATCTGTTCAAGTGCATGAATTCCATGGACAATTGATGCTGCCGCACCCTCTCCCTGCACCAGGGCTGGGCAGAGAATCAGCTGCACATACGGGTTCCTGCGCCCTGCAATATTGCGGATATCCTGAATCGCTGCCCCGGTCTCTGCCGTAACAATCCCCACGGTTTTTGCATAGGTGGGAATGGGCTGTTTGTATTCCTCCGCAAACATTCCCATTTCTTCAAGCTCCCGCTTTAACGCTTCAAATTTCAGATACAGATTTCCCTCTCCGTCCCGTTCAATCGTCCGTGCATAGATCTGGTATCTGCCATCTCTTTCATACACTTCCACGGATCCGGTCACAACCACGCGGTCGCCCTCTTTCATCGGGAATTTTAATCCTTCCCTGCGGCTTCCTGCAAACATGATCGCGTTTATCGTTCCGTCTGCATCTTTCATTGTAAAATAAATATGCCCGCTGGAGTGATACTTACAGTTAGATACCTCTCCCTTGATGCTGATATGGTGCAGCATAAAGTCCTGAGCGAACATATTTTTAATGTATTTATTTACCTGCCCTACCGAATATACATGTTTCATCATTCTGCAAACTTTGCAAGAATTCCATTGACAAATGCCGGTGAATCATTGGTTCCGTATTGTTTTGCCAGTTCCACAGCCTCATTGACCGCAACCTTAAACGGAATCTCATCATCGTAACGGATCTCATATACCGCCAGACGGATCAGTGCCAGATCTACTTTGCCCATACGGGTTGTCTTCCAGCCTTTTGCGACTTCGTTGATTGCCCCGTCGATTTCCGGCAGATGATTGTAAATGTCGCGATAACGCTCAGCGATATACTTAAAGTCCTGATCGGTTACATGATCCACTTCTTCGCCAAACAATTCCAGCTGTTCTGGCAGTTCTCCCGCATCAAAAAATTCTACGCGGAAAAGCATCTTGAATACATTTTCTCTTAACTCTCTTCTTGTCATCTTCTCTCCTCGCTCAAAAATAAAGGATGTCTTTCGTTCAGACATCCTTTATTATACCATATTCTGTTTCGAATACAAAGATTTAATTGTCAGTTCCCATATCAACACTTGCAATACGGACATTGACAACAGCGACTGTCAGGCCTGTCATATTCTCAATGGCAGCCTTTACTTTATCCTGTACCTTGGCAGAGACTTCCGGAATGCTGTAACCATATGCAATGTTGATGGCAACATCAACCTTTACTTCATTGTCCATAATTTCAATCATGATTCCCTTAGAAAGGTTCTTCATGCCGAGCTTGCTGACAATTTCGTTTGTGATGTTTCCCGCCATGGAACTGACACCATCTACTTCTGTTGCTGCAAGTCCTGCAATGATCGCAACGACTTCATCTGCGATACGGACATCCCCGACAGGATCTGATTTTATCTGAACTGTTTTTCTGCTATCAGCCATAATACAATTGCCTCCTCAGTATTTTATCTTTGCTTATTATAACAGACTCTGTATTATTTGGAAAGCATAAAATTATACAACCTGCCCCTTGGATACATATACCTGATACGACTCATTTCCGGTCAGTGACTTGCCCTCTGTGACACGTACATTCTTGTCGGTAATCACGTATTCCACGCTTGCATTATCTTCCACTACGGTATCCTGCATCAGCACACAGTTTTTCACTTTTGCGCCTTTTCCGACGTGAACGCCTCGAAACAGGACGCTGTTTTCGACTTCTCCCTCGATCACACAGCCATCGGCAACCATAACATTCTTTGCTTTGGAACCGTTGATATAACGGGTCGGGTTATCGTCACGGATCTTGGTGTAAATCTGATTTGGAGAAAACAGTGCATTTAAGTTTTCTTCCTGTAACAGACGCATATTTTCTTCAAAATAACTCTGGGTATCATGGATATTGACCACATAGCCATCGTAGCAGAACCCGCGGATATCCAGCCGGTCAATCTGCTTGTCCAAAAGGTCACGTACAAAGTAAGTATGCCCATGTACATACGCATCATCTATCATATGGATCAAAAACTCGCGTTCTACCACATAAATATTCATGCTGAAATTCATCTCCCCCTCTTCGGTCGGGTTGATGTAAATCTTGCTGACGCGGTCTCCGTTCATGCCGAGTGCATAGTACAGATCCATGCGGTCCCTGCTCTGACGGATAAATGCCTTCGGAATTTCCTGCTTGCGGTACATCATGGTCACATCCGCACCACTCTTGATATGCGCATCTAAAAGTTCATTAAAATCAAAATTGATGGCAATATTTGCATCGGTCATAATGACATATTTCTGTGGCTGCTTTAACAGATATCCGCGCAGACTCTCAAGTGCCTCGATGCGTCCCTCGAATACCTTTACCTGTTTCTGTGCGAACGGAGGAACAATATTCAGGCCTCCGTTTTTGCGGACCAGATCCCACTCACGGCCGGCGCCGAGATGATCCAGCAGGGAATGGTAATTTTTTCTTACGATAATGGAAATATTGTCAATTCCGCTGTGTACCATGCTGGAAAGAATAAAATCGCACATGCGGTATCTGCTGGCAAATGGAATGGATGCCATGAGGCGCTCCGAAACCAGATCCGGCACCATTGCATCATAGCTGTTCGGGAAAATAATTCCCAATGCCTCTGTCTTTGAATTTAACATTGCTCCTCACCCTCCTTCACATCTTCATAAATCATAGCGCTCGGACCAATTTTTGCTCCTTTTCCGATCGTTACATCCGCTGCAATTGTGGCAACTTCTCCAATTCCTTCCCCTTTTGGTTTTGCTCCCACAACCGCATCTTCTTCGATGGTCGCATTTTCTGCAATGATACAGTGTCTGACAACCGCACCTGCCTTGATCGTGGAGTGTCCCATGACAACGGCATCTTCTACAATGGCGCCTTCTTCCACCGTGACACCGGAAAACAGGATGGAATGTCTGACGGTACCCTTGATGTTACATCCATCGGTAATCAGACAGTTATCCAGCACGGCATTCTCTCCGATCCGGTGACCGGTCATACCACTGTTTCTGCTGTAAATTTTCCAGTTTTCATCAAACAGGTTGATGCCGCTATGTTCCGGATCAAGCACTTCCATGTTTGCTTCCCACAGAGACGGAATCGTTCCTACATCCTTCCAGTATCCGTTGAAATGATAGGCATACATCTTTCTTCCGTCACGCAGAAGATTTGGAATGATATTGTTTCCAAAATCATTCTCGGAAGTCGGGTCAGCCTCATCCTCGATCAGATATTTCTTTAAAATATCCCAGTTAAATATGTAGATTCCCATGGATGCAAGATTGGACTTCGGTTCCTTTGGCTTCTCCTGGAACTCGGTAATCTTGTCATCCTCGTCTGCTACCATCAGCCCGAAACGGGAAGCATCCTCCCACGGCACTTCCATGACTGCGACAGAAAATTCTGCCCCTTTCTGCTTGTGGAACTCAAGGAAATCACTGTAATCCTGTTTGCAGATCTGGTCTCCGGAAAGAATAATCACATACTGCGGATCATAGCGCTCAATAAAAGCAATATTCTGATAAATGGCATTTGCCGTACCCTTGTACCAGTCAGACCCCGATGCTTTCTGGTACGGTGGAAGTACATGCACGCCTCCGTAAAGACGATCCAGATCCCACGGCTGGCCATTTCCAATATACTCGTTTAATACAAACGGCTGATACTGGGTCAGAATCCCCACCGTATCAATTCCTGAATTTACGCAGTTCGACAGTGGAAAATCAATGATACGGTACTTTCCCCCAAACGGAACTGCAGGCTTTGCAAGCTTCTGTGTCAGTGCATATAATCTGGACCCCTGGCCTCCGGCAAGCAACATCGCAACTAGTTCTTTTGCCATATAAGTATCCCCCTTCTGTTCATAATAATTGCACTTATTATGGTAACATAAAAGGGGGATAATTCCTAGTACTTTTGGCTCTTTTCGTTTATTTTAGTGCAAAGATTTCTGTGCCGTATACAGTTTGTAATATCTGCCTTTCTTTTTCATCAGTTCTTCATGCGTTCCCGCCTCTGCGATTCCTCCGTCATCAATATACATGATCTTGTCACAGCCACGGATCGTGGAGAGCCGGTGCGCAATAATGAAGGATGTTCTGCCCTTAAGCATACGGTTTAATCCGGTCTGCAATGCTTTTTCCGTCTGCACATCAATGCTGGAAGTTGCCTCATCCAAAATCAGAATTGCCGGGTCACAAAGCAGTGTTCTCGCAAAAGAAATCAGCTGTTTCTGTCCCTGGGAAAGCATGGACCCACGCTCCCGCACCTGTGTTTCATATCCTTTCGGCATTTCCCGGATAAACGGATCGGCACAGACAATTTTTCCCGCTTTTTCAATTTCCTCCTGTGTGGCATCCAATTTTCCGTACCGGATATTATCTGCAATTGTTCCCGAAAAAATAAAACTGTCCTGCATCATAATCCCCATCTGCGCACGGAGAGAATGAATGGTCACATCTGCGATATCCTGATCATCGATCAGTACCTTTCCGTCATTGACATTGTAGAACCGTGAAATCAGATTGACGATGGTACTCTTTCCGGCCCCGGTCGGTCCTACAAGTGCAACACTCTCCCCGGGATTTACCGTAAAGGATACGTCTTTTAATATCGTTTTTGTCTCATCATATGCAAAGGTCACATGGTCAAACGTAACTTTCCCCCGGATCTTTGGCATCTTGATCGCATGCTCTGCATCTTTTACGGTAACCGGCTCATCGATGGTTTCAAAGATCCGTTCCAGATAAGCGATATTATTGATAAAATTGTTGAATATATTTCCAAGGTTCATGATCGGCTGCCAGAAATACGAAGCATAACTGGAAATCGCCACGATCGTTCCCAGCGACTTATTTCCCTGCCCGAAAATGACAAGGCCAAACAAAAAGATGGCAGCACGGACAAACACCGAAATGGTATCAATGCCCGGCCATACAAGGTTTGAGTAGCGCACAGCGGTATTCCAGGTCCGTCTGCATTCTTTGGAAAGTCCGTTAAAGATTTTTGCATTTTCATCCTCACGTGCAAAAATCTGTGTAATCCGGGCACCTACAATATTTTCCTGCAGATACGCATTTAAGTTTGAGTTCTTGTTGGATACGGCCTGCCACGCCTTTCTCTGCTTATTTTTGATCCAGAACATAAAGACGGCAAGCACGGGAACTCCACACAACACAACCAGTGCCATCTGCACATCTACCATAAACATAAAAATAATAATAAACAGCAGATTAAATGCTTCCAGCACGATATTGATCAGTCCGTTTGACAACATATCCGATACCGAATTGACATAATTGACCACCCGGATCAGAATCTTTCCATGCGGTCTGTCGTCGTAATACTGAAACGGAAGTTCCTGCAGATGTTCAAACAGGTCCTTGCGGATATCATAAATAATATTCTGACTGACATCCACCATGATGCGGCTGCGGATCGTGGTAAAAATCACGCTGACCACATAGATGGCAATCAGCGCCGCCACTAGGGAAAATAACAGTCTCATATTTTTATCAGGCACCGCAATATCAAGTGCCCGCTGAATAATCATCGGTGCCACGTACCCGAACGCTCCTCCGATTCCGCTGAGGACGATTGCAAGGATCATACCCCTGCGATATTTTTTGATATAGGATGACGCCCGGAGCAGATGCCGGATATCAAACGGTTCTTCCAGGATTTCATCCTGCTTATATGTATTCTTTGCCATTGTCTCACCCCCTATACCAGGTCTTCGCCGGTCTGCAGCTGTACCAGTTCGTAATAATATCCTTTTTTTGCCATAAGTTCCTCATGATTTCCCATCTCCGTGATCCGTCCATGCTGCATCACCAGAATCTTATCCGCCATCATCGTAGTGGAAATCCGCTGTGCGATAATTACCTTCGTACACGAAAAATCCAGATGCCGCAGTGCTTCCTGAATCTGTTTTTCCGTTTCCATATCCACCGCAGAGGTCGTATCGTCCAGAATCAGAATCGAAGGCCGCACCGCCAGTGCCCTTGCCAGGGAAATTCGCTGTTTCTGTCCGCCGGAAAGGCCTACGCCACGCTCTCCGACCACCGTATCATATCCTTCCGGCATCTTTGAGATAAAATCAGATGCCGCAGAATATTTTGCAAATTTTTCCACTTCTTCGAGATCAATGCTGCTGTCTCCGTAGGCAATGTTTCCCTCGATCGTATCGGAATACAACAGCACATCCTGTGTGGCAAGTCCGATCTGTTTGCGCAGGTCGGACAGTCTGAAATTCTGCACCGGTATATCATCGATCCGCACTTCCCCTTTCGTCGGCTCATAAAACCGCGGGATCAGGTTGATCAGGGAAGTCTTTCCGCAGCCGGTTTCTCCCATGATTGCAATGGTCTCCCCCGGTTTTACGGTAAAAGAGATATCATGCAGCACCGGAAGTTCCCCATCTTCATATTGAAAAGATACCTCCCGGAATTCGATTTTTCCTTTAAAGTGATCCGTGTGCGCAGCTGCATCCGGAGCATCTTTGATCTTTGGCTCGGAATAATAAATCTCCATCACTTTTTTGGATGCGGCTGAGAATCGCTGAAATTCATTCATGATATTCCCCATCTGGCGCATCGGGTTGGCAATTGCCCAGATCAGTCCGGAAAATGCCACATAATCTCCCATCGTCAGTTCGCCCCGGATCAAAAAGACACCGCCCACGGCCAGCATCACTACCGGCATAAGGTTTGCAATGCTTTCCACATACGGGAAAAATTTCAGCCATACCATGCTGGTCTCTTTATTCGTCTGTGCATAATCTTTGTTTGCCCGGTCAAATTTTTCAATTTCATATGCTTCCCTGGCAAACGCTTTTACCACACGGTTTCCGGAAATATTTTCCTGCGCATAGGTGTTCATCTGTGCCAGTTTTTCACGCAGTTTCGCATGCATCGGTGCCACCTTGTTTTTGAACAGATAAATGATAAAAAACACAAACGGCGAAATAATTAACAGGCTCAGAGCCATTTTCCAGTTCATATAAAAGAAGTATATTGCCACCACACCAAACAGGGAAAATGATTCGATCACCATGCGGATCACCCATGCAACCATGTGGCGCACCGCATCCAGATCGCCCGTAACACGCGTCATCAGATCGCCGGTACGATATGTGCTGTAAAAGGTCATATCCTGCCTCTGGATTTTGTCATACAAAAAATTGCGCACACGGTACAGTACCGTCTGTGACACATGCTCGTAAATCATGCAGTCTCCATAGACAATCACACCGCGAAGTACGGTAAATACAATCATCAGGATGAGCAGATGATAGAACAAACCACTATTCGTTCTCATATTTTTCCACGCATCTGCCCCACTTAAAAACAGATCCACAATTCTTCCAGAATAATACGGAACCGTCAGCTGCAATATATTATAGACAACGGTTCCCAGCATGCCGATCACATATAATACACGTCTGCCTTTCATATTTTCCCACAGCCACTGTATTTTTGTCTTTGGAAACAATGTTTCTTTTTTCACTTTCATCACAAGCCTCCACTGTCTTTCTTGTCAAATTTCCGTTATTGTATCAATTATTTTTGAATTATGATATAATACAATCACATAAAAATAGAACAAATCTATTCTATTTTTATGATTTTTGTTTTAATACCAGGAGGTCATATGAACGAAAATTTATTTGAATACAGTGATATGCTGCGCTCTCCTATTGAAGCTTTTTGCTGTGGCACCGGATACTGGGAAGGTCCCGTTTCCTCCCACTGGCACTATTTTCTGGAACTTGTCTATGTGCAGGAAGGATCTGTAACGGTCAGCTGTAATGACAATACCTGTCTCCTGAAAAAAGGAGCCTTTATTGTATTTCCTCCGCAGGCAATGCACTCCATCTATCATACCGATGATAAGCCCTATGTTTACATCTGCTGTAAATTCAATCTCAACCGCATAAAACTTTCCGAGAATTATCTTCCAAATTTAAACTTTGCCTTTCACCAGATTTTAAACAGCACAAACCCTCCGCTGGTTTTTGATTCGGACAACCTGCCCGATTTTCCTGCTGAACTGTTTTTCACGGATATCTTAAAAGAGGTTCAGGAAAAACGCTACGGATATGATGCCTGTGTTTATGCCCAGTTCGCCCGGCTGATCGTACAGCTGCTACGTTTCTGGCTGGAACAGGGAATTTCTTTTGATACGGATCAGATCCCGGAAGTGGAGGAAGAAGCGATGCAGAATGTTTTGATGTATATCGATGATCATTCCCAGGAAAATATCAACATTGAATCTCTGGCACGCACGTATCATATGAGTTATTCTTACTTTGCCCGGCAGTTCCGTAAATACTATGGACAAAGCTGCAAGCAGTATATCGAATTTGTGCGGCTGAGCAAAGTGGAAAATCTCCTTTTATTTACCGGGCATGATTTAAGTTATATTGCGGGAGAAACAGGCTTTGCCGATTGCAGCCATCTGATCCGTACCTTTAAAAAACGCTATCAGATGACACCGAAACAGTTCCGCTTACAACATCAGAATATACGAAACTGACGTTTCCAATCTATTGGATTTTTTCCTTTTTTCCAAAAATTCTTTACTTTATGTTATACTATAGAAAACAAATCATAACGGAATAAGGAGGAAATCCCATGAAACGATTACACTTCACAAAATGCAGGACTTCTTTGCTTGCTGTTTTACTTGCCTTTTCCGTAGCTTTCGTACCTGTACCATTCATTTCTGATACAAGTTCCGATTCTGCTGCGCTTATCACGACTGCACAGGCTGCCCAAAAGAACACAAAAGACCGTTTTTCCATCAAAGAAGTTCCAAAATACAATGGAAAATCTTCTGTGGCTGTACATGGAAATAAACCATATTTCACCAGCCGGGAAAAGCAAAACACCAACACTTTTGAATCCTACCATAAACTCGACAAGCTCGGACGATGCGGTGTGGCCTATGCCAATGTGAGCAAAGACACCATGCCGACCGAAGCGCGCGGGGAAATCGGTCAGATCCGGCCATCCGGCTGGCACACAGTCAAATACACCGGTGTCGTGGACGGCAACTATCTGTATAACCGCTGCCACCTCATCGCCTACTGCCTTACTGCGGAAAATGCCAATAAAAAGAACCTGATCACCGGCACCCGCTACATGAACAATGAAGGTATGCTTCCTTTTGAGGAAAAAACCGCACGATATATAGACAAAACCAATAACCATGTCTTATACCGCGTGACACCGGTTTTTGAGGGCAGTAACCTGGTCGCTTCCGGTGTCCTGATGGAAGCTTATTCTGTGGAGGATCAGGGAAAGGGCATTTGTTTTTGTACCTACTGCTACAATGTACAGCCGGGTGTTGCCATAGATTATGCCACCGGTGACAGTCATCTGAATGGAAAAAATAACCAGAATTCCCATAATAGTTCTGCAAAGGAACACGCATCCGCGGTCTATATTTTAAATACTAACACCAAAAAATTCCACAAACCGGACTGTCATTCGGTAAAGCAGATGAGCAGTAAAAACCGAAAAAAATACAAGGGGCTCCGCAAGAAATTGATCAAAGACGGATATTCCCCTTGTAAAAACTGCAACCCATAACGGCTGCCCTATTTCCCAATGATTTCATCGGTATTGATAAACTCATACGGTGTCTGCTGGTAAACGTAATAAGATACTCATAAAGTCAAAAAACTAATGTTGCAAATGTTGATTTTAAGCCATTTTACAAGATTTGTCTCCACAAGCACCAATTATACCACCATTGAATCTCCACGGAAAGAAACAATTTTGTTATTTGAAGACATATTTTCGAACTGTTTTTCTGCTAATTCATCGCCATATTCTGAAATTCGATCAAGCTCCTTAGACACTTTATCCATCTCTGTCTCCATCTGTTTTGGCATAACTGATGTATACAAATCCATTGTCATTTGTAGAGATGAGTGTCCTAGATATGCTTGTACTGTCTTTGGTGCAATACCAGCTTCAAAACAACGTGTCGCAAATGTGTGGCGAAAACAATGTGCAGAAAATGGCTCTATTTCATCCAGATAATCTTTCGTAAGATTTACCTCTTCTATAATTTTGTTAATTGCTTGACATACAACTTGCGAATTTAATGGTGTGTTGAATTTTGATGTAAATAACAAATCAGCATATTTATCGTCAATTTTCTTTGTAATGGGTTGCTTAGTAGCAACAACAGACTTTTGAATAAATTGTTTCTTTAATGCTATTTCACACTGTCTGTTGATTGGTATATCTCTTAAGCTAGTTCTTGTCTTTGGCTTTTCAAAATGATATTCCTTTTGACTGTCGTTTTCATATTTCTGATATACGAGAGTTCTAGTTACATGAATTACTCTACTATCCCAGTCAACATCTGTCCATCTTAAAGCAGCAAGTTCTCCAATCCTCATTCCTGTTGATACTGCCGTAACAAACAGATTGTCATAAAATGTTCCCTTACAACAATCAAAGAATACCGTTTGTTCATCCTGTGACAAAACTCTTACACTTTTTTCTTCATCTCTTTTTAATGATATTCCTTTTGCTGGATTCTTTCGCACATATTCGTTAATCATAGCTTTGTTAAAAATATCAACAAGAAGAATTTTTACCTTGTTGCACGTTTCGTATTGATACCCACTACTCTTTAATTCTTTGATAAGTTGTTTGATTTGATATTGAGTAATACTTCCTAATTGAAAATTCCCAAGACTCGGAGATATATGCTTATAATATACATTATTATAATGTCTTTTTGTGTTTTCACGAATAATATCAAACTTGTAAACGTTCATCCATTTTTTATACCATTCGTCAAGTGTTATATTGTCTTTTACGTTTATTTGCTTGTCATTTTCGTAAATTGCTTCATTATATCTCTTTTTAACATCTTTTAGATCTCTGCCTGAAATTGATACCCTTTTACCAAATCTATCTATATATCTTGCTTCATACCTCCCATTCTTTTTCTGTATTATTCCTTGTCCCAATTCTTTTCCTTTAAGATCTTTGCCCAATCGTATTTCCTCCTTGTATATGGCAAAGAACTTTTGCATGACTGTATTATATCACACAAAAGTTCTTTTACCAAATTAAATAAAATGCTTTCCAGCTAAATATTTTTCAAATTCAACTCTTTTTACAAGATGTTTATTACCAATTTTTAATAAGAAGGGACATGCTTTTTCGGAAAGCAATTTTCTAATTGTTGTTTCTCCAATATTAGAGTATGTAGATGCTTCTGGAATCGTAAGATTTATTTTATCTTTTATTTCTATTGTTTGTTTTATATAAATCACTCCTTTTAATTTTTCCCTGTACTTCCAAAACCACTTCTGTTTGTTTCGTCCAAGTGTTCCACTTCTTCAAACTCAATCTCAGGCTGAATTTTGTTGATACGAAACTGACAAATACGATCATTTTTATTAATTGTAGTATCTTCCATAGCGATGACAGGGTATAGCCACTGATCATTATCTCCACTATAGCTGTTGTCGATCACCGCAAAACTATTTGTCTGTAATACTTTAAAGTTCTTATATGTACTGCTACGAGGTGCAATATTTGCTTCATATCCATCTGGTAATTTCATTCCAACTCCAAGTGGGATCAAACGAAATTCACCTTTCTTCAGGTGTACGGTTTCGGCACTTCTGAGATCAATCCAATCACCTTTGCTTATTTTTTCAATTTTATCAATTTCGTCATCAAAGTATTTAATTTTAATTTTCTCCATTTGTTTTATTCTCCTTGTCTTTTAAAAATTCTTTCATATCTTGAACATAATTAAACATATAGTTTACTATTGGACATACAACTAGAAATACAATAGTTGCGCCAACTATGATTCCAAGAAAAAATAACAGAAATCCAATAATGCTATTCATTTGCTTGTACCTCATTTCCAAAATTAATACATTTAGTTTTATATAAATCTTTTAGTTCTAGCAACAAATAATATAATTGTGGACTTACATTTCTTTTAATATCATATTTGCATTTTTCAAACTCTTTGAGAATCTTTAAGATGTTTTCTTCTGTATTGTTACGTGTATTTGAAACACCTTTAACCCCATCTACATAAGCATCAAACCCATTATCACAATCCCTTGTCTTAACCATTGCCATTCCGCTTTGAACAAATACTGCTTCTACAGTACATTCAACAAGAACTTTATCGCCTTTCTTTAATTTGTATAAATCTTCCATTTCCATATTTGTATTACCTCCTTTAATCGCAATATAAAACCATTTTGTTCTGAGCGAGAGACTGTTTTACATCAATAACATGCTGATTCTTACTGCCACGATAAGCAAGTGTGAGATCTTTCTGCTCATCTATATATTCTCCATCAACCACGACATTGCACAAAGAAATTATCTGCTTGCGTTTTTCCATCAATCTATCATTATAAGATTCTTCAATATAATCAAAATCATCTGTTTCTACAGGTTGATAATTCATTATGTAATTCCATTGAAATCCTGTATATAACCAAATAGATTTCTCAGGAAAAGAAATACGGATTTGTTTGACTAATTTGAGGACTTCATCAAGGTTCTGATCCGCTAAACATTCTCCACCAAGAAATGATACTCGTTTAATATACGGTCTATTAATAAGTTCCATAAATTTATTTTTTGTTTTTTCTGTCCACTCTTTCCCACCATTAAAATCCCATGTTTCAGAATTAAAACAGTTTTTACAGTGAAATGGACAGCCTTGGACGAAGAGGGAGACTCCAACTCCCTCTCCATTAGAAATATCAAGGCTACGTATACTTGCATACCTCATATTTAATCCTCCGCATATTCCATGTCGTCCAAATGATAAACACGGTCATGAATGTCACCATATCTACCCTGATTACCACCATTTTTTGCAGTACCAATATAACCACAAACTCTAAATGCTATATCCATTGTTGTATTGTCAGTATTCCCACAGCTAGGACATTCCCATTTAAGTCTATTGTTTTCATCTGATACAAGAGGAATATCGCCATCAAAGCCACATTTCTCACAATAACAACTTTTTGTGTTAATCTCTGCATACATGATATTGTTATAAATAAACTTAATAACTTCTAATATAGCAGGAATATTATGGCTCATACTTGGTACTTCGATATATGAAATTGCTCCTCCTGGACTTAATTTCTGGAATTTTGATTCGATTCTTAGTTTTTCAAATGCTGTAATATGTTCAAAAACTGGAATATGATATGAATTAGCGATGTAATTTCTATCGAAACCATCTAATTCTTTAAAGATATTTTCGCCAAATCGAGATTTAAGACATTTTGCAAATTTGTAAGTCGTGGACTCTAATGGTGTTCCGTACAAACTATAGTCAATGTTTTCAACCTTTTTCCACTGATTACATTTATCGTTTAATGCCTGCATAACCTTTAATCCAAATTCTTCGCCAATCCCCTCATCAGAATGGGAATGACCAGTCATAAATTTTACACATTCATATAAACCAGCATAACCAAGTGATATTGTAGAATAACCATCATAAAGAAGCCTGTCGATTTTCTCATGTTTCTTTAATCTGGCATATGCTCCATGCTGCCATAGAATAGGTGCTACATCAGAAGATGTACCAAGTAATCGCTCATGCCTTGATCTTAATGCTTTATGGCATAATTCCGTTCTTTCCTCAAAAATTTCCCAAAACTTATCAAAATCTCCGTCAGATGAGAAAGCGATATCTGGAAGTGAAATCGTTACAACACCCTGATTGAATCGTCCATAATATTTGTGTTTGTTTGGATCAAAGTTCTTTGCGTTTGCAATATTTCCTACTGTATCTGTAAATCTATCAACGGTCAGAAAACTTCGGCAATTGTGGCTATAAATACCACTAACTTCAAAATGCTCACTAGATGTTGTCACATCATAACTATACATTTCTTTATGAATCGGATTAATCTTGATGACCTCTGATTCAATAGCATATCCTGATACATTTGATTCAATATAGTTATCACATTTCTTTTTGCATACAATGTAATTAACTAATTCATCAGTTGGGTAAAATTCAACCCTATATCTAATCAATTCTGGATTTTTCTTTGTGTAATGATTATGATAAATTTTAGCGGGGATTCCAATAGATTGTGCTAATGCCATTTGCTGAAGTGCTAATTCTTTATTAGTAGAGCCGATTTGAACAGTAGAAAAGTTATTTTCATTTTGATGTGAATTGATATATCCGTCTGCATCAATCATTCCTGCAAAAAAGGCAAGTTTCGCTTCATAATTCCATGAGAATACTTCATTTGGAATTTGTCTATTTACTTTATTGATACCGCCAAATTTTGATGTAAAATAATTTGTTACATATTGAATTCCACCGTTATTATCTGAAATTGCACATAAATCTTTGTATGTTCCTTTTTTACCACGTTCTTGTAGAATTGTTTTAACATTTAGACCGAAATATTTAGTAAATGTATTGCTAAATTTTTCTTCAATTTCATCTTCTCCTGTTGCAGCAATAGATGCAAACACATGGTTATTTTGATAACATCCATCACATAACATAAATCCCAATAGCCATGCTTTATCAGTATTAAAAAGAATTGATTCTTCATTATATTGATTTGAGTTGATTAAGATTTTGTCTCCAAGTTTCAATTCTGATGCGTGTACATTTCTACCATCTCTTAATGTTAATGGATGATCTGTTGTACATAATAATCTTCTACCATTAGAAAAGTCCACATCCAACCATTCACTTGATACATTACGAATAATTCTTTTTGTTTCAACAAATCCTTTTTCTGTATCATAAATCGTTACTTCTGATAAATCCATATATAAATTAGGATTAGTTTCGGAATACTGGTGTTTAATTTCAAATGAATCAGACAACCTTCTCCACATTCTTTCAAACGATTCTACATATAAATTATTCTTAATCTTATATGTAATAAGTTCTTTTCCGTCAACGCATCCCATACACGTATAGACATCACCCTTTAATTCAAGCATCATTTTTTCAGATATGTAATCAGGGACAAGTCTCTTAGATGTACATTTAGCTGCTAATTCTGTAAGATACCAATATTTTGAATCTTCTGTGATATTATCTTCTTCTAATACATAAATCAGTTTTGGGAATGCAGGTGCAATATAAACGCCTTTTTCATTTTTCACACCTTGAATTCTCTGGTGAAGCATTTCTTCAATTAACATTGCTAAGTCTGCTTTCTCACATTCGTTCTTTGCTTCGTTCAGATACATAAAAATTGTGATAAACGGTGCTTGTCCATTTGTTGTCATAAGTGTGACCAACTGATACTGGATTGTCTGAACACCTTTTTCTATTTCTTCTTTTAATCGTTTATTTGTTATATGAACAACTTCTGCAAGGTCTTCATCATACTCACTAATTAATCCATTATCATATAATTCTTCTGTTACTTTCTTTCTGATTGATTTTCTACTCACATTAACAAATGGAGCAAGATGTGCTAAAGAAATACTTTGTCCTCCATATTGGTTACTAGCAATCTGTGCGATAGCCTGTGTTTCAATATTACAAGCAGTTGAAAAGCTATGCGGTGTTTCAATAAGAGTTTCGCTAATAACTGTGTTATTTTGAAGCATATCTTCAGAATTGACCAACCCACAGTTATGCATGTGCTGCAAGAAATAATCAGCATCATGAAAATGAATTAGTCCATCATTATGAGCCTGAATAATTTCAGGAGATAATAAATATCTTTTTGTTATATCTGTGCTAACAGATCCAGCAATATAATCTCTTTTGGTAGGGTTTAATACAGGATTTTTATTTGCATTTTCATCCTTCCAATATTCATCTTTGTCTTCTACAAGATTGTGAATTTCTTCATCTGTTGTATTCTCATTTTCTCTCTGAAACTCACGAATACTTCTATATCCTTCATACGCTTTTGCAGTAAGTCTCTGCTTTTTTGTAATCAATTTATCATAAACCATTGATTCAATATCAGAGATGCTTACTTCGTCTTTATCCTTACATTCATTTTCAATCTCGTCTGCAATATCTTCTGCAATCTTTGGTTTTACAATACCTGAGCCATTTTTCATTGCTTTAAGAATTGCAGTTGAGATTTTTGATTTGTCAAAATCAACCTCTGAACAATCTCTTTTAATTACTTTTGTCAATATGTAAAATCTCCTTTCTAAATTACTGTTATGATTGCATAACCAAGTACACATGCCGCAATCGCTGCTACAGCTTTCCAATCAATCTCAAATTCTATACAATCTATAATATTGAATTTCATTTTATCTTCTTCCTATTTCTCCCACGTTAAAATTACAAAATTCCAATCCTTTTTATCGCCAGATGGATATTCATAAGCAGTTAGTTCATGTGCGGCATCGCCCTCAAGCTCTTTATCTGCTAAAACCAATGCATCATCACGCATTCCGTCCAAAATTTCTTTTACTTCTTTTACTGTTAAACACATATATTATTCTCCTTTCTCGATTCTATAAGAAATCAACATTTCTTTCTTTTCATTTTTTAATAAAATCTGCAAAGCCATTATCCTCGTGACATGTATATTCAAAATTATAATAACTTTGTTTCACTGGATTTGGTTTTGCGGTGGCACGAAAACAATCTCCTTTTACTGGACAATGTAAACTGCTACATAACGTCATATCTAGCATAATTACCTCCAATCTATTCTTCACAAACTAGAACAGTATGCATTACAGAATCATCTAAATTAGCATGTGTTCGTTTCTGCTTAACCGTTTTAATATAATATTCTCTGTCTCCAACTTGAACTGTTACGAAATTGTCTTTATCATATAACGCATCAGCAAGACTTCGACAACTCATATATCCTGTGTATATCTCAATCACTTCCTTTCCTAATATCTAACCATATAAAAATCCTTCACATACTGCACAACATCATCCGCATGAAACATTAGTTTCGTTGCCAAACATTCCTTGATCCAAGGGTGAATCTTGTCAAAAATGTCTCCTTTTTTGGCATCTAATACGTCTGAATATGCAATAACAGGGATATTTAATCTATTTGCTTCGTAAACTTCGATTGCTGTTCCGATACTTTCATTGATACCATTGATGTTTGCAATCACAATATCGCTTTGATGTACCATGTTAAGATCAAACTGCATAACTTCCTTTTCTGTATGACCTTCCATGTTATCAAATCAAAATAATCGGCAGGATTGATGACCTGAACCATTGAATTACAACACTCTGCTGCAATTTCGAGTTTCTTCTTTAACATTTCTCTCCATGTGTTATATTCAGTTTTTGTAAGACCACCCATACGTCCAGCCAAGTAAATAGTTAATTTATTACTCATCCGCTTTCTCCTTTAAAATTTTTTTATACCAATAGTCAACATTACTGATAACATCCTCAATATCATCAGATAAATTGTTATATACAATTCTATCAGCCAACATTTCAGCACCATTAAAATCTTTAATATCAGCTTTCATACGCCTTTCAACTTCTTTTGGATTATCGCCACGAATAGACAATCTCTGTTTAATCGTGTTTAAATTACTATATAAGTAAATGACAGTCATATGGATCTCTATTGCTTGCAAATCTCTCACACCTTCAGGCGTAAGAATCGCTACGGTATCATCGTCTGCGTCATAACAATCCGTTAATGCAGTGCCATAATACCAAACACCTTGCTCAGTATCATATTTCTTCCATTCTGCAAAAAATCCATCTTCAATTTTCTGTTCAAACTCTTCTTGAGAAATAAAGTGATATGTGATATCCTGTTTTTCACCTTTGCGTGATGGACGAGATGTGAATGCTACTAGACTTTTATAGCCATGTTCCTTTACTAATTTATCTCTGACAAATGTTTTACCACTTGCCGATTTTCCGCAAATTATTAAAATATTCTTCTTCCTCCCTTTCTTCTCCGACATATCCTTTTTGATCAATAATATCTACAATCCTACCATCGTTTATGATAAATCTCTTCTTTACCGTTTTGTGTTTTCCTATGTCATATATTCTGATAATATCTTCTTTTCTGATATTATCTAACTCTAATACCTGCGAATAATTAATCATTCTTTTTTACCTCATATTTCTTGCAAATTTCAGCAAATTCACTTATCTCATTTTCATTATCAGAGTAAATGGTCATCTCTAACGGCTTGCAATGAGACATATTTAGCAAGCCCAACATAGATTTTGCATCGACAACACGTACACCGTATCTCGCATCAACTTCGCTATTTAATTTATTGATTGCAACTACAAAATCTTTTGCATCATTGATACTTTGTAAATTTAATTTATACGTTCTTTCCAATTCGTTTTTCACCTCTCTTAGACAAAACCCACTAATAAACATCAAATCACCTTTTCGTATACTTTAATTTGTTTTACAACTGACTTCCATTCTGGACAGCAAGAAGATATATCTCCGTCACGTTTTGCTTCATAATTTAAAGCATTCCTGTCTACAATAAATTCACTTAAACAATTTGTAGAAGTCGTAATGATATTCGCAGAATCAGTGTGCTTATTAGCCTTTTGATCAGACATGATACAAGGAATCACTGTACCGTTTGCTAAAATCAAGTCAAAATACTGACCAATTTTACACTCAAAATGTGAACCAAGTGCCACACAATACCTTTCATTTACCATTCGAATACCATAATCACCTGTATATGCTTTCTGTTGAAGCTTATACTGTTTACTCCGTCTACTGGTAATTGTTGTGTATGGCATCCAAGTCTTATTTTTTGCGTATGGAACATTATAGATCTTGTAATTGATTGTTTTGTCAGATACATAATCTTTATGGATATAACCAGTTTTGTCATTAAGATCGACAGTATACCAAACACCATTCGTAAGTTTATTTCCAATGATAATAACTTTTTCATTAAACGAAACTTGTTTGATAACTTCTGAGTTCTTGCTTGGTTGCTCTCGAATGTTCACATATGTACCTTTTACATATTTTTTCTTGTACTTAGTTACTTCTTTTGATTGAGATAATAAGTTTAATTGATTGCTAAACCCTGCCGTAAGACAGGGCGTAACCGTTATGCAAGGTTTGTTACAAACCTCTGCTTGTGCTGTTGGAACAGAAGTTACAAGAGCCACAACAACAACCATTCCAAATGTCATTTTTCGTAATAAAATACATTGCCTCCTTTTGTACTGTTAATATGTTACATTTGTATGTTCTCTGTTTGAATTGGGAATATTTAGCGAATTGTTAATTATAAGAAGGTTCAGATTTGTCATCTCTTACGATTTCAAAAATAGGGAACTGAACCGAAATTCCACCATTTTTATTCTTTGTTTCGCCTTTGAATTTAATCTGCACAATTTTGCCAATAATCTCACCAGGATTGTTCCAATAGTAAGTTCTCTGCTCATCAGTAAATCCAGATCCTACACCAAGTTCATATCCTTTGTAATCACATTTGATTAGTCCAAGCGTACCTTTGTATTTGCCATCACCTTCGATAACGTCAGTGCAACGAATATCTGCATGTTTAAATGACTTGACTTTAAGAATTCCGTTATTACGTTTATTCTTCCACTTTGTATCTTTGTTGAGCATTAAACCTTCCCAACCATCTTTATCTGCTTTATTAAGCAATGGTTGAATAACCGATTTATCAGTTCCTTCATATATAATAGGAACAACCTCAAGATTATCTGTCTGAAGTCGAGAAATTGCGATTGTTAATGGATTCAACACATGTTCTCTACGATCTTTGTACTTTAATTTACTCTCACCATTTTCAAATTCTTCGTTTGGGATACATTCATAGATTACAAATTTGATGCAAGACTTGTCAGAATCGTCAGAATTGATAATACCAGTTCCAATCTGAAAGTTGTCATTATCAGAAAGATTATCATAATTTTTACGAATTAGCTCACCATTAAACATATAGTTTTCATGTTTTGGTAATCGTTCAATATCTTTAATGATGTGGTCAAGACCTGTAAATGGTTTACCTTGTCTACTAATTAGTTTTCCTTTATAGTATGCGCAGTTATTACCATTAAGCTTCTGAGATAACGCAAACCATTCACCATCTTTGGGTTCATTCTTTTCAGAAATAGGATATGCTTGTTGTACGTCCCATGATGGAATCAAACCATGAATTACACTGTTTACAACTTTTTTATCACAACCAAGACGAAATTTCTTTGTGATCATTTGTTTATAAAAATCTTGGTATTCTTCTGGTTGATTCTCGATAAACCCTTGCATAGTTCCAATATCCATATCGCTACCTGAATTAAAATCAGCTAAGTATTTCATTACTTCTTCAAAAGAGTTCAATTCTGTTCCTGACATACCAACGAATTTATTTAATTTCTTATCGCTGATACCAGTTACAATATTTGAATCAAGTAAGAACACTAAGCACTTTTTGAATAATTCGTTATCTTTGTTTGCTTCAATGATGGCTTTCTTATCATTTGTACTACTTGTATTTTGTATCTGTTTGAAAATTTTAATTACTTCTTCCATTCAATTCCTCCTCTCTTGAAATCAGGATTTAGTTTTGAATTGATAAAACATAATCTCTTGTAATCTCTTTATGAAATTCCGTAATCTGTTTCATAACCTGTTCTGCCCATTCTTTTACTTCTGGATTAGCACCGCCATCAGCACAACGCTCTCTAAATACGTGTCCCCATTCACAAAGATTGATTTTAGATATAAAATTGCTTGGAATACCCAACATATAAAGACCACGTTTTACATCTTTGTTATTCTCATATTCTTTTAAAACATATCCATTAGTCGATTTTACATATGTTTTACCATCATGCTCAATCTCGTTTGGTAATCCAAATCCAAGAATTTTGCAAGCCTGTCCATCTGTTAATACTTTATCCTTGTAATAATCTGACATTTCTCCTTCATCAAATGTTGCTAACCTTGTACTGTTTCTAATAATTCGATTATCAAATCTTCTTGCGTGTGCATCAACGTCATCTTGTCCTGCTCTATGCAATCCTTCTGTCATAATTGTAATGTCAATGTATCTAAGAACTGTAATATGTCTTTTGCCCATACGAAGCAGCATCCCAAGCCATTTACAAAACTTATCATAGCTTTCAACCTCTTGATCCTCTTTTAATCTTCCATCAGGATTTAAAACCTTATCGCATACAACTTTAATTTCTTCGTTCAATTCTGGTGTCCACGTTCTTTTACTCATAAACATAGATACAAATGCTTCATAAAATCCTGTAATACTTGTTACTGTAGCTTTCAATATACTTGATCCTCCTTATAAATATTTATTCTCTTCCTGATAGTGTTTTACAAACTTCATTGCTTTTTCACACTCTTCAACAGTGCCGATGTTTTTATATTTTTCATATTCAATAACATCTGCGTATGTTTTAAAATTACAGTTATATGTATATTCTAAGAATTTGTCCCAGTTAAGTTTAATTTGGTCATACACATCAATCTTCTTTTCAACCTTGCTATCTCCAACCCAAGGCTTCAAAAATGTCTCCCATTGAGCTTTTGACCAGAAATAATATCTAAGCATAATATCAAGTTTATTTGCAAATTCTTCTTTTGTGATATTATAATCTGATATCAATTTGTTAAAGTCTTCTTTAAAGCTACCATGATCAAAAATATTGTATGTGATAATATTTCCATGATTGATGTCATAATAATATACATACCATTCCATCTTTCTACCTCCCTATATAATCAAGTCTTTCCATTATTTTCAAAAAGAAAGTTTAGTTTACTGTTACTTATTTATTCTCTCTTTCGCCATTTCAAAATACTTTTCATCTAACTCAATTCCAATAAATTTTCGATTAAGATTCTTACAAGCAACACCAGTTGTACCAGAACCCATACAATTATCTAAAACAACATCACCTTCATTGGAAAATGTCTTTATGAGTTCTTCACAAAGCAACAATGGTTTCTGAGTTGGATGTAGATTTGAAGTTAAACAATCTCTTTGAAACTTCCAAACCTGTGTTGGATATCTCCATCCAGTATCCTTATACTCAATCACTTTCTTTTCGTTTTCATCTGTCAATTTACCTAACTTACCGTTTTTGACTTTATTAGTTCGTGGTTTACCATCATATTTCACCATCTGAGGATTATATGTACATTGCTTCTTATAAAATACTGATATTGTTTCAACTGTTTTGCCAACTCTACGTTTTACCTGATTGATATTTGTAAGTCGTTCTTTCTCCCAGTAAATATCGTATTTATAATTATCAATGTTACTATTCCTTAACAACGATGAAAATGGTTCTTGTCCAAACAACAGAATTGCTGCGTTATCTTTAGTAATACGATCGTACTGTTCCCACAATTTATCAAATGGAATAATAATATCCCAAGAACATTTTGTTGTACCATACGGTAAATCGCATAGAATCATATCAACTGATTTATCAGGAATATTTTTCATAAGCTCTAAACAATTTCCTTGCCATAATTCGTAATTATTTTCCAATTTTTTAACTCCTTCCATTTATTTTTCAAAAAATTTAGTTTACTGTGAATTACAAATTAACATTCATTATCCCATCTGATACTACAACCGCATTTACATTTAGATTATTGCATTGTATTATGGTTTTACATTTATGACATCTTTCCGATACTCCTATGCCACCTAAAAATGGTCTTGTTTCTATGAGTGGTTTGTATCTTAAATGTCTGTTTCTATTCATTATTCTCTCATCCTTTCACAAGAAATAATGGATTCTTGTTATCTGTTCTTTACACTCATATAATTTTCTCTTGTAACTTCATAATGTTTTGTGTCGTAGTATTTATCATCAATCAACTTCACATCGTCCTTGAAAATTCCAACAATTCTTCCATTGTATTTTTTAACCATTTTGTCATATGATTTTTCAATTGGATTGCCAACAACAACACAAAAATCAAGCTTTCTAAAATTATATTTTTCGAATATATCTTGTAATACCTGTCCAAGATCCATACCAAACGTCATCTTATCGTCTGTAAAATTCATTATGCTTAAACCATATGCATAATTACATCTTCTATTCACTGAATAACTAATATATCCAATAATTTGTTCATTTTTAATAGAAACAAATTGATGTCTTTCCCATGTACTATCATCAATCGTCATGGCATCATAATATGTATCATTGTTCCAGAACTTGTACTTATCATTGAACCAGATATTATATTGAAGTTTTTCCAATTGCTCTTTGTACTTGATTGCAACATCTAACATTTTATCACCTCTTTCAAATTCTATGTGTTTCACACTTTTAAATAATAATCAAAACTCCTTTATTTAATTAAATATTTGTTGTATACTATATAAAAAGGAGGCAAAATCATGACAATAAACTGGGAGTCTAGCATTTTATGGGGAATGATAGGATTAATAGCTACAATTTTTTTCGGCTACATATTTTATATAAAAAGTATAAAAAATAAATCTTTGTCAATATTTACAACATCTGATACATTGGTTTCAGAATCTTTAACAAAATATAAAGGATTAAAAATTTTTTATAATAAAAAACCTATAAAAGAATTGGTCAGCACAACTATAACTATAAAAAATATTGGTAATTTGACAATAGAAGTTTCTGACATTTCATCCTCTTCTCCTATTACATTTTGTGCTTCCAAAGAATTTTTATTAAATGATGTTAAAGACTATATATTATATAGTTCAAATAAAAATTCTTCATTTTCATTGCTCAAAATAAATAAATCAAAAATCCAACTTGTGTTCGACTATTTAAAACCAGAAGAAGAAATTTCTCTTACATTATTACACAGTGGAATATTAAAAATTAGTGGCGATTTAAAAAATGGGATTATTTATCAAAGTGCAATAGAAGAGAAAAAACGAAGAAAAAGAATTAACAGAATGAAAATTGTTATTATATTATTCTTAACCTTTGGTTGTTTTTTTAATATTGTAAGTGTTATTATACTATTTATAATCAAATAATTTTATTATGTTTAGTATCTATATTACTGAAATATCGGCTATTGTACTAGTTATTATTCAATCGCTGTACGTTGTATTTAGAAAGATTTGAATTATATTTTTCATTTCTTACTATTTGTTATCAACGAGATAATTCACTTTTTTATTATGTGCTTCAGCATATTCAATTTCAGATTTTGTTGAGCTTCCAATATATCCATTGACATTGATTACGAAAATTTCATCTGCCATATCAATTTTTCTCTTGTGCATATCATCTAACATAATCTTTTGCTCATCTGTAAATACATCACCTGAATGACCAAAACACCCAACTGAAATAACAATGTAACCATTTAAGGTAAGTTCTTTTTGAACTTTCATAAACTCATCTTTAAATTTTGTACTACCACATAATGTAATCACTTTATAATCTTTTAATCCTTCACGGCATACACCTTCTACTGAATTTCCACACATAAATTCATTGCATTCTTTTCCTGGTCTTGGACAACTCATATAATAATCCTCCTCTTATTACTTTAATAACATGTAAATCGCCCACGGATAATAGATATAATCTAACACCACATTAAACAAAAATTGGAATCTGTGGAACTTAAAATCTTCAATATTGTAACTAAAAGCTGTTTTTACTTCTGACAAGCTTACACCCAATGACCATAAACAAGTAAATACCTGTAGGGCAGACATTACAATAAATTCAGTTGTTCCAATTTTGTTTCCTAATACTATATAAAAGATGATTAAGAATAGCTCCATGAAAAATACAATCAATATTGCACCACCTTGCATTGCATCGCTTAATGGTTTTCCATTATTATTCTCTTTACTTTTTGCGATCTGTTTAACCATTCTCTTTCGCCATAGTGTTTTACTTAATGCACTTGGCGTACCTTTAATTCTAAAAAACATCAAAATAAATAAAATTGTTAAAGCTAAAATCTTCATGCTATATTATTCTCCTTACTTGTATCCTAAAACACTTCTTCGCATTTTATCAATTTTGTCAATTTTTCTTCCTTGACGATTAATAAATTTAGCAAGTTTCTTTACTTCTGAATTGCATTTAATATCTTCTTTAGAAAATTCCATTCTAAAAGCGTCTACACAATCTCTCTGATACATAATTAAATCTACCATTTTATTCTCCCACTCTTCCATGTTTTCTTTCTTGCCTTGTTGTCAATAATGGCGATAATCACCAATACAATAACTGTAAGCAAAATATCAATCCATAATGGACACAATACCCATAACCACGACCAATTAATAACGCCTACTAATTTGAGTACAACAAATACAATTGTTAATACTCCGCAAATTCCAATACCTGAACTACTACTATTTCTGTTTGAACTCATTTTTACCTCCTTAATTTTCACAAGAAACTGTCGATTCTTGCTACTGTATTATTCTCTGTTCTTTACAAAACTTCATCGACAATTCCATATTTGACTGCTTTATCAGAATGAATATAAAAATCTTTCTTCTTTTCACGAATCTCATTAACATCATCTTTTGTGAGATTTGTCCTGTCGATTACATACTCTTCAATCTTTTTATTCAACCAATCCATCTCTTCTCTATCTTCAACTAAATCCTGATATTTACCACTTCTCCAACAACTCATTTGATGATACATAAATGTTGAATGTTTATAACAATATCTCTTATGTCCTGCTAAGAAAATCTTAAAAGCTGCACTCATTGCATATCCTGTACAATATGTATAGATTGGAGTTTTGCTATTAAGAATGACATCAATTAATCCCCACATATCATGAAGAGATCCACCATACGAGTTGATGTATAGTTTAATTGGTTCACGCTTATAATCTTTCTCTTTTTCATCTTTCTCATCGTCTTCTCGAATCTGTTGTAAAATGCTCCATGTTAATTTACCAATAGATTCGTTGTCTACATCATCAGATAAAAATAATGTCTTTTTGTCTGTATTTGCATATGAATTGTCTTTTGAACTCATAAATCCTCCTATTATAATTTTTCTACAATAATTCGATACTTGTCCTCTTCTTTTGTCTCATAATTGTGATATTTAATCACAAACGAGTTTTCATCGTTATCCTCACACTTGCAGCTAACATATGTTCTTTCCTCATCAAGAACATCTCTTTCACTAATTCCTGCTTTTAAATCTCTAATTACTTCGTTCATCTGAATCATAGTCTTTATTCTCCTTGTAAAATTTCATCATTCTTTCATATAACTCAAGTGAAATATTTATTTGTCCTTTCTCCCAACGACTAATTGTTGTTTTGCTACATCCAACATAAAATGCAATTAACCCTTGTGAAATTTCTTCATCTCTACGCCACTTTCTAAATTCCTCATTTGATATTTTAGCTTCTGGAATTTCTGACCAAGCATAAACATCAGCCAAACCTTCACAGGCGTAAAAATCATGCGGATAAATATCATATCCAAACATCTTATCTTTAAATCTTTTAAAGAATCCACATCCACCACATAATTCAATTGTACTTGGATCATAAAAACCAACTATCACTCCATGATTTTTGGTGTATAATAGTAATTGTGTACCCGTAGGTGGATAATCTTTTTTAGATTTTAGTTCATGTATCATTTATTGTACTCACCTCATTTCTATGTACAATATATAGTGGTATGCCATTACTATCGCTACTATATATTGTATTTGTAATCAAAAGAAATCCGTCTTTCATTGGCTTTTTGAGTCTCTGAAACGCCCTATTTATGGGCATTCCAGAAATCCAACAGAAATTCAAATTACTCTTCTACTGTATTATTCTCTGTTTCTAACATCATCCAAGTGTTTCTATTGTTATGACTTGTCCTAATACATTGTAAAAACGCTTCAGGTTCAGCCAATAATAAACATCTTTTCTTTGCTCTTGTCAGTAATGTGTAAAGCATACAGTTATCAAGAAGCTGATGATGTGTATTATCAATAATTCCAATTACTGTCTTTCTACCAGCACCTTGTAACTTATGCACTGTCATTGCGTAAGCAAGGTCTAATGCAGCCAATTCCTTTTTTGTGTATTCAATAATCTTGTCCTTGCCAAAAACATCAGTATAAGTAACTTCACAATACTCTTCTTTTTTCTTACCTTCATATCTTTCACTGATTTTAGTAACATAACCTATTTCACCATTAAACACATTTTTGTCATAATCATTAACTGTTTGCATTACTTTTGCACCAAGCTTAAATGTAGTATCAAACCCATCAATACTCTGTAATACGTCTCCAAGCAACTCATTCTGAATAACCTTGTTAATCTCAGTTGTACTATTCAAGCAATCCTTTCTACGAGGAACTGCAATTACAACATTATCTATTCCATCTGACTCTACAGATTTTATAAATGTTTTTACAGCTATATTGAAAAGAGACTGTCGATTTGTACGGAACATATAATACATATCCTGTAATTCACCATGAATAATTCTTGGTTGTAATTTTTCAGATATAGGATTGATATTCTCTCTAATCTTATTAGCATCAACAAGTATTCCTGATTTTTCAGCCTGTCTCATTGGCTTTACTAATTTACTTACTACTGAATCATCAAACATTTCTATTAAATCTGAGAACACGTTACCAAATCCGATAGGTGGTAACTGCTTATGATCTCCTGAAATAATAATTCTTGTATTATCTCCAATTGCCTCAAGCCAATGTAAAAATAAACTGGCATTAACCATACTTCCCTCATCAAGAAATGCAACATCTGTAATCAAATGATTATCCTTATTGTATGTAAAATCATTTAAACCTTGGCATCCAAGTGTTCTATGAATAGTCATTGCAGGAAATTCTGTTGCTTCTGTAATTCTCTGAGCTGCCATTGCTGAAAGTGCTGAAGCTGTCATCATATAATTATTCTCCATATAAGCCTTAACAATTGCTCGCACTATTGATGTTTTACCAGTTCCTGCTTTTCCAGTTATCAAACTAACAGTTCTATGTAAGCTCTTATGAATCGTGTCTAACTGCTCTACTACATAATCAAATCCCTGTTCTTCTTCCGCATGTTTAATTGCTTTGTCAATCGCTTCATCAGAAATATTGATTGTTGTTTCAATTTGAGATTTATTCAGAATCAAATGATAAATCTGCATCTCAATATCGTAATAATATTTCAAACCAATTCGACCATTATCAATATGAAGAAAGTCATTATTTTCTAATAGCCAATTAACCTTATTGCAACACTCGTATATATTATTACTTATGGCTGCTCTTAAAATTTTTTCAGAACACCATGTATGACCTTTACTTTCTCCTAGTTCTTTGAAATAGTATTGAATAAAAGCTACAAGTCTTTGTGTAGAATCAATTAGTTCAGGTTTTAACTTCAGTGCTAAATCATCACATTTACGAAATCCAATCCCATCAATTTTTGTCATGATGTATGGATTTTTTTCTAACTCTTGCTTTAATAAAACTGGATTTGGTTCTTCTGAAAGCAATTTTTTAATCATTGCATAAGTGACACCAATTGGTTTCAACATTGAGATAATGTCAGAAATGAGATAGTTATTGATAATTTTTTCCTTGATTTTATTCCAAGTAATTTCTCTAACACCTTTTACAAGACTGTAATCAATAGTTTTTAATGTACCATTCGCTACATCATTAACTACATTTGGATATGCGTTTATTAAATTATCAGCCATCCATTCAGGAATCATTGACTTCAAAAATAATAACTGTGTTTCTCTGCTTTGTGGAATAATGGCGTATATGGCAATCGGTGTATATTGATCGCCATATTTTTTATCCTTTTTATACTTTGCTTTAACTACATACTCTCCACCAACAACTAAGTGCTGCATCTTTCCTGCCAACTTACTCATCTTTTTATTCTCTTCATCAGAGGTTTTATTATCGCTAAACGGATCGAATGTTTTTGTAGGTTTTGTAAAGAATGGAATATCATCTTTTGTTGAAAATCCAAACACACCCCACGTTGAATCATCCGAATAGTATTGCTCATATGTAATTATCGCTGTGAATTTATAAATCTCATCTTCATCCAATTTAGACTGATACTCCTTTCTTTCTCACATATTCAAGCCATTTACTATATGGCTTTAATTTTTCTACAATTACCTTTTCTTCGCTATCTTTCTTACAAAGAATTGCTACTTGCTGTCCTTTTTTTACTAAATCTTCATATTCTTTTAATTGACTATGCCATACAATTCCTTCAACAAGTCCAAAACTTGAATAGATGTTTATATATGCGAACTGCTTACCATTCTTATCTTTCTTCTTTTGAACCTTTGCTATAATTCCAACTAAAGTACATTTCTCACCATCAGGCACATCCTCAAATGGTGTCAAGAATGTATAAGCTGCATCAAATGGATTATCATTGATAAATACCTGTAATGTTTGGAATTCCCAAAACTGTTCATCTTCAAGATATTTTTTATTATCATCTATGTACTTTTGGAATCTTACCTTCTGATTTTCTTCAAACTGTATCTTTTTCAATCTGTTATATTCAGTAAGTAGTGCTTCCTTGTCATATACAATTCGTTTTCCAGATGAAGGAATCACGTACTTCTTTAAGTTAATGTTCCAATCTTCTTCGAGTTTCTTATAGGTAGGCAATGATTGAACTTCTGAGAATTTTAATGGTTGATACTCTGATTTAAGATATGATATAAGTTTTTCACGCTTATTTTTACAAGGAATTGCACCAGATTTTATCAGTGCAATAACAGATGCCTTACCTAAAGAAAGTCTCTGAATCAAATCATTAAACGATTTGTATATACCATTATTCTCTCTTTCTTCGATAATTTGCTTAGAAAGTGATTCTCCAATTCCACCAATAGCAGACAATCCAAAAAGAACCTTATCCTTATCGACTGTGAAATTCATTCCCGAATGATTGATATTAGGTGGCATAACATTTACATCAAAATATCTTGCGTCAAGAATGTATTTGTTAATTGCTCCTGCTTTATCCTTATTCTGATTAAATAAAGCTTTGAAAAAATATGTTGGATAATGTGCTTTGAACCAAGCTGTCTCGAAACAAAGAACTGCGTAACTATAAGAATGCGATTTGTTAAATAGATAACCGCCTTTTTGTGACAATTCATTCGCAATTTTATCAGCAATTTCTTTAGAATATCCGTTTGCTACAATTTCACCACGAAGAATTTCTGACTCTTTCTGTACTAATTCAACTATCTTTTTTCCAATCGCCTTACGGAATAAGTCAGCACCACCGTATGTTCTCCCACCAAACTTCTTAACAATATCAAGAAGCTGTTCCTGATAAATCATACAGTAATTTGTGTCTTTTAAAATTTCATCCATATCTGGATGAATTGATGGTGGTCTACTTCCACCTGTTGCCATTTCAACATACTCGTCAAGTGCTCCCATACTATCAGGTCTATATAATGCCAAGATGACAGATATAACCTCAAAGTCTAGTTGCTCAAGCTTTGGTTTTAATCGAATAAGCAAATCTTTCATTCCTGCTGATTCAACCTGGAATACACCATTAGTCTTACCACTCGCTAATAATTCATATGTAGGTCTGTCATTCTCAAATTCTGGATTATTAATATCATAATCCCAAGGATCTAAATGTAAATCATCCTTAATTTCCTTCACAAGATTAAGTGTTGCTACTCCAAGAAGGTCAAACTTCACAATTCCAATGTCTTCTACATAATGTTTATCAACTTGAATTACATGTTCGCCCTTTGTCCCTATCTTCATTGGCATATAATCATTGATTGTTGTATCAACGATTCCAACACCACCAGCATGAATAGAAACAGTTTTAACACGACCACTTAAATGCTTTGCAATATCAAACAAATCAGCATATTGTGGATTGTCTGCGAGTAAATTTGGATTTGCTTTCATACAGTCATTCCATTTATCGAATGTAAATTTCTGTGAAAGTTTTTGCATCTGATTATATGGAAATCCAAGTATCTTACCAACGTCAGTAATTGCAACTGTTGGAGTAATATACGAGTAGTTAATAATCTGACATACTCTTTCTTCTCCATATTTGTCTACAAGGTAATCAATAATTGCATCTCTGTTACCAACATCTGTATCAATATCTGGTAGTCCTACTCGTTCAGGATTTAAGAATCTCTCAAAAATGAGTCCATATTTAATCGGATCAATATCCGTGATATGACAACAATAGCAAACTAAAGAACCTGCTGCACTTCCTCTTCCCTTACCAACTTCAATTCCAAGTTTCTCAGCAGCCTTAATAAAGTCCCATACAAACAAGAAATAACCATCGAACCCCATCGAATGAATAATACCCATCTCATAGTTTAACCTAGTTCTTCTTACTTGCTGTTCATCTTCGCTAAGATTGTCATATCCTCTATCTTTCCAACCTTGTCTAACTAAATGCCATAAGAATTCATTGTTATCTCTATATCCATCAGGTAATGGGAATGTAGGTAACTGTGGTTTCTGAAATGGCATATCTACATTTTCAATTAAATCTGCTACCTTATTAGTATTCTCCAATCCAAGACATACATTTTCATATCCAATCTGACTATCCATAATTTCATGGATTTCATCTTCAGATTGCATATAGCAACCTTCATATACCTCGCTATTTTCGATAGCATTTTTGTCGTTGTTACTACTTTTTCTACCAATCTGAATAAGTTTGTCCTGATAATACAAATCTTCTTTTTTAGGTGTATGACTATCTGTTGTAATGATAAATGGGGTATTTGTTCTTTTTGAAAGCTCTAAGATTTTCTGATTATATAAACATTGATCTTGGTGTGAATGAGACTGCATTTCAAGAAAGAAATATGGAAAGGCTTCTTTATATTCATTGATGTATTTTACACATTTCTCAAAATCTGATTCTCTTGCTAATTTGCTTGCTAAACAAGCAGATGATATAACAAAATTGTCAGCATAAGGCTTAATATCTTCGATTGTACACCTTGGCTTAAAATAAAACCCTTCAAAATTACTCTTTGTAATAACTTTGTTTAAATCTTTTCTGCCCTGTTCATTCCTAATCAAGCAAATCAAATGGAAATATTTGTTGTCTTTATCCTTAATTTCTATATCTTCACACTCATATAACTCACATCCATATATCATTTTAATTTCTGGATAATCCTTCTTGATTAAGTCAAAATAAATGTGGCTATATACATTTCCGTGTTCTGTTATAGCAAATGCTTTTAACCCTATTTCTTTTGCTCTGTCCAACATTTCTTTTGGACTACCATATCCATCAAGTAATGAATAATATGTATGGTTATGTAATGAACTATACATAACTCACCTCCTACCAATCATCGTCTTCATCGTTACTATTTGTACTAATAACAGCTACATCTTCGATAATAATCTGTGGTGTTCTAATACCGTTATATTCGTTTATTGAAGGTTTTCCGACAATATTAAATGTAATACTATCGTTATCATCCCATGCGTTTTGAAGAAAATCATATAGCTGATTACCTTCTTTACATTTGAACTGAATGTATTTAATATCATTCACCATAAAACTAATAGTATCCTCATTCTTGCCAAATACTTCAAAACAATCTCTTGTCAATGATATATTCTCTATTGCAAGCATAGGTTCATCAATTCCTTGACAAATAATATCTTCAAACTGTGATAACTTAATAATTAAAGGGATTGTGACATGATTAATGTCTAAGATAAAATCTACACGATATGTAGAATCATATTCAGTATTTTTAAGAATACTGTTCATCATATTAATTGCTTTTTCTTTATCATCAACTGGTAAATCTACAATACCAAAAGCATTTGCATGACCTTTACCATTAATGAATCCTGTTGAATTAACAATATCTTTAAAACTATCAATTGGACTATTATCAATATTTCTTGCACTACCACCAAATACAGTTGTTTTTGTCTTTTTATCAAAATGTTTCTTTAGCAGAATGCAAGGTTTATTATATTGCTCTGCAATTTTAATTGCTACAACACCAGTTAATCCACTATCAAGTAAGTCAGATACATCAACCATAATAACTTTATCATCAATTGGAAGATTATCTACAACTTCTGAAATGGCTTTTACGCCTTTTTCTTTCATTTTATCTTGTCGTGATTTTGCATTTTTACAAAGTCTAGCAGTTCTATCATAAATGCTTTCTTGAATTGTTTCTGCTGGTTTATTCTTTGTGGCTCTTTTTTTATATTCAAAGAACTCATCTTTTTCAATAAAAGCTCTAAATAATAATTCCTTTTCATCACTTGAACCGATACGGATCATTCCGTTCAAAATAGGTGTTATATACCATTGGATATTGTGAATATTAACCTTACCATTTATACTGTAATCTTGTGCTTTAATAAGTGCCTGAAAACATTTATTTGTAATATTGAGTAATCCAAGATTTGTAATATATCTTGTCTCAAATGAACGCATATCCATAACATCGCTAATATTTGCTAATGCACACAAATCTAAATAGTCATCTGCAAACTCATTCCAGGTCTCAGCATCTAATGCTTGTAAAAACTTATATACAACACCTGCTCCGCAAAAATCCTTATTAGAATAATTGTTACTCATTTGATTATTTACAATCAATGCATATGGATTTTTTTCTTCTGACTCATGGTGATCAAGAATAAGTATATCAATACCATTTTCTGAAAGCTCTCTGCACTGTTCTGTGTCATTTGTACCAGCATCAGGGATAATCAATAATCTTGTATCATTAGATATCACAATATCATCATCTAGTCCATGTGCCTTTGCTCTTGCATGTAATATGTAATTAACTGGATAATCAGCATTCATTTTCTTAATATAAGAATACATCATAGCTGCTGAACAAAATCCGTCTGGATCTTCATCAACAAGTATTTCAATTTTATCCTTGTTATTAAAGTGTTTCATAAATAACTCTACTGCTTTATTTATATTGTCCAAATTCTCATATGGAATTAAAACGCTTTCATCTAAGTTGAGATATTTTTCATAATCGTCAACTCCTCTATTTCTTAAAACTTCCTCTAATACATTAGAAGTGTTATTGTCGCTATTTTCATATAATTTGTACTTCAAATACACACCTTCCTATCTTAATCTATATATATTATTCTCTACCAAGTGCTTCCATTTAATAGGATCATCTGTTGGGGATTCTTTCTCACTAAGAATATTATCTTCGTCAAACATATAATAAAGTGGAACACCGTCAGGAAATCTTTCTGCTAGTTCCTCCAATTCTTCTTTTTTTACATCTTTGTCTAAACATAAAACTATATCAACACCAAGTCGAACCAACATATCAATTTGATATTGTGAAAGTTCCTTCCCACCTGTACCACCAGTGTTTTGATAACCATAACTCCATGCTTGTTCAACAAATTTTTCAGATTCACCAACATAAATCCTTCCTGTTCTTTTTATATAAGGAAGAGTTTTATACAATCCATATATAATTTTTGATTTTGCACATGGCTCTAAATAAATATATTTATTCATTCCATCAGGTACTTTTCTATCAAAATATCTTGCTTTTACACCGACTAAATCTCCTAATTCAGAACGAATAGGAATTGTGTATCGGTTTGTTTCTTCATCAAAACCTATCTCAAACTCTCTTTGTGTTTCATAATCTATATGGTCTTCGTAGAATAAATCATTTACATAAGGTTTATAATACGAAAGTATTTTCTCCGAAATAGGTTGTAATGGTTTTTCTTTCTCTTCTGATATATTAGAATCCATATCTTCTAACATTTTCAGTATTTTAAAACTATCTGGAATATCCTCTTCAAAATCGTGATAATAAGACATTCCTATTTCTGAGCATATTTCCTTTAATCCTTCTGGAAATGTAAGGTCTTTGACATAACACACAAGATCAATAATATCTGTTTGTCTGTTCCCCTTTATCATTTGTCGAGTTTTATTCAAGCAGATAAGGGACTCATTATTGTATAAAATAATTGCTCCTTTATTATCTCCATCAGGATTACCAGCAGTCCAATATGCTCCAACTGAATGATATTTGATATGGTGGCAACCAACGGATTCTAATATCTGTTCACAATAATTATTTTCATATATATAATTCTTCAACTCTTTTACATCCAAGCTGCCACCCTCCAATTAGTCACTATTTTTTGATTTTTTAATGATATAACCTATATTTCTCCAAATATTTAAGTTCAAATCAATCTCAAATAACATAATCTTGTCCTTACTACCTGCTCTGTTTTTATCTGGTTTGATACAAAAATATTGTTTACTTAAATCCAAATCTTCCGTCACTGGCTCACCCCAAGAATCACATTCTAAAACAACTTGATATTTATGGTATTCTTCCTTATTTAACTTTTTACCAATATTCAGAATATCAGCTACATGCTTTATCTGCTTTGCATTGGCAATGTTATTACTACTCAAACTAAAAATATCAGTAAACACCGTATCATCACTTAACTGGAATACTGCATATCCACTCATACGAAGTTCTTTTGTTAATTCTTTCAATTTAGTTGCAAATTGTTTAATTTGTGACCAATCATCAGTGTTATAACCTTTTAACGTGTCATAACCATAATATTTAATGTTCTGAACCATCTTTGCTTTACGCAATTCAAATTCAATTCTCTCAGGGCTATAATCATCTCCAACATCTTTAAACATAACTTTGCCCTTACGATCACTACTATCAATCCAATCTGTAACTTTTTTTACATTCCAATATTCCTCTGACGTATCTTTTATTCTCTTTATGTAATCTTCATTACTTTCAAGATAAACACCATTATCATCAATTTTTCTTCTGATAATGTCACCATTTTTATCATGATAAACACCTAATACAATCTCTTTCTCAGGCTTTGTAATATGTACACCATGCAACTCTTGAAATTCTTTGTTATTAATAACAGTCGTAATAAGACAACTACGAAGATCTTCTTCGTCCATCTCATTACTCATAAGAAAAAAGTTCTCGTTCTGCACAAGTGCTACATAAGCTGCTAAAAGTACAAGTTTTCTTGTTTTACCCTCATTAGAAAGGAATCCTTCAAAGAGAACCTTTGTTTCTCTAAGACCAAGAAAAAATTCGTTATACATATACCAAGGGAAAGGTAAGCCGAAATTTGGCTTTTCAAGATATTTGTCGATTTGAGATGAGTTTTTATCAGTAAGCTCAACAGCTTCTTCACCAGCATTAATTACTGTATTTATTTTATCTGCTTTTGTACGAATAATTCTGTAAATGTCATTTGGTGACATTTTATCAAAGTTTCTATGAGATAATATCTTCTCAACTGGAAATCCATTTCTTCCATATTCTCTTACTAATGAATATTTCTTAACAGTATCAAAATAATTTTTCACATCATTTTCATCTGCCAATGTCATAAACCTTTGAAGCGTTTTCCAACCTTTATACTGCTTATATAATTTAAATCGTTCTTCATTCTGACTCATAAACACATTCATTTTTGCTTCATCTAATGTTTGTGAAAATGTAAGAAAATAAGTTTCAAGATTATCATAAAAGAATTTTGTCGCAGGATCAGAGAAATCATACTTGCTTCTCATAAATGTGCTGTAATTTACAATCAAGTCTAAATCCTTTGCTATAGAACCAACAAATAAGATTTCTGCTTGCACATTACAGTCTTTTAATTCATGTTCATTATCCAATATTATCTCCTATCCAAAAATATCATCCACCAAGCCTGAAATATCATCTGTATCAGCCTTACTATCTTTGGACACATTAGTATAACCAATTGATTGACTGACAATATTCTGTGATTTTTCTGTTTCTTTCTCAGCTTCAAGTATTTTCTGTTTTTCTTTCCACCTTAAATAACTGTCATATTTATTAACCAAAATGGATAAATCATACGAAAGTCGTTGTTCTGGCTGCATATGAATACCTTTTACTTCATTCTTTTTCGCAATACCATTAAGCATATCTATTTTTCTTTGCCACATATCAAGTAAGTCTGAAGGTGGAATACCTACCGACATTCCTTTAAAAGTTCCATTATAAATGTTACCCAACTTCTGCCATACGGTAGTAGGAATAATTGTCAAATCATATGCTTCTTTAATAAATTCAAATATCTCGTCTTGCTCTATTGCTACTGCGAGATGCGAATATGTATCTTTTTTTATAGAATCAATGTGGTCATATATCCAAGTCCATTTTGCTGATACGTCTGCCCTTTTATTAGCAATACGCTTCTGACATATATTGATAAAGCAACTACTATGATATGTTTTTTTATCATAGTAGATTGCATCGTCAATATTATTCTTGTTTATATAAAGGTTTTCTCCGCAACAACCACATTTTCTTTTAACACCATTTTTGTTATTGCCTGTGTATCTTGCCATAATCCTACCTTTACATAAGCCAAATTTAATCAAACATTGCTAATACTTTATTAAGAATCTCAACATCAGTCACATTCTTGTATGCTGTAGGAAGTCCTGCTGCTTCAAGTTTTTCCTTCATGGCTTTCTTCTCAATTGGTGGAAGTGCATTTCTTTTAGCAATGATTTCTTTCTTAATCACTTCAATATCTGCATGCCCATCATTAGATGTAGTATCCTCTTCAGTTGGTTCGCCAACCTGACCAAGAATTTCCTTTCTATAAATATCCTGCTCAATATCAACAGCTTTTGTTAAATCATTCTTGAGAACGAATTTTGATTTTCCTGCTGTTTTATCAATAACTGCCTGCCAGTCAACCAATGTTGGATCTTCAATAGTTACATAATCATCATGTACATGGGTTCTATCCTTTTCAATCCATGCACAAACTGTTCCGTCTTCATTTCTAAACATACGAATCTCAGTCTTAACATTGTGATCCATTCCTTTAAATCCATCTGGAATCTTTCTTCCAGTAACCACACTCTGAGTTGTTCCATCAGGTAACTTAATTGTTTCCTTCTCATCTGTTTCTCTTGCAGTTACAATATAATGAACACCAGATGACATTAAATCAAGAATTAAATCCTGACCTTTAAAATTAACAGTCTGGTAATCCTTTAATTCCATTCCAGCACCTTCAATTTTTACGAGCCTAGCATCTCCTACAAGTCCATCTTTGTCAGCTTTAACCTTATTTCTCTTTTTAGAGAACTCTACTAATCCCTGTTTTGTTGTTAAATTAAGAATTGTAGTGCCATCAACAACGATTGCATCTGCTCTAAATGGTTCTCCATCCGCATCTACAACAACATCATCTGTTTCATTGCCATCATCGTCTAACTCATAAAAATCTTCATTATTCTTTACCTTTGCAATATACTGTCTTACTTCTCCAAGAGACTGTGTATAAACAATATAAATATTTTCAAGATTTACACCATTTGCTTCTAAATCGCCAAGGTAATCATCAATTGAACCAGACTCAGGATCAAGATATAAAACTCTGAAAGGCTTTCCATCAGGACGCTTAAAATACGCAAGTTGCATTGCCATAGTTGATTTACCTGTAAATGGTTTACCATATAAAATCATTCCTAATTTACTTTCTGTTACTGACGCTTTTCTTGCTTTTGCCATTAAATAATTCCTCCGTAATTCTATAATATTGATTTATTGGAACGCCATTTCTGACGTTCCACTTAGTTATTCTCTGTTGTGAGAATTAATCCCACGCTTCATCGTCTCCATCATCAAGATCTGTTCCATCTCCCCAATCGTCATTAGAATCAGAACCAAAACTCTCCTCTGCCTTATTTGCATTCTTAATCTTTGCAATAGCCTCTGTTACATTCTCCTCTGTATAAAGTTCCTTATCAATTGAAGAACCCTTTGCTCCTGTGATAATAAACTCTCTCTTTGTAGGTGCAGATACTTTCTCCATGCTGTCCTCTTCACCCCAATTGTCATCATCATCTGTTGCAACTGTCTCTGTCTGAGTAGAAGAAACCATATGTCCACTTACCTTAATTGCATTGTAAGGATTAAGTGACTTCTTAAACTTATTAGCGAGAGCCTTATCCTCGATGATAAACTGAACATCCTCAATATTGCTGTATGTAACAATCTTTGCAAGGACAATAAATCTGCCTGTTGGCTTATCGTTATCATCCTTTTCCTGCTCGATTCCCATGAAAATAATTACCTGGTTGAAATCATTCTGCTTCTCAAACTTCTCATCATCAAAGTTTACCTCTGAGCAAAGTGAAATTTGATTTGGAACAAGCTTTGTAGATGTTCTCTTATTACCCTTATCATCTGTAAAACTGCTATAATCAAGATTTCCACGAATAAATACGCTTGCACCATCCTTCAGATTCTCTTTAACTTCCTTACAAGCATCAAAATCTGTAAGAACCTTCTTGTCATTAACTGTCTTACCCTCAGAATCAACCTTCTTCTTTACACCGATATTCTTACCAATCATGCGATATCCTTCACGGTTATAAGAAAATCTATCAGCCCAAGGTACTTTTACAGTATCAGCCTTTTCACCCTTCTTTTCAGCCCTCTTAGAGAAATAAACATATTCCTGTTCCATTCCCTGAAGATTGACATATAATGTCTCACCGCCAAGATAACTTGTACCAAAATTAAGCATTCTCATAGGTTTCCCACTTTTGGTCTTAATTTCCTTAAATGCCGTATCCTTCTCCATACCAGATACAACTCCCTTTAACTGGAATGCACCCTTTGTCTCAGGTAAATCAAATAATCTTCCTTTTTTCTTTGTCTCTGCCATTTAAAAAATGTCCTCCTTATAATATGAAATAAAATTTTTTGATAACTATATTTGAACAGTCTTGCGACTGGAACACAGAAAATAAATTTATGTAAAAATCTATCTTCAACAGTGATTTTTGAGCGTAAAAACCCAAGGGTATGCTGTTCTTCCACCCATTCATATATTCACTATTCAGTTTTGATTTTTGGAATTTTTGAACTGAATCGTTCAGACTAATTACTAAGCAGTAATCTTTACTTTGATAAATCTATATGGCTGATAAGCATTTGGATATTTCTCTCTATCCACTTTACTGATAAACATATCATATGGTCTAATCCATACTCTCTGATCCTTTAAGTTCTGATACGCAACAATCTTTTCTTCTGTTTCTGTATTAGTTCCAATGGCAACAATCTTATAGAAACCACCTTTGAAATGTTGTACTGTGTCTCCTGGCTTGAAATCTCTGTCATACACAAATAAATCATCTACGCCATTTGATTCCATATGTCCCAATATCTGAACATTCATTGTGATAAATTCACCATGTTTTAAAAGTTCGTCCTTTTCAATAAGTGCAGCTTTATCAATTAAATAACCATCTTCTTTTTCTTCACAAGCAACTATCTGACCTGACTTCCAATTATTTGCAAAATCTTCATTAAATCTAAACTGTGACACTTTCTCACCTCCTCAAAATCCGAATGAAACAGTGATTTACAATCAACTTAGTTCATCGTGTAATTTTCCACATTTCTTACATCTGAAAATATGTTTTACTGTACTATGTTCGTCTATAATTTCGTGAGCTATCTCAATATAATCATGTGACTCACATGGACAGATAAGATTCTCTAAATAAGATATTCTCTGTCTATATTTCAGTTTTTCGACTTCATATTTTGTTCTGTTAATCCACATAAGACTCTCCTATATGTTTATTCTCTATTCGATTTTCATTTTTATTGGAAATTGTGACTCGAATGAATCATAGATAAGTTAGATTTACTTGCTAAATAAATATTCATCACATTTAAAGCCGTTTTTATTTAACCAATCGGATACTAAATGACGATGACAAAAATCTGTAGGCTTTTCATAGCAAATCAAAGCAATGTCATTTTCTCCAACATTATATCCATAGCAAATTCTTGAAAAATCTAAGACAACATCAGTAGCGTTTAATTTATTTAATACCTGCTCATTAAAGCACTTTATATAATAATCATTATCATGATTTTCTTTCCACTTCATAAAGAAGTCATATTTTGGTGCAAGCTTTTTATATTGCAAGCCTGTATACCAATTAGGTGCTTTTCCACAAATTGAAATTGGAATTATATTATCTGGTAACGATTTAAGTTTTGCAAAATAACTTGTATATATCACATTCTTACCTCCAACTATATATTCTCTGTTTTAATCACAATACACATAATTACAGCTATTGGATTCAATATTTTCTAAGTCAATAATCATTTCGCCATCTTCATGATATCTATCAATTTCAATATTAGAAATTTTAATAGAAGTGTCTATCATTTCTACAATATTTCCTATGTAGTGATCATGATGATTTGTCACTTTATTGAATAACGTAAATGCAATATCTTCACCAACTCTAAAGCTTTTCTTGTTATCTGTTACTAATGTTCTTACTGTTTTAATGTTGTATTTCACAATCTCACCTCCACAACCAAGAAATGTCAGATTCTTGTGTTTTATTTTTCACCTGAAACATCTTCTAAAACAGGTTTCTCATTGATAATTTCATGTAAAAAAACAAAAATAAGACCATCATGGAAATCAACTTCATACTTATCATATACATTAGTATCAATAAGTAAATGAACATCAATTTCATTCTCAAATCCAATACCTTCAACTTTATGTGCGCCTTTGATATTCAGATAAGTTTCCTTGGTTCTATTGACAAACTCTGTCTCATATTTAATATTCTCCTTTGGAATACCAATCGCATTGTAAATATAAATCTTATCTGTTCCTACCTGTGCAACTCTAAAAGCTGCTGTGTGATTATTAAACATACATGTATACTCCTTCTTAAAACTTTCTTCGCATAAATCATCAATAAATATATTTGAATTTCTTAGTCCTCTACGCCAACCAGTCGAAATATAAATTGAACGATTTTTACTTTCAATGACATTACTCTTGCTAATATCTACTGTAAATATTCTCTCTTTAACATTATTAAATTCTTCAATTTTATGTCCACTAGAATCAATCCTTACCATTAAATATGGCATAATCAAAGAATTAACAATATCTCTTTCGATTTCATTTTCAATTATTACACCATTAAATCTGTGTCCTCTAACGGAATCGTTTACAGGTAATACTTCAATACAATTACCATTATTCCAATAACAGCCCAATTTCCATGCATAATTTTTTAATTGAGTATTCCTTCGGTCTAACAATAAGTTTGAAATGCATTTCATTACAATCTCACATTGTTCTTTTGTTCTTACAAATACCCCACATTTATACTTTGTATATTGATTACAGAACTCAATCTGCTTTTCTAATGCTTGTACTAAATTCGTATGTATCAATCCTCCTTATGTATATTCTCCAAAAGAAATCGAAATTTACTATGTTTCATATTCTATTGCAGCCAACACTTCTCTGTACGGTGTTTCCCTTGTTTTTGTACTTCCCCATTGGGTATATGTTCCCTTTAAACCTGTGTTATATGGCTTTACAACTTCATACTTACAATATTTTGTAGAATTATTCAAAAATGCTAATCCTTCATGACAAGCCAACATATCATGCTGACGTTTTTTATCTTTTACTTCATATGTATCAAATAATTCTTTATACTTCTTATCCGACCATATGCCAACTCTTGTATTTCTGATATCATGGCACACGTTTTTACCAACAAGTACCATGTTAGATATTCTCTCTTTCCCGACTTTTAAGACATAATCAGTTGCATTTACATCACAATTAAAATTAAATGTTCTTACTGTTTCTTTTCCTTTAAATTTATCCAGTCCAAACGAAGCGATGTTTGTACCAACAAAACCACCATTCATTACTAACCAGTCAATGTGATGCATTTTGATATAATCGGCAACAAGCGTTAATGCACCACCAACAAATACATATTTTGCAACTGGTGGCATTTTCTTTAATACTTGAACGCCCAAACTTTCAAGAATGTCTTTTCTTTTCAACCCATCTTCTGTCATTGGATATGGATCACATACAACACATTTCAATACACCTTCGTTATGAAGATAATGTGCTGCAACAACATCATCAACATCTTGGTCTAAATCTGCAATGTATACTATTTCTTTCTCCAATTTTTCACCTCCAAAGGAAACCGATATTTCTTGCCCATTTTGTTACTATATATAGTAGTTTTAATTTATATAGTCACTATATATAGTGTACTATTTTTTAACTTTTCTATATATTGTTATTCGTCAGCTTTCTTATCATCACCTTTCTGTAATAACGTGACACTCATTTTTACGATAATATCTGTTCCTGATAAATAACATTCAGATAAATATACAATCGGCATGTTGGCATCATCATAAGATCTGTTATATAATTCTTCTTTGATAATATTCTCCATAAAATCATACACTGTTTTATATGTACAGTTATTTGTTGGAAGAGTATATCTTTTTCTATTTTTCCATAAATCTATTCTCTCTTTTGTATACGGATTGTATGCTTCATCAGAATCGCCTAACCACGCATATCTACATTCCAAGTGTGCAATTAAATTCTTATCAATTTCTTCCAAGACATTTTGAATTGCGTCCTGTACAATGCTTTCAATCAAATTAGATCTTGAACCTTTATCGAAAATTATATTCTTGCTACCCATTTATTCTCCTCTTACATCGACTTTGCAATCAACTTAACCTGGTTATCAAGGTATTTTACGACTAATCTCATCTCTGCCAGTTCCAAGCCACTACTAAGACTAAATTCGTCCTCGTCATAACAAGATGAACCTGCTTTCAAAGCACCACTTCTAATCTGGATTCTCTTACCATTATCTCTATACTGATATTTAATAGTCTTTTCATCGCCCTTAATATCAATAAAAGTAAGTTCGTGTGCCAAACTCCAATCGCTCCATTGCTTCTTTACAGGTGTATCAACCTTTTCAAAATACTTCTCGTACTCGTCATATGACATACAGCCAAGATGACAACCTCCAAACTTAAAACAGATTACTCCACCTTCCTGAATGTCAGTTACTTCACAAATCTCACCGATGTTATCAAAAACACCCATCTTACGAACTAATTTAATTCGATCACCTTTAATCATGCTGCTTTATCCTCCTTATTCGCAAACTTTTTATTAAATGCATCAATAGCTTTCTGATCCTCTGCTGTTACATCATCATTAAATCTTCGTCTAGCCTGTACGATATGATTATTTCTTACTTCAATCGTTACCAAACTCTCGTCTGGTTTGTTCCTCTTTCTCAAGAAAAGAATGTGGCACTTACCGTCAATAACCTTATCTATGTATGAAGCTACGCAGTTGTTTTGTGCGGCAGCCTCATCCTTTATATCCTGTGTAGAATCTGGATAAATGAATATGTAATCACCAAAAGAGCATTCGTACTGTTTATTTATTCTCTTTTTAAATAACTCTTCTGAGAACTATTTCCTCATTCGGTTGTAATTTCTACAAGCGATTTTATGAGTTGTAAGAAAATGTCTTGGATATTTATCAAATTTAGGACTAATAGTTTTCATCATATTTGCATAGTCATATAATTCTTTAATCACAAATTTAACATCTTCTAACGCTTCAAATGTTTTTAACTGGTCAATATATAATAAAAGCGGCTTTGCAGTATATCCATACTCTTCAATCAATTTATTAAAATAAGACCAATTATACCGTTCATATGTGTTATTATCGTAGTCATAGTTATCTGTTGACCAAATTTTGTAAATATCATCATCTGTCAAACTCATATATTCCAACTTATATGCAATTAAATGAGCATCAGGATTCTTCTTGTAATATTCAAGAATACTATTCGATAATTTTATCTTTCTGTTTTTACATAATTTAATTAACGCCTTTGGAATTTGATTGACTGTATACCTGAATTTATTCCCATTATCTAAAATATCATCTATTCCTGCCGAAAATAATTGTTCATAGTTTGAATATCGTGGTACACGATTTAGAATTGTTCCTATATTATATATTGGATAATAATCAGACTCTTTTATCTCTACAAATTGTAAAAATTTTGCATACTTTTCATCATCACAACAATCAAATAACTCATTTAAGGTAAACCCACTTAGTTGACTACATAAGTTCTTTACTGGCTTGCCCTTAATTCCAATAGCGGTCTTTGTTGCGAAATCATATTTCACAGTACGTCCATCTTCATAATCAAAAATGAGATACTGTTTATCTTTATATACTCTCGTTTATATCACTCCTATCTGTAAAAATTTTCAAAAGAAACGAATCTTTACTGCGAAACCACTACTTACTCTTTTTTACAGAAGTATTATTAAGTGACTTCTGAATATTCTTCATAAGCTGAATATTGTCGTTAATCATAAGTGCTAATGCTTGATCCTCTGTAAAACCAACACTTACATATGCATCAAACATATTTTTCTTAGTTCTCGCCTGAATTGCAGGATACTCAGTATTCTCAGAATAATCCTTTGCAATAATCATGAGTTCCTTCAGAACATCATATACAGGCTCTTTGTACTTTGTAATGTATGTCTTTACTACCTCTCCTAAACTTTCTGGGTTCTCTGCTAATAATCTTAAAATTGTTTCCATGTTTAATATTCTCCTTTAATTTTTTTGTTATTCTCAAAATTTACAAGTGTTACATGCCGAAAAGAATTTATCATAGTCTATACAGCATTGTGGTCTATCATCATTTTTACCAGTCTCAGTAGTCTCTTTCCCATCCATAATTGCACCACAATTAGGACAATATTTTGATTTCAACTTCTGATTCGCATAGTTCAGTTTATATACTTTTTTATTACAAACTGAGCAATATACACCTTCATTTGCACATTCATCTAATGCGTACCAATAACCATGTTTTTTACCATTTTCTTTTGCATCGTCTTTTATATTATCCATTGGAACTGTCATTGTTCCTGCTATAACATTTGCATTAAGAACCTTTGATAAAGCATCTCCAAGTATTAACTCTACGTTATCTACAAGTATTTCGTTACTCTGTTTATACACTCTATGACATTCTAACCATTCGTTTATTGTATAAACTTCTATACAAGTTGATATACCCATTTTCTCTGCCATGCTCATAAGACTGTTTTTAGTATCCATTGTAGATGTAATAATTGGTTTCCCGTTACATATGCTGTTGAAATGAGTATTGCTGTTTTACCAGTCCCACGTCCACGATTTATAATTCTCATGTTTTTTCACCTCCAATGTACTATTCTCTCAAAATCCAAGGATATGTTGCTTTCCTGTGAAATAACTAATTACAATATTTCTCAATACCTTGTGTCATAATATCTCTTAATTCATCTTCCTCATATGTAGAGCCAAACTGTGACCAACTACAACTATATTCTGTATCATTGTGTATTAACGCAAGTTTAAATACACTGCTACCATAATTCTTATATGCATCTAATTTGATAGCTTTAATATGAGGAATTTCTAAACGCCAATTATGCTTTTTATATTCAAACTGAATATAAGTAGCTTGACCAAAATTATAGTCAATGAATTTAATATCATTCATGTACTCAACATTAAGAAGCTCTTTTATATAATTAATATACCAATCATATGTTTCCTTTTCTTTATACTTCTTTCTCTTATCAAGCTTGTTACCATCTGTATCCTGATTCTTTGATAACATATTTAACCATTCTCTACACGTTTTAAGCGTAGAAGGTTGATCAAGCAGCATATACTGAATATTCTCTTTATAAATGTGAAGTGCCTGTTGTTGAATAAGGTCATACTCATTCTTCATATCATCTAACGCCTGCTTCTTTGCAGACAATCTTCTTTCTGCTTGTGCAAACTTATTTAATGAACCCATTTCATATTCGCCATTATAGTTGTATGTGTTATTTTTATATGCCAAAGACATTAATCGTTCACCTCTTTTATCTTTCTTAGTTCATAAAAAACATTGATTTTATCCTTGCTTTAATATTCTCTCTTTTATTGCGGAATTATTATTTCAAAAATATACATATCCATGCTACAATTACGCTAATTAACCAAAACACGCTTGCAAGATTCTGTACTTTCTTAGACACTTCGATCTGTAATCCTAAAAAGAACATCATTGCGAAGCAAGCCAATGTATATACAACTTCTACTAGTGTCGAATTACTCACTATTATTCCTCCTTTAAATATTCACAAGAAACCTGAATTTACTTACCAATAGTTACTAGAATTATTATCATTATGTTCAAAATCATCCGCTGTTTCTGAACACTTTCTTGATAATTTCATCGTATCTTCATCATTCCAACCATATTCTGAATCAAGTCTATTAAGTCCTAAGTGTTTCTTAATGTCATCCTGATTGGCTAAAATCTGACTCAATGCTTGAAATAACAATCTTGTTTCTTCATCTCTCATACATCAAACCTACTTTCTATCAACCCATTCCTTAAACTCTTTGAAATCATCCTTTGTCATCACGACATCAGAATAATAAAAATCTTTATTCCTGATAATCGCCCAAATTTTCTTCAACTTCTCAAAAAACGATCTTTGCTGAGTATAAAAATTACCGTTTGTATATGTTAAGAAGGCATAATCACCATCTTCATCATGAATCTTAAAATGAATACCTTCATCACATCCACATTTACAGCTTACAATCAGCTCATCATCTTTAAAATTTTTAAATACTGCCATAATAATCTCCTTTACTTACCATTGCAAAGTCCAACCTTGTAGTCATCCTTAACATTAATAGTGACTTCTCTCTGAAATTTTCCATCCTTATTATAAAGGGATAAATAATATCTGTTGTCACGCTGTTCTAAGTCAAGATTCTCATTCTCGAATAATAATACTCGTCTCTGTTTCTGTATTGGCTTATCCTCTATTTTTATTGAACCAACTTGAATTGGTGAAGCAATCTCTTCAAGAATACAACTAATATCATCGTCTAGCCGATCATCATCTTTTGTATGCCTATCAACTGCTTTGATTACGTCTTTCTCAAATAATAATCTGTTTTCCACTTTAATATTCTCCTTTCCACTCATCCAACTCATAGAAGTCATCTATCTGGTCATCCAATTTTCTAACCTGTTTTCTCAGCTCATAATCTTCTTTCTTACTATCTGTTGACTGGCACTTCTTCCATAGTTCATCACGCTGTTTAGTTAATTCTTTATATTTATCAGACACATCAATCTCTTTTACAACTGAAATCCCAATCTTCTCTCCACAGTGAGGGCAGAACCGAATAGGATAATTGTCAGTCTGTTCCCATTCATCTTCGTATGATGTAATAACTTCTGTATGAGAAGTACAGAAATGAGGAATAGAAATACCTTCATCTTTATATTCTCCACCAATGTCGTTTATATCTTCACCTGTAAATACAATGGCTTTATCATTCTGAATTTTATTACAGCAATATGTAAATGGTTTGTACTTGTATGAATGAGTGTCATTGAATTTTAATTTGATTAATTTTATCTTCATTTATTCTCCTAATTCCCTGCCACACCAAGGACAATACGAAATATATTCCTTCTGATGAACGAACCCATCATCGTACTCATCCCATTCAGATGTTTCAATATCTAAATAGTATTCATTTGTTAATGGATCTACATATATTCGATTATCAGGTGAGTCATAATCACAACGGTTACACATAATTATTCTCCATCCTTTTTATTTTCAGTGATATTCTGATTGCAAAACCCATCAACAAAAATTTTAAAATTGGTATATAAATCCTCAATCGAATCAGCTACCATACTTGTACAGGGATTGCTCATGAATAGACTATACTGTTTATTTTTATCTAATCCGTTATCATCCATATATTTTGTAAATGCTTCTAAACATGCTTTTAGATAATTACAAGCGGAATTATATGTTTCAAACATATATGCTGTTTCAACTCCAAGCATATATTCTTTTTTCTGCTTGTCATATGTAATATCTATATCATTCATGGTATACATATTTGCTTCGTGACCAGATAAATCATCCCAACTTGTTATTCCCCAAATGAATTTCCAATCATCTGTCTCTATACCACAATCACCATACTTTTTGTCCATTACTTCATTGTACTTTTCTTCTTTTTTATAAGCTCTTTCTGTTTGCCAATAATCAATTTGCTTGAATGGAAAAAGTTTAGTGATTTTGCCATAGTATATATTTGATAATGAATTACACTTGCCAATAGGATAACCATATTCATCTTTATTCCAACTATCCATACAAGCATAATTATGATTTTTGTTAAGTTTTCTATATTTGCAAAATATGCAGCTATATTTTTCTAATAGACTCATAAATCTTTATTCTCCACTCTTAATGATTTCTTCTAATGTTCTGGGCGTGTAATTCATATAACTTTTCATACATCCGACATTCCACATATTACATGGTTTATCATATAAAGCTATCATCTGATACTTGACTTGTTCCATCATATTATCTTCAAAACCTGTATGTACATGACCGTAGAGATGGTAGCTTCCGTAGTAGTGATTCTTAAAGCAAGGAATTGGATAATGGCACAGAACTACAATCTTACCATCACCAATATCGAGTTCCTTGTAATCAACAATCTCACAAAATCTACTCTGCAATTCCCTGTTCTTTAGCAACTTACCATCATGATTGCCCTTGATTAGATGGATATTCCCATTCAAATTGTTAAAAATTCCAATAGTTTTTGTTGTGTTGTACCACGAAATATCTCCAAGCAAGTATACATCATCATCAATTTTTACTGTGTTATTCCAATTTTTAATAATCGTCTCGTCATTCTCTTCGATTGATTTAAAAGGTCGATTATCAAAAGATAGACAATTTTTATGTCCAAAATGTAAATCTGATATAAAATAATTCATCTTCTTACCTCGCTCTATCGCATTTATTAAAATCTAAAAGCATCTTATATTTATATTCTCCAAATCTTTCTTTCCATCGCTGCTTTGCTTTATCAGTATCCCAATTAAAAGGCATCATATGGTAATTGATAAGGAAACATGTGTCTAAGACAACCTTATTAAACTTTTCTATTAAATTCTCTAAAACCAAATAGCATCCAACAGATGGGTGGTCATAATAATGAGCTATACCATTTTCATCAATTATCTGGCAATATAGTTTGCCATAATCATGAAGAACTGCTCCCATGTTGTATTCAGCTTTATATCCTTTTTCTATAAATAAATCATATGTATTAAAGCAATGATTTTCTAAAGTCATAGTATGATGAGGATTCTTCTGGTCAAAATCTTTCATTTTAGCAATCAATTTACCTATGGTCATTGCATTAGCATTATGAAATTTATGAATAATAATTTCATCAAATCCCTCTTCCTTGAATGGAATCTGATATTTTCTAATCTGCTTCTCTAATACAAACCCAGGTACAGGATGTTCTCTATGTAAATTATCTTCTTTGCACTGCTCAAATGGTTTTGGTATAATTACACACACTTTTTTGATATTTAACCCATTCACTTTCATCATAATTGCTCTGCGAGATTTCATAGTCAGATTAGTTGCATCTGCAATTACATTCTTTTTATTCTCTAAATTCTTGCGTATTCTATCATGAAAAATCTTAAACGCTTCTTCATTATGTTCTTGGTCTTCGTAATTACCTGTCAATTCTTCACGAATTGCATCTGATGATACAATTATTGTATTTGGGTTCTCATTGGCAATCTGAGTGGCAATGGTTGATTTGCCACTACCAGACAGACCACACATGATCCATAGTGTAGGTTTATTCATTTAAAGTCTCCTCTAAAACTTCCTCTGCTTCTTCCATATCTGGCACATCAGACGTATCTTTAATGATCGATTCTATTACCTTAAATTCAAATACTTTATCCTTATAAGCTGTAAATGTCGCTCTGTTATCAATACGAACAACCACACCTTCAGCAATATGTGTCTTGCCAATTTCATCTGCTGGCATACCATCAAGATATTTATTTACTCTTTTTTTCAAATCTTCTGGTGTAGTAAAAATAAACTTCTCTAAATCAGGTACATGCTTAACACCTAACTTGTCACACCATACCTCTACAGTTTCCCAAGGCACTTCAACAACTGTTCCGTCTGCTGTTGTCATTGTCATTCGATACACATACATCTCATTTTCGCCTGGCTCACAACCATATGAGAATGTTGTAGTGTCGCCAAATTTCTTTGTAAATTCTTTTTCTTTAACTCCCTTATTAGATACTGAACCCATAATTGGTGTTGTTTCATTTACATATCCGACAATTTCATAGAAAATTTCAGCACCTTCAGGAAGCTTGTCTTTTAATAAATCGTGGTACTTTTTTCTAAATCCATTATCAGAATAATATCCATCATTCTTTGTCATATCCTTTAATACAACTCTTCTACTACCAGATACAACAGAAACTTCTCTTGTAACCTTTGGCTGCATATGTAAGAATTTTCTCAGCTTATTATTCTTTTTTGTAATCTTAACAGTCTTCATAGTACGAGCTGATGTTCCGTGGAGCTTACGAGTAATATAAATTGTATCTCCTGGCTTAAATGCTGACATATTATATGCAAGCTGTGCTGTATCTTTATGCTCCTCAAAAAATGGATATGATACTGTTTCTTTCTGAAACTTGTTCTTCTTATTTGAACTATTTCCATTACCTCTTGAACGATTCTTTCCTCTTGGAATATATTTCTGACAAATCTCATGACCACCAAGAACTGTAATCTGATCGCCATCTTTTAATTTTGAAATATCTGTATACTTAGAAAGCGTCTCAACAGGTAATACAAGTCCTTCTGACTTCTCACCTCTAAGTCTAATAGCGGTTACATTTCTCTTCTCAGCATCCATATAACCACCAATGTTGTTTCCATTCTCGTCTTTCTTTCTGACAAGGTTATTATCTGTTGCATATTCAAGTGATAACTGACCGTCAGATGGAAAGAAGACTACTTTCTGTCCTCCTGATAACTCAAATCTACAATTACATTCTGTCCAAATACTTCTACACACTGTAATCTATCAGCGTTACTATGTTTTCTTAATCCTTTTAATGTTGTGATATAAGCACAATACATAAGTTCCTCTTACCTTAGTAAGTAGTGCGCACTTTATCCTTAAGGAACTTTTCTAATTTTTCCTTTCTTATTTAATCTTCTAATTTGTTACCTTTTGCTTCGTTACAAAGCTTACACATTGTTTGATAGTTACTAATATCATCAATACCACCTTTTGAGCGTGGTATAATATGATCTTTTGTCATTAAAATTTCATCACCATTATCATCAACTGCATACAAATTCAGATGATATGTTGATTGGTCTGCAAATTTTTCTTTTGCGAAAAACTTTCCTTCGATACCACAGATTGCACATTTGCAACCCTTCGTAAAAAATGTCTGGTATCTTTGACTATTCCCTTTAATCAAATCTCCATCAAAATCTGCTTTTGCAAGTCGTTTATCTTTCTCAAACAAAACTTCTTTAATCTTATCGTATACTTCATCTATAGAATATGTGGATTTTCTGATGAGATTGTCATGTTTTGGTTTAAACTCGTGTAATCTAATGTCTTTATTTGAAATAAAAACATTTTCTGCATTTTCCTTGCTTAATAAGTCAACCAAGTCTCTTACTATGTGAATTTTATTGGAAATAGAAATAGTATTATCATTCCATTTAATTCCTGTAATCTCTGTATCAAGAGTAGGCGACAATGGATTGTTATTCTTCGGAAATTCTGTATCTAAAAAATCCTCAATTGTCTTATATTTACTTTTCAATCTTTTCCCATTTATGGAATAATTAAATTTCAAACCCTTAAATTGCTGTTTCTTACTCATAAAACATATCTCCTTATAATTTATTGTCACCTATATATTCTCTTATCTCAGCTCAATCTCACCGAATTTTAATGTGTCATCTTCGAATACTTTATTGCCAAGATAATATCCAACTAAACCACCTGATATTTTTGCATTTTCAAATACAGATATCTTACACTGGTCTGCTAACCTATTAATAGTATCTTTATTAGCGAATATATACGGATAATAGTTTTCATCACCCGTATTATTTCTTACGGTTTCTTGCTGTTCGTACATATTCTTTCTTAATACACTTTCATCTATTTCTTTAACTATTGAAAATTTACTCATTTATCTCCTTTCCGAAAGAAATGCTTCTTTTCATCTTATCGCATAACAATCACTTTTATTGTCGCAGAACTCAATTACATCGTTCATAGCAACATATCTATAATAAGAATTCTTACATTTAACCTTAAAATATGTATTATCATCACCACAAACTTCTATGACTTTTCCATGCAAAATAGGTGTCATTCCTTCCTGCCAAAATGCAACCCACTTACCAATCAACATTGAATAATCTTTATATACCTTGTATCCATTATGTTTTAATAAGTCTATGGCTGCATATATTTGTTGATCTTTTGTCAACCCCATAGTTTTATTCTCCCATCTGATCTACAATACCCTGTAACTTGTCAACATATATTTGAGCTTCTTCCTTGTTGAAAATCTTAAAGTTGCATGGAACAATAGTAGCTCCGCATTTATCAAAAATTCCTGCATTCTCCCAAGCTTTATAGAACTCAACAATGGTATCAAAATCTATATATTCACTATCTGGATTCCATTGAAGAACTACAATATCACCTTCACTTGGATGTATCTTCCTTAGTTCCGTCATATTCTTCTTAATGAATTTCTTTTTCTGTCTCTTATTCATTCTTGTAATATTCTCCATTCTTCACTACATTAAATTTAATTGGTAACATAGCTGTAAATCTACTCTTCATCCAAGGTTTTCCTTTAGTTGCAAATTCATCTCCAAACTCTTCTGCCAATACAAAATCACCGACAGTATAGATGATAGAATATCCAGTTAAGTCCTTTGGTATCTCCTTATTTACATTACAGGTTTTAAGATGAATCATTTTATCTATGCACTCACCCATTAAATCTTGAAAGAATACAAACGTTCCATCACAATTGCAACGTTGCATTGTGAAATATTCAAAATCTGCATCTGGATCATACTTAATAATCACATTAAAATAAGGTTTGTCACCTTTAAGATAAGGTACATCTGCTAAAATTGTTCCATTTTTGGTGTAATTAACAACCGTAAATAACTCTCGTATATCCTGTTCAATCATGGATTCATATTTATTATTCTTCATGCCATTACACTGACCTAATGCAATTCGTTCTTTTACAAATTCTAATGATTTACTCATTGTTATTCTCCTATTTACTCACTCTAAGTACATTTGTATCACCAACTGCCAAATCTTTTACTCCTACAAAAGAATTAAAACCATCCTCCATAGTTGTAATCAGTATCTCATCGAATAAGTCTTCCATCATACAAAAGAAACGTACAGATGGAAAGAATCCTGGATATTCTTTCAAACGGCATTTATTAACTCTACCTCTTAATACAGGAAGTCCACGTCTTCTACGCTTATTATTATCCCAATGAATAGGATTGTCATAAAATGCTTTCTTCTTTCGTCTGTACTCTTCTAATTCTTCTCTTGCAAGTTTGTCAATCTCTTTTTCTCGTTCCGTTTTCGGAGGTTTGCCATGAATAATATTGTCAAATTGTTTTCTGACATTATCGTTTACTTCTGCTTTTTCTGAATCACTCATCTTATCAAAGTTTTGAGCTACATCTAATAGTGTGTTTTTCAAATTGTTATTCTCCTGTTTCTACTCGATCTTCATTCAACAAACCAAATTTTCGTAAATAATACTGTTTGGTTTTATCATCGACTCTACAATAAAAATTATGTCTTCCTGATTTCTGTAGAGATAATGTGTTTATATTAAGTTCTGCATTCATAATAATCAGTAATTCGTTTAATGTAATATCATAGCAATGAAACGTTTCGCCTATTAAAAGCTTATAATATTTCTTCTCTAATTCTGTTATTTTTCTCACCTACTTTCACAACCAAATGAAACGTGGTTTTCATTGCCTTTTTCAACCTCTGAAAGCCTTGATTTTAGGGCGTTTCAGAAATTGAGATTTTAATAAAACTATCCATATTTCTCAAAATTACTTTTTAATAAATTTTCACATAGAGTAAGTTCTATTTTGTTATTACTGAGAATATATCTGCCATCTGATAATTTCTGTGCTACGAACCAAATAGAACCAATTTCTATTTTTATTCTTTCTACCTCATTTTTATCAAATAAGGTTGTTTTAAATTCTTTGGTACATTCATACATTCTCATACTTTTATTCTCCTAATGGTCTTTCATATGTAACCAATTTTTCAACAATTAGATCCTTTGGTAATAAATCTCTACAGAAATATGCCGTTGCAAATGGACTACCCTTTACTACAGAGTCCATATGCTCTTTATTGTGATAGCAAATTCTTGCATCAAAACTAAGGATCTGAATACCATCTTTGAAATATTTATATCTTGTTTTACCTTGTAGGGAATTAAGCGGTAGAAGAACCGCAAATGGTTTATTGAATGAATAGAGTCTTTCTAAGACTTTATCTTTGATTGAGAAGGGTGGATTGCTAACTATGATATCCCATTTTTCAGGTTCGTAATTGAAGAAATCCTGACCTTCAGCTAATGAACTTCTGACTACATTGTATCCTTCCTCTTTTAGCCTGTTATAGAAAGCAGACCAGTCTTCATCAAATGGACACCATATAATTTTATCCTTTGGAAGATATTTAATAATGTGATCTGTTGCGTAATAGGGCGTGTATAACTCATTATCTTCCTTATCTGATGTTAAATATCCAATATTTAATGCCAATATTCGTTCACCGATAGTAGCTGCGCAGCTTTACTCACATGTGAACATTTTCCTTTCCTTAATTGTAATTACTTTGTTATATTCTCTGTTACTTCTTTCTAATGCTCCATAAATAAGGACTGCTACATCCACAATTATGAATACCGTCTCCAAGAACACATCTTCTACAATCTTCATATTCTTCATGTGCGCTACAATACTCTTTAACTGTATTTATAGCATTTATGATGTCTTCATTTATGGACTCTGGTTCAATATATTCTCCTTCTTCAATTCTCATAATCAATCACCTTTGTCGTTTTTTTGATTGTATTTTTTGCTTGCTTCTGAAAATACATCATAGATACTTCTATATCCACCATCACTATTTTGTATATCTGTATCAAATAATTCTTTAAAGAATACTTTAAATGCTTCTAATTGTTCTGATTCTGACGCATTTTCATCAATATCATGATTTATGATTCTTATTGCTCTGTCTAATTCCAACAGACCACCTCCATAGGAAACCAAAATTTCTTGTTATTTTTTGTCCAAATAAACTATATTATCTACATTGTAATGAAAACCACTTATCTCCCCATCAAACCTATCTTTGACATACCATACATAAGGACTGATACCTTCATTCATTATTTCTGCAAGTTCATCGGCTTTTCTTTGATGCTCAT